>MTEX01006381.1_pt1 | contig 103788 bp, 90 predicted proteins | sample 1042691 | NCBI WGS metagenome assembly MTEX01 (sample SAMN06185810, study PRJNA358809) | soil metagenome | isolation source: soil biostimulated with molasses as carbon source | place: India | collected 2015-05-23
AGGCATCGAAGACCGCCTCGTCGGCCTCCTCGGCGGTGATGAGATACTCGGTGGGCAACATCACCGCCTGCAGAATCGGCAGGTTGGCCGCCGGGAACGGATAGTTGACCAGCTCGTCGAGCGGCACCCAGCGTATCGCCTGGCCCTCGCGACCGAACGGCTCACCGCTGAACTCGTGTACCTGCCAGACATCGAGCAGGATGTGCTTGTCCGCATACTCGTGATGGATGCGAATCAGCGGCTGGGCACGCTTGATCTCCACCCCGAGCTCCTCGTGGAGCTCGCGCTTGAGCCCCTCCAGGCCGGTCTCGTAAGGCGCCAGCTTGCCCCCGGGGAATTCCCACAACCCGCCGTGATCGACGTTGGAGGGGCGACGAGCGATGAGCGCCTTCTCACCATCGCTGCTGATGATGGCGGCAGCCGCCACGTGCACCCTTCTCTTCACCATTACGTTCATTGACTCCTACCCGCTTGTCCCGCACCGAACGCTCGGCGCGGGTATCGTTCTTGCCTCGCCACAGACTGGTCTAGCTGCGATAGTCGGCGTTGATACTGACGTAGTCGTGAGACAGATCGGTGGTCCACACGGTGGCACCCTCCTCGCCCCGCCCCAACGCAATGCGAATCACGATTTCCTCTTCGCGCATCACCCGGCTGCCGTCCTCCTCGGTGTAGCTGGCGGCACGCCCGCCCTGCTCCACCAGGCGCACGTCGCCAAGGTCGATGGTCACGCGGCCGACGTCGAAATCGTGCAGCGGCGCCCGCCCCACCGCCGCCAGGATGCGCCCCCAGTTGGCGTCCGAAGCGAACAGCGCCGTCTTCACCAGCGGCGAATGCGCCACGGTGAAGGCCACGTCCAGCGCCTCTTCGCGCGTGGCCGCCTCCTGCACCTGCAGGGTGACGAACTTGGTCGCGCCCTCGCCGTCACGCACGATGGCCTGAGCCAGCTCGGTCATGACCCGCTGCAGGCCGTTGCGGAAGATCGCCACCTGTTCGTCGCTGGCCACCGTGGCACCGCGACCGGTGGCGATCAGCATGCAGGCATCGTTGGTGGAGGTATCGCCATCCACGCTGATGCAGTTGAACGAGCGGTCCACCGTCTCGCGCAGCAGCGCATCGAGCAGCGCCTGCTCGATGTTCGCATCGGTCGCCACGAAGGCCAGCATGGTCGCCATGTTGGGCTTGATCATGCCCGAGCCCTTGCTGATGCCGTTGATGGTGACCGTATGCTCGCCCATTTCCAGGGTCACGCTGGCCCCCTTGGGCCGCGTATCGGTGGTCAGGATACCCTCGCCGGCCTGCTGCCACGCGGCGCTGTCCCCACTCAGGGTCTCCAGCGCCTGAGGCAAGCCGGCCAGCAGGCGCTCCATGGGCAGCGGCTCGCCGATCACCCCGGTGGAGAACGGCAGCACGCTGTCGGCCGGCACGCCGGCGAGCCGGGCAAGCTCGGCGCAGGTCGCCCGAGCATCGCGCAAGCCGGTCTCACCGGTACCGGCATTGGCATTGCCGGTATTGATCACCAGCAGACGAGCCCCCTCGCCGCGCCCATGACATTCGGCCAGGTGCTGCTTGGCCACCGTCACCGGGGCGGCACAGAAGGCATTGAGGGTGAAACTGCCCGCCACCCTGGCGCCTGCGGGGATCTCGATCACCACCAGGTCGCGCCGTCCCGGCTTCTTGATGCCTGCCATGGCGCTGCCCAGGCGCAGCCCTTCGATGACCGGCATGGCCGGAAAACGTGTCTCACCCACTGCCATGAAATGGTGACTCCTCAGTTGGTTGGAGCATTTACGGCATACGCTGCGCGCGTGGGCTCTGGAATCAGCTCAGCTGGCCGCAGCACTGCTTGTACTTCTTGCCCGAGCCACAGGGGCAGGGGTCGTTACGCCCCACCTTTGGCCCTTCGCGACGCACCGGGCGCCCATCGCCCACCGGGGCGGTAGCCGCTCCCGCCTGCTCCTCGCCGTCGAGCTCGGGGGCATCGTGGCGGCTGGCGGCGGCAGCCTTTTCGCGCTCCAGCGCCTCACGCCGCTGACGCTCGAGCTCGTCGACCTCCTCGGGCCGGCGCACCTGCACATGGCTGGTGATACGAGTGATGTCGGCCTTGATGTTGGTCAGCAGGGTCTGGAACAGCTCGAACGACTCGCGCTTGTACTCCTGCTTGGGATTCTTCTGAGCATAGCCGCGCAGATGAATACCGCGACGCAGGTGGTCCATCGACTGCAGGTGCTCCTTCCAGCGCGTGTCGAGCACCTGCAGCATGATCTGCTTCTCGAAGCGACGGATGAGCTCCTCGCCGGCGATGTCGACCTTCTCCTGATAGGCCTTGCGGTGCATCTCGTGCAGACGCTCGCGCAGCTGCTCCTCGTGGAAGCGCTCGTCGGCCTCGGACCACTCCACCACCGGTGCCTCGAGATTGAACTCGGTCTTGAGATGCTCCTGCAGGCCGGCCAGATCCCACTGCTCCGGCAGGCTCTGGGGCGGCACGAACTCGCTGACGGCAAGGTCGAGCACTTCGTCGCGAATGCCAAGCACGTTCTGCGAGACGTCTTCGGCGGCCAGGATCTCGTTGCGCTGTTCGTAGATGACGCGGCGCTGATCGTTGGCCACGTCATCGTACTCGAGCAGCTGCTTGCGGATGTCGAAGTTGCGGCTCTCGACCTTCTTCTGCGCCCGCTCCACGGCGTTGGTGACCATCTTGTGCTCGATGGCCTCGCCGCGCTCCAGGCCCAGCGCCTTCATCATGCGCTGTACCCGGTCGGAGCCGAACAGCCGCATCAGGCTGTCTTCCATGGAGAGGAAGAAGCGCGTGGAACCCGGGTCGCCCTGACGCCCGGCACGGCCGCGCAGCTGATTGTCGATACGCCGCGACTCGTGGCGCTCGGAGCCGATCACATGCAGGCCACCGGCCTCCAGCACCGCCTCGTGGCGCAACCGCCACTCTTCGCGCAGCTGCGCGATCTGCTCCTCGCTGGGGTTCTCGAGCTTGGCCGCCTCGGCCTCCCAGTTGCCGCCCAGCACGATATCGGTACCGCGACCGGCCATGTTGGTGGCGATGGTGATGGCGCCGGGACGCCCGGCCTGGGCGATGATCTCGGCTTCGCTCTGGTGCTGCTTGGCGTTGAGCACGTTGAAACTGAGCCCGGCCTGCTTCATCAGACCGGCAAGGTATTCGGAGGTCTCGATGGAGGCGGTACCCACCAGCACCGGGCGTCCGGCCTCGGTCTCGGCCTTGACGTCGTTGATGATCGCCTCGTACTTCTCCTCCGCGGTGAGGTAGACGAGGTCGTTGAGATCGCGACGCACCAGCGGACGGTTGGTCGGGATCACGATGACGTCCAGACCGTAGATCTGGCGGAACTCGAAGGCCTCGGTATCGGCGGTGCCGGTCATGCCGGCCAGCTTGTCGTAGAGGCGGAAGTAGTTCTGGAAAGTGGTCGAAGCCAGGGTCTGGCTCTCGCGCTGCACCGGCACCCCTTCCTTGGCCTCCACCGCCTGGTGCAGACCCTCGGACCAACGGCGGCCCGGCATGGTACGACCGGTGTGCTCGTCGACGATCACCACCTGGTTGTTGGCGACGATGTAGTCGACGTCACGGTGGTAGAGATGCCGCGCACGCAGCGCCGAATGCATGTGATGCAGCAGGTTGAGGTTCTGGGCGGCGTAGAGCGAGTCGTCCTCGCCGAGCAACCCCTCGGCGCGCATCAGCTCCTCCACCTTGTTGTGACCCGCCTCGGTGATCTCGACCTGCTTCTGCTTCTCCTCGAGCACGAAGTCGCCGGTGACGGGGGCGTCGGCATCCTCGGAGATCTCACCCCGCTCCAGCTGAGCCGCCAGGCGGTCGACCACCTTGTAGAGTTCGGTGTTCTCGTCCACGGCACCGGAGATGATCAGCGGCGTACGCGCCTCGTCGATGAGGATGGAGTCGACCTCGTCGATGATGGCGAAGCTCAGCCCGCGCTGGACCTTGTCTTCCAGCGAGAAGGCCATGTTGTCGCGCAGGTAATCGAAGCCGTACTCGTTGTTGGTGCCGTAGGTGATGTCGCAGGCGTAGGCGGCGCGCTTCTCCTCGGCGGTCTGGCCGGCGAAGATGATGCCCACCGAGAGGCCGAGGAATTCATACAGCGGACGCATCCACTCGGCGTCGCGCCGCGCCAGGTAGTCGTTGACGGTCACCACGTGCACGCCTTCGCCGGGCAGGGCGTTGAGATAGACCGCCAACGTGGCCACGAGCGTCTTGCCCTCGCCGGTCTTCATCTCGGCGATGCGGCCCCGGTGCAGGGTCATGCCGCCGACCATCTGCACGTCGAAGTGACGCATGCTCATGACCCGCTTACTGGCCTCGCGCACGGTGGCGAAGGCCTCGGGCAGCAGGGCGTCGAGGCTCTCGCCGTTGGCCAGGCGGGCGCGGAACTCCTCGGTACGCGCCTGGAGCGCAGCATCGTCGAGGGCTTCATACTGCGGCTCCAGGGCGTTGATCTGCTGGACCTGGCGCTGCATGCGCTTGACTTCACGGTCGTTCTTGGAACCGACGACCTTGCGTAAAAGAGTATTGATCATGGAACGTCCAATCTGCGTGTCGCGTTCAGCCGATGACCCAGGCACCCATCTAGGGCTGCGGTCAGCGGCAGGAGGAGATGGCTTGGTGAAGGCGATACGCAAGAGGTGGGCCACGCCGCGTGAGCACGTCATGGGCGGCCGCCCAGCGGCGTTGCGGCAGCATTCTCGGTGGCACGCAGGATGTCCTGGCCTGCGCCACCGGCCGGCGCTGCGGCCAGTGCGGCAGCGCACGCCGGCGTGCCACGTAGCGGCAGCGGGCACGCATCAGCGTCGGCGCGAGAATGCAGGTCTGTACGACACGCTCGGCCAGACGCAGGGTTTCCGCCTGGGTCAGGCCGGCCGGCAACAGACAGCTGACCAACAGCCCGGCGAGCCACCAGCGCGAACGCTGTCGACAGCGTGTCGTCGCAGCCGATAGGCTGGCGACGCTACGATCCTGTGGCTGGGCGGCGGTCATGCTGTCGCTGATCTCCGAGCGTGCTAGGCTTGCCGTGTTGGGAAGATGAGAAACAAGCACATGAGTATAAAGGTTAAGCGCTCACGAGCACAGCCCATGTCGCGCCTGCTCGGCGGCAACGGCGAGCTGGCACCGCTGATGCGCACGGCACGCCTGATCGGCAAGGCACAGCAGCACCTGCGCGAGCAGCTGCCGGAAGAGGTGCGCGAGCATGTCTTCGTCGGCGGTTATCGCGATGGCAAGCTCACGCTGCTGACCGACCGCGCCGTGTGGCTGACCTGGCTGCGCTACGAACAGGCGCGCCTGCTCGAGCTGCTGCACCGCTTGCCGGAATTCGCCGCCGTCACGGGCTTCAGCCTCAAGGTACGTCCCGTACGGCCGCTCAAGGTGCCACCGCGCCAGATCAGGCAACTGCCCGCCCCGGCGGCCGACGAGATCTCCGCCTGCGCCGCCGATGTCGACGACCCGCGTCTCAAACGGGCTCTTGAGCGCCTCGCCTCACATGCCCAGCGCGGTGACGAGTAACGGCGCTTCCCTAAACCAGGTGTCGGGGGATGGTGTAATCCCAGGTCTGCGAATAGACTCGCTGCTCGCCCTCGTAGGCGTCCAGGGTGGCATGAATGACGAAGTTATCCCGGTCTGAGCGCTGCACCGTACGGGTCACCGTACTCACTTGCCAGTCACCCCGCCGCAGCTTGCGCTCCCACACGGCCTCGCCACGAATCGAGTCGAAGTCGTCATCTCGCGAGCTGTAGCGCTCGACGGCCCGGGTGACCACCTCCAGATTGCTGTCCTCCAGCCTGACGGCACCGCTATCGTTGATCACCTCCAGGGTGGAGACGTCTTCGGCCAAATCGCGATATACGTACCAGTTGTGATGCCCGGACTCGAGAATCGTGACGGGAATGCTCGGAGCCGCCTCGGGTTCAGCGAAGTCAGGCAGGCTTTCATCGGCCTGGCGCGGCTGACGAAATGGCAGATAAAGCGTGCTGTCGCCAGGATAGACGGTGAGTCGCACATGCTCGGGGGGTGGCCAGGCCAGCGGCCAGTAGGAAGTCGACAGCGACAGCCGCAGTCGGTGGCCCCGCGGAAAGACCTGGGCCACGTCATTGAACTGAACCCGAACCCGATAACGCCGACCCGGCTCCAGGGCCGAGGGCGAGCCGTGGCCGTCCCGATGGGTCAGGTTCAACAAACCATAGGTGACTCGCGTCGCCTTGTCGTCGGGAGCGACATCGGAAAGCCGGACTGCCACCATGGCCACAGGGCGATTGGCGGAAAATTCGAGATCGAGTTCGGCCGCCCCCATGATTTCCACGGTCTCCTCCAGCGGTGGAGAATCGAAGGTCAGGGCTCCACCATCCTCCTCGCGCTGGTCGTGGGCCAAGTCAGGGCCGGCGGCGTAGGAGCACCACTTGCCGGCAAACAGCCCGCAGGTCAGCGGCGACTGCACCGTCAACACCCCGGCGGCGGTCTCCCGTTGGCCATCAAGACATAGCCGGCCTCTAGCCAGCGGCAAGCTCCACTCGCTGACGTTTGGCGAAGGCCAACTGGGCTCCGACACCCAGCGTCCGGGACGGTGCCCGTAGCGCGTGGTCGGCGGCATGCTGTCCTGCATCCACACACGGATGGCAGGGTCCTGCTCGACCCCGGTTTCCTCATCCTTGAGCCAGCGATCCCACCAGCGCAGGCACTCCTGTAGAAAGCCGATAGCAGGCCCGGGCTCACCCAGGTGGGGATACTTGTGACTCCATGGCCCGATCAACCCTTTACACAGGTGAGGCAAATGACGCACGAGTCGCTTCACGGAGTTTGAGTATCCATCGGCCCAACCACTGGCGGCGAGTATCGGCACCTCGACCCGCGAGAAATCCTCGCAGATCGAGCCGTGCTGCCAGTAGCCGTCACGATGCTGGTGCTCCAGCCACTTGGCCAACCACAGGCCGCTGCCTTCCAGGCGCTCGCGCCACATGCGCCGCCACTCGGAACCCACGATCTGCGGGTCAGGTGGCAGGGAGTTGTAAGCAAACATGGTGGAGGCCCAAGAGAGATTGTCCCCCAGCAGGCAGCCGCCCATGTAGTGCACGTCGTCGCTGTAGCGGTCATCGGTGGAGCAGACGCTGACTACCACCTTAAGCTCGGGAGGGCGGCGTGCAGCGAGCTGGAGCCCGTTGAAGCCCCCCCAGGAAATCCCGATCATGCCGACATTGCCGCTGCACCACGGCTGATCGGCGATCCAGCGCAGGATGGACTCCCCGTCCTGAAGCTCTTGCTCTAGGTATTCGTCTTCGAGCACGCCCTCGGAATCACCGCTACCGCGCAGGTCGACTCGCAGTGAGGCGTAGCCATGTCCGGCGAAATAGTGGTGATGCATGGCATCGCGTCGCGCGGAACCGTCACGCAAGCGGTAGGGGATGTACTCGAGGATGGCCGGAACGGGTGTCTGGTGGGCCGATTCAGGCAGCCAGATACGGGCATTGAGCCGGACTCCGTCCGGCATCGGGATCCAGACAGGATCCCGACATTCAACACGGTGGGGGAAATCGTTGCGGACTCGCATGTCGCTCCTTTGTGCTGGGTTGACGGTGCGGGGCTTGCCGGCGCGAGTCAGCGACCGGATGACAGCGGCTCGATCTCGAAGGGCAGCATGTCGCGACAGCGCTCGATTCGCGACAGCAGATCCGCATGGGACTCGCCGCCTATGAAGACCACGCCCAGTTCGAAGGAGAAAGAATCCTGGTGCTGAAGGTCGTGCAGTGGCATGCCTTCCTTTACATTGAGCTCCACCCTGGTGCCGGGAAAAGTCTTCTCGACCTTGCGTATTTCTTCGTCTGTCGGCACGCGGCGCACATGGCCGTCCTCGAAGACGCGCAGCATCTGCTTGGCAGCTACGGGGTAGCGTCCTTCCCGCTGAGGCATACGCGGCTCGATGCCCAGTGCCGTGTCAACCATGACCTGGAAGTGCGACGCTCCATCGACCAGGCCATAGATGGCCGCATGCGAGCGAGAAAGCCGCGGATTGACTTCAAGTACCCAGATCCGTTCGTCCTCCTCCTCGTAGTAGAACTCGATGTTGAAGGGGCCGTCATCGAAGCCGATATGGCGCATGAATCTGGACGCATACTCATACATGCGCTGCTGCACCGGCTCGGGCAGGCGTGAAGGGTATTCATAGCGCAGCAGCACCGAGCGATGCTCCTCGTGACGCACGCTGTCGATCATGCCGCTGCCGGTCAGCCGCACCTCCCCCTTCTGCATATAACCTTCCAATGTGCACTGATGCCCGGCCGAGATGATCTCCTCGGCGATGCAGTGATGTCCGGTCACGGCAGCCGCTTCATCGGGCACATCGGCATAACGGCAAACCTCATCGAATGGCTTGCCGAAACGCCCGATGCCGCGGCGTATCCGCGGAAGGATCTCCCGAAGCTGCTCGGGTGAGTCGATACGAAAGCCCAAGTGGGACGAATGCGCCTTGATCGGCTTGATCCAGAAGGGACAGTCGATCTCCAGCTTGTCGGGGGCGGCATCATCGAAGGGATCGACAGCCTGGAAAGGGGGCACGCACTCGGGCATGACCCGGCGCTGCTCGAGGCGACTCCAATACTTGTGCTCACACTTCAGCACCGCCTCGAGGCTGGGTCCGGGGAGGCCCAGCCTGTCGCGCAATACCGGAAGCAAGGCGCTAGTGGGAAAATCCCAGTAGCCAACGATGGCGTCGACCTTGCCGGATTGCGCCTCCAATTCACCGAGGGCGTCCGACACCAGGCGGTCGAAGGGGTATTCCTCGGCGTGCACCACTTTCTGGGGCGACAACAAGCCATGGAAGGCGTAATCCTGCGCATGACTGAGCTGCGGCAACAGGTATCTACCCAGATCGTCATAGCCGACGACGTAAACATCCCAGCTCATCACTTGCCTCCTTGCCACTCTTCCTCCAGTCGGTAGGTGATACCGTCGACCTCGACCTCCTGGATATCGGCATAGGCGACGGTGACGCCGTTGATGTCGCCGGGCGCACCGTCGTGCTCCAGCAGCGTCGTTTCCGGCACCACCTTGACCCCGGTGGCGCCCACATGCTGAATGCGCGCGGAAAAGCGTTTTCCCTCGCGCTCGATCACCACGCGCTCGCCGAACATGCAACGCCCCACCTGGGCCAGCAGCTCCGCCTCGCTTACCTGTTTGACTGTCATGACGATCCTCCCTGTCGATATGCCGCTCCAAGCTGCGGCGAGAGCATTTCGTGCCTTTCAATGTAGGAGATGGCGTCGAGGATGACACCCCGCTGCCCACTGGTGGAATCCCGTGACCCGGCGCTATGCTAGGGAACGGATCACCCTATCGCATTACCCGCAGGTAACCATGACCCTCAGCAAGACCCAGTCCAGCTTCTATCGCCGCCTGTACCTGGCCCACCTGATCGAGTGCGGGATCAGCAGCGTACCGGCCATCGTCAACGCCACCGGCATGCCGCGCCGCACTGCCCAGGACACCCTCAAGGCCTTGGAGGAGCTGGACATTCGCTGCGAATTCCGGCCGACGCCGGGAGAACGTCACAATAGCGGGAGCTACGCCATCGTCGACTGGGGCCCTATCGACCCCGCCTGGGTGAGGGAGCACGCCGAGCGGCTGCGTACCGCTCTGAGCTATCCCGCAATGTCACGGGCCTGAGCCGACATGAGCAGGCATACCTGGAACATCGCAGGCGTGCTGGTCCTGGTCGCTCTGCTGACAGGCTGTGCCGGGCCGGTACTGCAAACGCCGGGGCCGGCCGCCAGCGTGCCCCAATTGACCGCCTACCAGGTGATCGCCGACGACGGCTACCGCCTGCCGCTGCGCCATTGGCCGGCCGCAGACGAAACCGAGATAGTTGTGCTGGCGGTGCACGGTTTCAACGACCATGCCGGCAGCTTCGACGTCATGGCCCAGGCCCTGACTCCGCACGGCATCGAGGTCTATGCCCACGATCAGCGCGGCTTCGGCACCACCGACCAGCGCCGTATCTGGGCTGGCCACTCGCGCCTGAGCGACGATGTGATCATGCTGACCAAGCTGCTGCGCGAACGTCACCCCGATACGCCGCTCTATGTGATCGGCAAGAGCATGGGGGCTGCGATCGTACTGCTCGCCATGACCGCCGACACACCGCCCCCGGTGGACGGCAGCGTACTGATCGCACCCGCGGTGTGGGGGACGGAAACCATGCCCTGGTACCAGCGTGCCGGGCTGTGGCTCGGCGTGCGCCTGATGCCCCAGACCACCTTCTCGATCCGCACTACCCGTCGCCTGGGCATCGAGCCCACCGACGACGAGCAAATCAAACGCCAGCTCGCCGACGACCCCCTGATCCTGCGTAGCGCACGGATCGACACCCTGGCAGCCCTGACCAATACCATGGGGCTGGCCCTGCAAGCGTCGAACAGGCTGCCCTCACCCGCCCTGATCCTCTACGGCGACGAAGACCAGGTCATTCCCACGGCAGCCTACTGCGCCCTGCTCGAACGACTGCCGCAGGATGACGCGATACGCCTGGCGTTCTATCCCGGCGGCTACCACATGCTCACCCGTTACAGCCAGCGTGAGCGCACCGAGCGGGATATCATCGCCTGGCTCCACGACCCGGCTGCCAAGCTGCCCTCGGGGCTCGAGGTGGCACGCGAGATACCGCTGGCCACGCTGTGCAGTTGATAGGTTGACGGGCCGGCAATAAAAAAAGCGGCGGGCAAGGCCCGCCGCGAAACACCGATCAGTCGCACTGACCGAGAGAGATGCCTGGTATCGATCAGATCTCGAAGCCGAGACCGAACTCCTCCGCCGACAGCGCCATCAGCGGCTCGGCACCGGCCTGAATGCACTGAGCGTGGGCGCGGGTGCGCGGCAGCAGGCGCTGGAAGTAGAAGCGCGCGGTCTTGACCTTGGCCTGGTAGAAAGCCGCTTCGTCGCTGCCTCCCGCCATGGCTTGCTGGGCCTGCTTGGCGGCGCGGGCAAAGAGGTAGGCAAGGGTCACGTAGCCGGAGTACATCAGGTAGTCGACGCTGGCCGCCCCGACTTCCTCACGATCGTTCATGGCCTTCATGCCGATGCCCATGGTCAGCTCGCCCCACTCGGCGTTGAGCTTGGCCAGCGGCGCGACGAACTCTGCCATTTCGGCGTTGCCCTCTTCCGCCTTGCAGAACTTGTGAATCTCCTTGGTGAAGACCTTGAGACTCTCGCCCTGGCTCATCAGCACCTTGCGACCCAGCAGGTCGAGGGCCTGGATGCCGGTGGTGCCTTCATAGAGGCGCGTGATGCGGGAGTCGCGCACCAGTTGCTCCATGCCCCACTCCTGGATGAAACCGTGACCGCCGAAGACCTGCACGCCCTCGTTGGTGGCCTCGAAGCCCACCTCGGTGAGGAACGCCTTGACGATCGGCGTCAGCAGGCTGAGCAGGGTCTCGGCGCGCTCACGCTCGGCGGCGTCCTGGCCGTGCTCGACGATATCGAGCATCTGCGCGGTGTAGAGCACCAGCATCCGGCCGCCCTCGGCGAAAGCCTTCTGGGTCAGCAGCATGCGCCGCACGTCCGGGTGCACGATGATCGGATCGGCGGGCTTCTCGGGTGCCTGCGGACCGGAGAGCGCACGCATCTGCAGGCGGTCGCGGGCATAGGCCAGCGCGTTCTGGAAGCTCGCTTCGGTCAGGCCCAGGCCCTGGATGCCCACACCCAGGCGCGCGGCGTTCATCATGGTGAACATGCAGGCCAGCCCTTTGTTGGGCGGACCGACGAGGAAGCCGCGGGCGGCGTCGAAGTTCATCACGCAGGTGGCGTTGCCGTGGATGCCCATCTTGTGCTCCAGCGAGCCGCAGGCCACGCCATTGCGCTCACCGGAGTTGCCCTCGGCATCCGGCAGGTGCTCACTTGGTAAATATTTGGGCACCACGAACAGCGAGATGCCCTTGGAGCCTTCCGGGGCATCGGGCAGCTTGGCCAGCACCAGATGCACGATGTTCTCGGCCAGATCATGCTCGCCGGCGGAGATGAAGATCTTGGTGCCGGTGATCTCGTAGGCGCCGTCGGCAGTGGGCACGGCGCGGGTCTTGATCAGGCCCAGGTCGGTACCGCAGTGCGGCTCGGTGAGACACATGGTGCCGGTCCACACACCCTCGACCAGCTTGGTGAGGTAGGTGGCCTGCTGCTCCTCGGTGCCATGATGACGCAGCGCGTCGGCAGCACCGTGCGACAGGCCGGGGTACATGCCCCACGCCAGGTTGGTGGCGCAGATCATCTCGGAAAGCACCATGGCCAGCGAGTGCGGCAGCCCCTGGCCGCCATGGGCGGGGTCTGCCGCCAGGCTCGGCCAGCCGCCTTCGACGTACTGCCGGTAGGCCTCCTTGAAGCCCTTCGGCGCCTTGACCTCGCCGCCCTCGAGCAAGCAGCCCTCCTGGTCGCCGCTCTGGTTCAGCGGCAGCAGCACCTCGCGGGTGAAGCGGGCGCCCTCTTCGAGAATGGCGGCCACCACGTCAGGCGTCGCGTCTTCACCACCCGGCAAGCGGGCATAGTGAGCGGGATAGTCCAGCATTTCGTCCATCACGAAACGAAGGTCGCGCAGGGGGGCCTGATAATCGGGCATTTCTACTCTCCAGAAAGGTCGCCGAAACGGGTCGCCTGAAGCCGGGCGAGGGAAAGCAGCGGCGGCCGCTTTCAAACATGTGTTTGAAACTAGCTCGCATGAAGCGCCGAGTCAAGCGCTCGTTTTAATCTTTCTTCTGCCATGTCGTTCCAGCACTCGTGACCCTATCAGGCAGCTCGAGGGTGTATGGGTTCGAGAGGCGCCGGTGAGGTTGCGCCAGCGTTCGGCAGAGCGGCAAAGTCGAGCCCTACGGCGCTTTTCCTTGCATACCATTATCATTTGCGCCATAGAGCAATACACAAATTTATTGTGCGCAAGCGATATACGCGAAAGCCGCCCACAGTGCGGCATCCCTCTAGCCCGGCATGCAGGGCTCGCTCCCGGCTTTCTTTCAGGGCATGGCGTCGTAAAGTTTGTCTCGCAGCGCCTCGAGTCGCACCTTCAGCTCTTCAAGTTCTTCCTGCGGCTGGCCGCTGGCCATGACCACGCAACCGGGAATTTCCTGTGCCTGCACCTGCAACGCCCTGCCCCGCTCGGTGAGAAACAGTTCGACGACCCGTTCGTCGCGCCGGTTGCGCACCCGCCGCAGCAGCCCCTCGGCTTCCAGCCGCTTGAACACAGGGGTCAGCGAGCCGGTGTCGGTCATCAGGCGCCGGCTGATGGACCCGGCGCTCTGGCCATCCTGCTGCCACAGGGTGAGGAGAACGAGATATTGCGGATAGGTGAGGCCAAGCCCCTTGAGCAGGGGCTTGTAGAACTTGGTCATCAACAGTGAAGTGGAGTACAGCGTGAAACAGAGCTGACTCTCGAGTTCGAGGTCAGTGCCGATCTCCTGGCTGGGCATGGCAGGCGTTCCTGTTACGGCTTGTCGTGCATCCTACGCTAACGCGCCGACAAGTAGCCTGCCAAGGCAGCGCTACCAACGCTCACTGCATGCGGATGCCGCCGTCGAGGCGTATCACTTCGCCGTTGAGCATGGGATTGGCGATGATCTGCTCGGCCAGGCGGGCAAACTCGTCGGGATGGCCCAACCGTTTGGGAAACGGCACCGAGGCGGCCAGTGCCTTGGCGGCCTCGTCGGGGATCTCGCTCATCATCGGCGTCTGGAACACTCCGGGAGCAATCGCCATCACGCGGATGCCGTGGCGCGACAGCTCGCGTGCCGCCGGCAGGCTCATGCCCACCACCCCGGCCTTGGAGGCGCTGTAGGCGCACTGTCCCACCTGGCCGTCGAAGGCGGCGATGGAGGCCGTGTTGACGATCACCCCGCGCTCGCCGTCCTCGCTCGGTGCGTTTTTCGCCATGGCCGCAGCCGCCAGACGCATGACGTTGAAGGTGCCGACCAGATTGATCTGTACCGTGCGCGCGTAGGCGTCCAGGTCGGCCGGGTTGCCTTCGCGGTCGACCAGCTTGGCCACGCTGACCACGCCGGCGCAGTGCACCACCCCGGCCAGGCCCGTCTCGCCCCCCAGAGCGACGGCGGCGTCCACCGCCGCCTGAATGTCGGCCGCCGAGGTGACGTCGCCGCGTAGCGCGCGGGCGGCCTCACCGAGCTTTTCGGCATGGGCCTCGACGGCCTCGCTCAGGTCGCACAGCACCACCCGCCCGCCGCCGGCCACCAGGCGCTCGGCGGTGGCCGCCCCCAGTCCGGAGGCGGCGCCAGTGATCAGAAAGGTACGGTCCTTCACTTGCATTGGGTTGTCTCCCGGTTCATTTGGCTGCCGCCGCCTCCGCCTTCTCGGCGGCATCGGCGCGCAGCTTGAAGCGCTGTATCTTGCCGCTGGGTGTCTTGGGCAGGGTATCGACGAACTCGATCACCCGCGGGAAGGCATGGGTGGAGAGCCGTTCGCGCACGCGCTGGCGGATCTCCTCGGCCAGTTCGTCGCTCGCCTCGAAGCCCTCGCGTAGCACCACGTAGGACTTGATGATTTCGCCACGAATCTCGTCGGGCTGGCCCACCGCGGCGGACTCGGCCACCGCCGGATGCGTGAGCACGGTGTTCTCCACGTCGGTGGGGCCCACGCGGTAGCCGGCGGTGGTGATGATGTCGTCGTCGCGGCCGGCGAACTGGAAGGTGCCGTCCTCGTTGCGGATCACCACGTCGCCGGTGAGGTAGTAGCCCTTGGCGAAGGGGTGCTTCTCCTGCCAGGTATAGCCTTGGAAGAAGTGCGCCGGTGAACGCTCGATGTCCACTGCCAGCACACCCGGCTCGCCCGGCGGCAGCTCGTTGTACTCGGCGTCGAGAATGGCCAGGCGATAGCCGGGCATGGGCACGCCCATGGCCCCGACGTGCTTGGGATGCCCGAGCGCATGATGATTGCAGCAGGTCATGCCGGTTTCGGTCTGGCCGTAGTGATCCATGACCGGGCAGCCCAGCGAGCGCTCGACCCAGGTCACCACCTCGGTGTTGAGCGGCTCGCCGGCGGAGCTGGCCACGCGCAGCTCGAGGCTCTCGTGGGCGCTGTCGAACAGACCCGAGGCCTTCATCAGGCGATAGGCGGTGGGGGCCGCGGCGAAGTTGGTGATGCGGTGACGCTGCATGAAGGCCAGCGCCCCTTCGGCGCTGAAGCCCGCCTCGCAGAAGTGCGTGGTCACCCCCAGCAGCAGCGGCCCGGCAATGGCGTAGTAGAGTCCGTAGGCCCAGCCCGGGTCGGCCATGTTCCAGAAGCGGTCGCTCTCGCGCAGATCGATGGCCAGCTCCATGTAGAGGGCGAAGGCCGGCATGCCGGAGAGCGGCACCGCCACCCCCTTGGGCTTGCCCACGGTGCCCGAGGTAAACATCTGCAGAAACGGCGCCTCCGGCGAGAGCCGCGGCGGGTTGGCCTGGATCGGCGAATGGGACAGCGCCTCGTCCCAGTCGAGATCGTCGCCGTGCCCTTCGCTCGGCCCGCCCACGGCCAACACCGGTGGACACTGGGAGAGACCGTCGAACTTGAAGCGGTTGGCGTGATCGGTGATCACCAGCCTGGTATCGGCCCGGCCCAGGCGGTAGTCGACGGCATCGGGGCCGAAGGCGGTGAACAGCGGTTGATAGACTGCCCCGATGCGCCAGGTGGCCAGCACCGCCACCAGCAGCTCGGGGGAGCGCGGCAGCATGCAGGCGATGCGGTCGCCAACCCCCAGACCGCGCTCGGCGAACCAGCCGGCGAGCCGGGCACTCTCGGCTTCCAGCTCGGCATAGGTACGCCGATTGACGTTGCCCTGAGTATCCTCATGCACCAGCGCCACTACCTCGCCACGGCCGGCGCGCAGGTGGCGGCCACAGCAGGATTCGAAAGCGTTGAACTTGCCATCGGCGTGATCGTCGAGACGCGCGATGACCTCGTCGATGGAGAAGCGCTCCATAAAGGCGGAATACTCAGGAAGCGATTGCGTGCTCATTGACTGCCCTCTTGTGCCGAGTTGTGCTTGTTGTTGATGCGCCGCCTCGACGCTTCGTCAGTGTCGAGGCCGGTTCGCCGTTCCATTCCGTTTGGATCTCTTCTGCTTAGATGCAGTTGACGTAAGCGTCAACCTAGCAAGCGCTAGGTACAAGCTAGAAGCAAACTCGGGGCGGGGCAACCCCTCTAGCGAGGGGTAAGGGCTAGACCTTGGTCGACTGCCCAGGCGGGGTGTGGGCTGACGTGGTGATCATCGCGACCAGCTCATGGGCCAGGTCTTCGGGTTTGCGTGCGCCTTCGGGGTCGTACCAGCGCACCGTCCAGTTGAGCGCCCCCATGACGAAGCGCGAGACGAGGAAACGGTCGCCGTGTATCAGACCGGCCGCCAGGGCCTCGTCGATGACCTGCTCCCACAGCTCTTCGTAGGCATCGCGCAGGTGGCTGAGATGATCCCGCGATGCAGCATCCAGCCGCCGCCACTCGTAGAGCGCGACGACGTGCGCATTGCGGTCGGTCAACAGCGTCTGCAGATGCGCTCTGGCCATGGCATGCAGCCTTTCGTCGGCCGAGTCGCCGCACTCTTCGAGCGCCTGACGCGCCAGTGCCAGAGCGTTCTGGGTGCCCTCCTCGATCACCGCCGCGAGGATCTCCTGCTTGTCGCGGAAGTGATGGAACAGGCTGCCGGACTTGATGCCCATCTCCTGGGCCAGCATGCGCACGGTGGTGCGGTCGAACCCCTCCTGAACGAACAATTGCGCGGCCAGACGGGTCAATTCCTTGCGGCGTGGGGACTCGTTAACGACATTCATCGGGTTTACACTAGCGCTTGCTTGGTTGATCTTGAGAAGAACACAGCGGCGCAAAGAGGTCAACGCGACTAGCGTCGAGACGGCGCTGCGAAAACGTGAGAATACATGCCAGAGACGGCCTTGGCGCTAGACCGGCTCGCGACAACGACAAACCATCCCAGCAATACCAGGAGACCGCTACCATGAGCAGCCCCAACGATATCGTCTTTCTTTCCGCCACCCGCACGCCCATGGGCGGCATGCTCGGCAGCCTGGCCAGTCTCACGGCACCCGAGCTCGCCGCCACGGCGATTCGTGCCGCCATCGAGCGAGCCGGTATCGAGGCCGACAGCATCGATGAAGGCATCATGGGCTGCGTGCTGCCGGCTGGGGTCAAGCAGGGGCCGGCTCGCCAGGCCATGCGTCAGGCCGGCATTCCCGACGGCATCGGCGCCACTACCATCAACAAGCTGTGCGGCTCGGGCATGAAGGCCGCCATGCTGGCCCACGACCTGATCCGCGCCGGCAGCGGCGAGGTGATCCTGGCCGGCGGCATGGAGTCGATGTCCAACGCGCCGCACGTGCTGACCAAGGCGCGCACCGGCTACCGTCTGGGCCATGGCGAGCTGAAGGATCATATGTTCCTCGACGGCCTGGAAGACGCCGAAACCGGCAAGCTGATGGGCGTGTTCGCCCAGGAGATCGCCAGCCAGCGCGACTACTCCCGCGAGCGTCTGGACGACTTCGCCATCGCCTCGCTGGAGCGGGCCATGGCGGCCACCAATGCCGGTCATCTCATGGCCGAGATGGCCCCGGTCACCGTCACCGGCCGTCAGGGCGAAAGCGTGGTCGAGCACGACGAGCAGCCGTTCCAGGCCAAGCTCGACAAGATCCGCCAGCTGCGCCCCGCCTTTGCCAAGGACGGGACCATCACCGCGGCCAACTCCAGCTCCATCTCCGACGGTGCCTCGGCGCTGATCCTGGCCAGTCAGGCCGCGGCCGACCGGCTCGGCAGCAAGCCGCTGGCCCGTATGCTGGGTCACAGCACCCACTCCCAGCACCCCAGCGAGTTCACCATCGCCCCGGTGGGCGCCATCGACAAGCTGATGAAGAAGCTGGGCTGGGGCGTGGCCGACGTCGACCTGTTCGAGATCAACGAGGCCTTCGCCGTGGTCACGCTGCTGGCCATGGACGGGCTCGACATCCCGCACGACAAGGTCAACGTCTTCGGCGGCGCCTGCGCCCAGGGCCACCCCATCGGCTCCACCGGGTCGCGCATCATCGCGACCCTGATCCACGCCCTGCGCACCAAGGGCGGCAAGCGCGGTATCGCCAGCCTGTGCATCGGCGGCGGCGAAGCCACCGCGGTGGCCGTCGAACTCGTGGATTAATCGGCCGATCGAGCGCCGCACCGACGACGCCCGCCTCCTCGACAGGGGCGGGCGTTTTCATGTGCAGGTGTTGGGCCGCCATTGGGTTAGGAGCGTGGCGGCGAGAGCCGGTCGAGCCGCAACCGCTCGCGGGAGTCGAACAGCCGACGACTGCCCACCGAGACGGCGGCGAGGGTGCCGAAGCCAGTGCCCAGCGTGATCGCGAACATGATCAGGATCTGATATTTCACCGCCAGGCCCGGCGCGGTGCCGGCGAGAATCTGGCCGGTCATCATGCCCGGCAGGCTGACCACGCCCGCCGCGGCCATGGCGTTGATCATCGGCATCAAGCCACTGCGCATCGCCTCGCGACGAATGTCGCCGATCGCCTCCTGCCAAGGCTGGCCGAGCATCAGCCGGTTCTCGATCACGCCGCGCTGACGCCAGGCGGTATCGGTCAGCCGATCCAGCGCCAGGGCGACGCCGGTCATGGTATTGCCGAGCAGCATGCCCAGCAGCGGTATGGCGTACTGCGGCCGGTACCAGGGCTCGGGGCCGATGATCACGGTCAGCGTCAGCACGGCAACGGTGAACGAGGAGAGAAACATCGACAGCGTGCCGATGCCGAAGGCCCAGCCGCCCAGCAGCCGGCGCTTCTGGCGCGCCATCACCTCGCGTCCGGCGATCAGCAGCATCGCCAGCGCCATCAGCACCACCCACACCAGCCGCTCGGCGGCGAACAGCGCCTCCAGTACCAGGCCCACCAGTGCCAGCTGAATGACGGTGCGCAGTGCCGCAACCAGCAGGCTGCGGCTCATGCCCAGGCGCATGGCGGCGGTGCATGCGGCAAGTGCCACCACCATCAGTGCCGCCAGGGCCAGCTGCCACCAGGAGAGCTCGATCACATCCATGCCAGACTCTCCTGTGTCAGCCATCCCTGCTCGATACGCCAATGGCAGCTCCCCACGCGGGCGATCTGGTCGCGGTCGTGGGCCACCCACAGGGTGGGCCAGCCGCAGGAGCGGATACGCGCGACCAGCCAGGCTTCCACCCGCTCGCTGGTGGCGTCATCCAGATTGGCGGTCGGCTCGTCGAGCAGCAGCACCCGCGGCTCGAGACTCACCGCCCGTAGCAGCCCGAGGCGCTGCTTCTCGCCGGTGGAGAGTCGGCTCACCTGCCATTCCAGAGTATCGGGTGTGAAGCCCAGCGCCTGAAGCTCGCTCTCTGCGGGACGCTTGGCGAAGTGCTCCCCCACCCTCTCCTCCCACCAGTGGCTCTCGGCCGGCACCAGCATCACCTGGCGTCGCCAGACATGCCCCGACGTTTGCGACTGGGCCTGCTCACCCAGCCACACCTCGCCGGCGTGAGGTTCGAGATCGGCCACGGCGCGCAGCAGCCGGCTCTTGCCCGAGCCGCTGGCGCCGGAGATGCAGCCGATCTCGCCGGGTGCTATCCCGAGATCGATATCGCTCAGCGCGCCGATGCCGACGCCAGCAAGCCGCAGAGGTTCGGTTGAGCCCAAATCGCTTCCCCATCATCGGTACTGGCCGAATCATAACAGCGCAGGCGCCGGGTTCGACATGCCGGCTGGCGTTGCTCACATATGGAAAACCATATATCTTTCGCCAAGCCCATCTCGCGCAGGAGCGACACATGTCCGAGGACACCCTCCCCCAGGCGCCTTCCTCTGCCGAAGGCATGGGACGCTTCGAACGCTTTCTCTCCGTGTGGGTGGCATTGGCCATCGTCGCGGGCGTACTGCTTGGCCAGTACGCTCCGGCCATACCCGAGACGTTGGCACGATTCGAGGTCGCCCAGGTATCGATTCCGGTGGCCATTCTGATCTGGGCCATGATCTTCCCGATGATGGCGCAGATCGATTTTGCCGCAGTACTCGGCGTTCGCCGCCAGCCCAAGGGACTCGTCATTACCACCACGGTGAATTGGCTGATCAAGCCCTTCACCATGTTCGCCATCGCCTGGTTCTTCCTGATGGTGCTGTTCCGGCCGTGGATCCCCGAGCCACTGGCCCAGCAATACCTGGCCGGAGCGATCCTGCTCGGCGCCGCGCCCTGCACCGCCATGGTCTTCGTCTGGAGCACCCTGACCCGCGGCGACGCCGCCTACACCCTGGTACAGGTCTCGCTCAACGACCTGATCATGCTGTTCGCCTTCGCTCCCATCGTGGTGCTGCTGCTTGGCGTTTCCAACATCCAGGTGCCATGGGATACCGTGGCGCTGTCGGTCTTGCTCTACATCGTCATCCCGCTCACGGCCGGCTACCTTACGCGTCGCGCCCTGATCGCCCGTCGCGGCAACACGTGGTACGACGATGTCTTCATGAAGCGGATCAGGCCGATCACCCCCATCGGCCTGATCGTCACCCTGGTGCTGCTGTTCGCTTTCCAAGGCGACGTGATTCTCGCCAACCCGCTGCACATCGTGCTGATCGCCATTCCGCTGATCGTGCAGACCTTCCTGATCTTCTACATCGCCTATGGCTGGGCCAAGGCCTGGAAGGTACCGCACAACGTGGCCGCTCCCGGGGCCATGATCGGCGCCAGCAACTTCTTCGAGCTGGCGGTGGCGGTGGCCATCGCGCTGTTCGGCCTGCAGTCCGGCGCGGCGCTGGCCACCGTGGTCGGCGTGCTGGTGGAGGTACCGCTGATGCTGGCCCTGGTGCGCATCGCCAATCGCACCCGCCATCGCTTCTCCCCGGCCTGAGACCGACGAATGGCAGCTTGCCTCGCCGAGGCGGGGCAATGAAGATGCAAGCATGAATGCCACCTCATTGCAGCGCCATGCGCTTACCGTCATCGTCCTCGCCCAGCTGTGCGGCACCTCACTGTGGTTCTCCGTCAACGGCGTGGGACTCTCGCTGTCGCGGGATCTCGGCTTCTCCGAGGTCGACCTGGGCCGGCTGACGCTCGCCGTACAGGCGGGCTTCATCTGCGGCACCCTGTTCATCGCCACCACCGGGCTTGCCGACCGCTTTCGCGCCAGCCGCATCTTCGCTGCCTCCTGCCTGGCCGGCGCGCTGGTCAATGGCGCCTTCGTACTGGCGGCTACCCAGTTTCCGCTGGCGGTGCTGCTGCGCTTCGTCACCGGACTGTGCCTGGCCGGCATCTACCCACTGGGCATGAAGCTGGTGATCGGCTGGACGCCCAAGCACACCGGAGCGGCACTCTCCTGGCTGGTGGGCATGCTGACTCTCGGTACCGCCATGCCGCATCTGCTGCGCGGTGGAACACTGGGCATGCCGTGGGAGTGGCCGCTGCTGGGCGCCTCGCTGCTGGCCCTGCTGGGCGGCGCCATGGTGCTGCGGCTCGGCGACGGCCCGCACCTGCCGCCTTCCGCGGGCAAGGCGCGGCTTTCCGAAGGCCTCGCCGCCTTGGGCGCAAAACGCTTTCGCGCCGTGGCCGGCGGTTACTTCGGTCACTGCTGGGAACTCTACGCCTTCTGGATGCTGACGCCCTTCCTGGTCATGCGCGAAGTCGAACGGCTCATGGCCTCCACCGATCTGGTGGCGTGGCTTGCCTTCGGCATCATTGCGCTGGGGCTGGCGGGGTGCGTGGGGGGCGGTGCGCTGAGCCGGCGGCTGGGCAGCCTGTGGGTGGCGCGCTGGGCACTGACGGCCTCCGGTGCGCTCTGTCTGATCTACCCACTGCTGGCCTGGGCTCCGCCGGGCCTGCTGTTGGCACTGCTGTTCCTGTGGGGCCTCACGGTGATCGCCGACTCGCCGCAGTTCTCCGCCCTTGCCGCCGCGACGGCTCCCCGCGAGCGGGTCGGCTCCACCCTGGCGGTGATGAACGCCGTGGGCTTTGCCCTGACCATCCCCGCCATTTCACTGACGACGTCGCTATGGGCGATGCAGGGCACCTGGGTACTGTGGTGGCTGTTGCCGGGGCCGATCCTCGGTTTATGGGCTTTAAGGTCGCTGTTCGTACCAGCAGGCCAGCCAAGAACAGCTCGGCAATAGTGCTTTCTTCAGCAGGCATGGCCGGGAGACCCAGGTTCTTGGGGGCGAGGCCTTCATGCAAGAGAGATGACGAGCGTCAAGCATTCCGGCTGCTTGTGACGTATAGAATATACTTATCTTTTTCTTTGCGTTTCTCTTGCACCCCATAGAGGCGTTGCATGCCGGAATCCAACCCCGCCCCATCCTCCATTTCCGGCCGCCTGATCAGCCTCGCCAGGGAAAATCCCGACCAGGTTCGCTGGCTCGGTGCCGTGGTGGGCATCTTCCTGCTGATCTACTTCCTGTCCGCAGGCACGGCGCGCTTCGACAATGCGGTGCTGGAAGGCATCCGGCTGACCCACTGGTACGCCCAGGAGCACGTGATCCTCTGCCTGCTGCCGGCCTTTTTGATCGCCGGGGCCATGGCCGCCTACCTGAGCGAGGGGGCCGTGATGCGCTACCTGGGGCCCAATGCCTCCAAGCCGGTCGCCTTCGGCATGGCATCAATCTCCGGTACCCTGCTGGCGGTCTGCTCCTGCACCGTGCTGCCGCTGTTCGGGGGCATCTACCGGCGTGGCGCGGGGCTGGGGCCTGCGGTCGCCTTCCTCTACTCGGGGCCGGCCATCAACGTCATGGCCATCGTGGTCACCGCCAAGGTGCTGGGGCTGGAGCTGGGGCTGGCGCGCGCCATCGGCGCCATCGTCTTCGCCGTGGTGATCGGGGTGATCATGCATATGATCTATCACCGCGAGGAGCAGGCACGAGCGGTGACCAATGCCCGCGGCTTCGAGGGTGAACTCTCCCGCCCCCTGGGCCAGATCGCCGTGTTCTTTGGCCTGATGGTGGGCATCCTGGTGTTCGCCAACTGGGCCGCCGCCGACAACCCCACCTGGATGGCCATCCACGCCCTCAAGTGGTATATCACCGCCCTCCTCTCCGGCTTGTTCGCCCTGCTGCTGATCCGCCGCTGGGGCTGGCCGCTGCATCAGGTGGCGGTGCTGGCCGGCGCCGTGGTGCTGGCCGCCCTGTTGGTGCCCGGCGTGCCGGAGCTGGCCTTCGCGGTGGGGATCATCGGGCTTATGCTGATCGCTACCCTGCGCAACGAGGACCGCAAATGGGCCGAGCAGAGCTGGGACTTCACCAAGCAGATCATGCCGCTGCTGCTGATCGGGGTCTTCGTGGCCGGGCTGCTGCTGGGCCGCCCAGGGGAGGAGGGGCTGATTCCCTCCGAATGGGTGGTGCTGGCGGTGGGCGACAACGGCTTCCGCTCCACCTTTCTCGCCTCGCTGCTGGGCGGCTTCATGTACTTCTCGACCCTCACCGAGGTGCCCATCGTTCAGGGGCTGATCGGCAACGGCATGGGTAAGGGGCCGGCTCTCGCCCTGCTGCTGGCGGGCCCGGCGCTGTCGCTGCCCAACATGCTGGTGATCCGCACCATCATGGGCACCCAGAAGACCCTGGTCTACTGCACGCTGGTAGTGGTCATGGCGACCCTCACCGGCTATCTCTACGGTCAGCTGTGGCCCTGAGCTCTGACCACCGGCGCTGACCATGAGCCACAGGGCCGCGCGAGTCACCTCCCGCGGCCTGCCTTCCACCCGAACGGAGCGATGCCCTGAAACTCAAGATCTACGGCAGCGGTTGCAAGAAGTGCCAGCAACTCGCCGCTAATGCCGAGACCGCCACCCGGGCACTGGGCATCGGCTGCGAGATCGAGAAGATCACCGACGTCAACGACATCGTCGACGCCGGCGTGCTGCGAACCCCGGCACTGGGCCTCAACGGCGAGATCCTCGTCGAGGGCAAGGTGGCCAGTGCCGACGAGCTCGAGAAGCTGCTCAAGCCGTAAGAGAACGGGTGGGGCAGGTTCGGCACCTGTCGGGCTCAGGGCGTCGGGCCGCTGCCCTCGAGGCCGAATGCCTCGCTGAGCGAACCCTGGCAGCGGGCCATCCGGCACCTGCAGCTCGTGACGCCGGCTATCGGCCAGGCGGGCAGTCGCCCGCTTGGGCGGGGGTGGCGTGCCGCCGATGACGATGTTCACCGCCTTGAAGATCACCCAGCCGCAAGGGGTAATCATCGACATCCCATTGCTTTCCACAAGGCTGAACTTGATCCAGAACAAGCCTTCTCACCATACGTATTGGACTTTGGACTAAGAGCCGTGGCGAATCGCCCCGGCCTCTGCCAACCTGCCTTTAACATATGCGAATACGCATATAACTATAATAACGTGATGGCAAGTCCACCATGCCAAACACCCAGCGCTCCTCATGCAGCACGCCCAAGCCGCTTAGCCACTCGGCTCCCGACCTCTTCTGGGCGGCGTCCCGCTGCCTGCAGGTCCCACCACACCCGCTCGATTGCCATCGTTGCAGTGACGCTTGCCCGGCCGATGCACTCGCGTTTCAGGATCGCGAGAACGGCGTCACCCTGCAGGCCAGCGATGCCTGCCACGGCTGCGCCCAGTGCGTAGCGGCCTGCCCTACCGAGGCGCTGCTCAGTGCGGAAAACGTCCAGCTCATCGACGCCCAGGCTGAGGGTGATCCGCTGCGCCTGGGCTGTCATCGCGCTCCTTGCGAGGCCGACATGAAGCGTATGCACTGCCTGCGCTCGCTTGGGTCGGATCAACTCGCATGGCTCAGCGCAAGGGCACTGCCGGGCCAGGTGGAGCTTTCCATGCCCAATGCCTGCCAGGACTGCGTGGCAGGCCCGCAGTCGGAGAACGACCACTGGCTCGAGATTGCCAGCGTGCTGTGTCGTGTTACCAACCCACCATCCGCAACCATTTATCAAAGCCCCTCGCATGCCCTGAGTCGACGTGCCCTGCTGCTGGGACGCACCCATCACACAATGGCGGTTGTCGCGGCAGACGACAGCACACGGAAAGCACGTCGGGTGCATCGCTGGTTATCGGCTGGCAACGGGCTGACACAACCACTCCCGATGATGCTGACTGGCCTTGCCCTGGTCCGGGATGCCTGCCAGGGCCATGGCGTCTGCGCCAGGGTCTGCCCCACCAGGGCCCTGGAGCATACACCCCAAGGCGAGTTGATCTTCAATGCCAGGGAGTGCCTCGATTGTGGCCACTGCCTGTCAGCCTGCCCGGAAGGCGCCCTTCAGATCGGCGAAGCCGGACAAACATCACCTGTGGTACTGCGCCAGGTCGAACAAGCCGACTGCTTCGAATGCGGACGCGCTTTTGCACAGGTAGAGCGCGCGGTCCCCGACCACTCCTGCCCGGCATGCCGGCGCGAGAAGGCACTGATGCAGGAGAGCTTCCATGACCTCTTTGGTTGACCCACCCCGCCGAGGGACCCGTTGCCATCCATGGTTGGCAAGAGAGGGCGACAAGTGAACGACAAGACGTGATACCGAGGGAGACACCATGAATCTGTTTCAGACCTTGCTAGATCGGCGCCGCTTTTTACAATCATCGGCAGCCGTGGGCGCCACTGCCGGAGCCATAGGCATCACCGGCCTGCCCGGCCTCGCCCCGGCGCCGGAAGCCCGTGCCCAGACCCGTCGCGGCGAGACGGTCATCACCAAGAGCATCTGCGCCCAATGCCCGGCGCGCTGCGGTATCGACGTCTACACCACCGACGGCCGGGTGCACGCCATCTACGGCGACAGCGGCAACCCCATCGCCAACGGCAAGCTCTGCCCCAAGGGGCATCTGGGCAGCTACTTCCTCTACGATCCGGACCGCTTCAAGGGGCCCATGAAGCGTACCAACCCCAACAAGGGGCGCGACGAGGACCCCGGCTTCGTGCCGATCTCCTGGGACGAGGCGCTGGACATGGTGGCCGAGCGACTGAACGACCTGCGCGCCAAGGGGGAGTCGCACCGTTTCGCCCACTTCTATGGCCGCGGCTGGGGTTCCTCGGATGCCGGCCTGTACGGCGACTTCGGCCGGCTATACGGCACACCCAACTCGGCCATCGGCCACTCCTCCATGTGTGCCGACGGCTCCAAGAAGGCCAAGCAGGCCACCGATGGCAACAACTCCTATAACAGCTACGACTACCGCAACACCAACTATCTGCTGATCATGGGAGCGAGCTTCCTCGAGGCCTTCCGCCCCTACAACAATGCCATGCAGATGTGGGGCCACATGCGCAGCAAGAGCCCCAAGACCCGGGTGACCACGGTGGACGTGCGCATGAATCCCACCATGGCCGCATCGGATCGGGCCCTCTACATCAAGCCCGGCACCGATGGTGCCTTCGCCCTGGCGGTGGCCCACGTGATCCTCACCGAGGGACTCTGGGAGCGCGAGTTCGTCGGTGACTTCAGCGATCCCAACCGCCGCTTCGTCAGCGGGCAAGCCGTCGATCCTGAGGACTTCCGGCTTCGTTGGGTTCACGGCCTGATCGAGTGGTGGAACCAGGAGCTCAAGGATCGCACCCCCGAGTGGGCCGAGGAAATCACCACCATACGCGCCCGGGACATACGCCAGACCGCCATGGAGTTCGGCACCACCCGACCCGCAGTAGCCCTGTTCGAGCGCGGCCCCACCGGCCACAGCAACGGCACCTACAACGGCATGGCGATCCATGCGCTCAACGCCCTGGTGGGATCGCTGTTCGCCGAGGGCGGCCTCGGCTACCAGATGGGCGTACCCTACGGCGCGCTGCCGGTGAACGCCGATGATTACATGGATGCCTACTCCCGCAACGGTGCCTGGCGCAGCCAGCCACGCATCGACCTGGCGCGCACCGATCGCTGGCCCATGGCCGACAACATGATGCAGGAGACGGCCAGGAACCACCTGGCGGAAGAACCCTACAAGCTCGACACCGCCATGTTCTTCTACACCAACCCGATCTGGTCATCCCCCGACCCGAAGGAGTGGGAGGAGGCGCTCAAGGACGTCTTCGTCATCGACACCTCGCCCTACCCCGGCGAGACGGCGATGTTCGCCGATCTGGTACTGCCGGAGTCCACCTACCTGGAGCGGCTGCAGGACTCGCCCACCTATCCCTTCGAGGGCTGGCCGATGACCGCCCTGCGAGTGCCGGCGGTAGAGCCCATCTACGACACCCGGCACTTTGGCGACATCCTGATCGACATCGGCAAGCGCCTCAACGGTCGCATCGGCGAGTACTACCGCGAGATCGACAGCGTCGAGAACATGCTACGCCACCGTGCGGCGGGCTTCGCCGAGAATCCAGGCGACAACGGCGTCAACGACTTCGAGAGCTGGAAGGAGAAGGGTGTCTGGTACAGGAAGCCCTACCACTACCGATATTACCGTGGCGACTTCTATCGCTGGGACGGCCAGCGCTACTCGATTCGCATGAGCGAGGAGGAGGTCAAGGAGACGCTGTTCAAGACCCCAAGCGGCAAGTTCGAGATGAAGTCCGGCTTTCTCGAGGCACATGCGGAATACATCGAGCTGGAGCTCGGCATCCCGCGGGATCGCGCCGGCCTGATCCAGTGGTTAGAGCCCGTCCACACCGGCGGCGACGGCGATCTCTTCTTCGTCACGCCGAAGACCCCGCTCCACGCCGAAGGGCGCGGCGCAAATATTCCCCAGCAGATGGTGATCCATCAGCCCATCGTCGGTGGCCGGGGCACCGTCTACCTGGAGGTCCACCCGAAGACAGCCCGGGAACGTGGCATCCGCAACGGCGACCGGGTAAGGGTGACGTCAGAGCTAGGCAGCATCGAAGCGGAGTGCCGCTTCGTGGCCGGCCATCGCCCGGACACCATCGTGCTGCCCTTCGAGTTCGGTCACTGGGCCCAGGGGCGCTGGGCCAAGGGGCGCGGACCAGGTCACTCAGGCGAGGTCACGCGCAACGTCTCCGACCCAATCTCCGGGCTCGCCAGCTACTACACCGGCAAGGTCAAGCTCGAGCGGGCCTGACCCGACACCCTGACCGAACAAGGCTTGAGGACTACGATTATGGCTAAGTGGGGAATGGTCATCGACCTGGACAAGTGCACGGGCTGCCAAGCCTGCACCACCGCCTGCTCGATGGAGAACAACACCCTGCCGGGAGAGAGCTGGCAGGACGTGCTCTTCTACAACGCCGGGGAGTACCCCAGCGCCCAGATGAAGTGGCTACCAAGGCCCTGCATGCAGTGCGAGAACCCATCCTGCGTGCACGTATGCCCGACCCGGGCCACCTACAAGGATCCCGATGCCGGCGGCATCGTCTTCGTCGACTGGAACAAGTGCATCGGCTGCAAGTACTGCATGATCGCCTGCCCCTATGGCGTCCGTTTCTACTCCGACGAGAAACCGCTGATCGAGCCCGACGTTCGCGAGGTCTTCCCTAGCGAAAACGGACAGTTGTGGAGCCCGCCCTACCAGAATCCCGAGGAGGAGTGGCGACGCGGCATCGGTATTCAACCGCCCGGCGTGGTCTCCAAGTGCACCTTCTGCTACCACAAGGTCAAGCACGCCCCGGAAGGCGTGGCCGACCTCGACGAGGACAATCCCGAGGTCAAGGAATACGTGCCGGCCTGCGTGCGCACCTGCGCGCCCAAGGCCCGCTACTTCGGCGACCTGGATAACCCCGAGAGCGAGGTCAACCGGTTGATCGGCGACAAGCATGGTGTGCGCCTGAAGGACCACACCGGCAACAAGCCGCAGGTCTACTATTTGGGCGCTGGCGCCAGCGTGCCTGCCTTCACCCCCGCCGACAGGGAGCATGACGCATGAACGTTTCCATGACACGCACGCAACCCGCGCCCCATACCAACCTCCTGCAGGGCCCGCTTGGCTGGGGATTGCTGGCCGTGGCCGGCGTCGTACTGCTGGCCAGCCTGTTTGTGTCTCTGTCCCAACTAATGACCAGCGGCCATGCTGCCTTCAACACCAGCTCGACGCTGCCCTGGGGGCAACCCATCGCTACCTATCTCTACTTCGCCCTGGCGTCATCGGGGCTCGGTCTGGTCGCATCCTTGCCGCTGGTATTCGGCTTCAAGCAGTACTACCCGGTGGCAAAGCGCTGCATCTTCCTGGCCTTCATCGTGCTGGTCTCGGGAATGAGCGTGCTGGCCTTGGAGCTGGGTAACGTGTTCCGCATGCTGTGGGCCATTCCGCTGAACCTGCAGGTGCAGTCGGCAATGTTCTGGATGGGCGTGTTCTATGCCCTCGACCTGTTGTTCCTGCTGTGGAAGTTCAACAAGCTGCAGGGCGGCGAGTGGGACAGCCGTACCGCCAAGCAGGTGGGTATCGCCTCTTTCATCGGGGTGCTGCTGGCCAGCGGCAACCTGGCGCTGATCTTCGGCATGATGAGCATGCGCCCCTTCTGGTTCGACGCCCTGCTGCCGATCTACTTCTACTTTACCGGCGTGACCAGTGGCGTGGCCGCCCTGGTGTTCTTCACCTACCTGGCCCACGGCTTCCAGCGTGAGCGCATGCCGGCAGCGCTGCAGGCGCTGCTCATCGGCGCCCTGCCCAAGCTGTTTGCCGCCCTGATCGGTGGCACCCTGCTGTTCATCGCGGCACGGGCCATCACCGGCCTATACAGCAATAATCCGGAGATTCACCTGGTGTGGACGGACTACTTGTTCGCCTCGCCGCTCTATAATGCCTCCTTGCTGCTGGGCCTGCTCCTGCCCTTTGTAGTGATGCTGAGCGCCTCGCTGCGCAACCGAGTGGGGGTCCAGGTACTGGTGGCCTGCCTGGTGTTCCTGGGGCTCTTCGCCGAACGCTTCTACTTCGTGGTGGGCGGCCAGGTGGTACCGCTGTTCAAGGGCACCTGGCAACCCAACCTGATCAGCTACAGCCCCTCTGCCACCGAGTGGGCGCTGACCCTGGTCGGCTGGTCGCTCTGCTTCGTGCTCTACCTGCTCGGCGAGAGATTCCTCAACTTGGGGGATATGCCGCGCCAGATGGCCGCGGAGCCGGCAACAAGTGTCCAGGCAGGCACCGTATGAACCACCTCCCCTCTTGCATCCAAAGGAGAAGGGGCGGCCTGCCAGTCGACAGGCCGCCCCAGCCAGCAAGATGACACAACATCCACGACTCCCCGACCTGCTGCCCGCTGCCGAGTTGAGCCTCTGCCTGTCCCGGGCCTTCCTCGCCCCCCAGGCTAGTGTGACCCTGGCAGAAGCCCAGGGACCGCTATTGGAGGACCTGCAAAGTCTGGCCGAGGCGTTGCCGACGCTCACGTGCGAGCGGCTCGAGACACTCTCCCGAGCGCTGGCGGCACTGACCGACTCCCAAGAGCTGATGCTGGGCTACAGCCGGCTATTTCTGACACCCCCTGCGCCCGCTCCGCTCAATCTCGGTGTCTACCTGGACGGAGCGTTGATGGGCCAGAGCGTCCAATCGATGCTCGCACTCTATCGCCGGCACTGCCTGGAGCGCGATCCGACCTTTCGTGAGCTGCCGGATCATCTCGCTCTCAACCTGCAGTGGCTGGCTTGGGTTTACAGCGAAGCGATGGAGGCTCATAAGGCAGGAACAGCCGCCAATGCCACGCTCACCGATGCCGCCACCATGCTGCATGATTTCACCCTGCCCGCGCTGGCCGGGGTTCGTCGCAAGCTGGCCCTGGCGACGCATGATGCGACCACCCTGCCCTGGCGCCTGCTGATCGAACTGACCCACGACCAGTTGGTTCAGGATCTGGCGCAGCTTAAGGCGGTACTGCCCGCTCACCGAGCGATTCGGTCCCCGGAGCGCAACGAGGCAATGCTCGGCATGAGGGCTTTCGAGGCCAGCCAGGCTCCCCGCGAAGCGCTCGCCTGCCGCTCTTGCGGCGACACCTTCCAGAGCGACCCGGTGCTGGCTGAGATGCGCAGCCGTTTGGCTGCTGCCGGTGTCAGCACCGAGCATCTTGCGGTCTGCCCGCGATGCCAGGGCCGCGCTGATGCCGACCCTTCGCTGAAGCAGCCCGAAGCAGGGCGCAAGGCTTGGCAGCGATGACACGACGGGAGACCGAGATGATGCGAATCAGCGACCTGTGCGAAGTCAACGTCGACTACGTTCTGACTGACGAGAATGGCGTGCGCCTGGCGGCGTCATCGCCCGGCATGCCGCTGCGCTACGTGCACGGCACGGGGCAGATGCTTCCCGCGCTGGAGGCAGCCATGGAGGGCTGCCAAGCCGGTGATGAACTCAGCGTGACGCTGACGCCGGAGCAGGCCTATGGCCCCCACCGGGCGGAGCTGGTCTTCGAGGCAGTGCGCGAGAACTTGCCGTGGGGCAGGGAAATCCGTGTCGGCATGACGCTGACCCCGGGCGGCCAACGCGGCAAGTTCACGTTGCGGGTGGTCGGCCTCACCAAGCGCGGGGCCATGCTCGACGGCAACCACCCGCTGGCGGGCAGGACAGTGAGCTGGAGGCTGCAGGTTCGTTCAGTCAGCGCCTGTCGCCAACCACAGGGCGAGCTGGACTATCAGCCGATTCGATGGGTATCGGTGGAGTAAGCTGCCCTAAGGACGGTTCAACACATGGCCAGGCGGCGCTCTGGCCGGTTGCCCATGCCTCCAAGTCGATGCTGGAGCTCGCTCAAACGCTCGGTCTGCCCTTTCTCGGCGGCTTGCAAAAGCTCACCGACCCACTCCGGCACCTCGTCGGAGAGACGGTAATAGACCCACTGCCCTTCACGACGGTCACTCAGCAGGCCACAGATGCGTAGTTGAGCCAGGTGCCGCGAAACCTTGGGCTGCGACTCCTCCAGAGCATGAGTCATCTCGCAGACACAGAGCTCCTCCTCCCTTCGAATCAACAGGGTCAGCGTCAGTCGAGTTTCATCACCCAGACACTTGAGCAATCGAGCGGGTTCCAGCAGGGTCAAGTCCTTCCCCTCGGTGTGTTTGCTAAATGGAATCATTCTATCTTAATCCATGGCAGGCAGACAGCGCCCGGGACGGAATACCATGCTAACCATGTGGTGACACGTCCGGGCAGGCGAATCAACCCAACTTGCGCAGCTTGGCATCCACCCATAGTTGCAGCCGTCCACGTATTTCGCGCAGCGTCTTGCGGTAGGCGTTGGGGGCCTCACTCAGGCGAGGGTCGGGAATGTCCCAGAAGATCACCTCGTCGGCCTGGCCCTGCCACTCACGGCAGCTCTGCCTGGCTTTCTCGCACAGCACGATAACCGAGTCGAAATACTCCCCGGCATAACGCTTCAGCGGCTCGCTGGCCAGCCCTTCGGTGTCGATACCCAGATGGTGAAGCGCTTCGAGCGTGAGTTCATGGGGCCGATCGGGCTTGACCCCGGCACTGAAGGCGACGATACGCTCGTCGCCGATATGGTTGAGCAGCGCTTCGGCCATCAGCGAGCGGGCGGAGTTGGCATTGCAGAGAAAGAGGACCCGATACGGTTTCACTGTACTCACCTCGCCTCGATCAGCCGAAACGACCGGTAATGTAGTCGTGGGTGCGCTGCTCGCGTGGGTTGGTAAAAATGTCGTCGGTATCGCCCACTTCGACCAGGTCGCCCAGGTGGAAGAAGGCCGTCTTGTGCGCCACCCGCGCCGCCTGCTGCATGTTGTGGGTCACCATGACGATGGTGTAGCTCTCGCTCAGCTCGTCGATGAGCTGCTCGATCTTGCCCGTGGCGATGGGATCGAGGGCCGAGCAGGGCTCGTCCATCAGGATCACCTCGGGGCTCACCGCAATGGTGCGCGCAATGCACAGGCGCTGCTGCTGACCGCCGGAGAGGCTGGTACCGGGCTCGTTGAGGCGATCCTTCACCTCGTCCCACAGCCCGGCACGCCGCAGACTGCTCTCGACGATGTCGTCGAGTTCGGCACGGCGCCGGGCCAGACCGTGCAGGCGCGGGCCGTAGGCGATGTTCTCGTAGATCGACTTGGGGAAGGGGTTGGGCTTCTGGAACACGATGCCGACCTGGGCACGCAGCAGCACCACGTCGAGCGAGGGGTCGTAGATGTCGTTGCCGTCGAGAGTCACCTGGCCCTCGACGCGACTCCCCGCAATGGTGTCGTTCATGCGGTTCAGGCAGCGCAGGAAGGTCGACTTGCCGCAGCCCGACGGACCGATGAAAGCGATCACCTGATGCTCCATGATATCGAGATCGATGCCGTGCAGCGCCTCGTTCTCGCCGTAGAAGACCTTGACGCCGCGGGCGCTCATCTTGACGCTCGCCGCTTGCGCCGCGCGCTTGTTGAGGGCCGTTGGCACGGTGACGGATACAGTCATGGTTACCACCTCGTCTCGAATTTCTTGCGCAGCCAGATGGCCGTCGCATTGAGGCTCAGCATCAGCCCCAGCAGCACGATGATGGCCGCCGAGGTGCGTGCCTCGAAGAAGTTGCGTAGTTCGTTGCCTTGCCACAGGTAGATCTGCACCGGCAGCGCCGTGGCCTGGTCCATGGGCGAGCTGGGCACGTTGGCGACGAAGGCGTTCATGCCGATCAGCAGCAGCGGTGCCGTCTCCCCCAGCGCCTGGGCCACCCCCAGGATCGAGCCGGTCAGGATGCCGGGCAGCGCCAGCGGCAGCACGTGATGGAACACCGTCTGCACCCGCGACGCACCGATGCCCAGCGCCGCCTGGCGAATCGATGGCGGAATCGCGCGCAGCGCCGAACGCGTGGCGATGATGATGGTGGGCAGCGTCATCAGAGTGAGCACCAGGCCGCCCACCAGCGGCGCGGAAAGCGGCAGACGCAGATAGCCGATGAAGATCGCCGCCCCCAGCAGGCCGAAGATGATCGAAGGCACCGCCGCCAGGTTGTTGATGTTGATCTCGATGAGATCGGTCAGGCGGTTCCGGGGCGCGAACTCTTCCAGGTAGATGGCGCTGGCCACCCCCAGCGGCACCGACAGCAGGATGACGATCAGCATCATGAACAGCGAGCCCATGAAGGCACCGGCCAGACCCGCCGAGGCCGGCGAGCTGCGCGAATCCGTATTGAGGAACAGTGAGGTGCTGAAGGCGTTGCGAATCACTCCCTGAGCCTCGAGATGATCCGCCCATTCTCGGGTCTGGGCACTCAGCTGCTGGCGGTGGTCCGGAAGGTTGCGGTCGATGTTGCCCTTCAGCCAGACGTCCACGTTGGCACTGGCCAGCATCTTGACGGTGATGGTCTGTCCGATCAGCTCGGGATTCTCGATGACACGGTCGCGCAGGGCGAAGCGCTCACCGCTGGCCACCAGCGCGCGCAGGTCGCGGGCCTGGCGCGACTCGATCTCCCCCGGCAGATGTGCCTTGAGCGCCTCGTCGATCAGGGCGTTCCAGTTGACCAGGCCAAGCTGATTCAGCCAGGCGAGTTCGCGCTCCCGAAACTGGGCCGGGCTCTCCCCTGCCTGGCGCACCGGTCGCTCGTCCACCTGGATGATCTCGGGGTCGAGGTAGACGTCGAGATAGAGGGTGGCCTGCCAGAAGGCCGGCAGCCCGCGGGCCAGGATGCTGGTGAACAGGATCGCCACCAGCACCAGACCGGTGACGACGGCGGCCAAGCCCATGAACCTGAAGCGACGCTCGCGGGCATGGCGGGCGTTCAGCGAGCGCTGGATGGTATCGAGGCGCTCACGGCGTCTGGTATCGGCAATGTCGAAATTGGTAGCGGTCACGGGGCGTCACTCATATTGCTGACGGTATTTGCGCACCACCACCAGGGCGATCACATTGAGTCCCAGGGTGATGACGAACAGCGTTAGGCCGAGCGCGAACGCCACCAGCGACTGCGGGCTGGAGAAGTCCATGTCGCCGGTCAACTGGTTGACGATGGTCACGGTGATGGTGGAGATCGCCTCGAAGGGATTGGCATGCAGCACCGGATTGTTGCCGGCCGCCAGCACCACGATCATGGTCTCGCCGATGGCCCGACTGGCGGCCAGCAGGAAGGCACCGACGATGCCCGGCAGCGCGGCGGGCAGCACGACCTGGCGGATCATCTCCGACTTGGTGGCGCCGAGCCCCAGGGCGCCATCGCGCAGCGACTTCGGCACCTGGGTGATGATGTCGTCGGAGAGCGAAGAGACGAAGGGGATGATCATGATTCCCATCACCAGCCCCGCCGTCAGCGCGCTGGTGGCACGTATGCCGATTCCCAGCATGTCGCCCAGCCCGGACAGGAACGGGCCGATCACGATCAGGGCGAAGAAGCCGTACACGATGGTCGGGATGCCTGCCAGCACCTCGATGATCGGCTTGGCCACGTTGCGCAGCCACGGCGGCGCATACTCGGCCATGTAGATGGCCGTCATCAACCCCAGCGGAATCGCCACCAGCAGCGCGATGGCGCTGACCATGAGCGTGCCCCACAGCAGCGGTAACAGCCCGAACTCGCCCTGCTGACCGGTACCGGAGGTGCTGAAGCGCGGGTTCCAGACGGTGCCGAAGAAGAACTCCGCGGGGCTGATGTAGCGGAAGAAATGGAGCGCCTCGCCCACCAGCGACAGCACGATCCCCACCGTGGTCAGAATGGCGACGCCGGAACTCAACGCCAGCAGCGCCGTGATCAACCGCTCGACATGGTTGCGCGCACGCAGCTGCGGCGCAATGCGCCGTTGCGCCGCGACCAGGCCGACGACGGCCAGTACGGCCATGGCCGCGATCATGGCCAGCCGCCCCATGCTCTCGAGGCGAGCCATCTGCTGGGCGGCGGCCACTTCGAAGGCCTGCACCTCTCCGCTCACGCCCTGCCCCGAGGCCAGCGCCCCGATGCGGCGCATCAGCACCTGGGTCTCGCGCTCACTCAACCCGGCCAGCTCGGCCGGCAGTTGCTGGATGACCAGCACTTCGACGATGGCGTCCTGCAGCAGCAGCCAGACGCCAAAAAGCATCAGTGCCGGCAGCCCACACCAGAGGGCGACCAGCACACCGTAATATCCGGGGCGAGAGTGCAGGCGCACCCCACCGCTTGCCACCGCCCTGCTGCGAGACAGCCCGACCTGATAGGCCATGGCCATCACGATCAACACGGTAGCGATCAAGACAAGATTCATCGTCTCTCCAGCTTGCGCTCTTGCGTCCGAGTCGGGGAGCGGCGGCTGCCGCTCCCCGTTACGGCTCCCGTGTTACTCGGCGGAAACCACGGTGCGCGCCTGGAACTGCTCCAGCGCCTGGGCACGTTCGTCGTCGTCCATCGGAATCAGACCGGCATCCTCCAGCGGGCTGCCGAAGCCGGAGATGGCATCGCTGAGGAAGAACTCGGTGTACTCGGCCAGGCCGGGAATCACGTCGAGGTGCTCACCCTTGACGTAGAAGAACAGCGGACGCGATACCGGATACTCGCCGGAGCCGATGGTCTCCAGGCTCGGCGTCACGCCGTCGACGGTGGCCACCTGCAGACGGTCACGGTTCTGGTCATAGAAGCTCAGACCGAAGACGCCCACCGCATCGGCCTGGGCATCCAGTCGCGCCAGGGTCTCGGTGTAGTCACCGGCGATCTCGATGATGCGACCGTCGCCGCGCAGGTTGTTGCAGGCATCGCCCTCGATCTCGGCGTAACTGTCGCAGCCGGCGTGCAGCACCTTCTCCTCGAAGACCTCACGCGTGCCGTGGTTGGAGGCCGGGATGACCAGTACGATCTCCTGGTCGGGCAGATCGGCGTCGATCTCGGACCAGCGGGTATAGGGGTTGGCGACCAGCTGGCCGTCCTGGGGGATCTGGGCGGCGGCAGCGGCGAAGACGTGCTGCGGGGTCAGAGCGAACTCACCGCGGTCGGCGCGCGAGGCGAAGACGATGCCGTCATAGCCGAACATGACCTCGAGCACCTCGTTGACGCCGTTGGCAGCGCAGTTCTCGAGCTCGCCGGAACGAATGGCGCGTGAGGAATTGGCGATGTCGATGGTGTTCTCGCCGACGCCCTGACAGAACTGGCGCAGGCCGCCACCGGAGCCACCGGAACCCACCACCGGGGTGTTGAACTGCGGGAAGGAAGCACCGAACTCCTCGGCAACGATGCTGGCAAACGGCAGCACGGTGGAGGAACCGGCGATCTGGATGGTGTCGCGGGCCTGGGCGGCGGTCGACAGACCGACGGCGAGGGAAGCGGCGATCGCCATGCTCAGCGTGCTCTTCTTGAAGCTCATCTTCACGATCCTCTCTGCGTTTTGATCCGACAGACCCCACGGCCTGGCAGTGTCGTCTTGGCCCGAGGGCCATTCGCAGAAGTGATTCTGGAGACGATTGATTGCAGAAAGATGACACGTGAACGGATCGTAACGAATTACAGCAGAAGGCCCAGTGCCGCCAGCGTACACAAGGCGAGTGAAGCGCCCTGCAGGCGGCGCCGGTCTAGCTTGTGGGCGATACGATCGGCCAGGGCGTTGCCGGCCAGTACCGCCGGCAGGAAGGTGAGCGCCAGCCCCAGGTGCCACAGGCGTACCTGACCGGCCAACGCCAGGGTCACCAGCGTCAGGCTGGCGGTGATGATGAAGAACGCCGACAGATTGCCGCGCAGCCGATCCGGCGACAGGCCGTGCATCAGCAGCACCATGGGCGGCCCACCGATGGCGGCCACGGTGCCGAAGATGCCCGAGACCACGCCGGCGCCGAACAGGCTTGCGCGGTTGACCGGCAGGCGCAGGCGAAACAGCGTCACCGCCACGGCGAACAGCACGCTGAAGGCGATCAGCTTTTCCAGCAGCACCATCGGGGCGGCAAGCAGCAGCCACAGGCCCAGGGCATTGCCGGGAAGACGCCCGATCAACGCCATGCCGATCTCGCCGATCCGCACCTCGTGACGGTAGTGACGCACCGTCATCAACGACACGGTGAAACCGAACAGCACCAGGATCACCGGCACCAGGCGCGGCTCGAGCATCAGCAGCAAGGGTGCACCGACCACCGCCAGACCGAAGCCGGTGGCGCGCTGCACGAAGGCGCCCAGGGCCAATACCAGGGCACAGCCGAGCCAGGTGATCGGCGCCATGTCGAGCCACAGAAGGAAGGCGTCAGGCATGCACGGGGCGCCCGGCCAGCCGCGACAGCATGACGTTGCCGAACAGCGAGGCCACCAGCATGGTCAGTACCATGGGCCACAGGCTCTCGATCTCGAAGGCGCCTACCATCACCCCCGCCAGCGCCGCGGAGCCGAACTTGGCCGCCCCCATCAGCGCCGTGGCCGTGGCGCTCATGTGGCCGAAGTGATCCAGCAGCAGCGCCATGGCATTGGGCGAGATCAGCCCGATCATGCCTGAATAGAGCATCACCAGGGCCACTACCATCGGCAGCGAGGCCATCCCGGTCAGTACGGTCGTCACCAGGCTACCCGCCGCCACCAGTTGGATGGCGAGTCCCAGGTAGAGATTCTGCAGCGGCGTACGCGACTTCAACAGGTGGATGTTGAGCCGATTGGAAAGCGCGATGAAGATCACGTTGGCCCCCAGCACGAAGGGATAGACGGCCGGCGACAGGCCGAAGTGCTCCATGTAGACGAAGGGCGACGCGGTGACGAAGGCGAACAGGCCGCCAAACGAGGCCGACACCGCGAAGATGTAGCCCAACCCCTCTCGATGGCGCACCACGCTGACATAGTTGCGCAATACCTGAGGAAAGGATGCCACAGGCTGATTCGGATCGCGCGTCTCGGGCAGTTGGGTGGACATCAGCCACAGCAGAAACGCCGCGTAGCCCGCCAGGAAGACGAAGATCACGCGCCAGCCGGACAAATATAACAAGGCACTACCGAACAGCGGCGCCACCAACGGCGCCAGCATCATGATCATCGCCATGGTGGAGATGACGCTCGCCGCCTGCTTGCCGCTGAAACAGTCGCGCACGATGGCTGCCGAATTGACCACGCAGGCCCCACCGCCCAGAGCCTGCACGAAACGCCATGCGAGCAGCTCCGTCAGGGTGCCGACCGTGGCCAGCATCAGGCTGGCCAGCAGGAACACCACCAGCCCCGACAGCAGCACCGGCTTGCGCCCCAGGCGGTCTGACACCGGGCCGAACAGCAGCTGGCCGATGGCGAAGCCGGCCATGAACACGCTGATCGAGAGCTCGGTATGGTGAATGCTGGCCCCGATGCTGGCCGCCAGCACGCCCATGGCCGGTAAATAGGCATCGATGGCAAAGGGAGCCAGCGCGGTATTGATGGCAACCAGCAGAGAGACTCGTCCAGGCGTCAGGGTCAAGGCAACTCCCTATGCTCGAGTGGCAGAAAGATAGGTCGCTAATGATACTAGCACGATCCGGGAAGATCGCCGCACCTGCGGGGTACAGAAAGCAGCGCCGCCTTGTTAAAGTGACCTGACACCATCACGCCGACGAAGGGAGTCCCATGGCCGAGGATCTGCTTACCCAACTCAAGACGATGAGTACCGTCGTGGCCGACACCGGCGACATCGATGCCATTCGTCGTTTTGCCCCCACCGATGCGACCACCAATCCCTCCTTGATTCTGCAGGCAGCCCAGCATGAGGGCCGACGCGAGCGGCTGGCAGAGATCGCCCGGCAGGCCACCGACATCGACGATGCGCTGGACGCCGTGGCGGTGGAGATCGGCAGCGAGATCAGCGGTCTCGTGCCCGGCTACGTCTCCACCGAGGTCAGCGCCCGGCTCTCCTTCGATACCGAGGCGACCCTGGCCCGCGCCCGCTCACTGATCGAACGTTACGAGCGCCACGGCATCGGGGCCGAGCGCATCCTGATCAAGATCGCCTCGACCTGGGAGGGCATTCGCGCCGCCCGCCAGCTCGAGCGCGAGGGTATCCACTGCAACCTGACCCTGCTGTTCAGCTTCGCCCAGGCCCAGGCCTGCGCCGATGCCGGGGTGACCCTGGTCTCGCCTTTCGTCGGCCGCATCCTCGACTGGAATCGCGAGAAATGGCCGGATGCCGACTTCAGCGGCGACAACGACCCCGGCGTGAAGTCGGTCAAGCGCATCTACGAGCACTACAAGGGGCACGGCTACAAGACCATCGTGATGGGCGCCAGCTTCCGCAACACCGGTGAGATCCTGGCCCTGGCCGGCTGCGATCGCCTGACCATCTCGCCTGCCCTGCTCAGCGAGCTGGCAGAGCGCCAAGACCGGCTCGAGCGCCGCCTGTCGCCGGTCGACGCCGAGACGTCGCCGCCCGAGCCTCAGGACGAAGCCGAGTTCCGCTGGGCGATGAACGAAGACGCCATGGCCACGGAGAAGCTGGCCGAGGGGATCCGCAAGTTCGCCGACGATCAGCGCAAGCTGGAGAAACTGCTGGGCGAGCTGCGTCAAGGCTGAACAGCGGCTTGACGACGATGGGTGCGGTTGGCATGGCAGCGACGCCATGCCGGCCGCAGGCGGGTCTATCCTGGGGGCTTGGTCCTGTCTGGGCAGCCCCTGGGAAGCTCAATCCTTGTGGGAGTGCGAGGTCTCCTGCGCCTCGAGCATTTCCACCAGCGGTTGAAACTCTTCCCGGTTGTGCTCGTTCATGCGCATCAGGATGCGGTGCGCTTCCAGGATGCGCTTGCGCATCTCTTCCATGTCGGCGGGAATTTCAGGCAGCTCGCACAGCTCACAGGTTTCGGTCAGCGGCGCTTTCACCATGGCGAAGAACTGAGCGAAGCCCATCACTTCGAGCATGCGCTGCACATCGGGGTTATCCACCACGATGGTGGGCTTGTAGAGGATGTGGTCCTTGACCGCCATGGCGACCTTGGCCAGGAAGCCCAGAGCGGTGGAGTCCACGTTGGTGGCCTCGCGCAGATCGATTATCAGCGACTGCAGCCCCGGCGTTCGGGCCAGCTGCTGAGCCTGACTGTCGAGGGTCGCGCAGAGCGTCAAGCGTACGTCACCGCACAGCTTGAGCACGAAGACACCAGAGTCGAACGCCGCCTTGACGCGGCCTTCATTCGTGATCATTGCCAAATCCGCTCAACATCATGATCGTCAGGTCATCGGGCAGTTCCTGTCCGCCGCCATCCCCTTCGGCATCGATGTCGCGGGGAGTGTCCAGCATCAGGCTGTCGCGAAGCCGCTCCAACGTCGCACAGTTCAAAACACGTTGCTCGAGTTCCCTGAGCCGCGTGTCGAGCGTTTCGCCCGGCAGGCACTCCAGTATTCCATCCGAACACAACCATAACCGGAAGTTCGACGGTAGCGTATACCTCAAACGTGGATACTCCACGTCCGGAAACAGGCCCACCGGCATACCCTCACCGGGCAGCTCGCTCACCGTCCCGTCGGCTACCAACAGCGGCTTCGGCAGTTGGGCGCCAAGCGAATAGTGAAGCTCGCGGGTCTGCCGGTCAATGACACCAACGAACAGGGTGGCGTGCTTGCCGATCCCGGTGTCCAACAATTCCCGGTTGAGCGATGCCAGCCAACGCGCCGGCATCTCTGCCGGCTGGCCCGCCTCCCAGGCGGCCAACCAGCGGTTGAACAGATACTTGAGCAGCACGGTGACGAACGCGGAAGAGGCGCCGTGGCCGGACACGTCGGCAAAATAGAAAAGAATGTGACGATCGTCCAGACGCTGGAAATCGAGGAAATCTCCCGACAGGTAGAGCGAGGGAATCAGCCAGTAATCGCAGGTCACCCCTTTGATGGTCTGCGGGTGAGGCGGCAGCAGCTTGCGCTGAATCTGACCACCGGCCTGCTGGTCGAGTCGCAGCAGCGCCAGGTGCGTCTCCAGGCTCTCGTTCAACTCTTCCAGGTGCGCGTTGAGCTGGGCGAGTCGTTCGCGGTCGTGCTTGCGCTGGTCCTCCAACCGCCGCAGCTCGATGGCCTTGCGGATCATGCGCCGCAACAGCTGCCCATGACGCATCGGCTCGACCACGTAATCCACCAGGCCCACGTCGACGGCGGTCAGCAGATCGGCATCGAGCCGCGAGTCGCTCACCACCACGGTGGGCAAGCGCTCGGTCAGGCTCGACCAGGCCAGACTGGGAATCGCCTGAGCATGGGCCACCACCAAGACCGTCTCCTTGGGCAGATCCTCGAGGCGCTCGGCGGCGAACACCGCCAAGCCGTCCCGGGCGATGGTCTCCGCCAGGGCGTCCCGGTAAGCACCGGGCTCGTCGAGAACGCCAATCAACGGCTTGGGTAGATCCATCGGCTCAGACCTCAATCGGCGATATCGGCATCGTCGCTCTCGGGTTCTTCGAAGGCGTCGTCGAAGTCGGCGTCATCGAAATCGAAGTCGAACTCATCGCTGGCGAAGGGATCATCGCCCAGCTCGCCGTCGCTGACTTCGAAGCGTCTACGCTGCAGGTAAGCATCGCGTATGAAGACATAGCGGTCCCCCCGGATCAACTCCTCCTGATCGAGGAAGCCTGCGCGCATGTCGACGACACGCAGCGCGGTCAGGCCATAACGCACCTTGTCGTCTTCCACGTAGTAGAGCGGATAGGTCACCGTATCCAGCGGCAGGCCGGCGGTGTCCCTTACCGTGCTGGGACCCAGGAGCGGCAACACCAGGTAAGGCCCCTCCGATACCCCCCAGACGCCCAGGGTCTGGCCGAAATCCTCGTCCTGTACGGTGATGCCCATATGGGTGGCGAAGTCCCACAGACCGGCAATACCCACCGTGGAGTTGATCACGAAGCGCGAGGTCGCGAGACCGGCGTTGGCCGGCTTGCCCTGCAGCAGGCTGTTGAGCGCGGTGCGAATCTCGCCGAGGTTGGAGAAGAAGTTGCCGACCCCGGTCTGCACCGGCTGTGGCGTGACGGTGCGGTAGCCGCGCGCCACCGGCCGCAGCACGGCCCGGTCGACCGCCTCGTTGAAGGCGAACACCCGGCGATTGAAACCCTCCCAGGGGTCGTCGGGATGGCGATCCTCCACCGCCACCCGTCCGGCACAGCCCGCCAGCATGGCCAACAGCGACATGGCGACCAGGGCCCGTGTGAAAAAGCCGGTCTGCTTCACGACCATCGGCTACGTCTCCTGAAGATTCTCATAGGGGGTGCGTCACAGCCGACGCACCACCACGCAGCCGGCACTGTACCCGGCGCCGAACGAGCAGACCACCCCTATGTCGCCCGACGTCAGGTCGTCACGGTGCAGATGGAAGGCAATGATCGAACCCGCGGAGCTGGTGTTGGCATAGCGATCGAGGATGATCGGTGCCTGCCCGGGTTCGGGATCGTGGCCCAGCACCCGCCGGGCGATCAGGTCGTTCATATGGTGGTTGGCCTGGTGCAGCCACAGGCGCGAAAGGTCGTCGCCGGACAGATCGAGGCTGGCCAGATGATCGCTGATCATGGCCGCCACCATGGGACAGACCTCCTTGAACACCCGCCGCCCCTCCTGCACGAACAGCTTGTCGCTGGCCAGCGGGTCGCTGTCGGTGACACGATTGAGGAAGCCGGCATTGTTGCGAATGGCATTGGAGAAGCGAGTGGCCAGGCGCGTCCCGAGGATCTCGAAGCGACTCTCGGCGGTGGCCAGCTCGGCACTCTCCAGCACGATCGCGGTACAGGCATCGCCGAAGATGAAATGGCTGTCGCGGTCGCGGAAGTTGAGGTGGGCCGAGCAGATCTCGGGATTGACCACCAGCGCGCGCTTGACGTTGCCGCCGCGAATGGCGCCTGCCGCCAGGTCGATGGCGAAGGTCGCCGAACTGCAGGCCACGTTCATGTCGAACGCATGCCCGGTGGTGCCGAGCGCCGCCTGCAGTTCCACCGCTACCGCCGGATAGGGGCGCTCCAGGTTGGAACAGGCGACGATCACCATGTCGATGTCACCGGCCTCGACACCGGCGGCCGCGAGGGCCTGGGTCGCGGCCGCAAGCCCCATCTCACACTGGATGGAGGGTTCGTCGTTGCTGCGCTGGGGCAGACGCGGACGCATGCGCTCGGGGTCGAGAATGCCCTCGGCATCCAGCACGTAGCGACTGCGGATCCCCGATGCCTTGACGATGAACTCGCTGCTCGAATATGCCAGCGGTTCGCGCTCGCCGGCCGCGATGGCGGCGGCATGGCGTTCGTTCTCGATATCCACCCAGGCGTTGAACGAGGCGACCAGCGCATCGTTGTCGATGGCGTGCTCCGGCGTGAAGAGTCCCGTACCGGTAATCACGACGTCTGTCATCAGTGTCTCCCTCATGCGGCCTGCTGGCCGCTGGCTGGCATCGGCGAACCGATGCCTCATGTCTCGTTTATCGGCGGGTCAGGCCCCACCTTGACCGTGTCCTGTCAGTTCCGTCCAGCGTCGCTCGAGGCGCTTGACGGAAACCGGCATGCGGGTGCCCAACTGCTGAGCGAACAGCGAAACCCGCAGTTCCTCGATCCACCAGCCGAATTCCACCAGCTCGGGATCCTCGTGGCCACCGCGGCGCTGACTCTCACGGCGCGCGGCCAGGCGCGCCTCGAAGTCCTGCACCTCCTGCATGTGCATCTGATCGCGCATGCGCTCGCGCGGGGCTTTCTCCAGGCGAATCAGGGCCGCCTCCATGTAACGCGGGTACTCCTCGAGCCATTCTCCAGCTTCGCTCACGAAGCCGGGGTGTACCAACCGCTGCATCTGCGCCTTCAAATCACTGTATACCAAGGCCAGCGCCAGGTTCAGGTTGCCCTTCAGCGCCTTGGCCACGGCCAGGTGGCCTTCCAACGCTCGCTTGAGCGTGGCAACCAGCGCTTCGGCAGTGGGCACTAGGTCGCCGCGGGTCGCAGCAAGGCGAGCGTCGAGCTCGGCGTTGCTGCGCGGCAACGGTGCCATGCCCATGCTACGGGCGAAGACTGCTTCGACCACGTCGTCGATCAGGACCCGCTTGCTGCCCACCTTGGTGAACAGCAGAGCACAGGCGTCGAGCCCCTTGAGCTGCTGGATGACAAGCACCTGCTCGGGCAGGCGGGTCATGGCCAGCCGCACCACGCCGCGGCGATGGGCCTGCTCGGCCTTGCCGGGGTGATCGAACAGCTCGATGCGGAAGGCGTCTCCTTCCGGCACCAGCGCCGGATACGCTTCGACCCGGATACCCACCTGAGTGGTCACCCGCGACGCGGGCAGCGGGGTGTCGGGTAGCCCGGCGACGTCCGGTGCGTCGCTGACTTCGGCCGCCAGCGCCCGGGCACCCTCGCCCGCTGCCGCCTCGAAGCGTCGCTCCAGCTCGCGCACGTCACGCCCCTGGCCAAGCTCCTTGCCTTCATGATTCACGACACGCACGTTCATGATCAGGTGGGGCTCGAGCTGGTCGTAGCGCCAATCGTCGGGGTGCACGCGCACCCCGGTGCGGCGGCGTAGAAACTCCCCCAGCGCCTCGCTGAGCGGCACGTCGTCGGGCGTGAGAGTCTCCAGCGCCGCGTCGACCCAGTCGGGAATCGGCACCACCTGGCGGCGGATCGACTTGGGCAGCGACTTGAGCAGGGCGATGCACTTCTCGCGCAGCAGCCCCGGCACCAGCCACTCGAGCCGTGCCCGCGGCAGCTGCGGCAGCATTGCCGCCGGCACCGTCAGCGTCACGCCGTCGTCCGGCGCGCCGGGTTCGAAGCGGTAGGCAAGCGGATAACGCACTCCACCGAGCACCAGCTCATCGGGGTACTGAGCCTGGGTGACCTCCGCGGCCTCCCGGGCCAGCAGCGCGGCGCGGTCGAACTTGAGGATGGCGGGATCCTTGGCCTCGGCCTTGCTGCGCCACGCCTCGAAGCCCTTGCCGTTGACGATATCCTCGGGGATGCGCTCGTCGTAGAAGGCGAACAGCGTCTCCTCGTCGACCAGAATGTCGCGCTTGCGGGCGCGATCCTCCAGCTCCTCGACCTCCTCCACCAGAGCGCGATTGTAGTCGAAGAACTCACCCTTGGTGCGGAAATTCCCCTCCACCAGCGCGCGGCGGATGAACAGTTCGCGCGACTCCTGCGGCGCAATCGGCCCATAGTGCACGCTGCGCCCGCTGACGATGGGCAGACCGAACAGGGTGACCTGCTCCTTGGCCACCACCTGGGCACGCTTCATCTCCCAGTGGGGTTCGCTATGGCTGCGCTTGACCAGATGCCCGGCCACGGGTTCGATCCACTGCGGCTCGATCCTGGCCACCGTTCGCGCGAACAGCCGGGTGGTCTCCACCAGCTCGAAGGCCATCAACCACTTGGGCGCTTTCTTGGCCAGCCCGGAGCCGGGGTGGATGACGAACTTGCGGTTACGTGCGCCCAGGTATTCGCGGTTTTCGGTGAGCATGCCCAGATGCGAGAGCAGCCCCGGCAGCAGCGCCTTGTGCAGCTGCACGGCGTTCTGCCGGCGGGCCTGCTGTCGGGCCTGGTCGAGGGTCTCCCCTTCACCGGCGGGCTCGGGCGGCGGCGTGGGCGGCGGCACCTCGATCTCCATCTCGCGCAGCAGCTGACGCAGCTGGCGGAAGGTGTCGTGCCATTCGCGCAGACGCAGGTAGTTGAGGTAGCGCTCCTTGCACCAGCGTCGCAGGCGGTTGCCCGAGAGTTCCTCACGGGCCGCCTCGAAGCCCTGCCACAGGTTGAGCAGGGCGACGAAGTCGGAGTCCGGGTCGTGCCAGCGGCGGTGGGCCTGATCGGCGGCCTCGCGCTTCTCCGCCGGGCGGTCGCGCGGGTCCTGTACCGCCAACGCCGAGACCACCACCAGCACGTCGCGCAGGCTGCCCTGCTCGGCGCCGGCCAGCACCATGCGCGCCAGGCGCGGGTCGATGGGCAGCCGGGCGAGCTTGCGCCCTATCGCCGTCAGACGATTGCTCTCGTCCACCGCGCCCAGTTCGAACAGCAGGCGGAAGCCGTCGGTGATGAAGCGCGAGTCGGGCGGGTCGACGAAGGGGAACCGTTCGATGTCGCCGAGCTTGAGCGACAGCATCGACAGGATCACCGAGGCCAGGTTGGTGCGCCGGATCTCGGGATCGGTGAATTCGGGACGGGAGAGGAAATCCTCCTCATCGTAGAGGCGGATGCAAAGCCCTTCCGCCACGCGCCCGCAGCGCCCCTTGCGCTGGTCGGCGCTGGCCTGGCTGACCGGCTCCACCGGCAGCCGCTGGATCTTGGAGCGATAGCTGTAGCGGCTGATGCGCACCAGCCCCGGGTCGATCACGTAGCGAATGCCCGGCACCGTGAGCGAAGTCTCGGCGACGTTGGTGGCCAGCACGATGCGCCGTCCGGCGTGGGGGGCGAAGACGCGGTTCTGCTCGGCGTTGGAGAGCCGCGCGTAGAGCGGCAGGATCTCGGTGGCCTTGAGGTCGGCGCGGCGCAGCGTATCGGCAGTCTCGCGAATCTCGCGCTCGCCGGGCAGGAACACCAGGATGTCCCGCGGGCCGTGGAACCAGCGCTTTTCCCGCTCGATCTGCTCGATCTCCTCCACCGCGTGGAGAATGCCCTCCTGCAGGGTGCGGTCGGCCTCGTCCTCCTCCTCGCGCACCAGCGGCCGGTAGCGTACCTCAACCGGGTAGGTACGTCCCGACACCTCTACCACTGGCGCCGGTCGGGGCACGCCATCCTTCCCGGGCAGCGCGAAGTGCTCGGCGAAGCGCGCCACGTCGATGGTGGCCGAGGTGATGATCACCTTGAGCTCCGGCCGCCGTGGCAGCAGCCGCTTGAGGTAGCCGAGCAGGAAATCGATGTTGAGACTGCGCTCGTGGGCCTCGTCGATGACGATCGCTTCGTAGCGGGTCAGATCCGGGTCGTGGCGGGTCTCGGCCAGCAGGATGCCGTCGGTCATCAGCTTGACCAGGGTGTCGTCGCTACTCTGGTCGGTGAAGCGCACCTGATAGCCCACCTGCTCGCCCAGCGGGACCTGGAGCTCCTCGGCCAGACGCGTGGCCACCGAGCGCGCCGCCAGCCGCCGCGGCTGGGTGTGGCCGATCAAACCGCGCCGTCCCAGGCCCAGCTCCAGGCACAGCTTGGGCAGCTGGGTGGTCTTGCCCGAGCCGGTCTCCCCGGCCACCACCACCACCTGATGCTCGCGCAGCGCGGCGAGAATCTCGTCTCGCCGTTCCGCTACCGGCAGCTCGGCGGGATAGTCGAGCGTTACCGTCTGTGCGCGGCGCCTGGCCACCAGCGCCGCGGAGCGCTCGATGCCGCGCACCACCTCGGCCAGGCCGCGATCCACCGGCTTACCCTCCCGCAGGCGTCGCTCGAGGCCCTTGAGCCTGCGCGTGAGCGTCTCGCGATCACGCAGCATGACCTCATCCAAAGCGCGCTCCAGACGCTCCAGCGCAGCCCTGTCGGCGGCATTGGCAGAACCAGTAGGGGTTGCGGTGCTCACAGCCATCCTCTTGCCATGGAAAAAACCTGCCCGCTCCAGGCCACCGGAGCGGGCAGATCATTGTAACGCCGGGAAGCGGAGTTCGGCCAATCGCGGCCGTGCTACTCCTTGCTGTCGCCTTCCTCGTCGCGCAACTGACGGCGCAGCACCTTGCCGACGTTGGTCTTGGGCAACTCGTCACGGAACTCGACGAACTTGGGCACCTTGTAGCCGGCCAGCTCCTTCTTGCACCACTCGCGCAGCGTCTTCTCGTCCAGGCTCTCGTCGCGCTTGACCACGAACAGCTTCACCGCCTCGCCGCTGTCCTCGTCCTTCACCCCGACAGCCGCCGACTCGACCACGCCCGGATGACCGGCCACCACGTCCTCGATCTCGTTGGGATAGACGTTGAAGCCCGACACCAGGATCATGTCCTTCTTGCGGTCGACGATCTTGATGTAGCCGTCCTCCTGCAGCACGGCGATGTCGCCGGTGGAGAACCAGCCATCGTCACTCAGTACCTTGGCGGTCTCTTCATCCAGGTTCCAGTAGCCCTTCATCACCTGTGGACCCTTCACGCACAGCTCGCCCGGCTCGCCCAGCGGCAGAGTATTGCCGTCGCTATCCACCACTTTGACCGCGGTGCCCGCCACCGGCTTGCCGATGGTGCCGAGCTGAATGGCGTCGATGGGGTTGAAGCTGACCACCGGCGCGGTTTCGGTGAGCCCGTAGCCCTCGGCGATGTCGCATCCCGTGACCTCCTTCCAGCGTTCCGCCGAGGCCTTGGTCAGCGCCATGCCGCCGGAGATGGTCAGGTGCAGTTGCGAGAAGTCGAGCTTGCGGAAATCCTCACGGTTGCACAGCGCATTGAACAGCGTGTTCAAACCGATGAAGGCGGTGAACTTGATCTTCTGCAGTTCCTTGACGAAGTTGTCCAGGTCCCGGGGGTTGGGAATCAGGATCGAGTGGTTGCCGGTCTTCATCAGGAACAGGCAGTTCACGGTGAAGGTATAGATGTGATAGACCGGCAGCGGCGCGATCACCACCTCCTTGCCCTCATCCAGGCCCGGGCCAATGGCGGCGTCAGCCTGCAGCATGTTGGCCACCAGGTTGCAGTGGGTGAGCATGGTGCCCTTGGGCAGGCCGGTGGTGCCGCCGGTGTACTGCAACGCGGCGATGTCGTCGAGCCCCCGCTCGACTTCGCGATGCTGACGCGAAGCACCGTCCTTCAGCGCCTTGCGGAACGGTATCGCCATCGGCAGCGAGTAGGAGGGCACCATCTTCTTGACGTACTTGACCACGGCGTTGATGAGAAAACGCTTGGGGAAACCGTGCATGTCGCCAAGCTCGGTGACCAGCACGTGCTCGATGTCGGTACGATCGAGCACCTTCTCGAGCTTGCTGGCCATGTTGGCCAGAATCAGGATCGCCCGGGCACCGGAGTCCTTGAACTGATGCGCCATCTCGCGCTCGGTGTAGAGCGGGTTGGTATTGACCACCACCAGGCCGGCGCGCAAGGCGCCAAACACCGCGATAGGGAACTGCAGTACGTTGGGCAGTTGAATCGCAATGCGATCGCCTGGCTGCAGCCCGGTCTCGTGCTGCAGCCAGGCGGCGAAATCGGCAGAGAGACGGTCGAGTTCGGCAAAGGTGAGTGTCTGACCCATGCAGGTGAATGCCGGATTGTCGGCAAAACGTTTCACTGCCTCATGGAAGACGTCCATCAGCGACCGGTACCGATCCATGCCTTCCAGCTCAGGTCCATTGAGAATACCGGCGTTGGCTTGTTCATTCATAGGCGCTATCTCCACAGCTTCGTCGACACGGTCACTCACCCTCGACCCCGACGGTTCTTGTTGTGACAAAGCCCGTACGATATACCAGGCATCGCTCGTCTGTAAAACGTACGATTCAAACGATCGTTCACACAAGAATACGCGGTTTCAGGGTGCTCCTTTGTCTACCAAGCTGGGCAAAATCGGACAGAAAGGCAAGCCGGCGCGGGCAAAGGGCTCAGTCTCGTTCAGTCGGTGCCTCGGCCACGAAGCGGGCCACGATCCGCCCATGCCGCCACACCAGCAGCTCACCCGGCACCATGCGAACCCATGCCTCGTTACTGGTCAGCGGCTCCGTCGCAATCACCGAGACGATGTCGTCGGGGGTCGTATGCTCGGCAAAGTTGACCGTCAGCTCGGCATCCGAGAGCTCGGCGCTGCCGAACGGAGCCCGCCGCGTGATGTGGGCCAGCTTGGTCGAGCAATAGGTGTAGAGAAACTCGCCGTCGGCCAGCAGCAGATTGAAGACTCCTTTGCCGCGCAGCGTTTCGCACAGGCCATGGAGGCGTTGCCAGAGCGCCTGGTGTTCTTCGCTCAGCAGCGTATCGCTCGTTGCCAGTCGCGGTGCCTCGGCGAAGCGCTCGCGCAAGCTGGCCAGCAGCCAACAGAAGGCATGTTCGCTGTCGGTATCGCCCACCGGCCGGTAGAAGCTCAGGGGCAATTCCTGCCACTCTTCGAGCTGACCATTGTGTGCGTAGCACCAGGTTCTGCCCCACATTTCCCGGGTAAAGGGGTGGGTGTTGGCCAGGCGAACCTGGCCGACATTGGCCTGCCGGATGTGGCTGATGGCGATATGGGACTTGATCGGATAGTCGGTGATCAACCGGGCAATGGGCGAGCGGATCGACGGGTGAGGATCGCGGAAATCGCGATAGCCGCCCGCCTCGTAGAAGGCGATACCCCAGCCGTCACGATGGGGCCCGGTGCCGCCGCCGCGATGCAGGAAGCCGGTGAAACTGAAGCAGATGTCGGTGGGCACGTTGGCGCTCATGCCCAGCAGCTCACACATGCGGCTCCTCCCGTGACCCGGCATGACGATGCCGTATCGCCATTCGCCAGGCGACCAACAGTACCAGCAATAGCAGTAGCCCGCCGGCCAACAACGCCCCGGCCCCGCGCCGGTCCCCCATGGCCTCCTCGAGCGGCCGGGTCAACACGGGCTGCCACTCTCGCCAGCGCTCCTGGGCCACCCGCGGCAGTTGCTGAATGCTGCGCACGGCTTGTTCCAGCGGCTGTGGCAGCGGCGACTCCGAGGTGGCACGCGGCTCGCGCACCGGGGTCAGCTCTTCGTGGAAGCGCACCACATCCAGGGCCGGGCCGGCATCCACCTGATCGATTGCCGTCGCCACCGACGGGAACAGCACCAGGCGCGGCAGCTGCAGCTCGTGGGTCTCGCCGTCCAGGGTGGCCTCACCGCGCAGCACCAGCGGCACGCTGAGCGCCGTATCCAGCTCCGGTAGCGCAATGCTCCAGCGCCGCTCGGAAGTCGGCTCGGCGGCAAGGTGTGCGCCCTGGAGCTGACCGTAAAGCCGGGTATTGTGACGATCCAGCAAGGGATGCTCGGCATTCAACAGGACCCGCCGGCTGGCCTCGTCATGGCGGGCCGCCACGGCCGGCAGGACATTGACCGGCTGAACACGCTGGCGGCGAAAGCCTTGGCCTTCGGCACGCACCGCCAGTTGGGCCTTGCCCGCCAGCGCCGGCGCCGGCAGCCTGCCGACGAAACGCGCTTCCTGCTGCTCGAGCACCACCGCCGACTGGGCCGAGCCCGATTCGTCACGCAGCTCTGCCGTCAAACGGAGATGGGCCGGCAACGCGTCGGCCTCCACCTCCTCACCCTCGCGCACGAACCAAGCCTCGACCGGCACGCCGAAACCGAGATACAGGGTGCTAGAAACGCCGCTCATCTGCAGGTTGAGCGGCGACTCGACGGTGATGCGGCTGTTCGGCCCCGCCCCGCCCTCGAGGCGCCATTGGCCCGCCTGAGGATCGGGCACCTGAATGAGCTCGTAGTGAGGCTCGCTGCGCCACTCGGCGCCTTCCGGGGGGTCTTCGGCGGTGTAGCGCCGGCCATCGGGGGCGACCAGCGTCGCCGGCTCTTCGCCGCGAAACAGCAGTGCAGTGAAGCCGCGCAGTCCCGGCTCGACGAGGAATCCCCGGTCGGTGAGCGGCACGCGGTCGCTGGGATAGATGCGGTCGACGATATCGACGAAGGCGCCCATCAGCGCGTCGGGAGCGGCGACCGACGCCGAAAGCCCACCGGTCATCTGAGCCAGGCGTTCGACCAGATCGAGGTCGGCCTCGTCCGAGAAGGCGATGGCGTGTATCACCACGCCTTCATCGGCCAGACGTGGGCCGAGCTCATCGAGCAGCGCCTCACGCGAGGACGCGTCGATGGCCGGCTTGCTACCGCGCCAGGGTGGCAGATCGATCATGCCGTCGGTGAGCAGTACCAGGTGGATCGGAACGCCGTTCGGCTCGGCCATGGCCGCATGGTAGACTGCCGACTCGATGTCGGTGTATTGCTCGTAGTCGACCAGCCTCGGCGCCAGGGCTCTGGCGCGGTCGCGCCACTCGGGGTTGACCGGCGCCGGCGGTAGCGGGCTCGCCACCCGCTCGCCGAAGGTCCAGATCCCTGCCGTGGCACCATTGGGCACCATGGCGACAAGAAGTTCCAGCGCCTTGCCGGCCAACTGGTCGGGGTCGTTGTGGCGCATGCTCCCCGAAACGTCGAAGATGACCCTGACCTCGGGCCGCTCCGCTACCTCTGCAGCGGAGAGATGACCCGCCATTACCAGGCAACCGGCCAACCCTGCCAGCCAGCGCCATATCGTGTTGCGCTCCCTCCCCATCGGGGCTCCCTAGCCGATCTTCGGCTCCCGGCGCTTGGTTGACGCATGCGGTTGTCTACCGCCCTGGCCAGCGCGCCTTCTGTTATGATCCCGCTTCCTGCTCTCTTCGTCCTGTTGCTTTTTCTTCTGCGCACCGCCTTCAACCACAGGCTCGGCACGAAACATCCATACCTGCAACACGCCGATGGCCAGGCCCAGCAGTGCGCCCGCAGCCAACAGCAAAGCCGTCGACATCAGTGTCGACGCGTTGCGCTCGAGAAACGCCACGGCCGCCACCACCACCGCCGGCGCCATGCCGGTATAGGTCTCACCTTCTACCAAGGGCAGCCGAAAACGCGTCGGCATCCACAGAATGCCGGCCACCGCCCAGGTGATGGGCAGGCGCAGCATACGCGGTAGAAATGCCAGCCCTAGATAACCCGCCAGCAGCACGACTAGCGACAAACCCAGATAGGTCAGCCATAGTAGGGACATCGAATCGGATGTCAGCATCGATACCTCTTCGTTGCATTACGCCCCGCCGCATGATGGAGCGTACAGGATGGAAAGTCATTTTGAGTATGGTACACCCGCCCCAATGAAAGCACAGCCGCCACAAAGTTCCTCTATCCCCACCGCCGATTTTTCATCGCCGTCGCCGGTCGAACGCTTTCGCCGCGCCGACGACCCCGAATGGCATTGGCTGGAAGACCGAGACGACCCCCAGGTCAGCGCCTTTCTGGAAGCGGCGAATGACGAATCGAAATCATGGATGAAGCCGCTCGACGACCTCGTCGAACGTCTTTATCACAGCCATCTTTCTCGCCGCGAGCTGGGCGTCAAGGGACTGCCCACCGCGCTGGACCACTTCACCTACTGGAGCGAGACGGCGAGCGATGCCGACTATCCGGTCTGGTGGCGTCATCTGAACGGCAACGTGAGCGATGCCACGCCCTTTCTGGACCTGCAACGGCGCGCCGAGGCGGAGCACTATCTGGAATTGGGCGACATGGCCCTCTCGCCGGACGAGCGCTGGCTGGCCTGGACCGAGGATACCAGCGGCGATGAGCGCTTCACGCTCTATCTCAAGGCCCTGCCCGACGGCGAGCCACTACTGCTGCTGGAGGAAATCGGCCCTGAACTGACCTGGGCCGAGGACAACGCCACGCTGCTCTTCACTCGCTACGATGCCACCCAGCGACCGGACAGCATCTGGCGTCTGCCACTGAATCAGAGCCAGGCCGGGGAGCCGGCGCTGATCCTGCGTGAAGACGATCCGGAATTCTGGCTGGGGCTCGGCAAGACGCGCTCACGGCAATGGCTGGTGCTGGAGAGCGCCTCCAAGGACACCAGCGAGTGCTACCTGCTGCCGGCCCGGGCACCCGACCAGGCACCACGCTGCTTCCGCCCCCGAGAGAAGGGCGTGGAGTACGGACTGGAGCACCGCCCCGGGTATTTCTATGTGTTGCACAACCGCAACGCCCCCCACTTCTGCCTCGAGGTCGCGGACGAACATGACCCGCAGGCGCCATGGCGCCCCCTGCTCGAACACCGCGACGACACCACTCTGGAGGATGTCGAAGCCTTCGACTGGGGCCTGGCCATTACCGAGCGCGACCATCACGAGGCCCAGGTCAGGGTTCGCATCGTCGAACTCGATGGCAGCCATGCCGTACGCCGAGACGAGCGCTTGCCGCTGCCGGAATCACCCTGCAGTCTGATGCTCGGCGACATGCCGCACTTCGACAGTCGCCGCCTGCGCCTGCGAGAAGAGTCCTTCGTCATGCCGGTGCGCTGGCTCGAGCACGATCTCGACAGTGGCCAGCGCCAGATACTCAAGACACAGCCGATTCACGGCGACCTGCAGCCAGAGGACCTGTGCTCCGAGCGCATCTGGGCACGCGCCCACGATGGCGAACGAATTCCGGTCTCGGTGGTAATGCGCGCCGACCTCGCCGGACGCCCACTGCCCACCCTGCTGTACGGCTATGGCGCCTATGGCGAAGTGCTAGACCCTTGGTTCTCGGTGGCCAGGCTCGAGCTGCTGGCGCGCGGCGTTGCCTTTGCCGTGGCGCATGTGCGCGGCGGCGGCGACCGAGGCGAACCCTGGTACCTGGCCGGCAAGCTCGAACACAAGGAAAACAGTTTTCGCGACTTTCTGGCGGCGCGCCACGCGCTGGTGGAAAAAGGCTTCAGCGACGCCGAACGCATTGCCGCCTATGGCGCCAGCGCCGGCGGCCTGCTGGTGGGAGCCAGCCTCAATCTGGCACCGGAGGCCTTCTGTGCTGCCGTGCTGGATGTTCCCTTCGTCGACGTACTGCGCACGATGGAGAACCCCGACCTGCCGCTGACCACAGCCGAATACACCGAATGGGGCAACCCCGACGAGCCGGATGCGCGCAAGCGCATTCGCGCCTATTCGCCGCTCGACAACCTGACGCCTCAGCCCTACCCCACCCTGTTCCTTCAGGGCAGTTGGCACGACACCCGGGTGCCTTACTGGGAGCCCGCCAAGCTCTATGCCCGGCTGCGGGAAATGGGCACCGCGCGCGGCCCGGTGCTGCTGCGTACCGACATGGCCGCCGGACACGGCGGCGCTTCGGGTCGCTTCAAGGCCTGGCACGACAATGCCCGCCAGGACGCCTTCATTCTCTGGGCGCTGGGGCTGGCTGAGAGAAAAGCAACGAACTTGAAGCAATGACCCGGCGCCGGCCGGGCCTCCTCTTCCCTATGTCACTCAGCCGTCAATCGGCAGTATGGCGATGATGTGGTCTTCCAGTTCGTCCTCGGCCACATCACGCTGGGAGATGGCAAAGCTGCGCACGCTGATGCCTTTGCGATGAACGCGCTCGGGGTCGCCGGAAATCAGCGGATGCCACCCCGCCAGCCGGCGGCCTTCGGCGATACGGCGGTAGGCGCAGGACTTCGGCAGCCAGCGGAACTCGTCGACGCGCTGCGGCGTGAGTCGGGCACAGTCGGGTACCCGGGCCTGACGGTTGGGATAGTCGCTACAGCGACAGCTGTGGATGTCGAGCAGCTCGCAGGCCACGCCAAGCACGGCGAGGTCGCCGCTGTCCTCGTCCTGGAACTTGATAAGACAGCACTGGCCACAGCCGTCGCACAGCGCTTCCCACTCCTCGGCGGTGAGCTCCTCGAGGTCGAAGCGCTCCCAGAACAATTCGCGCATGTCAGTAGCGCGACTCGGTGGGGGTACGGTACAGGTCCAGCAGATACTCCTCCTTGGCCGGGGGCATCTGCAGATAGAACCCCTTGTCGCGGATCGCCGCCATCACGTCTTCCGTCTTGGCGCGGGCCAGCGGCTTTTCCGGCGTCAGGATCATGGTCATGACCGATATCGGCTTGCCGAAGCGCTCGAGCAGTACCGCAGGCACCTCGGCCAGCCCCTGACGCTTGTCGACGTAGAGGTACATTTCATCCTTGCGCGGGCTCTTGAAGATCTCGCACAGCAGCTTGTCGCCTTGTAGGCGGTCGTCTTTCATTCGGCCTTCACCTCATCCAACGCTTGCTCCAGGGGTGCCGCGAGGCAGTCGCCACGCCAGCCCTCAGGCAAAGGCAGCGGTTCCCCAGCCAGATCGGCGGCGATCAGCGCTTCCAGCTCGCGGCGGCGCATCAGTACCTCCGGTGCCAACCCCAGCCGCTCGGCATGTTCGTTCACCACCCGCTTGAGCGCCTTCATTCGCCGCTTGTAGTCCGCCCCCAGCGGCGAGGGCTGCGATGCTGGCAGAGTGTCCGCCTCGCACTGGCGCGCCTGCTTCACCATCGCCAGCAGAGTGTCGCCGTCGCGCTTGATCAGGCTCGGCTTGATCTCTTCGACCTCGGCGAGCTGATGACGATTCTCCGGCATGCGCTCGGCAATGGCATACAGCACCCGATCATTGACCAGCCAGCCCCGCGGCAAGTTGCGTCGCCGGGCCTCGCCTTCGCGCCAGGTGGTCATCAGCCGATAGGCCTCGACCTGACGTGGCGTGAGGCGCCAGAGCTGGCGATGCCGCCGATACCACTGCCCATCCGTCTCGTCGCTGCGCAGTGCCTGTGCCATCAGCTCACGGCAGTCGGCCTCGAGCCATTCACGGCGCTGCTGTCGTTCCAGCGCTTCGCGCTGACGCTCCCAGACCTTGAGCAGGTAGACCACGTCGAGCGCCGCATAGAGCCGCTGGGATTCGCTCAGTGGACGCTGCAACCAGTCGGAGCGGGTCTCGTCCTTGGGCAGCGTCTCCCCGGTCCAGTGATGCACCATGCGCTGATAGCCCATGGCGGGGTCTTCCCCCAGCAGTGCCTGAGCCACCTGGGTATCCACCAGCGGCGCCACCGACACGTCAGCCCAGTGGGCCAACACCTCCAGATCCTCGCTGCTGGCATGCAGCAGCTTCAGCGGCCCCTCGCCCAACAGGCGGCGAAAGGCAGCGGTGCAGTCCACCACGACAGGATCGACCAGCCAGGCCGGCCCACCGGCGGAAAACTGGATCAGCGCGGGAATCGGGTGAAAGGTCTTCTCGCGAAAGAATTCGGTATCCAGCGCGATCACCTCGGCGCCGGCCACCTCGGCGCAGGCGGCATCCAGCGCCTCGGGGGTGTCGATCCAGCGTATCTCGGGGGTCAGGGTCATGCGGTCATCCGGCAACAGGAAAAGGCAGCGACTTCAATCGCCGCGAAACGGCAGGCGGCCGTTGAAGGCACGACTGAGAGTACCGCCATCGACGTACTCGAGTTCCCCACCCATGGGTACACCATAGGCCAGGCGCGACAGCGTCACCCCATGGGGTGACAGCTGAGCAGCGATGTAGTGCGCCGTGGCCTCGCCCTCCACGGTGGGATTGGTGGCCAGGATCACCTCGCCGATACCGCCCTCGGCGATACGCGCTTCGAGCTGGTCGAGACCCAGGTCCTCTGGGCCGATGCCATCCAGCGGCGAAAGGTGACCGTGGAGCACGAAATAGCGGCCACGGTAGCCGCCCGCCTCCTCGATGGCGAGCTGGTCGGCAGGCGACTCTACCACGCACAGCAGGGCGTCGTCGCGCCGGCTGCTGGTACACAGGCCGCAGACCTCCTCCTCGGTGAGGGTGCGACAGCGCCGGCAGTAGCCGACCTGCTCGATGGCCTGCTCGAGCACGCCGGCCAGACGACGCCCGCCATCGCGGTCACGTTCGAGCAGATGCATCGCCATGCGCTGCGCGGTCTTGGGGCCTACGCCCGGCAGCACACGCAGCGACTCCATCAGTCTCTCGACGAGGGGGGAGAAGCTCATTCGATACCTCTAGAGGATGAGTGACGCCGCATGGCCGAGCTCAGCCGGTTTCAGTCGAGTCAGAAAGGCATCTTGAAGCCAGGCGGCAGGTTGAGCCCCGCCGTGGCCTCTTCCATCTTCGCCCGCGAGCTGGCCTCGACCTTGCGCACCGCGTCGTTGACCGCCGCGGCCAGCAGATCCTCGAGCAGCTCCTTGTCCTCTTCCATGACGCTGGGATCGATATCGACCTTGCTCACGTCGTGGCGACCGTTCATGGTCACCTTGACCATGCCGGCGCCGGCTTCACCGGTCACCTCGGCCTTGGCGATCTCTTCCTGGACACGCTGCATTTTCTGCTGCATCTCCTGGGCCTGCTTCATCAGGTTGCCCATTCCACCTTTCATCATGGTCGTTCCTCTCGCTTGGCAAAGTGAACTTGTCTTTTCAGGCCCTGGATGCCGCTTCGGCCGGCTTGACGCTCGACTCGATCAGGCGCGCACCGAAGGTTTCCTGCAGCTGTCTGACGTGAGGGTCGCGATGCAGGGCGGCCACCGCCTCGGCGTGACGCTCGGCGGCAATCCGGTCGGCACGCTGGCGCGGCGTCTCGATGTCGGTCGGCAAGGGCCCCGGCACGATCGCGAGCTGGCGTACGATGCCGATGCCGGCCAGCGCCTCCTGCACGCGACGTTCGTGGATCTCTGCGTTCATGGCCTCCTGGGACGGATCGAGGCGCAGCGTCAAGCGCCTGCCGTCATCGGCTTCGACCACACAGTGGGCCGCCAGGTTGCGGGTCAACCCGCCAAGCCCCAGGGCGTCGAAGCCTAGCAACCAGCGATCATGGCTGAGCAGTTCGCCGTCTGCCGCCTGCTCTACCGCAGGGCGCCGCTCGGGGGCATCGGCGGACGCGGCGCCGACGGCCGGCTCGGGCTCGTCGAGCACGGCCAGGTCGCTCTCTTCTGTCTGCGCCGCTTCTGTCTGTGCTGCTGCCCTGCCCACGTACTCCTGCGGCAAGACGGTGGCAGCGCGCGGCTCAAAGGCAGGTTCAGGCGCGGGCGCGTGAGCAAGCTCCGGTTCAGGCACAGGCTCGGGCACAGATTCCGAAAACCGGGACTCGGGCAGCGGTTCTGGCTCAGGCTCATGTTCAGGCCTTGGCGCGACGGTCGCTTCCGCGGTGAACTCGGGTTCGGCCGTCGCCTGGGCGGCGGAATCAAGCGACGGCTCCGGCGCCGCTTCCTCCCAAGGCGGGGGCGGCTCCGGCGGGCGCACGGCCTCGGCAGCAGCAGGCGACGGTGCACTCATCGCCGGGGCCGGCTCGGATGCCAACTCCGGTTCGGGATGGCGCGGTGTCGCGCCTGCCGACTCACCCTCCGGTGAGGCAGGCTCGTCGGCGCCACTCGCAGGCGCGGCGGACGAGCCGCCGCTGTCGGCACCGCGCAGCGGCAGTGGGGTCTTGGCCGGCTGCGGCACGCCCTGGGGGCGGAATGCCAGCATGCGCAGCAGCGTCATCTCCAGCGCCGTGCGCAGATCGGGGGCGTGAGCCATGTCGCCGCGCCCCTGAATGCCGATCTGGTAGTAGAGCTGCACGTCCTCGGCGGTGAAGCGCGCGGCCAGAGCCAGCACCGTGTCGCGGTCGCCGTGGCCGTTGTCCACGGCGGCGGGCACCATCTGAGCTACCGCCAGGCGGTGCAGCACCGCACTCAGGTCGTCGAGCACGGCGGCGAAATCCGGCCCCTGCTCCGCCAACTGGGCGATCTCGGCCAGCAGCCGCGGCGCATCGACATCCGCCAGCGCCTCGACCAGCGCCAGCACGTGGCGGTGGTCGAGCGTCCCCAGCATGGCGGCCACGTCGGCATGGCGCACCTGGCCCTGACCGAAGGCAATGGCCTGATCGGTCAGGCTCATGGCATCGCGCATGGAGCCGTCGGCGGCCCGTCCCAACAGCCACAGCGCGCTCTCCTCGAAGCCGATGCCCTCGGCCTCGAGCACCTTGGCCAGATGGGTGACGATACGCTCCGGCGGCATGTTCTTGAGGGTGAACTGCAGACAGCGCGACAGTACCGTGGCCGGCAGCTTCTGCGGATCGGTGGTGGCAAGCAGGAACTTGACGTGGGGCGGCGGCTCTTCCAGCGTCTTGAGCAGCGCATTGAAACTGCTGGTGGAGAGCATGTGCACCTCGTCGATGAGATACACCTTGTAGCGGCCCTGCGTGGGGGCGTACTGCACGTTGTCGAGCAGCTCGCGGGTATCCTCCACCTTGGTGCGCGAAGCGGCGTCCACTTCGATCAGATCGACGAAGCGGCCTTCGTCGATGGCACGGCAGCTGTCGCACTGACCGCACGGGGTGGAGGTAATGCCTTCGTCGCCATACCCTTTGGCCGTACAGTTGAGACATTTGGCAAGTATTCTTGCCAGCGTTGTCTTGCCGACACCGCGTGTCCCGGTGAACAGGTAGGCATGATGCAAACGCCCCTGATCCAGGGCATTGACCAGTGCACGCTGGACGTGCTCCTGGCCGACCAGTTCATGGAACGTACGCGGGCGCCATTTGCGGGCCAGAACCTGGTAGCTCATTGCAGTACGGATTCCTTGCAACAGGGCTGGCGGGCAGCCGATCGGAGCAGGGCCTGCTGCGCCCCGACGAAGGTGTCCGGTAACGAGCCGAACGCGAAAACTCCCATTCTACCGGCTGATGCCTGGGGCGCAAAGCACACCCGGCAATGACCCGCGGCACGCCAGCCGAAGCACCGCCCAGGGGGCTCGTCCGCCAGGCTGGCTGTGTTAGCATGCGTTGAGTATTTTCGACACTTCGATGGAGTCATCATGAGCGAACCGCGCTGCGCCTCCTACTACACCGCCTCGATCCACCAGGAGTCGGACTATCCTCGGCTGGAAGGCGAAGTGACGGTCGACGTAGCCATCGTCGGCGGCGGCTTCACCGGCGTGGCCACGGCGGTTGAACTGGCCGAGCGCGGCTATCGGGTAGCCATCGTCGAGGCCAACAAGATCGGCTGGGGCGCCAGCGGACGCAACGGCGGCCAGGTGACCGGCAGCCTCTCCGGCGAGGCTGCCATGCGCAAGCAGATGCGCCGCACCCTGGGCGAGGCCGCCGACGACTTCGTCTGGAACCTGCGCTGGCGCGGCCAGCGCATCATTCGCCAACGGGTCGAGCAGTACGGCATTGCCTGCGACCTGAAGCACGGTCATCTGCAGGCAGCCTGGAAGCCCTCGCACATGACGGCGCTACGCGCCGACTTCGAGGCCTGCCAGGCCCGCGGCATGGGCGAGCACGTCAAGCTGCTCGACGCGCATCAGGTACGCGACGTCATCCGCACCGAGCTCTATCATGGCGGTCTGCTCAATCGCTACAACCTGCACCTGCACCCGCTCAACCTGTGCCTGGGCGAGGCGCGAGTGGCCGCAAGCCTGGGGGCGCTGATCTTCGAGCGCTCCCCGGTGGAGCGCATCGACCATGGCCCCTCGCCGGCCGTGATCACGGCGCACGGCACGCTGCGCGCCGACCGCGTGCTGCTGGCCGGCAATGCCTATCACCGCCTGGAGCGCCGCCGCCTGGGCGGCAGGCTGTTTCCGGCCTCGCTGGGCATCGTCACCACCGCGCCGCTGGGTGGGCTGGCCGAAGCGATCAACCCCCAGGATCTGGCGGTGTACGACTGCCGCTTCGTACTCGACTACTACCGTCTCACCGCCGACGGCCGGCTGCTGTTCGGCGGCGGCGCCAACTACTCGGGCAAGGACTCCCCCGACATCGCCGCCGAGCTGCGCCCGCGTCTGGAAGCCACCTTTCCGCAGCTCGCGGGCACGCCCATCGATTACGCCTGGCAGGGCATGGCCGGCATCGTGATCAATCGCATCCCCATGCTCGGCAAGCTCTCCGACACCGTCTACTACGCCCAGGGCTACTCGGGCCACGGCGTGGCGACCTCGCACATCGTCGGCGAGATCATGGCCAAGGCGATTGCCGGTCACATGGAGGAGTTCGACACCTTCGCCGCCTGCCGCCACCTCAAGGTGCCATTCGGTGACGCGCTGGGCAATCCGCTGCTGGCCGCGGGGATGTGGTATTACCAGCTCCTCGAGCGCTGGCGTTAAGCTGTGTCTGATAATCCAACAACTAGAATAGCGGGCCGGCCATGACAGCTTCCTCTCCCGAACGTATCGACGCCTTTCGTATCGCCCGTCTGCCGGATATCCGCTTCGGCTCCGGCAGCATCGAATTGCTGCCAGGACTGATCGCCGACTACGGCACGAGCGTGCTGGTGGTCACGGGCAGGCGCTCCTTCGTCGCCACGCCACGCTGGCAGGCGCTGGTCGCAGCACTCGAGGCACAGGGCGCCAGCTGGCATCACGTCACCGTCGAGGGGGAGCCCTCGCCGCAGCGGGTGGACGCCATCGTCGCCGAGCATCGGGGGCACGCCATCGACGTCGTGGTCGCCATCGGCGGCGGCAGCGTGCTGGATGCAGCCAAGGCGGTGGCCGGCCTGCTACGCCCCGGCAATTCGGTGATGGATCACCTCGAGGGCGTCGGCCGTGGCCTGCCCTATCGCGGCCCGGCGGTACCGCTGATCGCCGTGCCCACTACCGCCGGTACCGGCAGCGAGGCGACCAAGAACGCCGTGCTCAGCGTACAGGGCGCCGACGGGTTCAAGAAGTCGTTCCGCGATGAGCGGCTGGTCGCCGCCGTGGCGCTGGTCGACCCGGAGCTGCTGGCGGGCTGCCCCAAGGCGCAGATCGCCGCCAACGGCATGGATGCCTTCACCCAGTTGCTCGAATCCTACGTCTCGCTCAATGCCAGTCCCGCCACCGACGCTCTGGCCTGGTCCGGCATGCAGGCGTTCCGTCGCGGCTTCTGGCCGGCCTGGGCGATGGATCATCCCGAGGCCGACCAGGGCTACGGCCAGCTCGCCTACGCGTCGCTGATGTCGGGTATCGCCCTGGCCCAGGCGGGCCTGGGCTCGGTACACGGGCTGGCCTCGCCGCTGGGCGCCTTCTTCCCGATTCCCCATGGTACGGTGTGCGGCACCCTGGTCGCCGAGGCCACCGAGGTCAACGTCGCGGCGCTGCGCCAGCGTGCGCCGCACGCAGCAGCCCTGGCCAAATACGCCGAGGCCGGCCGCCTGGTCAGCGGCAAAAGCGAGCTGAGCGACGACGACGCCTGCGATGCCCTGGTCGAAACGCTGCGCGAATGGACCCAGCGGCTCGACATGCCGAGGCTCGCTGCCTACGGCATGCAGCGAGACGACATCGAGCGCGTGGTCGCCGGCGCCCGGGGCGGCAGCATGAAGACCAACCCCCTGGTGCTGACCGATGCCGAGCTGGGCAGCCTGCTGGAACGGCGGCTCTAGGCGGCTCTATTCGACTCTGGCTAGGGCAGCGTCGAAGCCGCTCAACACATTCACCACGTTGATGCCGATCTCCTCCACCGCGTAGCCGCCTTCGAGCAGGAAGACGGTGGGCAGGCCCAATGCGGCCAGACGGCGCCCGACATCCGGGTAGTCATCGCTGCGCAGCTTGAAGCTGCTGATCGGGTCGTGCTCGAAGGTGTCCACCCCGAGCGATACGACCAGCAGCTCGGCCCCGACCTGACGAATGCGCGCCAGCCCCTCGTCGAGAGCCGCCGACCAGCGCGCGTAGTCGGTGCCGGGTGGCATGGGATAGTTGACGTTGAAGCCTTCGCCCCGGCCGCTGCCGGTCTCGTCGGCGTGGCCCAGGTAATAGGGAAAGCAGTGCAGCGGGTCGCCGTGCAGCGATACGACGATCACGTCGTCGCGGGCGTAGAAGATCTCCTGGGTGCCGTTGCCGTGGTGAAAGTCGATGTCCAGCACCGCCACCCGCGAATGCCCGTGTTTCAGGGCCTGCTCGGCGGCGATGGCCGCGTTGTTGAAGAAGCAGTAGCCGCCGAACTGATTCGACGACGCATGGTGGCCCGGCGGACGGCACAGACCGAAGCTCGGCTCGCCGCTCTCGAGCGTGTGGCCCAGCGCCGACAGGGCAATGTCCTTGCTGACCTCGGCGGCCTCGAAGGTGTTGGCGCAGATCGAGGTCTCGCCGGTCTGGGCGTAATGGCCGAGCCGCCCTTCGATGTGCTCGGGTATCCGCACGCCGGGCATCGAACGGGACGGCCAGATGTTGGGGATCGCCTCGCCGGCCATGCCGGCCGCCTTCCACTCCTCCCAGCAGCTGGCCAGGAACTCGACGTAGTCGCGATCGTGCACGGCCAGCACCGGGTCGAGACCGAAGCGGGTCGGGGCCTGCACCGGGCCGAGCCCGCTTGCCCGAACCCGCTCGAGCACCAGGTCGACGCGCTCCGGACACTCGAAGGGCGTCATGAGCAGCCCCTCGTTGAGCTCGGTCTTGGCGCGACGCAGCTTGGTCGACTCGCTATGGAAGGTCAGCATGACGACACCTCTTCGGAATGGTTCGCTTGACCTTGCCATGCCCCGGGCCGAGGTGCCAGTCCACTCCCCTCAATGTCCCTGATACTCGGCGCCGTAGCCCTCCAGCAGCGCCCGACCCCGCCGTCGCAGGAAGTCGAGCGCCCGGGCCTGCTTCCAGTTGTCGCGATAGACCAGCCCGAAGCTGAAGGTCATGGCCGGCGAGAAAGGCCGCATCACCAGACCATCGTGGGGAGCGAGCTGATCCTTGGCGGTGATCGGGTTCATCACCGTGATACCGACGTGATTTGCCACCAGGGCAGTGATGGTACCGATATTGGCTTCGGTCTTGCCGGCGATCTGCACGCGGTGCTTCGAGGTGAGCTCCAGCAGTGGGTTGGTACTGATGCTCGGCTGATTGCTGATCACCAGATGCTGACCCCGCAGATCCTGCACGTCGATGCACTCCAGCGCCGTCAGCGGATGGTCGCGGGGCAGCAGGCATACCGCCTCGGTCGTGAACCAGGGCTCCACCCGCAGCACCCGCGAGGTGATGGGCAGCGTAACGAAACCGATGTCGGCATGGCTCGACTCCACTGCAAGTTGCACCTCATGACTCGACATCATGTCGAGGCTGATACTGAACTGCCGGTTCTCCTCCAGCAGCGACGCCACCAGCCTGGGCACGAAGCCGAACGACAACCCCGGGATCGCCGCAATGCGCAGCCGCGAGGTGCCGAATTCCTTGAGTGCCAGCACGCTATGGCGCAGCTCTTCGATGTTGCCCATCAAGCGCAGGATTTCGTCGTAGAGCTCTCGCGCCTCGGGCGTGGCCACCAGGCGGTTCTTCTCGCGCAGGAACAGTTGGATGCCCAGGTTCTCCTCGAGCTGCGCCAGCGAACGGCTCACTCCCGACTGCGTGATGCCCAGGGTGCGGGCTGCCTGAGAGGCGGTCCCCGACTCGAACAGCGTCTTGAACACCGCCAGCGCCTTGAGCGAATGAATGGTGACATCAGGCATGACTAAAACTCATAGAATGCAATAAAAAGATCATATATTGAAATACCTGGCGTTCGCTACATAGACTGCTTAACGACCGTTCACCGACACATAACGATAACGAGCGAACCCATGGATCCATCTCCTCTTTTCTACCAGGCCGGCCCGGCCCTGCCCGAAGTGAGCCACGCCAAGGGCGTCTACCTGTGGGACGAGACCGGTAGACAGTATCTGGACGGCTGCTCCGGGGCGATCTCCTGCAATCTCGGCCATGGCCGCAACGACATCCGCGAGGCCATGCTCGCCCAGCTCGACCGCGTGGCCTTCACCTATCGCACCCAGTTCGAGAATGCCCCTGCAGTGGCCCTGGCCAAGGCCTTGGTGGGATTCACCCAGCAGCAACTGGAGAAGGTGTTCTTCGTCTCCAGCGGCTCGGAGGCGGTGGAGTCCGCACTCAAGCTGGCCCGCCAGTATTTCGTCGCCAGGGGCGAGCCCCAGCGCCGCCGTTTCGTCTCGCTGCGCCCTTCCTATCACGGCAGCACCCTGGGAGCGCTTGGGGTCACCGGCTATCAGCCGCTCGAAGCCCCGTTCCGCGACATCGCCATCGGCTCGCTCAAGGTGGCTGGCCCTGACTTCTACCGTCATGACGATACCGACGACGGCCGTCACGTCGCCCGCGTCCTGGCCGACACCCGCGCCGCCATCGAAGCCGCCGGCCCCGACACCATCGCCGCCTTCGTGCTCGAGCCAGTGGGTGGCGCCAGCACCGGCGCGCGCAAGCTCGACCGCAGCTACCTCGCCGGCATTCGCGCGCTGTGCGACGAGTTCGGCTGTCTGCTGATCCTCGACGAGGTGCTGACCGGCATCGGCCGCACCGGCACCTGGTTCGCCTATCAGCACTACGGCGTGACGCCCGACCTGCTCTCCACCGCCAAGGGGCTGGGGGCCGGCTACTACCCGGTGGGGGCGGTGCTGTCACGTGCCGACATCGTCGAGACGGTGATGGCCTCGGGCGGTTTCCAGCATGGCCACACCTATGCCGGCAACCCCCTGGCCTGCGCCACCGGACTCGCCGTGGTCGAGGCCATCGAACGCGAAAAAATACTGGATAACGTGGCGGCGCGCGGTCGGCAGTTGGCGGCAGGTCTCGAAGCGCTCAAGGCACGCTTTCCCTGGGTCGGCGACGTGCGTGGACTGGGGCTGCTCTGGGGCGTGGAGCTGGTGGCCGATGCCGCCAGCAAGGCGCCCTTCCCCGCCGAGCAGAACCGCTTCGCCCGCATCACCGCGCTGGCCCGGGAGGAGGGGCTACTGATCTATCCGCGGCGCACCCTCGACGGGATAGCCGGCGATCACTTCCTGATCACCCCGCCGCTTACCATCGACGCCGCCGACACGGCCGAGCTGCTCACCCGCCTCGAGCGCGCCATGCAGCGCTTCGACCGCGAGGTGCCCGCCGCGACGCCGATGAACGCAACGACCCTCTGACCGCCGGATGGACAAGGCTCACTCATGACGCTTCTCAACCAGAAACATCGCCCCCTCGAGGAAGCCGTCGCGGCCATTCCGCACGGTGCCTCGATCATGGTAGGCGGCTTCGGCTCGCCAGGCACGCCCTTCGCCCTGATCGATGAGCTGCTGGCCCAGGGCCAGGGCGACCTCACCCTGATCAAGAACGACGCCAACGAGCCGGGCATCGGCGTCGGCAAGCTGATCGCGGCCGGTCGGGTGCGCCGGCTGATCACCTCGCACATCGGTCTCAACCGCGATGCCATCGCGGCGATGAACCGCGGCGAGCTGGAGGTCGAGCTTTTTCCCCAAGGCCTGCTGGCCGAGAAGATCCGCAGCGCCGGCGCCGGCCATCACGCCTTCATCACCGATATCGGCCAGGGCACCGAGATCGCCGCCAAGCGTCGCGAGATCGAGCTGGATGGCCGCACCTGGGGCATCGAGCCGGCGCTGTACGCCGATTTTGCCCTGGTCCACGCCGAACGCGCCGACCGCTACGGCAACCTGATCTACCGCGCCACCGCCAGCAACTTCAACCCGCTGATGGCGATGGCCGCCGATACCGTCATCGCCCAGGCCTACCGGGTCGACGAGCCCGGCTGCCTGCCGCCCGAGGCGATCCACACCCCCTGCGCCTTCGTCAGCCAGGTGGTAGAGGTCGCCCGCGAAACCAGCGACCAGGGGAGGCGCGCCCATGTCGGCTGACCAGCAGCGCATTCTCGCCCGCGCCGCCCGCGAGGTGATCTCGGGGCAGATCGTCAACCTCGGCATCGGCCTGCCCACCCAATTGTTCCACTACCTGCCCGACGAGATGGAGGTGCTGGTGCACTCGGAGAACGGCGTGCTGGGCTGTCGCCCGCGCCACGCCGATGAAGCGCCGGACTGGGACCTGATCGACTCCGGCGGCGCCTACATCGCCACCTGCCCCGGCGCCAGCGTGTTCGACAGCGCCATGTCCTTCGCCATGATCCGGCGCAGCCGCGTGGACGTCACCTTCATGGGCGCCTTCGAGGTGGATGAACTGGGCAACCTGGCCAACTGGAAGATCCCCGGCAAGTTCTCGCCCGGTATCGGCGGCGCCATGGAACTGGCGCAGAAGGTCAGGCGCCTGGTGATCCTGTGTTCGCACAACGACAAGCACGGCAACCCCAAGATACTCGAGCGCTGCCGTCTGCCGCTCACCGCCGAGCGCTGCGTGTCGCGCATCGTCACCGACAAGGCGGTGATGGACGTCACGCCGCAAGGGCTCGCCGTGGTGGATATCGCCGAAGGGCTGAGCATTGCCGAGCTGCGCGAGGCCACCGAGGCCGAACTGATCGTCGACGAACGCCGACTGGGGAGGTTCTGATGCTGAGTGACATCGAACAGCGCATCGTCGAACGCTGCGAGGCGCTGCTGGACGACACCCTGGCGCTGACCCGCGACCTGGTGCGCGGCTACAGCGTGCTGGGCCGGGAGCACGGCGCGCTGGAGACCATGGAACGCTGGTTCGAACGCCTCGAACTGCCGGTTATCCGGGTACCGCTGGACGCCCCCGGTTTCGCCGCGCATGCCCACCGCGTCCCCACCGAATGGGACTGCGCCGGACGCTACAACCTGGTGGCCCAGCTCAACGCCGAGGCTCCGGGACCGCATCTGGTGTTCAACGGCCACCTCGACGTGGTACCCGCCGAGCCCACCGACATGTGGACCCGCCCGCCCTGGGAGCCCTGGGAGCAGGACGGCTGGCTCTACGGCCGTGGCGCCGGCGACATGAAGGCCGGCATTGCCGCCATGACTCTGGCCGTACAGGCGGTGCGACAGGCCGGCGTGGTCATCGACTTCCCCCTGACCCTGCAGACGGTGATCGAGGAGGAGTGCACCGGCAACGGCGCTCTTGCGTGCCTGCACCAGGGCTTCAGCGGCGACTTCGTGCTGATTCCCGAGCCCTTCGGTGCCCGGATCTATGCCGGCCAGGTCGGCGTGCTGTGGTTCCGCATGCGCCTCGACGGCGTGCCGGCCCACGTGCTCGACACCCGTGCCGGACGCAACGCCATCGAGACCCTGATCGAGTATCTGCCCGCGTTCAAGGCGCTGGAGGCCGAGATCAACGGCCTGCCACGCCAGGCACCTTACGATGCCCTCGACAGCCCCTTCAACCTCAGCATCGGCAAGATCGAGGGCGGCAATTGGGCGTCCAGCGTGCCCGCCCATGCCATCCTCGAAGGGCGCGTGGGCTTTCCGCCGGGCATGACGCCCGAAGAGGTGATGGAGCGTGTGCGCCACTGCGTGGCGACGCGCCACGCCGAACTTGCCGATGCCGGCCCCGCACCCCGGGTGGAGTTTCACGGCTTCCGCTCCGAAGGACACCTGGTCGACCTCGAGGCGCCGGGCATCGAGCTGCTTTCGCGCTGCCATCAGGATCTGCTCGGCGAGCCGCCGGCCACCTATCTCTCCACCTGCACCACCGACCTGCGCGCCTTCCACGTCAGCGGCGCGATCAATGGCACCTGCTACGGGCCGGTGGCCCAGCGCATCCACGGTGTCGACGAGTGCGTCGAGATCGACTCGATTCGCCACGTGCTGACCACCTACGCGCTGTTCATCCATCGCTGGGCGGAGATGGCCCGGACCATGGGTACCAGAACCAGGGGAGATCGCTCGTGAAGGAGGCGTACCTCGTCGACTATGGCCGCAGCGCCTTCAGCCGCGCCCACCCGCGCAAACCCGAGGTGGACGACTGGGCCGAGATCCGTGGCGACGCCCTGCTCGCCCAGGTGATCGATGCCCTGCTCGAGCGCAGCGGTCTCGACCCGCAGGCAGTGGAGGACCTCAGCGTCGGCTGCGCGCTACCGGTCAAGGAGCAGTGGAGTTTCGGCGGTCGTTATCCACTGTGGCTGTCGCAGCGGCTCGGCCCACATGGCCGCGACTGCGCCAGCCGTCAGATCGATCAGCAGTGCGGCTCGGGGCTGGCCGCCCTGCGCAGCGCCGCCCGCGAGATCCAGGCCGGCGCGGTGGAAGTGGCCGTGGCGGGCGGCTGCGAGAACATGAGCCGGGTGCCCATGGGCCCCACCCTGTTCCAGGAGGGCGCACTGACCCTCCCCGGCGCCCTGCAGAACGCTCCCTGGCTCGAACTCGAGGTGGCGCTGAACATGGGCCTCACCGCCGAGCGCCTGGCCCAGGCGGCCGGCATCGCGCGCGACGAAATGGACGAGTTCGCTCTGGCATCGCACCGCCGCGCCGCCCAGGCCGACGCCGAGGGGCGCTTCGACGGCGAACGCCTGGCGCTGACCAACCCCGTCGGGAAAGCGGTCGAGCGGGACGCGAACATCCGTCCCGATACCAGCCTCGAGCGGCTTTCCGGGCTCGCTCCGGTCTTCCTCGATGAGGGTCGGGTCACCGCCGGTAACAGCTCGCCGCTGACGTCCGGTGCCGCGGCGACGCTGCTGATGTCTGCCGGCGCCCTCGAGCGCCACGACGTCAGCCCCATCGCCCGCATCGTCGCCTTCGCCGACGTGGGCGTGACTCCCGAACGCATGGGCGCCGGAGCCGCGGCAGCCGCCGAACAGGCGCTGGCGCGTGCCGGCCTGATCGCCGCGCAGATCGACGTCTGGGAGATCAACGAAGCCTTTGCCGCGGTACCGCTGCATGCCATGCGCAAGCTCGGACTCGATCCCGCCCGGGTCAACGTCTGGGGTGGCGCCCTGGCTCTGGGCCACCCGCTAGGCGCCACCGGCATACGCCTGGCCGGCACCCTCGCGCGAATACTCGCCTCTCGCGGCGGCCGTTATGGCTGCGCCACCGCCTGCGTCGGCGGCGGGCAGGGTATCGCCGTGGTGATCGAAAGCTGCCTATGAAGCGCTGCGCCGAAACGAACAACAACGGAATTCGACCATGACCTCCTTTCTTCACGACCTGATCGCCACCTTTCCCGCCTTCACGCGGGCAGCGTGGATGACCCTCCAGATCACCGGCATTTCGCTCGGCCTGGCCCTCGTCATCGGGCTCATCTTCGCCCTGATGAAGGTCTCGGGCCTGAGATCGATGGGCATCGTCTACAACGGCTATGTCGGCATCATTCGCGGCACGCCGCTGATCGTGCAGATCATGTGGCTCTATTTCGGCATCACCCACTTCGTGGTGCTCTCCGCCTTCTGGGCCGGCACCATCGCGCTGGCGATTCACAGCGGCGCCTACATCGCCGAGATCTTCCGCGGCTGCATCCAGTCGGTGGACCGCGGCCAGATGGAAGCCGCGCAGTCGCTGGGCATGAAACGCGGCCTGGCGATGCGCCGGATCATCCTGCCCCAGGCCTTCAAGCGTGCCATCCCGCCCATGGGCAACCAGTTCATCATCGGCCTCAAGGACTCCTCGCTGGTGGCCTTCATCGGCATCACCGAGATCTTCAGCCTCTCCATGGACAACGCGGCGGTGACCTTCAAGCAGCTCGAGTTCTACACCATCGCCGGCCTCTACTACCTGGCCATGGTGGCGCTGTTCACCTACGTCCTCAGCCGCCTCGAACATCGCATGGATACCGCCAAATGATCACCGTCAGCAACCTGCACAAGTATTTCGGCGAGCTCCACGTCCTCAAGGGCGTCGACCTCGAAGTCCGCCCTCGGGAGGTCGTGGTGCTGATCGGGGCCAGCGGCTCAGGCAAGAGCACACTGCTGCGCTGCCTCAATTTTCTGGAGCTGAAGGACGAAGGCAGCATCGTCATCGACGGCCAGGAGATCGATCCCGCCACCACGCCGCTGAACAAGGTGCGCGAGAACGTCGGCATGGTGTTCCAGCACTTCAATCTCTTCCCGCACATGACGGTGCTGGAAAACGTCATCGAGGCGCCGGTGCACGTCAAGCGCATCCCCAAGGCCGAGGCCATCGAACGGGCTCGTCAGCTACTCGACAAGGTCGGGCTCGGCGACAAGAGCGACGCCTATCCGGAGAAGCTCTCCGGGGGCCAGAAGCAGCGCGTGGCCATCGCCCGGGCATTGGCCATGGAGCCCTCGGTGATGCTGTTCGACGAGCCCACCTCGGCGCTCGACCCAGAGCTGGTCGGCGAGGTGCTGGAAGTGATGAAGGGACTCGCCGCCGATGGCATGACCATGGTGGTCGTCACCCACGAGATGGGCTTCGCCCGCGAAGTGGCCGACCGGGTGGTGTTCCTCGACGGCGGCACCATCGCCGAGCAGGGCCCACCGGGAACCCTCTTCAGTAACCCACAGCACCCCAAGGCCAGGCAGTTTCTCAGCCGGGTGCTGTAACAGCCGGCGGCGCCGGTACCCGATGCCGTAATGCCGGCGACGCCACCTCAACGCAACCTGCACCGGAACAAGAGGCAAGACAATGAACAATACACTGCGCTCCCTTTTCGCCACGACTTTCTCCACTGCACTCGCCACGACCGCTACCCTGGCCGTGGTCGCTACCGCCACGCTGCTGCCGGTGAGCGAGGCCCGCGCCGAGCAGGAGACTTTCACCTACGCCATGACCGGGCTCTATCCGCCCTTCAGCTACCGCGAGAACGGCAAACTGGCCGGTTTCGACGTGGATATCGGCCGAGCCCTGGCCGAGGAGATGGGCATGACCGCCGAACCGGTGGCCAACCCTTGGCAAACCCTGATCGCCGCGCTGCGCTCCAACCGCTTCGATGCCATCATCGGCAGCATGGCGATCACCGAAGCACGCCAGGAGCAGGTCGACTTCACCGACCCTTACTACAGCTCCGGGGCTCAGGTCTTCATCAGCGCCAACAACGGCGAGCTGCACGAGGTCGAGGACATTCGCGGCAAGACCCTCGGCGTGCTGGTGGCCAGCAGCTTCGCCGATGCCGCCCGCGAGTACAGCGATGACTTGACGACCTACACCGACGACGTCACCGCCCTGCGCGACCTCACCGTTCGCGGCCGGGTGGATGCGGTGATCACCGACCAACTGATCGGCGAGAACGCCATCCACAACGCCAATCTGCCGGTGCAGCCGCTGGGCGAGCCGATCTACGTCGACGACATCGGCATCGCCGTGAACAAGGGCAACGAGGAACTGCTGGAGCGCTTGAACGAAGCGCTGGCGGCGATCAAGGCCAACGGCCGCTACGCCGAGATCAGCGAGCGATACTTCGGTCGCGATATCTCGCAGTAAGCTCCCGGCCAGCAATCCAGGCGCGCAAACGCAGCGGGGAGGCCATTGGCCTCCCCGCTCGTTCGTTCCTTGCATTGCTCGTTGCTGTCGGGCTCAGGCGCAGTCCGCCGCACCCTGGCCGAACATGTCGAACAGCAGCTCGCGGCCCATGGCGCTCAGCACGAAGCGGCCGTGTTCGTTGTAGACGGCAGCTTCGCTGCTCTCCAGCACCCGCTGACAGGCAGGCCACTCCTGAGAGGCTTCGCGCATCTGGCGCAGCGCGCGGCTATCGAGTCCGCGAAAGGGGATGGTGATGGTCTCCAGCACGTGACCCTGCTGGTAGAGCAGAAAGGCAGCGTTCGACAGGCACTGGCGCAGGCTGCGCTGTATACCGGCGTTGGGCGTGGCGTCGATCTGCATGGTGCACATCCTCTCGCAAGCGTTTTGCTGCACTGCATATTAACACCAAAGTCTAAATAGACCAAGGTCTAACATCGAAGCGTGCTGAGCTGAGAGACACGAGGCTGCACCGGTACCCAGGGGCCGAAATGGAGGCGGCCCCGACAGCCACATCCCGGCACACGCGACCACCACTACCGTTGCTCCCTTCCGGGCCTGGCGGGGTTTGCGGTTTAGCGTTGCGGGAGGACCGACGGGGCCACCACGACACGATGCCATTGAGGGCATCGAACCCGGCCTGCATCAATGGCTTGCCGAGTGCGCGTGCACTATACCAGCGGCACCGGAGGCGAGCAAGGACCGTCGCTCGAGGCCGGCATGGGCTGCGGTCCGGGCTGTGAGTGGGGAGCTAAATCGGCTAGGGTGAAAGAAGCAAGGGAACGATGAGGAGATGTACACACACCTGAGGAGACGCTCCATGGACAAGAATCCCGACAAGGGCTACATCGCACTGCTCGGCTGGAGTCTGAATGCCGTCGAGGCGGCCGAGAACTTCGACCGTCGCTACATCGTGGTGGCGCCGGAATGGGCCGAAGAGTACTGCCAGAAGCACGGCATCCCTCATGTGCCATGGAACTTCGAACGACTCAACGACCGCTCGCTGGAAATTGCCGAGACCCTGAAGGAGATGGGGGTCGACGTGGCGATCCCGCTGTTCGAGGAAACCGTCGAATGGGCCGGCGCCATCAACTCGGTGCTGCTCGACAACCCACGGCTCTACGGCCAGTCGCTGCTGCTGCGCGACAAGGCGCTGATGAAACGCCGCGCCCAGCTTGGCGGCATTCGCGTGGGTATCTTCGAGGAAGCCCACGACAAGGGCGACGTCATCCGCTTTCTCAAGCGCGTCAACCAGACCCTGCTCAAGCTGGACGGCGACCCCAACGACCCCATCCACCTCAAGGCCTTCGACAAGGCCGGCTGCCTGGGGCACCGGGTGATCCGCACCCCTGATGAGGTCGATACCATTCCCGACGAAGAGTTTCCGGTGCTGATGGAATCGCATCTGGACGGCTGGGAGTTCGCCGTGGAGGCATGGATCCATGACGGCAAGATCGCCTTTCTCAACATCTCGGAATACGTCACCCTGGGCTATTCGGTCTTCGTGCCCGCCTCGCCGGAGCTGGAACGCTACCGACCCCAGATCACCGCTCAGATCGAGAAGCTGATCAAGGCCTTCGATATCGATTTCGGCCTGATCCACCCCGAGTACTTCGTCACCAGCGACGGCGAGATGTACTTCGGCGAGGTGGCCTATCGCCCCCCGGGCTTCAAGGTGTTCGAGCTGCTCGAACGGGTCTACGGCTTCAATGCCTACCAGGCCAGCATGCTGGTGTTCGACCCCAAGAGCACCGCCGAGGAGGTCGCGGCCTTCTTCCCCCGCGAAGTCGAGGACGCCAAGTGCTATGCCGGCTGCTTCGGCGTTTATCCACGGCGTCGCGTGGTCAGTCGCCTGGAGATCCCCGAAGAGGTGGAAGACGACCCCTACTTCGAGTCCCACGAACTCACGCCGCCCATGGAAGAAACCGTGACCAAGCGCACCGCCTTCGGTACCCACTGGGGCCTGATCTACTTCAAGGGCGATGATCCGAATCGCCTGCGGGAGCTGCTCAAGCACCAGGAAGAGCTTGATTTCTACGTTTGATCAAGGCGTCATGGCACGACAGCTCGATCACAAGGAGTCGGCGTGACCACGAACCGGCACATGCACGAGGGCACCCCGCCAGCGGACGAGGAGAAGCTGCCCAGATTGCTGGCCAACCTCGACGAGGCGACCGCCATGCTCGGTGAGGCCCGCGACTTCGCCAAACCGGGCAAACTTCCACGCGTGCTGGATACGGCACGCCGCGTGCTGCTCCACCCCGGTGGCGCCGCCGCCCTGGAGGTACGCGCCAGGGCATTGGAAGAGGCCGGCGTGTTTCTCGGCTCCGACTGGGACTCGCCGCAATATCTGCTCCCTTCTCTGACCACCTATTCGCTCAAGAGCCCCGATGCCAACACGGTGGTGATCGAGGCCTTGAGCGAGCTGCGTCTGCTGGCGGTGGCCAAGGGCGACTACCTGCATTCGCTGGTGTCCGCCGAGCAGGCCCACCACTACCTGACCCAGGTGATGGCGCTCAACCTCTGGCTGCTGTTCAGCGCTCCCAGCGAGGCGGAGCGGGAAACCCAGGGGCGGCTGGCGCGGATTCCACGCTATCTGTTCCATCACCTGGCCGAGCGTATCGGCTACGAGCACATCATCGATCAGCTGATCGAGGAGATCTGGCGGGTGCTGCAGCAGCGCCCGATCCAGGTGGAGGCGGTCAAGCAGATGATCACCCAGATCGCCATCTGCCAGGCCGACCCCGCCATCGACCTGGGAACCAGCGGCCAGGGCGCCGACCGCCTGGTGAGTTCACTGTATGGCCCTACCCGCGCCTGCCGCGAAGACCCCGGCCTCGAGGTCTATCGTCAGCGCCTGGCCAGCATGGACAACGCCGCCTTGCAGGGAGAGGCCACCGGCTTCGCCCGCGCCATGCACGACACCGGGCTGGTGTCGCCCTACCACCCGGTGCTGCTGCGCCACCTGCTCGACCACGGCGACCATCTCATCACCGAGGCCCTGGGGCTCTCCTCCACCGGCCGCGACTGCCTGCTGTGCTACCGCGAACTGGCCCACGCGCTGATCCGTGGCGCCGTGCACCCGGCCACGCCCCAGGCGGTGTACGGCCTGGCGCTGATGCTGGAGCGCGGCATTCTCTATCAGCCCCCCGTGGCTCCCGCCATGTGGCGCCAGTTGGGGCTGCCGCTCTCCGAGTGGTCCCAGGCGCGCCTCAACCTGGCATACGGCGATGCGGTGTCGCCGCGTGCCCGCCTGCTCGAGGGGGTGCTGTGCATGCTGGGCCTACCGCTGGGCGTGGGCCAGGGCAACAATCCGACCTGCCAGTCGGCCAGGGCGCTCTCGATGTGGGCCTACAACGACCCCGACTATCTGCTGCAGATGGTGGCCTGGGCCGCCCGCGACGACGAGATCGTGATGCACTTCGAAGGCCAGCCGATCTCCTCAATGGAGAGCAGCGGCGGCGTGGCCCAGAGCCTGCCGATGGACCTCGACCCGGTGTCGCTGATCGTGGTGCCGCACCTGGACCGCATCTATGCCGAGATGGGCCGGCGCTGCATCGGCCGCGAGGGCGACCCGCACCGCTGGGTTAACCCCGAGTTCCACGGCTGGTGGTCCGGGCGCGGCTTTCGTATCAACGTGGACGTGGCCAGCGGCCAGCTGCACGAGCTGGACGTCTTCCTGCGCCACTTCTATGCCAGCTATCACCCCTACTACAACGGCAACCAGCCGCTCATCCACCCGCAGCCGGCCGGCATCGCCGTGACCGACAGCGCGGCACGCTTCATCGGCTGGCACGCCATCACCATCCTGCGCGTCTCCCTCGATCCCACGGAGGTGATGCGGGTCTACTTCTTCAATCCCAACAACGACAGCGGCCAGGACTGGGGCGATGGGGTAAGGGTCAGTACGGCGGGTAACGGCGAGCGCTTCGGCGAAGCCTCCCTGCCCTTCGAGCAGTTCGCCTCGCGGCTCTACATCTTCCACTACGATCCGCTGGAGCGCGGCGAGCTGGCCAACGTCACCCAGGAGGAGCTCAACCGGGTCACCGGCTACGTGCACCGCAGCTGGGGCGCGAACCGGGTGCCCGCCGCCGATCTGCAGGCCGATAGCGGACCGCTGACAGAGTAGTGGCCGGCTAGCGGTGTGCTTTCCCACGCAGCAACCAGCGCGCCCAGAACGGCGCGAAGAGCATCAGCGCCACCATGCGCAGCAGGTGATGAAAGGCGACGAAGACGGGGTCGAGATCCAGCGCCACGGCGAGTATCGCCATCTCGCCGATACCGCCGGGGGCCAGCGCCAGCAGCGCCACGTCGCGGGGCACGTCGACCAGGCGATGGATCAGTTCGGCGAAGCCCGCCAGCACCGCCAGCGCCAGCAGCGTGGCGATGAAGGCTTCGAACAGATAGCGTCCCAGCCTGGCGGAAGAGAGCCCGCGAAAGCGCGAGCCGATGGCACAGCCGAGTACCCACAGCATGACGTTCATGCCCCAGTCCGGCAGGCGCAGGCTGGCAATGTCGAAGCCGGAGAGCAGGCCGGCGAAGAGCAGCGGAGCGAGCAGCGTGTGGCTGGGCAGGCGCAACCGACGCCCCAGGGGAAACAGCAGCGGCAGGGCCAGCAGCATCCAGGCGGAGGCAAAGCCGTTCTCGATCTCCGCTGCCTGCGGCGCTGCGCCACCTTCATAGGCCCAGAACAGCGGCGGCAAGATCATGATCACCAGCACGATGCGCAGCGACTGAGCGATGGCGATACGCCGCGGATCGCCGCCGCACTTCTCCCCCATCAGGATCATTGCCGTCATCGCGCCGGGCGCCGAGGCGAACCAGGCGCTCACCGAATCGAAGCCGCAGCGACGGTACCAGGCGGCGGCCGCCGCCGTGGAAGCGGCCACGCCGAGCAGCAAGAGCGCCGCGGAAAGCGGCCAGTCGAGTACTCGCTGGGCCAGTTGTGGCGTCACCTGACTGCCCAGCACCAGGCCGAGCACACCGATGAAGGCCTCGCGCAGCGGTTCGGGGACGCGCACGTCGCCACCCTTCGCCGACGCGATCAGGTTGGCCGTCAGCGGCCCCAGCATCCACGCCAGCGGCATGCCGATGAGGTGGAAAATCAGCCCGCCCAGCGCCCCGATGGCCAGCGACCTGGCCAGTGCCGTTCCTTCGCTTCGCTCCACGCGGCTCCCTTCTGTTAACTGGCTAACTAAACGATTATGCCATAATGGCGGCCCCGCTTCTGGCTGCCACTCTTGCCGCATGAGGAACTTTTGCATGCCCCGCCTCGATCAGCTGCTCGTTTCCCAAGGCCTGGCCCGCTCGCGAACCCGCGCCCAGCGGCTGATCCGCCACGGCCGGGTCAGCCTGGCGGAGAGCGGAAAAATACTCAGCAAGCCCGGTGAGAAGCTGCCCGAGGGGGTGCGCCTGGCGGTGACCGAAGACCCCGAGGAGCGCTACGTCTCACGGGCGGGGCTGAAGCTGGAAGCGCTGGTCGCAGCGCTGGAGCTAGACCTGTCGGGCCGACTGGTGCTCGACGTGGGGCAGTCCACCGGCGGCTTCACCGATTGTGCCCTGGCCTTCGGTGCGCGCCATGTGATCGGTATCGAAGTGGGCCACGGCCAGCTCGACCCGGAGCTGCGGGGCGACCCTCGCGTGACCTGCCTGGAGGGGCTCAATGCGCGGGCCATGCACGACGAGCCGCGCCTGCAAGGCGCCCTCGCCGCCCAAGGCGCCACGGCCCCCGATATCGTCGTGATGGACGTCTCGTTCATTTCGCAGACGCTGATCCTGCCCCAGATCGCCCAGCTGCTACGCCCCGGCGGCGAGCTGCTGAGCCTGGTCAAGCCGCAGTTCGAGGTGGGCCCGGGCGGGGTCAATTCACGCGGCATCGTCTCCGACCCGGCCCGCTATGGCGAGGTGGAAGCCGCCGTTCGCGCCTGCTGCACCGAGCACGGGCTCGACGTTCGCCACTGGCAGGAGAGCCCGCTGGCCGGCGGCGACGGCAACCGCGAATTCCTGCTCCACGCCGTCAAGTGCTGACGGCGTTCTCAGCGTCCGCCATCTCCGCCGTCGCTGCCGCCGTCGCCGATCTCGATGTCGCCCGGGTCGCCCCCCGCACCGGGCGGCGGATGGTGGGAGGTCAGGCTTTGTCCCGGCGCCTGGCTCTGCACCTTCCGCGCCTCGCCGTCCGCCCGGTGCAGCCACACGTCGAGCTGGTTGAAGGCGATGTCGATGCCGTGCTCGGCAAACAGCTCGCCCACCCGGCAGTTGATCTCGTCGGTGGCGTAGAGTCGGTCGCCCAGCGCGTTGACGAAGATGCGCAGCTCGAAGTTGAGAGTGCTCTCGCCGTAGTTCATGAAGAACACCTGCGGCTCGGGATCGCCCAGTACCCGCGGGTTCTCGTCCGCCGCCTGACGCAGCAGCCGGTGCACCAGGCGCTGGTCGGAGCCGTAGGCCACGCCGAAGGTCAGCACCACCCGGGTGACCGTATCCGACAGCGACCAGTTGATCAGCTGATCGGTGACGAAGGTCTTGTTGGGGATGATGATCTCCTTGCGGTCGAAGTCGGTCACCGTAGTGGCACGAATGCGGATCCGGCTCACCGTGCCGGTGAGGTTGCCCAGGGTGATGGTGTCGCCGATACGCATGGGGCGTTCGAACAGGATGATCAGACCCGAGACGAAGTTGGCGAAGATCTCCTGCAAGCCGAAGCCCAGCCCCACCCCCAGCGCCGCCACCAGCCACTGCAGCTGGCTCCAGGCCACCCCAAGGGTGGCCAGGGCAACGACCAACCCGGTGCCGACGATGGTGTAGGAGAGCAGCGCCGAGATGGCATAGGCGCTGCCCTGCTTGAGCTCCAGCCGCGACAGCACCATCACTTCGAGCAGGCCCGGCAGGTTGCGCGCCATCACCAGGGTCAGCACGAAGATCAGCAGCGCGGCGAAGATGTCGGCCACCGACAGCGCACTGGTGACGAGCTCGGCGCCGACGCCTTCGCTGGCTTCCCAGATGGCGATCTCATTGAGGTAACCCAGCACCGTCAGCAGGTCGGACCATACCAGGTAGAGCAGCACGGCGAAGCCGAGCAGCAGGATCAGCTTGGAGAGACGCAGCGACTGCTGATTGATCTGCTCCATGTCCAGCGGCGGCTCCTCGACCACTTCGAGCCCGCCTTCTGCGCCCTCCTGGGCCTGGGCACGGCGTCGCATCAGCGCACGCTTGAACGCCAGCCGGCGTGCCGCCACCGCCAGGCCGCGCACCACCGTGGCCTCGACCAGGATCCACATCGCCAGCAGATAGAGGGTGATGACGAAGCGCCCGATCAGGCTCAGGGCGGTATATTCGAAACCCGACACGATCAGCCCCGCCAGCACCAGCGGCACACCGGCCATCAGCAGGCCCAGCACCAGGCGGAACAGCTTGACGCCGAAGAACGGGGTGTGGGCCATGATCAGTCTGGCCAGCAGCACGCTCATGGCCAGCAGGCCGACAAGCAGCAGCAGCAGGGCAATGGGCCGCGACGAGAGATCGATCTCGCCATCCAGTGCCAGGGTGGAAACCAGCAGCACCGGCACCAGGGCCACCACGAGCCAGCCCAACAGCCAGCGCAGCCGCGCCACATAGCCCGAAGGCCAGTAGAAGTGCTTGGTCGCCACGCCATCGCGTACCAGCAGGCGACGCGACCAGGCAATGAAGCCCCAGGCCAGCGACAGATGCAGGAACGCCTGGCCCAGGCCAGAGGCGATTCCCGTGCCGATGCTCGCAAGCGAGATGCCGATACCGGCCAGCGTCAACGGGCCGGGAAGCGCCAGCAAGGCATTGAGACCGATCGCCTGGGGCGTGTGCGCCTGGGAATCGCTGCGCAGCCGACCGATCTGCTCGTGCAGCATGGCCAGACGACGCTGAATGCGGCGGCGCAGCCCCAGCAGCAAGGCCGCCACGAGCACCAGCGGCGCTCCCGACAGGGCCTCGGCTCCCGGCATGCGCCAGTGCACCGGCAGCACGCCGCGCCATTCGCCACGCTGCAGCTCTTCGGTCACATTGGCCGGCAGCTGACGGAACCAGGCCAGGTCCAACGGCCGGGTATTGGCGATCCAGAACAGCTGCTCATCGATGGTGGTGCGCAGTTCCCGGGTGGTTTCTAGCAGTTGCTGCTGATTGAGCTGCAGCTCGATGGCCGCGCTGAGCAGGCTGCCATAGGTCTGCTCGAGCTGATCGACGAGCTGACGGCGCGAGTGGTAGAGCCCCTGAAGGGACTCCACCAGTCCCTGAGTGACCTCGACGCCGGCCTCCTCGAGACGCTGATTGGCCAGCCGCTCGCTCTGGCGCAAGGCATCGCGCTGGCGCACCAGGTCGAACTGGCGCAGGCGCAGGTCGGCGATTTCATCCTGCAGGCCGCGCCCATGGTCGACCTGAGGCAGAGAGCGGCGCTGCTCGCGCAGAATGCGCGACAGCAGCAAACTGCCGCGAATGGCTTCTATCTGCTCGTTCAAGCTGCGCTGCAGCTGACGTACGTGATCGAGCTGACTGCGTATGGCCAGGCTCTCGCGCACCAGACCGTTGTGACGGTCGTTGGCCCGCAGCAGCTCGAGGCTGAGCTCGCGGTTGACGTGCTGAGCGCGCTCCAGCACCGGATGTCCGGCCTCGAGCAGGGGGTCGTCGCGTGCGGCATCGGCAATCGCCTGCTCCGAGGCGATGCGCCGTTGGCGGTCGATCACCCCCTGCAGCAAAGCCAGCTCCGACTCCTTGCGCGCGATCTGCTGGGTGATCAGGTCGCGTCGCTGCTGGGTCAGCTCCCGCAGGCGGGTGTTGCTGCCCAGCTCTCGCTGACGCAGCCGCAGCGTACGCTCGGCAAGGCGCCGTTCCACCTGTAGCTGCCACAGCCGGGGCGAGTCCTCGCTGACACCCTGCGCCTCCAGCGTATCCAGCGCGCGCCGGGTCCGCTCGGCGGTCTGCATCGCCTCGGCAATGGCCTGCTGGGCCCGCTCCGGCAGCGTCTGGGCCGCCAGCAGCTGGGAGTTGACGTCGGCCAGGCGATCCTGCAGCTGCTGCAGCTCGAACACCGCCTCCTGCTGACGGTACTCCAGCTCGTCCAGCGGCGTATCGTCGAGCTCGGCAATCGAGCGGTCGAGCTCCGCCTCCTCTTCCTGCAGCAGTTCCCGTTCCAGGCGCAGCAGTTCGGCAGGTGCGCTTTCCAACCGCTGCTCCAGCCCCTCGATCCGCTCCTCGATCCCCTGCAGTTGCTCCAGGGCACGCAGCGTCGCCTCCAGAGCCTCGACATCGCGCTGCTCGGACTCGCTCAGACTCTCCCCCTCTTCGGGACGCAGCTCGACCAGGCGCTCTTCCACCGCCTGGCGCTCGGGCAGGGCATCTTCCGCCTGTGCCGATGTCGTCAACAGAAGCCAACAGCAGATCAGCAGGCACAGCGCCTGACTGGCACGTCGGGGGATACCGGCAGCGGAGTAAAGCGTGACGTTCACGAAATTCCTCGTAGCAGCGATCCTCGTCAGAACGAGGATCGGCTTGGTGCAATAACATGACAATAGTGGCACTGGCAGTTGACTTGCCAAGGCGACATGGTAGAAACGGAAGCTCAATGCCTCGCTTCGAGTTCCTTCATGACCATCCGTTCCCTTCTTTTCGCCAGCGCCGCCGTGCTCGGGCTGCTGCCCGCCTTCGCCATGGGCGAGGTCGACGCCCAGCGGCAAGCGCTCGAATCTCGCATCGAAGCGTTGAGCGGCGAGCTGGAGGCATTGCGACTTCAGCTCGACGCCCTGCCGCCCGAGGACGACCCTCTCTATGCCGAGGTGGACGACCCCGTGCTGGAAGAGATCGCCCAGCGTCGGCAACTGGAGCGGGAGTCGACGCGCAACCCGCTGGCCATCACCATGCATCGGCGAAATTACCTGTTTCCGCTGAGTTATACCACGCATCCCAACCAGGGAGCGTTTCGCGACATTTATGCCGACGGCAGCCCGAACGATCTCGAGGTGAAATTCCAGTTCAGTGCCAAGGTCAACCTGCTCGAGGACGTGCTTGGCACCACGGGGGATCTTTACTTCGCCTATACCCAGCGCAGCTGGTGGCAGGCTTACAACACCGATGCCTCCTCGCCCTTCCGCGAGACCAACTACGAGCCCGAGGTGTTCATCGATTTCGACAATACCTGGCGCTTCCTGGGTTGGACCAACACGCGCAACCGGGTGGCCTTCAATCACCTCTCCAACGGACGCTCGATGCCGCTCTCGCGCAGCTGGAACCGCATCTACCTGGAGAGCATCTTCCAGCGCGGCGACTGGGCGGTGGCAGTGGCACCCCACTGGCGCATTCCCGAGTCCGACGGCGACGACGACAACCCCGACATCGACCGCTACTGGGGCTATGGCGACGTGACCGTGGCACGCCGCTTCAACGGCGACCAGGAGGCCAGCGTCATGGTGCGCGGCAATCCCAGCCCCGGCAACATGGGCACTCAGGTGGACTACTCCTGGCCCCTGTTCGGCAACATCCGCGGCCATGTTCAGTACTTCTACGGTTATGGCGAAAGCATGATCGATTACGATCACCGCAACCATCGCATCAGCGTCGGGTTCAGCGTCAACCCGCTGTTCACCGGCGCCGGTGGCGTGCGCTGACCTGCCACAGGGGCCGGCGTTGAACTCATATCAGCGAGTGCTATGCTGAGGCTGTCATTCATCGTCAGAGGAAGACTGTCATGGCAACGCGCACCCCGCATACCGATGAAACCACTCGGCAACTCAAGGAAGACCTGCACCAGCTCACCCGCACCATCGAGGAGCTGGTGCACGCCACCGCCGACGATTCCCGCAGCAACATCAAGGAACTGCGCGAGCGCGCCGAACAGCGGCTGAAGGACACACGCGACCGGCTCGAAGCCCGCGGTGAGCGACTCTACGGCGAAGCGCGCGATACCGTGCACCAACAGGCCGACGCCTGCGACCGCTACGTGCACGAGAACCCCTGGACCAGCATCGGCATCGGTGCCGCCGTGGGTGTTGTCATCGGCATGCTCATTGGACGTCGTTGATGGCTGCAAGCGAAGGACCGGTACAACGCCTGTTCAGCATCGCCAAGCGAATTCTGGCCAATCTGGTGGCCACGGGTGAGACGCGCCTGCGTCTCGCCGTTCTCGAACTCGAAGAGGAGCGAGCCCGCCTCGTCACGCTGCTACTGCTGCTTGGGCTCAGCCTGGTACTGCTGCTGCTGGGCCTGGGCATGCTGACCCTGCTGGTGGTGGTGCTGTTCTGGGACACCCACCGGCTGGCCGCCATCGCCATCAGCGCGCTGGTGTTGCTGGGCAGCGGCATCGGCCTGGCACTCTGGGGGATGCGCCTGGCGCGCCGCCATACCCTGCTCAAGGAGACACTGGCTCAGCTCGCGCTGGACCGTCACCTGATGGAGGAGCCGCGTGACACGCCGCGCCGTTGAGAAATCCCTGCCCGCTGCCGCGAGCCGTGCCCAGCGCAAGGCCGAACTCATCGCCACTATCGAACGGCAGCGTATCGACCTTCTGGTGGAAGCGGAGCGTTGGCAGCAGAGTTCCTTGGGGCTCAATGCCGGCTGGCAGCGTCTCGAGGGCTCCCTCAAGCCCTTTCTCAAACACTATCGGGGAGTGGCCTACCTGGCCGCCGGCGCCCTGCTGGTCGCCGGCTTGCGCCATCCTCGTACGCTGATACGGCTGACCAGACAAGCCGCCGCCGGTGCCCTGCTGCTGCATCGAGCCAGGCACCTGCTCGGGAAGGTTCGCTGAGCCCCTAAAACGAGGGTTTCGAAAGGCGGCTCAGAGCTGCGCTTCGGCCTTGTGTCGGCCTTTAACCCCGCTCGGCACCCATCGCATCCAGCTCTCGCCACGCTTCAGGCGCTTGTCGATGAAGTGGCGTGTCTTGCGCTGCCCTTCGCTGGTGTCCCTCGCCCACACCGCCAGCGCCGCCACGAACAGGCTGGTGAGGGCCACCTCTTCCAGCTGAGCGCGACGCGTGCCGTAACGGGCTTCCAGGCGAGCTGCCTCGCGCAGCCACTGAACGGTGCGTGACAGGTCGAACACCAGCGGCACCCAGGTGTGGGGATGCGGCAGATGCGCCTTGGTCCGGAGCATCTGCACGGTGACCCGGCGATGGGCGGCGAAGGTATCGAACCAGGCCTGCAGACAGTGCTCGATACGCACCCGCTCCGGCCAGTCGTCGAAGGTTTCCGGCTTTTCCGCCAGCATGGCTCGCCAGCCGCGCTGGAACCAGGCATTCGCTACCGCGTCCATGTCGCGAAAGCGCTCCAGCACCACCGACATCGGCAACTCCAGGTTGCGTGCCACCTCCGAGAGCCGCACCGCCTGCCAGCCGCGCTCCTCGGCCTGACGCACGGCCTCATCGACGACGAGATCGGCAAACGCAGAGGCTTCGGACCGGGAAGAGTCCTGTATCGCAATCATGGTCATGGGCGATCCTCGGCTTCCAGCATGGTTCTGCTTGCAGCATAGCCCGGTTTACGGGTGACGCCATCCGGCCGCCCGTTCCAGATAGTGGATGCAGAACAGCGCATCGCGGTCGGTCCAATGCGCCTGCGGTTCGAACCCGGCGCGCCCCGCCAGCTCGAGAAATCCGGCCACGCTGTACTTGTAGGAGTTTTCGGTGTGCAGGCTCTCGCCCTCGGCGAAGAAGAAACGCTCCTCGGCCACGTGAATGGCCTGGTCGCACCGACTCACCAGATGCATTTCGATGCGCGATTCGGCTTCGTTGTAGAAAGCAAGATGGTGAAAGCGCGACGGATCCACTTCGGTATCGAAGTCGCGACGCAGCCGCTCCAGCAGATTGAGGTTGAAGGCCGCCGTGATGCCGGCGGCGTCGTTGTAGGCGGCGTCCAGTATCGCCCGATCCTTGATCAGGTCGACACCGATCAGCAGCCCGCCTCCGTGCGGGAGCAGCTGCGCCAGCCCCACCAGGAATGCTTCGGCCTCTTCCGGAGTGAAGTTACCGATGCTCGAACCGGGAAAGAACGCCACCGGACGCTCTCCCGACAGCCCCTCGGGCCAGCGCATCGGCTGCGAGAAATCGGCGCAGGCCGCATGCACCTCCAGCCAGGGGTAGTCGACGGCCAGGCGGCGGGTGCTGTCGAGCAGAAAGTCCCGCGATATGTCCACGCCCAGATAGCACGCCGGATGCAGTGCCTCGAGCAGCAGTCGCACCTTGCGGCTGGCGCCGCTGCCCAGCTCGATCAGGGTCGCATCGCGCCCCACCACCTCGGCGATCTCCCCCACGGCAGCACGCAGGATCGCCTCTTCCGTGCGGGTGGGATAGTACTCGGGCTGCTCGCAGATGGCGTCGAACAGCTCCGAGCCGCGGCGATCGTAGAAGAACTTGGGTGAGGTGTATTTCGGCGTGGCGGCAAGCCCCACCATCAGTTCCTGGCTCAGCGAACCCGCCGCCTCCGGCGAGTGCTGATCGTGAAAAGTGACGAATGGGTTCATGTCATGCCTCCCTGGCCAGGCGGAAACCGGAGAACGCCCAGCGGGCGTGGGGCGGGAAGAAGTTACGGTACGTCGGGCGAATGTGATCGCTTGGCGTGGCACAGCAGCCCCCACGCAGCACCATCTGCCCCGACATGAACTTGCCGTTGTACTCGCCCAGGGTGCCGGGCAGCGCCCGAAATCCCGGATAGGGCCGATAGGCGCTGCCGGTCCACTCCCACACGTCGCCGAACAGCTGGGCCGCGGCACTGCCCCGCGCCGTCGCGGCCACCGGTTGCAGGTGGTCGCTCTCGACGAAATTGCCGCCCATGGACGCATCCCGGGCTGCCACCTCCCACTCCGCTTCGCTCGGCAGCCTCGCTCCGGCCCAACGCGCAAAGGCATCGGCCTCGAAGAAGCTCACGTGCACTGCCGGCGCCTGCGGATCGAGCGGCCGCAGCCCGCCCAGGGTGTAGTGGTACCAGCCATCCTCGCGTCTCACCCAGTACAGCGGCGCCTGCCAGCCGGCCTGGCCGACCTGCTGCCAGCCATCGGAGAGCCACAGCTCAGGGCGGGCATAGCCGCCGTCTTCGATGAAGGCCAGGAACTCGGCGTTGGTCACCGGCCGATTGGCCAGTTGGAACGCCTCGATAAACTGTCGATGCACCGGCCCTTCGTTGTCATAGGCGAAGCCCGTTTGCAGATCGTGGCCGATCTCGCGAATGCCGGCGGCATGCTCGAGCCAGGCCAGATCGCCCGGGGTCTCCTCCGGTGGTGATACCAGGTCGTCGCGGTAGGCCGGGCACAGCGGGTTCTGGGCCAGGATGTGCTTGATGTCCATGAGCAGCAGTTCCTGGTGCTGCTGCTCATGGTGCAGCCCCAGCTCGACGCGGCGAACGATCTCCCCGGCATGCTCGGGCGGCGGCGACTCGAGCAACTCCGCCATGGCCGCGTCGACATGGGCTCGATAGCGGTAGACGTCGGCCACCGTGGGACGCGACAGCGTACCACGATGCGGTCGCGGAAAGGGCACGCCGTGGGTCTCGTAATAGGAGTTGAAGAGGTGATCGTAGACGGGATCGAGAGGTCGGTAGCGGGGCTGAAAGGGAGCGAGAAGGAACGCTTCGAAGAACCAGGTGACGTGGGCGAGATGCCACTTCGGCGGGCTGACGTCATCCATGCTCTGGATCACGTAGTCCTCGGTACACAGCGGCTGGCACAGCCGCTCGGAGGCCTGGCGTATGCGCTGGTAGCGTCTCAGCCACTCCTTGGTGTGAAGGGTATCGGGCGTTTCCAACTGCTGGGGGGAGGCCAACTCATGAGCTAAGGGGGGCATGGCGCACTCCTGTGACGAGCCACATCCGTGACGAACCATCCAGACGAACAGGTCTATCCAGCGTAGCAAGGCTGCCGCAAGCGACCGGTTACGTTAGGTAAGGTTTTGTCGCTCTCAGCGCACCACCGAGCCATCTCCAGCGGAGAGCCTCTCAGTGACGCTAGAAAAAGCAACGGCAGTCGTCAGGCCGAGGCCGGCCTCAGAGTGTTGATTGTCTCCTGCAAGCGTTGGGTCGACGCTACGATCTCATCGAAGGTCGGAACGGTTTTGTACAGCATGCCGGCACCGATCATCTTTTCGTAGTCGGCACGGAGTCCATCGAGGGTCTCGTCCTGGGGGAGCAACTGCAACTCGCTTTCCAGACAGGCGTCGTAGTTGGCATAGCCCGCCTTGAAGAACACCTTCTTGTGACGGACGACGTCCTCGAGCAGTTCGCGGTTCTGGACGGCTGCCTGGCCAGAGGTGTGCTGACTCAACATCACGAGGTCATACCAATGCCGGGACAAGCGTTCAGCGTTCTCCCTCAACTGGCCACGGCTGCACTCGACGTGGATCAGGGTCGCCTTTTCCCAGAAGGTACGCTCTGGTGAAAGCACTACCACTTCGCTGGTTGGGTACTCAAGCCCGGACGTCAGTGTCGAGACATAGGGAGAAATCGTATGCCGCTCGTTGGGGTCAATGACATTGCGCCCGCCCAACTCGATGAGGATTCGGCTCTTGAGGTAGTCGTCAGCCTCCTCCGTTACCGAGGGGTAGCTGACCCAGATCTTTTCCCCGCTCTCGTCGACTTCAATATCATGGTTTTCGGCCGAGGGTAACGTGTCCAGCTCCGCCCTGAGGAAGGGGATGACGGTATCGTTGGCGTATTGCTTGACGTAGCCCTTGAGGCGCTCGCTGAACTTCTTGATCTGGCTATTGCTGCTAGCGTCGGCAAAAGGATCAAAATCCTCCTCGAAGCACCGGTAGTCGAGGGTAATGTCGACATCTTCAGAAAAGCGATCGATGGCGCCGTAAACTTTGGATAGGGAAGTGCCCCCTTTGAAAGCCATGGGGTGTGCGTCCGGCATGGAAAAGAGAGCCTGCAATGCCCAGCAGACCCATATGTCCTTTTCCAGTACCGCTGCTTGGCGGCCCAGCTCTGCAGCTGCCGCTTGCAAGATCGCTTTTTGATCTTCCCTGGGTAGTTCCAAGTAGGCTTCAGCCATGGCTCGCACCATGGGCGTAGCTTTCAATGGCACGGGCCATCCAGGCTGGCATCTTGGAGTTGCGTAACACCTCGAACTCCTCCGGACTCATGCCCGCCTGGATGCGCCGAACCGTTTCGGCATCAACGTTTTCCTTACCCAGGTACCACAGGGCCGAAAGGGCCAGCCCCGGTTTCTTGCCGGCATGCTGCAGCTTGCGGTGACTGGACGTATGCATCAGCTTGACCTTGAGATTGCCAACGCGAATCTCCCGGCTCGGGCCACTGGTGTAGTACACCGGTGTGGTGGGTACCTGGGTGCTGAGCCTGAAGCGGCGTGCCGCCTCCGCACCGTGAATCTGCACGGTCTCGCCGTGATCGTGGGCGATCACCTCAATGACACGCGACGCCTCCGGCATCACGTTGCCGATGTAGGGGCTTTTCTTCGGGCGCACGAACACCCCACGCGCGACACGCTGGATGACCCCCTTCTCAACTAGACGAGAAAGAGTCTTGTCGACGGCGGAACGAGAACCGAGCTTGAGGAAGCGGGCGCTGGTGAACGGTTCACCCCGCCGCATTCTCAGTGCTCGCTGTTTGATGCTCTCAGCCACAGACATCACTCTGGCCTCCTCCTTTTCTTGTCCTAAAAACTAGCATATTTTCTGACAACTGGAAATACTCGAATCCCCCGGGAGCACCAAAGCTTTGCCCGGGACGCCTGCTGAGTACGAACTCCAGTGGCGAAAATAGAGAGCTATGCGGCTGGTGTCGTTGAGCCGAAACGACAGCGCATTAGGCTATGTACGAAAAGTCGGCGAGCGAAGGTCAGGGCTAGGCCCGTTCCCTACGGGCCAACGCACTTCCCACATCCATGTGGGTCGCAAGGCAAAAAATCGGCGACAAATCGGCAGGAAAGCCGATTTGGGCAGCTCCGCTGCTCGAAGAGCGAGCGACATGGATGTCGCGAGTCCAAAAACGGAGTTTACGGGGTGTAAATGAGTATTTTGATCGGGCTCGCGCACGAGCCGATTTTTAACGCCGCATGGCCGAGCGCAGGCAGTTTTCGTACAAAGCCTAAAGAGAGAGCCCACAGGCCACGCCCGATGCCCAGGCCCACTGGAAGTTGTAGCCGCCGAGCTCGCCGGTCACGTCGAGCACCTCACCGATGAAGCGCAGTTGCGGCAACCCCTCGACGCTGAAGTCCTTCGACGAGATCGCCGCGGTATCCACGCCACCCAGGGTCACCTCGGCGGTACGCCAGCCCTCGGTGCCGGCGGGCTTGAGCCGCCAGGCCCCCAGGCGAGCCTGCCAGGCCTCGATGCGGGAGTTGGAAAGCTCGGCCAGGGTGGGGTCTTCGCCGTGCCATTCCACTAGCGCCTGGGCCAGGCGGCGCGGCAGGTGCTCGCCCAGCCAGGTGGAGAGCTGACGCCGCGGTGCCGCCTGGCGCGCCTCGGCAAGAGCGTCGGCAATCCCGAGCCCAGGCAGCAGATCGATCTCCAATTCGTCGCCGGGCTGCCAGTAGCTGGAGATCTGCAGCATGCCGGGGCCGGAAAGGCCGCGGTGGGTGAACAGCATAGGCTCACGATAGCGCCGCTGCCGCCCCGGCCCCAAGCGCTGGCCGTCGCGTAGCGCGCTCACCGCCACGTCGCAGCTCACCCCGGCCAGCTCGGCCGCCCGCTCCTTCCACTGCGAGGTCAGGGTGAACGGCACCAGTGCCGGACGCGTCTGCGTCACTCCGAGGCCGAACTGACGGGCAATGTCATAGCCGAAACCGGTAGCGCCCATGGTGGGGATCGAGAGTCCGCCCGTAGCGATCACCACCGCGCCCGCTTCGATACGGCCCGCCGAAGTGGCCAGCCGCATGCCCTCTCCCGCTCTCTCGATGCGTTCCACGCTGGTCTTCAAGCGCAGCTCAACCCCGGCCCACTCGCACTCGGTGAGCAGCACGTCGAGCAGCTCCTTGGCCGAATGCGCGCAGAACAGCTGGCCCGGCGCTTTCTCCACGTACTCCACGGCGTGGCGCTCCACCAGCTCGACGAAGTGCTCGGGGCGGTAGCGCTTGAGCGCCGAAATGCAGAAGTGCGGATTGGCAGAGAAGAAGTTGGCCGGGCCGGTGGCCAGGTTGGTGAAGTTGCAGCGCCCCCCGCCCGACATGAGGATCTTCTTGCCCGGCTTGTTGGCATGGTCGAGTACCAGCACCCGCCGACCCGCATAGCCCGCCGTGAGGGCACACATCAACCCGGCGGCGCCCGCGCCGATAACCACCACATCCGCTTGCATGCTCACCTGCATTGCCCACCGGGTTGCCACTTCGAGGCTGCGCATTCTAGCAGCTGTCAGCGGGCAAACCCACGCGGGGGTCGCCGTCTCGTTAGCGTGCTAGGTTTACTGCGGCACAGAAGAAGGACAACATTTGAATGACTAGAAAATTAATACTAGAGTATGAGAAATACCATACTGCTATTTCCTCACCATCTATTACATTGGCTAAGACAACCCATCACAAAAGGTTACATATAGACATTACTGATAAACAGAAGCATGGTAGGCCTGAAGAACTAAAACACATAAAGCAACATACGCAAGGGACCCAGGAGGGACACTGCTCATGTCCACCCACGCCTACGTACTCGTCGTACTACGCACACTAAATGAGCCTGAAGAAAGAGACTATGTGGTTGCGCTGAGGCAAAAGGGTTACCGCATCGAGTTCGTCAATGCAGAGCAGGACCCGCTTCCCGTTCTGCTGACTCATCCTCCCGTCGTTGCCTGCTTCGAATATGATTACCCCGATCTGCAGGGACTTACCGACCTACGGCAGGCCAAGCAGCGCGCGGCCTCGGTGCCCCTGCTGATGATCACCCAGGCGCATTCGGAGAGTCTCGCGGTATGGGCCTTTCGCACGCGAGTGTGGGATTACTTCGTTCAGCCCATCGACCTGGCCAGATTCCTCGACGTAGTGGCCAGCCTCCACCAGCTTCGATCCCTCGGCCGCACTCAGGAGAGGAAGCAGGCGGCCGATGTCGTCAATCGGATTCCTCCCGAGGCGCGCTTGCGTGGCTGCGCCGCCAGCAACCAGCAGATCCTGCTGGAACGGGCCATCAGCTATATCGAGCAGCACCTGCACCAGAAGATAGCGCAGGCGGAAGTAGCCGAGAGTTGCGGGATGAGCGCCTTCCAGCTCAGCCGGCTGTTTCGCAAGCTGACGAACACCACCTTCCAGGGATTCCTGCTGGAAAAGCGCATCGCCGAGGCGCAGCGCCTGCTGGCGAACCCGAAGGTCTCGATCACCGATGTCTGCTTCAGCGTCGGCTTTCGCGATCTCTCCTACTTTACGCGCACCTTCCAGAAGTACGTCGGCAAGACCCCGACGCTCTACCGCCAGAACCTGCTTCGCCGCAGCACACCTGCCTCGCCGCTGCCGCTCGCCTCACCCAGGACTTCACCCTTCTCCAACGAGACGGTGACCACTCCCGCCGACGTCACCCGCGACTGATGTCGTGTGATGCTGCGACATGTAAAGCGGAAGAAAAAGGGCGCCGACCGCAAAGGCAGGGAGCCGGCCAGCGCCAAGAAGGGCATCAGTCCACCAGGACGGGTATCTGAGCCAGGATGCCGAAATTCTGGCCGCCGGTCTGGCCCTTGGGCTCATGAACGCTGCAGCTGGGCAGGAAGTAGATACTCATCTTGCGCCAATCCGCTGGGTCACCATTCTGAAACTGCAGCCCAAAGTGCTCAGTGAAATCATCCCAGCGCTCTTGCCCATCCGTACTGGCGTGCTCCCAGGAGCCTGGCCACTCGACGTCTTCGGAATCAGGAGCGAGATCCATGTGCTTGGGTGCAAACTCGTCAATCTTGTTTTCCTGGGCATTGCTTACGACCCAGACGATATGCACCGTCACGGCGCCTACTAATGGATTGCTAGGAGCCACGCCCGATTCGCAATCGATCACTGGGAGCGTCAACGTCCAGGTCACCTCCCTGCTTGTCTCATCTACCCAGCGGTCATAGAAAGCCTGGAAGGCTGATTGCACCTGGCCATTGTTAGTGGCTATGTCCTTTCCGAAAAACATTTCGTTTTCGTTGCCATCCCCCTCGACAAGGTCGCGAATTTCCCTGGCATTGGTGGCACCGCTGGTATCGTGCTCGAAGTTGGTCCAGCCTCCGGTCTGGTCGCCCTCTGGAATGAAGCGCCCCACATCGCATGAATAGTTACCACTGGGATTCAGCAGCGCTTGTTTGCACAGCGCAATGGGCTGATCAACATCCTGTGGCCGTAACGTCCCGGCAAAGCCAATATAAGCCACCGAGCGGGCTGTCACATCGACATTATTTATGCCAAGGACACGGGCAAAGAACGTTTCCACCGGCGTCTGCTGCCGTGCCGTCACCACTTCCACGGCATTGATGAAGGCATTGTTGGTATCCAGCTCTTCTGTCGTACTGCCATGGAGGTCCACGATTTCCGTGGAAGAATTTGCAACAAAAGTACGCTGACTGAAACTCCAGTGCCCACGCCTGGCACTGAGTACCTCCACGGTTTCACCCTGGCTACCATTCGACTGGGCCGCCTGACTCGCCCACCCTTCAGCGCTCAAGTAATTCTCCCCGTCATAGGGATCGGTACCGTCGTTGATCTTGATCAGCGTACCGTTGATCGGGTCGTCGACCGTGATATAGAGTCGTCTCGCCCCGGCCAGGGAGCCCGCATCCGCGGCGTTATGCAGCTCGTTTCTGGCCACATAGAGATTGCCTACGTCCACGGCCAGCGCCATGAACCCCAGCAGGACAACCAGAGAGACGGCCACCAGAACGACCGACACTCCCTGCTGCCGCTTTCTTCCTGTGTGTCGGCGGCGATCGACTGTTTCCATGCTGTACTTGTTCATGACTATTCAGCTCGCATGCTGGTGACGGCCCGGATCTCGATGAGATCCCCCAGGGTGCCGATAAAGCCCGGCAGCAGAAGAAACTGGTACGGATAGTCGACAGTCACCACCACCTCGCTTCCAGGAGTCATGCTGCCATTTGTTCGCCTAACACTAATCGTCATGTCGGCTGGCCCTCCCAGCGAGATCAGGTACTGCTCGGCATATCCACAAACCGCACTACGGATATATTCATCCTCACCTGATGCAGTCCCGTTACAATTAAAAGAACTTTCTATCGATTCATCCCGAGGCTGGGGGCGAAAGAGTATCCCCGTTCTGGCCCCTTCGCGGCTGGCGTTGGTCAATACCGCCTTGTCATAAAGCGCAACGCTGAACTCGATCATGCCGAACAGCAGGATGAACAGCAGCACCGCCGTGAGCGCAAACTCGACCACTTCGGCCCCTTGCTGCTTATGTAACGAGCGCACCCTTTTCATGACCGCTTCCCCCTTCATGCCCTAGGTAAACACTGCACAAATGCCTGCGCGAACGAATCACTGCGTTGCGCGGTGCTCGGAATCCTCCCATATACCCCATATGCTCCGGTTCCTGTGCTCCGTGCGCCTTGTGCTTCATCTCGCTCGTCAATTTGTTCAGAGCTTCCCTAGTTGGCAGACTGTGCGTTACCGTTACGCCGCATCAGGTTGCCCAGGTTTCTGGCATTCTGGCTTGCCGTGACGTAATAGGCCGGCGACAGGCGCATCGCCTCCTCGAAGAATCCCATGGCATCGTCGTAACGCCCTTCCAGCATCGAGATGTAGCCGATATCGTTGAAGGCCTTGGCCCGGTCGCCGTTGCGCGCCACCGCCTCGACCGCCGTCTCGAAATCGCCTTCGCGCGCGTAGACCAGGCCAAGGTTGCGCCAGGCCAGCTCGTAGCCGGGGTTGGCGCTCACCGCACGGCGCAGCGATTGCCGGGCGCCGTCCCAGTCGCCGGCCAGGTAGCGCGAATAGCCCAGGTTGTTGAGCACCAGCGGCGTATTGGGGCTGGCCTCGAGCGCCTTCTCGTAGTGGCCCCGAGCCAGTTCGAACTCGCCGCGTATATCGGCGATCACCCCCAGGGCGTTGTACGCCTGCCAAGGCGCACCGGACCGCGCAATCAGCGGCTGAAGCTGCTGCTCGGCATCGTCGTATTTCCGCCGCTCCAGCAGGGCGACCCCCAGTGCCGTACGTGCACCCACATGGCTTTCGTTCACCTCCAGCGCCCAGCGATATGCCTTCTCGGCCAGGTCATGGTTTCCCCGGCCGTGATGAATGATCCCCACGTAGTAGAGCGGATCTGCCTTCGGCGTCCTTTCCATGCGCAGGCCGCGCAGGTACTCGAACAGCGCTCGGTCGGGATCGCGCGCACGCAATGCCGCCGCACCGTTGCGGTAGGCCTCTTCCGGAGACGCGACGGGAAACGCCGTACCGTACTCCACAGGGGAAGCATCGTTACCCAGCGCGGCGTAAGGATCCGAGCCTGTCGGCCGATCGGTCGTCGCACAGCCACCGAGACCCAGGGCCAGCAGAAAAACGACGCAGTTCGCCTTGTTCTTGAGATTTTTCATGACATTTACCCCTTCAGTTCCCGCCCCGTCACGGTAACGGCGTTCGTCACTACAATCCCTGCCGGGAGAACGCTGCGATCACGCCCAGAATCGGCGGCCCCAGCGTCACCAGCAGGAAGCTCGGCAGAATGCAGAAGATCAGCGGAAAGAGCATCTTGGTGCTGACCTTGGCGGCTCGCTCCTCCGCCTGCTGGGTGCGCTTGTCGCGCAGCTCCGCGGCGAAGAGCCTCAGGGTCAAGGCGATACTGGTACCGAAGCGCATGCTCTGCAGCAGGGTGGTGACCAGCCCGCGGACGTCCTCGACCCCGGTGCGCTCCTCGAGGTCACGCAATGCCGTCCTGTTATCCATGCCGGCCCGGGTCTGCAGACCGTAGAGGTGCAGCTCGTCGGCCAGCTCCGGGTGACTGATCTCCAGGTCACGGGCAACTCGCTGGATGGCGGCTCCCAGCCCCAGCCCCGCCTCGCTGCACACCACCAGCAGGTCGAGGGCATCGGGAAGGCCACGGTTGACCAGCTTCGAGCGCACCTTGATGGCTCGATCCAGCCAGAAGCGCGGCAGCAGATACCCCGCCACCGCCAGACAGGCGATCAGCAAGGCCCCGATATTGAGCGGAATGCGCAGGAAGGGCAGCACCAGCAACATGAGCAGGGGAGGCACTACCGTGAACAGCAGGCGCGTACCGAAAAAGAGACTAACCGCCCCTGGCGAGCGCTTGCCGGCGCGGCGCAAGTCTCGTGCGATGCGGCTGCGGGCCTCTTCCTCGGTTGGCACCAAGCGTTCGCCCATGGGTCCGAGCCATTCGCGAAGCCCCGTTTCGGCACCCGCCGTGCCGCCGGCCGCCTCCGTTTCCAGGCGGCGCAGGCGACGGCGCAATGGATCGGACAGCCCCACCACCACCATCATCAGTGCGATGAGAAAGGCGAAGACCGCCAATCCGAGCAGGCCGGCGAAGCCGAGCCGTGCCGCTGCCGGGTCTCCCATCCAATCGCTCATGGGCTGCAGCCATACCAGGAGAGTATCCATTTCACCGCCTCCTCACACCTCGACACGCACGATCTTGCGCAGCCACAGGATACCGATGATCACCATGACGAAAGCCGCCACGACCAACTGTCGGCCCAGGGGGTCCTCGGTAAGCATCGGGATGAATTCGGGGTTGATCAGCATCAGAATGCCTCCCAGAGCGAAAGGCAGCAGCGAGAGAATCCAGCCGGCCATCCGCCCCTCGGCCGAGAGGGTGCGCACCTTGCGCTGGAAGCGGAACCGTTCGCGCACCACGGCCGCCAGGTTGTCGAGCAGCTCAGCCAGGTTGCCGCCGGTCTCCTTCTGGATGAGCACGGAGGTCACGAAGATCATCACCGTCACGCTCTGCACACGCCGCAGCAGGCCCAGCAGGGAGCCGCGCACATCGCCGCCGTAGTTGATCTCCATGAAGGCAATGCGAAACTCGCCAGCGATGGGGTCGGCCAACTCCTCGGCCACCAGGTGCATGGCATCGCTGAAGGGGTGCCCCGCGCGCAGGGCTCGGGCCATGATGATCAAGGCATCGGGCAACTGCTCCTCGAAACGGGCCAGACGGCGCTTGCGGGCGCGCGTGAGGCGCATGAAAGGAAAGGCCGCCACCCCCAGCCCCAGCAGCACACCCAGGGGCTGCGGCAGCAGCAGGTAGCCGGCCACCCCGCTGATGCCGCCCAGGCAGACCGAGTAGAGCACCACCCGGTAGGCAGGCGTCTCCTTCCCGGCCTGTTCGATGAGCTGATGCAGCCGCTCCATGCCCGGCAGGCGTTCCAGCAAGCGCTCCAGAGGCGAGAGTTCGCGCAGGTACTTGCTCTGAATCAGCGTTGCGGTGCCCTGCCGGGCCTCGCTGGTGATCGCCCGCAGGCGCTTCTTGAGCCGCTTCTGCGCCTGGCGATTCTCGCCGAACGCCGGCACCAGGAAGCTTTGCATCAGCAGGAAGACGGCAATGAAGATCATGCCGACGACGATGACCTCATCGGAAAGCTCGATCTCGAGCAGGCGATTCAGATCCATGACCGTCGTGCTCCCATGGCTTGGAAAATCTCCAGGCCCGGATCGAGTCCACGCCGCTTGAGGTGGTCGTGGAAGCCCGGCACCACCCCGGTGGCCACGTAGCGGCCGATCACCTTGCCATCGGCATCGATGCCCTCACGCTCGAAGCGGAAGATCTCGGACATGGTGATGATCTCGCCCTCCTGGCCGTTGACCTCCTGCACGCTGACCAGGCGCCGCACGCCGTCCTCCTGGCGCTCCACCTGAACCACCAGATCGATGGCCGAGGCGATCTGCGAGCGCAGCGCCTGAGGCGGCAGTTGAAACCCGCTCATCGCTACCATGTTCTCGATTCGCGTCAGGGCGTCGCGGGGGGTGTTGGCGTGGATGGTGGTGAGCGAGCCGTCGTGGCCGGTGTTCATCGCCTGCAGCATGTCGAAGGCCTCGCCGCCACGCACCTCGCCGACGATGATGCGGTCGGGGCGCATGCGCAGGCTGTTGCGCACCAGGTCGCGCTGGCTGATCTCGCCTTTTCCCTCGATATTGGGCGGCCGCGTCTCCAGCCGCCCCACATGCGGCTGCTGGAGTTGCAGCTCGGCGGAGTCCTCGATGGTGACGATGCGCTCATTGGGCGGAATGAAGCTCGACAGCACGTTGAGTAGGGTGGTCTTGCCAGCGCCGGTACCGCCCGAGACCAACACGTTGAGCCGCGCCTTGACTACTTTTTCGAGCAGCCGAGCGATTTCCGGCGACACGCTGCCGTACTCGATCAGGCTGTCGATACCCAGGCGCTCCACGGCGAAGCGGCGTATGGAGAGGATGGGGCCATCGATGGCCAGCGGGGGGATGACCGCGTTGACCCGCGAGCCGTCCTTGAGGCGCGCATCGACCATGGGCGAAGACTCGTCGACACGCCGCCCGACGCTCGACACGATACGATCGATGATGCTCATGAGGTGGGCATCGCTGTCGAAGCGCAGCGTGGTCTGTTCCAGCTTGCCGCGCCGCTCCACGTAGATGGGGGTGGTGCCGTTGACCAGGATGTCGGAGACCGACTTGTCGGCGAGCAGCGTCTCCAGCGGACCCAGGCCCAGCACCTCGTCCTGCAGTTCGCTGACGATGCGTTGGCGTACCCCGGCGTTGAACGGCAAGGTCTCCTTGCTCATCAACGATTCGCACACCTGCTGCACCTGCAGGCGCGCCTCGCGCTCGTCCAGCGTGCTCAGCAGGGTCAGGTCCATAACCTTGACCAGCTTGCGGAAGAGCTTCTGCTTGTAGTCCTGCTCCTCCTGCGACAACCGGCCCGCACCGCGCCCGGCCCAGCCGGCACGTGATTCGCTATTGTGGTCGGAAATTGTGCGCTCGCGCAGATTCATGCTCTCTCTCCTGGTGCACCCGTTGATGCCGGTTCGTTCCGGTCAGCCATCACAGTGAAGTTGTCGCTTCTCGCCCAAGCCCGGTCGGCTCGCTCAGTGTCGGAGAGGCAGCGCCCAGCCCAGCAAGGAGCGTTTTCTGACTGCGCCATGCCCGGCCGGGGCGTCCAGTTCCTCGGCCAACGCCTTGATCTGGCGCGTCAGCGGCGCCTTGGGAGCGATGTCACTCAGGGGGCTGCCCATGTTGATGCTGTGGCTGGCGCGCTTGAAGTCATTGGGCAGGGTATGCAGCGACAGCCCCGGCAAGGCACTGCCGATGGAATCGAGGGTGACGTCACTCTTCCTGTCGTAGCGGTTGATCACGACGCTGATGCGTGCCGGGGAGATGCGCAGTTCATGGACGAGCACATCGCGCAGGCGCTGGGCGTCGTGGAGGTGGGCCACGCTCTGCTGCATCACCATCAGCACGCGGTCGGCACGCTCCAGCACGCAGGCCGTGGCACCATTGATCCAGCGCGGCAGGTCCACCATCACGTCGTCATGGACCTGGCCCAGCACCTCCAGCACCCGCTCGACTCGCGCCTCGGGTACCTCGGCCAGGCTGGCACGGTCCTCCGGCGACGAGGCGAGCAGCCCCAACCCGCTATCGTGCTGTTGCACGTAGGCCGACATGGCCAGAGCGTCGAGGCTGTCGGCCGACTCCAACGCCCGCACCAGGCCGTGATCGGGAACAAGATTGAAGTAGAGCGGAAGGCAGCCGAACTGGACGTCCATGTCGATCAGGACCGTGCTGCGGTCAGCGCGGGCCATGCGGTGTGCCAGGTTGGCCGCCACCAGGCTGGCGCCGGACCCGCCCTTGGCATTGATCACCGCCGTCGTGCGGCACTCCCGACCTGGCGCCTTGGGGCGATCGCGTGCCAGCTCACGCAGAAACTGGATGATCTCGCTGTCATCGATCGGCGGCGAGAAGAAGTCGCGGGCACCGGCGCGCATGGCCAGGCGGATCAGCTCCACATTGCCCCTGGGCCCCACCACCAACAGCGGCGGCCGCTCGCTGGCCGGCCGTTCGCAAAGCGCCATGAGCTCCTCCTCCCAGTGCTCGCCGACCAGCAGTACCAGCGCATCGGGCAGAGACGAGCCCCCTTCCAATGGATCGATGCTGCCGTTGACCATCAGGCGAGAATTCACCTGAATGTCGCCCTGGCTGCACAACAGCGCCTCCAGGCACCGCAGTTGCTCCTGTGATCTTCCTGTCAGCTGAATCTCGAGCTGTCTGAGCATCGTGTCACCTGCCTGTTATCGAAGTTGCCGGCGGCCCGCTTCACTGCATCGCACCTGGCGTCTGCGGCGCCCCGGCGGCGGGCAGGCGATAGGTGCGCATCGCCTCGACCGCCTTGGCGCCATGCAGCGGCGGTACGGCATCCCCCGGCTCATAGGTCTGGAGTTGCTTGGTATGCCGAACGCTGTCGCCATAGGGGGGCAGATCGGCCCCCGGCTGCGGCGCCATGCATGCGGATAGCGTCAGCACGAGGATGACGACCCCCGGCCAGCGGACGGCCCCCCATGCTGCATGGCCGTCCCGGCGCGCAGCAGCCCTTTTCATGTGGTAATCGGTCATGATGCGTTCCCCTTGGCTAGGCCGACGTGGTAGTAGTGAGCGGCGGTCAGAGGTCATGACCGAAGCGCCCTTCGGTACCGCCTTCCGGGCGGCTCGACATCAGTTCCAGGTCCAGGCTCGTGGGTCTCGGCCGCTGGCCGCCCCCCTCCTCGAGGGAGCGGAAGCTACCGAGCAGATAGAACTCGAGATCGCTCGGTGGGACGAAGGAACCGGTGGGCAAGCGCACCTGATCGGGCGCAAAAGAGCGAGCCAGCCGCGGGGTGACGAAGATCACCAGCTCGGTCTGCTCCTTGATGAACTCCTGGCTGCGGAACAGCGCCCCCAACACGGGGAGTTCCCCCAGCCCCGGCATCTTGGAGACGTTCTCGCGCAGGCTCTCGTTAAGCATGCCGGCGATGGCGATGGTCTGGCCGGTGGCCAGCTCCACCGTGGAGCTGGCGCTGCGCTTGCTCAGGGCCGGTACGAAGAACTGCGCCGCCACCCCGCTGCCCACCCCGACCTGAAGGCTGTTGACCGGCACCAGGTCGGAGACGGAAACGTCCACCTTGAGATTGATCGTGCCGGAGTCCAGCACCACCGGCAGGAAGCCAAGCCCCACCCCGAACTCCTTGTGCTCGATGGCCACTTGGCCGTTGCCCTGGGGCACCGGAATGGGGAACTCGCCGCCGGCCAGGAAGCGCGCCGGCTGACCGGTGAGGGTGGTGAGGTTGGGCTCGGCGAGGATCTTGGCCACCCCTTCGCGGCTGGCCGCGTCCAGCACCAGGTTGAGCAGGTAGTCGCCGCGCAGGTAGCTGGCGAAGATGCCGGTATCGGCGATGGTGGCCGTGGCCGGCGAGAACTCCGTGACAACCGGACCGATCGGCGTTCCGCCGCCGAAAACCGGCAGCCGGCCTCCCAGGCCTTCTGCCCCCTCGAACACGGCATCGGGAAAACTCGCCCCCCCGCTGACCGCCCCGCCGCGGAAGGAAGACGAACCGACGTTAAAGACGTTGAAGTTGGCCTCGAGCCGCTTGACCAGCGAACGGGAGACCTCCGCCACCTTGACGTCCAGCATCACCTGCTGGGCTCCGCCCACCTGCATCAGGTTGAGCACGGTGCCTTCCTCGCCGCCGGCATAGCGATTGGCCAGCCGCAACGCCGTCTCGAGACGCTCGGCGCTGGACACCTCGCCGCTGAGCACGATGCCATCCTGGGCCGAGCGCACCTGGATGCTCTCGCCAGGCAGCAATTCGTGAAGATTACTCTTGAGCGTCTCGAGGTCGTGGGTCACGGTCACGTTGAGGGTGCCCTCGATATTCTCCGACTGGTCCCACAGCACCACGTTGGTGGTGCCGGTGGACTTGCCCAGCACGTAGATCTGCCGCGAGCCCATCACCACGATATCGGCGATGTCGGGGTTTCCTACCGACACCACCCGCACCGCCCGGGGAAACTGCAGTACCTGGGCTTTGTTCAGTGCCACCGCCACCCCCACCGTTCGACCTTCGACTGGCATCGCCACGCTACGTGGGCTCTCCTGAGCCTCACTCGCGATGGCCCAACCCATGAGCATTGCCGCCAACAGGGCCCAAACCAGCCCTTTCCATCCTTCGCCTAGAATGACCATGTCGATTCTCCCTGCCTGTGTGCCGCTGAGTCGTGGCGATGCGCCAGGATCGCCACATTGTTCTTATGCCGGCGGCGTTCTTGTCCTGACGGCGCCGCCTCGTTCTCTGCCGCTTCGCTGTCGGCTTCAGTTGCGCACGTTCACGGTGCTGGACTGGGTGCCGCGAATGACCGTGACCTGGCGCGTCGGCTGTGCCACGGGAGCCGCACGCGGTGGCGGCGGCGAATAGCTTTCCCGCGGCGGCTCGACGTTGAGCAGCTCGCGCTGGGCCGTCAGCAGGTCGGGTTTGTCCTCCTGATCCAGCGGGTTGCGCAGGGTGAGCTGCACCTTGCCCTCCTGGGTCGCCTTGACCAGGGTTTCCGCCTGGGTGGGAGCCACCTCCAAGGTCACCGCCCGTACGATCACCGGGCCGTCGCGCTCCTGGCTGGCAATCTGGTCCACCGCCAGCACCTTGAGGTTCTGCAGCACCGTCTTCGACTCGATGCTGTCGCGGCTGCCGTTGCGCCTGCTGGAAACCACGTCCACCCGGTTGCCCGGCAGCAGGAACCCGGCCACGCCGACCACGTCGTCGACCCGCACGCTCATGGCCCGCATGCCGGGGTCGAGCAGCGCCGCCAGGGCGCTGCCGCCCAGGTGCTCGGCCACGCGCCCCTCGTGCAGGATCTCGCCGGCGTAGATCACCTGGTTGCTGACCCTCCCCACCACGTTCTCGATGTCGTTGAAGCTGCCCGGCGGTACCGAATCCGGCGGCAGCCGCATGACCCGCAGATCGCTGGCCTGCACCGTGGTGCCAAAGGGGATCTGCAGCGCCGCCACCACCACCTGGCCGGCCTCGACCAGGGCGTCGTGCTCGTCACTCTGCTGCTCCATCCAGCTCATGGCGATCAGCGCCGCGCCCCCGGCCATCAACATCGAGATGGCAAACATCGCGGCAATGCCTTTCTTCTTCATGACGCACTCCTCCCACTCGAGGCGGTATCGCCGCGGGTGCGGATACCGTCCGAGAAATCACCGAAATAGGTTTGCCATGCCCAGCACAGGGTCTCCCGATCGGGCACCGCAGAGCCGTGGTAGTCGAGCTGATCCTGGGCCAGGCTCAGCAGGTCGCGTGGATGACAGGCCAGCAGCGGCACGCCGTGCCGGCCATGCAGTTCGTCGATGGCGAACTCCGCCAGGCTTCGGTCGAAGGGCAGCCCCTGGGCGCAGCACTGCTGCTGCCAGATCGCCAGGTAGGCCGGCCGCGACAAGGGCGCGAAGCGGATCTTGTAGCCGATGCGGCGCAGGAAGGCGGCATCGGCCAGCGACAGCGGGTCGAGGTTGGTGGAGAACACCAGCGCCACGTCGAAGGGCACGCTGAAGTGGTAGCCGTTGCTCAGGGCGAGAAAGTCGCGGCGCTCCTCCAGCGGCACGATCCAGCGGTTGAAGAGTTCGGTGGGGGGCATGCGCTGACGGCCCAGGTCGTCGATGATCAGCATGCCGTTGTTGGCCAGCAGCTGGACCGGCGCCTGGTGGATGTGGGTGGCGGCGTCGTACTGCACCTCGAGCCGCGCCATGGTCAGTTCACCGCCGGTGACGATACAGGGGCGATGGCAACGCACGTAGCGCGGATCGTGGCCATGCCCCAGGTAGAGCTGCGCGGCGGGCGACGACTCGCCCG
>MTEX01006193.1_pt2 | contig 99482 bp, 102 predicted proteins | sample 1042691 | NCBI WGS metagenome assembly MTEX01 (sample SAMN06185810, study PRJNA358809) | soil metagenome | isolation source: soil biostimulated with molasses as carbon source | place: India | collected 2015-05-23
CCAACTGCTCTACCAACTGAGCTAACGACCCTTCCGAACGGGTGCAGATATTACTGATCGCACCCTGCACTGGCAAGGACTTTTTTGACTTTCGTCCTGTGTTCGCCGTTCAACGACCCTTGGAATTCCTGGGCTTGCGCATCGCCTGCACCGGGCGCCGCTTGTTCTTGTCGCGGCTCCAGCGGTTCTTCTCGTCCGGCGTGAGCTCAGGCACCTTGCGCGGCGCCAGACCGGCGGAGAGCGCCAGATCGTCGATCTCGTCCTGGGACAGCTCCACCCACTCCCCCGCCTTGGCCCGCTTGTCGAGGAAGATGTTGCCGTAGCGCACCCGCTTTAGCCGGCTCACCGTCAGCCCTTGGGATTCCCACAGCCGCCGCACCTCGCGGTTGCGCCCCTCCATGATCACCACGTGGAACCAAGTGTTGATGCCCTCGCCGCCGAACTCCTGCACGTCGGTGAAACGCGCCGGTCCGTCCTCGAGCATCACGCCCTCGACCATGGCGACGATATGCTCCTTGCGCACTTCACCCATGACCCGCACGGCGTACTCGCGCTCGACCTGGGTGCTGGGGTGCATCAGCCGATTGGCCAGCTCGCCGTCGGTGGTGAACAGCAGCAGGCCGCTGGTGTTGATGTCGAGGCGGCCGATGGCGATCCAGCGCTCGCCCTTCAGGCGCGGCAGACGCTCGAACACCGTGCGGCGGCCTTCAGGATCCTTGCGCGTGCACAGCTCGCCTTCCGGCTTGTTGTACATGATCACGCGGCGCGGTGTCTCCTCGGCCCCGCGCAGAGTCACCGGGCGGTCGTCGAAGCTGACGCGGTCGCGCATCTCGATGCGGTCGCCCAGGGTGGCGACCTTGCCGTTGACCTTGACGCGACCGGCCTCGATGGCCGCTTCCATCTCGCGGCGCGAGCCCAGCCCGGCACGGGCCAAAACCTTCTGCAGTTTTTCCGTGTTGCTCGTCATTCTGACTTCTCGTCTACGGTGGATTCCGCCCCCGCTCCGCCGTCATCGTCGACGCTGGTGCGGGCACGTTCGGCCAGGCGCGCTTCGAGATCGGCGAAGCTCAGTCCCGGCCTGTCGGACGCCTTCCCGGCGTGTGCTTCGTCGGCCGTCCCGGCCGTCGTTGGGTCAAGCGTAGCCTCTACGGCGATACGCTCGTCCATGGGTTCGTCGTCGAACGCATCGTCTTCGAGCGCATCATCGTCGAACGAATCGTCCTCGATGTCGTCGAGCGTAGCGCCCTCGATTCCATCCTCGTCGCTGCTCGTCGCCTCGCCGGCCTGCTCCAGCAGGGGGCTGGGCGGTGGCGGCGCCTCATCCTCGAACAGCGGCTCGGCCATGCCCTTGAGTTCGTGCATGGGCGGCAGCTCGTCCAGGGTCTTGAGGCCGAAGTCGTCGAGGAACTGGCGCGTGGTGGCGTAGACCGCCGGCCGCCCGGGCACGTCACGCTGTCCGACCACGCGAATCCAGCCGCGTTCGGCAAGGGTACGCATGATCGAGCTGCTCACCGCCACACCGCGCACCTCTTCGATGTCGCCACGGGTCACCGGCTGACGATAGGCGATCAGCGCCAGCGTCTCCAGCAGCGCCCGGGAGTATCGCTGCGGGCGCTCGTCCCACAGCCGCGACACCCAGGGCGAAAGCCGCGGGCGAATGCGCAACTGGTAGCCAGAGGCGGTCTCGATCAGCTCGAGGGCACCCCGCTCGTGGCGCAGCCCGACCCGCTCCAGCGCCTCGCGCAGGCTGCGCCGCTGGGGTCGCTCATGGTCGTCGAACAGGCTCTCGAGCCGCTCCAATGACAGCGGCTCGGCCGCTGCCAGCAGCGCCGCCTCGAGAATTTCATCGAGACTGTCGGGCAGCTCCATGGCGGTCATGGGCGGTCATCTCCCCGGGGCATGCTCTCCTCCACTTCGGCGCCGGGCTCTTCGGCCACTTCGGCAAAGGGACTTTCGACAAAGGGACTTTCGACGTCGACACCATCGTCGTCGAAGGCCGCTTCCTCGCTGTACTCCCGCGGCGCCCGGGCGCGCACGTGGATCGGCGACAGCGGCGCATTCTGCACGATCTCGATCATCGCCTCCTTGGCCAGCTCGAGGATGGCCATGAAGGTGACGATCACCCCCGCGCGCCCCTCCTCGAGCGTGAACAGCGCCTCGAAGGGGGTGTAGTGTTCGTGGCTCAGGCGATCCATGATGACCAACATGCGCTCCCGGGTCGAGAGCACTTCGCGCCCCACCTGATGAGCCTGGTTGAGCTCGGCACGACGCAGGATGCCGGCCAGCGCACCGAGCAGCTCGTCGAGTTCCACATCGGGATGAATCACCCTGGCCTGCAGCGGCGGCAGCGCCGCCCGAGCCGGGAACCAGTCGCGCCCCACTCGCGGCAGCTCGGCCAACGCCTCGGCGGCGCTCTTGAGCTGCTCGTACTCCTGCAGGCGGCGGATCAGCTCGGCGCGGGGGTCCTCCTCCGCCTCGTCGCCCCCCTCTCTCGGCGGGCGCGGCAGCAGGGTGCGCGACTTTATCTCGGCCAGCATCGCCGCCATCAGCAGATACTCCCCGGCCAGCTCGATCTCCATCGCCTTCATCAGCTCCACGTACTCGATGTACTGGCGCGTGATGGCCGCCACGTCGATGGCCAGGATGTCCAGATTCTGACGGCGTATCAGGTAGAGCAACAGGTCGAGCGGCCCCTCGAACGCCTCGAGGAAGATGCGCAACGCCTCCGGCGGGATGTAGAGATCCTCGGGAAGCTCGGTGATCGGCTCGTCGAACAGCCGCGCCAGCACCGCCGACTGGGTCTCGGCGTCGCTCGCGGCCGGCTGCTCGGCTACAGCCGTGGGGGGCGTCTCGCTCACGCGGGGGCTGGCCTCTCGGCTGGGCTGGTCTGAAGGTCGATCACTCAGTCTAGCAAGAGTGCAGGGTCAGGGTAAGCCCGGCTCGACCTGGGCACAGGCCACCAGCGGTGCCCCAGCGGACAGCCCCAGCGCCGCAACCTCCCCCCGGACGCGGGCACCGGCGAGGCACTCGAGGCGCCTGGCCGCCAAGCTCCCCTCGACGCGAGCCCGCGACAGCAGGGTGAGCTTGTCCCCGGCCTTGACCACGCCTGCCACTTGCCCATCGACACTTACCTCGCGGCCCTCCAGGTGAGAGGATACCCTGCCGCTCATCGTCACCATGACATGATGATCCTGGGCGATGACGGCGCCCTCTATGCTGCCCTTGATCACGACCGGTTCGCGCGCGGTGAGATTGCCCAGCACGCGGGTTGCCATACCGATGCGGCTGCCCTCCTCGACATGCGGCACGACCGTTTTCTGCACCTCGGCATTGGCCGTCCCACCTGCCGGTTCGCTCATCGACGCTACCGCCTGCAGGCTTGCCTGAGCAGCCGGCAGGGGCGCTGCGAGCCCCGTCGACAAGCCGACCTCCGTTGCACGGCGCTGGCCCTTGCGTCGTCTGCCATCCCAGACGATCAGCGTCATGGCGGCCACGCCGAGAAAGATGAACCATGTCTGAATGCCCATGCCCTTCTCCATGTCTTGGAGTTTTCTTATAGATCCTCGCTCCCGGGGGCGGTGCCGAAAAATACCCCTTGGATCCCGCCCAGCTCTACGCTTTGCCGTCACCGAAAGCGAGGTAGGCTCGTTCGACCCATGTTCGATCTCCCACATGCCCAGTGGTTAAGGGTTCGGTACGACGACGCACGAGGATCGGTCGAGTATAGGGGAAATACCGAGCCCAGGGGGCAGCGTGATTCACGACGCCGGGTATCGAGACTCTCACCTCCAGGAGGTTTGTGTGTTCCACAAGACAAAGGCTCGTCAACCGGAAGCCGTGGCAACGGACGTCGTCGCCTCCGCCAGCGGCCATTCCCTGCCGCCTCGGCAGGAGACCTCGGCGACACGGCCCAGCGTGTCGATCATCGGCAGCCACACCCGCGTGCAGGGCGACATCGATGCCGATGAAGATCTGACCGTGGCGGGATACGTACAGGGAACCATCATCTGCAAGCAGAACACCGTCACTCTGGGGAGCGGCAGCTGCGTCAACGGTGACGTTTACGCCCACACCCTGCACGTTTCTGGCGAAGTCGAGGGCAACCTCGTGGCGTCGCATCGCGCCACCATTCACAAGGGTGCCAACGTCCGGGGAATGATCGTCACGCCATGCCTGATGCTCGAGGACGGCAGCACCTTCCAGGGCAGCATCGACATGGATCCCGAGCACGAACTGCTCAAGAGCGCGTTCGGCGAGCCCGCCACCAACCGACGGCCCCGCTCCACCCCATCGCTCGAGGTCAGCGACGGCAGTGCAGCGGAAAGCGTCGCCGATGAGCCCCTCAGCGCCCCTGAGCTGGAGGACGATGCCCGGCCGGCGGAAAGCTCGACCTGATCATGCCGTTCGCGGCGTGAGTGTCGGCCTCACTCCACCGCCTCGGCCTTGCGATAGCGCCCGGTATAGTCGAACAGCTTTTCGCGCACCTGCCAGTGGCGCCCCACCTTGCGCCCCACCACGAAGTCGGGATGGCGCAGGCGACGGCGCCCGGCGATGACCTCCTCGGCGCTGGTCGGCTGCCAGCGCACCCCCGGCGCGCGCAGATGATCGCGCAGGAACACTGCCGCGAAGGCGGCACGCTGAGCCTGAGTTTCCAGGGCGAACCACTCACTCAGATTCGTCCCGTCCTCGTCGTGGTAGGTGACCTTGAGCCGCGGCAGCCCGCGGCCGTTGACGGTAGCTTCGAGCTGCATGCCGGCCACCCGCAGCACCCGGGCATCCCTGAGGCGCAGCGCCTCCTTGAGCTTGTCGTCGGCATCGACCAGCAGGGTCTGACAGCCGTGACAGCGCCGCGCGGCGATGTCGTTCTCGGCGCCGCACTCGCCGCACACCTTGAAGCGGTAGCGAAACGAGCACTGCTCCGGTTTACAGGCGCCCGAAGCCGCGCCATGCCTTCTATCAGCGCCACCCGCTGTCGTTGCTGTTTTTTCGCTTTGAGCGCGGCTTCGGGCGCTTTCGACAAGCCCCTGACAGCGGCGGCCGAAGTGCTCGATGACGATCTCGCCCTCCTTGCGGCCCCAGAACAGGTTGGCGTGACCGCAAGCGGGGCACTCGACCTGTACCGGCTCGGCATCCGAAGCCGGGCGCGGGCTGCCCACTTCCGGCGCGTAGAGATCCCAGGGATTACCGGCGTAGTCGAGGATCAGGCAGTCGCGCTTGCCCGAGGCAAGGCGCAAACCGCGACCGACGATCTGCTGATAGAGGCTCACCGACTCGGTGGGCCGCAGAATGGCGATCAGGTCGACATGAGGTGCGTCGAAGCCGGTGGTGAGTACCGCCACGTTGACCAGATACTTGAGCTCGCGCGCCTTGAAGGCGGCGATGATGCGCTCACGCTCGCGCGACGGCGTCTCGCCGGTGATCAGCGCCGCCTCGGCGGCCGGCAGGTAGCCTAGCACCTCCTCGGCGTGGGCCACGGTGGCGGCGAACAGCATCACACCCTGGCGGCTAGCGGCGCGCTCGACGATCTCCGCGACGATACCCGGCGTGGCGCGGTTGCCCGCCGCCACCCGGTTGAGCTCCTCCTCCCGGAACAATCCGCCCGCCCCCGGCACCAACGCGGAAAAATCGTAGCGCTCCACGGCGGCGTCCACGCGCCTGGGTTCGGCCAGATAGCCCTGCTTGACCATCAGCCGCAGCGGCTGCTCGAACACGCAGTCGCGAAAAAAGCAGTCGTCGTCACCGCGCACCATGCCGTGATGGTGGCGGTGATAGATGAAACCCTGGCCCAGGCGATAGGGCGTGGCGGTCAGGCCCAGCACCTTGAGCTGCGGATTGGCCTGCCTGAGCGCTTCGATCACGCGGCGATAGCTGGCGTCCTTGTCCGGCGCGACGCGGTGGCACTCATCAATCACCAGCAAGGTGAAACGACCCTGCTCCGGAGCAGATGCGTCGAAGCGCGAAAGGTGGCGCACCACCGACTGTACCGAACCGAACACCACTTGGCGGGCGCTCTCCTTGCGCCCCAGACCGGCACTGAAGATATCCGCCTCGAGACCGTAGGCCAGGTATTTGGCGTGGTTTTGCTCCACAAGCTCGCGCACGTGGGCCAACACCAGCACCCGCCCGCGGGCGAGTCGCGCCAGCTCGGCGATGACCAGTGACTTGCCGCTGCCGGTGGGCAGCACCACCACCGCCGGCTCGTCGCTGGCGCGGAAGTGCACTACCACGCGGCGCACCGCCTCCTGCTGGTAGGGGCGCAGCGAAGGGGCCGTAGTGTCGGGTGGGACGACGGTTCTCACGTGCTTGAGGTCAGGTGAAGCGCGGCTCGCGGCCGGCCATCCTGGCCGCCACCGCTTCCAGTTGCTCCTCGCCGCCGAGCAGGCCGCGCTGCAGGCTGGCTTCCAGCGCCAGGCGCTCGCGCTCTGACATGGCGGGGGCGCGGGTGAAGAGTTCACGCGCAGCAGCCACTGCCTTGGGCGAGCGCGCTGCCACCGCGGTGGCGATGTCTCGCGCGGTACGCCGGGGGTCGTCGGCCAAACGCGTGGCCAAACCGAGCGACACCGCTTCGTGTCCTGCCACCTTGCGCCCGGTCCAGGCCAACTCGCGCAGCACGTCGCTGCGAATGCTCTCACCGGTCACGCTGATGCCCATGTCGGGAATGATGCCCCAGACGATCTCCAGCAGTGCCAGCCGAGCCTCGGGATGCACCACGCGAACGTCGGCACCCAAGGCGATCTGCAGCCCGCCGCCGTAGACGTGCCCGTGCAGCGCGGCAATCACCGGCACGCCGGCATCGCGCCAGCCCAGCGCCAGGCGCTGTACCGGATTGATGCCCTGCTCATCGTGCGCCAGCAGCGAGGGCAGCCGCTCGGGACGAGACATGATCGCCGCCATGTCGAGCCCGGCGCAGAAGCTCTCGCCCTCTCCCTGCAGTACCACGGCGCGCAGCCCCTCGAGCTCGGCCAGGCGCCGCTGCGCCGCCAACAGAGCGTCGATCATCGCCCAATCGAGGCCGTTGTGCTCACGGGGTCGCGCCAACGTCACCTCGGCGACATGATCCTGAAATGCCAGCGTCACCCGTTCATGAAAGACTTCCCTGGTCATGTCTCGCAGCCTCTTGCCGTTGATCCCGGCAGTCTGGCGCGACGACTACAGTTGTCAAACCTTCGTTGCATTTTTCTTCATGGATTCTTCCGCAGTTCGACTATAGTGAAAACTCAGTGCCGTGTCGGACGAGATCACCCGAGGGCGATGGGAAGCGGGTGGTTCGCGTCACACCGGTGGATGGAATCACTGGTTCTTCAGACCTAAACGTCGCGAAAATTGATGAAGGTCATGCAAACTGGGGGCACACTTCGAGCATCATTCCAGCGCTGCGGATCAGCAGGGATGCAGCCGATGCTCAGCCTCCGACAAGAGGACACTGCCATGCCAGAAAGACCAATAACGATCGCCAGGCGGGCCCTGGCGCTGGATGAGCTGTTGACACTCGCCGAAACCCACGAACGCGCCGAGGTGAACCGATACCGTAGGCTTGCTTTCAGCTTCCTACCCTTCGACACCTCCGTCAGCCGCCTGATGGCCTCACTCGGCATCCAGTGCGAAATGCGCGTTGAGGAGTTGCGCCGGCTTTCGCGCCAACTGGGCCTGCCGGACGACGCCATCAAACAGGCCGCACAGGTCATGTCGCCGCCCTTGTTCATCGACACACCGCTACAGGCACATGAGACCCTGGCCCAGGCGGTCATCGATGCCGAGCACTCTCTGCATTTCCACAGGCATCTGCGCGAAGCCAGCACCGTGACGGCGCTGTACCCGGCGCAGACGGCAATCATCAAGCAGAAGCAGGCAGAGCATGTGGTGCTGGAGGGTTTCGTCACCTCACGCAGCGAACCGAGGCAGATGGAACAGCGCGCCTGAGGGCATCAATCCCGCCCCTCGGAGTCAGCGAGACCAAGGCAGGGATCAGCCAGAACAGCATGAAGCGAAGAGGCGGCCACTGGCCGCCTCTTTCATTTGCGAATGACGGGCCAGATCAGCCCAGCCAAGCCCGGGCATTGCGGAACAGCCGCATCCAGGCGCCGTCGCGAGTCCACTCCGCGGGCCGCCAGGAGTTGGTGACCGCCCGCACCACCCGCTCGGGGTGCGGCATCATGATGGTCACCCGACCATCCGGCGTGGTCAGCCCGGTAATGCCGGAAGGCGAGCCGTTGGGGTTGGACGGATAGTGGGTGGTGACCTGGCCGTAGTTGTCGACGTAGCGCAGGGCGACCTGAGCGCTGCCCTGCATGCTGCGCAGGTGAGCGGTATCGCGGAACTCGGCGCGCCCTTCACCGTGCGCCACGGCGATCGGCAGCCGCGAGCCTTCCATACCGGCAAGCAGGATCGACGGGCTCTGCTCCACCTGCACCAGCGCCACCCGGGCCTCGAACTGCTCGGACTCATTACGTACGAAGCGCGGCCAGCTGTCGGCGCCGGGAATCAACTCCTTCAGCTGGGAGAACATCTGGCAGCCGTTGCACACGCCGAGGCCGAAGCTGTCGTCGCGCTCGAAGAACGCCGCGAACTGCTCCCGCGCCCGCGGGTTGAACAGCACCGATTTGGCCCAGCCCCCGCCGGCGCCCAATACGTCGCCATAGGAGAAGCCGCCGCAGGCCACGAGTCCCTTGAACGAGGCAAGATCGACACGCCCGGCGAGGATATCGCTCATGTGCACGTCCACCGCCTCGAAGCCGGCATGGTGGAAAGCCCAGGCCATCTCCAAGTGGCCATTGACCCCCTGCTCGCGCAGGATGGCCACCGCCGGGCGTGTAGTGTTGACGAACGGCGCCGCGATGTCCTCGTTGACGTCGAAGGTGGGGCTCGCGGAGAGGCCCGGGTCGCGACCGTCGAGCAGGCCGTCGAACTCGCTCTTGGCGCAGTCGGGGTTGTCGCGCAGCGCCTGCATGCGATAGCTGGTCTCGGCCCAGGTGCGTTGGGCCAGCAGCCGGGTGGTCTCGAGCAGCGGCTCCTCGAACAGGGTCACGCGCACCTGGTCGTCGTAGCGCGGCCGGGCGATGACGCCACAGGTCTCGATACCCGCAGCGGCGAACTGGGCCAGCACCTCCTCGGTGTACTGACGGTTGACCTGGATCACCGCACCGAGCTCCTCGGCGAACAGCGCATCCACCGCCTGGGTCGGCTCGTCGATCAGCCAGTCGAGCTTGATCTCGAGGCCGGCATGGGCGGCAAAGGCCATCTCCAGCAGCGTGACCAGCAGACCGCCGTCGCTGCGGTCGTGATAGGCCAGCAGCTTGCCGTCGGCGTTGAGCCCCTGGATCACGGCGAAGAATGCCTTGAGATCCTCGGGATCGTCGAGATCGGGGCACTCGTTGCCGAGCTGACCGTAGACCTGCGCCAGCGCCGAGCCGCCCAGACGGTTCTTGCCACCTCCCAGATCGATCAGGATCAGATCGGACTCGTCCTGCTCCAGGTTGATCTGCGGGGTCAGGGTCTTCAGCGCATCGGTGACCGGGGCGAAGCCAGTGACCACCAGCGACAGCGGCGCGGTGACGCTCTTCTCTTCACTTTCGCCCTTGTCGTTCTCGGCCTGCCAGGCGGTGCGCATGGACATGGAGTCCTTGCCCACCGGAATGGCGATGCCGAGCTGCGGGCACAGCTCCATGCCCACCGCATGCACGGCATCGAACAGCGCCTGGTTCTCGCCGACATGGTCGGCGGCGCTCATCCAGTTGGCGGAGAGCTTGATGTCGGACAGCTTGGCGATCGGCGCAGCCGCCAGGTTGGTGATGGTCTCCGCCACCGCCAGACGGGCGCTGGCCGCGGGGTCGATCAGCGCCACCGGCGGACGCTCGCCCATGGCCATCGCCTCACCGGCATGGGTGTCGAAGCTCGCCGTGGTCACGGCGACGTCGGCCACCGGCACCTGCCACGGGCCGACCATCTGGTCGCGGGCCACCATGCCGGTGATGGAGCGATCGCCGATGGTGATCAAGAAGCTCTTGGAGGCTACCGTGGGCAGCCGCAGCACGCGATCCATGGCCTCGCGCAGATCGAGGTTGTCGAGCATCACGCCGGGCAGCTCCAGCGACTCGCGCCGGAACTCGCGCTGCATCTTGGGCGGCTTGCCGAACAGCACGCTCATCGGCAGATCGACCGGCTTGCTGGCCATGGACTGGGCCTCGAAGTGGCCGTCGCGCACCTCGAGGTGGTGGGCCTCGGTGGCCTCGCCGACCACGGCGTAGGGGCAGCGTTCGCGCCTGCACAGCGCATCGAAGGTGTCGAGATCCTCGGGTGCCACCGCCAGCACGTAGCGCTCCTGGGCCTCGTTGCACCAGATCTCCAGCGGGCTCATGCCCGGCTCGGCGTTGGGCACTGCACGCAGATCGAACAGGCCGCCACGGCCGCCGTCCTTGACCAGCTCCGGCAGGGCGTTGGAGAGCCCACCGGCGCCGACGTCGTGAATGAAGCGAATGGGATTGGCCTCGCCCAGCGCCCAGCAGCGATCGATCACTTCCTGGGCACGGCGTTCGATCTCGGCGTTGTCGCGTTGCACCGAGGCGAAGTCGAGATCGGCGCTGGAGGCGCCGGAGGCCATCGACGAGGCGGCACCGCCGCCCAGACCGATCAGCATGGCCGGGCCGCCCAGCACGATCAGCTTGCCGCCAACCGGAATCTCGCCTTTCTGGACGTGGCCCTCGCGAATGTTGCCGTAGCCGCCGGCGATCATGATCGGCTTGTGATAGCCGCGCCGCTCGATGCCACCGGCACCCAGGATGTCCTGTTCGTAGGTACGGAAGTAGCCGGTCAGGTTGGGGCGGCCGAACTCGTTGTTGAACGAGGCCCCGCCGATGGGTCCTTCGAGCATGATGGCCAGCGCCGACTGCATGCGCTCGGGCTTGCCGTAGTCGAAGGCTTCCCAGGGCTGGACGAACTCGGGAATACGCAGGTTGGAGACGGTGAAGCCGGTCAGACCCGCCTTGGGCTTGGAGCCGATGCCCGTGGCCCCCTCGTCGCGGATCTCGCCGCCGGCACCGGTGGCCGCCCCCGGATAGGGCGCGATGGCGGTGGGATGGTTGTGGGTTTCCACCTTCATCAGGATATGGATCGGCTCGCGATGCGCAGCGTAGACGGCCCGCTCGGCGGCCTTGCCGGTCAGCGGTGCGGCGAAGAAGCGCCCCGCCTCGCTGCCCTTGATCACCGCGGCGTTGTCGCTGTAGGCGGAGAGAATGTCGCCGGGCGAGGCCTGGTAGGTGTTCTTGATCATCTTGAACAGCGAATGGCTCTGCGCCTCGCCGTCGATCACCCAGTCGGCGTTGAAGATCTTGTGTCGGCAGTGCTCGGAGTTGGCCTGGGCGAACATCATCAGTTCGACGTCGGTGGGGTTGCGCGCAAGCTCGCGGAACGCCTCGACGAGATAGTCGATCTCGTCCTCGGCCAGGGCCAGGCCCAGCGCGACGTTGGCCTGCTCCAGCGCCGCACGGCCGCCCTCGAGAATGTCCACCCGCCCCAGCGGGGCCGGCTCGTGATGGGCGAACAGCTGGGCGGCATCGGAGGCATCGACCAGCACGCTCTCGGTCATGCGATCGTGCAGGGTCTCGCGAATCGCCATGAAGGCCGCTTCCGACATCGGCGCCTTGAGCGCCACGCGATAGGCGACGCCCCGCTCGAGGCGGCGCACCCGCGCCAGGCCGCAGTTGCGGGCGATATCGGTGGCCTTGGACGACCACGGCGACTGGGTACCGATACGCGGCACCACCAGAAACAGTTGGCCGTCGGCCTCGCCCTGGGCGCCATCTTTGGCGCCATAGTCGAGCAACTGGCCGAGCAGACTCCGTTCATCGTCGGATAGCTCACCGTCGTGATCCACGAAGTGCACGTAGGAAGCGTGCAGGGACTCGACCTCGGGAACCCGTGCGCGCAGGGCAGCCAGCAGCTTGTCGTGACGGAAAGCGGAAAGGGCAGGCGCGCCTCGAAGTTCGAGCATGTCTTGAAGCCTCTGAAGCAAGCGGAGGAAGGGCCGCGCGGCGGCGAAGAAAGGCGCTATGATACTGGAAAGCGACGGGCAGACGAAATGCAGCGGATGACAGCCGTGTCTCGGGCCGTTATCGTGAAGCTCTCATCGCCGATCGTCAGCTGAATGCCCGAGTTCGCGAATCGTACATTGCTGAGCCGTCTGCGCCTGGCCGCCGTGCTGCTGCTGGGAGTCATCCTGTGCCTGACCCCCTACCGCCATTTCAAGCCTGTCAGCGGCCTGCTGGAAGAGGTGCGCGAGCGCGACTTCATCAGCATCCATACGCGCAATACGCCAACCACCTATTATGAGGGGCGTCACGGCCCGACCGGGTTCGAGTACGAGCTGATGCGCCGTTTCGCCGAGTATCTCGGCGTCAGCCTGACGCTGGACGCCCGGCACCACATCCAGAGCGCGCTGGACGCGGTGCGTCAGGAGGGCGATCTGGCGGCGGCGGCCCTGCCGCTGGATCTGACCCAGCCCGACCTTATCTATAGTCGCCCTATCCTCGACCTGCAACCGTTGCTGGTCTATCGGCGCGGCCTGCCCCCGGTCAACGACCCGGAAGCCCTCTCCGGCCTGACCATCGGTACCATCCGCGGCTCGGGCACCGATCGCGTGCTGCGCGAGCTGCAGGCGGAACATCCGGAGCTGGGATGGCGCGAATCCTCGGAGGTGGAAGTCGCCGAGCTGCTGAGTCAGGTGGAAAGCGGCTACCTGGACGCCGCCGTGGTCTTCGAGCATCAGTTCCGCATCAACCGGATCTTCTTCCCCGGCGTCGAGCGTGGCTTCCCGTTGGGCAACCCCCTTTCCATGGCCTGGGCCTTTCCCGCCAACGGCGGCCTGGGGCTGCAACAGGCGGCCAACCGCTTCCTCTACGGCTTGCAACAGGCAGGCGTACTCGACGAGCTGGTGGCCCGACACTTCGGCCATGACGACTATCTCGAGTACGTCGGCGCGCGGGTCTTCATCGCACACCTCAACGAGCGCCTGCCCACCTATGCCGACCTGTTTCGCGAAGCGGCGCGTAACACCGGCTTCGACTGGAAGCTGCTGGCGGCGCTGGGCTATCAGGAGTCGCACTGGGACCCTGAGGCCACCTCACCTACCGGTGTCCGGGGGCTGATGATGCTGACCCTGCCCACCGCCGGCGAGATGGGCGTGAGCGACCGCCTCGACCCGGCGCAGAGCGTCGACGGCGGGGCACGCTACCTGCGTCAATTAAAGGATCGGCTGCCCGAGCCGATACAAGGAGACGACCGCCTCTACATGGCCATGGCCGCCTACAACGTCGGGCTCGGCCATCTGTACGATGCCCGCCGTATCGCCGAAGAACTGGGTGGCGACCCGAATCTTTGGGAAGACGTACGCGAGGCGCTGCCGCTGCTGCAGAAGCGCGAATGGCACAGCAGGACCCGTCATGGCTATGCGCGGGGCGGCGAGCCGGTGATCTACGTGCGCAACATCCGGCGCTACTACGAGATCCTGTCGTACGTCGACCGCAGCCAGCAGCAGTATCTGCAGTTAAACGAAGCGTCAAATGGCGAGGATGAGGGGTTCCCGTTGTTCGATATCATCTCTCCCCTCCATCAGTAGAGGGTGCTCATGTCCCGCTACGCCGCCCTCTTGACCAGCCTAGCTTTCGTTCCCCTCACCCTGGGGCTCGTCGGCGTGGGCGGCGACCAGCCCCCCTTGCACGAGCTCGTCACGCTGGGCCTTGCCGGACTGCTCATCCTGGCCCAGTTGATGATGCTGCTGGGTGGGCGGTCGCTGGCCAAGGGGGTGGTAAGTGTCGTGATGCTGCCGCTGCTGCTGGCCCTGGCCAGCTATGCCCTGCCGGAATACTGGGTGACGCTGGAGAGCTGGGACGCCATGAGCCACGGCCTGGCCAAGGGCATGACCCTGGAAGCATGGCGTCCGGCACTGCTGACGACCCTGAGCCTGATTCTCGTGGCCGTACTCATCGTCACCCACTCTCAATCCACGCTTGGCGGCCCGCTGCTGCTGATCATGGCCGTGCTGCTGAGCGCGCAGGGGCTGCTCGACGCTGCCGGATCGGGTGCGCCGTTGCTGCGAACTGCGGCCGGCCTCTGGAGCACGCTGTCCCTGGCGCTGCTGCTGACCGGCCTGAGCGTGGCCGCACTGCCGGGCTGGCGACTCCATGCCGCGCCACTCAGGCGGGCGTTGGTACCCTCACTGACGCTCGTGCTGGCCGTGCTGCTGCTGTGGTACCACCAGAAAAACGTGACCGAGCGGGAGCTGCACGGCACCGTCGCGGCGGAAGCCAGGCAGCTCGGGCAGCGCTTCACGCGGGAAGTGCAGGATCACCTGACGGCGGTGGAACGCTTCGCCAACGTCTGGACGCTTTTCGATGCGCCCCCCAGCCAGGAAGAATGGTCGCGCCAGGCAACGCTGTATCATCGCGATTTTCGCTACCTGCTCAACATCGCCTTCGTCGACCCCGACAGCCGCCTCACCCGCGTCTATCCACCCAGCGAGATCAACCTTCAAGTGCTGGGCGCACGCCTCTTCGATGCTCAGCCTGCCGGGCGCGAGGCCGTCAGTCGCGCACTGTTCGAACAGCGCATCGGCCGCACCGACGTGATCATGCTGTTGCAGGGGGTGCCCGGCATCATTCATTACCTGCCGATCCCTCTCGACGAACGGCGCACCCTCGGCGCCGTGGCGATGGTCATCGGCCTGCCGATGCTGGCCGAGACACTGTTCAGCGAGGTCGACAGCCAGCACTTCGGCCTGGTCCTCAGCCAGGGGGGGCAGGTCTTGGCCAGCCGAACGCCTGACACCCGACTCGCGCCGTGGCAGCACCAGGCACAGCTCGACGTGGCAGGCACTCCGCTGCTGCTCAGCGTCCAACCCAGCCACGCCCGACTGCTGCAGCGCCTGCCGCGTCACCCGGTGGTAACGCTGATCACCGGACTTACCCTGGCCTACCTGCTCTACCTGGTGCTGCACGGCTATACCCGCCTGGCACGCCAGCATCGGCGGGTACGCGACACCAACCGGGTGCTGCGCCGCGAAATCCGCATGCGCAGCCAGCTTCAGGAAGAGGTCGAATGGCTGGCCCGGCATGACGAACTGACGCGGCTGCCCAACCGACGCCTGTTCATGGAGGCGCTCGAGGCCAACGCCGTGCAGCGTCCGCTGAGCGTATTGATCTGCGATGTGGATCATTTCAAGCGCATCAACGATCACCAAGGCCATCTGGTGGGAGACCGCTACCTGGTTCACCTGGGCCAGATCGGGCGCGAGCTGATCGAGTCGACTGGCGGCCTGTTCGCTCGCTACGGCGGCGAGGAGTTCGTCGCCTGCCTGCCACGGGTCGATGCCGTGCGGGCGCTGGAAATCGCCGATACGCTGCGCCGCCATCTACTGGATGCCGAGCTGCAGCATCATGACGGCCAGCGCCTGACTGCCAGCGTCGGCGTGGTCACGCTGGTCGACGGCCCGCTGGACGTTGCCGTCATCATGCAGGCCGCCGACGATGCCCTCTATCGCGCCAAGGCCGAGGGGCGTAACCGGGTCAAGGCGGCTCCGCCCTTAGTGATCGCCGAGCGGGCCTGATGCCGTTTCGTCACGCTCCCGCCGGGCCTCGAAGAAGGCCTTGAGCAGCTTGGCAGCACGCGCGGCAAGCACACCGCCCTCCACCGTGACCCGATGGTTGTGCCAGGGCTGGGCAAACAGGTTGGCCTTGGACTCCACCATGCCGGTGCGCGGCTCTGCCGCCCCATAGACCAAGCGGGCGATGCGCGCATGGATGATCGCCCCGGTGCACATCAGGCAGGGCTCCAGGGTGACGTAGAGCGTGCAGCCCTCCAGGCGGTAATTGCCCAGCCGCTGGGCGGCATCGCGCAGGGCGCGAATCTCGGCATGAGCGCTGGGATCGTGGCCAGAGATGGGCGCATTGAAGCCCGCGCCCACGATCTCTCCGGCCGGACTCACCACGACCGCCCCCACCGGCACCTCGCCGGCCGCCAACCCTTCACGGGCCTGGTCCAGCGCCCGATGCATGTAGAATTCGTCACTGCGCATCGGCGCGGACTCCGTTATGCTGATGCCTGAAACAACCGTATGATACGCCCTGAGGAAGCCACATGTCCGACGCCCTGAACCAGCTCGTCGCCCTGCTCGGCCTGGAAGAGATCGAGGAGAACCTGTTCCGCGGCCGCAGCCAGGACCTGGGTCTGCCACAGCTGTTCGGCGGCCAGGTACTCGGCCAGGCGCTCTCGGCGGCCACCCGCACGGTGGATGCCTCGCGCCAGGCACATTCGCTGCACGGCTACTTCCTGCGTCCCGGCGACCCTCACCGCCCGGTAGTCTATCAGGTCGACGGCGTACGCGATGGCGCCAGCTTCACCACCCGGCGCGTCACTGCCATTCAGAAGGGGCGCCCGATCTTCTTCTGCAGCGCCTCCTTCCACGGCCGCGAAGAGAGCATGGCGCACCAGATGGCGATGCCCCAACTGGCAACGCCCGAGGCCCTGGCTCCAAGCGCCCGCCTGGAGCGCTTTCCCGGTCACCCCATCGAGTTCCTGCACCTGGGCGACGAAGCCGAACCGGGACAGCCCTCACGCAAGCGTCTGTGGTTCCGGCTCACCGGCGAGCTGCCCGACGACCCGGCCCTGCACCGCTATCTGCTGGCCTATAGCTCCGACTTCAACCTGCTGACTACGGCGCTGGTGCCGCACGGTATCACCTTCCGCGACCCCAAACTGCAGATCGCCAGCCTCGACCACGCGCTGTGGTTCCACCACGACGTGCAGGTCAACGACTGGCTGCTCTACGACATGGACAGCCCCTGGGCCGGCGGTGCCCGAGGGTTTGCCCGCGGCAGCATCTATGACCGCAGCGGCCGGTTGGTGGCCTCTACCGCCCAGGAGGGGTTGACCCGGCTACGCGACTAAGGTTAAGGGCATTTTACCGTCAAGTTTCATGGCTTTTGGCCGATGTAAGTAAGTGCTTGCCTCCCGTACAAGCCTTACCTAGTCCCGAGATCAAAAAACATGAAAGAATCGGCCATAAAAGCCTCCTCTGCGCTGGGCCTGCAGGCCCGTATCCTGCTGTTGGTACTTCTCCCTCTGCTCTTGACGACCGTCGGCCTGGTGGCCCTGGATGCCTATAGCCGCATCCAGAGCAGCCAGGACACCCTCGACCGCCAGCGGCAGCTACTGATCGAAACTCGCCAAGCCGGCGTTCGCGACGTCGTCGAGAGCGCCCGCACGGCCATACGACCCATCCTGCAGGATGCCAGCCTGAGCGATGGCGAGAAGCGCGAGCGTGCCGCGGCAATCGTGCGCGCCATCCAGTTCGAAGGTAACAACTACGTCTTCGCCTACCAGTACGACGGGCTCAATGTCGCCACCGCCCCCATGCCCCACCGCGAAGGCACCAACATGCTCGGCGTTCAGGCACCGGACGGCGCCTACATCATTCGCGATCTGATCGACGTCGCTCGGCAAGGTGGCGGCTTCTATGCCTATCCCTGGGAGTACCCCGGCACCAACGACATCGAGCCGAAGTACTCTTACGCCACTAACGTGCCCGAGTTCGACTGGATGCTGGGCGCCGGTGTCTACATCACCGACATCGATGCTTCCATGGCCGAAGCCGGTGAGCTGGCCGCTGCTGAGCTGCGCCGCTCTATCCTGATTTCTGCCCTCACCGGACTTGCGATCTTCATCGCCGTAGCAGCGGTCTCGGTATGGCTCGTACGCCGTACCGTGCAACCCATCCGCCGCACCGCAGAAGCGATGCGCGACATCGCCAAGGGTCAGGGCGACCTGACACGCCGTTTGAAAGTCGAGAGCCGCGACGAGATCGGCGAGCTGGCCGCCCAGTTCAACGCCTTCGTGTCACGCATGCAGGAGACCCTGCGCGACGTGCGGCGCAGCACTACCAGCGTGCACCAGGCCGCCGAGGAGATTGCCCAGGGCAGCGACGAGCTGGCCACCCGCACCGAGCAGGCCGCCGCCAACCTGCAGGAGACCTCCGCCTCCATGGAGGAGATCACCGCTACGGTGAACCACAGCGCCGAATCGGCCGAACAGGCCAATCAGCTGGTCATCGCCACCTCCCAGGTCGCCCGCGAAGGAGAGGCTGCAATGCAGCAGGTCGAGCGCACCATGAGCGACATCGACACCTCCTCAAAGCGCATTGCCGAGATCATCGGCCTGATCGACGGAATCGCCTTCCAGACCAATATCCTGGCGCTCAACGCCTCGGTCGAGGCGGCACGGGCCGGCGAGCACGGTCGCGGCTTTGCCGTGGTGGCTCAGGAAGTCCGCTCGCTGGCCAGCCGGTCGGGCGAAGCGGCCCGGGAAATCCGCGCCTTGATCGACGCTTCCGTGACCCACGCCCGCGACGGCAGCGCTATCGTTCAGCGTGCCGGCGAGACCATGCGCGAGATCGTGACCAGCGTGGCGAGGGTCAATGACGTCATCGCCGAGATCAGCGCCGGGGCCCGGGAGCAGAACGCGGGTATCGGCCAGATCAATACTGCCGTGGCCGAGATGGATACCATGACCCAGCAGAATGCCGCCATGGTGCAGCACACCAGCACCACCGCCAACGAAATGCGCCGCCACGCTCAGCACCTCAACGAGCTGGTCGGCACCTTCGTGCTCGGCGAGGATGGGCAGGCTCAGGCTGCGCCACGGCGACCTGCCACAGCGGCCCAGCCGCGTGCCGCACTGCCTCGCCCTGCCGCGGACCCCAAGCCGCGACAGGCACGTCAGGCCGAGGAGGAGTGGGAGACCTTCTGAGGCGCTCCGACAGCAGCCAGGGCGGGCTGATGCCCGCCCTGGCCAGTCACTTGCTCTGCCCGTCGCTCAGTAAAGACCGGTCCCGGCTGTTCGCTTGGCAGACTCTGGCGGTGACAGAGCATTGAACGGCGCAAGCGGGCTCCCCTCTTGAGAGCAGGCGACAAGCGTGTCAGAAGCTATCCCATTCCGCTTCCGGCTCACGCTTGGCCTGACTCGGCCGGGGAGCATGCCTCTCGGCGGATGGGGCAGTCAAGGTAGCAACACTCTTGGCCACAATCCGGCCTGAGATAGCAGCCTGACTCGGCTCCTGCCGATGGATTTTAAAGGACGCCACCGCTTCGCTCAGCTCTCTTGCCTGCTGCTCCAATGACGCCGAGGCATTGGCCGTCTGCTCAACCAGAGCCGCATTGTCCTGGGTCACCTGGTCCATCTGGTTCACCGCAACGCTGACCTGCTCGACAGCAGCATTCTGCTCCTGAGAACCACGTGCCACTGCATCCATCAATTCAGACACTCGCTTTACACCTGCAACGATCTCATCCATCGCCGTACCTGCCTCATCGACCAGCAGGCTTCCTTCCTTGACGATCCCAGCATTCTGATCCACCCGAGACTGAATTTCCTGCGCCGCATCGGCACAGCGCTGAGCCAGATTGCGAACTTCCTGCGCAACGACGGCAAAGCCACGGCCCTGCTCACCGGCACGAGCCGCTTCTACCGAGGCGTTGAGGGCGAGGATATTGGTTTGGAAAGCAATGCCATCAATGACTTCGATGATGCCACTGATCTTCTCCGAACTCTCGTTGAGCTCGCGCATCTTTCCCGCCACCAAATCGGCCTTTTCACCTCCGGTTTCTGCACTCTGGCTCACCTCACGTGTCAGCTGGTTCGCCTGTGCCGCATGCTCGGTATTCTGCTTCACCGTAGCGGCGACCTGCTCCATGCTGGCGGCCGTTTCCTGCAGACTGGAAGCCTGCTCCTCGGTTCGCTGAGAAAGATCGGTGTTTCCCGAGGCTATCTGCCCTGAGCCCGTGGCAATGTTTCCTGCCGACTGTTGGATCGAGACGATCAGCTCGCGCTGCTGTTCCTGCATGTCAGCCAGTGCTCTCAAGGCAAGCCCCACCTCGTCCTTCGCTCCGGTCACGATAGGCTGGCTGAGATCCCCCTTAGCCATGAGCGAGAAATGCTCCATCATGCGCCGGAGCGGCTGACCAATGGCGCGAATCAACCACCAGCTCATGCTAACCGAAATCAGCAAAGCGAGAAGAAAGGCGCCAATGATGAGATTTCGTTCAAGCACGTAATAATCCAGGGCGCTGGAAAATTCATCCTGAGCAACTGTCGCCTGCAAGTCGATCAATTCATGAGCCACATCGTTGGCCGCCTGGAAGAGAGGGAGCGTAAGCTGCTGGTATACACGATTACCGGCCGCAAAATCGCCAGCCGCATAATGCTCCAGTGCCGGCTCGAGCCCTGTAGCAACAAATTCTCCCTGACGAGTTTCGAACATTTCAGCGAGCTGACGTTCTTCATCCGTCAGTCGATGCGCGGTGAACGCTTGCCAAGTGACATCTATCTCTTCGGCATTGTTCTCGATATCGGCTTGTATGTCGCTGAATGAACGGGCCTCTTCTCCGTCTCGCTCCAAACGAGGATCGTTCAACACCATTTGACTCATGGCAATGAGATTCTCACGCATGAGCTCGTCGATTCGAGTTAGCTGAATGGTGGGAATGAGTCTATCTTCGTATACGGCCTGGATGGCTCGGTTGCTGGTGTTCATGCCACTTAGTCCAAACCCGCCCACCAGCAGCAGGAAGGCAAGAAACATGATACTGAACATGATGAGTCTTGCTCTGATGGTAATCGTCATTGCCGCCTCCGTGTCTATGTAGTACACACAGCCGACAATTTCCTCAATGAGCCATTTCCATCAGGGTATCGCTCTAGCAACAAGCGTCACAACTGGTTTGGTGACGTCATCACAAAAGGGCAAAAAGCTTTAACTCATGCTTCACCTGAGCGGAACAATCCAATGAAGAAAACTGCGGCCTCAATACACTTAACGGCCTCAGCATATATAACTTTAGGAAAAGTTAATTAATTATAATTAGAACCATATAATTCACCTAAAAGATTTCTTTAAAGGTCTCAGGTACGAATACCGGGCACGTCCTGCCTAGGCCGCGGCATGGGCTCGCGCGGCGGTACGTCAGTAGTGACCTCGATCTCGTGTTCCTCGCCCTGCTGCCAGTAGCGCAGCCGGGCGTCTTCGTCCACGGCGGTGTCGCGCACCAGCTCGAGATAGCGCAGCGGCGTCTCGGGCACTTCACCGTTCACTTCCAGCAGCAGCGCGCCCGGCTCCAGGCCGGCGTCGGCCGCCGGGCCGCGAACGTCGCTGACCAGCACACCGGCCTGATCGGGCAGCCCCAGCGCTTCGCGCAGATCGGCGGTGACCGGCGCTACGGTGATGCCGAGCGCCACCACCACCTGATCGTCCAGACCTTCGTACTCGATGTCCCGTGCCGCCTCGAGCACCTGAGGTGCCACATGAATGCTCGCCCCTGCATGGATGGCCAGAGCGATGGCATCGCTGGGACGGCTGTCGATACGAATCCGCTCGTCGCGCCCCGGCAGGCTCAGCTCGAGCATGCCGAGAAAGGTGTGATCGACGATGGCATCGACGTAGACGCGCTCCAGAGTGGCTTCCATCTCACCCAGCACGTCGCTCAGCAGGTCGTGAGTCATGGGCCGCGGCGAACGCTCCCCGGCGAGGCCGCGAAGGATGGCACCGGCCTCGTTGATGCCAATGAAGATGGGAATCACCTCGCGCGCCCCCGGTTCCCGAAGCAGCACCACGGGCGGGCCACCGAAGCCGGCCACCCCCACCGTGGCGATCTCTACTTCGACCATCTCGTCAATCTCGGCAGCGAGCTCCCGTGCGCTGGCGGTACCCATCGATGCCGCCAGCAGCGCGACACCGCACAGCAACGACAGCAGGTAACTCCCGAGTTTTGGCAACGACATAGATTTCTCCGGCAAGGCTGCAGGTCATGGGTTCAGCATGGCACCCATGGCGCCGGCCTGCCATGCCGTTACTCCTCAGGCCTCTGGCTGGCGTCTAGAAAACCAAAGAGAACAGCACACCCAACAGCGCACAGCCGCCCAGCACCTTCAGCATGCCGATCTTGAAGTGGAAGATGGCGGCCATGGCGCCGGCAGCCAGCAGCAGGGCCAGAGGATCCAGCGTGCCGAGCTGAGGAATCAGCAGGCGCACCCCGAGCAGGTGCCGTTCGGCGACTTCGGCAAAGATCACGTGGAGACCGAACCAGATCGCCAGATTGAGGATCACCCCCACTACCGCGGCGGTGATGGCCGAAAGCGCGGCGCTGAGAGCGCGGTTGTCACGCAGCCGCTCCACGTAGGGGGCACCGAGGAAGATCCACAGGAAGCAGGGCACGAAGGTCACCCAGGTGGTGAGCACCGCCGCCAGGGTAGCCGCAAGCATGGGATCGAGCCCGGTCGCCTCGCGATAGGCACCCATGAAGCCGACGAACTGCACCACCTGGATCAGCGGCCCCGGCGTGGTCTCGGCCATGCCCAGGCCGTCGAGCATCTCGCCGGGGGCCAGCCAGCCGTAGTTCTGCACCGCCTCCTGGGTCACGTAGCCCAGTACCGCATAGGCGCCGCCGAAGGTGACTACCGCCATCTTGCTGAAGAAGGTGGCGATCTGGCTGAACACGTTATCGCCGCCCAGTGTGACCAGCAGCAGCGCCACCGGCGTCAGCCACAGCAGCAGGAAGATCGCCGAGACGCGCAGCGACCAGCTGCGGTTGGGGCGCGCATGGGCCGGCAGCCCCTCGCCGAGCAGCGAGTCGCGGTCGCTGAGCCCCGGCCCGCCGCCATCGCCGTGGCCGCCGCCCGCCTGGAAAGCCGTCATGCCGCGCTTGCCGCCCCAGAAGCCGATCAGGGCCGCCCCCAGGATGATCAGCGGGAAGGCGATCTCGAGAAAGAAGATCGCCACGAAGGCCGCCGCCGCCAGGCCGATCATCACCCGGTTACGCAGTGCCCGCTTGCCGATGCGCACCACGGCGTGGAGCACCACCGCCAGTACGGCCGCCTTGAGACCGAAGAAGAGCCCCTCCACCAGGCCCACGTTGCCCAGCGCGGCGTAGAGATAGCTCAGCGCCAGGATGGCGATGAAGCCGGGCAGCACGAACAGGCTGCCCGCCAACAGGCCACCCTTGGTGCGGTGCATCAACCAACCGATGTAGATGGCCAGCTGCTGGGCCTCCGGCCCTGGCAGCATCATGCAGTAGTTGAGCGCATGCAAAAAGCGCTTCTCACCTATCCACTTCTTCTCTTCGACGAGAATGCGGTGCATCACCGCGATCTGCCCCGCCGGGCCGCCGAAGCTGAGCATGGCCACGCGCAGCCAGACCATCACGGCCTCGCGGAAGGGAACCTGATGGGGCGTTTCGTTGACGGGGGGCATGGGGCACGCTCACAGCAAGGAAATGGTGGTTCGAGGGCAGAATTCTGCCCTGTTATGGCTTGCCGAACCAGCGTGGGAGTATGAATGGCCCTACGTAACGAGCTGATGACACAGCTCTTGAGTGATGGCAGCCAATGGCCGAGGAGTTTGCTCAGTGCGATACGACGTTCCACGCTGAAGGTGAATTTCCAGAAAAGAAAAAACCGATGGACGGTATTGCTCGCGACTTTTTCGCCGACAACCTGATACTCATGGAGCTTGCCGTGGCGCTGCTGCTGGGAGCCCTGATCGGTATCGAACGAGGCTGGTCCGCCCGCGAACGGGAGCCCGGCGAACGCGTGGCTGGGGTACGCACCCATGCGCTGATCGGCCTGTTCGGCGGCGTGGCCGCGCTGCTGTCGGAGGTGCTCACATACTGGGCCTTTCCATTGATCTTCCTGGCGATCGCCGGCATTGCACTGGCCGGCTATCGGGCCAGCATGGAGAAGAGCGGCGACTACAGCATTACCGGCCTGATCGGGCTGCTGCTGACCTTCTGCTTCGGCGCCCTGGCGGTGGCCGTGGATGTCGCCCTTGCCACTGCCTGCGCGGTGGTCACGGCGCTGATCCTCGACAACAAGCGCGAGATCCATGAGCTGCTGCACAAGCTTCACGCCAACGAGCTCGATGCCGCCTTGAAGCTACTGTTGATCAGCGTGGTGGTGCTGCCGCTGTTGCCCAATGAGGACATGGGCCCCGGCGGCGTGCTCAACCCCTACGAGATCTGGTGGCTGGTGGTGCTGGTCGCCTCGATCTCGTTCATCGGCTACTTCGCCGTGCGCCTCGGCGGCACCGCGAAGGGCATCCTGTTCACTGGTCTGTTCGCCGGGCTGAGTTCCTCCACCGCCCTGACCCTGCAGTATGCCCGACAGGCGCGCCGCGAGCCTCAGTTCGCGCCGATGCTCGCCGCCGGCATTCTGCTGGCCTGCGGTACCATGCTGCCCCGCCTGCTGCTCTATGCCGCCCTCGTCGGCCCGGCCATGCTGCCGCAGTTGCTGGCACCACTCGCGGCCATGGGGTTGGCGCTCTTCCTGCCGGCGCTGTGGCTATGGCGCCGCCACCGCCACGACCTCAAGGCCGAGCGCCCAATGAGCCAGAACCCGCTGGAGCTACGTGTCGCGCTGCTGATCGGTGCCCTGCTGGCAACGGTCATGGTATTGGGCGAGTGGCTGCGCGCCTGGCTCGGCGATGCCGGCATCTATCTGCTGGCCGCCACCGCCGGCATCGCCGACGTGCATGCCATCGCCCTGTCGCTGGGTCGCATGGCCACGAACACCATCACGCCCGCCACCGCCGTGATGGGCATCGTGCTGGCCGCTGCGGTGAACAATCTGTTCAAGGTCGTGCTGACCTTCAGCGCAGGCAATGCCCGCCTGACGCGCTGTCTGGTCGGCCCGCTGCTGGCCTCGGCCACGGCGGGGCTCGCCGTGGCCTGGCTGGTCTGACACTTCGTCAAGGCAGTCTCAGCACCTCACGAAAACCGCCCCAGATCATGCGCTTGCCATCGAAGGGGTGATTGGCCGGCTCCATCATGTCCGCCATGCGCGGGTCTTCCATCACCTTGGCATTGATGCGGTCGCGCTCCTCCCGCGAGGCATAGAGAATCCAGGAGAAGATCACCGTTTCCCCCGGTTCGAGCTTTACGCTCTGGGGGAAGGAGGTATGCACCCCCGGCTTGACGTCATCGGCGACGCACTCCACGTACTCCAGCGCGCCGTGCTCGCGCCAGACCTCCCCGGCCTTCCGGGCCATCTCCAGATAGGCATCGAGATTGCCTTCAGGCACCGGCAATACGAATCCATCGACGTAGCTCATGGTCTTGTCTCCCTGTGGTTGTATAAGTTGTTGAGTAAGTCATGGAGTGAGTCATCGAGCGAGCCCGGATGGCCAAGCTCATGGGGTCTTCGATTCAGCAGCGGCAAAATCGACAGCACTGTGCGCTGCCGTGACTTCCCGCAGGCGACGCTCGAGGAAGCGCCGTTCGGCGCCCTGGGTCACCAGTGCCAGGGCCTGGCGGTACTGCTCGGCCGCCTCGCCATGGCGCCCCAGCCGGCGCAACAGGTCGGCGCGCGTAGCGGGTAGCAGGTGATAGCCGGGCAGATGAATCTTGTCGAGCTGCTCCAGGCCCGCTTGCAGTCCATCGGCCATGGCCACCGCCACGGCGCGATTGAGCGCTACCACCGGCGTCGGCTGAATGGCGTAAAGCAGGCTGTAGAGCGCGGCGATACGCCGCCAGTCGGTGTCTGCGGGAGTCGCCGCCTCGGCGTGCAGCGCGGCGATGGCGGCCTGCACCGCATAGCCACCGGGCAGGCCGCCACGCAGCGCGATACCCACATGGGCACTGCCCTCCTTGATCTCGTCGGCGTGCCAGCGCGAGCGATCCTGCTCATCCAGCAGCACGATGTCGCCGGCCGCGTCGGTGCGTGCATCGCGCCGGGCATGATGCAGCAGCATCAGCGCAAGCAGCCCCCGCGCCTCCCGCTCCGCCGGCAGCAGCCGTACCAGCATGCGTCCCAGCCGAATCGCCTCACGGCACAGGTCGCCGCGTACCCAGTCGTCGCCGAAGCTGGCCGCATAGCCTTCGTTGAAGATCAGGTAGATCACTGCCAGTACCGGCTCCAGGCGCTCGTCCAGGGCGGTGTCGTCGGGCACCTCGAAGGGAATGCCGGCATCGCGAATCTTGGCCTTGGCCCGCACCAGGCGCTGGGCCAGAGTCGGCACCGGTACCATGAAGGCCCGGGCGATCTCCTCGGTACGCAGCCCGCCCAGGGTGTGCAGCGTCAGCGCCACCTGGGCGGGCCGTGCCAGAGCCGGATGACAGCAGGCGAAGATCAGGCGCAGACTGTCGAGAGGTTCGGCTTCGAGGTCGTTGTCGAGCAGCAGCTCCAGGTGCTGACGCAGCTCGTCGCCCTTGCGCTCGCGCATCTGCTGGTGGCGCAACTGATCGACCACCTTGTGGCGCGCGGTGGCAATCAGCCACGAGGTCGGATTCGGTGGCCAGCCCTCGGCCGGCCACTGCACCATCGCCGCCTCGAAGGCCGCCTGCACGGCATCCTCGGCCAGCTCGAAGTGACCGAAGCGGCGAATCAGGCTGGCCAGCACGTGGCCATACTCACGGCGATACAGCTCATCCAGAGACACGCAGTCCTCACAATCGATAGGCGGGATCCACCGGCCTCACCTCCACCGAGCCGCCGACCCGCAGCGGCGGAATGCGCCGGGCCAGCGCCAAGGCCTCATCCAGGTCACGGCACTCCACCACGTGAAAGCCCCCCAGTTGCTCGCGGCTCTCGGCAAAGGGACCGTCCAGCATCACCGTCTTGCCGTTCTGCTCGCGCAGCGTGGTGGCCGACTCCACCGACTGCAGCCGAGCCCCTCCGCGGTAGTGTCCGCTGGTGACCATCTCCTGGATCAGGGCGTGGTAATCGGTCATGACCGAGTCACGCTCGGCATCGGGCAGGCCGTTCCACAGCGCCTCGTCGATACAGCACATCAGCATGTATTGCATGGGACTTCCTCCAGTAAGCGCAGCCGCATGGCTGCCTGATAAGGGATCGAACCAGCACGCCACGAATCGACAGGGCATGCTGATCAACATCACGGATCAGGCAGTCTCGACCGCTCGAACCGGTCGCATACCAGCCAACAGGGCATCCGCCAATGCCTTCAGCAGATCCTGGTCAGAGTAGCTCGCTTCGGTAATCAGCATGATTTCCGCAGCAGGCAATTCCGGCAGCCCATGCTCCGAGGACAAGGCAATCAGTCCCGGCTTCAATTGGCTAGCCGGCATGGGGGCGACGGCAAACCCGGTAGCGGCAGCGACATGCAGACCCGCCCCGCTCATGCATAGCATGGCAGTGCGCTGGGCGATGCCCACCATGGCCAGTTGAGCCAAGGCGATTTCACGATAAGGGCAGGGCTCAGGGAAAAGCGCCAGAGGCAGGGGCGAAGGAAGCTCCTTTTCCTCCCGCTCACTCCAGGCCCATACCAAGGGCTCCCGCCACAGTCTGATTCCCGTGACAGGTTCGCCACACTGCGCCCCAAGCACCATATCGACATACCCCTGACGCATCGCCCCGAGCAACTCTCCCGGAATGCCGACGCGGACTTCGATATCCACCATGGCGTGGCACTGCATGAAGCGCTTCAATAGCGTGAGCAATCGTTCATTGGCGAAGTCCTCCGACACCCCCAAGCGTATGCTGCGCTGATCGCCAGAGCGGGAAATCTCTTCCATGGCATCACGATTCAGCGCCAGGATCGCTCGTGCATAGCCCAGCAGGCGTTCTCCATCCGGTGTCAGTTGAACGCTGCGGGTGGTTCGCTCGAGCAACGCCTTGCCCAGTTGCGACTCCAGGCGTCGCAGGTGTCCGCTGATGGCGGGCTGAGTCAGGTGCAGCCGGTTGGCGGCAGCCGTGAAGCTCCTCTCTTCGACAACCGACACGAAGCTACGGAGCAGTAGGAGATCGAGCATCATAAAGACTCGCTATAAGTATAATGTCTTGTTTATTATTAATTGGATGTTTAGAAACACCGCGACATCACCAATCGAGAAAATATAGCAGAAAGAAGTGCTAACCCCGTTAAACTCTGCTCCGATATGGCTGAAAAGTTCAAACCGACTCCAAGGAAGCCAACTCATGAAAATCACCCGCAGTCGGGACTTCACTGCCGAGCGCGCCTGGGGCGCTCAGGACATCGCCAACATGAATGGCATCACCACCCGCCTGCACTGGACCGACCAGCCCTACCGCTGGCACATCAACGACGGCGAGGAAGTCTTCGTGGTCCTCGATGGCCAGGTGGAAATGCGCTATCGCTGCGAAGGTGTCGAGCATAGCCAACTGCTGGAAGTAGGCGATATCTTCTATGCCTCGGTAGGTACCGAGCATGTCGCAAGCCCAGTCGGCGAAGCCCGGGTGCTAGTGATCGAAAAGGAAGGTAGCGTCTAGGCCCCGCTCAACTCCACCACGAATCGCTCCTTGGGCCAGCGCACCTTGGCCTGCCCGGCCAGACGATCCTGTTCGGTATCGCGATACCCCAGCGCCAGCAGCACCACACTGCGCAGGCCCTGCTCTTCGAGCCCCAGCAGGGCGTCCAGCGCGGCAGGATCGAACCCTTCCATCGGCGAGGCATCGACTCGCTGCGCTGCGGCAACGGTCAAGGCCGTGCCCAGGGCAATATAGGCCTGCCGGGCCGCCCACTGGAGCCGGGCCTCCGGCGTGGAGAAGCCGGCGACGGCGTCATGTAGCGCCTGCCGATACCCTTCCAGCTCTTTCGGGTCGAGGCCGCGGGAGGTGGCTGTCAGTTCGATCAGCTCATCCACATGCCGTCCATCCACCTCGGACCAGGCGGCAAAGATCAGCAGATGAGAGCATTCGCTGATCTGGGGCTGGTCGCAGGCTGTACGCCGGATGCGCTCGCGCAGTGCCGGCGCTTCGATCACCAGCACGCTGTAGGGCTGAAGGCCGTAGGAGGATGGCGCCAGGTGCGCCGCATCGAGGATGTTATCCAGCGCGTCTCGCGCCACCTTTCTTCCATTCATGCGCTTGGCGGCATAGCGCCAGTGCAGGGCTTCCATGACGGACATGATGTTCTCCCGGTTCAAGGTTTCGCCACGGCCAGCGTCGGCGGTGACGTGTGGTGCGAAGCGCCACGGTGGAACAGCGCGGCACCGAGGGCCACCAGTACCCCCGCCAAGCCAAGGAAGGGCGGCACCGACTCACCCAGCAGCAAGACGGCGATCAGGGTGCCGACCAGCGCCGCCACCATGCCGATCTGGCTGAGATAGACGGGGCCTGCGATCTTCTGCAGTACGAAGTAGAAGACGTAGAGCACGGTGAAGACGGCGACCTCGGCGAACAGCAGCCGGAGCACGTCGGCAGAGCCGAGCAGCTGAGCGAATTGACGCGCCTCGAAGGCCAGTACGAAGGGCGCAAGCGCCAGGGCGCCACCCAGCAGCATCAGGGCGGCGAGATAGACCGGCCCCGCCTCGCCGGGCCAGCGCAGGGTGCGATAGATATTTCCCAGCGCGATGATCAGGGGAATCGCCAGGACCAGCACGACCCAGACTTGGGCCCCTGACATACCGCCGGCCTTGGCCCACGCCAGCAGCACCCCGCCCGAGAGCCCCAGCAGCACACCGCTCAGTCGCAGCAGGTTCATGCGCTCCATGCCCAAGCCTAGCGCCAGCACCCAGGTCACGAGGATCGGAAAGGCGAAGCTGAGCGAAACGAAACCCGCCCCCACGTGGCGTACCGCCAGGAAACCCAACGCATTGGGCAAGGCAAACAGCGCACCCGACACCAGCGCGTACTCGATGATGCGCCGGTCGAGCTTCATCGGCTGGCGTTGTACCGCCGCCAGTGCCAGCAGCAGTACGCCAGCGCCGGTGACCGCCAGCATCAGGAAACCAAGGCGCGGTGCGCCGGCGTCGTCGGCAAGCTTGGCCACGGCTAGCGAAAGCGCCAGCAGGCTGCCGACCAGCAGCAGGCAACCCAGGGCATACCAGCCGGTACGGTTGCTCGATAGCGTGGAATTGGTCATGATCGACTCCTATAGCGCGGCAACAAGAATCTCGCCGAAAAGTATCTTGATAGAAAGATAAATACGCACATGAACCGTGTCAAGCACGCCGTTGCGCAATGGCAGCGCGAAATGCCCGAACTCGACCTGCTGCCGATGGAGGTGGTGGGGTATCTGAAGACCACACAGCTGCTCACCCAGGAGCGGTTGCAGCTCTTTTTCAAGTCACATGGCCTGCAGGCCGGGGAGTTCGACGTGCTGGCGACGCTGCGCCGCGCGGGCCCCCCCTATCGCCTGGGACCGACGCAGCTGTTCGAGACGCTGATGATCTCTTCGGGTGGCATGACCAGCCGGCTGGACCGGCTGGAGAAGGCGGGCCTGATCGTGCGCTCGCCGAACCCCGAGGATCGCCGCGGCACGCTGGTCTCGCTGACCGACAAAGGCCTGGCGCTGATGGAGCGCATGATCCCCGAGCACGTCGACAACGAGGCCAGGATGCTCGCCGCCCTGAGCCGCGAAGAGCAGGAAACATTGAGCGAACTGCTCGGCAAGCTGTTGGAAGGGCTGTCGGAAGAGTCCTAAAGCCGGTCCGGCTGGGCTAGGGAAGCGCCAGCTCTCCTTGGAACAACTCGCCCTGCACCAGCCCCCGCTCATGCTCCACCAGCCAGCGCTTGCGCGGCAACCCGCCGCCATAGCCGGTCAGGGTACCGTTGGCACCGATCACCCGATGGCAGGGCACCACGATGGAGATCGGGTTGGCGCCATTGGCCAGGCCCACGGCGCGGCTGGCCCCGGGCCGTCCTATCCTGGCGGCCAGCTCGCCGTAGCTGATGGTGGTGCCGAATGGAATGCCGCGCAGTGCCTGCCACACCAGACGCTGGAACTCGGTACCGCCGGTGGCCACCGGCAGCGCATCGAGATGGGACGGGTCGCCGGCGAAGTAGGCTTTCAGGGCCTCACGAACGAGCATCGGTGCTCTGCCCCTGGAGAGAGAGTAATCGCGATAGTGACGCGCCAGCAGGCGATGCAGGCGCTCGTCGTTGCTGTCGAACTCCAGCGCTCGCAGAGCCCCCTGCTCGTCGCCGACCAGACTCAGTTCGCCCACTGGCGACGGCATCAGATCAAGCCAGAGTTGCATCGCATCACTCCCATCTCTTTCGCCTGTCTATCTATTAGCCCTGTCTCGCTTTAGCCTGTCGCGCTCGCTTTTGCCTGTGTCGTTGCCGCATCGGCATGCCAAAGGTGCATCACGGCATAGGCACGCCAGGGCCGCCAGGCCTCGGCGCGGGCGAGCAGCTCACGCGGCGAGGGGCGTTTGCCCTGCTCCGCCAGTGCCCGCTGTACGGCCACGTCCGAAGGCAAGAAAGCATCGCTCTCCCGCAGCCCGCGCATGGCGATGTAGTGCGCCGTCCAGGCACCGATGCCGGGCAGCGCGCACAGCTGCGCCACGTTGTCGTCAAGGTCGCCACGCCGCTCGAACAGCTGCGGCTGCTCGCGGTAGGCCGAAGCCAGTCCCGCCAGGGCGTTGGCGCGTGCGCTGGGCATGCCGAGGGCCTTGATCTCGGCGAAGGTGAAGCGCTCGGGTACGGGGAACAGCCGGTCGAGCCCGGGAGCGAACGGCGCTGTCAGCCGCTCGCCCAGGCGTTCGACCAGGCGCCCGGCAAGCCGGGTGGCGGCATCGACGCTGACCTGCTGGCCGAGTATCGCACGTGCGGCGACTTCGAAAGGGTCCCAGCCGCCTGGCACCCGCAGTCCCGGACGGCGCGCGACCAATGGCGCCAGGGTGGGATCGCGGCCGAGCCCCTGGCGTATCGCCTCGGGGTCCGCCTGCAGGTCGAAGAGCCGCTGCAGCCGCGCGACGACAGCGGACGGATCGATAGACTCGGGCAGACGCAGCGTGACATGCAGCGACGTATCGGCCGGAGCGTGAGTGACACTCACGGAGCCCACCGCTCCCTGTTCGAGGAAGAGGCGGTGATAGGTCTCGCCATCGATACGCTCCAGGCCGGCAATAGCGCGCCGGGCCAGAAAGTCGAGTATCGCCTGCCAGTCGTAGGGGGGCCGATAGGGCAGGCGCAGCGTCGTCTCGGCGGCTGGGGTCATGCCGCCCGTGTGACGGCGTTCGGTCGAGAGAGTCATCGCTCCATTCTAGCCCGCTCATGGCCGATCGCCGGTGTTTTTTGCAACCTCCCTGCCAACGCAAAGTGGTTCCCCTGAATGACGTCGAACTGGCCCTTAGCAAGGAACCAGATTCATACCACACTGGCTCTCGCCCATCGCAACGCAGAGGAGCCACCCATGACCATTCGCCAAGCCACCCTTAACGATCTGGAGCCACTCAGTCAGCTACTCGACGGCTACCGGCAGTTCTACCGCCAGGCGTCCGATCTCGAAGGCGCCCGGCAGTTTCTGCAGGCACGCCTGGAGCGCGGCGACTCCTACATTCTGGTCGATACCGGCAGCCAGGGAGAACTGCAGGGTTTCGTACAGCTCTACCCCCTGCTTTCCACCGTGCGCCTGGCCCCGCTGTGGCTGCTCAACGATCTGTTCGTCGCTCCCGAGGCTCGTCGCAGCGGCGTCGGGCGCGCCCTGATGCAGGCCGCCAGGGAGCTCGCCCGAGCCCATGGCGTCGGCCATCTCAAGCTCGCCACCGAGATCGACAACCGTACCGCCCAGGCGCTCTACGAATCGCTCGGCTGGCAGCGCGATACGACCTTCTATCACTACGGTCTGCTGTTCGACACCCAGGCAGACCAGGGCTGAGCGGAGGCGCCATGTACGTTCCCCCATCGATGCGGCTGACGCGCGAGCAGGCCTGGGCGCTGGTCGAGCGCTACGGCTTCGCCGTGCTGGTCGGCGCCGATCTGCAGGCTACCCACCTGCCCCTGACGCTGGAACGAAGCGAAGGCGAGCTCGGTTCGCTCTACGGTCACTTCGCCCGAGCCAATCCTCACTGGCGAGCGCTGGACGGCAACCGGGCGCTGGCGATCTTCAGCGGGCCCCACGCCTATGTCTCACCGAGCTGGTACGCCAGCCGGCCTGCCGTGCCCACCTGGAACTACCTGGCCGTGCACGCCACGGGGCGCCTGGAGCTGCTGGACGCCGCGGCCACGCGGGAGCTGCTCGAGCGCAGCCTGGCCCACTTCGAACCCGCCCTGCTCGATTCGCTGGGCCGCGAGCACGACTACCTGGAAAAGATGCAGGCCGGCGTGGTCGGCTTTCGCCTGCGCATCGAAGCGCTCGAAGGAAAGGCCAAACTCGGCTGGCAGCGCTCCCGGGCCGATCAGGCAGGGGTCGAAGCGGCCCTGGCGCAGAGCGCCGACCCGCAGGCGCGCCAGCTTTGGCACGAGATGCAGACACTGGCAGACGAGGAGCCGCAGGCATGAGCACGCAACCCGTAGACGGCCGCCCCATCGGTGTCGCCCTGCCCGGCTGGCAGCCGGCAAGCCGGCCGCAGCGAACCCCTCTGTTGGGAGAACGGGTTCGCCTCGAACCGTTGTCGGCAGAGCGCCATGGCGATTCGCTGTTCGCCGCCTTTCTATTGCCCGGTGAGGAGCCCCACGACACACCGCAAGCACGCTGGGCCTATTCCGGCGGCATGCCGTTCAGCGATGCCGAGCAGTGTCATGCCTGGCTGGCCGAGCGTGCGCGCAGCGAGGATCCGCTCTTCTTCGCCATCGTCGAAGCGGAATCCGGTCTGGCCCTGGGGCTGGCCAGCTATCTCAACATCGTGCCGGAGCACGGCAGCATCGAGGTCGGCCATATCCATTTCACGCCGCCGCTTCGCCGCACGCCGGCGGCCACCGAAGCCATGCTGCTGATGATGCGCAATGCCTTCGCCCTGGGCTACCGGCGCTACGAATGGAAGTGCAATGCGCTCAACGCCGCCTCGCGGCGTGCTGCCGAGCGCCTGGGCTTTCGCTTCGAGGGTATCTTTCGTCAGCATCGGGTGGAAGGTGGACGCAGTCGCGATACCGCCTGGTTCTCGCTGCTCGACGGCGAATGGCCCGCCATCGAAGCCCGCCTGGTGCGCTGGCTCGCATCGGACAATTTCGATGACGCGGGTCGTCAGAGGTCGTCGCTATCGGCGCTGTCAGCCTAGGCTCAGCCATTCGCGAGCCAGCCAGCGCCCGGCCCGTTCGATCTCGGCCTCCACGGTACCGGCATAGCCCAGCACCAGGCCGGGGCGAGCGGGTGTCTCGAGGTAATAACTCGACAACGGCGACAGCGAGAGGCCCTGCGCCGCACCCCGCCGGAGCAGCTCACGCTCTTGCTCCGCCTCGTCGAGCCAGGCCACCAGATGCATGCCGGCCTGCCCGTCGGATAGACGCAGGCCGCGTGCCACGGCGGGCGCCAGGGCCTTGCGCAGCAGCGCCTGACGCCGACGGTAGCAGTCACGCATGCGCCGGATGTGACGTGAGAACTGCCCGCCGACGATGAACTCCGCCAAGGCCGCCTGTACCGGGTACTGCCCCTCGCGGTGAAGCCGCGCGTTGGCCCGGCGGAACGGCTCGACCAATGGCTCGGGCAGTACCACGTAGCCCAGCCGCAGCCCGGGATACATCACCTTGCTGAAGGTGCCCACGTAGATGACACGGCTATCGTCGACGAGCCCCTGCAGGGCGGCGATGGGACGCTGCCCGTAGCGAAACTCGCTGTCGTAGTCGTCCTCGACGATCCAGGCGCCGTGCCGCTCCGCGGCTTCCAGCAGCGCCAAGCGACGGGACAGGCTCATGGTCACGCCGCTGGGGTATTGATGCGAGGGCGTCACATAGATCAGTCTCGGACTCTCGGCGTTCGCCGCAGCCGCTACGCTGAGGCCTTCGTCATCCACCGGCACCGCCTGCAAATCGAGTCCGGCAGCCGCGAAGCAGGCCTGAGCGCCAGGGTAGCCCGGCTCCTCGATCCATACCTTGTCGCCGGGGTCGCTGAGCAGTCTGGCGATCAGCTCGAAGCCCTGCTGCGCCCCCTGCACGATGAGAATCTGCTCGGGGCGACAGCGCACCGAGCGCGAGAGCTGCAGGTAGTCGGCCAGCGCCTCGCGCAGCATCGGCACGCCGCCCTGGGCCTGATAGGCCAGCCACTCCCGCGGCATGCGCTGCTGGTGGCGGCGTACCAGCCGCTGCCACGGGCCATGGGGGAAACGATCCAGCGCGGGCACGCCGGGGGCCAGGATGGGGCGCTCCTGGCTGGCATGGCAGAACGCCAGCAGCGACGTGCCGCGCGAAGAGAGCGACGGCGCATCTGCTCGAGCCGGTATCGTGTGCGACGTGGTGAGCCCAACCGCTAGTGCCGGCTGGGTGGTGGGTTGAGTGGTACATGGAAAAGCCAGGTCGGCAACGAAGGTGCCCGATCCATGCCGCGTCACCAGGAAGCCCTCGGCCAGCAGCTGATCGAAGGCGGCCAGCACCGTGTTGCGCCCCAGCCCCAGCTCGCGAGCCAACTGACGCGATGAGGGCAGTCGCTGGCCGCAAACCAGGCGCCCCGCCTGGATCCACTCTCGCAGCTGATGATAAAGACGCGTGGCCAGCGGCTGGGGCGAGCCTTCTGCCAGCGCCAAGCCCAGCGCATCGGCCAGCCAGTCGGTTTGCCCGATGCCGGCAGAGGTGGACGACAGCCCCCTGTCAGCTATCCCATTCATCCGCGACGATCCGATTGCGCCCCGTACGCTTGCCCTGGTAGAGATTTTGATCGGCGCGATGCAGGATCGCCTCGACCGTTTCCTCGGTACCGTGGAACGCAGACACGCCACAAGTGATCGAGGCTTCGAAGCGATGCCCTTCCTCCGAAGTGAACGCCTGCTCGAGCACCAGCTGACGCACCTTCTCCGCCACCCCGACGGCTTCCTCGAGGCCGGTTTCCGGCAGCAGCAGAGCGAACTCCTCGCCGCCGAGCCGCGCCGGAATGTCATTCGTGCGCAGTCGCTCCCGCAGCAGCCTGCTCACCTTCACCAGTACTTGATCGCCGGCCGGATGGCCATGGGTATCGTTGATGCGCTTGAAGTGATCGAAGTCGAACAGCACCACCGAGGTCGGTCTGCCGTAGCGACGATAACGGGCCAGCTCCTGCAGCAGGCGCTGCATGAAGTAGCGGCGGTTGAACAGGCCGGTGAGTTCATCGGTACGTGAAAGCTGGCGCAGGCGCAGCTCGAGCTTCTTCTGCTCGGTGATGTCACGCACCGTGCCGATCAGGACTTGGTCATCGCCCTCGGGCACGTAATCGGCCAGCTCGTGGACCCAGCGAACCTCGCCGTCGGGGCGAATGATGCGATGCACCACGTCATGGTTACCGGTCTGCTCGGCCCGACGCATGCTGGATTCGACGCTCTCAACGTCCTGGGGATGCACCATGGCCTTGAAGGCACGAATGCTGGGGGTAAATGTATCGGGATCGACGCCGAAGATGTCGTAGGTCACCTCGGACCAGTAGAGTTCGTTGGCCTTCAGGCTGGCTCGCCAGTAGCCCAACCGGGCTACCTGTTGAATGCGCAGCAGGGTGCGTTTGAGATGCGCGATCTTTTCGCGCGCCTCATCGAGTTCACGGCGGGTACGATGGCAAAGATCACCGCAAGAGTCGCTGCCATGCGTCTCTTCAGGGGAGCTCCCATCATCGATACGGTTGTGCGAGCCCTTCATGGCATCTCTACGGCGATTACGAAGCAGCTGTGGAAAGCATACCTTTTGGCCCGCAAGTTGACCAACGTTGATTGTACGGTTGACAGCACTGCTTCACTCAATGGCTTGTCCGACAGGTGTCGGCAGCCGCTTCAGGTGGCGCGACAAGCCCACGGCGCCGGCCCGCATCATGGCATGGTGGTTCCAGACCACCAGCGGACGTGCCACACCGGCCAACAGGCCCATCCAGGGTCGCACTGTACGCACCTGCCAAAGGTAATCCACTCGGGTGCCCCCGTTCTCCTCGCACAGCCGCCAGCGGCCGATGCCGGTCACGTCGCCATCGGCCACGCCTTCGATCAGGCAGGGCTCGCAAACTCGGGTAATACGGATATCGAAGCGCAGGTAGTAGCCCAGGTGGCTCTTCCAGACGAAGTGCTGCACCCGACCGATGCCGCCCTCGTCGCCGGCCTCACGTTGCTCAACGTCCACCAGCCCGGGCCACCACTCGGGCCAGCGCAGCGAGTCGGTGAGGGCATCGAAGACCGCTTCGATCGGCGCCTCGAAGTGCCAGTCGGTAACGAACTCGAATCTCGCCATGGCCTAGGGATCGAAGTGGTCGGCCGGAAAGTCGGGGTCGAGCTGCACGTCTTCCAGCAGCACGCTCTCCATGCGCTGCCCCTGCCGGTCGTAGCTCGCCACCCGCAGCGGAAACAGCGTCTCGTCATCGAGCCACAGATCGTAGCGCGCCACCTCGTGCACGGCCCGACCGGGCTCGGCCTCCACCACCACATGCTGCACCGGTCGGCCTTCGTGGGTCGCCGGCTCCAGGCGACGCGTACTGCCATGCTGCTGCAGACGCTGGACGTTGCGCAGCAGCGTGCCGACATCCGACTGGTCCACGCGATGACCTTGCGAGCTGCGCACCATGCGGTTGGTGGGCCGCAGCGAGAGTGCCGGGCGCCGTCCCGGCGAACCGAAGGGCCACAGTTGGACCTTGCCCGTATCGTGGCGATAGATCAGCACCGCGCCGCGATAGGGCGACTCCATGTCCATGCGCACGTCGCCGGGACGTCGGTAGCTGTAATGGATGATCTCCTCGCCACCGCTGCCCTGGCTGCGCAGGGTCAGGCGATAGCCGGAGAGCGAGTCGATGCGCGCCAGCGCCTCGGCCACAGGGTCCGGTCCGGGTACATCGCTCAAGGCAAGCAGTAACAACGGCAGCATACGGCGTCTCCAGCGGGCTCTGACTTGAGCCTAGCAGGGCCTGGGCGCTTTAGAAGCGGGAGGGTCGAGGGCGGCAGGCGAGGTGGAGACCCGGCGTGCGTGCTATCGTAGTGGCGTCAGCCAACCCACGGAGAGGACAGATGAAATACCTTGGCGCCCACGTCAGTGCCGCCGGCGGACCCGACCAGGCCGTGCTGCGCGCCGTCGAGATCGGTGCCGACGCCTTCGCCCTGTTCACCAAGAACCAGCGCCAGTGGCGTGCCAAGCCTCTCGACGACGCTACCATCGAGGCCTTTCGCAGCGCCTGCCAGGAGCACGGCTTCGGCCCCGGCCAGATCCTCCCCCACGACAGCTACCTGATCAACCTCGGCCACCCGGACAAGGCAGGACTGGAGAAGTCGCGTGCCGCCTTTCTGGACGAAATGCAGCGCTGCGAGCAGCTCGGCCTCACCCTGCTCAACTTCCACCCCGGCAGCCACTTGAAGAAGATCAGCGAGAGCGAGTGCCTGACCCGTATCGCCGACTCGATCAACCATGCCCTGGCCGAGACCCGCGGCGTCGTCGCGGTGATCGAGAACACCGCCGGCCAGGGCACCAACCTGGGCTGGCGCTTCGAGCATCTGGCCGAGATCATCGAGCAGGTCGACGACAAGTCGCGGGTCGGCGTATGCATCGACACCTGCCACGCCTTCGCCGCCGGCTACGACCTGCGCACGCCCGAGGCGTGTACCGCCACCCTCGACGAGTTCGGCAAGGTGGTCGGCTTCGAATACCTGCGCGGCATGCACCTCAACGACGCCAAGAGCGAATACGCCAGCCGCGTCGACCGCCACCACAGCCTGGGCCAGGGCAACATCGGCCTCGATGCCTTCACCACCATCATGCGCGACCCGCGCATCGACGATATCCCCATGGTGCTGGAGACCATCGAGCCCGAGATCTGGGCCGAGGAGATCGCCTGGCTACGCGCCCAGGCGGCAGACGACTGACGCCATCACTCCAACTCGACCAGGCCATGGCGCATCGCGTAGCGAAACAGGCCCGCCAGCGAGTTGGTGTTGAGCTTGCGGTAGATGTTGCTGCGGTGCGACTCCACCGTGCGGGTGCTGATGCTCAGCGCCTCACCGATGTCACGACTGCTCATGCCCTCGAACATCAGCTTGAGGATGGCCGTCTCGCGCGGGGTCAGGCGCTCCTGCTTCTCCTCCAGCAGTACCCGGGAGACGCCGGAGCCGAAATGGCTGCGCCCGCCTGCCACCTCGCGCAGGGCGAACACCATCTGCTCGGCCGAGGCGTCCTTGAGTACGTAGCCGGCCGCGCCACAGGCCACCGCGCGGCGAATGTACTCCTCGTTGTCGTGCATGGTGAGCACCAGCACGCGAATCTCGGGACAGGTGTCATGCAAGACCTTGCACGCCTCGAGGCCGGACAAGCCGGGCATGGTGATGTCCGTCACCACCACGTCCGGCGCCAGCGCCTGAGCCAGCGACAGCAGCTCCTCGCCCGAACTCGCCTCGCCGACGAGCTCAATGCCCGGCTGCGCCTCCAGCCGGTAGCGCAGCCCCTCCAGCACCAGCGGATGGTCGTCCGCCAAAAGTACGCGTATAGACCCTGCCATCGACTCTCTCCCGACTCGTTCCGGTGGCGCGCTGAAACGGCACCTTGATGAGAATGCGCACGCCCTTGCCGGGGGCCGCCTCGATCGTCAGGCGCCCACCCAGCAGATCCACCCGATCCTGGATGTTGCGTAGTCCCATACCGGACCCGCCCTGCTCATGGCTCTGCTCGGCGCGCCAGCGGAAGCCCTCGCCGTCATCGGCAATCTCGAGATAGACCCAGCCGCGGCGGCGCCGCAGCCTCACCCTGACCTGGCGAACGTTACCGGCGTGCTTCTCGACGTTGTGCAGGCTTTCCTGAGTGATGCGATACAGCGCCGTGGCCAGCACCGGCTGGCATTCGCCGCTGTCGAGGTTGGACTCGAAGTGAATGCGGATGGGTTTGCGTTCCACCAGATCCGAACACAGGCTCTCCATAGCCGCCACCAGGCCCAGGTCGTCGAGCACGCTGGGACGCAGGCCGTAGGCCAGCCGCCGCAGGTCCTGAATGCCCGTTTCCAGAATGCGATCGGTCGCCGCCAGGGCGGATGAGGCATCGACATGATCGCCGCGCCCCAGCGCATCGTCGATGCGCTCGAGCTTGAAGCGTGCCGATACCAGCAGTTGATTGATGCCATCGTGCAGCTCGCGGGAAATCCGCCGCCGCTCCTTCTCCAGGAAGCTGAAGGTCTTCTGCGCCATCGTGACCAGTCGGCGGTTCGCCACCCGCGCTTCGCTGAGGTTGACCGCCAGGCCGATCACGGCGATGACGAGCAGGCAGGAAACGGTGAAGAAGGCCATCAGCAGGATGGTCCTGCGAGCGTTCTCCACCATGTGATGCTCCATCTGGCCGACCACCTGTTCGATGTCATCCAGGTAGAGCCCCGTTCCCACCATCCAGCCCCACTCCTCCAGGGCGATGGAATAGCTCAGCTTGAGTACCGATTCGCCGCCCGAGGGCTTGTCCCAGCGATATTCGGTGAAACCGCCGCCTTTCCGGGCTTGCTCGATGAGCCGCTGGATCAGGAACTTGCCGTCCTCGTCACGAAAGTTCCACAGGTCCTGCCCGACCAAGTGCGCAAGCCGCGGGTGGACGATGTTCAGCCCATCGTAGTCATAGACGAAGAAGTAACCGTCGGAGCCATACTCCATACGGTGAAAGGCATCCGCTACCAGCCCTTGCGCCACTTCTACCGGCAGCTCGGGGTCCTCGTAGATGTCTCGAATCGCCGTGTAGGCGAGTTCCATGTAATTCTTGAGTTCAGCCCGCTTGGCTTCCAGCAATCCGTCCTTGAGTATTTCCGACTGCGCCCCGCTCAATCGCGCACTCTGATGAATGGCAAGAAACGTCACACCTGCACTGAGTATCAAAAGAGGCAGCAAGGTCAGCAGCGTCAACTTGGTTCTGAACGTGAACACTGGCGCGTTACCTTTACTTAATTATTATTCTTTTCGGCCCTGTCGACTTTTGGCTAATCACTACCAGCTTATTGCAGCTGGCCGATTGCAGTCGACAGAGCCTTTATCAGGGAGTTTTAAAGTAAAAACCCCGACTCACCATCCTACCACCCGGGGTAACCACAGCACCACATCGGGGAAGACGATGATCAGCGCCAGTGCCAGGATCTGGATCAGCACGAAAGGCACGGCCCCCTTGTAGATGTCGCCCGTGGTGATCCCCGGCGGTGCCACGCCCTTCATGAACAGCAGCGACCAGCCGAAGGGCGGCGTCAGGAACGAAGTCTGCAGGTTCATGGCGATCAGGATCGCGACCCACACCATCGACATGTCGCCCTGGCTTGCCAGGAACGGCAGGAACAGCGGCACGGCGATGTAGGAGATCTGGATCCACTCGAGGAAGAAGCCCAGGAAAAAGATCAGCAGCAGCATGAAGATCAGCGTGCCGTACATGCCGCCCGGCACCCATTCGAACATCGCCTCGATCAGGAACTCTCCGTCCAGACCGCGGAACGCCAGGGCAAAGACCTGGGAGGCGATCAGCACGAAGAAGATCATGCAGCTGATGCGCAGCGAGGTCTTCACGGTATCGGAGAGCACCCCCAACGTCAGGCGGCCGGACACGACCGTCAGCAACAGCGCCCCCACGGCTCCCACCGACGCCGCCTCCGTGGGCGCAGCCACCCCGCCGATGATCGAGCCGAGCACGGCGAAGATCAGCAACAAGGGCGGCACCACGACCTTGACGAAGTCCTTGCCCAGCTCCCGCTTGCTGACGGCGGCGCGCTCCTGCTCGTCGATGGCCGGCACGTCGGCAGAGAAGAAGAAGGCCAGCAGCAGCAGGTAGGCCAGGTACATGCCGGCCAGCAGCAGACCGGGCACCAGGGCCGCGGCGAACAGGCTGCCGACGGAAAGGTTCATGATGTCGGCCAGCACCAGCAGCACCAGACTGGGCGGGATGATCTGCCCCAGGGTACCGGCCGCACAGATGGTGCCGCAGGCCACCGTCTTCTTGTAGCCGCGGCGTACCAGGGTGGGCAACGCCATCAGCGTCAGGGTGACGATGGCCGCACCGACGATGCCCGTCGCTGCGCCCAGCAGTACGCCGACGATGATCACCGCCAGGGCCATGCCGCCCGGCAGGCCGCCGCACAGGTGACCGATCACGTCGAGCATGCGCTCGGCGATCTTCGAGCGTTCCAGCATCACGCCCATGAACACGAACAGCGGGATGGCCAGCAGGGTGTAGTTGGCCACCACGCCGTAGATGCGCGAGGGCAGCAGCTCGAACAGCCAGCCGTCGAAGCCGATGAAGCCGAACACGAAGCCGACGAACGCCACCACGAAGCCCACCGGGATGCCGGTCATCACCAGCACGAAGAAAGCCACGATCATGGCCAGCGCGTAATATTCCAAGGGCATGGCTCAGACTCTCCCAGCGTAGTGTTGAACGAGGCGTCGACCGTTCTCGAGCGCCTGGCGCAGCGACTCGGCCGCGACGAAGACGAAGCCGACCACCACCATGGCCTTGGGAATCCAGCGCCAGGGAAGACCGGAAGAGTTGGGGGAACGCTCGCCGCGAATGAACGAGGTTTCGGCGAACGGCAGACTGTAATGGATGATCAGCAGCGCACAGGGCAGCGCCACCAGCAGCGCGGCGATGAGGTTCAGCCACATCATGCCGACCGGGCTGAAGCGGCTCGACAGGATGTCCACGCGCACGTGATCGTCGAACTTCATGGCATAGGCGATGCCCATCATCGCCATGACCGACAGCAGGTACCACTCCAGCTCCTGGGCCCACACCGCGCCCAGGCCGAAGGCGTAACGGCTCAGCATGTTGCCGAAGATCAGCGCGATCATGATGAGCATGGCCATACAGCCGATGAAACCGGCAAACCCGGTTATTCGCTCGAGCACGCGCTCGAGCCAGGTACACAAACGCAGCATCTCAACTCCCCCTCTGGGCGGGCGCCCAGCGGACGTCAAAGGTGGGGTAAGCGCGACCCGGATGGGTCTGGCAGGTGGGCGCTCGGCGTTACGGACTGCCTTTCGGCCGAGCGCCCGGCCGACGTCAGATCATGCCCTGACCGTAGCGGCTGATGGTGTTGGCGAAGACGCCCTCGCTGTTGGCATTCCAGCCGTCGTGCTTCTTCTTGAACGCCCAGAAGCTGTCGTTGATGCGCTTGACCAGCGGGTCCTTGTCGGCCTCGGTCGCGAGAATGTCGCGGGTGGCCTCGAACAGCGCCCGGATGACGTCGTCGGGGAGGGTCTCGAACGCCACACCGTGGTTGTTGAGCAGATCGTCCAGGGCGTCGCCGTTCTGGGCCTCGATCCAGGTGTGAGAAGTGATGTTGCAGGCGGCAGCGGCGTTGTGGAGCACGGCCTGCAGATCGCTGGGCAAGGAGTTGTAGGCGTCCTTGTTGACGATCACCTCGGTGGTGGTGGAGGGCTCGTGCCAGCCCGAGGAGTAGTAGTGCTTGGCCGCGTTGTGCAGGCCCAGGGCACGGTCGAGATAGGGACCGACCCACTCCGCCGCGTCGATGGCGCCGCGCTCCAGCGCCGAGAAGATCTCGCCGCCGGGCAGCAGGCGGGCGTTGGCGCCGATGGCGTTGTAGACGTCGCCGGCCAGCCCCGGCATGCGGATGTTCAGGCCGCGGAAATCCGCTACGCTGGTCACCGGCTCGCGGAACCAGCCCACCGGCTGCGCACCGGTACAGCCCACCGCCAGCGGGATCAGGTTGTAGGGCTCGTAGGTTTCCTTCCACAGCTCGTAGCCGCCGCCGTGGGCCAACCAGGCATTGAAGCCCTGGAAGGTCATGCCGAACGGCACGGTGGTGAAGTACTGCGCGGCGAACGACTCCCCGGCCCAGTAGTAGGAGCAGGCATGGTTGAGCTGCACCTGCTGCCCGCGCGATACCGCATCGAAACCGTCGAAGGCGGGAATGAGTTCGCCCGCGCCGTAGACACGAATCTTGATGCGCCCGCCGGACATCTCTTCGACTCGTCTGGCGAAGTCCGTGGCGGAGCCGGGGCCAGACTGGAAGAACGGAAAACCGGATGGCCAACTGGTGGTCATGCGCCAGTTGAAGGTTTCCTGGGCCTTGACGATGCTCGGTGCCATCACGGTACCCACCGCGGCGGCACCGCCATACTTGAGGAAATTACGCCTGTTGACGCTCATGGCTATATTGACTCCCGGCGTGCTCGATGGATTAGCGCGCTATCGAGCAATGCCCTCGTTTGTTTTAATGATTGAATCGCGAGCTGGTCAGAGAACTGACCAGGGGAGAATAAAACGGGGGAAGTAAAAATAAATCCGGAGAGCTGCGTAATTTATCCTGCGGTCATTCCCTAGCCAGGAATACGGATAACGCATCCGTAGAACTACCTAAAACCGTTCAAGTTATTAGCCAGAAGTATATACTTGGAAATATATTTCAATAAACCCGACAAAAAAGCAATAGCGACGCGGATCCGCAGGGCAACACAATGAGCTCGGTAGGCATCTCGCCATCAAGGACAGCAGCCGCTTGATGCGGCCGGTCGGTGAGGCCGCGCTCCGGGCCGACGGCTGGCGCCAGCCCCATGCGAGGCGTCGTGTCCGCCTTTTCTCGCGGAGCGTCAAAACTTAGTCCACGCCTACGGGTCAAAGCATTTGTCGGCCGACGAGAAAGCTGCCACCCTCAATTCAGGCACGCCTCTCGTAGGGACAGTGAGGTCCCGAGGGTCGCCCCATTCACCCGCAGGAGGACATGCGCATGGGTATCATCGAAATGCTGACCGTGAGCGTGGCCGCAGTGGCGCTTTCGGCTCTGGCCTACACCATGAGCGAGAAGCAGAGGCACCCCAACCGCAAGGAAGTGCGTATCGAGGAGGACGAACGCGTTCCTCACCGGCAGCGCTCGCGGCACGACTGAGCGTCAGCGCATCGATATCGCAGCCCCCGGCACCTCTGGTGTCGGGGGTTTTTCATGCCCCGGCCCGCGCCGCAGCAATTGCTGCACCTGCCACTTCTCCTCGGCGGGCAGCGTCTCGAGGAAGTGAACCTCGCCGTTCTGCAGCACCGCCTCCGGCACCCCGTCGCGATAGAGCAGGCGATTGCCCGACACCGCCGGCAGCCGCGTGCCGGGCGCGAGAATGCCCACCAGGTTGAGCGGGTCGGCGGCGGCCACCGCCACGCGGGTGCCGTCCGGCTCCCGGCGGCGCATGGCCTTGAGCGCCCCCACCGCCTCGGCCAGGGCAAACTGCTCGCCGGCAAACTGCTGCACGAAGCGACCGCCGCGAATCTCGCCGCGCGCCTCCAGCCGGCGGTAGACATACAGCAGCTCGCGCCAGGGCGGCAGTGCCGGCTCGCGCTCGATCACACGGCGAAAGACCACGCCGTAGCGCTCCAGCAGCACCCAGGCGATGTGCTCCAGGCTCTCCATGTCCGTCGCGATGCGGCGCTTTTCCGGTACCGCATCGCGCTCCGGCGCGGGCAGCCACGACCAGCGCCCGGCGGCGTCCACTCCCGGCGCATGCCGCCGGCGCCGACGCCCGCCTGCGGCGATGGGCGGACGCTTGCTGGCCGGGGCGATCAGCGCCCGCAGGCCGGTGAAGCTGTCTGAGGTGACCAGGCCCCAGGAGGCCAGCTCGCCCAGCGCCTCCTCCACCTGGGTGCGCAGCATGTGCGCGGGGCCGAGCAGGTCGGCGAAGAACATCGCCCCGCCGCCCTGCAGCGCCTCCAGCACCCGGCGTGCCCCGCCGGAGAGCGGCAGCTCGCCGACATCGGGTGCCGGAGCCGCCTGACGCCAGTCGTGCAAGGCCTGGCGATCGATGAGGGCGATCGGCGTGTTGCGCAGCGGACCGGGACGCTGGCGTTCGTCGCCCTCGGCTATTCTGGGTGGCAGCAGGCGCAGCCAGATGAAGCGTCCGCTGGCGAGCAGCTGGTCGAGCATGTGCGGCGAGAAATCGGCCACCCGCGCCGGCAGCACGTCGCTCTCCCAGGCACCCGCCGCCACGGGAAAGCCCTCCAGCCGCTCCACCGCCGCGGCCAGCGCCTCCGGCCCCTGCGGCCGGTCGGTCAGGCCGTGCCAGTCGAGCAGAAAGCGCAGGTAGTGCTGGACGCTCACCGGCTCGATCTCGGCGCGACGGCGGTCGATGGCATAGCGGTGCAGGCGCGCCAGCAGGCGCCGCTCGCACCAGGCCACCTCGCTGCCGCCCAGGAAGTTTCCTTGCAGCACAAAGCCCTCGACCTCCAGGCGTGCCAGCGCCGCCATGGTGCGATCCAGCGATATACCCAGCGGCGCGCCCAGGCTTGCCGCGGTGACCGGCCCCAGCGTCTCGAGCCGCGAACGCAGCAGCTCGGTCAGTGCTTCGTCGGGGGTTTCCGGCGCCTCGCCCACCGCCTCGATGGACGGTTCGATACCTGCCCCGGGGTGAAGCGCCAGCAGCTCGCCCAGGCGCTCCGCTGCCGTCCACAGCGGCTCGCCGTCGGGTGGCATAACGACCGCGGCACGCCTGTCCCGGGCGAGCGTGTCGAACCAGGGCCGCCACTCCTCTTCGGCTTCGTGCATGGCGATGAAGCCACTCATCACCAGCGCGTCGTGCAGCTCGTCGGCATCGCGGGGCGCGGGCCAGGCCTCTTCGCGCACCCGGGCGACCACCTCCGGAGCGTAGCGCGCCGAGGCAGCGGCCTCGGCCACGTCGAGCGCGGCGCCGGTGCGCACGCTGAGGGTGCGCCGCTCCTCCTGGGCACCATCGTCGAGGAAGGCGTAGGGCCGCGCGTTGACCACCTCTTCCGACAGCGGCGAGGGCACTGCAAGGTCGCGCCCGCTGACGGCGATCTCGCCAGCTTCGAGACGGGCCAACAGGCGCTCGAGGCCGTCGATGTCCATGGCCTCGGTCAGGCAGTCGTGCAGGGTCTGGTCGACCAGCGGATGATCGGGCAGCTCCCGCGCCCCGGCCAGGTTCTCGGCGCAGGCGAGCTGGTCGGGAAAGACCACCGAGAGCAGGTCCTCGGAGTCCTGACGCTGCAGCTGCGGCGGGCGCCGTCGGCCGTTGCGGGTGCGCGGTACGGCGAGCCCCACCGAGGCGTTCCAGCGCCAGCGCAGGCCAAACATCGGCGCATCGAGCAGCGCCTGGATCAGCACCTCGCGTACCGTCCTGGCGTTGAGATAGCCCCATACCTCCTCGAGCGGGAAGCTGTGGGTCGGCCCCAGCGACAGCACGATGCTGTCCTCCAGTGCCGCCGCCTGCAGCTCGAAGTTGAACTTGCGGCAGAAGCGCTTGCGCAGCGCCAGGCCCCAGGCGCGGTTTAGCTTGGAGCCGAAGGGCGAGTGCAGCACCAGGTGCATGTCGCCGGCCTCGTCGAAGAAGCGTTCCAGCACCAGGTGGCGCTGGCTGGGAATCACACCCAGCGCCGCCCGCGCCACGGCCAGGTAACGCACCAGTTGCTCGGCGGCGGCCGGCGCCAGGCCGTATTCGGCTTCCAGCCACGCTTGGGCCTCGGCCTCGTCGCCTTCGGCCAGCTGCCGGTCGATTCCCTCGCGCAGCCGCGACACCGCCTGCGAGAGTTCTTCCGTACGCGCCGGCGCCTCGCCGAACCAGAACGGGATGCTTGGCGGCGCGCCGCGGGCGTCCTCGACGAAGAGCTTGCCGGTGGCGAGCTTGAGGATGCGATAGGCCTGGTTGCCGAGCTGGAAGATATCGCCCGGCATGCTCTCGAAGGCGAAGTCCTCGTTGACGGTGCCGACGCGGAGCTCCTCGGGCTGCAGGATCACGTCGTAGTCGAAGTGGTCGGGAATCGCCCCGCCGTTGGTCAGGGCGACGAGCCGCGCGCTGCGCCGCGGGCGCAGCCGGCCGTTGACCCGGTCGCGATGCAGGTAGGCGCCGCGCCGCCCACGCCGGGTGGTGTAGCCATCGGCGAGCATCTGCACCACCGCGTCGAAGCGCTCCTCGCTCAGCGCGCGGTAGGGCCAGGCGGCACGAATGCGCTCGAGCAGTTCCGCCTCATCGGTCTCCCCCGCCCCGGCGACCTCGGCGACGATCTGCTGGGCCAGCACGTCGAGCGGCCCCTCGGGGATGTGCAGCCGGTCGAGCTCGCCGGCCTGCACCGCCCCCATCAGCGCGCTGCACTCCACCAGGTCGTCGCGGGTCAGTGGGAACAGCCGCCCCTTGGGGGTACGCCCCACGCCATGACCGGAGCGGCCCACCCGCTGCAGGAAGGCCGACATCGAGCGCGGCGAGCCGAGCTGGCAGACCAGATCCACCTCGCCGATGTCGATGCCGAGCTCCAGCGAAGCGGTGGCCACCAGCGCGCGCAGCCCGCCCTGCTTGAGGCGCTGCTCGGCATCCAGGCGGTGCTCGCGGGCCAGGCTGCCGTGATGCGAGGTCACCCACTCATCCCCCAGGCGGTCGGCCAGGTGGCGCGCCACCCGCTCGCATACCCGTCGGGTGTTGGCGAAGATCAGCGTGGTGCGGTGTTCTCTCACCAGTTCTGCCAAGCGGTCGTAGACCTCTTCCCACACCTCGTTGGCCATCACCGCGGTGAGCGGCGAGCCGGCCACCTCGATGGCCAGGTCGCGCCGGCGCACGTGGCCGGTGTCGACGATGGTGCACTCACTGCCGCCGGTAAGGAACGCCGCCACCGCCTCCACCGGTTTCTGGGTGGCCGAGAGCCCGATGCGCTGCGGCGGGCGCGCGGTGAGCCCGGCCAGCCGCTCCAGCGACAGCGCCAGGTGCGAGCCGCGCTTGGTGCCGGCCACCGCATGAATCTCGTCGACGATCACCGTGCGTACGCTGGAGAGCATCCGCCGCCCCGAGTCGGACGTCAGCAGCACATAGAGCGACTCCGGCGTGGTGACCACGATATGCGGCGGACGCTTGCGCATGCGCTCGCGCTCCGACGAGGTGGTGTCGCCGGTGCGCACCCAGGCGCGTATCTCCGGCGCCTCCCGGCCGTCTGCCTCAAGCCCCTCGGCGATGCCGCGAATCGGCGCCTGCAGGTTGCGCTGGATGTCGTTGGAGAGCGCGCGCAGCGGCGAGACGTAGAGCACTACCGTCTCGTCGGGCAGTTCGCTGTCGAGCCCGCGGCGCACCAGGCCATCGATGGCGGCGAGAAAGGCCGCTAAGGTCTTGCCCGAGCCGGTGGGGGCGGCGATCAGCACATGGCCGCCCGCGCCGATGGCCGGCCAGGCGCGCGCCTGGACCTCGGTGGGAGGACCGAGGTCGCGTGCGAACCAGTCGCTGACGGCGGGATGAAAGGCTTCGAGCGGCATGGGCGCTCCGCAAAGCAGGGGCTACGTCAGGTTCGATGGTGGAGACCATCGCCAAGTTCGATCATGACTCCCTTCTTACGCTAGCAGAACGACGCGTTCTCCGGCGCCTCTCAGCCTGCGCCCCGCAGAGTACGCTGCATCTCCCGCCGAATGGCATGCGCGACACCGGGCCCCCGGTAGACCAGGGCATCGTGCAGCTGCACCAGCGTGGCCCCGGCACACCGCCGAGCGGCGACATGACGCGCCGAGCCGATCCCGCCCACGGCGACGATGGGCAGATTGCCGCCGAGCAGAGCGTTGAGCCTGCCGATCTGTTCGCAGGCCTGACGCTGCCACAGCGGCGTCTGCCACATGGCGTAGCGCTGGGGCGTGGCCGGCGGGCCGGCATCGATCGCCGCCACCACGGCATCGAAACGCAGTGCTGCCAGGCGGGCCATCACCTCGGGCAGCTCGCTGCTCCCCGGGGCCAGCCGGAGCTTTACTGCCAGAGGCACGTAGCGACCGGAGATCACGCTCAAGGCTTGCTGCTCCTGCTTCAGGGCGACCAGCAGCTCCTCCAGCCCTGCCCTGAAATCGGGGCGCAGCAGCACGGCCGCCTGAGGGCTGCACAGATTGACGGAAACGTAATCGGCCCGGCACCACACGGCACGCAGGCACTCGAGATAGTCCCGCAGCGCCTGCGCCGCACCGCTGGCCGGGCTCATGCCGATATTGACTCCGAGAACCGTGTCGCCGAGGTTCGGCTCGCCGCGTGCCTGGACGGGCTCGTCCCAGGCTCCGGCCCGAGCGGCCCGGCCCCGAACAGTCAGGTCCTGGGGCGTCAGCGTACCGATTTCGATACACCCGAATCCCAAGGCCCCCGCCTGCCGCCCCAGCCGCCCCCACTTGTCGAATCCGGCCGCGATGCCGAGCGGATTGGGGAATTCCAGCCCCATGACACGCAGCGGGGCTAGGCAGGCGGGAGCATCCACCCGAGCGTTCTCCCCCGCCCATGCGGCCTGCCGCCAGGCGCTCCATCTGGCTCGGGCGAAGGCGAGCCGGCGAGCCAGCGCTGGCCGACCTCGCATCAGCGCCGTCATCACGCCGCGAAATCCCGCATGAACTCGATCAGCGCATCGACGCCCTGCTCGGGCATGGCGTTGTAGAGGCTCGCCCTCACCCCACCGCGAGCGGGATGCCCCTGCAGATGCAGCAGACCTCGCTGCTGCGCCTGTGCCAGAAACTCGGCCGTCAGCGAGGCGTCCGCCAGATCGAAGCAAACGTTCATCGGGGAGCGGTCCTCTTGCCGCGTGCGGCACACGTAGCGTTGGCTGGCGTCGATGGCCTCGTACAGCCTCTCGCTCTTGCGCCGGTTACGGGCGGCAATGGCACTCAGGCCGCCCTGACGCTTCAGCCAGCGAAACACCAGCCCGGCGAGATAGATGGCGTAGGTCAGCGGTGTGTTGAACCGCCCTTCACTCTCGGCTTGAATGCGATAGTTGAATACCGAGGGCGTTTCCGGCCGCGCCGAGTGCAGCAGATCGTCGCGCACGATGACGACCGTCAGCCCGGCCGGTCCGATGTTCTTTTGCGCCCCGGCGTAGATCACGCCGTAGCGTTCGATGGCGAGGGGGCGCGACAGGAAGTCGGAGGTCATGTCGGCCACCAGGGGCACGCCGTCGGTGTCCGGCAGCCAGGAGTACGCCAGACCATCGGCCGTTTCGTTACTGGTGATATGGCAGTAGCCCGCTTCGGGATCCAACTGCCACTCGGCCTGGCGCGGAATGCAGCGGTAGCCGTACGCCGCACCGCTGGCGGCAACGCGGATCCGGGCGTAGCGGCCGCCCTCCGCCATGGCCTTGCGCGACCAGTATCCGCTATCGAGGTAGTCCGCCCGCCCTCCGTGAGGCAGCAGATTCATCGGCAGCAGCGCGAACTGGGCCGAAGCGCCGCCCTGCAGGAACAGCACCTGATAGCGGTCCGGTATGTCGAGCAGCTCACGCAGATCCTGTACTGCCTGCCGCTGAATGGTCTGGAACGCCTCACCGGTGAAGGGCATCTCCATCACCGACATGCCGCTGCGGCCGCGCTCGAGCAGCTCCTCCCGCGCCTGGCACAGCACTTCGCCGGGCATGGTGCCGGGACCCGCGGCAAAGTTGTAAACAGCGCTGGAGCCGGTGGTGTAAGCAGGTGCGGCAAGCATACGTTCTCCTCGCGCGGCGTTCAGAAGAAGAGATGCAGGCCATGCCCGCCGGCCACCATGAAGAACAGCAGCGGAATCGACAGGATCGTATTGGTGCGAGACGACAGAAAGGTAATGCGCGAACAGCGCACCCGCTCTTCCATGGGCGCCGGCACGAACCCCAGCACCTTCTTCTGATGAGGCCACAGCACCAGCCACAGGTTGAGCAGCATCAGCGTACCGATCCAGGCGCCCATGCCGATGACGGCATAAGGCCCCTCGAGGCGCAGCGCATCGAGCAGCCAGCCACGCTGCCACAGCATGCCCATGCCACTCGCCCAGACCACGATGGAGGCATAGCGGAAGGTACCGTGCTCGCGCTGCAGCCTGGCCTCCAGCGCCGCACTGCGCTCCGTCTCGCTGGCCTCGCCGTTGAGCGGCATGAAGGTGGGATGTTTGACCACGTTGGCGTAATTGTGCCCAATCCAGACCAGCGCAAAGAGAATGTGCGCCCAGCGAAACGCGAAATCGAGCAGTGCCATGGGACCTCTCCTAGACCAGCGATCGGATGAGAAGGTAGAGCACCCCGGTCAGCAGCAGCCCGGCGGCCAGGGTACCGCCGAGCGTGTCGTGTGGCAGCCTCATGTCGCTTCCCTCCCCAGCTCATGGCCGCCCTGACGCGCGATCAAGCTGGCGGCATGGCGCTCGGCCGTCGCCGCCTGGCGGATGGCCTGTTGGATCACATGGTGGTGCGGAGACTTGCTGCAGGCAGGGTCGGTATTGGCGGCATCGCCGGTCAGCAGCAGGGCCTGGCAGCGGCAACCGCCGAAGTCCCGGTCGCGCTCGTCGCAGCTGCGGCACGGCTCCTTCATCCACTCGTCGCCCCGGAACTTGCGGAAAGCCGGAGACTCCCGCCACAGCCATTCGAGCCCATCCCGGCGGACATTGGGAAACTCCAGGCCTTCGATGGTACGTGCCTGAGAGCAGGGCAGCGCGGTGCCGTCCGGCGCGATGGTCAGGTGAATCGCCCCCCAGCCGTTCATGCACGCCTTGGGGCGCCCCTCGTAATAGTCGGGAATGACGAAGAAGATGGTCATGCCGTCGCCCAGGCGCTGGCGGGCCGACTTCACGGCCTGTTCCGCCCGCTCCAGCTCTTCCCGGGTCGGTAGCAGCTCGTCCCGGTTGAGCAGGGCCCAGTTGTAATACTGCACATTGGCCAGCTCCAGATACTCGACGCCCAGCTCGCTGGCCAGCGCGATGATCTCCGGCACCTGCCCGATGTTGTGCCGGGTAATCGGGACGTTGAGCACCATCGGAAACCCCTGGGCCTTGATCTCCCTGGCTATCGCCAACTTCCGGTCGAAGCACTCCACTCCTGCCAATCGGTTGGCCGTGGCGGGGTCGCTGGATTGGAAGCCCAGCTGAATGTGCTTCAGCCCCGCCTCCTTCAGCGCGCCAAGCCGCTTCGCAGTGAGCCCGATCCCCGAGGTGATCAGATTGGTGTAATAGCCCAGCGCATTGGCTTCCGCGACCAGTTCCTCGAGATCCTTGCGCAGGGTGGGCTCGCCACCGGAAAAGCCTATCTGCATGGCCCCCAACTGGCGCGCATCGTGGATGACGCGTTTCCACTCCCCGGTGCTCAGTTCGTCGTTTCGAAAGCGATCGAAATCCACCGGATTGCTGCAGAAAACGCACTTCAATGGGCACTGATAAGTCAGTTCCAGCAGTACCCAGATAGGCTTGCCATCGCCATCAAGACGCAACGCGGATCCAGCCTTTGGCATGGGACACCTCCAGGAATTGGATGACGCCCTTGGCGATGACGTCACGCTCGGCATCGTAGCGCTTGCCGAGCTCATCGATGATCTCGTTCACGCTGGCACTGCCGTCACAGAGCGACAGAATATCGCCCCCCGTTCGGTTCAGCTTTACGATCCCTTCGGGATAAAGCAGCACATGTGCGTTTTGCGACGCCTCCCAGCGGAACAGGAAGGTAGGATGTATCCGATAGCTGTCGCCAAGCGCTACTCCCGGACTCGTCATCATAGCGAACACCTTGTCGTTGTTATCGTGCAAAACCGGAATGGCGTGCGGCCATCCCGGCTCCTTCAATCAACGGACATAGACATACGCCGTGACTTCGAATCCCAAGCGAAGATCACAGAACTCCGGATCGACCCATTGCATGATTACCTCCCATTTGATCTTGTGGTGTGGAGAGCGCAACGCATGGCGTTACATCACTGATGCTAGAGAGGCATGTGGAATACATGTATGAAACTTTGGAAGGAAAGTGCCTGTCCATAGGTATCAGATTTTCGCTCTTCCTATGGACAAGCAGCCAGCTATCGTTTAGCGATTGACCGGCATCAATTTTTGTCTTTCAGTGCTAAAGCTGCTATCGCAATAACCTCTCGAAGCCACTCGGTTACCCCCACGATGTTCTCGGAGGATTACCGCGCCGTGCGAATGTCGTTCAGCTCACGCTCGAGCCATGCGATGAGCCGAGCGCTGTACCCTCGATTGTCAGTGGATGAAAGCCACAGACACAGCCGAGCGGGCGTCTCGACGAAGCCCCACGGTGCGATCAGCCGTCCCTGACGCAGCTCGTCCTCGACCAACAGCCGGGGCGCTATCGCCACCCCCAATCCGGCCACTGCCGCCTCGATCAGATAATAGAGATGATCGAAGCCCTGGCCCTCGGCCAGCGCCCGGTCGAGACGCACCGAATCGAGCCCATGTGCACGCGCCCAGTGCGGCCAGGCCTGAGGCCTAGAGGCGGTATGCAGCAGCTTGGCGTCAAACAGCGTCGCCGGCCGCTCGGGATCGAACCGGGTGGCCAGCGGCGGGCTCACCACCGCGCCGATGTGTTCCGCGGTCAACTCGATCACCTCCAGGTCGGCCGGCCATGGCGGTTCCGCGAACGTCAGCGTTGCGCTGACCTCGTCCCTTCCCGGGGTCGCTTCGCTCTCGCTGGCGACGACATGCAGCTTGAGTTCCGGCAACGCACGATGAAGGTGGTCGAGCCGTGGAATGAGCCAGCGTGCCAGCAGGCTACCCGGACAGGCCAGGATGAACGGCGACGCCTCGACGTCACGCTTCAACTGCGCGCAGCTGTCTCGCAGGCGCAGGAATGCCTCGCCAACGCCGTGCTGCAGTCGCTCCCCGTGACTCGTGAGCTGCAGGCCGCGGCCCGCCTTGGTGAACAGCGCCACGCCGAAATGCTCTTCCAGGCTCCGCAGCTGACGGCTGACTGCGCCATGAGTCACGCTGAGTTCATTCGCCGCGGCCGTGACGCTACCCAACCGCGCGGTGGCCTCGAAAGCGCGCAGTGCGCTGAGAGAAGGCATGGAATTGAGCATTGACCTGTGACCCTGGCTCACATGTAGCCGCCATCTTATCGATTTTTTGCCCCGCCTGTCTGCGCTAGCTTCATCGAAAGCTCCCTGACCCTTCGAGGTACGCCATGACCGACCTTTCGATGCAGCCCGATGCCCATGGCATGTTTGGCCGCTTCGGCGGACGCTTCGTCCCCGAGACGTTGATGCCGCTGATTAGCGAGCTTCAGAGCGAATACGATGCGGCCCGGCAGGACAGCGAATTCCAGCGCCAGCTCGCCTACTTCCAGCGCGATTACGTTGGCCGGCCCAGCCCGCTCTACTTTGCCGAGCGTCTTACCGAGCACTTTGGCGGCGCCAGGATCTATCTCAAGCGCGAGGAGCTCAACCACACTGGAGCTCACAAGATCAACAATTGCATCGGCCAGATTCTGCTCGCCAAGCGGATGGGCAAGACCCGCATCATCGCCGAAACGGGCGCCGGCATGCATGGCGTCGCCACTGCCACCGTCGCGGCACGCTTCGGCATGCCCTGTGTCGTCTACATGGGTTCGGCCGACATCGAACGCCAGCAGCCCAACGTGTTTCGCATGAAATTGCTCGGCGCCGAGGTCATTCCGGTGACGACGGGTACCGGCACGCTCAAGGATGCGATGAACGAGGCGCTGCGCGACTGGGTGACCAATGTCGAGGACACCTTCTACATCATCGGCACCGTGGCCGGACCGCACCCCTACCCCGCCATGGTGCGTGACTTCCAGGCGGTGATCGGACGCGAGACCCGCACGCAGATTCTCGAGAAGGAAGGACGTCTACCCGACTCTCTCGTCGCCTGCATCGGTGGCGGCTCCAACGCCATGGGACTGTTCCATCCCTTTCTCGCCAATGAAACGGTTCAGATGATCGGCGTCGAGGCCGGCGGCAAGGGCGTCGACACCGGCCTGCACGCGGCGAGCCTCACCGGCGGCGCGCCCGGCGTACTGCACGGCAACCGCACCTACCTGCTGCAGGACGGAGATGGCCAGATCATCGATGCCCACTCGATATCGGCCGGGCTCGATTACCCCGGCATCGGCCCCGAGCATGCCTGGCTGCATGAGCAGGGGCGCGTCGAGTACGTCTCGATCACCGACGACGAGGCGCTCGCGGCGTTCCAGTGCTGCTGTCGTCAGGAGGGGATCATTCCCGCGCTCGAATCGGCCCACGCCCTGGCCGAGGTCGCCAAGCGTGCGCCGTCGCTGCCCCGCGACCACCTCATGGTGGTCAACCTGAGCGGGCGCGGCGACAAGGACATGATGAGCGTCGCCCAACACCTGGGAGAGAACTTCCAATGAACGCCGCCACAGAGAACCCCGTGAACGCCGCCACTCGCCTGGACGAGCGCTTTGCCGCGCTCAGGGCGGAGAAAAGGCCTGCCCTGGTAACCTACGTCACTGCCGGCGACCCTGACTTCGAGACCTCGCTGGAGATCCTCCAGGGGCTGCCCGCGGCAGGCGCCGACGTGATCGAGATCGGCATGCCGTTCAGCGATCCCATGGCCGACGGCCCCACGATCCAGAAGGCAGCGCTACGCGCCCTCGGGAGCGGACAAACCATGACCCGGACGCTCGAGTTGGTGCACGCCTTCCGCCAACAGGATTCGCAAACGCCGCTGGTGCTGATGGGCTATTACAATCCCATCCACCGCTACGGCGTGGCGCGATTCCTGACCGATGCGGCCCGCGCCGGTGTCGATGGCTTGATCGTGGTCGACCTGCCACCCGAGCATGACGCCGAGCTGTGCCTGCCCGCCAGGGAGCACGGTATTGCCTTCATCCGCCTCGCCACCCCGACCACCGACGCCAAGCGGCTGCCCCGGGTGCTGGATAACGCCTCGGGCTTCCTCTATTGCGTCTCGGTAAATGGCATCACGGGCGTCCGTGCTCCGGATTTTCACGATGTCGAAGGCATGGTGGGTCGGCTGCGCGAGCACAGCCACCTGCCGATTGCGGTCGGTTTCGGCATTCGCACTGCCGCACAGGCGCAAGCGATTGGCCGATTCAGCGATGCCGTGGTGGTCGGCTCGGCGCTGGTAGAGGCCATCGAAAGCGCTGAGACTCGACATGGTGCCGTCGAGGCGGTTCATGGCCTGGTGCGTGAACTGGCCGAAGGCGTCCGCCGGGCGGGCAACACCTAGAGCGATTCTGGAAGACCAAGCGGCATGGCACGGCTCCTGCTGCATCCAACCGGAAAAGTCCTGCCCCGGCCTGACATCATCAGTGGTGGGCAGGCCTGTCCAGTATGGCTTCGCTCCGCCCGCCGAAGTCTCGGGCAAATTCCTCGCGCAGCCACGCCGCAACCTGCTCCAGGGCGGCATGCCCGGCAAACCGCCGATGCCGGACCAGTTGATAACGCAGCCCCGGCAGCCTCGGCCCGAAGGGCACCTGAAGCACGCCGCGCTCGAGTTCCGCCTTCACCAGCGTAAGGCTCAGCAGGGCCACTCCCTGAGCGGCAATGGCGGCCTGGATGGCATGGCTCTCGTCGGAGAAAGTCAGGCTCGCGCCGAGGTCGACCGGGTCCAGGCCCGCCACCTGGCACCAGTGCTGCCAAGAGGGCAGGCCCAAGCTGGAGCAGTGCCAGTCGAAGACGATGTGGCGTACCGTTTTCAGATCCTCATACCCGGCCAGTGCCAGCCGTGGGCTGGCCACCAGGGCAAAGGCATCCTCGGCCAGCACCTCGACCTCGAGCTCCGGGTAAGGCCCCATGCCATAGCGAATCGCCAGCGACGCGCTGCGTGACAGATCCAGCGGCGCCTCGCTGGCATGAATGCGCAGATCGGTATCGGGGCACCGCGCATGGAAGTCAGCCAGGCGCGGCAACAGCCACTGGCTGGCAAAGGCCGGCGTGCAGGAGAGCGTTACGCTACCGCCATCGCCCTGCTCCCGCAGCGCCTCCAGCGCTTCGCCGAAGGCGTCGAAGCCACGCTGCAGCACGGGAAGAAGTTGCATGGCGGCCGGGGTCGGCGCCACCTGGCGTACGCGTCGCTCGAACAGCGCCACGCCCAGCAGCGCTTCCAGCTCACGTACCTGATGGCTGACCGCCGCCGGCGTGACGGCCAGCTCCTCGGCGGCCCGTTTGAAACTGCAATGGCGCGCCGCCGCTTCGAAGGCGCGCAATTGGGATAGCGGCAGCGTGCGTCGGTTCACCGGCATCTCCTTATTGCCAAGGCCCAGTCTATGGACAAGCCCAGCCCATGGACAAGCTCAGCTATTCCATCCCTCAAGAAATCATCGTTTGTCAGCCTTGCATCATGAACCGATCCTGTCTTCCACGCATCACCCGAGTTGAGTTTTTCTTGTCAGGAGACGTTCATGATTACACTACTTCATCTCGACGCCAGCGCCCGCTCCGGCCGTTCCGGTATCGACCCGCATGGCTCCCACTCCCGGCGTCTCAGTGCGCACTTCGTCGATCAATGGAAGAAAGCCCGCCCCGGCGATCGCCTCCTCTATCGCGACGTGGGCCAGCATCCGCCGCGCCCCGTGACCTGCGAGTGGATCCACGCCGCCTTCACCAAGCCGGAGGCGCGTGAGCCCTGGATGCACGACGCCCTGGCCGAGAGCGATGCCCTAGTCGACGAACTGCTGGAAGCGGACCTGATCGTGGCCGGCGTGCCGATGTACAACTTCGGCGTCCCGGCCGGCTTCAAGGCCTATATCGACAACATCGTCCGGGTCGGACGCACCTTCGGCTTCGACCGCTCGCGCCAGGGGCTACCCTACTGGCCGATGCTGACCGAGATGCACAAGCGCCTGGTGGTGCTGAGCTCCCGCGGCGACTACGGCTACGAACCGGGCGAGCGCATGGCCCACGCCAACCACGTCGAGCCGCACATTCGCACCGTGTTCGGCTACCTGGGCATCGACAACGTGCACGGTATCGCGGCGGAGTACGACGAGTTCGGCGGCGAACGCCTGCAGGCCTCGCTGGCCCAGGCCGAGCAGGATATCTGCGCACTGGTGGAGGAGCTGGTGATCAACATCCCTTGTCCTATGGGGCGAGATGGCTATAATGCGCCGCCCACACCGGTGCCCACCGCCATGTGAGGCAGCGGATCGACTCTCAGCGCCAGGGACGGATAACGCATGGCGGCACGACTGCATCTCTTTGGGGCCTCGGGGTCGGGCACGACGACCCTGGGGGCGGCGCTGGCCAGGCGCCTGGATATCCCCTTTCTGGATACCGACACCTACTATTGGCAACCAACAGATCCCCCCTTTACCACTCCGCGCCCGCCCGCCGAGAGAGTCGCCCTGATCGAACGCGAGATAGCAGACCACGATTCCTGGGTGCTGGCCGGTTCCTTCTGCAACTGGGGCGACCCCTTGCTGCACCACTTTACCCTGGCGATTTTCCTCTCTCTCCCCCATGCGCTGCGCATGCAGCGGCTGCTCGACCGTGAGCGAGCGCGCTATGGGGATCGCATCCGGCCCGGCGGCGATATGCATGACACTCACCGGGAGTTCATGGAGTGGGCCAGGCGCTACGATACCGGCAAGGCACCGCTACGCGGAGTCGACCTTCACGAACGTTGGCTACGCCAACTCGCCTGCCCGGTCATGCGGCTCGACTCCCGGCAACCGGTAGAGGCCCTCTGCGAGGCGGTGCTGGCGCGCCTGGCCCAATAAGGGTGAGCGGGCAGCCGCTCGGCGACGGACAAGGCTGTCGCCGAGCGCCTCGCTCACCAGCAATACCAACAAGGCCGGCCGCGGCAGAATCGCCGGGGCGAGCTGGTACTGCAGTGACAAGCCGTCGACGCCTTGGCCCACTCCGCTAGATATTGGCACCGCCGTCGATGGTGAACTCCGCCCCGGTGATCGAACGCCCCTCCGGGCCGGCCAACCAGGTTACCAGGCCGGCTACGTCGTCGGCCTCGTTGTAACGGGGGATGGCCATCAAGCTACGCTGGGGGTCGGAGAGCTCGCCGTCGGCGGGATTCATGTCGGTATCGGTAGAGCCTGGATGCACGATGTTGACGTTGATGCCGCGGGGCCCTAGGTCCCGCGCCATCCCCTTGGTCAGCCCCACCAAGCCCGCCTTACTCATGGCATACAGGCTGATACCTGGCCAGGGCACCCGAACGGCAAGGTTACTGCCGATGGTGATGATGCGCCCACCCTCCGGCAAGTACCCCACTGCAGCCATGGACGCCACCACCGGCGCCCGCAAGTTGATCGCTATGGTGCGATCCAGTTCCTCCAGTGTGGCTTCTTCGATCGTCCCGGACAGGAAGATACCCGCGTTGTTGACCAGGATATCGAGCCCGCCCAGCTCGGCCACCGTGCGTTCGACGGCGGCCTTAAGCGCCGCGTCGTCACGATTGTCGGCACGAATCGCCATGGCTCGACCACCCGTCGACACGATCTCGTCCACCACCGACTGCGCCTGAGCCTCGCCACTGACGTAGGTTACCGCCAAGCTTGCCCCTTCCGCCGCCAGACGCCGGGCAATGGCGGCACCGATGCCGCGGCTGCCACCGGTGATCAAAGCGACTTTGCCATTCATTTGCTGCATGTCTCGCCTCCGTTCACAAATTATGTAGTGATCGATACACAAACAAGATGGCTAGACAGCCAAGCCGCTGTCAAGATATTTTGTAGTTATCGATACAAAAAAGGAGCAAGACATGCCTCAGCGCGGCAGACCCCGCGGCTTCGACAGAGAAGAAGCCCTGCGCCGGGCCATGGTGGTGTTCTGGACTCAGGGCTACGACAACGCCTCGCTCGCCGACCTAACCCGGTCCATGGGCATCAACGCACCCAGCCTCTACGCCACCTTCGGCAGCAAGGAGGCTCTGTTCCATGAAGCGGTGGCGCTCTACGTCCAAACGGAAGGCAGCGGCATCTGGGAGCAAGTGGAGACGGCGCCGACGGCGCGCGCCGCCATCGCCCACGTGCTGCATGCCACGGCCGAGGCATTCACCCGCGGCGATACGTCTCGCGGCTGCATGATCGTGCTTGCCGCCCCGCAGATGCAGGGTGCCAACGCACAGGTCTGCGATGCCTTGAAGGCCCACCGCCAGGCGAACGGCTGCTTGTTGGAGCGCCGCCTGAAGCGTGCCGTCGAGGAAGGCGAGCTACCCGCCTCGACGGACTGTCGCGCTCTGGCCAGCTACTTCGTCACCCTGCAGCACGGCATGTCGATCCAAGCCCGCGACGGCGCCTCGCGCGAAACCCTGCTGAGCATTGCCGACTGCGCCATGGCGAGCTGGAACGCACTGACTAGCTGACCGGTGAGCAGGGCTCGCCCTTCTCTCCTGAGGCCTCCCGGGCCTCTCCACCTATCGCCCCGACATGGCGCAGGCTGACGATGGAAACCACCGCCAGCGCCAGGATGGCGATACCACCCACCGTTGCGGTCACGTTCAGCCCTGCGGTAAAGGCCTGCTGGGCTTCCAGCAGTACGCCGGCGGGCAGGCTCTCGCCGGCCGAAACGGTGGCCCATAGGCTCTCCTCGACGACCTCCGCCGCCTCGGCGATTTCGCCATCGGCCATGGTCGCGCTGACCTGGGCACGGTAGACGAAGGTGGCCAGGCTACCCAACAGCGCAACACCCAACGCAACGCCAAGCTCCTGCACCATCTCCGACATGGCCGAGGCCGAGCCGGCCTTCTCCGCCGGCGCCGCGCCCACCACCAGGTCGGTGCCCAGAGCGGCGATGGTGCCAAGGCCGAGATAGACCAGCGAGAACCCGGCAATCGCCATGCCCACCCCGTTGGCGTTCACTTCGACGGCGGCCAGCAGCCAATAGCCCAGAGTCGAGAGCGCCAGGGCGGCGCCCACCACGTAGCCGGGACGAATGCGCCGGGCAATCAGCGGCGCCATGATGCCCGCCAGCACCATCATCAGCGCCGGCGGCCCCATCCACAGCCCCGCCGCCAGCGGCGTGAACCCCGCCACCAGCTGCAGGTACTGGGTCACCAGCAGCATCACGCCGGAAACGCCGACCAGCCCCACCAGCAGCACGATCAGCGCGGCGCTGAAGGTACGGCTGCCGAATAGCCGCATGTCGAGCAGCGGGTCGTCCAGGCGCTGCTGGCGACGCACGAAGACCAGCGCCATCAAGCCACCCAGCGCCAGGGCAAGCACGGGAACCGGTTCGAGCCCCAACTTGGCGAGCTCCTTGACCCCATAGACCGCCGGCAGCACGGCCGCCAGCGAAAGCGCCACGCTGGCGAGATCCAGCCGACCACTGCGTTTCGCACGGTACTCCGGCAGCAACAGCGGGGCCGCGACCAGCAGCACGATCACCACCGGCACCGCCACCAGAAAGGCCGCTCCCCACCAGAAGCGCTCCAGCAACACCCCACCGACTACCGGCCCCAGTGCCATGCCCAAGGCGAACATGGTGGCCCACACGCCTATGGCCAGGGCGCGCTGGCGCACGTCGCCGAACATGTTGCTGATCAGTGCCAGGGTCGAGGGCATCAGTGTTGCGCCGGCCACGCCAAGTACTGCGCGGGCGGCGATCAGCATGGCAGCACTGGTGGAATAGGCGGCGATCACCGACGTGATGCCGAAGGCCACGGCACCGATCATCAGCAGCCGGCGACGGCCGATACGGTCGCCCAAGGTACCCATGGTGATCAAAAAGCCCGCAATCATGAAGCCGTAGGCATCCATGATCCACAGCGCCTGGGTGCTGCTCGGCTGCAGATCCGCCGCCAGGGCGGGCAAGGCCAGATAGAGAATGGTGACGTCGAGACCGAGCAGCACGGTGGGCAGCGCCAACACCGCCAGGCCCGCCCACTCCTTGATGCCTGCCCGCTGCCGGGAGATGCGCGAGCCGGACACTTCATCGAGGGAAACCATGCCATGCCTCCTTTCCATAGGGTTGGCATGGTAGTCTTGTCCCATACTGATAGGGTTACAATATAGCTAGTTATCCTATTACTACAGGTAACTGCCTGGAGCACTGCCATGGCCGGACGCAGCCTCGACAGAACCCGCAGCGAACTCACCGAGTTCCTGATCCATCATCGCAGCAAGCTGACGCCGGCCGACGTCGGTCTGCCTTCCACCGGGCGAAGGCGCACGCCCGGGCTGCGACGCGAGGAGGTGGCCACCCTCGCCGGGGTAGGACTGACCTGGTACACCTGGTTCGAGCAGGGGCGCGATATCAACGTCTCGGAGAGCTTCGTGCTGAAAGTCTCCAAGGCGCTCAAGCTCGACGACGCCGAATGCTGCCACCTGTTCCTGCTTGCCCACCGCCGCCCGCCGCCGGTGGAAGCCTACCAGTGGCAGGAAATTCCGCCCCTGGTACAGAGGCTGATGGACGACATGCCCAGGCCCGCCTACGTGATGAACCTGCGTTGGGACGTCATCGCCTGGAACGCCGCGGCCGATGCCCTGCTCGGCTTCAGCGACAGGGAGCCCGGCGAGCGCAACATGATGCGCCTGCTGTTCGCCGACCCGGCGCTGCGCAGGCGCCTCCCCGACTGGCGCCAGGACGCCGCCCGTCTGCTGGCCCAGTTCCGCTGCGACCTGGCCGCCGCCCCAGAGGACCCGGCCATGCAGGAGCTGATCGAAGCGCTCGCCAAACTGGCGCCGGATTTTCGCCGCTGGTGGGAGCAACCCAACCACGAAGCCTATCGCTACGGCATCGGCACGCTCATCGACGCCGACTCGGTTACGCAGACGTATGAACACACCACGCTGCTGGTGGACGAGCACCGGCACCTCAGGATGGTGGTTTATTTCCCTTCATCGGCCTCTCTGGGATAGACGACGAAGGCCAATTTATTACCATCGCGGTCGCGAACATAGGCCGCATAGAAGCCTTCGCCGTATTGAGGCCGGTAGCCCGGAGCGCCTTCGTCACTGCCTCCGTTGCGGATGGCAATTTCATACAGCCTGTCGACCTGCTCCGGGGCGGCGAATTGGAAAGCCGTCATGGTGCCGTTTCCCACACCGGCTGCCTGGCCATCGAAGGGATAGCCGACGAAAAACCTGGGGAAGTCGAGGTCGCTCTCTTTGCCGTAGGAGACGCAGGCCTCATCTTTCCAGCAGACGTCCCAGCCCATTTCAGCGAATAGTGGATCGTAGAATGTCAGCGCTTTCTCCAGGTCCCGGGTTCCGACCATGGTGTAGGCGATCATGCCGTTATACCTCCTTTGCCGACTTATCATGCTCCGAATGGCAGCGTAGCTCAGCCTGCTTTCTGCGCCACTGCCCCAGCGCCCAGCCCAGGGCCGGCAGCACCAGCATCGCCGAGGCCCAGGCGCAGGCGGCAAAGCCGAAGTGGGTGAAGATCGGCCGATAGAGCAACGCGCCGACGAATACGCACAGATACGTGATGGCGCTATACAGCCCCATGATGGCCCCCCGCTGCACTGGGTCGATCTCGGCAAGCTGGCGCATGAGCAGGTTCAAGCCGAGATGATTGGCCACGCCCCAGGCTAGACAGAGCGCCAGCATCACCAGCGGAAGAGCGGCGGCCGCCATCAACCCCAGGTAGACCAGCATCAGGCCGGCAAAGGTGGTACAGGCGGCGGCGGTCGCACCGTAGCGGTCGACCAACCGTCCCAACGGTGCGGCGGCGCCGAAGCCCAAGCCATAGACAGCAATGGCGAGCCCGGCGAAGGACGTGGGAAGCTGCAGCACCTCACCCAGGTGCGGGCCGAGGTAGGTGTACAAGCCGTAGAACGCCGTCATGTAGGCCGCGACGTTCAGCAGTAGCGAATGAATGCCGGGAATGCGCAACGCCTTGAGGGTGGAGCTCGGCGCCTCACCGATTGTTCTCATGCCCCAGTCGTGACAACGCGAGATCCCAAGTGCCAACCCCACGGCGGCCAGCGCCAGGAGGGAGAAGACGGCACGCCAGTGCAGCAGATCGGCCAACAGCGCCGCCAGGCCGACCCCGACCACCAGACTCAGCGTCCATCCCGTGAGCACGAAGCTCAGCGTCTGGCTCTCGCGCCCCTTCTCGGCCACCTGCGCGGTCAGGGTATAGATCGCCGGCAGCGCCACGCCCGCCGCCAGGCCGGCCAGCGCCTGGGCGACGATCAGCGTCCACAGTGCCGGAGAAAGCGCAGCGGCACCCAGGGAAGCCGACAGCACCAGCAGCGCCCGCGTCAAGGCACGCTCGGCGCCGATGCGATCGCTCAGCGAAGCCAGCAGCAGCGCACTGCACGCCGTGGCCAGGCCATAGAGCGCCGCGGCCGTCACCACATCGGCGGCGCTACGGCCCGGAAACGACGCCGCCACCGTGGCGGCGATAGGGCTCAGCGCCAGCGAATTGGCACCGATCACGGCAATGGCAGCGGTCAGCAGGAGAACGCGACGAGAGATCACGGTTCGCTCCATATGCGATTCGAGATTATCATTGAAGAAAAGAATCACGTTCGGAGCAATCACGAAAATGCCGAATTTTGAAAAAACAGAAAACGTTCAGGACAAACCCCCGGAAGCCCGCCCTCTGGACACCTTCGACCGAAAAATATTAGGCGAGCTGGCAGTAGACGCCGGGCTCAGCTATGCCGAGCTTGGCAGCCGCGTCGGGCTGTCGGCGCCGGCCGTGCATGAAAGGGTCAAGCGGCTGCGCGCCACGGGGCGCATTCGCGGTACGGTGGCGGTGCTGGACGGCCCCGCCACCGGCAAGCCTTTCCTGGCCTTTGTGCATGTCGATACCACTGGGGGCAGCAAGAGCCGCACCTTCCGGGCACTATCCGAACTGCCCGAGCTGGAAGAGATCCACTCGGTGGCCGGCGATACCTGCACCCTACTCAAGGTGCGCTGCGCCAGCAGCCGGGCACTGGAGGGCCTGCTCGCGCGGCTCTACGCCATGCCGGGCATCAAGGCCACACGCAGCTACGTGGTGCTCTCCACCTATCTGGAACGCACGCCCCAGGCGGGCATCACCGAGGCACTGGAAGAGCCGCCCATGGACGAAACTGCGCGCTGAGTCAGGGCTGGAGCAGGAAGCGCTTGTGCAGACGATCCACCGGCGTGCCGTTCTTCAGCGGCACGCCTGGCGAGACATCGTAGGTCTCGAAGCCGAGCCGCGTGTAGTAGGCCAATCCGTTGACGTTGTCTGCCCGTATCGTGGCGTTGATGCAGCGAATGCCGGTATCTGCCGCCTGCTGAAGCGTCGCCTCGAACAGCGCGACACCCACCCCCGAAGGCCTCGGCGGCGAACAAGCGAAGGTGGCAATATCGGCCCAGTGCTCGGGCAGCTCCGCCTGGTGCACCAGGGCCTGGAACCCCAGCATCCGGCCCGTGTCATCCTCGGCCACGCTACAAGCCAGGCAGTGCTCACCGGTAATGAACCACTCAGCGATCTCGGCATCGCTCAAGTGCCGCTCGATGGCCGTGGTTCCGCCCGCGGCAATGATGGGGTTGAGTATCGCCCCCATGGGAGAGGCATCCGCTGCGGTTGCCTGGCGCACCGACAGGGCTGCCGCCACTTTTTCACTCATATTCCTTCTCCCGTCTTGCGGCACCCGCCAGTGCCGCCTCACGCTCGAGCAGCGTGCGCTTTCTCTCCACCCCCCAGCGGTATCCGGAAAGCGCGCCGTCGCTACGTACCACCCGGTGGCAGGGCACCGCCAACGCCAAGGTGTTGGTCGCACAGGCCCGTGCCACGGCGCGCACCGCCCTGGGCGAACCGATACGAGTCGCCAGCTCGGCATAGCTTAGCGTAGTCCCGATGGGAATCTCGGTCAGCGCATGCCAGACACGCCGCTGAAAGGCAGTGCCGCGAACGTCCAGCGGGAGAGCCAGCGACCCCTTGGGCGCCTCGACGAAGCCGGCCACCGTGGCCACCCATTCATCGAAGGCAGTATCGCCGGGGGTCAGGCTGGCCGTAGGAAAGCGGTCTTCCAGCTCGCGCAGCAGAGCTACAGGGTCGTCTCCCAAGGAGATAGCGCAAATGCCCTTGTCGCTTGCCGCTACCAGCAGCGCTCCCAGGCTGCACTCGGCCAGTGCGAAGCGGATCTCGGCGCCTTGGCCGCCCGCCCGGTAACGCTTCGGTGTCATGCCGAGCATGCGGTCGGCGCCGGCATAGAAGCGCCCGCTGGAGTTGAACCCAGCCTCGTACATCGCCTCGGTGACCGTCTCACGCTGCGTCATGGTCTGGCGCACCCGATCCGCACGACAGGCGACGGCGTAGGCCTTGGGCGTGAGCCCGGTGACCGACTTGAACACCCGGTGGAAATGGAAGCGGCTCAGCCCCGCGGCTTGAGCCAGCTCATCGAGAGAAGGCAGGTCATCGGCAGCTTCGATTAGCCGGCAGCTGCGGGCAATGCGCTCGGCGTTGCGCTGCGCCGGCGAGCCCTCTTGAGGATGGCAGCGCCGGCACGGCCGATAGCCGGCCCGCTCGGCCGCCGCCGCGTCGGGATGGAACTCCGCGTTCTCGCGGCGTGGCCGGCGCGATGGGCAGGTCGGGCGGCAATAGATGCCCGTGGTGCGTACCGCGTAGACGAAGGCGTCATCGGCGTTCGCATCACGATTCGATACTGCCGCCCATTTCGCCTCATCGGAATCGAAGGCGGTAAGTGAGTCGCTGGTTGTGTCGATCATGGCGGGCCCCCGCTGTGGCTTCGGCGTTCTCCGAGAGTTCAGGATGAGCCCGATCCCCGCCTGGCACACTCCGTCTCTTGCTTTCAAAGTGAACTGCTCGTGCGCTGACAAACGCAGCATAGCATCACCGGGCCGCTCATCTTTTGACGGCAAGAAGCGGAGTGAGGGCTTACCTCAGCATCGGCAAGGTGGGTATGGGGTCGCATCGATCTCATATCCACACCAAGGAGAATATTGCCATGAAACGACTTGCCGATAAGGTCGCCATCGTCACCGGAGCCAGCTCGGGCATTGGCCATGCCACTGCCCGCCTCTTTGCCAAGGAAGGCGCCAGCGTGATAGTGAGCGCTCGCCGCCAGAGCGAACTCGATGCCCTGGTCGAGACCATCACACGCAACGGCGGTACGGCCATTGCCGTCGCCGGAGACGTATGCGACGAACAGTCAGCTCAGCGCCTGGTCGCCACCGCCCTGGAGCGCTTCGGCGGTCTCGACATTGCCTTCAACAACGCCGGCATCGTCGGGCCGATGGGGCCGCTGCAGGAGATGGCGCCGAGTGACTGGAGCAGCGTGCTGGATACCAATCTGACTGCCGCTTTTCTAGGGGCCAAATACCAGATCCCGGCATTGCTGCAGCGTGGCGGCGGCAGCCTGTTGTTCACCTCGAGCTTCGTCGGTCATACCGTCGGCATGCCCGGCATGTCCGCCTACGCCGCCAGCAAGGCCGGCCTGCTGGGAATGATGAAATGTCTGGCGACGGAGCTGGGGTCCCATGGGATACGCGTCAACGCCCTGCTGCCCGGTGGCACCGACACGCCTGCCAGCATCACCAACGCCCCGGATGCCGGACCGGAAGTCCTGGCCTTCGTCGAGAACCTGCACGCACTCAAACGCATGGCCGTACCGGAAGAGATCGCCCGAGCGGCGCTCTATCTGGCTTCCGACGACGCCAGCTTCGTTACCGGCACCGCAATGCTGGTCGACGGTGGCGTCTCCATCAGCCGTACATGAATTGTCAGGTAGCGATGCCGCCTTACGGCACCGCTACCTGAGTAGCCCCACTGGGCGCTAGCCCCTTCAACCAATAGGGCGCTTAAGGAGACGCTGAACAAATCGGCGAGCGAGATGAAGCGCAAGGCGCACGGAGCACAGGAACCGGAGCATATGGGGTATATGTGAGGATTCCGACGGTCCGACGCTTCGGCGCCGCGCAACGCAGCGATTCGCTCGCGCAGGCATTTGTGCAATGTTTCCTTAACGCAGCAAGGGTAATTGACCGCATATACGAGCCACCGCCTTCCTCGGCCCGGCCAACAGGATTCCCTGGGGCACTTGCTCACTGAATGAAGTTGAAGTGATGCGCAGCATGTAGTCCGCATAGTCATTCGCCTCGAATGCAGCGCGCATATAGGCAAAACGAATCGGTAATTCCTCTGCAGCATCAAAGAGAGCGGGCAGATCACTCTCAGGAGCGCAGAGAATAGGTAGGGGCACTGTGGTAATGCCTTTGAGCAGAATGCCATCGGCGGAGGTCGTATCGCTTCCCACCAAGTCGGGCACCTGCTTCCCAAGGCTCATGCCAAGGACGGCAGCAAAGTTGGATGCAAGGCCAGCAGACAAGCTGTCAGAAAGGATGATGACGGTTTTCATGGACATAATGGCGGCTCCTTATTGGTTCTGAAGCCTGCAAGGACAGCCGCGTTGAGTATTGAAAAAAATTGACCTTTTTAACCGCATCGGCCTGCTACCCTTCCCAGACGACACCACCCCCGGCAAGCACTTACTTACCGGGCAGGGCCTATCTTTTCGCACTTGGCCGGGTTGGCCTGGCTCATTGGCAGGAGGCAGCATGGATTTTCTCGTCAATCTGGACGTGGACGATCTGGAGCGCGGCATCGACTTCTACGTCCACGCCTTCGGCCTCGAGGTCGGCCGCCGCTTCGGCGATGACGGCGTGGAGATGATCGGCGGCCCGGCGCCGATCTACCTGCTGGTCAAGGCCAGCGGCTCAGCGGCCTATGCTGCAGGAGAGCCCGTACCCGGCGCGCAGCGCCACTACACGCGCCACTGGACACCGGTGCATCTGGACGTGGTAGTGAATGACATCGACGCCGCAGTGGAGCGTGCCATCGCCGCAGGCGCCACCCAGGAGCAACCCATCGTCACCGATCGCTGGGGCAAGCTGGCGCTGATGGCCGACCCTTTTGGTCACGGCTTCTGCTTCGTGCAGTTCCTGAATCGCGGCTACGACGAGATCGCGACCGCTTGATCAGTCGTCGACGCATCGATCACGAACCCGAACTCACTCGCCAGCGCCTGATGCCCCAGCTCGCTGATGCTCACCACGCGCGAGTGCTTCTGCCGGTCGATCCAGCCGAGTTCCAGCATGCGCTCGGCCATGGCGGCCCCCAACGCACCACCGAGATGATCACGCCGTTCGCTCCAGTCGAGGCAGGGGTAGGCAAAACGTCGACGGCGCTTGCGCAGAGTAGCGATATCGATGCCGAAGTCGGTGAACCAGGCCTTACCTCGCTCGGTCACGTCCATGGCCTCGCCGTTGCAGACCAAGTACTCCCTTTCGAGCAGTACTGCCGTCAGCCGTGTGCCCAACTCCCCGGCCAGGTGGTCGTAACAGAATCGCGCAGCCCCCATGGCGCCGGCCGGTCGCCTGCACGGCGACGCCACCTTCATCGGTTTGGCCACTACCATCAGCGCCTCGACGGCATGCGCCACCTCCACCGACGCCAAGCGGTAGTACTTGTGCCGCCCTTGAGCCGTCGACTCGATCAGGCTATCGCGCTGAAGTCTCTTGAGATGCTCAGTCGCCGTGCCCGGCTGCACGCCGCAGCCGTAGGCCAGCTCCTTGGCGGTCAATGCCCGCCCTTCCATCAGCAAGGCGAGCATACCCATGCGGGTCGGGTCGCCAATGGTGCGGGCAAGACGTGACAGGTCCGGCTCAACCATCGTTAGCTCTCCACCTAACTGTTTATGTCTGACAAGCATAGGCCAACGGGACACAATCTGACTTCACCCCTTGGACATCTTGCGCAGAGCAGTCAGTCGCTCAATCGCAGATACAGGAGATTCCCAATGATCGCAGTAATCTTCGAAGCCACTCCCAATCCCGAGCACCACGAGACCTACTTCGATATCGCCGCCAGCCTGCGGCCGCTGCTCGACGAAATCGACGGATTCATCTCCATCGAACGCTTCGAGAGCCTAATCCAGCCGGGCAAGATCCTCTCGCTCTCCTTCTGGCGCGATGAGCAGGCCGTCGCTCAGTGGCGCCAGCTCGAGCGCCACCGTGCGGCCCAGGCTCAAGGCCGCAATGTGGTCTTCGACGACTATCGCCTGCGCGTGGCTACGGTGATGCGCGACTACGGCATGCACGAACGCGACCAGGCGCCCGCCGACAGCCGCGAACGCCATGACACTCCATGAACGCCCGCGGCCTGGCCTACCCTATCGCTGCGACGTCGCTACCGGCTGGCGGAACACCAGTGCCAGCCCCAGCAGGATAAGCGCCATGCCCACCAGGCTGAGCATGGGCAGCGCGTTGCCCAGGAACAGGTAATCCATCAGAGCTGTGACCGCCGGCACCAGATAGAACAGGCTGGCTACGTTGACCAGATTGCCGGCCTGGATCAGCCGATAGAGCAGCAGCTGCGCTACCACCGAGATGACCAGTGCCAGCCACAGCAGCGGTATCAGGAATTCCCAGGCAGGCGCAAACGCCACCGGCTGGACCGCAGCGAAGGGCAGGCACAGCACCAGGCTGGCCAGGTACTGTAGCGGCAACACCTCGCCGGGCGCTTGTCGGATACGCTTCTGCATGATGGCGCCCACCGTCATGCAGCCCAGCGCCCCCAGAGCGAAGCCCACTCCCGCCAGGGAAAAGCGCACCAGCACCACACTCTGATAGACCACCAGCACCAGTCCCAACAGCGCCACGCAGAGCCCCGCCATTCGTGCCGGGGCGAAGCGACGCTCCAGCAGCATCAGGGTGAGAATCGGCTGTATGCCCAGCACGGTGGCCAGCACACCGGGTGTGATGCCCTGCGCCATGGCCAGGAAGTAGCAGATCGAATAGGCCCCGACCATCAGCAGTCCCGTGGCAACGACGTAGATACGCGACCCCGGCTGAGGCAGCCAGCGTCGTCGGTATATCCCAATGAGCGCGAGACACAGCAGCGCCAGAGAAAAGCGCAGCAGCAGAAAGGCAAAGGCCGGAGCATGTTCCAGCCCCCACTTGGTGAAGATGGCGCCACTGCCCCACAGCAGCACGAAGAGCGCCGTGGACGCATGGGCGGCCCAGGCAACGGAAGGATTCATCATGATGAAATCACCTGTCCAGAAACGCACAGGCCTCAGCCGGCATCGAGCAGGCGATGCCGAACGACAAAAGCTGAGGCAGCTTGGTGGGCTGGGAGTCAGCCCAGAGCGCGCATGGGCGGCGGAGAAACGCCGGCCACGCCGAGCCCCGCTGGCGGCGAAACGCCGAACGGCGGAGCGACAGGTGAAACGGGGGGTGGCGATGCCGCACGCACCGACGCCATGGCCAGGACGGCCATCGGTGTGGAGAGCGAAGTGCGTATCGGCAAGGTCATGTCAAAGCAGTCTCGTTGCGGTTGCCAGACCTGACGAACATAGCACGATTCGTGTGAAGATCAATCTTGTCCCAGACGAGCCAAGCCCCGCCCCGGTAAGTCCTTACTTACCAGGACGCTTCGAACACAGCAGGGCAACGAGCTACCGAGGCACATGTTCGATGGCATCGTGATCGACCAGGTTCCATTCGCCGCTGTTGCGATACAGCCGCTTGCCCAGACGCGGGTAGTCGGAAACGTCCTGCGCCAGCCGCTGGCCTACCACCAGGCATACCAGCGGTTCGTCGCCGTCGTTGTACATCTCATGGGCCACGCCATTGGTGGGACAACCGATGAAGTCGCCGGGGCCGATCGGCTGCTTGCGCTCGCCGATGGTGGCCACCCCACGCCCCGAGAGAACGTAGATGGCTTCTTCCTCGTAATGATGCAAATGGTATTCGGTCGAGAAATGCCCAGGCGGCACGCTGATGTGATGTATCCCGAGCCGAGTCATGCCCACGGCATCCCCCAGCGACTTGTTGATGCGCACGGCCTGAGCATTGAGGAAGTGCACCTTCCTTATGCCCTCAAGAGCTTCGATATCCTGCGCCGATAGGTACATATCGCTCCTCCATCGAGTCGAGCGCCGCCGGGGCTTCGCCTGATCTTAGCGTGCTCGGCGGCGCTTGGCTTTCTCAGCTTGTGCTTGCCTAGGCAACCAGTCGCGACTCCAACTCCCGCAGGCTCACATGCCCCTTGAAGTGGCCCCGCCCCGCCGGCTGCTCGCCGCGCTCGATGGCGCGGGCGAACTGCACTGCCGGGTCGTCGTCCAGCCGGCGCAGGTAGCCCGCCAAATTCTGGTACGCACCTTCCAGCTCAAACAGCCCGTAGTTGCGGTTGTGGTACGCCACCCAGCGGCCGACACCGGCGAGGTAGGCATCGGCAACGCTGCGCTCGCCCAGCAGCCATTGCCGATCAGCGAGCAGGCCATTGAGATAGGCGCACTGCTCGGCGATGTCGGTGCGGGCGACCGTCAGCAGCAGTTCCTGATGACTGGCGTCGACGCCTTTGTCAGCCAGCGGACCAATGCCAGCGGCACCGTCATACAGCACCCACAGCGGATTGAAGGCGGCGAAGAAATCCGAGACCAGATAGGACAGCATCTGGTGCAGCCGATCGGCTTCCGCGCTGCCGTGGCGAACGCCAAGCGGGTGCTCGGGGTTGCGCGATGCCGCATGCAGCAGAATGGCCAGGCTTTCGCTCAGCGTTTCATCGTCTTCGGTGAGCAGCGCCGGGGTTTTGAAGCGCGGATTGACCTTGGCAAAGCGTGCATCCCACGGCTGCTCCATCATTTCCATGCGGCACAGCCGATAGGGCTTGCCCAGCCACTCGAGCGCCACGATAGAGCCGAACGAACAACCTTGCGGTACGCCATAGAAAAGAATGGGTTCCATTGTCTTACTCCTTGCTGAGTGAACAAAGCCAGCGCCCTCTGCGCCTGGCCTTGTCAGCAAGGTAATGGCTAAATAGGGCGAATCATGTCCTATTTAAAACAGGAACCTTCAGCGTGGCCAATCCCACCGTTCGCGTGCTGACACTGCTCGAACTGCTGCAGGCCCACCGCCACATGAGCGGCCGGGAGCTGGCCGAACGGCTGGGGGTCGACCGCCGTACGCTGCGGCGCTACATCCAGGCCCTGGAAGAGCTCGGTATTCCCGTCACCACCGAGCGGGGACGGTACGGCGGCTACCGCCTGATGCCGGGCTTCAAGCTGCCACCGCTGATGCTGACCAGCGAAGAGGCGCTGGCTGTCTCGTTGGGGCTGCTCGCCGCCCAAGGGTTAGGCATTGCCGAAACGGCCCCGGCGCTGGATACCGCGCGGGCCAAGATGGAACGGGTCATGCCCGCCAGGCTGAAACAGCAAGCACAGGCACTGAGCGAGAGCGCCCGGCTGGAATTGCCTGCAGCCAGAGCGCCGGGCGACGAGCGCCTCCTGCTATTGTTCGCCACCGCCACCCAGGCACGTCAGCGGGTCCGGCTCGACTACCGGGACGACCGCAACCAAGCCACCCGGCGCGTGCTCAACCCCTACGGCTTGGTCTTCCGCGGCGGGCGCTGGTACGTCAGCGGCTGGTGTCATCTGCGTCGCGACCTGCGCAGCTTCCGTCTCGATCGCATCATTGAGGCCACACCGCTCGAGGCCAGCTTCGACAGGCCGGCCGACTTCGACCCGGCCGAGCATCTGGCCCGCAGCATCGCCAGCCTGCCTCGCGCCATTGCCGTCAGCGTGCGCTTGCATACCGACCTTACCCATGCCGTTGAAGAGCTGGGGCGCAATATCGGCGTGTTCACCCCCGACGAAAGCGGGGTGATGCTGCATGCCCGTACCGACAGCCTGAGCTGGTTCGCTCGCCAGCTCGCCCATCAGCCCTACGACTTCGAAATCCTCGATCCACCGGCGCTTTGCGACGCCCTTGCCCAGCAGGCCGCCCGCCTCCAGCGTCTGGCCATGCCAACTGGCCGTTAAAAAATAAAGGGGCATGTCGAAAGCGACTATGTTGAATCGATGTAGGGAAGCGGTACCAACAACAACCCCTGGAGATTCACCATGCAGCTTTCCACTTACCTGATCTTCGACGGCAATTGCCGCGAAGCCTTCGAGTTCTACCAGCGCTGCTTCGACGCCAAGCTCGAGGCTCTGGCTACCTACGCCGAAATGCCCGCCAGCGAAGGCATGGAGATACCTGAGGAAGCCAGCAATCTTGTCATGCACGCACGACTGCGCATCGGCGATCAACTGCTGATGGCATCCGACAACTCCCCCTGCAGCCCTGCACCCTATGAAGGCATCAAGGGCGTCAGCATTGCGGTAGGAGTCGACTCCGTTGAGCAGGCCGAAAAGCTCTTCAATGCGCTGGCCGACAACGGCACTGTGCAGATGCCTCTCGATGAGACCTTCTGGGCACATCGCTTCGGCATGCTGGTGGACAAATTCGGCGTCGCCTGGATGATCAACTACGACAAGGAGGAGCAGGCCGCCGCCTAGCGCAGCACGGCTTCCTCTCTCAGCCGCCCGGCCAGCAGATCGATGAAGGCCCGCACCTTGGCCGCCGGGCGGCGCCCCTCTCGATGCACAGGCACTCGTCTGACCTGATCTCCTCGCCAATGAACGCTTTCGAAGGCAATAAACGGAGTGTGTTTTCTGGAGCGGAGCGGGAAAGTGGCAAAGCAACGCCACTTCTCTGGGGAGGCAACATGAATCTGCGCAATATCGCGACGTGGTTCAAGCAAGGCCGCTACCGCTCTGCCAACCATCGCCATCATGTCGCATTGAAAGAGTGCGACGCCCGTATGCTGCGCGACATCGGGCTCTATCGTGAACGTGGCCGGCTGATGCCGCTCCATCCGGAGCGAGAAGAGCAGTGACTGTTTGGCTCAGCTCTTGAGTCGAACAAGAGGCGAGCAGGCGCATGTCACATTACGCCCACCTGAATCGTCATGACAGTGAAGGCCACTCGGCCTTCGCCCTTCTACCTCAGCGATTCAGGAGCCACACATGAGCCAGAGCACTCTGTTCATCACCCACAGGGCACTGCCCGGCAAGCGCGACGAGGTACGCCGCGCCTGGGAGACCCACCTGGCGCCCAGCATCCAGGCGCGCCAGGTCCACGACGCCTATTACTACTGTTACGATGACAGCGATCCGGACACCATTCGCGTCTTCCAGCGCTATGCCGTCGGCGCGGATCCACAGGCTTTCATGCAGGGGCCGGCCTACGATGCCTATGTCGCCGCGGTAACGCCCCTGCTGGCCCATCCGCCCGTGATCCACGCCGCCACGGTGGCCTGGGCCAAGGACAGCTCAGCGCCGATAGCCGAGACAGCCTGATGCCTTCTGCCGATTTTCTGCGCTTCGAAGAGGCCCGCCCCATGCTGCTGGGGCTGGCCTATCGCATCCTCGGCTCGCGCGCCGACGCCGAGGATGCGGTGCAGGACACCTTTCTCAAATGGCAGGCAGCGGATCGTGAGGCCATCGATACGCCCCACGCCTGGCTGACCACCGCCTGCACGCGACGCTGCCTCGATCTGCTGGGCAATGCCCACCGGGCCAGGGTCGACTACGTCGGCGCCTGGCTGCCCGAGCCCATCCCGACCGCTGCCGTATCCGATGCGGAACGCAGCATGCAGTTGGCCGACTCGCTCTCCACCGCCTTCCTGCTGCTGCTGGAACGCCTCTCGCCCAAGGAGCGGGCCGCCTACCTGCTGCATGAGATCTTCGACACGTCCTACGCCGAGATCGCCGCCATGCTCGAGCTCAAGGAGCCGGCCTGCCGCAAGTTGGTTTCCCGAGCGCGAGCCAATCTTCAGGCCGCCGAACAGCGCCATGCGCCACCGCGGGAACGCCAGCAGGCGCTGCTGGAAGCGTTCAGGCTCGCCATCACCGAGGGCGCCACGGCACGGCTCGCCAACCTGCTCTCGGCCGAGGTCCGCCTCAGCGCCGACGGCGGCGGCAAGGTGCCCACCCTGCTCGAGCCGCTGCACGGCAAGTCGGCCGTGCTCGATTTCCTGGCCAGCCGCCTGAGCCAATACTGGGCCGGCTATCTGTGGCGCGTGGCCGACATCAACGGCGGTCCCGGCTTCATGATGTACCGAGAGGGAAGTGTCGTCGCGACGGTGACCTTCGGCTACGACCGCTCAGGCCAGGCCACGGATATCTTCATCGTGCGCAATCCCGACAAGCTGACACGACTGACGTCATGACTGGCGCTCGACTATCGCACGGCAGCCGCTCTCTCTGGCTTGGGGATCCAGCAGCCCGACGATCCACTCGCGCACGGCGGCGATGGCCGGCTCCTCGAGCCGCTCGGGCGGGTAGACGAGCTGGAAGGGAGCGGCCTTCACCTCGGGGCCGAATGGCTGAACCAGGCGCCCCTGACGCAGCTCCTCCTCGACCAGATACCGGCTCATCAGGGCTATGCCCTGGCCGTCCAGGGCAGCGGCGATGCCATGGGTCTCGTCGGAGAACATCAGTCCGGCGCTGACGTCGAGCCCCGGTACCTGGACCTGGCGCTGCCAGGCCGCCCAGTCCAACGGCGCGGGCGAAGAGAAGTGCAGCAGCGTATGGCGCACCAGTTCGGCCGGTTCACGCAGCTTCAGCACGGGGCTGCAGACGGGCACGAAGACATTGTCGAAAAGCTTCTCCGCGACCAGCCCGGGCCAGGGGCCCTCACCGTAGCGAATCGCCATGTCGGCGACGACGCCATCCAGGGCGACCGCTTTGTGTGAGACCTGAATGCTCAGGTCGATCTGCGGGTGGGCATCGCGCAGCAGGCAGACCCAGGGCAGCAGCCAGCGTGCTGCCACGGCCGGAGTGGTCGAGAGCGTTACCGCCTGCCGCGTCGGCGGACGGCGCAGCTTGGTCACCGTCTCGGCGATGGCATCGAAGGAGTCGCTCAGCACGGTGAGCAGCGCCTGGCCCTGAGTCGTCAGCACCAGCTGCCGCGGCCGCCGCACGAACAGGGCCACGCCCAGGCTCTCCTCGAGCTGGCGGATCTGATGGCTGATCGCCGTCGGCGTGACCGAGAGCTCCTCGGCAGCACGCTTGGCGCTGAGGTGGCGCGCCGCCGCCTCGAAGGCGCGCAGGGCGGAGAGAGAAGGCAGTCGTCGCGGCATCATGGGTGAGTTTTATTTTCCAAAATTGAAAAAGAATCGTCGTTTGTCGCCCCACCTAGCTTCAGGCTTATATGAAACAAGCCACAGGCAAGGCTGAGAACAATTCATTCAATAGATCCTACACCCAGTGACGGAGAAAACCCATGACGCGTTTACTTCACCTCGATGCCAGCCCACGCCCCGGCCGTGCCGGCAGCCACGATCACGGCTCGCACACCCGCCGGCTGACCCACCACTTCGTTTCCCGCTGGCGCACTCTGGAGCCGGATGCCGAGATCGTCTATCGGGATATCGGCGCCAACCCGCCGCAACTGACCAGCGTCGAATGGATCGAAGCCGCTTTCACGCCCATCGAGCAGCAAACCGAACCGATGAGAGAATTGCTCACAGAGAGCGATGCCCTGGTGGACGAGGTCGCACGGGCCGACATCCTGGTGCTCGGCGTACCGATGTACAACTTCGGCCCCCCGGCCGCGTTCAAGGCCTGGATCGACAACATCGTCCGCATCGGTCGCACGGTCGATTTCGACATGCAGTACGGTGCCCACCCCTTCATGCCCCTGGAATCTTACGTGCCGCTGCTGGCCGACCGTCCGCGTCATGCGGTGCTGCTCTCCTCTCGCGGCGGTTACGACTTCGACCCAGGGCGCAGCATGGCGGCATTCAACCATCTCGAGCCGGGCGCTCGCACCGCGCTGCAGTTCATCGGCATCGGCGGCTTTCACAGCATCGCCATCGAGCATCAGGAGGAAGGCGGCGAGGCGCTGGCCGCCTCGACCCAAAGCGCCCTGGCGCGCATCGACCGGCTGGTCGAGCAATTGCATCGTGAGTTCGCCACGTCGCGAATGACGCAGCCGGCGTGACGACAGCTCTCAGACGACCGAACACCGGGGCGCCTGGCGCCTCGTTATGCATGTCACCGCTATGAGGCCTGACTGACCGCCGCCTTGTCCGTTACCGGGTCGGCCTTGGCACCGGCCGCCTCACGGCGCTCCGAGTAGCGGTCCACCAGCGTTTCGGCGTGGGGCCGTAACAACACGGTGAAGCGCACCAGCTCCTCCATCACATCGGCGATGCGGTCGTAGAGCGGCGAGGGTCGCATGCGCCCGGCCTCGTCGAACTCCTGGTACGCCTTGGGCACGCTGGACTGGTTGGGAATGGTGAACATGCGCATCCAGCGCCCCAGCAAGCGCAGCGTGTTCACCGCGTTGAACGACTGCGAGCCGCCGCTGACCTGCATTACCGCCAGGGTGCGCCCCTGGGTGGGCCGCACCGCGCCCATGCTCAGTGGCAGATGGTCGATCTGGGTTTTCATCACGCCGGTGATCTGGCCGTGGCGCTCGGGGCTGCACCACACCTGCCCTTCGGACCACAGCGCCAGCTCGCGCAGCTCCCGCACAGTCGGGTGATCGTCGCCCGGCACCTGGTCCGGCAACGGCAGATCGGAAGGGTCGAAGATCCGCGTCTCGGCGCCGAAATAGCGCAGCAGCCGCGCAGCCTCTTCCACCGCCAGGCGCGAATAGGAGCGTTCGCGCAGCGAGCCGTAGAGCAGCAGGATGCGCGGCGGATGGCCCAGCGGATCGGGCAAGCCCTGGCCGGGCTGCCGCAGAGCGAAGCGCTCGTCGAGGGCCGGTAGATAGTCGGGGTCGTTGAGCGTGCGAAGCCTCATGTCGCCTCCTTCAGGGCGTGGGTTTGCAGGACGAGCAGCGCCACCAGGGCGGCAAGCCCCAGGGCCGAGGAGAACAGCAGCGCCTGGGTGCCGAAGCGCTCGATCAACAGGGCGAAGGCCAGCGGCGCCAGCGCCTGGCCGAAGCGTGCCGGCACCATCAGCACGCCCTGGCGCAGGCCATAGCCATGGGGGCCGAAAATGGCCAGCGGCAGCGTGCCCTTGGCGATGGTGAGAATGCCGTTGCCGGCACCGTGCAGCAGCACGAACAGCGTGGCCAGCGGTGCCCCCAGCGTCATCACGCCGAGCGCGCCGACGGGGTGCGCGATAACGGCCAGCTTGGCCGAGAGCAAGGGATGAAAGCGCTGCAGCAGCGAGAACTCGAGCATTCGTGCCGCCACCTGGGCCGGCCCGACCAGCGCTGCGGCGGCAATGGCGGCGGCGGGCGAGAGGCCGGCGATCTGCAGCAGCCACGGCAGGTGCGCCGCCATGGCGGTACTGACGAACCAGGTCACGGCGAAGACGAAAGCCAGCAGCGCCATGGGCAGCCAGGTCGAATTCGCCTCGGCAACTGCCGTCTCGGCGTGAGGCGCGGGCGGCTGGATACCGAATGGAATCAACAGCCGGTTGAGCGGCAAACCCAGCAGCAGATGTACCGCCGCCCAGGTGAAGCAGGCGCTCTGCCAGCCGAACTCGGCGTTGAGCCAGCCGGTGATCGGCCAGCACACCGTGCTGGCAAAGCCCGCCAACAGCGTGATGCCGGTAATGGCGCCGCGCGCCTCGCGGCCGTAGAGCCCGGCCAGGGTCGAGAAAGCCGATTCGTACAGTCCCATCCCCATGCCGACGCCGATCACCAGCCAACCTGCCCATAGCAGCACGGGGCCATCCGCCAACCCCAGCAGCAGCAGACCCAGGGCGAATACCAGGCTCGAGGCCGCCAGCACGTCGCGTCCGCCAAAACGGTCGATGCGCCTCCCCACCGCCGGCCCCAGCACGGCCGACACCACCAATGCCGAGGAGAAGGCCGCGAATACCGTACCCGTGGCAAGGCCAAGGTCTCGCGCCATGGGCACGGCGAGGATGGCTGGAAGATAGTAGGTCGAGCCCCAGGCCAGCGTCTGGGAGACGCCCAGGGCGACGACCACACCGGTGCGCGAGCTCATCGACTACCTCGATCATCGAGGTATAGGGGCCTGAAAAAACGCTTCACGCTCATCCTTCCCGCTCCTCCCCTTTCACTGCCCCAGCGGCCATGCGACGGCTCTCGACGATGCAGTCCGTGGCCTCCAGCCAGGCGTCCACCGCCACCTGAAAGGCGTCCCGCCCCTTCTCCGTCAGCGCGTAGACCTTACGCGAGCGCCCCTGCACCACCTCCGCAGTGGAGCTCAGGTAGCCGCCCGCTTCGAACTCGTTGAGCACCGGATAGACCGTGCCCTCCGAAGGGCTGCAACAACCGTTGGTGCTCTTCTCCACCGCCTGCACCACCTCGTAGCCGTGCATCGGCTTGCGGTGCAGCACGCTAAGCACGAAGAACTTCGACAGCGACATCTTGATCGTGCCGCGCCAGTAGGAAGGGTCGCTGTAGTCTGGGATCCGGCGACCAGCGGCCGCTTCGGATTTCGCTTTGGTCATGGTGAAAACCTATACCTCGATGATCGAGGCGTCAAGACAGATCGATGTCCTCTCGCCCCGTGCCGGCAGCCTGCTCACGCACTCCTGCCAGCATCATGGCGAGCCCGAATTCGAAGCGACCGTCGAAATCGAAGAAGCGTCGCGCCATCAGTTCCGTATCGAGATGGCGGAAGTCAGGACTTGCCAGCACCTCGCCGAGGGAAGCGGTAATAGTCGCCGTGGCCTCGCCGGGTTCGTCGGGCAGCCCCTGCTGCTCTAGCGTTTCGCCGAGAATGAAAGAGAGCAGCGTGGTCATCGCCCAGAGCGCCCGGTCGCGGTCGAGCCCGGCTTTCACCAGCAGCTCCATCAGCGTTTCGGCGCCGCGCAAGGTGCTGTGCTTGGCGGAGTAGCTGCCACCCACGATACGCGCACCGTCACGATACCTCAGCAAGGTACGCCGTAGGCGCCGGACGAACTCGGCAAGATTGACATAGGCATCCTCGTCATCGAGCCCGCCCAGCGGAACGGCAGCCACGATGGCATCGGCCATTTCATCGAGCAATTGCCGCTTGTCGGCCACGTGGCGGTAGATCACCGGCGCCTGCACGTCCATGGCATCGGCCAAGGCTCGCATCGTCAGTCCATCCAGGCCATCCCGGTTCACCAGTAACAGCGCCGCCTCGGCGATCTGCCGCACGCTCAGCTTCTCCTTCTTCCGCCGCCTACGCTTCGGCGCACTGTCGTTTTCCGTCACGCGAATTCTCGCTTCGTGTCACTTGTCGCTTGACATATTAACAGCGTTAACAATACATTCAAGCCAAACCTATTAACGGCGTTAACAAAATGCTCCCAATGGCGTTTCCATTCGCACGCCCACTGCCCAGATGGCCACGGATGCTGCTCTTCCTGTCGCTCGCGCTGGGCCTTACCGCCTGCACCGAGGGAGGCGCCAGCACCGATGGCGAGGAGGTGATACGCCCGGTGCGGGTGGAAAACGCCATGTCGCTCCCCGCGCCGAGCCACCGCTTCGTTGCCCGTGTTGAAGCCGCCAGCACTGTCGATCTGGCCTTCCAGGTCGGCGGCCAACTCCTCGAGCAGGGCCCACGCGAAGGTGCCTTCGTACCACGCGGCGAAACCTTGGCGATGCTTGATACCACCGACTTCGAACTGGCGCTGCGCCAGGTGGAGACGCGGCATGAGCAGGCCCGGCGGGAGTACGAGCGCCTGCGCCGACTGCATACCCAGAACGCCGCCTCGACGGCGAGCTTCGAGCAGGCAGAGGCCGAATTTCATACCCAAACCGTGGCGCTCGAGCAGGCTCGCCGGCAGCTCGACTATGCCCGTCTCGAAGCCCCCTTCGACGCTCTGGTGACCCGCAGGCTGGCCGAACCCTTCGCCACCGTAGCCGCAAACACGCCGATATTGCGGGTGCAGGACATGAGCGAGCTTCGCCTGCGCTTTCATGTGCCCGAGCGGCTCAGCGCCATCCTCGAGCATCCCGATACGTACCGAATGGTGGCCATCTTCGAGGCTGCTCCAGAACGGCGCTTACCGGTCCGCTATCGGGAGCACCGCCCCCAAGCCGACCCGGTAGGACAAAGCTATCCGGTCAGCGTATCCCTGCCTCGTCCAGACGCGATCGAGCTGTTGCCCGGCATGACCGCGAACCTCGTCATCACTCGGCTCGACTCAGAGCCATCCGGTGTCACGGTGCCAATTTCAGCGCTGGACCCCGGCAACGACGGCGAGATGCGCATCTGGAGGTTCGATCCCGAGTCGCAAACGGTAACGTCGCGCCCCGTCACCCTCGGTGCTGCACTGTCTGACCGTGTGACGGTGCTCGACGGCCTGGCGGAAGGCGAGCCGATCGTCACTTCCGGCACCCACCTGCTGCGCGACGGCATGCGGGTCAAGCCCCAAACGCGCCTCGACTAGGACACGTTCATGGACATCGCCCGCACCGCCATCGACCGCCCCGTCCAGACCTGGCTGATCATTCTGGCCTGCCTGTTGGGCGGCCTGTGGGCAATGCTGACCCTGGGCCGGCTGGAAGATCCCTCGTTCACCCTCAAGACCGCCATCATCACCACACCCTACCCCGGAGCGAATGCCGAGCAGGTCGAACAGGAGGTGACCGAGAGGCTGGAATCGGCCATCCAGCAGCTGCCGGCCGTCGACTACGTTCGCTCGCGCTCACGCCCTGGCATCTCCGAGGTCGAGGTCGAGATCAAGCGCGCCTATCCCAGCCGCAACATGCCGCAGCTCTGGGACGAACTGCGCCGCAAGATCGGCGATGCCCAGGCCAGCCTGCCCCCGGGCGCCGGCCCTTCCCTGGTCAACGACGACTTCGGCGACGTCTACGGTATCTACTACGCAATCACGGCGCCGGAACTGAGCGATGCGGAAATTCGCGATCTGTCGAGGTTCCTGCGTCGGGAGCTGCTGACGGTGAACGGCGTGGCCAAGGTCACCACCGCCGGCGAGCGCAGCGAGGCCTTGTACGTGGATCTCGACAGCGAGCGCCTGGCCAGCCTCGGCGTACCGCTGGAGCAGGTGATCGAAACCCTGCGTGCCGCCAGCGCCATCGCCGAGAGCGGTGCCATCACCCTGGATGAGCGCCGCCTGCGCATCGCCTTCTCCCAACAGTTAGCGAGCCCCGCTCACCTGGAGGAGCTGCGCATCGGTCGCCCCGGCACGACTGAGCAGATCAGCCTGGGCGATATCGCCACGATCCGGCGCAGCGCAACGGAGCTGCCCGATCATCTGATTCGCTTCAATGGGATGCCCGCCTTCACGCTTGCCGTGGCCGGGGTGGCCGACGTCAACATCGTCGAGGTGGGCCAGGCGGTGGATGCCCGGCTGCACGAGCTACAGGAACGAATACCGCTAGGCGTCGAGCTCCATCCGATCTACGAGCAGCACCGGGTGGTCGACGATGCCATCGGCAGCTTTCTCGTCAACCTGGCGCTGGCCGTGGCGATCGTCATCGGCGTGCTGTGCCTGTTCATGGGCTGGCGGGCCGGCCTGGTGGTCGGCGCTACCCTGCTGCTGACGGTACTCGGTACACTGCTGTTCATGCGCGTGCTCGGCCTCGAGATGGAGCGCATCTCGCTGGGTGCGCTGATCATCGCCATGGGCATGCTGGTCGACAACGCCATCGTGGTGACCGAAGGCATGCTGGTCGGCATGCAGCGGGGAGCCAATGCCCGCGACGCCGCCAGCGACGCCGCCAAACGCACCCAGATACCGCTGCTCGGCGCCACGGTCATCGGCATCATGGCGTTTGCCGGCATCGGCCTCTCGCCCGACACCACCGGCGACCTGCTCTTCTCCCTGTTCGCGGTGATCGCCGTGTCGCTGCTGCTGAGCTGGGTACTGGCCATCACCGTCACGCCCCTGCTGGGGCACTATCTGCTGAAAACGGTGCACGAAGCCAAGATGCCTTACACGGGCAGGCTCTACAGAGGCTATCGCCGGCTGCTAGAGGGCGTGCTGCGCTGGCGCCTGCTTACGCTGCTGAGCCTGATTCTGTTCACCGCCGGCTGCATCTTCGCCTTCGGTTTCGTCAAGCAGGCCTTCTTCCCCGCCTCGAATACGCCCATCTTCTTCCTGCACTACCAACTGCCCCAAGGCACCGACATTCGCGCGACGGACCGTCACATGCAGGGTCTCGATGATTTTCTGCGCGCGCAGCCGGAAGTGCTGTCGGTAACGCAGTTCGTGGGGCGCGGCGCCAGTCGCTTCGTGCTCACCTATACACCGGAACGGCCCAGCTCCAGCTACGGTCTGTTCATGATCCGCACGGCCGAGCGCGACCAGATAGAACCGCTGGCAGCACGGCTGCGGCAGCGGCTCGACGTGCATCACCCCGATGCGCAGGCCAGGATCGAGCGCCTCATGTTCGGGCCCAACGTCGTCAGTATCGAAGCACGCTTCTCAGGGCCCGATCCGGTCATGCTGCGCTACCTGAGCGACCAGGCCAAGGCAATCATGGAGCGCGAGCCCTTGGTGACGGACATCGTCGACGACTGGCGCCAGCGCGAACTGGTGCTCGAGCCGGTATTCGACGAGGAGCGCGCTCGCATGGCGGGAGTTCAGCGCGACACGGCCATGCGCGCACTACAGTTCGCCACCACCGGTATTCAGGCTGCCCTCTATCGCGAAAATGATCGCCTGCTTCCCATCGTGCTGCGCCCACCCGAGCACGAGCGCCTGGACGTGACGCGCCTGCATGAGAGGCAGCTGGAAAGCGCCAATGGCAACGTACCTATCCCGCTGCGGCAGATCATCGAGCGTTTCGACACCACCAGTGAAGAGAGTGTCATCCGCCGCCGCGACCGCATGCGCACCCTGACGGTTCAGGCTAGTACGGTGAGTGGCGTTACCGCCAGCGAGGGCCTTTCACGCATTCGCGCGCCCATCGAAGCGATTCCCCTGCCCCTCGGTTACCGCCTGGAGTGGGGCGGCGAGTACGAGGCCTCCGGCCGCTCGCGGGCCTCGCTGCGTGCCCAGTTGCCGTTGGGTTTTCTCGCCATGCTGGTGATCAGCGTGCTGCTGTTCGGCAAGTGGCGCCAGCCGCTGATCCTGTGGCTGGTGGTACCCATGTCGATCTGCGGCGTGGTGATCGGGCTGCTGGCCAGCGGCATGCCGTTCACCTTCACGGCGCTGCTCGGGCTGCTCAGCCTCTCCGGCATGCTGATGAAGAACGGTATCGTGCTGCTCGACGAGATCGACGCCCAGATCCGCGAGGGCAAGCCCGGCTGCCCAGCCGTGGTGGAAGCCAGCGTCAGCCGTCTGCGGCCGGTGGTACTGGCTGCCGGCACCACCATCCTCGGCATGCTGCCCCTGCTCGGCGACGCCTTCTTCGCCAGCATGGCGGCGACGATCATGGGCGGGCTCGCCTTCGCCACGCTGCTCACCCTGGTCGCGGTACCGGTGCTCTACGCCCTGCTGTTCGGAATTCGGCCATCGCCAAAGCGCGTCCGTGCCGGGCCAAAGCATTCCCGCGCCGGGCAGCCAAGCTAGATGCCCAGGGACCGGGCTATGAGCATTTTCTGAACCTCGATGGTACCGCCCGCATAGAGGCAGAACGGGGCTTCGCGATAAAGTCGCGATACGGGCTCGAAGTCGAAATAGGCGCGCCCGCCCATGACCCGTGCCGCCATCTCGACGACCTTTTGCAGCTGATCGGAGCAGAAATACTTGGCCATGGAGATGGCCTGCGTTGCGTCATGGCCCTCTGCGTGCTGACGAATGGCATCCTCAAGAAAGAGACGCATACCAGTGGCGAGAGTGCTCATCTCGACGACGATATGTTGAATGGCCTGAAAATCGCGCAACGGTTGGCCGAACTGATGGCGCTCCTGAACGAACTGCAGGGCACGATTCGTCGCCGCATCGGCAAACCCGCATGCCATGGCAGCGACGATCAAGCGCTCGAGAGTTCCCGTCTTGCGTAGCTGAGGCCATGCCGAGTTTACCCCCGCCTCCCCGCCGAGCACTCCGCTTTCCGACACGAGGACTTCCTCAAACATGACCCGACACGAGGGATAGGCATTACCCGAAAGCTTGCTCAACGGCTCTACGCTCAGACCCTCCGCACCCCCAGGCACAAGCAGGATACCGTAGGATTTGGCGCCACCCTCGGTGGTTCGGGCAACCGTCAGTATCAGGTCGGCGGTCGCCGCCCCGGTGATATAGATTTTCTCTCCACGCACCACATAGTGATCGTCCCATCGTGTGGCCTGAGTCGTGATGCCGGCCGCATCCGACCCTGCTCCCGGCTCGGTCAGAGCAAAAGCGAGCTGCAACTCGCCTGCGGCAACACGCGGCAGCAAAGCCTTTTTTTGCGCAACCGTTCCGGCATAGGAAAGACATAGCGGCCCGAGCAAGCCAGCCACCATATAGATGGTGGCCAGCGTCCCTGAGCGCTCGGCGAGCAGACGAATGACCGTACAGGCCTTTTCCATGTCACCTGGCTGCGGTCCGGTCTGCAGCGGATCCGAAAACCCGAAAGTCAGTAACTCATTGGCTGCCAGAGTTTCGAGTACCTCGGCTATGAAACCGGCTCCGGCCTTCTCGCCATCCACCCCGTATTTCTGCAAGATCGTCTCGGTAGCCGTAATGGCACGTTGGGAGAGTTCAAGGGTGTCGCTCATACTTACCTCGCGTTCTGCGTTGTTATTGTGACTGGAGTTCACGACTCCAAACCTGGCCTACCAGATCCTTGCCGAAGCTGTGATGGGGCTCCTCCTCCACCAGTTCGAATCCTGCTTTTTCATAGAGCCGGCGCGCATCGGTCAGTACGCTGTTGGTCCACAGCATCATCTTCCGGTAGCCGACCTGGCGGGCGAACCTGAGGCACTCATCCACCAAGCGGCTGCCGATGCCATGCCCACGGGCAGAGGGGTCGACGTAGAGCAGCCGCAGCTTTGCGGTCGCGTCGTCTTCCCGGACGACGAACACCGACCCAACGACGACCCCATCCTTTTCGGCGATCCAGCACCGCTCCCAGCGCGGATCGAAATTGCGCAGGTACTTGGCTACGATCTCCGCGATCAACGCTTCGTACTCCTCGTTCCAGCCGTACTCCTGCGCGTAGAGCACCGCCTGCCGGTGTACGATCCAGCCCATGTCGCCAGGCTGTGGGTCGCGCAGCAGATAACTCGAGCCGGCTTCTCCGAGCAGCCGCCTGATCCGGTTCATCGCTTCGATCAACTGATGCTGCTCCGGCTCCGTGAGCTGCTTCAGCATGCCGACGACCTCGCGTTGCGAAGCCTCGTCCAGCGGCCGGAATGTCGCCAGTCCCTGATCCGTGAGCTGTAGCTGCGCCGCCCGTCTGTCGGAGGGCGAGGGGGTCTTGGTAATGAGCCCCTGCTTTTCGAAGCCCTTCAGCACCCGGCTCACATAGCCGGCGTTGAGACCAAGCTCGCGGCAGATATCGGCGCTGGTAAGCATCGGCCGGTGCGCCAGCTCGTACAGGATGCGGACTTCCGTCAGCGAGAACTGACTCTCCAGAAGGTGCTCGTGCAAGACCCCAATCTGCCGCGTGTAGAAACGATTGAAGCTGCGTACGGTCCCGGCCCGTTCGTTTAGGTCTTGTTCTGCGCTCATGGGAGACTCTCTCTTTGCTTGCCTAAAGCAAATAATTAGTTGCTTTTAGCAAGCATGTCAACAAGTGCAACACTGCCCACCTGTCGAATCCAGCCCCCGCAGGACGACTACCTCGTGCAACGTCAGCACAGGAGGAATCCTCATGTCAGTGCATGATGAAATGTCCCACCCCGTCGTATCCCGCGAAAAATGGCTAACCGCCCGCAAGGAACTGTTGGCAAGGGAAAAGGAGCTCACCCGCCTGCGCGACGACCTAAGCGCCAAACGTCGCGCCTTGCCGTGGGTGAAGATCGAGAAGGAATATGTCTTCGATACGCTCGGTGGCCACATGACGCTCGCCGATCTGTTCGACGGGCGCAGCCAGTTAATCGTCCATCACTTCATGTTCGGCCCCGGTTGGGAAGCGGGCTGCATCGGCTGCTCCTTCGCTGCCGATCATATCGAAGGCACGCTGGTGCATCTCAAGCATCACGATGTGAGCCTGGTACGGGTCTCTCGTGCTCCACTCGCCGAGATCGAGGCCTACCGCCAGCGCATGGGCTGGCGTGCAAAGTGGGTATCTTCATATGGCAGCGACTTCAATTACGACTTCCATGTCTCGTTCCGGCCTGAAGAGATCGCCAAGGGCGAGGTCACCTACAACTACGCCACGAGCAACGTCTCCATCGAGGATCTGAGCGGCCTCAGCGTGTTCTACCGCGACACCAGCGGCGATATCTTCCACACCTATTCGACCTACGGGCGCGGTGATGAACTCGTTGACAGTACCTACATGCTGCTCGACATGACGCCAAAGGGCCGTAACGAAACGGGCCCTCATCACAACCTGATGGACTGGGTGAAACGCCACGACGAGTATGAACCGGCAAGATAAGTCCATCGGCGCTGCGCCCTGTCCGGCCTAATTCCTTCGGGCTGGCCGTAGCGCCACTGTACGGCCGATGACTATGACCAATGACTATGGCCGGAACACGCCCGGCTTATAGCCACGACACACCGTCACTGACAGCGAGCGCGCCGCTTATCGAAAGCGTCCCTCGCCTCAGCGCCATTCAATGGAGGTAGGCGACGTGGAACCGGGGAGGATTGGATGATTGCCGTGTTAGTCGTTGCATAGGGAATGATCTCATCGATCAACCGTTCCAAATGCTCGACCGATTCGAGATGAGCACGGGCAATGAAGCAATCGTCGCCCGTAATACGGTCGCACTCCGTGATCTCCGGCAGTTCCTGCAGCAAATCAACGACCCGTTGCAACTGTCCCGGTAGCGGTCGAATACGCAACCATGCTGCGAGTGACAAGCCCAATGCACGCGGACTGATCCTGGCGGTATAGCCCTCGATCACCCCCGCCTCCTCCAAGCGTTTGATCCGCTCAGAAACACTGGGCGGCGACAGACCAACGAGGCGTGCCAGCTCTGCAATACTGGTGCGCGCATCGATAACGAGCGCTTCCAGCAACTGCCGATCCGTTGCATCCGGCACACCATTTTCATATCGAAGGCGTTTCATGGATTTTACCTTCCAATTTCCATTTATCAGGTGAAAACGTCCTTATTTAACACATGCCATTACCGCTTCCTTTCTTCACATAATAAGAAAAAAGGAGCTGTCATGCCTCCGCCGAATGCCACTCTCAATCGGGTTGCCGAGGTTGTCCCACCCCATGTCTGGTTCGGGGTGAGCGCCGTATTCCATTATCTTGGCCCCGCCTTCGCCGTACTGCTCTTCCCTGCCGTCGGCGTACTCGGCGTGGCCTGGTTCCGGATCGCGACGGCCACCCTGTTCTTCGCTCCCATCACCCGGCCGTGGCGAACGATCCGAAAGGTCGATCCCCGGACGAGGTGGCTGCTACTGGGGCTCGGCGCCTGCCTGGCGATAATGAACACTTCGTTTTATCTCGCTCTCGACCGTCTACCGATGAGCTTGGTGGCAGCCATGGAGTTCGTCGGCACCATCGCCGTCTCCCTCTATGGCCTGCGCACATGCCGCAACCTGCTGGCACTCAGCCTGGCAGTATTGGGCGTCTTGCTACTGGTCGACTTGAGATGGTCTTCCGATCCTTTGGGCCTGTTCTGGGCCAGCCTGAATGGGGCTCTCTTCGTTGTCTATTTAGTGCTTGGACACAAAGCGGCCAGGGAAGGCGCCAGTGGCGGCGTCGAACGTCTGGGAGCAGCCATGGCGATTGCTTTCTTCATTCTCGTGCCAATCGGACTTGTCGAAGCAGCCAAAACCTTCGGCGTAATTGAGCTGGTGTTGGCGGGTATCGCCGTGGGTATATGCTCCTCCGTCATCCCCTACGTCTCCGACCAACTCGCCATGTCTCGTTTGCCGCGAGCGACTTTTGCCCTCTATCTCGCCATCCTGCCAGCAACAGCCACCGTTATTGCGGCGATCATGCTCGCTCAGATCCCGACCCGACAGGATCTCGCCGGCATCGCGCTGGTCATGGCTGGCGTGGCCCTGCATATGCCTGCCAAAACATCAGGCTGACCGAAGCATTACCCATAACGCCGCCGCACATGGTCGCGATAGCCTCCCGGCGTCAGGCCGGTCACGGCCTTGAAGTCGTGGATGAAATGGGCCTGGTCGAAGTAGCCGGCGGCAAAGGCGGTATCGGTCAGCGAGGCCCTCGCCCCGCCCTGCTTGATCAGCTCGCGGCTGCGGGCGACGCGCAGCAGCCGGGCATAGCGCTTGGGTGAGAGCCCCACATGGCGCTGAAACAGCCGCTCCAGGTGGCGCTGGCCGAAGGGCAGCTCAGCCACCAGCGTGGCGACACTGGTCTGGCCTTGGTGGCGCTCGAGCCAGTCGAGGGATGCCGTCAGGGCCGGCACCTGTGGCGCGGCGTACCGCCGCAGCCGCTGGAGTAGATAGCCCTCCAGCAGCGCAATGCGCCCCGCCGGATCGGGCGTCTCGAGCAGCCGCTCGTGCAGCGCCTCGAGTTCGAGCCGGCGCAGGGCCTCGCCCGGCGTCAGCCCCCCACCGGCCAAGACCGCCAGGGATTCGCCCAGGAACGGCAATGCCATGCCCGGCAGGAAGCGTACGCCCAGCAGCTCGAGCTGGCTCCCCACCGTCAGTCGCGCCGTGCGCCGCTTGGGTCCATCGACCCAGCAGGCGCCGTGCAGCCGCTCGCCGTCGCGCTCCAGCGCGTCACCGAAGTTGAACAGCAGACCCGCGGCGCCATCCGGGTGCATCAGCTCGATGCCGGCCGGCTCGCTGCCCCCTTGCGCCTGCCAATAGCACTGCACGTAGGCACGCAGCGCGGCACTGGGCGTGAAGTACCGCAGCACGAGGCCGGTGCCACCTGGCGGGTACAGCTGGAAGGCGTCGCTCATGTTGGGAGCCCTTCAGTGCATAGAAAAAAGTACAACGATTCTCAAATTCCGGCGGTACAGTAGAAGCACCCATTTCTCAATTACACATTCATATTAACGGAGCCTTACATGGAAGGAAGACGAATCCTGGTGGTCGGCGGCGGCGCCGGCGGGCTGGAGCTGGTCACCCGCCTCGGCCGCCGTCTGGGACGACGCGGCAAGGCGGAGATCACGCTGATCGACCGCAACCCTACCCACATATGGAAGCCGCTGCTGCATGAGGTCGCCACCGGTGCGCTAGATTCCAGCATCGATGAGATCTCCTATCAGAGCCATGCCCAGCTGAACGGCTACCGCTTCCAGCGCGGCACCCTCGAAGGGCTCGACCGCGAGGCCCGCCAGCTGCGCCTGGCCCCGGTGCTCGATGAACACGGCGAGGAAGTGTTGCCGGCCCGCAGCCTCGAATACGACCTGCTGGTGTTGGCACTCGGCAGCGTGAGCAACGATTTCGGCACCCCCGGCGTCGCCGATCACTGTCATTTCCTCGACAGTCCGGCCCAGGCCGAGGCCTTCCGGCGCGACATGCTCAATACCTTCCTGCGCTACAGCGACCCCGAGCGGCGAGAGCATCCGCACCTCACGGTGGGCATCGTCGGCGCCGGCGCCACCGGCGTGGAGCTGGCGGCGGAGCTCTACGACGCCTCGCGCATGCTGCACAGCTACGGCTTCACCGAGATGGACAGCCGCCACCTGGAGGTTCACCTGATCGAAGCGGCGCCGGACGTGCTGCCAGCCCTGCCCGAGCGCATTCGCAGCGCCGTGCGTACCGAGCTGGAACGCCTCGGAGTGAAGGTGCACACCAGCACCCGGGTGGTCTGCGTGGAGCAGAGCGCCATCGTCACCGCCGACGAGGAGCGCATCGAAACGGACCTCAACGTCTGGGCCGCCGGCATCAAGGCACCCAACGTGCTGCGCGAACTGGGGCTGAGCCTGGATCGTAATCAGCGCATCCAGGTGGAGCCGACCCTGCAGAGCGTCGACGACCCCAACATCTTCGTGCTCGGCGACTGCGCCAGCTGCCCCCAGCCGGACGGCAGCGTGGTACCGCCACGAGCGCAGGCCGCCCACCAGCAGGCCCAGCGGCTGTACAAGAACCTGCTCGCCCGGCTCGAGAACGGCACCCTCAAGCCGTTCCGCTATCGCGACCGCGGCTCGCTCATCTCGCTGGCCCACTTCGAGGCCATCGGCAGCCTGATGCGCGGCGCCTCGGCGCGCAGCCTGTTCATCGAGGGACGCCTGGCCAAGTTCTTCTACGCCTCGCTCTACCGCATGCACCAGCGCGCCATCCACGGCACGGCCAAGACGGCGCTGATTCTGCTCTCGGACGGGCTCAACCGCTTCATCCGCCCGCGCATGAAGCTGCACTGAGGTCGAAAATCTACAATCGAGGCGATAACCGCCGCGCTAGGGTGGGGCTTCCAAGTTCTTTCGGAGCCCCACCCATGCGCATGAACTACTTCTCCGCCAGCCCCGCCGGCCTCAAGGCCATGCTGGATCTGCAGCAACACGTTCACCAGGCGGCGGAAGCGGGTGAGCTTGGCGATGGCCTGCTGGCGCTGGTCTATACCCGCGTCTCGCAGATCAACGGCTGCGCCTATTGCATCGACATGCATACCAAGGACGCACGCAAGGCCGGTGAAACCGAGCAGCGGCTGTATGCCCTGAACGCCTGGCGCGAGACGCCCTTTTATACCCCGCGCGAGCGCGCCGCCCTGGCCTGGGCCGAGGCCAATACCCTGATCGCCGGAAACGGCATCGACGAGGCCCTGTACGAGGCCACCCGCGAGCACTTCTCCGAGAAGGGCATGGCCGACCTCACCCTGGCGGTCTGTACCATCAACGCCTGGAACCGGCTGGCGATCAGCTTTGCCGCCGATGTGGGAAGTTATCAGCCCAGCTGAGCGGCCCAGTTGAGCGATTCACCGTTCCCCATCACCCTGACAGCGCCTTGCGCAGCCCGCCAAAGCGGCGCCGGTACTGAGCCGGCGTCAGCCCCACCTTGCGCCGAAACAACCGCCCGAAGAAGGCGCCATCCTCGTAGCCCACCGCCTCGGCAATGGCATCCACGGGCGTGGTCTCGGTCTCCAGCATCTGCTTGGCCTCTTCCAGGCGCAGGGTGTGCACGTATTCCATCGGCGTCAGGCCGGTGGCCTTCCTGAAACGGCGGTGGAAGCTGCGCTCACTCAGCCCGGAAACCTCGATCAGCGAGGCCACTGGCGAGGGCTCATCGTAGTGTTCCGCAACCCACGTCTGACAGCGGGCGATAACGGCATCCTCGGCTTGGCGGGTGCGGGCGAGCATGGCAAAGGGAAGCTGGCCGGCGGCATGCCAATCGATCAGGAACAGCTTGGCGAGGTGCATCGCCTCATCGACACTCGCCAAGCGGGCGACGAGATAGAGCGCCAGATCGCTCCAGGAGGTGCCGCCCCCGGCCATGACCAAGCGGCTGCCGATGCCGCCGATCACCAGGGCGCGATGCGGATGCACTCGCACGTCCGGATAGCGCCCCAGCACGTCGCAGTAGGCCCAGTGGGTGGTGGCATCCTCGCCCCGCAGCAGCCCCGACTCAGCCAGCAGCAGGGCGCCCGAGCAGGCGGTCGCCAGAATGGCCCCTTCGGCATGGCAGCGCTTGAGCCATGCGACTTCCTCGCTGTAACGCCCCTCGATCACCGCTTCGGGCGGCAGCGCGATCTCGGGGATGCACACCACATCGGGCACCCAATCCAGACCGGCATCGGGAACGACGCGCACGCCGTTGGCGACGGTCATTTCACGCGTACCGCTGCGCGCCACCACCCTGGGCATGAACAGCGACTCGCCGGCCTTGCCCTCGATCAGAGCGGGCCAGTCGCGTCCCGCCGAGGCGAAGACATCGTAAATCCCATACAGGGTGGAAGCCGCCACTTCGGGAATCGCCAGCAGCGCGATGGTGGGTTTGTGCATCGACATGGCGGAAACCGCCGGTTTTTGTCCGTAGGGACTTCAGTGTAACCCAACCGTGAGCGCCACAATGGGTTCTCCGCAATACCCAACGAAGCCCTAACGAAGTCCAACAACAACCTGGAGACCCCCATGACAGCCCAAGCACAATCCCAAACCGACGCGCCCGCCGCTATCGACGCCTCCCGCGTCGCCGGCTTCGAGAGCCGCTTCGTCACCGCGCTCAACGAAGCCGCCATGCTGCAGCTGATCTCGCTGGCCCATCGCAGCGGCCTGCTCGCCCAATTGGCCGACGGCGAGCCGGTGACCAGCAGCGAGCTTGCCGCCAAGACCGAGCTCAATGAGCGCTACGTACGCGAGTGGCTGGGCGGCGCCACGGTCGCCGCTCTGGTCGAGCACGACCCGCAGGCCATGACCTATCGCCTGCCGCTCGAGCACGCCGCCCTGCTGACCGACAGGGGCGAAGCCAATCTCGCCGTATTCGCCCAGTACCTGCCCTTGATGGGCCAGGTGGAGGATGACGTGCTGGAATGCTTTCGTCACGGCGGCGGCGTGCCCTACACCCGCTACGCCCGCTTCCACGAAGTCATGGCCGAGGACAGCGGACAGACCGTACTGCCCGTGCTGTTCGACGCCATTTTGCCGCTGGCGCCGGAACTCCCGGCAAGGCTGGAGCAGGGCATCGACGTGCTCGATCTCGGCTGCGGTCGCGGCCTGGCGCTGATGAAACTCGCCGAACGCTTCCCCGCCAGCCGCTTCGTCGGTTACGACCTCTCCCGGGAGGCCATCGGTTGGGCAACAGAGCGTGCCGCACGGCGGGGGCTCGGCAACCTGCGCTTCGAGGAGCGCGATCTCAGCGACTTCGACCTTACCGCGCCGGCCCAGCGCTACGATCTGGTCACGACCTTCGATGCCATTCACGACCAGGCCCACCCGCTGAATCTGCTCAAGGGAGTTCGTCGCACCCTGCGTCAGGATGGTGTCTACCTGGCCCAGGACATTCACGCCTCGAGCCATCACCACGGCGACCGCGACCACCCGATGGGGACGCTGCTCTATACCCTGTCGATCATGCACTGCATGAGTGTCTCCCTCGCCCAGGGCGGCGAGGGGCTGGGTACCATGTGGGGCCGGGAGAAGGCGCGGGAATATTTCGGCAAGGCCGGCTTCGGCAGCATTGAGGTTCACCAGCTGCCCCACGACATCCAGAACGACTACTGGGTGCTCAGGCCGTGAGCGACTGTCGACGATCGGGCTCGGCTCAGGCTTCCAGACTCACCGCCTGCCCGGTCACCACGATGCCGCCTGACAGGGGGATGTCCACCTGCAGGCGGCTGGGGCGGCCCATGGTCTCGCCCTGAACGATGATCAGCTGAGCGGGCGCCTGGAGCAGGCCGGCATCGCGCAGGTAACCGCCCAGTGCCGCGGCCGCCGCGCCGGTGGCGGGGTCTTCCACTACGCCGCCCACCGGGAACGGGTCGCGGGCGTGGAACCGCTCTGCACTCTCGCGCCACACCAGTTGCAGCGTGGTCAGGCCCTCGCGCAGCATCAGCGCCTTGAGCCCTTCGAAGTCATACTCGAGCCGTTCGAGGCGTGCCCGCTCCTTGCACGCCAGCACCAGGTGCCAGGCCCCGGCGTAGGCCCGCGCGGGGGGTATCTCGAGATCGAGCTCCTCGGCCTGCCAGCCAAGCAGCTCGCGCACCTCCTCGACCAGCTCGGGCTCGGCGGGGCGAAACTCCGGCGTCACCGACACCAGCGAGGCCTGCCACTCCCCTTCCACCTGGTTGACCGTGACCATCACCTCACCCACCGCCGTATCCAGCATGTAGCTACCCGCCCCGCTCAGCCGGCCCATCTGCACACCGCCGGCCACCGTGGCATGGCCGCAAAAGCTCACCTCCGCTTCGGGGCTGTAGTAGCGCACCGTGCGCCGCTCCCCCTCGGCCGGGGCAATGAAAGCAGTTTCGGAATAGCCCACCTCGGCGGCGATACGCTGCATCTCCGCCGGTTCGGGCAGTGCATCGCCCAGCCACACCCCGGCGGGGTTGCCGCCGCTCGGGTCATCGGTAAAGGCCGCAAGGCGATAGAGAGTGCCGCTCATGGAAAGCTCCTCATCACGAAAGCTCCTCGGGGGTGGAAAGGTGCCCAACAGTGGGGGCCGAAGGAAAGGATAGAACAGGCAGCACGATGGCGAAGCGACTATGTTTAAGCCTTTCGCAACCGGCATGCGCAGCACTTACCACACACAACAAAGCACCCGAGGCGATCATGAAAGTGAAACGCATCATGGCCAACACGGCGACAGAGGAGCTCGGCAAGGCAGCAGCATTTTACGGCGACATTCTGGGCCTCGACCTGCTGATGGACCACGGCTGGTTCCGCACCTACGGCGCGGACGCCAAGATGACGGTGCAGGTGAGCTTCGGTACCGAAGGTGGCTCCGGCACGCCCGTGCCCGATCTCTCCATCGAAGTCGACGATATCGAAGCAGCGCTGGCCCGCTTCGAGAAAGCGAGCGTGCCCATCGAGTACGGTCCCGTCAGCGAGCCCTGGGGCGTGCGGCGGTTCTACGTTCGCGACCCCTTCGGCAAGCTCGTCAACGTCTTGCAGCACGAGTAGGCGAATTGTTCCAGCCAGGCAATGGCCTGCCCGGCTCGCCCAGCGGACTCACCCCTCGGCTTGCAGCAAGCCCGTCGCGAGCTGGCGGAACGCCTCCACGGCTTTCGGCAGCACGGCGCGCGGCTCATCGGCGGCGGCGATCCACAGGGCGGCATTGAGTGCCGCGCCATTGATCAGGCGCGCGGCGGCTTCCGCATCCACCGGCTTGACTGTGCCTTCATCGATCAGCGCCTGAATGGTCTGCGTGGTACGTAGCAGGCAGGCGTTCTGATTGGGCCACTGCGAGGGATCGCCAAGCACCGCCGGACCATCCAGCAGCATGATGCGCTGGACTTCCGGCTCCAGCGCCATCTCGATATAGGCCACGCCCTCTTCGAGCAACCCCTCCCAGCGGCTTGCCGCGCGGGCCTGAGCGGCAAGCATGCGCTCTACCATTTCCTGGTCGATCTGATCGACCACCGCCTGCATCAGCCCCTGCTTGCCGCCGAAGTTGTGATAGAGCGCCCCCCGGGTCAGCCCGGCTTCGGCGGTCAGCTCATCCATCGAGGCCGCTGCATAGCCCTTGGTCGCGAAGGCCTCACGGGCGGCTCGAATGAGCTTGGCCCGGGTTTCCTCCATCTTCTGCGCACGTTTCGTCGCCACGCCCTCTCCTCACGCAATCTCAAAATTTCACATACGCAGCGTATGCGTATTGACATACGCTGCGTATGCGGCCAGCATAATTCACATACGGGCCGTATATCAATGCCGGCCGGGTAAAGGAAAACCCGGCTTGGCAACACCAATCACCGGATCAGAACCGGAGTAGAACGATGGCCAAACGCGATGCAGTCTTCCCTGCCGGTAGGCAGGCACTCTACGAGATCAACCGCTACTCGGCGGCAATCCGTTCGGGCGACTTCCTGTTCGTCTCGGGCCAGGTCGGCAGCCGCGAGGATGGCTCCCCCGAGCCGGATTTCGAAAACCAGGTTCAGCTCGCCTTCGACAACCTCTCGGCCGTTCTCGATGCCGCCGGTTGCACCTTCGACGATATCGTCGACGTCACCACCTTCCACACCGATCCCGCCGCCCAGTGGGAAGCGATCGACAGGGTTCGCACCAAGGCAATCGGCGAACCGCCCTACCCCAACTGGACCGCCATCGGCGTCAACTGGCTGGCGGGCTTCGACTTCGAAATCAAGGTGATCGCACGGATTCCACAGCCGGCCGCATAACCACGGCACCACCCGGCAGCCCGCCGCTCTGCAACGGCGGTGGGCTGCCAACGAGTGCGCCCGCAAAATGGCACACCCCAGGCCCCTAACCCATACTGCAGCGTGCACCCTACCAATGCCACCAAGCCGCCACGTCAGGAGCCGGACGGCTAGGGCAACGCTATGGAGGCACCCATGGATGAAGATCTCTAACGAATGACCCGCGAGGAGCTGATCGACGAAGCCAAACGGCTCCGTCAAGGTATCCGCGAGCACCGCAACTGCAGCGGACACGACCTGTGCTGGCACCATCCGTCCCTGTGGGCCTTACTGCCCGACAAGACCGACCCGGTTCCCGTGATACCCGAGTGGCCGGAGTTCATCAAAGGCTGCGTCAAGTATCGACAATCGCTGGACGAACAGGCACCCGATGCACCGCGCACGAATGAGTCGTATGACGAGTGAAACTGCCGCTCCCAAGCATTGAACTCCACCTTTCGTTGTAAGCTCTCTGCCACACCTGCGTAAGCCATGACGTCAATTTCTAAGACGCATGTCAGCTTTCGGTCAATTCGCGTAGCGAGACTGCAACATGGCGTTTACGTTTGTAAGAGACACGCAGGGAGGGAGCGAGATGAAGCGCATCGTCGTCTGCGCCGATGGTACCTGGCAATGTCCCGAAAGCGATAACCCCACACACGTACTGCGTCTGGCACGCGGCGTCGCTCCTGATTGTCAGGCCGGCACCAAGCAGATCGTCTATTACGACCAGGGCGTGGGCACCGAAGGCGATCGAATACGCGGTGGCGCCACCGGCGCCGGCATCGACAAGAACATCATGGATTGCTATCGCTTCGTCGTGCACAACTACGAGCCCGGCGATCAGCTCTTCCTGTTCGGCTTCAGCCGCGGCGCCTACACCGTTCGCTCCCTGGCGGGGCTCATCCGCAACTGCGGCCTGCTCCGGCGCGAGTGCGCCGAGAGAGTGAACGAGGCCTACGAGCTCTATCGTCAGCGCCCCAAGAGCTCCGCCCCCGCCGAGCGCAAGGCCACGGACTTTCGCCGCAAGCATGCCGTAGCGGACAAGACCGAGATCGAATTCATCGGCGTGTGGGACACCGTTGGCTCGCTGGGCATACCCGCCCCGTTCCTCGGCACCTTGGGTACCTCTCGCTACCTGTTCCACGACACCGCCCCCAGCAGCATCATTCGCCACGCCCGCCACGCCGTTTCCATCGACGAAAACCGCCAGGACTTCGAGCCCACCCTGTGGACGCCCAAGCCAGGCATCGACCTGAAGCAGGTGTGGTTCGCCGGCGTGCACACCGATATCGGCGGCGGCTATGAGAAGCGCGAACTCGGCGACTTCGCCGGGCAGTGGATGGCCAGTGAACCCGAAAGCTGCGGGCTCGCCCTCGAACCGCACTTCCACAGCGCCCTCAACCCGCGCCATACCGGCATTCAGCACAACGAATACAAAGGCTTCTACCGTGTGATGCGCCGCTCACAACAACGCACGCTGGAGCCCTGCGTGCACCGAAGCGTACGCCAACGCTGGGACGACCCGCACTTCACCTACAAGAGCCCGGCGTTGAAGAAGTTGCTCGATTCGGTGGGCGGGGATTGGGGCCGGGTGGAATTGGTGG
>MTEX01008452.1_pt1 | contig 95911 bp, 80 predicted proteins | sample 1042691 | NCBI WGS metagenome assembly MTEX01 (sample SAMN06185810, study PRJNA358809) | soil metagenome | isolation source: soil biostimulated with molasses as carbon source | place: India | collected 2015-05-23
TACACCGCTGCAGTGGACGATCATCTCGACGAGAACGGCTATATCGTGCCGGGTCTCGGCGACGCAGGGGACAAGATCTTCGGCACCCGATAATTTTTTGCCATCAACCTGTCTGCGCTCGTCGAGGTTCATCGGCAAAAAAACGCAAGATGCTGCCCCTGAGATCACGATCCAGGGGCGTTTTTCTGGGCAGGACGCCTTCGACCCAACGACACGACAAAAGAAGGAAAACACCCCATGAACGAACATGTGGCGGCTGCGCAGGCGCCTGCCGAATCCCTGCCCAGGGTGCTGCTGACCGGGGCACAGATGCTCTTCGTCGCTTTCGGCGCGCTGGTGCTGGTGCCGCTCTTGACCGGACTCGACCCCAGCGTGGCGCTGTTCACCGCCGGCGTGGGTACCCTGGTGTTCCACGGCGTGACCAAGGTGACCGTGCCGGTCTTCCTGGCATCATCGTTCGCCTTCATCGCCCCGATCCAGGGCTCGGTGGTCAATTTCGGCGTGCCGGCCACCATGGGCGGGCTGATGGCGGCGGGCCTGGTCTACGTGGCGATTTCGCAGGCGGTACGCCTGAAGGGCACGGCCTGGCTGCATCGCCTGCTGCCGCCGGTGGTAGTGGGGCCGGTGATCATGGTGATCGGCCTGGCCCTGGCGCCGGTGGCAGTCAGCATGGCCACCGGCGAGACCAGCGATCATATCGGCTACGGGGCGGCCATCGTGTTGTCGATGGCGAGTCTGCTGGTGACCCTGGTGCTGGCCGTATTCGGCCGCGGCCTGCTGCGGCTGGTGCCGATCATGGGCGGTATCGTCACCGGCTACGTCATGGCTCTGTTGATGGGGGTCGTCGACTTCACGCCGGTGCGGGAAGCAGCCTGGCTGGCCATGCCGTCGTTCACGGCGCCGAGCTTCCACTGGGCGGCAATCCTGTTCATGATTCCCGTGGCCATTGCGCCTGCGGTGGAGCATATCGGCGACATGGTGGCCATCGGCTCGGTCACGCGCAAGAACTACCTGGAGAAACCCGGTCTGCACCGTACCTTGCTGGGTGACGGTCTGGCGACCACCACCGCGGCGCTGTTCGGCGGTCCGCCCAACACCACCTATTCCGAAGTGACCGGCGCGGTGACTCTGACTCGTGCCTTCAACCCCAAGATCATGGTGGTAGCTGCCTGTATCGCCATCGGTCTGGCTTTCGTGGCCAAGCTGGGCGCACTGCTGCAGACCATCCCCGGCCCGGTGATGGGCGGCATCATGACCCTGCTGTTCGGCTCCATTGCCGTGGTCGGCATGAACACCCTGGTGCGCGCCGGGCATTCCCTTACCGCGCCGCGCAACCTGGTGGTGGTGTCGTTGATTCTGGTGTTCGGTATCGGCGGCATGCAGTTCGGGGGCGGTCAGTTCACCCTGCAGGGCGTGAGCCTGGCCGCGCTGGTGGGCATCGTCCTCAACTGGGTGTTGCCCACCGCCGACGACGAGTGACCCTCAGGTATGGTGCAGCTCCTTGCCGCCCTCGGAAAAGGTCGGCGGGGAGTTGGCGCTGACGATCACGCACTCTTCCTCGCCGACGTTGCGGAAGCGGTGGGGCAGGCGCGAGTCGAAGTAGTAGGCATCGCCTGCGCGCAGCAGGCGAGCCTCGCCGGCTACGGTGAGTTCTATCTCGCCGGCCACCACCACGCCGCCCTCCTCGCCGTCGTGCTCGAGCATGTCGGCGCCGGTATCCGCTCCGGGCGGGTAGCGCTCATGAATGATCGACATGCTGCGATCCGGGCGACGCGCCGCCACCAGCCGCCATGAAAGATGGCCGTCGCCGATCTCGGTGAGATCCTCGGCGGGGTAGAAGGCCCGCGGCGGGGAGGGTTCGTCGCCGGCGAAGAACGCGCTGATCGACACCGGCAGCGCATCGAGAATCTTCTTCAGCGAGCTCACCGACGGGCTGACGCTGTTCTGCTCGATCAGCGAGATGGTGCTGTTGGTGACACCGGCTCGCTTGGCCAGTTCACGCTGGGACAGCTTGCGTGCCTTGCGCAACTCGCGCAGACGTGTCCCTACATCAAATCCTTCCATTGTCAGGTCCAGAACGTTCGATTTGTTTGACACATGATACCCGTTAGCTGCGCCTTGGATAAGATGACCTTGATCATTGCATTGTCCGGGTTTGGCTCAGCGTCGTGGAAGCGGCGCGCGGGCTGAGGCATGATGGGGTATGACCGATCGATCAGAAAACGCGATACCCAACCCGCTCACCGACGTGACAGGCCTGATCCTGGCCGGAGGTGAGGGTCGGCGGATGGGCGGGCGAGACAAGGGGCTCGAGCCGTTTCGCGGCGCCGCGCTGGTAAGCCACGTGCAGGCGCGATTCGCCGGTAGGGTGGCCGAAGTGCTGATCAGTGCCAACCGTCACCTGGACGACTATCGCCAGTTGGCCGGGCGGGTGGTGCCCGATGCCCAGGGGGGCTTCCAGGGGCCGCTGATGGGTATCTACAGCGGCCTGCTCGCTGCCGATACGCCCTGGGTGCTGGTGGTACCCTGCGACACGCCGGCTCTGCCGGACGATCTGGTGGCGAGAATGGTCGCCGGCATCGGCGATCATCGAATCGCCGTGGCCCATGACGGCGAGCGGCTGCACCCCGTGGTCATGCTGCTCGAGCGCTCGCTGGCCGAGGACCTGCACGCCGCTCTGCAGGCAGGGGAGCGCAAGGTCGGTCGCTGGGTCGAGCGCCACGCCTGGACCGCCATCGATTTCAGTGACTGCCCGGACGCCTTCATCAACCTGAACAGCGAAGATGACAAGCGGCGCCTGGAGATGCGCCCGAACGAGGAGAGTTGACCCTGATGTCCCAAACGCAGCCAGCCGCGCTTGGCTTCGACGATACACTGCCGCTGCTGGGTATCGCCGCCTGGAGCGGCACCGGCAAGACCACTTTGCTGGAAGCGTTGCTGCCGCGCCTCGCGGCGCTTGGCGTGCGTACCGCCGTGATCAAGCATGCGCATCATGAATTCGATGTCGACCAGCCGGGCAAGGACAGCCATCGCCTGCGCCAGGCGGGCGCGGCCCCGATGCTGGTTGCGTCACGGGCCAGGTGGGCCATGATGATGGAAACGCCCGACAATCGGGAGGCCGATCTTGCGCAGCTGATCGACGTCGTGCGCAGCCAGCAGCCCGATCTGGTGCTGGTGGAAGGCTTCAAGGCCTGGCCCTTGCCGAAGCTAGAGCTCTACCGCGAGGCCGTCGGCAAGACGCTGCGAGTGGCCGAAGACCCATGGATAAAGGCCGTGGCGAGCCAGCCCCGAGTGGAGGTTCCGCCGGGGGTCGAATGGCTCGACCTCGACGACCTGAATGCCATTGCCGCCTGGGTGGCGGCCTGGCCGGCACGCTGGCCGGCCGAGTGCGTGCCTCGCGATATCGCTCGCTGACGACCGCTTAACTTGACCAGACAATTGATCCCGAGGCTGCAACCCATGAGTCTGACCCATCTCAATACGCGCGGCGAGGCCCATATGGTCGACGTTGCCGACAAGCCGGAAAGCCGCCGTGAGGCGACCGCTTCAGGTCATATCCAGATGAAGCCCGAGACCCTGGCGCTGCTGAGCGAGGGTGGGCTGCCCAAAGGGGACGTGCTGGCCACGGCGCGTATCGCCGGCATTCAGGCGGCCAAGCGCACCCACGAGCTGATCCCGCTCTGCCACGCCTTGCCGCTCTCCAAGGTGTCGGTGGATTTTCACCTGGACGAGCAGAACAGCCGCGTCGAGGTCGTCGCCACCTGTCGGCTCAATGGTCGCACCGGTGTGGAAATGGAGGCGCTGACGGCCGTCTCGGTGGCCTGTCTGACGCTCTACGACATGTGCAAGGCGGTCGATAAGGACATGGAGATCGGCGCCATCCACCTGGATGCCAAACAGGGCGGCAAGTCGGGCGACTACCGCCGCCAGGTGGCACCGGCAACGGCTCCCATCGTAACGGGTGAGGGTGCAACCGGGCAGGTCTCGGTGGGCAGCCGCTGCGCCATCGACTCGCCCTGCGTGCGGGTGAAGTTCCTGGCCGAACTGCGTGAGCGACTGGGCATCAGCGATGTCACCCTGCCGCTGGACAGCCTGCCGAGTACCGACGTCGGCGGCCTGAAGAGCGCGCTGGTGAAGCGCGACTCCCGCTTTGCCCGTCTCAGCGAAGGACGTGTGCTGTGTGCGGTCAATCAGGTCATGGCGCTGGACGCGACTCCCATCACCAACGACGATGAAGTGGCGTTCTTTCCGCCGGTGACGGGAGGCTGAGGCAATGATTCGGGTTCAGGACGCGCCTTTCGATGCGGGCGATGAACAGCAGCAGCTGCTTGCAGGACGCTCCGACATCGGCGCCGTGGTGAGCTTCACCGGACTGGTGCGCGACTTCAACGAGCGGCCCGATGTCACGGCACTGACGCTCGAGCATTATCCGGGCATGACCGAGGCGGCGCTGGGCGAGATCGTGACGCAGGCCGAAGCTCGCTGGCCGCTGCAGGGGGTGCGGGTCATCCACCGGGTTGGACGACTGACGCCGGGAGACCCTATCGTACTGGTGGTAGTCGCCAGTGCACATCGACGTGCCGCTTTCGAAGCCTGCGACTTCATCATGGACTATCTCAAGACCCGAGCCCCTTTCTGGAAAAAGGAACACAGCATCACGGGTGACTACTGGGTTGCCGAGCGTGAGTCGGATTACCGTGATGCCAGCCGCTGGGAGAGCGAGAATGACGAAATCCCCTGAGACATTGCCTGCCGAGTTGATCGACGACTTCGGCAGGCGTGTTCGCTACGTGCGAATCTCCGTGACGGATCGCTGCGATTTCCGCTGCGTCTACTGCATGAGTGAGGAGATGACGTTCCTTCCTCGGGCGCAGATATTGACACTGGAAGAGTTGAGTCTGGTGGCGCGGGCATTCGTCGAGATGGGGGTCGAGAAGATTCGGCTGACCGGCGGCGAACCCCTGGTGCGGCGCGGCATCGATCAGCTCATCGAGGCAACGAGTGCGTTGCCTGGGCTGCGCGATCTGGCCATGACCACCAATGGGGCAGGGCTGGTCAAACATGCGCGCCGCCTGCGTGAAGCAGGGCTGGGCAGGCTCAACATCAGCCTCGATACCCTGGATCCCGAGCGCTTTCGCAAGCTGACCCGTACCGGCGATTTGTCTCGCGTGCTGGAGGGCTTGCACGCCGCGCGCGAAGCGGGCTTTACGCGCATCAAGCTCAATGCCGTGATTCTGAAGGGGCGCAACGACGACGAAGTGCTCGATCTCGTCGAGTTCGCCCGCGCCCAGCGAGTCGACTTGAGCTTCATCGAGGAGATGCCTCTCGGCGACGTCTCCGACCATTCGCGGGCCGAGACCTTTTGCTCCAGTGATGAGGTGAAGGCGGCGATAGAGCAGCGTCACGAGCTGATTCCGACCACCGAGTCGACGCTGGGCCCTTCGCGTTACTTCCGCATGAGCGACAGCGACAGCCGTATCGGCTTCATTTCCCCTCATAGCCACAACTTCTGCTCCAGCTGCAATCGGGTTCGTGTGACGGCGGAAGGGCGGCTTCTGCTCTGCCTTGGCAACGAGCATTCTGTCGATCTGCGTGCCGTACTTCGCCAGCACCCGGGGGATCTCGATGCCCTCAAGCATGCCATCGTCAAGGCACTTCCTCTCAAGCCCGAGCGCCACCATTTCACCACCGATGGCGATGTTCAGATCGTTCGCTTCATGAACATGACGGGGGGATAAGAGAGGGAAGATGCCGACATAAGCCGGGACTCTTTGACGCTATTCCGTGCATCGTTGGTTGGGCCTTTTCTTGCCAAAATGGCAAATCGGCATATACTTTCGACGAGTGGGCCTTTACGGCTGACTCGTCGTTTTCTTGCATGGAGGAGGCCAATGTCCAGCGAAACCCTGGAGCGCATCGCCCGTAACAAGAACGTGGCTCGGGCCGCGGCTCGCCAGTTGAGCATGGAGCAGCTGCACAAGCTCTCCGATGTTATCGGCGAGGTCATCGAACAGAAAAATGAGGAAGAGAAGCTCCGCAAACAGGAAGAAGCGGACAAGGAAAGAAAACTGGCTGAGATCCGTGAGGCCATGAACGATGCTGGTCTCTCCGTGGAAGATCTCGTGGGTGAACAGCCACGCCGTCGGCGCGGTCGGCCACCCAAGAATGCCAGCGGTTCGTGACCCGGCAGGGAACGAATCGTCTGCTTGCAGTACTTCGGAAGGGGGCAAGGCGGGGGCCTTGGCTCCCTTCCGCTGCGCGATACTTCAAGCCAATCTCTTCGGCATCATGCAGCGGTCAGTGCCAGTCGTCAGCGAAAGGCCGGTGCCTCTACGGCCAAGAGCTGGAGATGAATGTCGGGTAACTGACGCAGATGTTGGCCCAGCCAATAGGTGATCTGCGGCTGCAGGGCTGAGCGTAGTTCGGCCAGCGTCGACACATCGATCTCTTCCAGCCTTTCGTCCAGCCATTCGGTGAAACTGTCCTCGTCCATGGCACTGACGCGGTGGGCATCCATCATCAGCCTGCCAATGCGGGTCCAGCCCGTGCCCGTGTAGGCCACGGAAAGCGCCAGATAGAGGATGCCGTGGCGCGAGGAACCCTGTTCCGCGGCGAGACCGGGCAGGGGAGCGACGGCGTTCTGGCTGACGATGCAGGGGCTTTGCGGATGGCGAGAGTCGACGTGCAAGCCCTCCGCATCCAGCCGGATCAGATCGCCATTGACCGGCAAGAGGGGCGCCTGGATGCCCATCGAGTGCGCCAGCTCCTGATGGGCCTGCTGGTGACGACGTTCGCCGTGCACCGGCAGCAGATGATGCGGCCTTACCCAACCGTAGAAGGTACGCAGCTCGTCCTGGGCCGGGTGGCCGGAGGCGTGCAGTTCCGGATGGTTGAATTCGTCCCAGATCGTCACGTCGAGGCGTTTGAGTGCGTGTTTGAGGCGCTCGATCTGATACTCGTTGCCGGGAATCGCCTTGGCCGAGAACAGCACGGTGTCGCCTGCCATCAGCTCGAAGCTGTGGTGCCGGCCGTGGGCGAGGCGGCTCAATGCCGCTCGCGGTTCCCCCTGGCTGCCGGTGGCGATCACCAGAACCTCTTCGGCTGGCAGATAACCCAGATCGCTGACCGGAACCAGCGCCGGCATGTCTTCCAGGTAACCCAGCCCCCGGGCCACGGCTACCATGCGCTCCATGGCGCGACCCATCAGACTCACCCGGCGCCCACAGCGCTCGGCGGCTCTGGCCACGGCCAGCACGCGAGCCAGGTTGCTGGCAAAGCAGGTCACCACGACCCGTCCCGTGCACTGGGCCAGGCGCTGCTCCAGGGCTCTGGCGACCTCGCCTTCGCTACGCGAGTGGCCCGGCATGGGGGCATTGGTCGAGTCGCCCACCAGCAGGTCGAGCGGCGCCAGGGCGCGAAAGGTCGCTCCTTTGATTGGCGGGCCGATGAGCGGCTCGGGGTCGAGTTTCCAATCGCCGGTATGCAGCACCCGGTAGTCGCCGGCGACGATCAGCAGCGCACAGCTCTCCGGTATCGAGTGGGTCAAGGGCAGATAGCGCAGGGTGAATGGGCCGCTTTCCAGGGCCTCGCCCGGCTCGATTACCTGAATGGCATCGATGGCCAGGCCGCGCTCATGGAATTTGGCGCGTAGCAGGCCGGCCGCCAGCGGGGTGGCATGAACCGGGCATTGCCATTTGGGCCACAGCCAGGCGACGGCACCGATGTGGTCTTCATGACCGTGGGTGATGAGCAGCGCCTGAGGGCGAATGCCAAGGGCCTCGGGCGTTTCCAGGCTGGGAACCTGCAACGGTGAGTCGGGCAGATCCTGACGGATCATCATGCCGCAATCGACCGCTATCCATGCATCCTCGTACCCGTAAAGCGTCATGTTCATGCCGATCTCACCACAGCCCCCCAGTGGCAGGAAGTGAAGCGGGCAGCGGCGGCGGGGACGAATGGTGACGCGGGTAGAAGGCATCGGCAAGACAGGGACCAGGCAATTGAGTCTTCACTATACGGGATCGTCGCGACCCTTCACAATGCGATGCCGCGGGCGGCAGCGGTTGGGCGTGTCGTGATATGGCGATTTCGCTACAATGCCGGCTTCCTGATTCCGTTCTGCAGCGGGTTTTTCATGTCTCACTATTATCGACTCGTCGTCTCCTGTCCCGACCGTCGCGGCATCGTGGCCCGCGTATCCGGGTTCATTGCAGGCCATGGGGGCTCCATCACCGAGGCGAGCCAGCACTCCGATCTGGAGGCCGGACGTTTCTTCATGCGCTACGAAATTCTCGCCGATTCCATCGGCATGAGCGCAAGCGAGTTGACCGAAGCCTTCGATCCGGTCGCCCGTGAGTTCGACATGGAGTGGGCCCTGCGCGACACTCGCCGTCGCCCCAGGGTGGTGATCATGGTCTCGCGAGAGTCCCACTGCCTGGTGGATCTACTCTATCGTTGGACGGCGGGGGAGCTCGATGGCGATATCGTCGGTGTCATCTCCAATCACGACGACATGCGCGGCCTGGTGGAGTGGCACGAGCTGCCGTATTTCCACGTTCCGGTGCAGGCCGACGACAAGGACGCGGCCTTTGCCGAAGTGGAGCGCCGGGTCGAAGCTCTGAAAGCCGACGTCGTGGTGCTGGCCCGCTACATGCAGATACTGCCGCCGCGGCTTTGCCAACGCTATGCCGGTCGGGTGATCAACATCCATCACAGCTTCCTGCCCTCCTTTGCCGGCGCGCGCCCCTATCATCAGGCCCACTCACGGGGGGTGAAGCTGATCGGCGCCACTTGCCACTATGTCACCGAGGAACTGGATGCCGGGCCGATCATCGAACAGGACATACACCGGGTGAGTCACTGCCATACGCCGCAGGACCTGGTGCGTTTCGGCCGCGACGTGGAGAAGGCGGTATTGGCCCGCGGGCTGCGCTGGCATCTGGAAGATCGGGTACTGATTCACGGCAACAAGACGGTCGTCTTCGCCTGAATCCGAACGGGGGTTCGGCATGACCATATCCGAACTGATACTGCCGACATGGATACTGCTCGCCTGCGGGGCGGTATCCATGTCGGTGCTGGGGCTGTCGGTGGTGCACCACTCCTGGCAGGCGCTGCTGAGCGACCGTGCCCTGCAGCACCGCTGGCTGGCGGCCAGCCTGGCGGTCGTGCTGATGTGGCAGCTCAGGGCGCAGTCGGTGGACTGGCTGAGTCTGCACTTGATGCTCACGGCTTTGCTGACCCTGATCTTCAAGGCGCCTTTGGCTCTCATGACCAATCTGATCGCCAACCTCTCCCTGGTGCTGTTGGGCAAGGTCGCCTGGCCCCTGCTGGGCGTCAACGTGCTGATCACCGGGGTGATCCCCGTCGTGATCACGGTGTCGATATGGCGCATCGTGGACCGCTATCTGCCCGATAATTTGTTCGTCTTCGTATTCGTGTGCGGCTTCTTCGGCGCGGCGCTGGCAGCGCTGGGAGCGGGGCTCGCTGGGCTGGGGCTGGTCATGCTGGGGGCGGTGGATCCCGAGGCCGTGTACCTGGCCAGGGAATATGCACTGTTCCTGCCACTGCTGATGCCGTCTGAAGCCTTCATCACCGGCATGCTGCTCAGCATCCTGATGGTCTATCACCCCCATTGGGTGGCTACCTTCGACAGCCACCGCTATATCGATACCAAGTGATCGGGCGGCAGTGAGTGGCATGCGAAGAGGGATCAGAAGGGCAGGCTGAGCTGGCGCCTGGCATCGTCCGATACCAGCCTCACTCCCACGCCGAGCAGGCGCACCGGTCGCCGTTGCCTGGCCCAGGCCTGTTCCATCAGCGAGGCGAAGGTCTCCGCGCTGGGTGAAGCGCCGCGGGAGTCCAGCGTGGTCAACGAAAAGTCGTCGAAGCGTACCTTCACGAAGGCGCCCGACACGGGCGGGTGGCCGTGGCGAGCCAGACGCGCCTCCAGTCGCTCGCAGAGCGGGATCAACTGTTCGTAGCACTGGGCCAGGTCGGGCAGGTCGCTGGCAAAGGTGGTCTCCACGCTCACCGACTTGCGCTCGCGCTCGATACGCACCGGCCGCTCGTCGATGCCCCGCGACAGTTCGAACAGGCGGCGACCGAACTTGCCGAACTCCTGCAGCAGGCGTTCCAGCGGAACCTGCTGCAGATCTTCGCAGGTGACGATCTCGAGCGTCTCGAGACGCTTGGCCGTGGCCGGGCCGACCCCGTGCAGCTTGGTCACGGGCAACTGGCGCAGGAACTCGTCTACCTGGTCCGGAGCGATGACGGTGAGGCCGTCCGGCTTCTCCCAGTCGCTGGCGATCTTGGCCAGAAATTTCGCTGGGGCCGCGCCCACCGAGACGGTGATCCCGACGCGTTTGAAGCACTCCTCCTTCAACCAGCGCGCCATCCAGGTGGCGCTGCCAGAAAAGCGGGTGACGTCGGTAACATCAAGGAAGGCCTCGTCCAGCGAGAGCGGTTCCACCAGCGGAGTCAGCTCGTGGAAGATGGCCAGCAGCTGCTGCGAGGCTTCGCGGTAGCGATCGAAGTCACCCTTGAGCAGGGTCAGGTGGGGGCACAGGCGCAGAGCCCTGGCAGTCGGCATGGCAGAGCGGATGCCATAGGCCCGCGCCGGATAGTTGCAGGTGGCGATCACCCCGCGACCCTCGGCGCTGCCGCCGATGGCCAGCGGCACCTCACGCAGCGCCGGGTTGTCGCGCATCTCCACTGCGGCATAGAAGCAGTCGCAGTCGGCATGCAGAATCTTGCGACTCATCAGTGTCGTTCCGCTCAGCTGGAGCGCTTTCTGAGCGATGACCAGACTAGGCGGAGCTCGACGAGGAAGCGGAGTTGACTGTAGTCAATGAGCATTCCGAGGAGAGCTCCAACGCCGTATGGTCGAGTTCAGGAAGCGATCAACCCAAGGCTTGGCCGTTGCCGCCGCGTATGACCCCCACCCCAATCCCCTCGATCTCGAGTTCCTGATGGCGCAGGTCGACCTCGATGGGAGCGAACTCGGGATTCTCCGCTTCCAGCACGACGCGGTGCCCCTGGCGATGAAAGCGCTTGACTGTCACCTCGTCTTCGAGGCGTGCCACCACGATCTGGCCGTCGCGCACACGCTCGGTGCGATGGACCGCCAGCAGGTCGCCTTCGAGGATGCCGATATCCTTCATCGACAGGCCGCGAACCTTGAGCAGGTAGTCGGCGCGGGGCGTGAAGTAGTCCGGCGGCAGCGGGCAGTAGCGGTCGATATGCTCGGCGGCGAGGATCGGGCTGCCGGCGGCGACCTCACCGATCACCGGCAATCCCTCGCTGCTGGGCTCCAGGGCGGCGGTATCGTTCTCCTGAGCCGGCAGGCGTATGCCGCGCGAAGTGCCGCGTATCACCCGGATCACGCCCTTGCGCTCCAGCGCACGCAGGTGCTCTTCGGCGGCATTCGGTGAGCGGAAACCCAGGGCCCGGGCGATCTCGGCCCGAGTGGGAGGGTAGCCGAGCTCTTGCATGGTCTTGACGATGAAGTCGTACACGTTCTGCTGGCGCGAGGTGAGAGGGCGGCTCATGGCGAACTCCGATGGCTGTCTTGCTCTATTGTGCAAGTATACAGCATGGAAGTCTATCCAGTAAAAGTGAAGTTCATCCGGCAGCATTTCACGGTGCCGTTTAAAACGCTGAGGCAACGCTATACGTTGTGTGAAGGCAGCGAATGACGTAGACTTTTGTAATGTTTAAAACAGGCGTTTCCAGCGGAAATTGATCATGGCCCAGACCGATACCGTCACGCGCATTCTCGATACCGCCGAGGTGCTTTTTGCCGAACGCGGCTTTGCCGAGACCTCACTGCGCACCATTACCAGCAAGGCGCGCGTCAATCTGGCGGCGGTGAACTATCACTTCGGCTCCAAGAAGGCGCTGATTCAGGCGGTATTCTCCCGCTATCTCGATCCTTTCACGGTGCGTTTCCATCACGCCCTCGATGAACTCGAGGCGCAACATGCCGGGGGCGTCATCCCGTTGGAAGAGCTGCTCGAGACCATGGCGCGTACCGTACTCGAGGTGCCGGCGGAAAAACATAGCCTCAAGGTATTCATGAAGCTGCTGGGGTTGGCCTACAGCCAGGCCCAGGGGCATCTGCGGCGGTACATCCAGGAGGAGTACGGCAGCGTCTTCACCCGTTTCACCGACCTGGTGCGTCGCGCCACGCCCGAACTGCCGGATGCCGAACGCTTCTGGCGCCTGCACTTCGTGCTGGGTACGGTGATCTTCACGCTCTCCGGTCTCGACGCACTGCGAGACATCGCCGAGAAGGACTATCACGAGCACGTGTCGGTACGCGACCTGATCCGCCGCCTGCGTCCGGTCGTGGTGGCTGCCATGAATGCGCCTCTGCCGCCGCCGCCCGCCGTGCAGCCGGCCAAGGCGAGCTGAAATGCGAACGCCGAGGCTCGATGCGTTGCCACCCAGTGAAGGGGCGTGGCTCGAGGTCGACATCGGCCGCCAGTGTCTCGTGCACTGGCAGGGTGAGCAACGGCAGGGAGAGTGGTCCGTCTCCACCGGACTTGCCGGCACCGGCCAACGTGAAGGCAGCGGTCGTACGCCGCTCGGCTGGCATTACGTGCGGGCCGCCATCGGCGACGGCTTGCCGCCCGGTAGCGTGTTTCGCGGACGACGTCATACCGGTGAGACGTTCAGTCAATCGCTGGCCGAGGCCCATCCGGAGCGCGATTGGATACTGACGCGAATCCTCTGGCTGTGCGGGCTCGAGCGGGGGTTCAACCGCGGGGGCGCCGTCGACTCCCAAAGGCGCTACATTTACCTGCATGGTACGCCGCCCGATCAGCCGATGGGGGTGCCGCGTTCGCACGGCTGCATCCGCATGCGCGATGCGGATCTGCTCGAGGTCTTCGCGCTGGCGCCGCCGGGAACGCCGGTCTGGCTCCACGAATAGAGCGCGGATCGAGTTGCGCCGGATCGTGCTAGGGGGTGGCTGTCGCCAGGCACGGCTTTCGTCTAGAATCAGCTCCCTTTCATGGCCAAAGGACTCCGCTCATGACCCAGACCCTAGGTCCGGTGATGCTCGACCTGGAAGGGACCGAGCTGCGTAGCGAAGAGCGCGAACTACTCATGCGCCAGGAGGTCGGTGGTGTCATTCTGTTTGCGCGAAACGTCGAACATGCACGACAGGTGCGCGAGCTGTGCAATGCCATTCGCAGCGTACGCCCCGGACTGCTACTGGCCATCGATCAGGAAGGGGGGCGCGTTCAGCGCCTGCGTGACGGCGTGACGCGTCTGCCCGCCATGGGCAAGATCGGTCGTGACTACGCGGCGAACCCCGAGGTGACGCTGCGCCTGTGTCTCGATGCCGGCTGGCTGCTGGGCATGGAGATGGCCGCCTGCGGACTCGACCTCAGCTTCGCCCCGGTACTCGATGTCGATAGCGGCATCTCCACAGTGATTGGCGATCGCAGCTTCTCTTCCGACCCCCATGCCGTGGCGGCCATGGCGGGGGCCTTCATTGGCGGCCTGCACGAAGCCGGCATGGCAGCGGTGGGCAAGCATTTTCCCGGCCACGGCAGCGTGGCGGCCGATTCCCACCTGGAGCTGCCCGTCGACGACCGTCCGCTGGAACAGCTGCGTCAACACGATCTGATTCCCTTCGCCGAACTGGCTGGGCGACTCGACGGTGTGATGCCGGCGCACGTCGTCTACTCCGCTTTCGATGCGCGGCCGGCGGGCTTTTCGGCGAGCTGGCTGGGTCTGCTGCGCGAGTCGCTGGGCTTCAAGGGCACCATCTTCTCCGACGACCTCGGCATGGCAGGCGCCGGTTTTGCCGGTTCGCCTGGCGAGCGCGCCTTGGCTGCGCTGGACGCCGGCTGCGACATGGTGCTGGTCTGCAACGACCGCGCCGCCGCGCTCGAAGCGCTGGATGCCTGCCAGGGGCGCAGCGTACGGCTGGGCTCGCGGCTGCGCTACGGTCGTGCACGTCCCGACATCGATTCATTGGAAGCGCTGGGTCGCTGGCGCCGGGTGCATGCCCGTCTCGAGGCCATGGCCTCGCTGTAACGTCTTCTCTTCCCGTTTACCTGCGTTGAAACGAGTCATACATGCCCAAACTCGAAGCCGACTTTCATCAATCCCTGGCCACCATGCGCGACGTCATGGACAACGCCGACTGTCTGATCAGCCATGAGGAGGTCGAACGCGCGTTGGATCGTATGGCCGAGCAGATCACGGCCGATCTGGGCGACAAGCTGCCGGTCTTCTACTGCGTGATGAACGGTGGCCTGATCACCACGGGGCACCTGCTCACCCGGCTTGGCTTCCCGCTGGAAGTCGACTACCTGCATGCCACCCGCTACCGCGGCGGCATTCGCGGCGGCGAGCTGTTCTGGAGAGTGTCGCCGGAGATCCCCATGGCCGGCCGCCATGTGGTGATCGTCGACGACATCCTCGACGAGGGCGCGACCCTGGCCGCCATTCTCGACTATTGCCAGGAGGCCGGCGCGGCGAGCATCTCCACCGCCGTACTGGTGGACAAGCGTCACGACCGCAAGGCAGTGCCGGGCCTCAAGGCCGACTACTGCAGCCTCGAAGTGGTCGATCGCTACGTATTCGGCTTCGGCATGGATTACAAGGGCTATTGGCGCAATGCGCCGGGGATCTTTGCGCCCAAAGGTCTCTAAGAGCTCTCGATTCGTGCAGCCTTGCACTAACGGAATGGGTTGCTACGACTGAACGAGCCAGGCGGTTAACGCCTGGCTCGTTGCTTTGCTTTTCGCTCAACGCGGCGTTCAGTCCAGTTCGCCGATGGCCTCGCCCAGCGCGTTGACCAGGCGGTCGATCTCGTCGCGCTCGACGATGAAGGGCAGGCCGAGCTGGATGGTGTCGCCGCCGTAGCGCACGTAGAAGCCCTTGTTCCAGCACTTCATGGCGATCTCGAAGGGGCGGCGGGCCGGCTCGCCGGGATAGGGCTCGATCTGCAGCGCCCCGGCAAGGCCGTAGTTGCGGATGTCGCTGATATAGCGGGTACCCTTGAGCCCATGCAGGGCCTCCTCGAAGACCGGGCTCATCTCGCGCACGCGTTGGATCAGGCGGTCGTTCTCGAGCACGTCGAGTGCGGCCAGCGCCGCGGCACAGGCCACCGGGTGGCCGGAGTAGGTGTAGCCGTGGGGCAGTTCGAGCATGTAGTCCGGGCCGCCCTGCTCCATGAAGGTGTGATAGATCTCGCCCTGCACGATCACCGCGCCCATGGGCACCGCGCCATTGGTCAACTGCTTGGCCACGTTGAGGATATCCGGCACCACGCCGAACTCCTCGGCGCCGGTCATGGAACCCATGCGGCCGAAGCCGGTGATGACCTCGTCGAAGATCAGCAGGATGTCGTGCTGATCGCAGATCTCGCGCAGCCGCTGCAGGTAGCCCTTGGGCGGCGGAATCACCCCGGCCGAGCCGGCCAGCGGCTCGACGATCACCGCGGCGATATTGGAGGCGTCGTGCAAGGCGATCAGCTCCAGCAGCTCCTCGGCCCGCTCGGCGCCGCGCTCGGGCATGCCCTTGGTGAAGGCATTCTCCGCGAGCAGGGTATGGGGCAGGTGGTCGGCGTCGATACCCTGGCCGAACAGCACACGGTTGGCGCCGATGCCGCCCAGGCTGATACCGCCGAAGTTGACCCCGTGATAGCCCTTGGCGCGGCCGATCAGCTTGGTCTTGGTCGGCTTGCCCTTCTTGCGCCAGTAGGCGCGGGCGATCTTCAGTGCGGTATCGGCGCTCTCCGAGCCGGAGCCGGTGTAGAACACATGGTCGAGCCCCTGGGGCATCAGTCCGCGAATTCGGTGGGCCAGCTCGAAGGCCTTGGGGTGGCCGAACTGGAACGCCGGCGAATAGTCCAGCTGCTGGAGCTGACGTGTCACGGCCTCGGTGATCTCCGGGCGGCAGTGGCCGGCACCGCAGGTCCACAGTCCCGAGAGGCCGTCGAAAATGCGCCGGCCGTCGGCGTCGGTGAAGTAGCTGCCCTCGGCGCCCACGATGATGCGTGGATCGCGCTTGAACTGGCGGTTGCCGGTATAGGGCATCCAGTAGGCGTCCAGTTGCTCCTGGCTCAGGCCGCCGTGCAGCGATTGATGAACTGACATCTGAGCACCTCTGTTGGCATGGCCGTGGTCGTCGGCCTTTCAGTTGCAGGCTAGGTCGAGATGAAGATAAGTTAAATCTAGATATTTTTAAGTTCACGTAAGCCATGGCTTAACTTTATGCATGAGCGGGCATATCCTCGTAGCCGAGAGTCTTGAACGAGGGATCAGGCCATGTCGCGCCGTAAGGAAGCCCTTTCGGCCCAGCCCGGCGATGCCGATCTACGCCTGCTGAAGATCTATCGCAAGGTGGTCGAGTGCGGCGGTTTCTCCGCTGCCGAGGTGGAGCTGAACATCAGCCGTGCTGCCATCAGCATGGCAATGAACGATCTCGAGACGCGCCTCGGGCTACGCCTGTGTCAGCGCGGTCGCAGCGGTTTCGCGCTGACCGACGACGGCGCGGAAGTCTACCAGGCGACCCTGCAACTGCTGGCCGCCGTGGAAGGGTTCCGCACCCGGGTCAACGGCCTGCATGCCTGGCTCAAGGGCGAGCTGAACATCGGTATTACCGACAATCTGGTGACCATGCCGCAGATGCATATCACCAACGCTCTGAGCGCACTCAAGGAGCGTGGGCCGGAAGTGCGCATCAACATTCGGATGATTCCGCCCAACGAGATCGAGCTGGCGGTGCTCGACGGTCGCCTGCATACCGGTGTGATACCGGCGCTGAAGACTCTTCCCGGCTTGCACTACCTATTGCTCTATGCAGAAACCTCGCAGCTGTACTGCGCCTCGGGCCATCCTCTGTTCGAGGTGGATGAGGTGACCGAGCAGCATCTCGGCGAGTGCGACGCGGTGGTGCCGGCCTACGCCCAGACGCCGGAAGTCAAGGCGCTGCATGAACCGCTCAGGGCTTCGGCCTCGGCAACCGACCGGGAGGGTATCGCCTTTCTGATTCTCTCCGACCGTTATATCGGCTACCTGCCGACCCACTACGCCGAGCGTTGGGTGGCCGGCGGCCGGATGCGCGCGCTGAATCCGGAACGCTGGCACTACCTCACCCACTACAGCGCCATTACCCGCAAGGGGGCTCCGCCCAACCCGGTGCTGGAGACCTATCTCGAAGAGCTGCAGCGCATGATCGGTGAATGAAACCCCCCAGCAGGCCAAGCCTGCTGGGGGGTGATGTGACCTGCCTGGGATCAGAGCAGCGGGGTCAGCCGGTTCGCGTCGCCGGGGTGGCGCTTACGGAAGCCTCGCCAGCGGCGCCGAGATCGGTGGCGATGGCCTCGCCCTGTTCCTCCCACAGCTGGCGCTCTTCTACGCTGGCGCGCGGTGAGAACATCCCGGTCTGGGCGTAGATCAGGCCGATGACGGGAGAGAGCCAGCAGGCGAAGGCCAGCGGGATGTACAGCAGGTTCTCGACATTGCCGTCGGCAATGCCGAGTGCCAGGGCGCTGATCACGAAGGCGCCGCCGGCATTCCATGGAATCAGGGGCGAAATGAGCGTGCCGCCTTCCTCGATGGCGCGCGACAGGTTCAGGGTCGAATAGCCCATGCCGCGATAGGTGGGGGCATACATGCGGCCGGGCAGGGCGATCGAGAGGTAGGGGTCGCCGGCGACCAGGTTGGTGGAAACCGAGGTCAGCACGGCCGAGGTCTGCAGGCCGGCGAAGCTACGCACCTTGGTCATGATGGCGCGGATGATCGCCTCCAGGCAGCCGGTCTTCTCCAGCGCGCCGCCGAAGCCCAGCGCGATGAGCACCAGCGAGATGGTCCACATCATCGACTGGATGCCGCCGCGGTTGAGCAGGCTGTCCATGGCGGCGATGCCGGTATCGATCGAGTAACCGCTGTTGGCATAGGTCAGCACGTCATGCACACCGACTCCCTGCACGAGCATCGCAGTGACCGCACCGGCCAGGGCGCCAGCGAACAGCGACGGGATGGGTGGCATGCGCTTGACCGCGAGCACGATGACCAGTACCGCCGGCAGCAGCAGCCAGGCGGAGATGGTGAAGTTCGCCTGCAGTGCCGATGTAATGGCCTCGATCCGCTCGAAGGAGGCGGAGTTGTCGTCGATCAGGGCGAAACCGGCACCGAGATAGATGGCGAAGGCGATCAGCATTGCCGGAATGGTGGTCGGCATCATGTTCTTGATGTGGGAGAAGACGTCCGTACCGGTGACCGCCGGGGCGAGATTGGTGGTGTCCGACAGCGGCGAGACCTTGTCGCCGAAGAATGCGCCCGAGACCACCGCGCCGGCGGTCCAGTACATCGGGATGTCGAAGCCGGCGCCGATGCCCATCAGGGCCAGGCCCACCGTGCCGACGGTGCCCCAGGAGGTACCCAGCGCCAGCGACACGATCGAGCATAGCAGCATGGCCGCGGCCAGGAAGATGGTCGGCGAGAGGATCGTCAGGCCGTAGTAGATCAGGGTCGGCACGGTACCGCTGGCGATCCATACGCCGATGATCATGCCGACGCAGATCAGCACGGAGACGGAGGGCAGCGACACGTGGATGACGTGGAAGATACCTTCTTCGATCTGCTTCCAGCGGAAGCCGAGCTTGACCCCCACCAGCGCCGTGATGGCCAGGCCGATCGCCAGGGGGATATGAGGTGTGAAGTCGCCGAAATAGAACAGCTGCACTGCCAATACCAGCAGTGTCAGGACGACGGGAGTCAGCGCCAGCGGCAGACTTGGCTGCTGATACTGGATAGGCGTTGAACTTTTCATATTAACTTTACCTTGGGACAAATGTGCGTTGTTCTTGGTTTGCTTATTTATCGATAAGCACGACTTAATCGATAAGCATTACGCAGCTTCCCAACCCTCATCGCCATGGGCAGGCGGCAGGGCCGATCACTGGGTTCGCTCCTGGAGTCGTCTTGGGCTCACCTCCTCGGGTCGTTGTCGCTTGTTGTCATGAGTACCGTCCTTCAGGCCTAATTGTTAGCCAATCTTGATAGGAATTGGCTCCAAATAACGCTAAATTGTTTTACCTTTGTCCTTAAAAATAAATATTGGTAGGCAATATGGCTAACAAACTGGACCGCATAGATCGCCGTATACTGAACCAGCTGCAGGAGAACGGGCGTCTTTCCATCGTGGAACTCGCCAGCCGGGTCAATCTGACCAAGACGCCTTGCGCTCAGCGGGTGCGCCGGCTCGAGCAGGCCGGTATCATTCGTGGTTACCGTGCCGACCTCGATCCTGAGCAACTGGGGGCGGGCCACGTGCTGGTAGTACTGGTGACGATGGAAAAGACCAGCGAAGACGCCCTGGATCGTTTCAACGAGGCCGTGCGTCTCATCCCCGAAGTGCAGGGCTGCTACATGGTGGCGGGAAACTTCGACTACATGCTCAAGGTGAGAACTCACGATATCTCCCATTACCGGGCCGTGCTGGTCCAGCAGATCGGTCGGTTGCCGAATGTCCATCAAACGCACTCCTTCGTGGTGATGGAGCTGGTGAAAGACGAAGTGACGGTGCCGGTTCCCATCGATAACTACTTCCAGCCGTAAGCTTCTCAACTCAGCACTCTCAGGCATTGCCCCGTGTGGTAGAGCGTGAAGCCGCTTTCGTAGCCGGAGCTGCGTAACGCTCTGGCCCGTATCGGCCGGGGTGTGCGAATCGGAAGGGGCAGGGCGTCGTCTTCGCCGCTGATCAGGTATCGGGCAAATCCCTTGCCCACTACGGTGCCGGTGGTGATGCCGCGACCGTTGTAGCCCGAAACGCCCAGCACGCCCGGGGCGAGTTCGAAGAGACGCAGCGTGTGATCGGGCGTGAAGCCGATGCGTCCCGTCCAACTGCATTCCCACTCGACGCTGCCCAACTGGGGAAAATAGTGACGCTGGATGCGGTTGGCCCAGCAGCGCAGGAAGGCGGCGGGCTTGCCTTCTCCCTTGCCGAGGCTGCCGAGAATCAGCCGGCCTTCTGCATCGCGGCGGATGCTGCTCAGCACCATGCGGGTATCCCAGGCGCCCTGATGCCCCGGCAGGATTTCATCGGCAGCCTCGCTGGATAGCGGCCGGGAGGCGACTTGGTAGAAGTGGCCGACGAAGAAATGGCGGCGGACCTCGTTCCAGCGATCCTCGGTGTAGGCATTGGTGGCAAGCACCAGGCGCTGGGCCTGGACGCTGCCGTGAGCGGTGGTGACCCGCCAGCCGTCTCCCGCCCGTGCGACGCCGGTGGCGGCGCTATGGGTGTGCAGGCGTGCGCCGGCCGCCTTGGCGGCACGTGCCAGGCCGCGGGTGTAGGCGCTGGGGTTCAGGGTGCCGGCACGGTGGTCGAGCAGGGCGCGGTGGATGCGCCGGGTGCCCAGGTGTTCCTGGCAGGCCGCTGCCTCGAGCAGTTCCACGGGCGCTCCGCGTCGCTGCAGCTGCTCCGCTCGCCGCGCCAGTTCCTGCTCGCCTCTACCGTTGTGTGCCAGGTGCAGGGTGCCGGTACGGGTCGCCTGGCAGGCGATTCCATGCTGCTCGATCAGCGAGAAGACGACCGCAGGCGCACCGCCGAGAATCGTGTTGGCGCGCTCGCCGATCTCCTCGCCCAGCACCTCACGGATATCATCCGGCGGTATCCACATCCCCGCATTGACGAGCCCGACGTTGCGTCCCGACGCGCCGCTGGGAACGTCGCCCGCTTCGATCAGGGTCACGTCGACGCCAGCCTCGGCCAGGTGCAGAGCAGTGCTGAGACCGGTGATTCCACCACCGATCACCAGCACATCGGTGCGGTGTTCGCCCTGCAGCGTGGTCAGCGCCAGGGGCGGCTCCGGAGAGGTGTCGTGCCAGAGACAGCGTTCCTTCATTGTGCCTCCCGTACGTGGAGGGTGGGGAAGGCCTCGGCAAACCGCTGCGCCGAGGCCGAGGGTGCCCTGCCGATCAGTCGAACTTGATGCCCTGGGCGAGCGGCAGCTCCCTGGAGTAGTTGACGGTGTTGGTCTGGCGGCGCATGTAGCTCTTCCATACGTCGGAGCCCGATTCGCGACCGCCGCCGGTCTCCTTCTCACCACCGAAGGCACCGCCGATCTCGGCGCCGCTGGGGCCGATGTTGACGTTGGCGATACCGCAGTCGCTGCCCACCGCTGAGACGAAGGTTTCCGCCTCGCGCACGTCGGTGGTGAAGATGCAGGAGGAGAGGCCCTGGGGCACGTCGTTGTTGAGCGCGATGGCCTCGTCGAGGGTTTCGTAGCCGATCACGTAGAGGATCGGCGCGAAGGTTTCGTGGCGTACCAGGTCGTTCTGACCTGCGATCTCGACGATGGCCGGTGCCACGTAGTAGCCCTCGGGATAGCGTTCGGCGAGCTGGCGCTGGCCGCCGAATACCTCGGCACCCTGCTCGCGGGCCTGGGTCAACACCGTCTGCATGGTGTCGAAGGCCTGGCGGTCGATCAGCGGGCCGATCAGGTTGCCGGCAAGCGGGTCGCCGATGCTGATGCCGGCATAGCTCTGCTTGAGCCGGGCGACGACCTCTGCCTGGATGGAGCGATGCACGATCAGGCGGCGCAGCGTGGTGCAGCGCTGGCCGGCGGTGCCCACCGCCGAGAAGAGGATGGCGCGCACGGCCATGTCCAGGTCGGCGCTGGGCGTCAGGATCATGGCATTGTTGCCGCCCAGTTCGAGGATGCTGCGACCGAAGCGAGCGGCCACCCGCGGTCCCACTTCACGGCCCATGCGCGTGCTGCCGGTGGCGCTGATCAGCGGAACCCTGGGGTCGTCGGTCAACTGCTCGCCCGCGGCACGCTCGCCGATGATCACTTGGCTGAGGTGCTGGGGCGCGTCATCGCCGAACTCGGCCATGGTGCGCTCGAGCAATGCCTGACAGGCCAGGGCGGTGAGAGGGGTCTTCTCGGAGGGCTTCCACAGCAGGCTGTCGCCGCACACCAGGGCCAGTGCCGCATTCCAGGCCCAGGGGGCGACGGGAAAATTGAAGGCAGTGATCAATCCGACCGGGCCGAGCGGGTGCCAGCTCTCGCGCATGTGGTGCCCGGGACGCTCGGAGGCGATGGTCAGGCCATAGAGCTGACGGGACTGGCCAACGGCGAGATCGCAGATGTCGATCATCTCCTGCACTTCACCGAGCCCTTCCTGGAGGATCTTGCCGCACTCCCAGGTGACCAGTGCGCCCAGGTCCTCCTTGTGGCGGCGCAGCTGATCGCCGAACAGGCGCACCAGTTCGCCGCGACGCGGGGCGGGTACCTGGCGCCAGGCTTCGAAAGCGCGTTGCGCGTTGGCGATGGCCGTGTCGACCTCCGCCGGGGTGGCCGTTCGAACCCGACCGATCTCGCTACCGTCGATGGGGGTGACGACCGCGATATCGCCGTTCCGGTACTGCTCGAGCGCCACGCCGAGGCGCTGCATCAGGGAGTCGATCATTCTTTCTCCTATCGTTATCATGCGAGAATGTCGTGGCACCCAGTATTGCTACAGCTGTCGAGCGGCAACAAGCGACGATTACGACACACATCATTCCTTAATTTCATACCAGGCGGGCTGAATGAGTCGTCGGCACCTTCCTTCCCTGGCCGGGCTGCAGTGCTTCGAGGCGGCGGCCCGCCATCTGAGCTTCACCCGCGCGGCGGACGAGCTGAGCCTGACCCAGAGTGCCGTGAGCAAGCAGGTCGCACAGCTGGAGTCGATCCTGGAACACCCGTTGTTCCGGCGCATCCGTCGGCGCCTGCACCTTACCCCCGAGGGGGCGATCTACCTCGGCGAGGCGCGCAAGATCCTCGCCCAGGTGGAGATGTCGACGCGCTACATGCAGTCCTACGGCGGAGAGGCGGACGTGCTCAACGTGGCTACCCTGCCCACCTTCGGCGCGCGCTGGCTGATCCCGCGGCTCAACGGGTTCCGCTTTCGCCATCCCAACATCAACCTCAACATCAGCAACCGTGTCGAGCCGTTCGACATGCAGCAGGAGCGGGTGGAGGTGGCGTTCTTCTTCGGCCACGGGGCCTGGCCCAAGGCCGAGTGCATCAAGTTGCTCGAGGAGGAGATGGTGCCGGTCTGCTCGCCCCAGGCGCTGGCAGGCATGAAGGTGGAGGAGCCGCTGGCGCTGACCCGGCTGGTGCTGCTGCAGAGCGCCACCCGGCCCGAGGCGTGGCACGACTGGTTCGATGCCCAGGGCCAGTACACCGAGCACAGCTACCATGGGCCGCGTTTCGACACCTTCTACATGGCGCTGCGGGCGGCGCAGGCCGGCTGCGGCGTGGCGCTGGTGCCGCGCTTCCTGGTCGACGAGGAGATCGACGAGGGCAAGCTGGTGGTGCCCTGGTCGTTCAGCCTGAAGAGCCGGGATGCCTATTACATGGCCTACCCGGAGCACATGGCCGAGCTCTACAAGGTGCGCGCCTTCATCGACTGGATACGCGAACGCATCGACTGAGCTGGAATCGTCGGCGTAAACGCAAGCACCCCTGCCGGGACAGGGGTGCTGTGAGCGTCACGACATTGACGAGGGATCAGGCCAGGCCCAGCTCGTGGGTGGCTTCCTCGCGCATCTTGAACTTCTGGATCTTGCCGGTGACGGTCATCGGGAACTCGTCGACGAACTTCACGTAGCGCGGGACCTTGTAGTGGGCGATCTTGCCCTTGCAGAACTCCTTGAGCTCGTCGGCGTTGAGCTTCCGGCCTTCCGCGAGCTTGACCCAGGCCATCACCTCCTCGCCGTACTTCTCGTCTGGCACGCCGATCACCTGCACGTCGGAGATGGCCGGGTGGGTGTAGAGGAAGTCCTCGATCTCGCGCGGGTAGATGTTCTCGCCGCCGCGGATGATCATGTCCTTGATGCGGCCGACGATGGCGATGTAGCCCTCCTCGTCCATGGTCGCCAGGTCGCCGGTGTGCATCCAGCCAGCGCTGTCGATGGACTTGGCGGTGGCCTCCTCGTTGTTCCAGTAACCCAGCATCACGCTGTAGCCGCGGGTACACAGCTCTCCGGTCTCGCCGCGCGGCACCACCGCGCCGGTTTCGGGGCTGACCAGCTTGACCTCCAAGTGGGGATGGATGGTGCCCACCGTGGTCACGCGCTTCTCCAGCGGGGCGTCGGTCTTGGTCTGGGTGCTGACCGGGCTGGTTTCGGTCATGCCGTAGCAGATGGTGACGTCTTCCATGTGCATCTTGTCGATGACCTTGCGCATTACCTCGATGGGGCAGATCGAGCCCGCCATGATGCCGGTGCGCAGGGTGGAGAGGTCGTACTGGGCGAAGTCGGGGTGCTCCAGCTCGGCAATGAACATGGTCGGCACGCCGTAGAGTGCCGTGGCCTTCTCGTCGGATACCGCCTTGAGCGTGGCCTCCGGGTCGAAGCCATCGCCCGGATAGATCATGGTGGCGCCGTGGGTCACGCAGCCCAGGTTGCCCATCACCATGCCGAAGCAGTGATAGAGCGGTACCGGGATCACCAGGCGGTCCTTCTCGGAGAAGCCCATGGTACGAGCGACGAAGAAGCCGTTGTTGAGGATGTTGTGGTGGGAGAGGGTGGCGCCCTTGGGTGCGCCGGTGGTGCCCGAGGTGTACTGGATGTTGATCGGCTCGTCGAACTGCAGCGTGGCCTGGATCTCGGCCAGGTGTTCCTCGGAGACCTCGTCGGCGTGGGCCAGCATGCTCTGCCAGCTGAACATGCCGGTCAGGGCGCGGTCGGCGTCGAGACACACCACGCGTTTGAGTTCGGGCAGCTTGGCGGCCGAGAAGGTGGACGGAGCACCTTCGCGCAACTCCGGCGCCAGCTCTGCCAGCGTGGCCACGTAGTCGGAGGTCTTGAACTTGCCCTGCAGGATCAGCGTCGAGGTGCCGGACTGCTTGAGTGCGTATTCGAGCTCATGGGTACGGTAGCTGGGGTTGATGTTGACCAGAATGGCGCCGATCTTGGCCGTGGCGAACTGGGTGATGGTCCACTCGGCACAGTTGGGAGACCAGATGCCGACCCGGTCGCCTTTCTTCACGCCCAGCGCGAGCATGGCTCGTGCCGCCTGATTCACCGCCTGCTGCAGCTCCTTCCAGGTGTAGCGCAGCCCCTGATGCAGGCTCAGCAGGGCCTCGCCGTCGGGGAAGCGTGCCACCGTTGCGTCGAAGCAGTCGCCAATGGTCTCGCCTTTCAGCGGGGTATCGCTGATGCCGCTGACGTAGCTGTTCGAGGCGCGTTGTTGAAGTGCTTGGCGTGTCATCGTGTTACCCGTCTTGTTGTGGCAGTTGGAGTCGGTTGACGATGGGCGGGTACTGACATGTCAGCCCGCCCTGAATTCGACGTGGCTTGGGCGCAAGAGGGCAGTCGGGCGTGCTAGCTCTGGTCGAGGCGTTCCAGCACTTCCCTGGCCCGCATCTCGACGTCGTCGAGTTCACGCTGCATCAGGCGGATGTCCTCGAGCTGGCGCTCCATGTTGCTGCGCTTGTCGGCGAGGATCTCCAGCAGCCGCTTGAGCTGCCTGGCGTTGCCGTCGGGCATGGCGTCGTACATCTCGATGACTTCACGAATCTCGGCCAGCGAGAAGCCCAGGCGCTTGCCGCGTAGGGTGAGCTTGAGACGAACGCGGTCCTTCTCGTGGTAGATACGGGTCTGGCCGCGACGCTCCGGCGCCAGCAACCCTTCCTGCTCATAGAAACGGATGGTGCGCGGCGTCACCTCGAACATCCGGGCCAGCTCGCCGATGGAGTAGGTGCGGCGCTGTCGCGTCAGGCTGCCGTTGGCCGGGGAACTGACTTCCGCTTTGGATATGTTCATCGTTGTTTTCCTATGAGTTGGGCGGGCCGTCTTGCAGTGTCCCTCCACATAACCGCAACACTAGACGACGTTGACGTTAACGTAAAGTGGTTGTCGACCAAGGGATGTATGCGATAAAACCTAGCAAGTGCTAGGTTGGTTGGCATAAGCTCGGCCTTGAAGGCCGTGCAAACCAGCTGTTGCTGGAAGTGCGCTACGCCAAATATCTTGAGGAACCGCAATGGAATTCTCCCTAACCGACGATCAGAGGGCGCTGGTCCAGGCCGCCGCCGATTTTTCGCAGGCAGAGCTGGCCGACCATGCTGCCGAATGGGACGCTACCTCGCATTTTCCGGTCGACGTCATACGCCGGGCCGGCGAGGCGGGTTTCCTCGGCATCTACATCCCCGAAGAGCGCGGCGGGCTTGGTCTGTCGCGCCTGGATGCCTCGCTGATCTTCGAGCAGCTCTCCCAGGGCTGCATCGCCACCACCGCCTATCTTACCATTCACAACATGGTGGCCTGGATGGTGGCCAGCTGGGGCAGCGACGAACTTCGGGAAACCTGGGTCGAGCGCCTGATCAGCGGTGAGTGCCTGGGTTGCTACTGCCTGACCGAGCCGGGTTCCGGGTCGGATGCCGCCAGCCTGCGTACCAAGGCCGTGCGCGAGGGCGATGAGTATGTGATCTCCGGCTCCAAGATGTTCATCTCCGGCGCCGGCGCCAACGACATGCTGGTGGTCATGGCGCGCACGGGCGCGCCCGACAGCGGTGCCGGTGGCGTGTCGGCGATTCTGGTGCCGGCGGACGCTGCGGGTATCGAATACGGCAAGAACGAAGAGAAGATGGGCTGGAAGAGCCAGCCCACCCGGCTGATCAGCTTCGACGGCGTGCGCGTGCCGGTCGGCAACCTGCTGGGCGAGGAAGGCCAGGGCTTCAAGTTGGCCATGAAGGGGCTTGACGGCGGTCGGCTCAATATTGCCAGCTGTTCGCTGGGGGCCGCGCAGCACGCCTTGACCCTGGCGCGCAACTACCTGCAGGAGCGCAAGCAGTTCGGCCGCGAGCTGGCCCACTTCCAGGCGCTGCAGTTCAAGCTGGCCGACATGGCCACCGAGCTGACGGCGGCCCGGTTGATGGTGCGACATGCCGCCTGGCGGCTCGATCAGGGCGATCCGGAGGCCACCGCGTACTGCGCCATGGCCAAGCGCTTTGCCACCGACATGGGCTTCAACGTCTGCAACGAAGCGCTGCAGCTGCATGGCGGATATGGTTACCTGAGAGAGTTCCCCCTGGAGCGCATGGTGCGCGACACCCGCGTGCATCAGATCCTCGAGGGTACCAACGAGATCATGCGTGTCATCGTGGCCCGTCGTCTGCTGACGGACGGCACGATCGAAGCGCTTCAGCAATGACAAGGAGAAAGCAGGCATGACGGACCTTGCGGTCATCTTCGATGAACTGCCGACCCGGGATGGAGGAAGAATCGGCATCGCTACCCTCAATGCACCGAAGTCGCTCAATGCCCTGTCGCTGGATATGGCCCGCCAGCTGGATGCCAAGCTGCAGGCCTGGGCGGTGGATCGCAGCATCGTGGCGGTATGGCTCGAGGGCAGCGGCGAGAAGGCGTTCTGTGCCGGTGGCGACGTGGTGGCACTGTACCGCTCGATGACCGAAGAGGGGGAAAATCGCGGTGCCGGCCGCGACAGCCTCTTTGCCGAAACCTACTTCACCACGGAATATCGCCTCGACTACCGCATCCATCGCTACCCCAAGCCGATCCTGGTGTGGGGCGACGGCATCGTCATGGGCGGCGGCCTGGGTCTCATGGCCGGCGCTGCTCGTCGTCTGGTGACCGAGACCACGCTGATCGCCATGCCCGAGATCACCATCGGCCTCTATCCGGACATCGGCGCAAGCTGGTTTCTCAACCGCATGCCGCCGGGCGTGGGGGCCTATCTCGGCCTTACCGGCGCTCAGCTCAACGCCCGCGATGCGCTCGACCTGGGCCTGGCCGATCACTTCGTGCCGCGGGAGCGGCGTAGCGAATTGCTCGAGGCGCTGGGGGCGGCCGACTACGGCACGCGCAGCCGGCGCGACCTGCAGGCCGGCGTGCAGGGTGTGCTCGACGAGTTCGAGGCGCGCCGGCAGGCGCCTGCCGCTCAGGTGTGGCCGCTGCTCGATCACGTTCAGGCATTGACGGCCCAGATCGATGCGCCAGCGGCCGTGCGTCGCATCCTCGCGGACGCCCGTGACGACGCCTGGCTGGCGGCCAACCGCAAGCGCCTCGAAGCGGGCAGCCCGCTGAGCGCTCACCTGGTGTGGCGCATGCTGGAACGCCACAGGCATACCAGCCTGGCCGACGCCTTCCGCGACGAGCTGAACCTCTCGGTGCAGTGCTGTCGTCGTGGAGACGTCGCCGAGGGGGTTCGCGCGCTGTTGATCGACAAGGACAGGAATCCCAAGTGGCAGCACGCCAGCGTCGACGACGTGCCCGAAGCGGACCTTCAGGCGCTGCTCGAGCCGCTGTGGAGCGCGGAGGAGCATCCGCTGCGCGATCTCGACTGCGGCGAGCGGGTACGCTGAATGATATCCGCATTCCCGACCATGACATAACGCCATAACGACAATCAGGAGCAGCTCGCATGAAAATCGCCTTCATCGGCCTGGGCAACATGGGTGCCCCGATGGCCCATAACCTGGTCAAGGCCGGCCATGAGGTCAGTGTCTTCGATCTCGTCGAGGCCGCCATGAAGCACCTTGAGAGCGCCGGGGCGCGTGCCTGCGCCAGCGCACAGAGTGCGGCCAGCGGCGCCGAGGTCGTCATCTCCATGCTACCGGCCGGCCAGCACGTGCGTCGTCTCTATCTCGGCCGTGACGACTCCCCGGGCTTGTTCGATGCCCTGGAGGGCAAGCCGCTGATCATCGACGCCTCCACCATCTCGCCGGAAGACGCCCGCGCGGTGGGTGCGGGCGCCGAGCAGCGTGGCCTGACCTACCTCGATGCGCCGGTTTCCGGCGGTGTGGGCGGCGCCCAGGCCGGCACTCTGACCTTTATCGTCGGTGGCAGCGAGGCCGGCTTCGAGCAGGCCAAGCCGGTGCTGGAAGCGATGGGCAAGAACATCTTCCATGCCGGCGAGGTGGGGGCCGGTCAGGTCGCCAAGATCTGCAACAACATGCTGCTCGGCATTCTCATGAGCGGCACCGCCGAAGCGCTGGCGCTGGGGGTCAAGAACGGCCTCGACCCGGCAGTGCTCTCGGAGATCATGAAGCAGAGCAGCGGCGGCAACTGGGCGCTCAACGTCTACAACCCATGGCCCGGGGTGATGCAGGGTTCGGCCGCCTCGCGCGACTACCAGGGCGGCTTCCTCACCGACCTGATGGCCAAGGATCTCGGGCTGGCGTGGGAGCTGGCACTGGGCTGCAAGGCCACGGTGCCGATGGGCTCCCAGGCACGCAACCTGTTCGCGCTGCATGCGGCCCAGGGCAACGGCGGCCTCGACTTCTCCAGTATCCAGAAGCTTTACCGCGCGGGCGAATAGGGGCTAGCGATAGGGGCTAGCGAATAGAGTCGAATCCGTTTTGGCACTTACCCTGGAAGCGGGCACAATCTTGTGCCCGCTTCTGGTTTCCGAGGCTTCATGACATCCACTTCCCCACGTTCCGGCTCCGGCGAACGCCGCCCCATGCGGCGTGAGCTGCTCGAAGGTCCCATTGCCCTGACCCTGCTGCGCAAGTGTCTGCCCGTGGTGGGCGGCATGCTTGCCATGATGAGCTTCAACCTGGTGGACACCTGGTTCATCGCGCGGCTGGGAGCGGAGCCGCTGGCGGCGGTGTCGTTCACCTTTCCGGTGGTGTTCGCGGTGATCAGCCTCGCCATCGGTCTGGGCATCGGTACCTCGGCGGTGGTGGCGCGCCTGCTGGGACGGGGCGATCACGACACGGTGCGGCGCAGGGCCACCGATGCCGCGCTGCTGGCGCTGGCGGTCGGCGTAGTGTTGAGCCTGCTCGGCCTGGCCACGCTGGAGCCGCTGTTCCGGCTGCTGGGGGCAGACGCCACTCTCATGCCGCACATCCATGACTACATGGGCATCTGGTACCTGGGCGCGGCGGCGCTGATCGTGCCGCGGGTGCTCAACAGCGTGCTGCGGGCCCAGGGCAACACCCTGATCCCCGGGCTGATGATGGCGCTGGCGGCACTGCTCAACGGCCTGCTCGACTGGCTGCTGATCTTCGGCGTGGGGCCGCTGCCGGCGCTCGGCGTGCAGGGCGCGGCCTTGGCCACGGTGCTGAGCTGGAGCGCCATGACCGCGGCGCTGTTCTGGCAGCGCGAGCTGCGCGAGTGCCTCGACCTGCGCCATCTCACACCGAGCGGGCTGCTGGCGTCGTGGCGCGAGCTGGGCCGCATTGCCGTGCCGGCGGCGATCACCAGCGTGTTCACGCCGTTGGCCCTGGCGCTGGTGACCCGCATCGTCGCCGGGCACGGCCACCATGCGGTAGCGGGCTACGGCGTGGGCACGCGCATCGAGGCCATCGCTCAGATCGGCGTACTGGCGCTGTCGATGACGCTGCCGCCGCTGGTCAGCCAGAACGCCGGGGCAGGGCAGCACGAGCGCGTGCGGCGGGCCATCTTCGGCTGCTTCGTCTTCGTGCTGGTGTGGCAGTTCGGTATCTGGCTGCTGCTGCAGCTGTTGGCTCCCTGGCTCGTTGCCAGCTATACCCCGGGCGGCGAGATGAGCGAGGTGCTGCGCAGGTTTCTGTGGTGGGTGCCGCTGGGGCTGGGCGCCCAGGGCGTCGTGATCCTGGCGGTGTCGTCGTTCAATGCGCTGCACGAGCCGGCTCGCGCCATGCGTCTCTCCGTGGTTCGACTGTTCCTGCTGACGGTGCCGCTGGCGTGGCTGGGTGGCGTGCTGGGCGGCGTCGAGGGCATTTTCATCGGGCTGTTCCTGGCCAATGTGGCGGTGGGCCTGGTGGCCTGGGGTGCGCTGCGTCGGCGCCTCGACGGCTTGTCCATGGAGGCACACGAGGCCGGTTCAGTGCGGCCAAAAGTGTAAGGAATCGAGCGAAAAGGGACTTGGCTTTCCGGCTGTTTTGCTCTACATTCGATTAAAATGTAGATATTTCTCCAGGAGAGCCGCCATGAGTAACATTACCCCCATGACCTGGGAAGACCCGTTCCGCCTGATCGATCAGCTCGACGAAGACGAGCGCATGGTGCATCAGACCGCCCACGACTACTGCCAGGACAAGCTGATGCCGCGGGTGCTCGAGGCCAACCGCCACGAGCGCTTCGACCGCGAGATCATGAACGAGATGGGTGAGCTTGGCCTGCTCGGCGCCACCATCGACGGCTACGGCTGTGCCGGCATGAACTACGTCAGCTACGGCCTGATCGCCCGTGAAGTGGAGCGCGTCGACTCCGGCTACCGCAGCGCCATGAGCGTGCAGTCGAGCCTGGTGATGTACCCCATTCACGCCTTCGGCAGTGAAGCCCAGCGCGAGAAGTACCTGCCCAAGCTGGCCACCGGCGAGTGGGTCGGCTGCTTCGGTCTTACCGAGCCCGACCATGGCTCCGACCCGGGCGGCATGTCCACCCGTGCCACCCGCACCGAGAACGGCTGGCGCCTCAACGGCACCAAGACCTGGATCACCAACTCGCCCATCGCCGACGTGTTCGTGGTGTGGGCGCGTGACGAAGAGGGCGTGATCAACGGCTTCATCCTCGAGAAGGGCATGAAGGGGCTCTCGGCGCCCAAGATCGAGGGCAAGTTCAGCCTGCGCGCCTCCATCACCGGCCAGATCGCCATGCAGGACGTGGAAGTTTCCGACGAGCAGCGCCTGCCGGGCGTGACCGGCCTCAAGGGGCCATTCTCGTGCCTGAACCGCGCCCGCTTCGGCATCGCCTGGGGCAGCATGGGTGCCGCCGAGGCATGCTGGCACGCCGCTCGTCAGTACACTCTGGATCGCAAGCAGTTCGGCCGGCCGCTGGCCGCCAATCAGCTGATCCAGAAGAAGCTCGCCGACATGCAGACCGAGATCGCCCTGGGCCTGCAGGCGGCACTGCGGGTAGGCCGCATGATCGACGCGGGCCAACTGGTGCCGGAGGCGATCTCGCTGATCAAGCGCAACAACTGCGGCAAGGCGCTGGACATCGCCCGGGTGGCGCGCGACATGCATGGCGGCAACGGCATCGCCGACGAATATCACGTGATTCGCCACGTGATGAACCTCGAGGCGGTGAACACCTACGAGGGCACTCACGACGTGCACGCGCTGATACTGGGTCGCGCTCAGACCGGCATTCAAGCCTTCGCCAATTGAGCTGGGGCCAAGGGAGTGCAAGCATGAGTCGACCGCTGGAAGGTATCACGGTGCTCGACATGTCGCGGGTACTGGCCGGCCCCTGGGCCGGCCAACTGCTCGCCGATCTCGGGGCGCGGGTGATCAAGATCGAGCATCCCGAGCGCGGCGACGACACCCGCGGCTGGGGGCCGCCGTGGCTGGCCGAGGATGACGAAGCCGAGCGGGTGGCGGCCTATTTCCTGTGCGCCAATCGCGGCAAGCAGTCGCTGGCGGTGGACGTCGCCAGCGAGCGGGGCCAGGCGTTGATCCGCCAGCTCGCCGCCGGCGCCGACGTCATGCTCGAGAACTTCAAGGTCGGCGGCCTGGCCAAGTACGGCCTCGACTACGCCAGCCTCAAGGCGCTCAATCCACGCCTGATCGGCTGCTCCATCACCGGCTTCGGCCAGGATGGCCCCTATGCACACCGCGCCGGCTACGACTTCATGATCCAGGCCATGGGCGGGTTGATGAGCATCGGCGGCGAGCCGGACGGCATGCCGATGAAGACCGGCGTGGCCATTACCGACGTGATGACCGGGCTCTACGCCACCATCGGCGTGCTTTCCGCGCTGCACGAGCGCGAGCGCACCGGCCAGGGGCGGCATGTGGACGTGGCGCTGCTCGACGTGCAGGTAGCCACGCTCGCCAACCAGGCGCTCAATGCCCTGGTCAGCGGGGTCTCGCCCGAGCGTCACGGCAACGCCCACCCCAACATCGTGCCTTATCAGGCCTTCGCCTGTGCCGACGGGCATCTGGTACTCACCGTGGGCAACGACGCCCAGTTCTCGCGTCTTGCCGAACTGCTGGGCCACCCCGAATGGGCTCGGGATCCGGCCTATGCCACCAATGCCGCCCGAGTGGGCAACCGTGAGGTGCTGGTGCCGTTGATCCAGTCGATCTTCCTGACTCGTGGTCGCGATGAATGGCTGGCCGAGCTGGAGGCGCGGGGCATCCCCGCCGGGCCCATCAACACCATCAGTGAGGTGTTCGACGATCCCCAGGTGAAGCACCGCGGCATGCAGCGTACCCTCGCGCGCGGCGAGCTCGAGGTGCCTCAGGTCGCCTGTCCGCTGCGCTTCGACAGCGAGCCCGCACTGAGCGAGGTGGCGCCGCCCCGGCTGGGCCAGGACAGCGACGCGATACTCGCCGAGATGGGCCTGACCGAGGACGACATCGCCCGTTTGCGCCGCGAAGGCATCGTGCGCTGATCGGCTGAGTCAGCTGGCGACGGTCGGCAGTGGTGGACACTCTCCCCGCGACCGGCCGCCGTCTCGCAATCCCAGGGTGCCGACGCCGGGCAGCTTGACGCCGAGCGCTGCCGGATCGATGCCGAGCACCAGCCCGCCGATGTTGAGTTCAAGCCCCTCTCTCAGCCCTGCCGCGGCGCCGAGCATGCCGGCCAGCGACAGTTGCACGCCGGTACCGCTGGGGGTGGCTGCCAGTACGCTCCCACCCAGGTAGTCCTTGCCGATCGCGCTGGAGGGCAGCGCCACATCCAGCTCCGGCACTTCGCGAATCAGCCAGGCCACGAAGGTATTGCTGTTGGGTCCCGGCCAGGCGCGATAGTGCTCGCGATAGGGGTACTCGGGCAGCAGCGCCTCGATCCGCGCGATGGCGCTTTCGGCTTCGCTGCCACACAGGGTGGCGTGCAGCGTCGGTGCGCTGCCGAACCAGGCGCGGTCGGGCGTGCCGGCGCGCGAGGTGAGGGCGGGGCGGCCCCAGCCGGTCACTTGGTGCAGGGTATAGCTGTCGGCGTTCGCCGGCTTGGTAGCCACCCAGGCGTGCACGGCAAAGATGCCGCGCCAGTTGAAGGCGCGGGCCGAGTAGATCTGCACCACGGCCTCACGCAACTCGCTGGGCGCCGGGGCCAGCCCGACGGGAGAGCGGTCGGCGCTGCGCCAGTCACCGCGGGTATCGATGCCACCGAACTGCCACATGTAGAGTGGCCCACCGATCAGCAGCAACGTCAGGAGCAGCAGCCCCAGAGACAGCTTGCGCATGGTGCGTCGGGTCTCAGCGCGGCGAGAAGCGCCGAGTGAGTCCCGTCTCGGCGATCATGCGGGTGGAAATCTCCTCCACCGAGAAGCGTGTGGTGTCGATGAAGGGGATGTGCATCTGGCGGTAGAGCCCTTCCGCCTGCTCCACTTCCTGTACGCACTGGTCCAGCGAGCTGTAGCGGCTGTTGGGCCGTCGCTCATGACGAATGGCAGCCAGTCGGCGCGGGTCGATGGTCAGCCCGAACAGCTTGTGGCGGTGCTTGGCCAGGGCGGGAGGCAGTTTGAGGTTGCCGTCCTCGTCCTGGTCGTCCTCGGTGAGGGGATAGTTGGCGGCACGAATGCCGAACTGCAGTGCCAGGTAGAGCGAGGTCGGTGTCTTGCCGCAGCGCGACACGCCGACCAGGATCACGTCGGCCTGGTCGTACTGGTGGGTGCGGGCGCCGTCGTCGTTGTCCAGGGCGAAGTGAACCGAGTGGATGCGGTCCATATAGACCTCATCCTTGCCGATGGAGTGGGTGCGCCCCACGGTGTAGCTCGAATGGGTGCCGAGCTCTTGTTCCAGCGGTTTGAGGAAGGTCGAGAAGATATCCACCTTGAAGCCCGGAGCGCGGCGAATCACCTCGCGAATCGACTCGTCGACGATGGTGTCGATGATGATCGGCTCCTCACCGTCGCGTACCGCCGTGGCTTCGATGATGTCGACCAGGGTGCGCGCCTTGTCGAGGGAGTCGATATAGGGTTTGGTCAGCATGCGCAGCTCGACGTTCTCGAACTGTGCCAGCAGGCTGCGGCCCAGGCTCTCGGCGGTGATGCCGGTGCCGTCGGAAATGAAGAAGGCGGTGCGAGGCATGTCGTCGGCGCTATTCGTTGTGTAGGGAGCTCCATTGTCCGGGCTACCGAGCGTGGCGGCAAGGTACCGCTTCGCGGCCCAGAGTGCGGCTTGACTACAGGAATCGGTCAAATCGAGCCGTTGTTGTAAAAAACCTCCAGTGACTTCGATGTTAGACCAATGGCGAATATGGCCGCTTGCGTTTAAGGTGGGCAGCATTGCGCTTTTCGCCTGAACAGCGGGTGCGAAAGCCTTGGCAACGAAGATTCAAGGGGGTTACGTGGAAGATTACATCCTGTGGTTCGATCAGCTCGGCATGGACGACGTCGAACGCGTAGGCGGCAAGAACGCCTCGCTGGGCGAGATGATCTCGAACCTGTCGGGGGCCGGCGTCACCGTCCCTGGGGGCTTTGCCACCACGGCACACGCCTATCGCGAATTCCTTGCTCACGAAGGGCTCAATGAGCGCATCAACCAGGCTCTGGCGCGGCTCGACGTCGACGACGTCAACGAGCTGGCCCGGGTCGGCGCCGAGATCCGCCAGTGGGTGATCGACACCCCGCTGCCGCCCACCTTCGAGACGCATCTGCGCACGGCCTACGACCAGCTGGCCAGCCAGCACCCCAATCTCAAGGTGGCGGTGCGCAGCTCGGCCACCGCCGAAGACCTGCCCGACGCCTCCTTCGCCGGCCAGCAGGAAACCTTCCTCAACATCGAAGGCTTCGACAACGTCAAGCGTGCCGTGCACGAGGTGTTCGCCTCGCTGTTCAACGACCGTGCCATCTCCTATCGCGTGCATCGCGGCTATGCCCACGAGAACGTGGCGCTGTCGGCCGGTATCCAGAAGATGGTGCGCTCCGAGACTGGCGCTTCCGGCGTCATGTTCACCCTCGATACCGAATCCGGTTATCGCGACGCGGTGTTCGTCACCGCCTCCTGGGGCCTGGGCGAGACGGTGGTGCAGGGCTCGGTCAACCCCGACGAGTTCTACGTGCACAAGCCCACGCTGGCGGCCGGACGCCCCGCGGTGCTGCGCCGTAACCTCGGCTCCAAGCTGATCAAGATGGTCTACGGCGAAGACGCCAGCGCCGGCAAGTCGGTTTCCACCGTCGACGTGCCGCTCAAGGACCGTGCCCGCTTCTGTATCAGTGACGAGCAGGTCATGGCCCTGGCGCGTCAGGCGGTCACCATCGAGGAGCATTACCAGCGTCCGATGGACATCGAGTGGGCGCTGGACGGCGATGACGGTGAGCTCTACATCGTCCAGGCGCGTCCTGAAACCGTGGTCTCCCAGCAGGAGGGCGGAAAGCTCGAGCGCTTCCACCTCAAGGAGAAGGGGCGCACCCTGGTCAGCGGTCGTGCCATCGGCCAGCGCATCGGCCGTGGCACGGTCAAGATCGTGTTCACCCCGGAGGAGATGGACAAGGTCAACGCCGGCGACGTGCTGGTCACCGACATGACCGATCCCGACTGGGAGCCGATCATGAAGCGCGCCTCGGCCATCGTCACCAATCGCGGCGGCCGTACCTGCCACGCGGCGATCATCGCCCGTGAGCTCGGTATTCCTGCCGTGGTCGGCTGTGGCGACGCCACCGAGGTGCTCGAGGATGGCCGCGACGTCACGGTTTCCTGCGCCGAGGGCGATACCGGCCACGTTTACGAAGGCCTGCTGGACTACGACCGCCGCGTCACCAGCGTCGACGCGATGCCCGAGATCCCGTTCAAGATCATGATGAACGTGGGTAACCCGGACCGCGCCTTCAGCTTCGCCAGCCTTCCCCATGCCGGTGTCGGCCTGGCGCGCCTGGAGTTCATCATCAATCGCATGATCGGCGTGCACCCCAAGGCGCTGCTCGAATACGACACCCTGCCGCTGGAGCTGCAGCAGACCATCAACCTGCGTACCGCCGGTTATGCCAGCCCCGTGGACTTCTACGTCGACAAGCTGGTGGAAGGCATCTCGACCCTGGCGGCGGCGTTCCATCCGCAGCGGGTGATCGTGCGGCTTTCCGACTTCAAGTCGAACGAGTACGAGAACCTGATCGGCGGCAAGCTCTACGAGCCGGGCGAAGAGAACCCCATGCTCGGTTTCCGCGGCGCCTCGCGCTACGTTTCCGATGCCTTCCGTCCCTGCTTCGAGCTCGAGTGCAAAGCCCTCAAGCGCGTACGCGACGAGATGGGGCTCGACAACATCGAGATCATGGTGCCCTTCGTGCGCACCACTGAAGAGGCGCGTGAGGTCGTCGAGCTGATGGCGGCCAATGGGCTCAAGCGTGGCGAGAACGGGCTCAAGGTGATCATGATGTGTGAGCTGCCGGCCAACGCCCTGCTGGCCGAGGAGTTCCTCGAGCACTTCGACGGCTTCTCGATCGGCTCCAACGACCTGACTCAGCTCACCCTCGGCCTGGATCGCGATTCCGGTATCGTGGCCCACCTGTTCGACGAGCGAAACCCGGCGGTCAAGCGGCTGCTGGCCATGGCCATCCAGGCCTGCAAGGCCCAGGGCAAGTACGTCGGCATCTGCGGCCAGGGCCCTTCCGACCACCCCGATCTGGCCAAATGGCTGATGGAGCAGGGCATCGATTCCGTGTCTCTCAACCCCGATGCGGTGCTGGAAACCTGGTTCATGCTGGCAGGAGAAACCCTGGCCTAGGCAAAGCGAAATTAGGTTACAAACTGACCCGATTGAGCACTCTCAATCGGGTCTTTTTTCGCCTATGCTTACTCCTCTTACATGGAGTTACCGAGGGGCTTTTTTCATGGACATGCGCTCTGCCTTCTTCCCCCGACGCTGGCTGGCCTGCGTCGTTTCATCCTGCGCGTTGGGTCTGCCGTTGCTGGCATCCGCCGAGACGGCATTTCAGTACGAGGCACCCGCCATCGCACCGGAGTCGGCGTCCGGCTACAGCGAGAAGCCCGGCTGGGCCACCGAGCGTTTTGCCGTGGCGGCAGCCAATCCTCTAGCCACCGATGCCGGCTATCAGGTACTCAGGGCAGGGGGCTCGGCAGTGGATGCCGCCATCGCCGTGCAGATGGTGCTGACTCTGGTGGAACCGCAGTCGAGCGGCATCGGCGGCGGCGCCTTCCTGATGCACTACGACGGCAGCGAAGTGAAAGCCTACGACGGTCGCGAGACGGCCCCGCGAGCGGCCAGTGAATCGCTGTTCCTGAATGGCGAAGGTGAGCCGCTGGAGTTCATGGAGGCGGCGGCCAGCGGGCTATCGGTCGGCGTGCCGGGCACCGTGCGCATGCTCGAAATGGCTCACGAACGCCATGGCAAGCTGCCCTGGGCGGAGCTGCTCGCCCCGGCCATCACCCTGGCCGAGGAGGGCTTCGAGGTCAGCCCCCGACTGCATACCAGCCTGGCTGCGGAGGAGCGGCTGCGCGACGACGCTCTCGGTGGCACTTTCTATTACACCGAAGAGGGCGAGCCCTTGCCTCAGGGGCACCGCCTGCAGAACCCCGCCCTGGCGGAAATCCTGCGCAAGATCGCCGAGGAGGGCAGCAAGGCGCTGCATACCGGCCCGATTGCCGAAGACCTGGTGTCGCGAGTTCAGGGACACCCCGGCCGCCCCGGTGCGATCAGCCTGGAGGACATGGCCACCTACGTGGCCAAGGAGCGCGAGCCGCTGTGCACCGATTGGCAGGCCTATCGGGTGTGCGGCTTCCCGCCGCCCTCGTCCGGCCACCTGACCATCATGCAGATCCTGGGCGTCATGGAGCAGTTGCCCGACATCGAGGAGCCGATGGAGGAGGATCGTCCCAGCACCGAGTGGCTGCATCGCTTCCTCGAGGCCTCGCGACTGGCCTTCGCCGATCGCGGCAAGTTCATCGCCGACCCGGATTTCGTCAACCCGCCCGGGGGCGACTGGAACAGCATGCTGGATGAGGAGTACCTGGCAGAACGTGCCGAGCTGATCGGCGAGCGCAGCGTGGGCCCCGACGGCGCCGAAGCCGGCAACCCGGGCGAGGTGGAAATGGCCTGGTCTATGCAGCTCCCTCAGCCGGAGTACGGCACCAGCCACATCAGCATCATCGACGAAGAGGGCAACGCCCTGGCCATGACCACCACCATCGAGGCCGCCTTCGGCTCGCGCATTCTGGCGGACGGCGGCACCGGCCTGCCGGGTGGCTACCTGCTCAACAACGAACTGACCGACTTCTCGTTTCGTCCGCTGGGGGCCGATGGCACGCCCATCGCCAACCGGGTCGAGCCCGGCAAGCGGCCGCGCTCCAGCATGAGCCCCACGCTGGTGTTCGACCGCGAAACCGACGAGCTGGTGGCGAGCCTGGGCTCGCCCGGCGGTGCCGCCATCATTCACTACACGGCCAAGGCGCTGGTGGCCATGCTCGACTGGGGGCTCGATGCCCAGGAGGCGCTCAACCTGCCCCATGCCATCACGCTCGGTGGGCCGGCCTACCTCGAAGAGGGCCGCTTCCCCGCCGAGGTGCTCGAAGCGCTCAACGAGCTTGGCCATGAGGCCAGCGAACGCGAGCTGGTCAGCGGCCTGCAGGCCATTCAGCGTACCGAAGACGGTTACTTCGGCGGGGCCGACCCGCGCCGTGAAGGCGTGGTGATGGGCGACTGAGGCCGCTACAGAGCAGGCGTCCGTACACCGCGGGCGCCTGCCCTCAGCGCCGCAGCCAGTTGCGCAGCTTGACCAGCAGGATGGCACCGTCGCCGAGCTCGCGACGGTCGTCCACGAGCTCCACGAGTCGCTCCGGGTAGTCGGTGATGATGGCATCGACACCGAGATCGATCATCTGCGACATCCTGGCCCGGTCGTTGACGGTCCAGGCATGCACTTCGTAGCCGAGTTCTCGCGCCAGGCGGATCTCGTTGGGTGTGATCCTGTTGTGGCGCAGGCCCAGAGCATCGAAGCTGCGACGGTCCAGCGTTCCCGGCATCACCAATTGAGCCAGCAACGTCACGCGTAGCTCCGGCTCCCGCTCCTTTACCATCTCCAGAACGCCGCTGGACATTACCGCCAGGCGTGTCTCTTCCGCGGCATCCGGCGTGCCGCAGCGGGCGGCTTCGGCCGCGCTGGCCCGGGCCAGACACTCACGCCGGGCCTCGTTCTCCCGGTGCAACGAGTCGATCACGGCTTCCACCAGCGCTTCTTCCAAACCCGGATCGGGCTTCATGTCGATCATCAGGGCGCTGCGACCGCGTACCGCGGCGAAGGCTTCGTCCAGGGTGGGGATGCGTTCGCCGACGAAGGCGTCGCCGAACCAGCTGCCGACGTCGAACTGACGCAGCTCTTCGAGGGTGAGGTCGCGCACGTTGCGCGGGTCACCGGTGAGGCGCTGCAGGCTGCGATCGTGGTAGAGCACCACCTCGCCGTCGGCGCTGAGCCTCACGTCTATCTCCACGTAGTGGGAGCGGTCCTCTACGGCGCGTTCGATGGCGGCGAGGGTGTTTTCCGGGGCCGCCATCGAGCTGCCGCGATGGGCGATGACGGTGACATCATCACGCAGCTCGAAGCTGTTGACGATCCACCAGGCTTGAAACAGGGCGAACACCAGCACGCCCGCTTCCACGCCCCAGGCCAGGCGTCCGGGATGGGCATCGGGCGGCGGCGGGGCGGGGCGCGGCTCACGATGCGCGAGACGCAGGTAGAGGCAGGCCGACAGCAGCGCATTGGCGGCGATACCCAGAAAAGTGATGGCCAGCGTCACCAGCACGTAGCCGGTCACGTAGGTCAGCATGGCGGGGATGAGCACCGCGTTGCGCTCGGGCAACCACCACAGCATCGGGGTGAAGACCCGGTCGAAGAGGGTAGTGGCGACGAAGGGCAGGGCCACGATGATGAGCAGGACGGATATGACGACGAAGGCCACCTCGGCCCGATGGCCGCGGGTCAGATCGCGGCTGCGCCTGAGTGCCGCCAGTGGCGAAAGGCCTTCGAGTACGGCGACTGGCAGCGCGAGTATCCAGCGCACGTAGAGCGATGCCGCGATCACCGCCCAACCGCTCCCCAGGGGAACCGCCACGCTGAGATACGTCCAGTAGGCCGGAGGACGCATGCGCAGCACGTAATAGGGATCGAGGCCCCCTATAATGACGTCGTAGAGCCAGCCCAGCAGCAGGGCCACGGGCAGCAGCAACAGCAGGTGAGCACCGACCTGCAGCACCACCAGGCCGGCGAGGGTGGGCAGGCGGCGTAGCGTCTGCCACAGCGCGATGAAAGCGAGCCGGAAGTGATTGTCGCGGCGCTTGACCGCCACCAGGATCATGCCGGCCTGCTGCAGGTAGAGGATCAGGAAGGTCAGGCCGATGGCCGCCAGCAGCCACAGCATGCCGGCCGGGCTGAGCAACAGATCCAGCAGCCCGGCATTGGTGATCACCGGTCGGTCGAAGCGGCCGAGCAGGCCCGTCAGCGTCCATGCTACCGTCGGCAGCAGCAGGCTCGAGGCCAGCAGGGTGAAGAAGAGATGATACGCCACCAGCGGTCGCAGGTGCTCTCGCAGGCTGCGCAGCACATCCACGCCGAGTGACTTCATCCGCTCTCCTGCTCCCGCTCAAGACTCATGCCCATAGCGTGGCATCGAGGTTGCCGGCAGGGCAAGCCCGTGTGCCACGACGTGAGACTCAGCTCTCCAGCGGCAGCCGCTCCTCGGCGACCACGATGCCGTTGTTGTCGGCGTACAGCCACTGCCCGGGGCGCAGGGTGACGCCGGCAAAGGTGACTGCAACGTCGCGGCTGCCCTCGCCGCGCTTCTCGCTCTTGCGCGGATGGGCGCCCAGGGCATGCACGCCCAGGTCCGTCTCGGCGAGCACGTCGACATCGCGCACGCAGCCGTACATCACGACACCGGACCAGCCGTTGTCCACGGCCTGTTCGGCCAGCATGTCGCCCAGCATGGCGCAGCGATGCGAGCCACCGGCGTCGACCACCAGCACGGCGCCTTCGCCGGGTTCGCTCACCGCCTGCTTGACCAGCGAGTTGTCTTCGAAGCATTTGACCGTACGAATCGGTCCGCAGAAGGCCTCGCGGCCACCGTAGCTGACGAAGATGGGGTCGAGTACCTGGACTTCCGGATGGGCATCGCAGATATCGGGCGTGATGATGGCGCTCATCGAGGGCTCCTTGCCTGAGTGATGTGTCACGGGATGATGCCATAACGCCCGTTGCTCAGCCTTCATCGATTCGTCGCAGGACGGCCGACGCCGGTAGTGCCCGGCGTCGGTAGCGTGAGGCGTGACGGGCTAGAAGCGAAAGCCCACAGAGGCAGTGAAGGTATCGATGGTGTAGTCGCTGTCGAGGTCGTAGCGTTCGTACTCGGCCCGGATCAGGACGGGGTTGAAGTTGAACTGGGCGCCCAGGCCATAGACCGGATCGAAGCCGTCGTTGTCCTGCAGGTTCAGCTCGGCATCGCCCAGGTTGCCGCGCACCTCGGTTTCCCAGCTGGCGGCGCCGATCTTGGCGAAGGGAGTGAACCAGTGTGTGACGGGGAGCTGGCCCACCACACTGGCACCATAGGCCGTGGATTCCAGGTCGGTGCTGGCACCGTCGGTGCCGCGCAAGCGCACGCGACCCAGGTCGGCATAGAAGGCCTCGACCGCCAGGTAACGGTTGAATTGATAGCCGGCGAAGACCTTCCACACGTTGTCGTCGTCGTCGATGCTGAAGTTGCGGCCACCGCTTTCGATGAAATTGTCGACTTCGTCGCGGTCGTTTTCCAGCGAGCTGAAACCGGTGCCCAGCCCCAGGTAGGCATACTGCTGATGCGGCTCGTGATAAGTCTGTGCCTGAGTCCCGTTGGCGACGACCAGCGTCGCAGCCGTCAATGATATGCAGAGGAGCGTTCTGTTCGACATGTTCTACTCCTTGAATGTCCCTTTTGGTGTCCATCCCTCGTTCTTTATGTGCGAGCCGACTTCCTGGCCGACAGATCCGCACATAGACCTATTAAAATTAGACACGCCGATAGCGTCGCTCAAGGCAGTGCGGGTAAAGAAACGTAGCGAACCGACGCAAATAAAAAAGCGCCCTCGTGAGAGGGCGCTTCGTTCATCGGCTCCGGCATCGGCTTTCAGATGCCATCGATGTTGCGAGCATCGGAGTCGAACCTGATTCTATCAGAACCCGAAGGTATCAGGCTTCCTGAGCGACCGGAATCACGTTGGAAGCGGCGTTCTGATACTCCTCGATCTCATGGAAGTTCATGTAACGATAGATCTCGCCGGCCATGGCGTCGAATTCTCCCATGTAACGCTGGTATTCTTCGACGCTGGGCAGGCGACCTTCCACCGCGGCCACCGCCGCCAGTTCCGCCGACGCCAGGTAGACGTTGGCGCCGTCGCCCAGACGGTTGGGGAAGTTACGGGTAGAGGTCGAGACCACGGTGCTCTTGGCGGCGACACGCGCCTGGTTGCCCATGCACAGCGAGCAGCCCGGCATTTCCATGCGCGCACCGGCACGGCCGTAGATGCCGTAGTAGCCCTCTTCGGTGAGCTGGTGCTGGTCCATCTTGGTCGGCGGCGCCAGCCACAGGCGGGTCTTCAGGCTGCCGGCCGGCTGCTTCTCGAGCAGCTTGCCCGCGGCGCGGAAGTGGCCGATGTTGGTCATGCACGAGCCGATGAACACCTCGTCGATCTTCTCGCCGGCCACTTCGGAGAGCAGGCGGGCATCGTCGGGGTCGTTCGGCGCGCAGAGAACCGGCTCCTTGAGCTCGTCGAGGTCGATCTCGATGACCTCGGCGTACTCGGCATCCTTGTCGGCGCGCATCAGGCTGGGGTTGGCCAGCCACTCTTCCATGGCCAGGATGCGGCGCTCGATGGTGCGCTTGTCGCCATAGCCGTTGGCGATCATCCACTTGAGCAGGGTGATGTTCGACTTCAGGTACTCGGTGACGCTCGCTTCACCCAGGGTGATGGTACAGCCGGCGGCGCTGCGCTCGGCGGAGGCGTCGGAGAGCTCGAAGGCCTGCTCGACGGTAAGGTCCTCGAGACCTTCGATCTCCAGCACGCGGCCGGAGAAGGCGTTCTTCTTGCCCGCCTTGGCCACGGTCAGCAGCCCCTGCTTGATGGCGTAGTAGGGGATGGCGTGGACCAGGTCACGCAGGGTGACGCCAGGCTGACGCTTGCCCTTGAAGCGCACCAGCACCGATTCCGGCATGTCCAGCGGCATCACGCCGGTGGCGGCGGCGAAGGCGACCAGGCCCGAGCCGGCCGGGAACGAGATGCCCAGCGGGAAACGCGTGTGGGAGTCGCCGCCGGTGCCGACGGTGTCGGGCAGCAGCATGCGGTTCAGCCAGCTGTGGATGATGCCGTCGCCCGGACGCAGCGAGACGCCGCCGCGGTTCATGATGAAGTCGGGCAGGGTGTGGTGGGTTTCCACGTCGACCGGCTTCGGGTAGGCCGCGGTGTGGCAGAACGACTGCATCACCAGATCGGCCTGGAAGCCGAGGCAGGCGAGGTCCTTGAGCTCGTCGCGGGTCATCGGGCCGGTGGTGTCCTGGGAGCCCACGGTGGTCATCTTCGGCTCGCAGTACATGCCCGGGCGTACGCCCGCCATGCCGCAGGCCTTGCCGACCATCTTCTGGGCCAGGGTGAAGCCCTTGCCGGTGTCCTTGGGCTGCTCGGGCAGACGGAACACGTCGGAAGGCGCCAGGCCCAGCGACTCGCGTGCCTTGCCGGTCAGGCCACGACCGATGATCAGCGGGATACGGCCGCCGGCGCGCACCTCGTCGAGGATCACCTGGGTCTTGAGTTCGAAGGTGGTCAGTACCTCGTCGGTGCCGTGCTTGCACACCTTGCCTTCATAGGGGTAGACGTCGATCACGTCGCCCATCTCGAGCTTGGAGACATCCATCTCGACGGGCAGGGCACCGGCGTCTTCCATGGTGTTGAAGAAGATCGGGGCGATCTTGCCGCCGAAGCAGAAACCGCCGGCGCGCTTGTTGGGCACGTTGGGGATGTCGTCGCCGAAGAACCACAGCACGGAGTTGGTGGCCGACTTGCGCGAGGAGCCGGTGCCGACCACGTCGCCCACGTAGGCGACCGGATAGCCCTTGGCCTTGACCTCTTCGATCTGCTTGAGCGGGCCGGTGGTGCCGGGCACTTCAGGCACGATGCCTTCGCGCTCGTTCTTGAGCATGGCGTTGGCATGCAGCGGAATGTCGGGGCGCGACCAGGCGTCCGGCGCGGGGGAGAGGTCGTCGGTGTTGGTCTCGCCCGGCACCTTGAACACGGTGAGGGTGATCTTCTCGGCCAGTGCCGGCTTGGACAGGAACCACTCGGCCTCGGCCCAGGACTGCATGACGTCCTTGGCCACCGCGTTGCCGGCCTTGGCGCGCTCTTCCACGTCGTGGAAGGCATCGAACATCAGCAGGGTGTGCTTGAGCTGTTCGCCGGCCTCCTTGGCGAGCTCGGCATCGTCCAGCAGCTCGACCAGGGTGGCGATGTTGTAGCCGCCCTGCATGGTGCCCAGCAGCTTGACGGCATGAACCTTGTCGACCAGCGGAGACTGCGCCTCGCCCTTGGTGATGGCGGTCAGGAAACCGGCCTTGACGTAGGCGGCCTCGTCGACGCCCGGCGGAATGCGGTTGGTCAGCAGGTCGAGGACGAACTCCTCTTCGCCAGCCGGCGGGTTCTTCAGCAGCTCGACCAGCGCAGCGGCCTGTTCGGCATTCAGGGGCTTCGGCGGGACGCCCTCGGCGGCGCGTTCTTCGACATGTTGGCGATAGGCTTCAAGCACGTTGGGGCCCTCATCTGGTGTGTTGCCCAAGGCTGGTCGATACGTCGATGACCCTCGACGAGATGCCTGCCTTGGCGGGGAAACAACCGTAGTCACTGGGTGCCGCGATTCTACGGGAAACTGTCGACAATGTTAAGTTGGCCCGCTGAGCCGGGCGCTAGACTTTGGTCGCCGCGATGTTGTCGAACTACAACGTGCCACGCGCGACGGGGCGCGTTACCATGGGGCCGTTCAACGATGGGAGAGCGGTGATGTGCGCGCGTATCGCCTCGCCTTGTGTGGGGCTCTGCTCGACGACGCTGGGCGACCCGATATGTCGAGGCTGTCAGCGAACGGATAGCGAGATCGGCGAATGGATGGCCCTCACGGCCGAGCAGCGCAGCCAGCGCATGGCGCAACTGGATACCCTGCGCGAGCGGGTGGCCGGGTGCTTCCTGCAGATCGAGGACGAGGCCCTGCTGGAAGCGCAGCTGCGCCGCTACCGCATTCGCTTCCGCCCGGAGCAGCCGCCCCTATCGCGGGCGGTGGAACTGTTGCGGGTCGGCCGCGATCGTATCCGCGATCTGTCGCGCTACGGCCTGAGGCCTCTGGAGGGGGGCGCCGAACTCAGCGCGGCGGAGCTGTATGCCCGCCTGGGCGAGCGCCTGCTCAAGGCCGCCGGCGAGCGTGAGGCCGCAAACCGTGCGCCGACTCCCGACCCAGATTCGCACGACCTGGAATACCGAGCCTGAAACATGTCCGAGACCCTCGAAGCGTCCCATGACGTCGAGCTGCCGCCGAGCCTGCTTGCCTTTCTCGCCTGCCCCACGCCCGATGCGTGGGTCGACTGGGCGCTCAAGAACCCCGACCTGCTGCTCATCGACCATGCCCAGTGCGAGAAGAAGGCCGCTTCCACGGCGATGAGCCTGCTCTACCGCTATGTCGATCATCCTCTCTTGCTGACCAAGATGTCCCAACTCGCCCGCGAGGAGCTGCTGCACTTCGAGCAAGTGGTCAAGCTGATGGAAGCGCGTGGCATCGAATACCGACATTTGAGCGCTTCACGCTACGCCGAAGGGCTGCGTCGCCACGTTCGCCCTCAAGAACCGGAGCGACTTGTCGATATCCTTATCATCGGGGCATTCATCGAGGCGCGAAGCTGCGAACGTTTCGCCAGGCTGATACCCCATCTCGACGCCGAGCTGGCCCGATTCTATCGCTCGCTGGTCAAGTCCGAGGGCCGGCATTTCGAGGATTATCTGATGCTGGCCCGGCATCTTGCGAAAGATCCCATTGACAAGCGGGTGGATTTCTTTGCCGAATGCGAAGCACAACTAATAGTCACGCCGGACACGGCGTTTCGTTTCCATAGTGGCGTGCCGGCCTGACGCCGCCACTTTGCCATGCAGGGTTCCGTCATGCAGGACGCTTCAGATATCGTGCAGAACAGTGAGTGTGATCACCTGGCGTTGTTCGGCCAGTTCTCGCTGGCACTGGGTGATGACGTACTGACCCAGTTCAGCTACGACAAGGTCAAGGCGCTGCTGGTCTATCTTCTGCTCCATCATCAGCCGGTCAACCGGGCCAGCCTGGCCGAACTGCTGTGGCCCGACCAGGGGCTCTCATCCGGTCGTACCAACCTGCGTCACGCACTCCACTGCCTGCGGCAATCCCTGGGCGAGGAAGCGGAGCGCGTGCTGGTCGTGTCGCGCCAGACCATCGCCTTCCGGCGGCCGGACAGCTGGCGTTTCGATCTGCATGAGCTACAGCAACTGCTGGAGGGCGAGCAGGACGTGGATACGCTCCAATGCTTGCTGCGCCGCTACCGCGGCGATCTGGTGGAGGAGCTGCAGCTGCCGGCCTGCACCGAGTTCCAACGCTGGTTGGTGCAGTTGCGCAACGAGTGGCGCCAGCGCGTGATTCGCTTCGCCGAAGGCGTGCTCGAGCGCCACGACGAAGTGCCCGACACCCTGCTGCAGACCCTCGTCAGCCGCTTCTCCGGCTACGGCCCCTTCCATGAGCGGCTGGTACGCCAGCTTGCCGAGCAGGGCCAACTGGCCGCCGCCCATGAGCAGTACAACGCCTACCTGCAACTGCTGGCGCTCTCCGGTCAGCAGCCCGAACCCAATTTTCTGCAACTGGCGCGTTACTGGTCGGACGGCACGCCCGACCTGAAGAGCCTCTCACCCCAGGGAGCCTTCTCGCGCACCCTGGCTCACGGCAGCTCGCCGCTGCGTGAAGACGAGATCGAACAGCGACAGCTGTCGGTGATGGCCATCCGGCTGCGGGTGAAGGGGGAGTTCTCCGCCCGTGACGAGACGCGCGCCTGCCTGGCGCTGCAGATCGAACTCATGCGCTGGTTGGAGCAGCAGTGCCACCATCTGGGCGGTTTCTGGCTGCCCGGGGCCACCGGCGGGCTGGGGCTCGCCTGTTTCGGCACCCATGGCCCGGCCCATCAGCTTGCCGAGCTGGTGGCGCTCTACGAACACTGCCGTCGTGTGCTGCCCGACGAGGTGAGCCGGCACTGGAGCGGCGAGGACGAGCCGCCGCGCATCGAGCTTGCCGCCGGCCTCAATAGCGGGCGCGTGGTCTACCTGCCCGAGCGCCAGCTGGTCGATCCGCTGGGGCAGGTGACTCAGGGCTCGCTGGAGCTGATGAGCGCCGCCGAGGGCAGCGAACTGGTGATCTCCCAGGAGGCCAGTCAGCACATGCCGCCTGCGCTGGACCTGCAGCCGCGTCTCTCTTCGCGGCTGGTGGCGAGCGACGGCCGCGTGCGCCTGCGGGCGCTGGTGCTGGGCCATAACGAGGGCGGCCGTGATGCCATGCCGCCCAGCCTGGTGGGGCGCGAGTCGTCGCTGCGCGTACTGCGCGACGCCCTGGCCCGGGCCGGCATCGGCCTGCGCCAGAGCGTGCTGGTACGCGGCGCCTCCGGCATGGGCAAGTCGGCCCTGATGGTCGGCTTCCGCCAGCTCGAACTGAGCCGCGATGCCGCCATCTGCTGGCAGCCCACCACGCGGCTTTCCGTGCTGGAGCCCTACGGCGTGGCACGCACGCTGCTGCGCTGGCACCTCGACGGCAAGCTCGACGAGCCGTCACTCGAAGCCCTGGTCACTAAGGTCGACCTGTCGTTGAGCGCCGAGCAGTTGGGTCTGCTCGAGGAAGCGCTGGGCGTACGCGAATCGCCCGAGGTGGCGCAGCTGGCCAAGAGCGGCGAGGCAGCGGACCTGGTGGTGGCCTTGCTCTGTCGCGTCATCGAGCGGCAGGCCATCGAGCGCACCCAGGTGCTGATGGTCGACGACCTGCAGTGGCTCGACGAGCCCTCCTTCCGTGTCCTGGCCGGGTTGCAGGCACGTCTGCCGATCAACTGCGCTTTCCTGTTGGTGGCCAGCCATCATGGCCGCGAGGCGCTGCCGACCCGGCTGCACTGGGACCAGCAGATCACCCTGGGACATCTCGACGCCATGCAGTCGTCGCGGCTGCTGTCGCAGCTGGCCCGGCGCTACCGGCTGCACCTCAGCCCGCGCCTGCGCGGACAGATCATCGAGCGCTGCGACGGCGTGCCGCTCTACATGCAGGAGATCTGCCGGCGCCTTGAGATGGATCGCCGCGAGGGGCGCATGGTGCATCTCGACGAGTTGCCGCGCGGCCTGCTTGGGCTGCTCGCCGGGCGGATCGACCAGCTCGACGGCGACCGCGAGGTGGCACATGTTGCGGCAGTGCTGGGGCGTCGTTTCCGGCTCGATTTTCTCGCCGAGTGCAGCGGCTGGGACATGACCCAGCTCAACCGTGCCCTGGAGCAGATGCGCCGGCTGGAGATCATCGAGCCGGCGGGCGGCGAGGGCGGCGGTCGCGAATACCAGTTCAGCCACCAGCTGCTGCAGGAAGCCGCCTACCTCTCCTGTCCGCGTGACGTGCGGGTGCGTATCCATCGTCAGGTGGTCAGCCTCATCGAGGAACGCTTCCCGATGTGGATCGGTCGCCACCCGGGCGATTTCGCCACCCACCTGCGCCGCAGCGGCCACTACGCCCGCGGTGCGCGCTACTTCGAACTGGCGGCGCGCGAAGCGCTCAAGGTCAGCGCCAACCGCACCGCGCTGAAGATGGCCGATTTCGGCCTGGCCAGCCTGCGTCACGTGGAGAACCAGGCCGAGCGCGAGATCAGCCTGTTGACCGTGCGCGGGCAGGCCGCCTTTGCCCTGGAGGGTCACGGCTCGCCGACCGCACATGAAAGTTTCGTGCGTGCCCGTGAGCTACTGGTGCAGCATGAGGGCTGCCACGCCGAGGACGCCGAGGATCTGGAGCAGGCCTTCCTGGTCAAGTGGGGGCTGTGGGTGGGCTGCAGTCAGCGCCACGCCCATGCCGACGCCTTCTCCCTGGCGGCCAGCCTGGCGACCATTGCCGGACGCCTGGAGGACCCGCGCTACCGGCGCCTGGCCGATTATGCCCGGGCCAACTGCGAGTATTGGGCAGGGCGCGTGCGTCAGGCCTTCGAGCATCTCGACGAGATCGCCCCGCTCGAGCAGCCGATGATGATCGAGTGGCTGCCGTTCTCCGAACACCCCCAGGTGGCCGCTGCCTGTTTCCAGGGCTGGGCCATCTGTCTGCGCGGCGACTACCGCCGGGCCGAGCAGCAGGTCGAAGCGGCGATCCGCCTGGCCGAGCGCATCGGGCATCCCGGCTCGCTGGCTATGGCGCTGCTGTTCGCTGCGGCGCTCTACCGCCAGCTCGGTCACGTGCATCTGGCGGCTCGCCGCGCCGAGCAGGCCGTGGCCCTGACCGAGACGCCCGATCTGCACCTGTGGCAGGTGTCGGCCCAGGGCATCCTCGGCTGGCGCCGGGCGCTGTCGGGCGATCGCGACGGCTTGACCATGATGGAACTGGCGCAGGAGGAGCTGGGCGAGATCACCGGTCGCGACCGTTATCACCGCCCCAATCTGTGGTACAGCGATGCCTGCCTGGCGCTCGATGAGCTCAGCCGCGCCGAGGATTATCTCGATCAGTGCCTGATGATCGCCCGCGAGCGCAGCACGCTGTTCGTTTCCGAGCTGGCGGTCCAGCTCGCCCATGTGCGCGACCGGTTGGGTCGACCCAAGGAAGAGGTGAAGCTGCTGGTCGAGCAGGCGCTCGAGTACGCCCGCCAGCATGAAAATCGCCACCAGGAGCTGTGTGCGCTGGAAGCGTGGCTGTCGTTCATCGACTGCCGTGACGAGGCAATGCGCGAGCAGTTCCGCTCGCTGCTGGACAGCGTGAGTCACAGCGATGCGCCGGTACTGATTCGCTGGCGTACCTTGCTCGACCGCCCACTGCCCCAAGTGAGTGGCGTCAAGGACCGGGTGGTCGCGGGTAACGGTTAGGCGGTGGTGCCGCACTCCAGCAGGGCGATGTGCTGCAACGCCTGAGTGCGGTTCTCGCCGCACAGCTCGCGGTCGAAGGCGAAGCTCTCGCATACCCGGGGGCGGCGCGGGTCGCCGAACAGGCGGCACAGGTTGTCGTCGTCGAGCTGAATGCAGCGTACCTGGGCCGGTTTGCCGTGGGGCATGCCGGGTATCGGCGAGCTGATCGAAGGCGCGATGCAGCAGGCACCGCAGCCGGGGCGGCACCCCGACTCCCGGCTTGCCGCCGGGGCTTCGCTGCTTTGGCTCACGGCTTGGCCTCGGGCTTGGCCTCGGCTATCGCACCCTTGTCGATCCCCTCGAAGGCCTGTACCCGGGTGGTGGTTCCCGTTTCCGCGGCGATCTGTCGTGCCAGCCAGACGGCGATGTGCTCGATGGTGGTGGGCACGTCTAGCACGAAGCAGCGCTCCAGCGGCAGGCGCAGCTGGAAACGGCCCTGTTCGGCACGGTAGCGGCTGGTCAGGCTGCGGCGGAGCTCCGGTTCGGGGTGAGCGACGATATCGGCCTTGTCCACCAGGTAGCAGTCGTTCAGACGCTCTGCCCAGTGTGCCTCCAGCGCCGGGCAGCGCTGGCCGCGTTGCCAGATGTGCAGGCGTGAACGATGGCCGTGGGCGATACGCTGACAGTTGCCGCTGTGGTGCCTGAGGCCGTGGCTGTACGTATAGGCGGCGCCTTCGATCGCCTCCGGACGCAGCCGCAGGCGGATGGCGCTGACCCGCGGCGGCGGACGCTTCATCAGCTCACGGGCAAGGTGATCGGCAAGTCGCTCGGGGTCGATCTGCTGCCATGGCAGCAGGGTGAAAGCCTGGCGCGGCGCGCGAACCTCCATGGCGTAGGGCAGTGAGGCGCGTACGCAGATGCCTTCGCTGCACTCGCTGATCTCGACGCCGGGGGCGCGGGTCGGCACCAGCAGCGTATGGTCGGCGCTGGCATCCAGACGCGACTTGATCCACGGCTTGACGTGACCGAAGTCGAACAGCATGCCATCTTCGCCGAGTTCGCCGTCGAGCTCCGCATCGACGTACCAGCTGACGCCGATCAGGCCTCGCTGCGGGCACCACAGCGAAGAGTCGAGTTGAGTCAGGCGGTTGACGAACAGCGTCATCAGTCGATCCCCGTGATCTTGTGTGTCTGCAGCGACAGTCGCCACAGCGGGTGGGCCAGGCAGTAGGCCACGGTAGCGCTCACATGCTCGTCGTTGGCAGACAACGCCGTGGTGTCCATGGGCTGCAGGAAGTGGTACCGGAATGCGAGCTCGGCAAAACGTTCGGGCGGTGCCTCCGGCTGGGGGTAGACCAGCTTGAGCTCGTCGCCCGCCGTGAGCGCCAGGGGCGTGGTGCCCTTGGGACTCACGCACAGCCAGTCGATGCCCGCCGGGGCGGGCAGGGTGCCGTTGGTCTCCACCGCCACCTCGAAGCCGCGCGCATGCATGGCGGCGATCAAGGCGGCATCGAGCTGCAGCAGCGGCTCACCGCCGGTGAAGACCACATAGGGGGTCGCCACGCCGGCCGTGTCGGGCCAGAGCGCCGTCAAATGGTCGGCCAGGGCCTCGGCGCTGGCGAAGCGTCCACCGTTCTGACCGTCGGTGCCGACGAAGTCGGTATCGCAGAAGTGGCATGCCGCGCTCGGCCGGTCCTGCTCGCGCCCCGACCACAGGTTGCAGCCGCTGAAGCGGCAGAACACGCTGGCACGTCCGGCCCGCGCGCCTTCCCCCTGCAGCGAATAGAACGCCTCCTTGACGTGATACATCAGACGCCTCCCCTGGCAAGGTCGGGTCGTGGCGCATCGACAGCATACTCGAGCGGGTCCGTCTGGCCATTGGCGGCAAAGGCCGCCAGACGTTCTCGGCAGCTGCCGCAGCGCCCGCAGGCCAGGGCTTCGCCGCGGTAGCAGGTCCAGGTCTTGGCGTAGTCGAGGCCCATGGCCAGGCCGTCGGCCAGGATCTCCGCCTTGCTGGCGCGCAGGTAGGGCGCATGGATCTCGACCGGCGAGAAATTGGCGATAGCGGCCACCGCGTTCATGGCTTCGACGAACGCGGGCCGACAGTCGGGATAGAGCACGTGATCGCCACCGTGGGCGCCATAGTCGACACGCTCGGCGCCAACGTTGACCGCCTTGGCGATGGCCAGCGAGAGCAGGATCATGTTGCGGTTGGGCACCACCGTGGCGGCGAGATTCTCCTCGCCGTAGTCGCCCTCGGGCATGTCGCGGCTGGCATCGGTCAACGCCGAGTTGTCGATCAGGCCGTGAATGGCGCGAATGTCGACCACCTGATGCGGTACGCCAAGCTCGGCACAGACGCGTGCCGCCACCTCCAGCTCACGGGCGTGGCGCTGGCCATAGTCGAAGGAGAGGGCCGTGACGTTCAGGCCTTCGCGCAGGGCACGGTGGAGTACGGTATAGGAGTCCATGCCGCCGGAGTAGATCACGACGGTGGCGCGTGGGGTCGCTTGGGTCATGGTAAGGCTCTGTATCGGAGAATTTGTCGCTCCCCGCCTGCGGCAGGGCACCGGGATCCGGTCCGGCGCGGGTCAGTCTACCGGTTGGAGCGAACGCTGGCCAGAGCCCCACCCACTTGCTAGACTTCCTGCCCCTCTATCTCAGCCCTGTGTTTCGCCGACAGCGAAAATCGTACGGGGCTGCATCGTCCTGAAAACGGTGACTCCAATGAAAGCTCCCGAACTGCTCTCCCCGGCGGGGACGTTCAAGAACATGCGCTATGCCTTCGCCTATGGCGCCGATGCCGTCTATGCCGGCCAGCCGCGCTACTCGCTGCGCGTGCGCAACAACGATTTCAAGGTCGAGAACCTGCATCGCGGGATCGCCTACGCCCACGAGCGGGGCAAGCAGTTCTACGTGGCCTCCAACATCGCGCCGCACAACAGCAAGCTGAAGACCTACCTGCGCGACATGGAGCCGGTGATAGAAGCCGGCCCCGACGCCCTGATCATGTCCGACCCGGGACTGATCATGATGATCCGCGAGCGTTGGCCGGAGCAGGTGATCCACCTCTCGGTGCAGTCCAACGTGGTCAACTGGGCGGCGGCCAAGTTCTGGTACAAGCAGGGTATCAGCCGCATCATCCTGTCGCGCGAACTCTCGCTGGAGGAGATCGCCGAGATCCGTGCCGAGTGCCCGGAGCTGGAGATCGAGACCTTCGTTCACGGTGCGCTGTGCATCGCCTATTCGGGTCGCTGCCTGCTTTCCGGTTACTTCAATCATCGCGATCCCAACCAGGGCACCTGCACCAACGCCTGCCGCTGGAAGTACAACACCGTGGCCGCGGCCCAGGACGAGACCGGCGATCTGGTACCGGCCAATTCCGCGGCGGCCCATGCGGCAAGCGGCGTGTGGACGCCCGGCCAGGGCGGGTTGATCGCTTCGGGCAGCGGCAGCGCCAACTACAGCACGGCCACGGCCGGCGGTGTGGAAGGCCAGGACGAGCTTTCGGCCCTGATCGAGGACGCCACTCGCCCCGGCGAGCTGATGCCGATCTTCGAGGACGAGCACGGCACCTACATCATGAACTCGAAGGACCTGCGCGCGGTGCAGCACGTGCCCAGGCTCACCGAGATGGGCGTCACCTCGCTGAAGATCGAGGGCCGCACCAAGTCGCACTACTACGTGGCGCGCACCGCTCAGGTCTACCGCCGTGCCATCGACGACGCCGTGGCCGGCCGGCCCTTCGACATGCGCCTGATGGACGAGCTCGACAACCTGGCCAACCGCGGTTACACCGAAGGGTTCTATCGCCGCCATGTCCACGACGAGTACCAGAACTACGAGCGCGGCAACTCGGTCGGCGTGCACCAGCAGTTCGTCGGCGAGGTGACCGGCTACGATCCGGATCGTGGCCTGCTGGAGGTCGAGGTAAAGAACCGCTTCGAGGTGGGCGACGGCATGGAGCTGATGCTGCCTGGCGGCAACCGTCGCTTCGTTCTCGAGCACATCGAGAACAAGCATGGCGAATCGGTCCAGGCTGCCCCCGGCTCGGGCCATGTGGTGCGCATTCCCGTTCCGGGCGAGGCCATCGCGCCGGAGCGCATCGAGTTCGCGCTGCTGATGCGTGACCTGAAAGGGTAGTGGCGGATCTCCCCATAGACGGAAGAGGGCGGCCCGATGAGCCGCCCTCTTCGTATCGCATGTCGCAAGCATCGAGCCTGCCAGGCGAGTGTCGGTCACTCAGGTGTCGGGCTCCGGCTCCTCGTAGTGACCCACGCCGTCACGGCCGTCATGCTTGACCCCGTACATGGCCTGATCGGCGGCATCGACGAGAGCGGCGGCACTTTCGAACTCTCCGTCTTCCAGGTCGACGATGCCGATCGAGGCGGTGACGTGCAGCGGCTCGCCCTCGGCCTGGGTCAACGGCTGACTGGCCAGGTATTCGCGAATGCGCTCGGCCAGTATCCCGGCCTGCTGCCGGCGCGTATTGGGCATGATCACCAGGAACTCCTCGCCGCCGTAACGCCCGGCGACATCGCTCTCGCGCACCATGTTGCTCAACGCCGCGGCGAAGTGGATCAGCACTTCGTCGCCGAAGCGATGCCCGAAGCGGTCATTGATGCGCTTGAAGTGGTCCAGGTCGATGAACATCACCGAGAGCGGCTGATGAGCGTGCTTGGCCAGCTCGAAATGCTGTTCGAGGCGTTTCTCCAGCCACGGGCGATTGGCCAGTTGCGTGAGGTGATCGGTGCGGTGCTGCTCGTCCAGCACCACGTGACTGGCGTGCAGCGCCTCCAGCTCGCGCTGCTGCTCGGCCAGGCGAATGGTCATGCGCAGGTTCTGCTCGAACAGCAGCTCCTTGGCCTCGGCCAGCAGATGCGTGCTGTCGATGGCCGGCGGGCAGGTGATCTCGAACAGCCGTGCCAGCGAAGGCAGGCGGTGCTGAAGCTCCTGCATCACCGTCATCAGCATGACGATGTCCAGTGAGGCGAGCGAGGCGAGCTGGCGCAACAGGGCGCTGAAGGCAGAGGCGGAGTCGGCGGCGAGCCAGCAGTCGGCAATGCGACAGGAGAGCCGTAGGCAGAGCTTGCGCGCATCGCCATCGACCAGCGGGCCGTGGCTGTCGATGATGCCTTTGGCTATCGTGCCCGGCACTCCCCAGCTGGCGGCTAGCCAGGCGCCGACCAGAGCGTGGTCGCAGCCGTAGCACTCGAGCTCGACCTCGCTCAGGCGCTGGTGCTGGCGTAAGTCGGGTATGCTGGCAAGGTAGAGCTCGCCATCGACGGCGGCGAAGGCGAGAATGCCGATGTCCTGCAGCAGTGCCGTAGTGAACAGTTGAGGTGCCTCGTGGGGGCACAGGTGTTCGGCCAGCTCCTGGGCGGCAGTGGCTGCAATGATGGCACGCTGGCACAGGTATTCGTGGTCCAGCCCGCCGTCGCTCCTGCGCTTGGGCAGACCGAAACTCAGGGCGACCGACAGGGTGGCGTCCAGGCCGATGCGCGAAACGGCGTCGAGACAGTTGGAGACCGGATTGCCGCCGCGCGAGTAGAAGGCGCTGTTGGCCATGGACAGCAGCCGCAGGGTAAGCGCCGGATCCTGCTCGATGACACGGGCGTAGTCGGCGAGTCGAGGCTCCGTGGAGCGTGCGATGGCGATGACCCGGGCCGCTGCGGCCGGCAGGCTGGGTAGGGTGCGGCAGTCGGCCAGGCGCGAGCGCAGCGCTTCCGGCAACGGGGGGATGTCAAGATCGACGGGCTCGGCAACGCCAGAGAATTCCGCAGTCGATATCCTATCGATCGGCATACATTTCCCCGCCTGAAGAGAGTTCTGATTGTTATCGCGCCAAGCCTAGCAGAATGCTCTTGGGACGAGCGTTTGAGTCGTTAATCTTTCCTCAACGATGCGTCGAGATGATCGACCACTTCGGCCCAGTCGGCATCCTCTTCCAGGGCGGCATGCAGGAAGGCGGCCTGGGCCTGATTCCAGAAGGGTGCCTCATGCAGGGCCAGCGTTGGCGGCAACGGTGAATGTCGCTCGATGAAGGCGCGGATCGAGGCCTCGTCGGCGGGCAGGCCGAGCTGCTCGAAGAGTTCGGTGAAGGGGTGTACGGGATGCTCCATGATGACTCCTCGGACGCTTTCGCTTGGTTACACTCAACGTAGCCCGGTGGCGGCGGAAAGCCCAGGTCAGCCCAGCCCGGGGCCGGGCGTGGCCGAAGCCCTGCGCGACGTTCAGCGCTCTCCCACGAGGGGAGTGAGAAACAGCCGGCGTCGTTCGGCGGCGTCCAGCGGCAGGGCCAGCAGGTGCACCAGCTTGGTGATGGCGGCCTCGGGGGTCATGTCGTCGCCCGAGAGCACGCCGGCCTCGATCAACCCCTGGCCGGCAGCGTAACGACCCGGCGCGATACCGCCCCAGCGACACTGGCTGATCGCGGCGATCAGCTTGCCTTCGCCGCTGGCCTTGGCCAGCACGCCGATCACCTCCGGGTCCGGTGGGATGTTGCCGCCGCCCCACACTTCGAGCAGGGCGCCCCGGACCCTGTCGTCGCCCAGCCAGGCTTCGAGCTGCCATGCCTGGATGCCCGGCCACAGCGCGAGACGGACGACTCCCCCCTTGGCCAGCGGCGAATAGTCCGGCAATTCGAAGCGCGGCGCACCGCGCTGCTGGGTTTCGAGGCAGCGCGCTGGGTAAAGCACCACGTCATCGCCGACCTGCTCACCCAGCAGCGGATAGTTGGGGCTGGCAAAGGCGTCGTCGTTCTCGCTGTGGGTCTTGCTCGAACGGGCGCCACGCAGCAGGCGTCCGGCGAAGGCCACGGCGACCTCCTGCAGTTCCGGTCGGGCGGCGAAGCGCAGCGCCAGTTCGATGTTGGCCAGGGCATCGCTGCCTTCGGCTTCGAGAGGATGCATGGCGCCGGTGACTACCACCGGCCGGTCCAGGCCCTGCAGTTGAAAGGCAAGGCTCGAAGCGCTCCAGGCCAGGGTGTCGGTGCCATGCAGTACGACGATGCCGGCATGCTGGCCTATCCGGTCGGCGATGGTCGCTGCCAGCCGCTGCCAGTCGTGGGGCGTGGCGGCGCTGGAGTCGATGGGGCTGGCAACCGTATGCACCACGAATTCGGGCAATTGGCTCTGGCGGCTGGGTGGCAGGCCGTCGAGGGCGTTTCGCAGGCGGGTTTCGATGTCGCCGGCCGGCACCAGACCCTCGGCGCTGGGCATCATGCCCAACGTACCACCGGTGTAGAGCACCAGTACGGGGCGGTCGGCAAAAGGGGGGGCGATCATGGCAGCTCCTGGAGATGGCGTTCGTCACGGGCATGGCAAGGCGCCCTGACGACGATGATACCCCAGTGTTGCGTTCGATCTCACTCATCCGGTGCGACGCGGATGCCTTCGCTCACCCGATCGCCCGGATGCGTGATCACGATCTCGCCCTCCTCGAGCCCGGCAACGACCTGGGAAACCAGGCCCTGACGGCGACCCGTTTCCACGTTGCGCAGCGTGGCGCGCCCCTCTTCGATGACGAACACCGCCCACTCGCCCCGGTGGCGAAACAGAGCGCTGGTGGGCACCTGCATGACGTCGTCGGCCTGCCAGATCACGAACTCGACGTCGACCCGGTAGCCGCTGCCGATGCCCAGTTCGCTGCGGTCGAGTTCGCCGGCGAAGTCGACGATCACCGGCACGCGCTGTTCGTCCACCCCCAGCGCCGAGGTGCGCGTGAACCCGGCGGGCGCGATACGTCTGATACTGCCGGCGAGCGGCTCGCCGCCCCAGCCGGTGATCACGGCGTCGAGCCCCGGGCGTAGCCTCACGGCATCCATCGAGAGCAGGTCGACCTGAATCTCCAGGTCAGCGAGGCGGCCGAGCTCGAGGATCGGTTCGCCGGCGCTCACGCTACCCTCGCAGCAGCGGTAGCGGGTCAGTACCAGCCCGGAAACCGGCGCGCGCACCTGCAGCACCGGCTGGTCCGCCTCGCTACGCTGGCCGATGGCCACGGCCAGCAGCGCCCGGGCACTCTCCACCTCGAAACGTGCTACCTCGACGCCGGAGGCCGCGGAATTTTCCAGCGCGCGAAGCCGGTCGCGCTGATTCTGGCGCAGCTCCAATTCGGCAGTGGAGATCAGGTTGCGCTGGTGCAGCTGACGGTAGCGCTGATACTCGGCCTCGGCGAAACGGCGGTCGGCGCGAGCCGTTTCCAGGTTGGCCTGTGCGGCCTGGAGACGGGCCTGAGCGGCTTGCAGATTGTCCTCGGCTTGCTGCCGCGTGCGTACGTCCAGTGCCGGTGCTGGGCTCGGCTCGAGCCGGAACAGCGTGTCACCTTCTTCGACACGGTCGCCCACCTCCAGGTCGACGCGCTGCAGGAAACCGGCGATGGGAGCCGAAACGTTCCAGGTTTCACGCAGCTGGGTTCGCCCCTCCTCGACCACCGAGTCGACGAAGGGGCCCACTCTGACGTGAGCCGTGTTGACCGGCACGGGGGTGGGACGCAGTGTCCAGGCCAGCATGCCGAGCAAACCGGCAGCCAGCAGGATCCACAGCAGATAGCGGATCCAGGTGCGGCGTTGAGTCATTCCCTTCCCCCCTCTATGAAGATGTCCTTCGAGCGCTACTCGACGGCCTTGAGCACGCGAATCTTGTCCAGGCGGCCCAGGCGACGAAAGACGAGTGCGGCGACCAGCAGCGATGCGACCAGGACGCCGGCCGCGGCGAAGCCGAAGGTGTGCGGCGTGAAAACCAGCGGTATGCGGAACAGATCGTGCGTAAAGGCCCGGTTCAGCAGGTGGCTGAAAAAGACGCCGATGGCCCAGCCCAGAGGAATCGCCGCCAGGGTGAGCAGGGCGATCTCGCCGAGCAGGATCCTGGCGACCTCCGCGCGCGTGTAGCCGAGTACCTGCAGCGTGGCGAGCTCCCTCGCGCGCTCGGCGAAGGCGATGCGGGCATTGTTGTAGATCACGCCGAAGGCGATGGAGGAGGCGATGCCGACGAAGATCACCGCCACCATCAGCAGCGTCTCGTCCATGTAGTCGCGAATGCCTTGCTCGGCCTCGGTCAGCAGACCGATGGAGGCCACGCCCGGCAGCTCCCATAGCGCGGCATTCAGCTCGGCCGTGCGCTCGCGATCCACCAGCAGCCACGCGCCGCTGATGGCGGGGCCCTCGTGCATCAGCGCGTTGAGCGCGCCCAGCTGCAGGTAGGCGCCGACACCCAGCGGTTCGTCCACCAGCGCCGTCAGGGGCAGTGACAAGCGCTGCCGACGGCCTTCCATCACCGCCACCTCCAGGGTGTCGCCCACCTGCACGTCGAGCTGTTCCGCCAGGTGGCGCGTCAGCATGACCCCCGATTCCGGCAAGCGCTGCGGGCGGCCCTGCCCATCGAGTACCTGACGCATCCCAGGTTCCTGCGCCATGCCCAGCAGGCTGGTGCGATAGTGACGATGGCCATGGATCAGGGTCACCGGCACCCGCCGCCAGCTCTCCACTGCCAGCACGCCGGGCAGGTGGCGCAGCTCGCCGGCGGCGCGGGCCGGTGTCGGCTCGTTGAAGGTGAGCTCCATGTCCATCTGCAGCACCTGCCGATACTGCTGATCGATCATCTTGTCGACCGCCGCCAGTTGGTAGGCGCCGATCACCAGCAGTCCCGCCGAGAGAGCGATCCCCACCACCGAAAAGGCGGCCTTGAGCGGATGGCGCGCGAGATTGCGCAGCACGATGCGCCCCTCGTTGCCCAGCAGTGCCGCGGGCACCAGGCTTTCGAGCCAGCTGCGGCGAAAGCGGTGTGGCGCCGGCGGACGCATCGCCTCGGCCGGGGGGCGGCCGACGGCGCGCCATACCGCGTGCCAGGTGCCGGCCAGGGCGGCGAGCAGGGTCACCAGCAGCGACAGCGCCAGCGCCCAGAGGGGCACGCCGAACTGCATCTCGGGAAAGCGAAAGTACTCGCGATAGACCCCCGCCAGGCCGCTGGCCGCCCAGCCCCCCAGCACCACACCGACGGCCCAGCCGAGCAGCACGATGGCCCCGGCCAGCAGGCCGTAGTGGCGGGCCAGCTCGGTGTCGCGATAGCCGAAGGCCTTGAGCACGGCAAGCTGCTCGCGCTGGGTCTGGATGATGCGCCCCATCACCACGTTGAGCAGAAAGGCCGACACCGTCAGAAAGATCGCCGGCAGCACGGTGGCGGTGATGCGCTGCTGGTTGAGCTCCTCCTCGATGAAGCGGTGGGACTGCTGGTCATGGCGGGTCTGGGCGCCGATGGCGCCATAACGGGCCAGGGCCAGATCCAGGGCATCGATCACGTCGGCCTCGCTGGCGCCGGCCTGCAGCGTGAGGGTCAGGCTGTTGAAGGCGCCCTCCATGCCGTAGGCCTGGGCCAGGGCGCGCTGGTTCATCCACAGCACGGCATAGCGGCGGTAGTCCGGCATCATGTCGGTGGGGGCCACCTGATAGAGATACTCGGGGCTCAGGCCGATGCCGGATATCGTCAGCTGGGTATGGCGGCCATTGACGATCGCTTCAAGACGGTCGCCCGGGGCCAGGCCGTGGGCCTCGGCGAAGGCATCGGAGACCACCGCCTGGTCGTCGCGACCGGGTTCCGGCAGGCTGCCGGCCTTGAGATGAAGATGGTTGAGCAGCGGCTGGCGTCCGTCGGGCAGCGACAGCAGCTGGCCGCGTATGGGATCGCCGTAGCCGGGCACCGCCAGGCGTACCGCGGCGCGTACCCGGGGTTCGATCAGATTGACTCCGTCGAGCTGCTGCAGCTGGGCCAGCAGACCCAGCGGGGCGCGCTTGAGGTCGACGAAGAGCTCGGCATAGTGGTGGCTGGTGTAGAAACGGTCGCGGGCGCCGGTCAGCGACTCCAGGGTGGTCACGGCCAGGATGAGGGTCATGACCCCGCTGGCGATGACCAGCGCGATGGCTAGCGCCTGTCCCTTGAGGCGCCACAGGTCGCGATAGAGCTTGCGGTCGAGCGTCTTCATGGCGCAGGCCGCGGCTACCAGCGCAGCTCTTGCGGCAGGCGCCGCTGCGCATTGGCCTGCCAGTGCTCGACCCTGCCGTCGCGCAGGCGAATGATGCGATCGGCCATGTCTCCGATGACCTCGTTGTGGGTGATGATTGCCACCGTGGTGCCGGTTTCCCGGTTGATGCGCTCGAGCACCTCGAGCACGCGGATGCCGGTCTGGAAATCGAGAGCCCCGGTGGGCTCGTCGCACAGCAGCACCTCGGGCTGCTTGGCCACGGCACGGGCGATGGCCACGCGCTGCTGCTCGCCGCCCGAAAGCTGGGAAGGGAAGTGATCCAGCCGGTGCTCCAGGCCCACCAGCGCCAGCGCCTCTTCAGGAGGCAGGGGGTGGCGGCTGATGTCGGTGACGACGGCGACGTTCTCGCGTGCCGTAAGACTCGAGATCAGATTGTAGAACTGAAACACGAAGCCCACGTGATGGCGGCGGAAGTTGGTCAGCTCGCGCTGGGAGGCCGTGGCCAGGTCCAGGCCCGAGCGCTCGTGTGCGCCATCGCTGCGACGGGGGAAATAGGTGAGGGTACCCTCGCTGGGGCTGTCGAGGCCGCCGAGGATGTTGAGCAGCGTCGACTTGCCCGAGCCCGAGGCCCCCAGCATGACCACCAGCTCGCCGGCACGAAGTTCGAGGTCGATGCCACGCAGCGCCTGGATGGTCACTTCGCCCATCTGGTAGAAGCGCTTCAAGCCCCGAGCGTGAAACACTACCTCGGCCGTCTCGTCCATCGTTACCCTGCGTGAGAGAATGTCGCTGATTTTCAATGCCGTTTGGCCAAGCGCAGACGGTTTTCAGGCATAGCCTAGCACGGCGGGGCGGGAGGTCGTGCTTGACCGGGATCAACGAAACAAGGGGGAGGGGGCATGACACGGCCTGCATCGCACTGGCTGTTGCTGGTGGCGCTGGCGATCGTGTGGGGCAGCTCGTTCGCCCTGACCCGGATCGCCGTGGCAGAGATGACACCGGCAATGCTGGTAGCCGGGCGTAACGCCATCGCTGCCGCCGGCCTGCTGCTGTTGGTGGTGTGGTTGCGTCGCGCCTGGCCGCGCGGACCGCAGGTCTGGCGCTTCATGCTGGCCATTGCCGTGGTCGGCAACATGATGCCGTTCCTGCTCATCAGCTGGGGGCAGCAGCGAATCGACAGCGGGCTGGCGGGTATTCTCATGGCCGTGATGCCCTTGCTGACCCTGGTGCTGGCGCATTTCCTGGTCAGCGGCGAGCGCATGGCGCCGCGCCGCTTGGCGGGCTTTTTGATCGGTTTTGCAGGGGTGCTGGTGCTGATCGGGCCCACCGCGCTGAGGGAGCTGGGCGGTCGCGGCGAGACGCTGCTGGCCCAGTTGGCCGTGCTGGGCGGGGCGGTGTGCTATGCGGTGAATGCGATCGTTTCCCGCCACAAGCCGGCCAGCGACCCCTGGGCGACCTCGGCGCTGGTGCTGGCCATGGCCTGGCTGCTGACGCTGCCGCTGGCCGTTGCCACCTGGCCCATCGATACCCCCGCCGTGCCCATGCTGTCTCCCGCGGCGCTGTGGGCCGTCGCCGTACTGGGGTTGATCTGCACCGCGCTGGGCAGCGTCATCTATTTCACCCTGGTGGCTGCCGCCGGACCCACCTTCCTGTCGTTGATCAACTACCTGATCCCGCTGTGGGCGGTGTTGATCGGCGCGCTGTTCCTGGGCGAGCGTCCTGAATGGAATCACCTGGTGGCGATGGGGTTGATTCTGGGCGGGGTGGCCTGGTCCCAAAGAAGGGCCTAGAGACCAAGAAAGTCAGCGGGTGATGAGGCGCCCCTCGGCATCGACGTCGAGGCGCCGGTTGCGTCCGGCCAGCAGGGCGAAGCCGGCGGCCACAGCGACGATCGACAGCAAGACGCCGGTCATGGTCGCCATGCCGACCTGGAGTTGCAGCAGCACCCCCACCGCCAGCGGCCCCAGGGCGGCCAGGGTGTAGCCGCCGCCCTGCGCCAGGCCGGAGAGCTTGCCGGCCAGGCGGGAGTTGGCCGTACGCAGCACGATCAGGCTGAGGGCCAGGCTGAAGCTGCCGCCCTGACCCAGCCCCAGCAGCACCACGCCGGGCCAGCGCCAGCTCTCGCCGGCTTGCAGCAGCAGCCACAATCCTGCCGCGATACAGCCCAGTACCAGCATCAGCGCCGGGCGCTGGTCGCGGCTCAGACGCGCCAGCCAGGGCGCACCCAAGGCCGAAATCAGCTGCACCATCACCGAGGCGCCCATCATCCATCCGGCTTCGGCCTCGCTGTAGCCACGCGCCTGGAGCAACGTGGGCAGCCAGCCGAAAACGATGTAGGCCAACGAGGACTGGGTTCCCATCAGGATCATCACCTGCCACGCCAACGGCTGGCCGAGCAGCTCGCGCATGCTGCCGCCGGTAGCGGTGGCAACCTGGGAGTGAGGAGCGCGTGGCATCAGCGTCTGCCAGGCGACCAGCGCCAGCAGCGCCAGCAGACCCCAGCTCATCAGGCTGAACCGCCAGCCGCCCAGCATGTCGGCGAGCGGAATGCTCAGGCCGGCGCCGAGGGCGCCGCCCAGGCACAGCGCCATGGTATAGACACCGGTCATCAGGTCCGCGCCGCCGGGAAGTTCGCGCTTGACCAGAGCCGGCAGCAGGGTGCCGGCGATGCCGATGGCAGCTCCGGCCAGCAGGGTGCCGAGAAACAGCAGCGGCAGGGCCGGCAGGCCGCGCAACAGCAGGCCGGCGATCAATACGCCGAGCGCCAGGGCCAGGGTGTTCTCGGGGCCTGCCCGCTTGGCCAGCCAGGGCGCCAGGGGCGCGAAGATACCCAGGCACAGCACCGGCAGCGTGGTCAGTGCACCAATGGCCAGCGGCGTCAGGCCGGTATCGGCCTGGACACGCACCAGCAGCGGGGCGAGCGACGACAGGGCCGGCCTCAGATTGAGACCGACCAGTACCATGAGAAACAGAAACAGGGCGATGCGTCGCGAGTCGAGTCTGGCCTCAGTCGTCATGACCTCGCCACTTGTCGGAGCGGGGGCTGGAACGGTATGGGGCAGACGACGGCTCGTCTTTGTCGCGGCGGGCGATCAGAGGGTGCTCGTTGATCCCGGTGGGGTCGAACTTGACCTGGCCGGGGTCGGTAGCGCCTTGTACCTGGCGGCGGATGTCGGAGACGTCTTCCATGCTGACCAACTGCTCCTGTTCGTTCAGTAGCTGCCGTTGGGGAATGAGCCGGCCTTCGAACGTCCAACAGCGCTGCGGTACCTGAGCCACGTACCAGCAGCGCCCATGCCAATGCGCGTGACCCTGCTCGTCTAGCTGCAGGGCTTCCAGCGGAACCAGGGCGGCAAACAGCCGGGCATTGAGCACCAGGCCGCTGCCCGCCATGTTCACTGCGCCCTGGTAACGGCCGGCATGGAGATCCTCGATGACACTGCTGCGCTTGGCTTGGGGCTCGATGCTGCCCTGGCCGCACAAATGCAGCAGGTTGTCATCGATCTGCTTGATGACCCAGACCGGAATGGGTTGCTTTCCGGTCAGCCATTTGAGCATGTGCGCGTCTCCTTGTAACGCCGGACCGTCGACTATTCAGTTGGGGCGTATACGATCCCACAATTGCCGCCTTCGACCAAGCCTGGCCGTCAGGCGCGCCGCGTGCGCTGGCCGCGGCTGCGCCGACGGCGCGGTGCCTGTGCGTCGCCGTTGGCGGCGTTACCGCCGCTGCTGCGCTGGCTCGCCTGGCCACGGTCGCCGCCCTGGCGTGCCTGGCCCGAGCGGCCGTTGCGCTTGCCGCGGCCGTTCTCGATCGGCTCCGGCTTGGCATTGGGGTCGGGCTCGAAGCCGGGCTCGATGCGCTTCTCCAGATCGCGCTTGATCAGACGCTCGATGCCCTTGAGCAGGCCGTGCTCGTCGACGCAGACCAGCGAGATGGCCTGGCCTTCGCTACCGGCACGGCCGGTACGGCCGATGCGGTGCACGTAATCCTCGGCCACGTTGGGCAGCTCGAAGTTGACCACGTGGGGCAGTTCGCTGATGTCCAGGCCGCGGGCGGCGATGTCGGTGGCCACCAGCACCTGCAGATCGCCGCTCTTGAACGAGGAGAGCGCCCGCGTGCGTGCCGACTGGCTCTTGTTGCCATGGATGGCCATGGCCGGGATGTCCTGCTTGGAGAGCTGCTCGGCCAGGCGGTTGGCGCCGTGCTTGGTACGGGTGAAGACCAGTACCTGATGCCAGCCGTGCTGGCCGATCAGATGAGCCAGCAGCTCGCGCTTCTTCTCGCGATCGACGCGATAGATCGCCTGATCGACGGTCTCCGCGGTGGTGTTGCGGCGTGCCACTTCGATACGTGCGGGATTGTCCAGCAGCTTGTCGGCAAGAGCCTGGATCTCGTCGGAGAAGGTCGCCGAGAACAGCAGGTTCTGGCGCTTCGCGGGCAGCATGCGCAGCACTTTCTTGATGTCATGGATGAAGCCCATGTCGAGCATGCGGTCGGCTTCGTCCAGCACCAGGATCTCGACACGGGAGAGATCCACGTGCTTCTGCTGCTGCAGGTCGAGCAGGCGGCCGGGGGTGGCCACCAGCACGTCGAGGCCGGGGCGGATGGCATCCACCTGGGGCTGCTGGCCGACACCGCCGAAGATCACGTGGCTGGTCAGGGTCAGGTGGCGGCCGTAGTCGGCCACGCTTTCGCCCACCTGAGCGGCCAGCTCGCGGGTCGGCGTCAGTACCAGCGCGCGTATCTGGCGCTTGCCGGGGCGCGGGCCGTCGGCCAGGCGCTGCAGCATCGGCAGGGTGAAGCCGGCGGTCTTGCCGGTGCCGGTCTGGGCGCTGGCGAGCAGGTCGCCGCCCTTGAGCACGGCGGGAATGGCCTGGAGCTGAATCGGGGTCGGGGTGGTATAGCCCTGGGCCTCGACGGCACGCAGCAGTTCGGCACGCAGGCCGAGTTCGGAAAAAAGGGTCATGCGGTCTCCGCAGATACGCCTGTGCCACGCCATGTGCAGCGGCACATGGCCAGTCCCGGGCCAAGACGTGAGAATTCGGTTCAGGGGCGCGGCAGGAGGGACCACGAGTCGCCGCGTGCCGGCATTATGCCAGCTTATGATTTGCGCTGCAGCTTATTCCGCCCCGGATTTCCGCGAGGCCTCGAGTTCGCGCTTGAGGCGGGCGAGCACGGCAGCGTTCAGCCCTTCGATGTCATCCAGGGCATCGGGTTCCCATTGGCAGAGCCGCTCGGGGTCGCTGATACCATGCAGGAAAAGGACTTGTGCACTTGCCGGGCCGATGCCGTCGATCTGAGTGAGTCCCGCGGCATGACGAGCGAGCAGCGCCTGTCGCTGCGATTCGTCCAGATGCTGCCAGCCGCCGCGCCGGTACAGGTCGCAGGCCAGCCGGTCCAGCCCCAGGCGCAGGCGCTGCACGAGCGGGCCGGTCACCTGGGGATCCAGCTCTGCCAGGGCCGTATCGAGCTCATCGAGACATTCGACGCTCGTCAGCAAGCTGTCGACGGCTTGCTGCGGCGAGTCCGCGTCGAGGGTGGTCAGCAGCTCATGCTCCAGCCGCCTGACGAGGCTGAGCAGCGTCTCGGCAGTTTCGTGCTCGATGGCGGCGTCCTTGGGTGTCGAGGTATCTGTCTTGGCCGACATGGTTCGTCCTTGCAAGCGTTTCGGTTCCAGTACCGGGCAACGGCTTTATGAGACTAGTTCATGTCGGCGTGACAGGCATGCCTCAGCGATGTTGCCTGATCCCTGTTGCGATCTCGCTGGCCACCCGGTCCCAGCTCGCGCCAAGAGCGCGCACCAGGGCGGGGTAGCCGTCGTCTTCTAGCTGCGTCTCGACATGAAAGCGCTCCATGGCCAGCAGGCGGCCGTCCGCTGCCTGCAATTGCCACTGTCCGCTGGCGATGGCCAGGCCGTCATGCCGCCCCTGGAAGCGGTCCACCTCGAGGCGCAGGCGCAGCGCCTCGCTGCGCCCGAGGCTGGCCTCGTCGCGCATGATGCGGGTGTCGGGCAGGCGCTCCGCCAGGCGCGCGCGCAGCCCGCGCTCCAGCTGCCGCCCCAGCGGTTCGGCCCACAGGTGCTGGCGGGCGGCGTTGAGCGTGATGTCGTCGAGCTGCAGCACGATGCCGTCGACGTCCAGGTAGTGGGCCAGGCGCGGCGGCTGCACGATCAGCAGATGGCCCGCCGCGGGGCTGCCGCCCGAGGGCGCCGCGGCGCTGTCGGGCAGCATGTAGCGGTTGGCCGGGGTGGTGGGGGTGGCGCAGCCGACGAGCACGAGCAGGCTCGTCAGCAGGGCGAACCGGGACATCCACTTCATGCAGCTCTCCGTTTCCATAGGTTGCGATCAGCATCGTTTACTGGCGTCTGCCTCACCTCAGTTGCCCCTTGGCGCTCTCGGCACCGGGTCCACGGCGTCGAGGCTGTCGAACAGCAGCGCCCGGGGGTTCTCGTTGAGCGTACGTGTCACCGGCTGCAGGTCGCGCATCAGGCGCTCCAGCCGCTCGGCGGTGGCGGTCAGCTCGCGATAGGCGCTGGAGTCGGGCGACAGTCCTTCGAGGGTTTCACGCAGGGCTTCCAGCGAGGCATTGAGGTTGCCCGGCAGGCTGCGCGTGCCCGGGTCGTCGAGCATGCCCTGCAGCGAGCTCGTCAGGCCGCGTATCTCGTCCAGCATGGCCTCGGAGGCGTTCAGGTTGCGCTCGAGACCCGCCAGCAGCGGCTCGACCTCCAGGGTGTTGAGCTTGTCCAGCAGCGCGGTGACCTGCGCCTCGATCTGGGCGAAGCCGGCAGAGGTAGTGGGGAAGACGGTACGCTCGCTGAAGGTTTCCGCCACGTACTGCTCCGCCTCGTCGCGGTAGAAGTTGATGTCGACGAACATGGCACCGGTGAGCAGGTTGCCCGACTTGAGCGAGGCGCGCAGGCCAGTACCGAACAGGCGCTTGAAGCGTTCATCCCACTCCTCGAGATCGAGCTGCTGATTCTCGATGCCGAGCCGCTGCGGCTCGATGCGAATCAGCACCGGAATGGCGAAGCCGTTGCGCGTGCCCGGCTGCTCGGCGGTGAACTGCCAGGGCACGGCGGCCACGGTGCCGATGCGCACGCCGCGGAATTCCACCGGCGCGCCCCGGGAGAGCCCGCGCACGCTGTCTTCCACCAGCAGCACGTACTCCAGGTAACGGTTGAAGGTGCCTTGACGGGCGCTCTCCTCGTCGGCGTAGAGGTTGAAGGTGGCATCGTTCTCCACCGGCCTGCCGCGCGGCAGGTCTTCGGGCACGCCGAAGGTGACGCCGCCGCCCAGCAGGGCCTCGAGGGACTCCACGTTGATGCGGATGCCGTCGGCATCGAGGCGCAGGTCGATGCCGCTGGCCGACCAGAAGCGGGTGCTGTCGGTCACCAGGCGGTCGTAGGGGCTCTCGATGAAGATGCGCTGATGCATGCGCCGCATATCGGCATCGAAATCGACCTCTTCCACGCGGCCCACGGTGTAACCCTGGTAGGTCACCGGATCCCCCGGGCGCAGCGAGTTGCCGAGCTGGCTGACCAGATTGATGCGCAGTCCCGGCGCATCGGCCGAGGCCACGGGCGGCTGGTCGCTGACCTGGAACTCGCGCTGGCCGGGCTCGCCGCTGCCGGGCTGGAGCTGAATGAAGGCGCCGGAGAGTACCGTACCCAGGCCGCTGATGCCCTCGCGGCCGATGCGCGGCTTGACCACCCAGAAGCGACTGCCTTCGGTGAGCATGGCGTCGCTGTTGGGTGCCATGCGTGCCGTGATCACGGTATGCGAGAGGTCCTCGGAGAGCTGCACGCGCTCGACCCGGCCCACCTCGACATTGCGGGTCTTGATCAGCGTGCTGCCGGCCTCGATGCCCTCGGCATTGCTCATGGTGAGGGTGATCAGGGGGCCGCGGCTGCGGTAGTTGTCATACACCAGCCACAGCCCGATCAGAATCGCCACGATGGGCACGATCCAGATCGGCGACAGGCGTCGCTGCGGGGTGGCTCTGGCCCGGTGCATGTCGCGGGTGGCCCCGTCGTCACGAGGGGTATCGCTCATCCAGAGGTTCCTTGCGTAGTGTCCGGGTCATGCGCCGGGGGCGTGTCCCAGATCAGTCTTGGATCGAAGGTCATGGCGGCCAGCATGGTCAGCACCACCACTGCACCGAAGGCCAGCGCCGCAGGGCCGGGGGTGACCGACATCAGCGAACCGGCACGAATCAGGGCCACCAGGATGGCGACCACGAAGACGTCGATCATCGACCAGCGGCCGATGAACTCGGTGACGCGATAGAGCCAGGTGCGGCTTGCGGCATTGAGCTCGCCGCTGCGCTTGACCACCAGACACAGCCAGGAGAGCGCCACCAGCTTGCCCACGGGGACGATCACGCTGGCCACGAAGATCACCGCGGCGACCGGCCAGGAGCCCATCTGGATCAGCTCCACCACGCCGCCGATGATGGTCGAAGGGCTGCTGTGGCCCAGGCTGGTGGTGGTCATGATGGGGTAGACGTTGGCCGGTATGTACATCAGGGCGGCGGTGGCCAGCAGGGCCCAGGTACGCTGCAGGCTGTGCGGCAGGCGGGCGCGCAAGCCTTCGCCGCAGCGACGGCAGTGGCCGCGTCCGTTGGCATCCAGCCGATTGACCAGGCCGCAGGTGGGGCAGCCAGTCAGACCCTGCACCGCGGCGGTGGTTCCGGTGCGGGCGCCCTCCGGCGCCTGCGGCTCGCCGGCCAGCGAGAACCACATCCAGTCCGAGTCGATGGATTGCATGGTGAACAGCAGCAGCAGGGCAAACACGCAGAAGGCCCAGAACGAGAGGCCGAGTTCGATCTGGGCCAGGCCTGCCACCTTGATCAGGCTGACCAGCGCCCCGATGATGAAGACATCGGCCATCATCCAGGGGTTCAGGTGGGCCAGAGAGCGGGCAATGGCACGGCTGGCCGGCAGCGGCTGGCCCTGCAGCAAGCCCAGCTGCAGCCAGATCACGCCGAGCAGATAGAGCCCCGGCAGCACGGCGATGGTGAGGATCACCGCAATGGCGACCAGCGGCTGATGAAAGCCGATCAGGGTGGTGGCCGTCTGTGTCAGTTCGATGCGGTTGCCGATGCCGCCCACGCTGAAGCTGACGAAGGGGAAGGAGATCGCCAGCAGCAGGGCGACCATGGCCGCCAGGGCCAACGCCATGCTGCGTTGAGCCGGACGATGGTGACGGGTGACCAGCGTGTGACCACAGCGTGGACAGTCCGCCCGCTGGCCCGGGCGCAGCGGTGGCAGGGCCACCAGCCAGTCGCACTCGTGACAGGCGCGCAGACGCCGGCGCGAGGTACGCACCTCGGGCGGTGCCTGGTCGACCTGAGGCTCACCGGGAACGGGCAGAAAGCGGAGGGGTTGATTGAGCACTTGAGCGACGACTCGATGACTGAGAGAAGCGAGGGGGCACGCTGTCTTTCAAATGATGCAGGCCATACGGAAGTGTGACACGTTGACGTCGTGCCTACCATATACAAACATTCGACCCTGAATGTTCCCCGAGGAGACGAAATTGTTGCTTCCCCTGGTTGCCGTGGCAGCAGGCTTGGTGCTGTTGGTGTGGAGCGCGGAGCGCTTCGTGGATGGGGCGGCGGCGACATCGCGACGGTTGGGGGTGTCGCCGCTGCTGGTGGGTATGCTGGTGATCGGTTTCGGCACCTCGGCGCCGGAGCTGATGGTGTCGGCGCTGGCCGCGGGGCAGGGCAACCCTGGGCTGGCGCTGGGTAACGGCTACGGCTCCAACATTGCCAATATCGGCATGATCCTGGGGCTCATGGCAGTCATCACGCCGCTGGCGGTGCACTCCAGCGTGATTCGCCGCGAGCTGCCGCTGCTGGTCGGCGTCACGCTGCTCTCGGCGCTGCTGATGTGGGGCGGCATGATCGGGCGGCTCGAAGGCAGCCTGCTGCTGGCGCTGCTGGCTGGCATGATCGGCTTCAGCATCTGGCAGGCCCGGCGTGACGGCAGCGATCCCCTGGCAACCGAAACCGAGGAGAGCCTGGCGGCGCATCCCATGTCGTTGCGTGCCGGACTGATCTGGACCTTCGTCGGCCTGGCGCTGCTGGTGCTGAGCTCGCGTGTGCTGGTGTGGGGGGCGGTGGAGATCGCCCTGGGCTTCGGCGTCAGCGACCTGATCATCGGCTTGACCATCGTGGCGGTGGGTACCTCGCTGCCGGAGCTGGCTTCCTCCATCAGTGCGCTGCGCCGCGGCGAGCATGATCTGGTGGTGGGCAACGTGGTGGGCTCCAACCTGTTCAACACCCTGGGCGTGGTGGGCCTTGCCGCGGTGATACGGCCCATCGAGGTGGGCGGTGAAGTGCTGCTGCGCGACTGGAGCCTGATGACGGTGATGACGGTGCTGATGACGGTGTTCGCCATCGGCTGGAAGGGCCGCCCCGGGCGCATCAACCGGCTCGAGGGCGCCATGCTGCTGGCGATGTTCGTCGGCTATACCGCGTTCATGGTACGGCTGGTCGTGCAGGGCGGCGGCTAGCCCCACGGCGGGATGCGACAACCCGACACAGATGAAGGTGCATCTGCATCTAGTAATCTTTGCGACACAAGCACAAGACGTAGCGGAATGCATTGACCTGGAACAGTATTGCGACGTGTAGGCTTTTGTAAGCAAGAGAGCCCCATCGCACTCCCTGTTCTAGGCTAGCTGTGTGTCGAGGTGGAATGCGTCACGCCTTGTCCAGGAGGGACATGGCCGAAGTCCAACAACGCACTCCCCGTGCCTTCGCATGCCTCGAGACGTTGACTCTTCTGCAGCCAAGAGGTACGTCATGGAGCTTGATCCCGTACTGCTGTCGCGTATTCAGTTCGCCTTCGTCGTCTCGTTTCACGCCATCTTTCCGGTCTTCACCATCGGTCTGGCGTCCTACATCACCTTGCTGCATGCGCTGTTCTACAAGACGCGCAATCCGGCATGGGACCGGCTGGCCTATCTGTGGACCAAGGTGTTCGCCGTCGCCTTCGGCATGGGGGTGGTGTCGGGCATCGTGATGTCCTTCCAGTTCGGCACCAACTGGAGCAACTTCTCCCAGGCCAGTGCCAACTTCATCGGGCCGCTGCTCAGCTACGAGGTGGTCACCGCCTTCTTCCTCGAAGCCGCCTTCCTCGGCGTGCTGCTGTTCGGCCGGGGACGGGTGCCGCCGGGGGTGCACCTGTTCGCTGCTGCCATGGTGGCGCTGGGCACCTTCATCTCGACCTTCTGGATCCTGGCGGCCAACAGCTGGATGCACACGCCGGCGGGGGTCGAGTTCACCGACGGTGTGTTCCGTGTCACCTCGTGGTTCGAGGCGATCTTCAACCCCTCGTTCCCGTATCGCTTCGCCCACATGGCCATGGCCTCGTTCATCACCGGCGGCTTCGTCGTGGCCGGGGTCAGCGCCTGGTACCTGCTGATCGGGCGCGACGTGGAGGCCAACCGCAAGGCGCTGTCGATGTGCATGTGGCTGCTGCTGGTGCTGACGCCGACCCAGGCCTTCGTCGGCGACCTGCACGGTCTCAACACCCTGGAGTACCAGCCGACCAAGCTGGCGGCCATGGAGGGCAACTGGGAAACCAAGCAGGGCGCTCCCTTCCTGGTGTTCGCCTGGCCCGACCAGGCGGCCCAGCAGAACCGCTTCGAGATCGGTATCCCCTATGCGGCCAGCCTGATCCTGACCCATGAGCTGTATGGCGAGGTGCCCGGGATACTCGAGGCGCCGCCCGAGGAGCAGCCGCCTGTCGCCTTGGTGTTCTGGTCCTTCCGGGTGATGATCGGCATCGGTTTCCTGATGATCGCCGTGTCGCTGGTGGGGCTCTATTTGCGCCGCGGCGGCCGGCTCTACCATTCGCGGCGCTACCTGCAGACCCTGCGGTTGATGTCCGTCACGCCTTTCATTGCCGTTCTGGCCGGCTGGATCACCACCGAGTCGGGCCGTGCGCCGTGGCTGGTCTACGAGTTCATGACCCATGCTGAAGGGGTAACGCCTTCGCTCACCGGTGGCATGGCGCTGTTCACGCTGATCGGCTACATCACCGTCTACGGCATCATCTTCTACGCCGGCACTTACTACCTGACGCGAGTGATTCGCTACGGCATGGAGCCGAAGGAAGAGGAGAAGATGGTCGACGACTTCGAGACGCCCAAGCGGCCCTGGTCGGCCACCCACACGCCCTTCGACGACAATCCCGCCAAGGGGGAGAGCTGAGCCATGGAAATGTTCGATCTGTCCTTGATCTGGGCGCTCATCATCGGTTTCGGCATCATGATGTACGTGCTGATGGATGGCTTCGACCTGGGGCTCGGTATCCTGTTTCCGTTCGCCCCGGACGAAGATGCCCGCGACGTGATGATGAACACGGTGGCACCGGTGTGGGACGGCAACGAGACCTGGCTGGTGCTGGGTGGGGCCGGTTTCCTGGCCGCCTTCCCGCTGGTCTACACGGTATTCCTGCCGGCGCTCTACATCGGCGTGTTCCTGATGGTGGCCGGCCTGGTGTTCCGCGGGGTGGCCTTCGAGCTGCGCTTCAAGTCGCGCCGCGAGCGGCGCGGGCGGCGGCTGTGGAACCTGGCCTTCAGCGGCGGCTCGGCGGTGGCGGCCTTTGCTCAGGGCGCCGTGGTGGGCACCTACATTCAGGGCTTCGAGACACAGAACGGTGTCTTCGTCGGCGGTGCGTTCGACTGGCTGACGCCGTTCACGGTACTCACCGGCATCGGCATCATGATCGGCTACGCGCTGCTGGGCACCACCTGGCTGATCCTCAAGTCGGAGGGCTACATCCAGGCGTGGGCCTACAAGCTCACGCCGCCGCTGCTGCTGGCGGTGCTGGTGATCTTCGGCATCATCAGTATCTGGACGCCGCTGGTCAACGAGGTGGTGTGGGAACGCTGGTTCGGCCACATCCAGGTGATCTGGATCCTGCCGGCGCTGACGCTGCTGTGCATGTACGGCGTGTATTGGGCGGTACAGCGCCAGCGCGAGCTGCTGCCGTTCATGGCCACCCTGGGCATGTTCTTCTTCACCTACCTGGGGCTGATCGTCAGCAAGTGGCCCTGGCTGGTGCCGCCCAACTACACCATCTGGGACGCCGCCTCGGCGCCCGAATCGCAGCTGTTCCTGCTGCTCGGCGTGCTGTTCGTGCTGCCCTTCGTGCTGGGCTACACCTTCTGGTCCTACTGGGTATTCCGCGGCAAGGTGCGGGCCGGCGAGGGCTATCACTGAGTTGATGAAGCGCGACACTCAACCTTCGCCGCGACGCTGGCTGGCCGCTCATGCGGCCGGCCAGCGCGGGTGGCTGCTGCTGGCCGCGCTGGCGGGTATCGCCGCCGGTGCGCTGACCGTCGCCCAGATGACATTGCTGGCGTGGATCGTCAGCCGCCTGCTGGTGGATGGTGCGCCGTTGGCCTCGCTCACCCCGGCCTTCCTGCTGCTGGTGGCGGTACTGGTGGCCCGCGCCCTGTGCCAGTGGGGGCAGGAGCTGAGCGGTCAGCTGGCCAGCCTGCGCATTCGCCACGCGGTGCGCGCCGAGCTGCTCGACCACCTCGCCGCGATGGGGCCGGTTCGCGCCGGTACCCGCCATTCGGCGGGGCTGGCCAACCAACTGGTCGAGCAGGTCGAGGCGCTGGACGGCTACTTCGCCCGCTTTCTGCCCCAACTGAGGCTGTGCGTGGCCATTCCGCTGCTGATCCTGGTGGTGGTGGTGTCGCTCGACTGGCTGGCGGCGCTGTTCCTGCTGCTCGCTGCACCGCTGATTCCGCTGTTCATGGCCCTGGTGGGCATGGGGGCGGAGCGCCTCAATCGCGACCAGTTCGTTGCCGTGAGCCGGCTCTCGGGGCACTTTCTCGACCGCGTGCGCGGCATCGCCACGCTGCAGCTCTTCGGCCGTACGCGCGAGGCCGCTACCGAGGTGCACGCGGCGGCGGATGAGTATCGCCGACTCAGCATGCGCACCCTGCGGGTGGCCTTTCTCTCCTCGGCGGTGCTCGAATTCTTCGCTTCGGTGGCCATCGCCGTGGTGGCCATCTACGTCGGCTTCGGCCTGCTGGGCTACATCGAGTTCGGCCCGGCCGAGGAGCTCACCCTGTTCAGCGGTCTGCTCGTGCTGCTGCTGGCGCCGGAGTTCTTCCAGCCGCTGCGCACCCTGGCCCAGCACTACCACGACCGGGCCGCAGCCCTGGGCGCCGCCGACGGCATGCTGGCCCTGCTGGGTGAGCCGGTGCGGCCCACGCATGCAACGACTTCACCGCCGCCAGCGCCGGAGCGCTGCGTGGCGCTGGCGGCGGTGACGCTCACCCACCCGGGGCGGGGGCAGGTACTGGGACCGCTGGATGTGGTCGTCGAAAGAGGCGACACCCTGGTGGTCAGCGGGCCGTCGGGGGCCGGCAAGTCGGCGCTGCTGCAGCTGCTGGCGGGCTTCGTGGCACCGGCCTCGGGACAGCGCCTCGCAGCGCCCGACCTCAAGATCGCCTGGATGGACCAGCGGCCGCTGTTGATTCATGGCAGCCTGGCCGAAAACCTGCGTCTGGCGGCCCCGCAAGCCAGCGACGCCGAGCTCGAGCGTGCCCTGACGCACGCCGGGCTGGCCGAGCTGGTGGCAGCGCTGCCGCAGGGCATCCATACGCCGCTGGGCGAGCGGGGCTCGGGGCTTTCCGGGGGCCAGGCGCAGCGCCTGGCGCTGGCGCGGGTGTTTCTCTCCGATGCCGAGCTGGTGCTGCTCGACGAGCCCACCGCCAGCCTCGACGAAGCGACCGAAGCGCGCGTCATCGAATCGCTGCGCCGGCTGGGGGAGGAAGGCAGAACGCTGGTCATCGCCACCCACCATCCCGCGCTGATGGCCATGGCGAGCCGTCGCCTGGCCTTGCACGAAGGGCGGGAACAGGCGCTGGAGGCGGGAGGTTGAACATGTCGGATCGCTCGTTGCGCGCTACCTTCGCCCCCTGGCTGCGGCTGCTGGCCCAGCGCCGCACACGGCTCGCCATCGGCGTGCTGTTGTTGATCGTCACGGTGTTCTCGGCGGTGGGGCTGCTGACCCTGTCGGGCTGGTTCATCGCCGCCAGCGCGCTGGCCGGCATGGCGCTGGCCCTGGGCATGGCCGTGGCGTTCGACGTCTACGTGCCGGGCGCTGGGATACGCTTCTTCGCCGTCAGCCGCACCGTGGCCCGCTACGGCGAGCGGCTCTACAACCACGACACCGTGCTGCGGCTGCTCGCCGACCTGCGTCATCGCCTGTTCACGGCCATGGCTCGGCTCGACGACCGCAGCCTGGCGCGTCAGCGCGCCAGCGACTGGCTGAACCGCCTGACCGCCGACATCGACACCCTGGACGGCCTTTACCTGCGCCTGCTGGCGCCACCGGCGGTGGCACTGGCCGCCATCGCACTGCTGGCCGCCTTCCTGGCGCTGTGGGTGCCCCTGGTCGGCCTGGCCGTGGCGCTGCTGCTGGTGCCCACCTGGGCGTGGCTGACGGCCGGGCAGGCGTGGCTGGGCATGGCGCCGAGCCGCCGCCAGGTGGCGCATCTTCAGCGCCTGCGCAGCCAGGCCATCGAACACATCACCGGCCTGGCGGAGCTCGAGGCCTACCGCAGTCGGGAGTGGCACCGACAGAACTTCTTCCAGCGTGAGGCGAGGCTGTCCCGGGATCAGCAGCGTCTGGCCGGCGTGGCGGGCCTGGGCGTCGCCCTGGTCAACCTGATGGTCGGGCTGGCCATGGTGGCGGCACTGTGGCTGGCGGCGGCGGCCTGGCAGCAGGGTGCCATTTCGGGCGCCGTGATGGTGATGATGCCGATTGCGGTGCTGGCCCTCGGCGAGGTGCTGGCGCTGCTGCCCGCCGCCTTCACCCAACTGGGGGCGAGTCGTGGCGCGGCCGAGCGCCTCAACGAGGTGGAAGAGGCGGGGCAGGCTACGCTCAGCGCTGGCCATGCGCAGCTTCCCACAGGGGCCTTGAGCGTGCGGCTGCGCGAAATAGTCCTGCACTATCCAGGCGCCCTGGCACCGGCCCTGCAGGATCTCGACCTTGTCGTAGCGCCCGGCCAGCGCCTGGCCCTTACCGGCGCCTCGGGGGCGGGCAAGAGCAGCGTGGCGGCGCTGCTGACCCGGCGGATGCCGCCTAGCCAGGGGGAAATCCTGCTGGGCGACATTCCCCTGGGCGAGGTCGACGAGGCATCGCTGCGCGAGCGGGTGGCCATTCTCGGCCAGCGTATCGACCTGTTCCAGGACAGCCTGGCGAGCAACCTGCGGCTGGCAGCGCCGGAGGCCACCGACGCGCAGCTGTGGCAGGCGCTGGCGTGGGTCGAACTGGCCGACTGGGCCGAGGCCCTGCCGCATGGCCTGGCCACCCCGGTGGGCGAGGGTGGGCGAGCGCTCTCCGGTGGCCAGGCGCGGCGCCTGGCCCTGGCGCGGCTGTGGCTGCGCGACCCCGGCCTGGTGATTCTCGACGAACCCTTCGCCGGCCTGGACGCCGGCACCGTCGCGCGACTCTCGCCGCGACTCGATGCGTGGCTCACCGGGCGCAGCGTGCTCTACCTGGTGCACCAACTGGATGGTGGCGCCTTCGATCCCCCGGGTATCAATTTTGTACAGCGGCTTCCGGCAAGGCTTGTCTGAAAAGTCGGTGAGCGAAGACCAGACAAGGCAAAAATCGGCAAAAAGACGGAGTTTACGGGGTGTAAATGAGTACTTTGAGCCGATTTTTAACGCTGTATGGTCGAGCGCAACCAGTTTTCGGACAAAGCCTGATTGACCGTTTGCGCAAATCAGGTATATCCATCAGGATGATGAAATAAAGGCGACGAGGTGCATCATGCGAGACTTCCTCAAGCGGCTGCCCAAGGCCGAGCTCCATCTGCATATCGAAGGCTCGCTGGAGCCCGAACTGATGTTCGCCCTGGCTCGGCGCAACGGGGTCGAACTGCCCTACGACTCGGTGGAAGCGGTACGCGCGGCCTACGACTTCCAGGACCTCTCCTCGTTTCTCGAGCTCTACTACCAGGGTATGAGCGTGCTCAAGCGCAGCGAGGACTTCCACGACCTGGCCATGGACTATTTCCGCCGTGCCCATGCCGAAGGGGTGGTCCACGTGGAGATGCACTTCGACCCTCAGGCCCACCTGGCTCGTGGCATCGAACTCGAGGTGGTGATGGAGGGCTTGAGCCTCGCCCAGCGCGAAGCCGAACGCGAACTAGGCATGTCCACCGCACTGATCATGGCGTTTCTGCGTGACCGGCCAGCCGACGAGGCGATGCGGGTGCTGGAGAGCGCCGCGCCTTACTGGGAGATGCTCGATGCGGTGGGCCTCGACAGCGCCGAGCGGGGCCACCCGCCCTCCAAGTTCGTCGAGGTGTTCCAGCGCGCCAGGATGCTCGGCATCCCGCGTGTCGCCCACGCCGGTGAGGAGGGGCCACCGGAATACATTCGCGAGGCACTCGATCTGCTCGACGTGTGTCGCATCGATCACGGGGTGCGCTGCCTGGAGGATCCGGCGCTGGTGACCCGGCTGCGCGACGAAGGGGTGGTGCTGACCGTGTGCCCGCTCTCCAACGTGCGGCTCAAGGTGGTGGAGCGCATCGAGGACCACCCCTTGCCCCAACTGCTCGAAGCCGGCCTGCGCATCACCCTGAACTCGGACGACCCGGCCTACTTCGGCGGTGGCATGCTGGACAACTTCATGGCCTGTCACGACGCCTTCGGCTGGTCGAAGGAGACCTTCGTGCAGCTGGCCGGCACCGCCATCGAATCCGCTTTCATGAGCGACAAGCGCCGCCTGGAACTGCATCGGCAGCTGGCCGAGAGCGTCTGAACGTTACATGAAGAGCTGAACATAAAAGAGCTCCCCCGGCCTGGGCCGGGGGAGCTCTTGTACTCTTTTTTATAGTTCCCTTGCTTCAATCTCTGCGACTGGGCCGTGCCTTACGGCAGCGCCGGTTCCGTTTTACGGCAGAGCCGGTTCCGTTTTACGGCAGAGCCGGGACTTGGAACTCAGGCATCTTGCCGGTCAGGGTGTGCAGGAAGGCGGTGATATCGGCAATCATCTCGTCCTCCAGCTCACGGTTCAGCATCTCGCGGCCCATGATGGCCACGGCTTCCTCGAGAGTCTCGGTGGCGCCGTTGTTCATGTACGGGTAGGTCACGCCGACGTTGCGCAGGGTCGGGGTGCGGAACTTGTACATGTCGGCCTCGTCGCCGGTCACGTCGAAGCGACCCACGTCGGTGGAGCCGGGCACCTGAATCGCCCAGAAGTTGCTGTCGGTCAGCGCCGGGCCGCTGTGGCAGGCGATACAGCCGGTATCGACGAAGGCCTGCATGCCGCGCTTCTCCTGATCGTTGATCGCGTTCATGTCGCCGCGCAGGTAACGGTCGAAGGGCGAGTTCGGCGTGTTCAGGGTGCGCTGGAAGCTGGCCAGTGCCTGGGCCAGGTTGTCCTTGTTGATCGGGTTGTCGTCACCGGGGAAGGCCTCGGCGAACTTCTCCTGATAGAGTTCGAACTCTTCCAGACGCTCCAGGGCGGCGTCGAGATCCATGGCCATTTCGATGTCGGCCTGGATCGGGCCCAGCGCCTGGCCTTCCAGGTCGGGCTCGCGACCATCCCAGAACTGGGCGCCGAGGAAGCCGGAGTTGAGCACGGTGGGCGTGTTGCGCTCGCCGATCTGGCCGTCGTGGCCGGTGGCCCGCGGAATGCGATCGCTCCAGCCCAGCGCCGGGTTGTGACAGGTAGCACAGCTGATCACGCCGCTGGACGAGATGCGCGGCTCGAAGAACAGCATGTTGCCCAGTTCCACCTTCTCCTCGGTCAGCGAGTTGTGGGCCGGAATCGGCGGCAGGTGGGGCAGCGGCTCGAAGCGGTCACGGTAGTCGCCGAGGCCGTCGTCGGCGGCCACGCCGGTTGCCGCCAACGCGGCGCTCAGCGACACTGCGGCGGCGATGAGTGCCGGCCTGGCGAGAGCAGTATGAATCATGACGAATCCCCTTGGTTGCAAGCTAGAGACGGTTGTAGCCTGAAATGCAACATCAGGTTACGGTTGGCTCTTGAGCGGTATCAACCAAGTGAAAAGGTCGGAATGAACCCCTCATTGAGATGGGTCAAGTTTTCTTCATTCCCGCGATGCGTCCAGTGACAAACGCTTGTTTCACAGGCGAAGCTATGGTCTCTTCGGTCGCCTTCGGGAGGATCCGAGATGAGCCGTTACCGCTACCCATCGATACCGGAATCGCAAGTGACGCCCCGCGAACTGTTCGAGTCGCGGCGTCGCTTTCTCAACACGGGCCTCGCCCTGGGCGCCGCTGCCGTTGCCCCCGGCCTGCTCTGGCCGCGCTCGTCCCACGCCTGGCAGGGCGTTCTCGAAGCACGCCTCGACACACAGCTGCCCAGCCACGATCTGGCCGGCGGCGAAGCGCCGACCTCGCTGCGCGACATCACCACCTACAACAACTTCTACGAGTTCGGCACCGGCAAGCGCGACCCCGAGACCTTCGCGCACCGGCTCGTCACCGACCCCTGGTCGCTGACCATCGAAGGGGAGGTGGACAAGGCGGGCACCTTCGCCCTCGAGGACGTAATCAAGCATCAGGAGCTGGAGGAGCGCATCTACCGCCTGCGCTGCGTCGAGGCGTGGTCGAAAGTGGTGCCCTGGATCGGCTTTCCGCTGGCAAACCTGCTCAAGCGCCATGAGCCGACCTCGCGCGCCCGCTACGTGGTGTTCGAATCGATTCACGACCCCGACAACCTGCGCGGCCAGCGCCGCAGCGTGCTCGACTGGCCCTACCGCGAAGTGCTGCGCATCGACGAGGCCATGCATCCGCTGACCCTGCTGGCAGTGGGCCTGTACGGCGAGATCCTGCCCAACCAGAGCGGCGCACCCATTCGCCTGGTGGTGCCGTGGAAGTACGGCTTCAAGAGCATCAAGTCGATCGTGCGCATTTCATTGGTGGAGGAGCGCCCGCCGAGCTCCTGGGAGGAGCGCAATCCCGAGGAGTACGGCTTCTACGCCAACGTCAATCCTCAGGTGGATCATCCGCGCTGGTCCCAGGCGCGGGAGCGCAGGATCGGCGAGAGTGGTAGGCGCGAAACGCTGATGTTCAACGGCTACGCCGACGAGGTGGCGCACCTCTACGCCGGCATGGACCTGCAGCGACACTATTGAGCAAAGCGCCAGCCACTCAGGGGGGGCATGTCAGCGTGGATCTACGCACCGCTATCAACCTGTTTCGCCTGCTGGTGCTGGTGGGCTGCAGTGCGCCGGCCCTGTGGCTTGGCTGGCAGTGGTTTTTCGGCGATCTGGGCGCCGTACCCGGCGAGGCTGTGGTGCACTTCACCGGCAAGACGGGGCTGATCCTGCTGCTGCTGACCATCGCCTTCAGCCCGGCCTTTCGCTTCACCGGCTGGGTCGGTTTCATGACCGCCCGGCGTCAGATCGGCCTGTGGGCGTTCTTCTGGCTGGTGGCCCACATGCTGGCCTGGATGGGGCTGGATCAATACTGGGACTGGCCGTGGATTCGCCGCGAAATGGTCGAGCTGCCCTACATTCGTTACGGCGTGGCCGCGCTGCTGCTGCTGGTACCGCTGGCCGTTACTTCCTTCGCGCGTGTGCGAAAGGCCATGGGCTGGACGGCCTGGCACTGGCTGCATCGTCTGATCTACGTGGCCGCGGCGCTGGGGGTGACGCACCTGTGGATCCTGACCCGCGCCGACTACCTGCTGCCGACTCTATTCGCCTCTGTGCTGGCGACACTGACGCTCTTCCGCCTCATCGACGCCGCCATCCATCGTCAATGAAGCGGGCCGGCTTTCGCCGGCCCGCTTCCTCTCAATGGGTTGTCACTAGCATCACAACACTCAGCGCAGCCGATACCCACATCGCCGGCTTGATGTCGTAAAGCTTGCCGGTGGCCAGCTTGATCAACACGAAGCTCAGGAAACCGAAAGCGATGCCCAGGGTAATCGAGTAGGTCAGCGGCATCAGGATGATTGCCAGGAAGGCCGGGAAGGCCTGCTCGAACTGCGACCAGTCGATCTTGCTCACCGGTGCCAGCATGAACAGCCCGACCAGCACCAGGGCCGGCGCCGTGGCGATGCCGGGCACCAGCGACAGCAGCGGCGAGAGGAACAGGAAGGGCAGGAACAGGAAGGCGATGGTGACCGCCACCAGGCCGGTACGACCACCCTGAGCCACGCCGGCGCCGGACTCGATGAAGGTCTGTGCCGCGCTGGTGCCCAGCGGTGCGGCGATCATCGAGGCGAAGGCGTCCACGGTCATGGAGCGCTTGAGGTTACGCGGATTGCCGTCCTTGTCCTTGAGATCGGCGGATTCGGAGAGCGCCATGAAGCACGACAGCGCATCGAAGAAATTGGTGAACAGCATGACGAAGATGAACGGCAGGTAGGCAACCTTGAGCGCGCCCCAGATATCCACCTGCATCACCGCGCTGAAGTCGGGCCAGGCGGCGATACCGCTCCACTCCACCACCACGTCGCCACCCCACAGGCGCCCCATCGGCGTGGCCAACAGGGTGGTCAGCGCAATACCCAGGATCAGCGCGCCGTTGAAGCGCATGATCACCAGAATGGCGGTGGCCATCATGCCGATGAAGAAGGTGATCAGCGAGGCGTCCATGCTGCCCAGGGTGACCAGGGTCGCGTCGCTGCCGACGATGAAACCGGCGTTCTTGAAACCGATGAAGGTGATGAACAAGCCGATGCCGCAGGTGATGGCATAGCGCAGCGAAGGCGGAATCGCATTGATGATCGCCTCGCGCACGTTGAACATCGCCAGGGTAGCGAACAGCACGCCGGACCAGAACACGCAGCCCAGCGCCACCTCCCAGGAAAGCCCGGCGCCCTGCACCAGGGTGTAGGTGAACAGCGCGTTCATGCCCATGCCCGGCGCCACCAGAATCGGGTTGCGGGCATACAGGCCCATGGCCAGGCTGCTCATGAAACTGATCAGCACGGTGGCGGAGAGCGCGGCGGAGAAGGGAATGCCGGCATGGGAGAGGATCGCCGGGTTGACCACGATGATGTACATCGAAGCCAGGAAGGTGGCGATGCCCGCCAGAATCTCGGTGCGTACGCTGGAGCCACGACGGCTTGCGCCGAAATAGCTGTCCAGCCAGCTGCTTCCTTGCCCCGTGGCTCGCGCGGAGGGGCGTCCATCTGCCTTGTCGGCTAGGGAGGAGGTCGGTTCCATATCTGTGTCCGTTGTTGTTGGATTGGCGTTGTCGAATCAGCGTTGTTTGGGTGCCGCAGCAACAGGCTTGACCGTTTGGTCAGGCTTGTTCGGCTACAGCCTAGAAGATATTTGACCGATTGGACAGGTGGCTTGCGACTAACGTCGTAGAGCTGGGTGGGAGAGGGCTGTAGATAGGGGCAAGAAGGGAGAGGGCAGGGACAAGACCCTGGAGTGGGGCACAGTGGGGCACAGTTCACTGAGGTCGTTGCCCAAGCCGCGGCAGGCCGCTCCCGCGCGTGGGCGTTGCCCTCAACGTTTCGCTTGGTTACGGTAGGCAAAAAGCCGCAGAAGATGGCTTACATGATCAAGAAGTACACAGGGATGCCGCATTAAGGGTGATGGGAATCGTCATCCATTTTGCCAGCAGGGCGGTAGCGTCCCTGAAATTTGCGGCTCTGCTGTACGCCATATCCCCCCTTGACGGCTTCTGGCTGAACGCAGCCTTGGGCTGTGCCCCTGCCAATCGCACGGATCCTTGTAGAGAGCGTTAGGCTGCCAATGAATGGAGGCATTGGAAACCATGAAGGAAGTTATCACGGCAATTCGGAACGGTGACAGGAGGGCGGTAGAAGACGCCCTGTCCCAAGACCCCACTCTTGCTCATGGCCGGGATGAAAACGGTGTCTCGCTGATTTGCCTCGCGATCTACCATGGGCAGAATGAGATAGCCAATTTGCTCGCGGAGAATCGCGACGATCTCGATATATTTGAGGCGACCGTGATCGACAACGCTGAGCGTGTCCAGCAACTGGTTGTTGCCAAGCCTGAACTGGTCAACGCCTATTCGCCGGATGGATTCCATCCCTTGGGCTACGCGTGCTTCTTCGGCCGTCTAAAGGCCTTTGATGTTTTGGTCTCGGCGGGAGCAGACCTCGAAGCACCAGTGAAGAACGCAATGGGGGTACGACCGCTACATAGTGCGGTCGCGCATTCAGATCGAGACGCGGCTCTTGCTCTCGCCCGCAGGCTGCTTGAGCTAGGCGCATCGACCAACGTAGTTCAGCACGGCGGCTTCACTCCCCTGCATGAAGCGGCGCTCAGAGGGCACGTGGACTTGGTGCAGCTCCTGCTGGACCATGGGGCGGACCCCAAAGCGCATGACGACTCAGGCAAGACTCCGCTAGAGCTTGCGCGTGATAAAGGTCATACGGAGGTGGCCGAGTTAATGGAGTCGGCGATTTAACAAGGAAGCGGACTTCTTGTGCAGCTTTTCCTGGCCGTTCACTACCGCAACGTGCCGCAGAAAGGCTAAATCTCGATTCTGTCCATGCTGGTGGATGATGCCTCGTTGAAACGGATGAAATCGCGTATCAGTAGCGGTAGGTCTTCTCGGTGCGCGGGCTGTAGTGCTTTGCCCGCATGGTAGCCTTCACGCGGTCCATCAGCTTTGGCGATCTGGTGTGCGCTTACATATGGTAGCCTTCGCGTAGGCATTGATATTATTGGTTCCGGAAAAACGCGCAAATGCGTGAATCCCACCAAGACTGCTGAGTTATGCTTAGGATTCTGGAAAATCAATAAGTTGGGTAATAACCGGCTTAATTAATAACATTGTTGAACGTGCCTGCGCGCTCAAGTCAATAAACGAGCAGGCAATCTAATCACGGTTAGTCAAAAATCAGGAGGTGAGTCTTGTTGGAAGATCTGGAGAAGTTTCTGAATATCGCTATAGCTGTCGGCCTGTCTTTGGTTGCAATGACCTTTTTTCAACTAGAGCCAAATTTGGCAAAAGTCAAGGCAATATCAGAATTGAGGGAGAGCCAAAAGACGTTTGATGATGAGATTGCCAGCATAAGAGCATCGCTAGACGCCATTGCGGCTGAGTTAGAAACGGCAAAGAAGTCACAAGAATTCGTTGACGCTGTCGCTTTCGCAGAACTCGAACAGAAACAGCATACTCACGAAGAAAGCATAAGACAGCTTAACTCCTTGTTTACTTCCAATCCAGAAAAAGCACGTCAGCTCCATGATGTCGGTCAAGCTTATGCCTCGCTTAAGGATACAGTTACAAGGCTTGAAGGGAGGATAGATAATGTCCAGTCTCACCTTATGTCAGGTGTGATAAGCAATTCGGGTTTTTATTATGGATTGGCCTTGGTCCTAATCGGTGTGGTCGCAAATACTTTATTACAACGCAAATCGAAAGGGATAACCACTCAATGAAGCCGACGCCGGGAAGCGCGCCAGTTACTCCAAGCCATGACAGCGGCGTGGTTTCTCGAGGACGTTAGTTGCCACGGAGTATGCTCCATGCATCACCCTCAGGTCGTTGAGAGTCTCGTCAAACGCTATGAACGCAGCGCTGTAGTTCGAGCACTCGTTCAGTTGATTCCGCTGAGTATCGGTGCGGCGGTTGACACTGCGGTGCTCACCCGAGTTCAGGCTATTCGTGCCGATCGAGCCCGCGTATTTTTTGACGAGTTGGCCAAGGGTGAGAAGGAACTCCGTCCGGAGCTGTTAGAGAACGACGAGTTTCTGCACTGCTACTTTGCGACCGCAGCTGCGGTACTTCGCACGCAAAGAACCGAGAAGATTCAGGCTCTGGCGCGTCTTCTGCGTTCTACTACCGAAGGCAGACTTACAGTAGTGGATGAGTTCGAAGAGTTCTTGAGCATCCTAGCCGAACTTTCGTATCGAGAACTTTCGGTGCTCGCAACTTTGGATGGCTACGAGTCACGGCATCCACTACAGGAGGAGGAGAACGATCTTCAACGCGCGAATCGCTTCTGGAATGCTTTTGTCCAGCAGGTGGTTCAAGAATTTTCAATTCAGCCTAATGAAGTCGATTCAATCCTCACTCGGCTCAATCGAAGTGGGTGCTACGAGACCTTCACCGGCGGCTACTTCGACTACACAGGTGGGAAAGGGAAAATCACTCCGCTGTTTCACCGTCTGAAAGAGCTGGCGCTCAACAGTAACAGCTAACACTTCCATTGAGCGGACAGTCACTGGCAAACCGGTGCCTGCCGCTCATGTCAAACGTTAGCTGCCAAAAGGAAGGGCTACCATGTCAATCGAGCTATGGCTTGCCTTCGTTGCCGCATCTGCGGTGCTTCTCATCATTCCTGGCCCGACCATTCTTACGGTCATAAGCTACTCCATGATGCATGGTCGGCGGGCGAACGTGCCGCTCGTCGCTGCTGTTGCTCTCGGCGACTCAACGGCCTTGGTGGTGTCGCTTCTCGGCTTAGGTGCACTCCTGGCAACCTCGGCTTTCTGGTTTACGGTCGTCAAATGGGCCGGCGGGCTGTACTTGCTTTACCTCGGTATCAAACTCCTTCGCGCTGGCATTTCTACCGCCGAGCTGTCTGCACCAGCCGCGCCGGGATCTCGTTGGAAGCTATTCGCGAACACCTACCTGGTCACCGCGCTCAATCCGAAGGGCATTGTCTTCTTCGTTGCCTTTCTGCCGCAGTTCATCAATCCAAGCTCGGCTGTCACGCAACAGCTTTGGATTCTTGCAGTCACGTTCGTCGGCATGGCTGCGCTCAACGCAACGCTGTATGCGGTATTTGCTGGCTCGGCGCGAAAGTTGCTGTCCTCGCCACGGGCGCAACGGCGCTTCAACCTGGCAGGTGGTTCGCTGCTGTCAGCAGCGGGTGTGTGGGCTCTCCTCGCAAAGCGTCCTGCTTGAAGGCGGCTCACCCACCCATCGAGTGGACGCCTGTGGAACGAGGCGGAATTTCCGGTTCAGCTCACCGAGATTGAGGTGAATGGCAGCTCGATTTGGTCGATAGGAAGCGGTTTGCAGAAGTAATAGCCCTGGAACACGTGACAGCCCGCCTCGACGAGCCAGCCGAGCTGGTGGGCGGTTTCCACCCCTTCGGCCACCACCTCGAGCTGCAGGGATACCCCCATGGCGATGATGGTTCGCACGATGGCCATGTCATCTCCGCTCAGCAGCAGATCGTTGACGAAGCTCTGGTCGATCTTGATCTGGTCCAGCGGTAGCTGTTTGAGGTATTGCAGCGAAGAGTAGCCGGTGCCGAAGTCGTCCATGGAAAAGCTGATGCCGAGACGCTTCAAGCGCCGCATCTTGTCGATTCCGGCCTCGACGTCGTCCAGCAGGCTGCTCTCCGTCAGCTCCAGCTTCAAGCGGTGGGGATTGGCTCCAGTGGCGGTGAGTACCCGCTGGATACGCTCGACGAAATCCGGTTCCTTGAACTGTCGGGCGCTGACGTTCACGGCCAGGGTCAGATGTGCCGTGGCCGCTTGCTGCTGCCAGGCCACCAACTGCCGACAGGCCTGTTCCAGCACCCAATCGCCGAGGGGTACGATCAGGCCACTCTCTTCGGCCAGAGGGATGAACTCCGCCGGCGACACCATACCGCGAGACGGATGCTGCCAGCGGATCAGCGCCTCGGCCCCCAGCGGCCGATGGGCGGCGTCGTACTGAAGCTGATAGACGAGGCGGAACTCGCCACGCTGCAGGGCTAAGCGCAGATCGCGCCTGGTTTCGTTACGCGCTTCCATGAGGGCCTGGGTGGCATCGTCATGGAAGCAAATGGTGTTACGACCGGCAACCTTGGCATGGTGACAGGCGGCATCTGCCAGTTTGAACAGGGTCTCGACGTCGCTCGAGCCATCGAACATCGCCACGCCCTGGCTTGCCGAGAGGAAGTGCTGAATCCCGTCGATGGAGTAGGGCTCGGCCACGACGATCCGGATTCGGTCGGCCAGCTCTTCCGCCAGATTGGCCGCCTTGTCCGGCTGCTTGGGCAGGGAGTCGATGATGAGGAGAAACTCATCGCCGCCCAGCCGCCCTACCACACACCCCTCCTGCTGGAAGGTGCGCAGTCGCTGGGCAACCTCGCGCAGCAAGCGGTCGCCGGTACGATGGCCGTAGCTGTCGTTGATCTGCTGGAAGAGATCGAGATCCAGGTAGATCAGCGCCCCATGCTGGCCGTTGCGCTGACACAGCATCAATGAATGCGCCAGGTGCTCGCTCATCATGCGCCAGTTGGACAGTTCCGTCAGGCCATCGAAGTGGGCCAACTGGTGGGCCTTGCGTTCGGCCACCAGTCGACGTGCCTCGCTTTCACGCAGCCGCAGCACCGCCAGGGCAAGCTGCTGCAACTGGCCCCGCCCCAGTTCGGCAAGACGCTGAACTCGCGGCAGCTCGGGAACCACCCGGTGGGGATGGGAAAGCGCGAGCAGCCCTTCGGCGATGATCAGCAGGTGACGATTCAGGATCCGGGCGGAGTAAAAGGCGGCGACCAGCATCAGTGCCAGGATCGCCCCGCCAAACAGTAGCAGCGTGTTGAAGTGCCCAAGAGTGTCCTGATAGGCATCGCGGGTGCGCTCGCCGCTGCGCTGCGCCAGCTTGGACGAAAGGTGCCCCGTGAGCATGGAGAAGCGCAGGAATTCATGCTGTGCCTCGTCCAGGTAATGTCGGGCCCGGGTAGCATCCACGGTGGCGATGTCGCCGGCCATGATGATGAAGCGCCGATAGCCCTCGAAGGCCTCGCGCAAATGTTGGGCACTGCCGTGGTTCAAATCGATCATCAGCGGCGTTTCGGTCAACGTCTGTATCTGCCCGCCCAGGGTGGCAAGCTCGTTGACGAAGCTCGAATGCAGCCGATAGCTGGCAAGCGCCGACAGCTCGCCTCGGTCGGCCTGCTGCAGCATGTCCACTACGCCCTGATGTAGCTCGCCCAGGCTCTGAGTGTAGTTGGCGGCCTGCAGCAGAGCGGCCATGTCCGCCGACTGAATGGCATGATTCTGAGTCATCCTTTCCTTGAGCACCTGCACCGCGGCAAGACCGAACAGCAGGGCAGGGATCAGCACCACCAGAGTAGGCAGAAGAAAGATCCAGATGAGCGGTCGGTTCGGCTTCATGGGCAACCTTACGGTGCTTGGGAGGCCAGCGATGGCCACAGCTCCGGTGGAATGCTGGCACGGTAGAGATAACCCGCCTCACCCAGCGGCGAGAAGATCACCAGGGTGCCTTCGGCTGGGAAGTAATCCATCAAGTCGGCGAGGTTGGGGCCATGGGCCACGATCATGCGGTTGGCGCTGCCTTCGACCGGCAGTGAGAGAGCCTTGCCAGTATGCTCGATGACGGGCCGCTTCTCGTCGTCCGTCATCGCGGCGGTATAGCGCAGCAGCTCATCGATCTGCTGGGGCTTGTGCGGGAACAGGATCCGAGCGGTCTCCTGCGTTCGGCAGAAGGGCGAGACGAGAACGGGATCCTCGATGGGCCAGGCGTGCCGCGCCATGTGCTCGGCGACAGTCGCCATGAGTTCACGACCCTCGTCGCTCAGGGGCCGCTGGGTAGCACAGTCGTTGAAGTCGACCGGCACCTTGTCGGGATGGCTCGTATCCGTCGGCCCATGGCGCATGTAAAACACGTAGCCGCCCTGGTGCAGGGAAGCCAACAGCTCGGCGCTGGGCTCGACCGCTACATGCTCATCCGCCCAGGCGAACAGACTGGCGAGACACAGCAGGCACGCCAACGGCAGATGGGAGTAGGGCAACGGCTGTCGAAATAAAGTGGGCAGAGGGAGCACGGACGACCCTGGTTATCGTTTGTAATGATTCAATATGCATGAGAAATCTAATACTCACTAGCCACCTTAGGTATAGGCAACGAGGTTTCTTGATCTAGATCAAGTTAATGACCGGATGCACTTGCGCCAATAGTGCTGACTTGGTGTCGTGCTTTGGTTGGCGTTGCCCTCAACGTTTCTCTCGGTTACGTTGAGAAAAAAGCTGCAGAAGATGGCTTACGTAACCAAGACGTACTCAGGGATGCCGCATTAGGGATGATGGGAAACGTCATTCATTCTGCCAGCAGGGCGGTAGCGTTCCTGGAGTTCACGGCTCAGCTCAACGGGCTACGTAGCCCGACAAACCTTTGCCAGCGCATGCGTTACATCGCGGCTTTTCTCGGGACGGGCGAAGTAGCACTTCATGCCAAGTACTTTCCCCCTGGGCCTGGCGGCAGATGAGTGAATTCTATATTTGAATTCTTTAGATAAGAAAATTTGCATACTGTATATTGGTTCCGACAAATCGAGCATACGCGCGAATTCTGCATAGTGGTCGAGCTATAGTTAGGCACTAGAAAAATCAACGAGTTGGAAAAAAGGAGCGCGCCAGATAACATTGTTGAACGCGCAGGGGTGTTCATCCAATATCAGGACGCGCGGTCCAATCACTGTTATTTTTCAGTGGGGAGGGGGCATTGAACTACGTACCAATAATTGCAACGATATTATCTGGCCTCTTCGCACTACTAGCTGCTTATTACGCTTGGCTATTGAAAAAACGTTCTGAAGAAATGAACAAAAAAGATCGTGCTAGGGCGGAAAGAATAGAAATTTATTCAGATGTTTATGTTCTTTTTGAAAGCGCAATGCATGAGGTACTAAGTTACAAGGATTACTCTCTGCAGGAGAGGTTCAGCAAGATGAATGCAAAAATGGACCTTTTGGCTGAAGAGCAGGTTAAAGAGCAATACTTCGAGTGCTGTGGATTGCTAGAGGCGTGGTCCAAACTACACCATAAGTCTAGAAGACCAACCCAAAAGATAGGTGATATGACAATAACAACCTATCAGAGGCCTGATCCAACTGAGCAGTATCGAAAGCTTGCAGAAAACTCCTACTTTGAATTGAAGGAAAAGCTGGCTGATTTAACCACGTTACTCAGGCAGTCTTTGCAGAATGAAAAATAACAAGTACGGGCACGCTCAGCCACTTCGTGGCTTGGACTCGCTTCGCTCGCCCGTGCCGTAAGCGTTATAAATCTCAATCGGAGATCTCATGGAGATAGAGAGCATAGCTATAGAGTTAAGTAGATTGTCAGAGGCTGTAAGTCTTGGACAGTTTAATGAAGCTATGAATGGTGTCGATACTTTGTATCAAGAAATCGATAAAGACGCCGAAAGAGATGCTCTTTTTTTTAAAATAATGTCCAACATTGCCAGTATATTTATTGATGTTGGCCATATGAAGCCATGTGCTGAGTCTGCCCAAAGAGGCTTAGGTATTCTTAATGAATATAAGAATGCAATAATAGAGCAGATAGGAGAAGATGCTTACTATTACAATTTGAGCAATGCGAAATCAAATTTAATTAGCGAGAAGAATCCATTTAAACATACCTTTTCTACAATCGAACAACTTGTAGAAATAAAAACAGACCTTTGGAAATCTATCAAGTCATTTGGCGATACAAATTCTGGAAGAATTGAACCAACCTATATCGTCAATTTAGGAAACTCGTTAAAACAGCAGTTTCGAATAGCAGAAGCTATTGAATGCTACGATCTAGTCAATAAGTTGAATCTTGATATCCCGCAGTCGTGGATCAATAGGTCAGCAACTCTTATTATGCTGAACCAAGTTTCAAACACATTTTCAATACAAATGCTGGAACAGATTAAACGAGGATATGAGAATGTTCTTTTATCGAGGCAGATTCCTCCCATATGGCTAGATCACTATAAACAACAGGTTGTTTTTCATAAAAGCAAGATTATTGAGGCATGCAGAGAAGCAGGTATTCAACCTGATCCTCATGATTCAGAAAAAACTAAAGATGAGTATGAAAAACTAAGCAGTTACAGAAAGTTTTGCTTAGACAACAACTTGAGCTTATCTGAGCATGGTTTGTATTGCCAATGCGTGGGAAGCTCTAGGGATAACTTAACTATACCCACTGCCGGAGGGATAGTTGGTGATTTTGTTATTCCTATGGAAATGGTTCTCAACCGGTTAAAGTCGGAGTTCTCGTTCTCTCGACGTCTGTATTTTGAATACCTTACAACGGAGGAAGATTATGAGTTGCTGCATGACTCATGTTTTTCAGAGCTTTTTAATGATGAACTGCTAGGTGTGGATGTCGAAAAGCTAAGAACTGCCTTCCGGTCATGCTTTGGTATACTGGATAAAATAGGTATTGCAGTATGTGAATTATTTGACCTTTACCCTCCTAATAGAAAGGTGTATTTCCAAAGCTTTTGGCAGCTGGATAGGGGGAGTAGGAGGGAGCTTTTTGATCGTAACAAAAGTCCAGGTCTCCTAGCGTTGTATAGCATTGCTACAGATTTGAATGAAAATAAAGAGGGCGAGTGGTCATTTTTGAAACAACTGAGAAATGACTTAGAACATGAGTTTGTGGTTATTCATAAAAGTGAGACCCCAAGTGATATCTATGAGTCTTATGAATTTATGGAGAATATAGTATTTATCAAAGAAGACGAATTTTTAGAGCACCTAAGGCGAATATTGCAGTTAACTCGATCTGCAATATTTTCGTTTGTCTTCACTGTGCGAGATAAAGCACTAAAGGAAAAGAAGGATGGAGTTTTTTACTTCCCTAACAGCATCCATCGCCAAGATTATATATTTGAAGACCAAGATTTATAACAAGCGCATGTTGTCGGACTGGTTTTCCGCTGCGCTCCAAACCAGCCGCAAATGCGGGCGTTAGAAGAACTAGGTATGGAGATATCTTTGGTTACAGAGGTTCGCGGTTGGTTGATGTTGGGGCTTGGTGTGTTCGGTGGGGTAGTGGCGCTACTCACCTACTATCGAGGGCAGAACCAACGGAGGCTAGAAAACAGTTTCCGTATGACTCAGCTTTTCCGGGATAGCATTCCAACACAGGATTTCGAGCAGTGGATTAAGCTATTCCATGACGCATCCGAGCCAGCTGGGGCCAAACCAGGTCATTTTGTTTCCGAGGATGGACGTCAAATTCCATTTTCCGCCTTATACACAGAAGGGGCGCCCGATGACGGTGCTATAGACCGAATAGCTCAGGTTTTAGATTTGGTTTCTGAGCAAGCTTTAAAACGCACGCTCGATCTCAGAATTTTCTACCATGAGTATGGCCAACTGATGGATACGATTCATTCATGGCTTTCTTCAGACGTCGGTTCTGATGGGAAGTCCTTGGTTGAAGACCTCTATCCGAATTTCAATTTGCTGTACGTAAAAAATAGGATCGTGATTAATTGGAAATGCCGTAGGTATGTTTATTGCGGATAGTGACAGGGCTTCTAACAAGTTACTGCACCGGAAAAATAACTCGCTGGCGCTCGTCATTTTCCGGTGAGCAATGCGTTATGCAAGATTCAAACAGGCAATGGAGTAAGAATGTCTATCTCAACAATTTCAAGTTTGATTGCTAGGTTGCAAAAAGAAATATCAGATCTCCATCACAAAATGAGTTTGGAGACAAAAAAGGAGTCTGATTGTGGAAATCGGATCGGGCAAATTGAAAGGAGCATTACCAAAAGTACTAGTATTAGCACTCTGAAAAGCAAAAGCGCTGAAGTCCAAAGAAAGCAGGCTGAAATAGCTAAGGTACAAGTAAATAAAGCGGGTCTTTATAAAAAGCTATCCGACAAAGAAGGGCAGTTATTAAAGGCTAAGCAAGATCTTCTTAAGGAAGAGGAAAAGGAACGTAAAAAGCAAGCTGTTGCCGACGAGAGAGAAAGGAAAAAACTAGCAGATATAGAAAAGAGGCATCAGAGAGAGCAGCTTGAATATCAGCGCCGGTTGCGAGCAGAGATCAATCAAACTGCGAATATGGCTGCTTCTGTGAAAGAGTTGGCGAGCACTCAAAACATTTCGCATAAAAATATTGTGAAATATGACTTGTTTATATCCCATGCCTCAGAAGATAAGGAGGAATTTGTTCGCCCGCTCGCTGAAACGCTAGAAAATATTGGGGTCAAAGTATGGTATGACGAATTCACTTTAAAAGTTGGCGACAGCTTGCGGAAAAGCATCGATCAAGGGTTGGTAAACTCGAGATTTGGAACAGTGATTCTATCATCTGCTTTTTGCTCGAAGAATTGGACACAGTACGAGCTTGACTCTATGGTTGCGCGGGAAATGAATGGACATAAAATGATATTGCCGATATGGCACAAAATAACAAAGAATGAAGTTATTAATTTTAGCCCAGCACTTGCGGATAAAGTCGCGCTAAACACTTCTTTGCAGAGCATTGAGGAAATCGCCGGAGAGCTCGCAGAGGTAATTTTGAGAGCAAAGGCATAACAATGGGCTGCTACGGAAAATTACTCGCTGGCGCTCTTAAATTTCCGCAGAGCGCGGCGTTATGAGTCTGGATGGGAGTAATTTTGAGAAAGTTGATTTCGGAATCCAGGAAGCTTGAGAAGAGCGCCCGTGAACTACAACGTCGAAGACTTAACTGGCGGATGGTAACTAAAAATAAAATAGAAGGTTATTTCAAGGAAATTTGTGTTGCTGCCAAGGAGCACTCTTACCCATTCTCTATGAGTTTGAGTGTTCACGACGAAACAAAAAACGAAGAAACTGTCCAGCTATCATCAGGTGTTAATAAAACTGGTGTCGTAGAGAAAATCGATAAACCGGATGCCAAGGGCTGGAAAGCTGAAGCAGAAAAAGGGGCCGCACTCGTCGCATCTTTTGCTAGTAATGGATCTGTGGCCTTCATAATTTATCCATATAAATCAGAGCGATACTCGAGGAGTGAAGACAACATAATCCTCTATCACAACCTTTCACCAGATGATGTAACGAATAAATTAGTAAAAAGCTGCGTTAGTAAATATCTTCTTTATATACGTAATTCAAGTATTTACGGTGGCTATAGTTCCTCTTTTTTAGATTTTATCCGGATAAATATGATGATTGCGATAGATATAAGGAACAGAAAAAATCTATATCGTACTGCCTGGAGCATGCTAGCGGAATGGTCGAAAATTATAGGTGCTGGGATAGTCGGTTATATCGTGGCTGTCCTGACACGAGGCTCA
>MTEX01008496.1_pt1 | contig 94741 bp, 79 predicted proteins | sample 1042691 | NCBI WGS metagenome assembly MTEX01 (sample SAMN06185810, study PRJNA358809) | soil metagenome | isolation source: soil biostimulated with molasses as carbon source | place: India | collected 2015-05-23
CAGGGCAAGCCGGTGCTGGGGATCTGTCGTGGCGCCCAGATGCTCAACGTCCACCTGGGCGGCACCCTGGACCCCGACATCTACACCACCCATGAGGGGCTCAAGCGCCGCCGCACCGTGCTGCCGCGCAAGACCGTGGACATCGTGGCCGACACGCAGCTGCGTCGTATCCTCAAGGTGAGCTGGTGCCGCATCAACAGCCTGCATCACCAGGCCGTGCAGGAAGCAGGGCGCGGCATCGAGATCGTGGCCCGCGACCGTGACGGACTGGTGCAGGGCATCGAATCCCGCGACCACGAATTCCTGATCGGCGTGCAGTGGCATCCGGAGTGGCTGATCTTCAATCGCCCCCAGCAGCGGCTGATTCGCGCCCTGGTCGATGCCGCACGGCGCACCATGCCCTGAACACGACAGCGGCCACCCTCAGGGTGGCCGCAGGCAGCACGAAGCACGACTCAACTTTCCAATGAGGCGTCCAGCGTGATCTCGGCCTTGAACAGTTTGGACACGGGGCACCCCTCCTTGGCCTTGTTGGCCGCGTCCTGAAAGGCCTGCTCGTCGGCGCCCGGGCTGCGTACCCGGGTGGTGAGGTGGATCTTGCTGATGCTGAAGCCGCCGGCGTCCTGCTCGAGGGTGACGGCAGCCTCGGTGGCAATGCGCTCGGGTGTCAGCCCCGCTTCACCCATGATCATGGAGAGCGCCATGGAATAACAGCTGGCATGTGCCGCACCGATCAGCTCCTCCGGGTTGGAGCCGGCTTCACCTTCGAAGCGCTTGGCGAAACTGTAGGGCACGTCATTCAGCACACCGCTCTCGGTGGAGACCTGACCCTTGCCCTCTTTCAGGCTACCCTGCCACACAGCGCTACCGGTTTTCTTGATGCTCATGTCGGTCGACTCCTTGCGATGGGAGAACTGGCAATACCTTCGACGGCAGCGCCAGGGGACGCTGCCACTTCCTCACCATAGCGCATCGACTTGTCTTCGCCATCTCTTTGGCGAATAATTTTGAAAATATTTTCCAAAATATACTTACGAGTCCACCATGACCGACCACCCTACCCCGCACGTGACCCTAACCGCCACCGCTCATGCCCCCGCTCTCGAGCTGCCCGCCATCGGCCAGGGGACCTGGTACATGGGCGAGGGCCTGGCACCGCGAAGCGACGAGGTGCGCGCCCTGCAGCAGGGCCTGGAACTGGGGCTGACGCTGATCGACACCGCCGAGATGTACGCCGACGGCGGCGCCGAGGAGGTGGTCGGCGAAGCCTTGGCCGGCCGTCGCGACCAGGCCTTCCTGGTCTCCAAGGTCTACCCCTGGAACGCCGGACGCGACAGCGCCATTGACGCCTGCGAGCGCAGCCTGAGGCGCCTGGGCACCGATCATCTCGATCTCTACCTGCTCCACTGGCCCGGCAGCATCCCGCTGGAAGAGACGCTGGAAGCCTTCGAGCGCCTGCGCGAGCAGGGCAAGATTCGCCGCTATGGCGTTTCCAACTTCGACGTAGACGAACTCGAATCGGTGACTACGCTACCCGGAGGCAGAGAGTGTGCGGTGAACCAGGTGCTCTATCATCTGGGGTCGCGCGGCATCGAACATGCACTGCGCCCGCGGATGCAGCGCCTCGGCATGCCGCTGATGGCCTACTGCCCGCTGGCCCAGGCCGGCCAGCTGCGCCGTGACCTGTTCGAGCACAGCGCGGTACGCGAGGTGGCCGACGGGCTCGGCATCACCCCCGCCCAGCTGCTGCTGGCCTGGGCCATTCGACCGCTGAACGGCCGGCGCGACGTCATCGCCATCCCCAAGGCGGTGCAGCCGCAGCACGTCGCAGAGAACGCCGCCGCCCTCGAGGTCGAGCTCAGCGACGAGGCCCTCGCGCGGCTCGACGCAGCGTTTCCGGCGCCTGGGCGCAAGGTGCCGCTCGACATCGTCTAGTCTCGGTCGGGGACCTGACCACGCAGCGCCGCCAACTCGGCGCTCAGGCGTTCGCTGCCGAGCTGGCCCATGCGTTCGATGTTGCGCTCGGGAATCGCCTCGGGGTCCGGGTAGTGGGCCAGGGCATGTTCGAGCCCCGCCTCGCGCAGCAGGTGCAGCATGGGCCAGGGCGAACGGTTGGTGAAGTTGGCCGGGTCGTCCTGTTCGGCGCCGTCGAAGCAGTAGTCGGGATGGAAGCTGGCCAGCTGGTAGGTCCCCTCGTAGCCCTGCTCGACCAGCAGCGCCTCGGCCACGGCGAGGAAGTCGAGATAGTCGTCGAAGTCCTCGAGCCCCGGGCGCAGCACCAGCAGGGTGGTCTCGATGGCCGGTGTAGCGTCGAGCCGACGGCACTCTTCGATGAGCGCCTCGAGGGCAGGCTCCCATTCGCTGGCCGCCACCTCGACGAAGCGGATGGTCTCCCCCACCAGCTCGCGGCGGGCGAAAGGGCAGACGTTGTGGGCCACGACGAAGCCCTCGACCCAGTCACGAGTGGCAGCGCAGGCGGGGGTCAGGGTGTCGGGCATGATGGGCCTCGTCGGCAGAAAATGGCCTGGCAGTATACCCGAGCCTGCGCGCAGGGTGCTCAATCCCCCGGTTGCGGCATGGGTCCGCGCCGCGAGGCGAGCCTATCGGCCAACCGCGTGGGCTCCGGCAGCTTGGTGCGGCCCAGGCACTGCACCACCCAGTCGAGCGAGGTCGTCAGGCTGATGCGATGCCCCAGCGAGACGAACACCGGCTTGACGCCTACCCGGGTGCGCAGCACCGCACCGATCGTCTCGCCGCGATGGCGCAGCGGCGTCCACTCACCGCGCCCCGTGGGCACTTCGTCGTGCACCCCGCACAGCCGCGACTTGGCCACGCCGATGGTCGGCAGGTCGAGCCACAGCCCCAGGTGCGAGGCCACGCCGAGACGACGCGGATGGGCGATGCCCTGGCCGTCCACCATCACCAGCTCGGGCCGTGTGGCGAGCCTGTCGAAGGCCGCCAGCGCCGCGGGAATCTCGCGAAAGGAGAGCAGCCCCGGAATGTAGGGCATGCGGGTCGGCTCGCGATGCACCACCTGCTCCACCACCTCGAAGCCGACCATGGGGTCGCCGGGCCAGGCCAGCACCACCACCGCCGCCCGGGTGATCTCGCCGTTCTGCTCGAAGCCGATGTCGACCCCGGCGATATGACGCACCGGTGCCAGGCGGTCCTCGCGCTCGATGCGTGGCGCCAGCTCGCGCTGCAGCGCGATGGCCTTCTCCGGCGTGGGGGTCCATTCATGCAGTGGCGTCATCCTTGCCTTCCTCACAGCGTAAGCTGGTCCGCAGTGTAGGCGGTCAGGGTGCACTTCCCAAGGTCGGTCGGCAACGACGAGGGCGGGGTACGTTCGTGTATCATCGGCGCAGAACCGACGACGAGGGATACCGTGCTCAAGCTGATCCACACCGCCGACTGGCATCTGGGCCAGACCTTTCACGGCCAGGAGCGCCACGCCGAACACCGTCTCTTTCTCGACTGGCTGCTCGACACCCTCGTCGCACGCGAGGCCGACGCCCTGCTCGTCGCCGGCGACGTCTTCGACGTGGTCAATCCCTCGCTTGCCGCCCAGGCGCTGCTCTACGACTTCATCGTCAGTGCCCACGAGCGCCTGCCGGCACTCGACATCGTGTTGATCGCCGGCAACCACGACAGCGGCAATCGCATCGAGCTGCCGGCGCCGCTGATGCGCCGCCTGCGCACCTACGCCCTGGGCCGGGTGAGCTGGCTCGACGACGGCAGCCTCGACGCCGAGCGCCTGCTGCTGCCGCTCACCGACACCAGCGGCGAGACCCGCGCCTGGTGCCTGGCGCTGCCCTTTCTGCGCCCCGCCGAGGTCACCGGCCGCGGCCTGGCCCGCGACGACGATGCAGGCCAGACGGAGCACGGCACACCGGGCAAAGACAGCGCTCGCAACGACAGCGCGCGCAACGACTATGTGGCCGGCATCTCCCGCGTTCACGAGCAGCTGATCGACGCCGCCCGCCGGCGGCGTCAGCCCGGCCAGGCGCTGGTGGCCATGAGCCACGCCCACCTGCACGGCGCCGCCGTTTCCGAGGCCAGCGAGCGGCCCATCGTGATCGGCGGCGAGGAGTCGATCTCCGCCGGGCTCTTTCCCGCCGACATCGCCTACGTGGCACTGGGCCACCTGCACCGCGCCCAGCAGGTGGGCGAGGCACGCATCCGCTACAGCGGCAGCCCGCTGCCGCTGGATTTCAGCGAGGTGAATTACCCGCATCAGGTGGTGGAAGCGGTGCTGGAAGGTGAAACCCTGGCCACCACGGAAGCGATCCCCGTGCCGCGCCCAGTGGCCATGCAGCGTGTCGGCCCCGGCGAACTCGACGCGGTGCTGGCGGAGCTCGAGGGGCTGCCCCACGACCCCGCCGTGCCACGGGAACAATGGCCCTGGCTGGAAGTGCGCGTCACCCTCACCGCCCCCGTACCCGACCTGCGCGCCCGGGTGGAAACGGCCCTCGAAGGCAAGGCCGTGCGCCTGCTGCGCCTGGAGCGGCGTCTGCCCCAGCAGGCTGCCGATGGCAGGCCGGAGCGAATCGATCTGCAGCAGCTGGGGCCGAGAAAGCTGTTTCAGCGCACCTGGGAAAAGCAGTGGGGAGAGCCCCCCGGCGACGACGTACTGGCCGACTTCGACCAGCTGCTGCAGGACGTGCTCGATAGCCCCACCGAGCCGCGCACCGGGGAGCGTCGCCCATGAAGATACTCGCCCTGCGCCTGGCCAACCTCGCCTCCCTGCCCGGCCCGCTGGAGCTCGATTTCACGGCTCCTCCGCTCAGCGATGCCGGCCTGTTCGCCATCACCGGCCCCACCGGCGCCGGCAAGAGCACCCTGCTCGACGCCCTGTGTCTGGCACTCTACGGCAGCACGCCGCGGCTGCGCCATGCGCCCAGCCAGAACGCGCCGCTGCCCGACGTGGAAGGCGAGACGGTGAGCACCGCCGACCCGCGCACCCTGCTGCGTCGTGGCACTGCCGGCGGCTATGCCGAAGTCGACTTTCTCGGTCGCGACGGGCGTCGTTACCGCGCCCGCTGGGCCGTGCGCCGCGCCCGCGAGAAGGCCAGCGGGCGCCTGCAGGCGGTCGAACAATCGCTAACCGATCTCGACGACGAACGCCTGCTCACCGCCCAGAAGCGCGAGTTCGCCGAGCTGTTGCCGGAGCGCCTGGGGCTGACCTTCGATCAGTTCACTCGCGCCGTGCTGCTGGCCCAGAGCGAATTCGCCGCCTTCCTCAAGGCTGACGACAACGAGCGCAGCGACCTGCTGGAACGGCTCACCGGCACCGCCGAGTATTCGCGCATCTCCGAAGCCGCCTACCGGCGGGCCATCACGGCGAAGCGGCACGTCGACGCCCTGCAGACGAGGCTCGCCGACGACCTGCCCGCCGAGCCCGAGGCCCGCAGCGCGCTGGAACGCCAGGCCGAGAGCGCCGAGCAGACCCTGACCGACCTGCAGCAGCAGGCCAGGGAGCTCGATGCCCAGCGACAGTGGCATAGCGCCGACGAACGGCTGCGCCAGGCCTACCTCAATGGCGTTCGTCAGCAGCGCGATGCCGAAGCACGCTGGCAGGCGCTGGCCGCTGCCCGGGCCGACCGCGACTGTCGCCGCCTGCTTGCGCCCCAGCGCCACCACCTGCTGCGCCAGGCCGCGCTGCCGGGCGAAGTCGCCGCGCTGGAGCAGGCACATCGCCGGACCCAAGAGGCCCTCGAGCAGGCCCGCGTCCTGCAAACCCAGGCCGAGCAGGCCCGGGATCAGGCCGCCCGTCAATTGGAATCCGCAAGTCAAGCCCGCCAGCAGGCCGAACCGAGCCTGCGCGAAGCGCGCGAGCACGCCCAGGCGCTGGCCAGCCTGGAGCGTCAGCTGGCCGAACTCGAATCCCGCCATCACAACTGCCGCCAGCAGGCAGAGGCACTGGACCAGCAGCACCAGGCCACCGCGACCAGGCTGCGCGAGCTGCAACGCCAGCGCGACGAGTGGCAGGCCACCCTGCGCCAGCTGATGGGCAGTCACGAACGACTCGATGCCGCCCGCCAGGCGGCGCAGCAGACCCATGACCGTGCCGCCCGCCGCGGCCTGGCGCTGGAGGAACTGGCCAGCCGCTGGCAGGAGCTTCTGCACACCGAACTGGCCCAGCGTCAGCTGAGCGAACGCCTGGCCGGGGATGAGAAGCGACAGGCCGAACTGACCGTTCAGGGCAAGGCTGCCCGTGAGCGGCTCGACGGCAGCGAACAGCGCTACGCCACCCTGCGCGATTTCATCGAGCGAAGCCGTGCCGCCCGCAGCGAGAGCGTGGCACGGCTGCGCGACACGCTGCGGGAAGGCGAGCCCTGCCCGGTTTGCGGCGGCCACGACCACCCCTTCCGTCACCGACCGCCGGCCACCCCGGAGGCAGCCCAACTGGCCGCCCAACAGGAGCAGGAAGATGCACAGCTGGCCGAGGCCAGACAGACCTTCGAGCAGGCCCAGCTGGCACGCAGCGAACTCGAGGGCGAGTACCGCGCCGCGCTGGCGTCGATCACACGCGGACGGCAGGAGCTGCAGCAGGCCGAGGAGAGACTGGCTCAGGCCCGGCACGCCCTGAGCGGCCATCCCCTGCACACGGAACTGGCCGACATTGCGCCTGCGGAGCGTGAAGCCTGGCTCGCTCACCAGCGCCAGCACAGCGCCGCCGAGCGTGAACGGGCCGAGCGTACGCTCCAGGAGCTGGCCCGCGCCGAGGCGGAGCTGAGCCCGCTGGAAGAGGCCCTGCGCCAGGTCGAGCTCGAACGCGCCCAGCATGAGGCCCGGCGCGCCTCGCTGGCGGAAACCCAGACCCAGCTCGACGCCCAGCTGCCACCTCTGCGCCAGGAGCGGCAGTCACTTGCCGAGCGGCTCCAGGCCCTGCTCGGCGAGCACGCCTCGGCCGACGCCTGGCAACAACGGCTGGAAGCCGGCCAGGAGGCCGCCCGTCGTGAGCGCGACCAGGCCATCGAGCGCTGCCACGGCGCCGAACGCGAGCAGGCCCGGCTCACCCAGCAGGCCGCTCACGAAGCCGAGCGCATCGAAGGGCTGCGTCAGGAGCAGGTCGAGCTGAAAGCTCGACTGGCCGAGTGGCGCCACGCCCATCCGCAGTTGGACGACGCCACCCTGGCGCGGTTGTTGGCACAGCCCGAGGAAGAGGCCGCCCGCCAGGAACGAGAGCTTGCCGATGCCGACGAGGCACGCCAGCGCAGCGAGGCCAGCCTCGCCGAGCGGCGTCATGCCCTGCTCGAGCACCGTCGCGAGCGGGCGCTGGCCGACAGCGAGACCGAACTGCTGAGCGAAGCGGTCGAAGCCCGGATCGCCAGCCTCCGGGAGGCGCTGGATGCCCAGCAGGCGGCGCTACAGCCCAAACTGGCGGAAGCCCAGCAGGTTCGCGACGATGCCGTTCACGCCCTGCGCGACGACGACCGCCGGCGCCTGCGCCAGCAGCAGGGCCAGGCCGAACTGGAAGCCGCCCGTGCCGAACAGGTGCGCTGGGGGCGCATCAACGAACTGATCGGCTCCGCCGACGGAAAGGCGTTTCGCCGCATCGCCCAGGCCTACAACCTGGAGCAGCTGCTGGAGCACGCCAACGCCCACCTGGCCAACCTCAGCCGCCGCTACCGGCTGGCCCGCGGCGGCAGCGAGCTGGGCCTGCTGGTGGTGGACCACGACATGGGCGACGAGCGCCGCTCGGTGCATTCGCTCTCCGGCGGCGAGACCTTCCTCGTCTCGCTGGCCCTGGCGCTGGGGCTCGCCTCCATGGCCTCCGGCGAGCTCGTCATCGAGTCGCTGTTCATCGACGAGGGCTTCGGCAGCCTCGACCCGCAGTCGCTGGCGCTAGCCATGGAAGCGCTCGACGGCCTGCAGGCCCTGGGCCGCCGCGTCGGAGTGATCTCCCACGTGCAGGAGATGCACGAAAGAATTCCGGTACAGATCCAGGTGGAACCGCTGGGCAACGGCACCAGCCGGGCGCGGCTGGTAAGCGTATAGGCGCTAGCCGGTGCTCAGGGACTCAAGGATTAGAAGCGTGTCGTATAGCCTGCCTGGCGACATGCTTCGCGAGGTTGATGCACCGCCAGGGCGCGCGGCGAGACTTGGCGCCAACTCCATTCCCAGCCAAAGGCAGAGAGACTGATCATGCCGGTGCCGCAATGCACCAACACGTCAATGACATGACCGCGCTTTACGAACCCGTGCGGCCCCCGATCGAGACGGCTCCAGTCGAGAGGTTCGCCGGTGAACCCGGTATAGGGTGGTTCATAGCCGCCCCGCGTCTCGTCGAAGCTACGTATATCAGCCACCACTCCTGCGACCAGAGCCATCAGCATGAATGCTCCAAACAGAGCCATGACCTTGAGTAACACTATCTTCATGCCATCCCCCCACCACTGGCTGTGATGTCATCCGTTATCAGTGTGTCGGCTACTCTGCGCCGAGGACTTGGCCAGCCAGTGGACGTGGCAACACCCACGCGAAACGCGAATGTTGGACGACGGCGTTCACCTGGGAGCAGGTTTTCAAGATCTCTACGGGCCACAGGCTCCGCTCCCAACTCAGCCTCGCGATCGACCCGCTCGACCGGCTGGTTGAGCGGCTGCATGGCCAACCCCTGCGTCGTAGCCCAGAGGTGCATGCGCTGCCAGGTACGCCCCGCTGCCAGTGTTTGCTCAATGTCGTAAAGATCATCGACGAGGATCAGGCCCAAGGCCGGTGCCGAGGGGACCTGCACCTTTTCAGTCGCATTGAGCCAATAGCGATGGTTCGTCTCGGCATCGGGACGCGGCAACATCTTGGCCAGCGCCGTCATGGCCGGGGAGAGCCCCGCGGTATCCAACGTTGGTCCATCGCGATATTCGTCGATATCTCGCCGGGAGTGACGAAACCAGCGTTCGCTGTCGGCCACCATCACATGATCGTCGATGATGGCGCGAGTGGCCCGAACCACCACCGACCCGAAGCGCTCACGCTCCTCTCGTTCCTCGAACAGCCGGATGCCAATCCGCTCGTCTTCCACTTGTGCCAGTAACCCGCTGCGCTGTGTCGCTTCGAGTTGTACGTTGCGGTATGGCCCGCGCTGTGTGTGTCGTCTATCAATGGCCTCATGGAGAGTGCTCGGCGCGACCTGCGCCGGATCGAGCTTCAACTCGGCCACCAGCGCCATGCCGTCGCTTGGCTGCACCAGCTTCAGCTCACCGGGGACCACGGTGAGCGATACCGAGTAGCCGTTTGGCCCTGCGGCCTGCATCATGTTTTCCAGCACACAGCCCAGCCCCAGGTACATTTCGCGGCGGTAGGGATCGAAGCTGCCCAGGTGTCGGCTTCGATCCGCATATAGGGCGATGCGATCCTCAGTCACGCGAAACGCCCAAGGCTGGGTGTTATGGGGGTTAGCTGCCAGTATGCCGGCCTTGACCAGCGCCAGAGGCGTCCCATCGGATTCTCGCCAGTCATGCCATGGTGTGTAGGCATCTCCTCTCGCCCGTTGAAATACCCCCTGTTCGGTCGAGCGCCAGACACTGCCGCCGGCCAACACCAGGGTAATGGCCCCCGCCCCGCCCAGAAATTGTCTTCTGTTCATCATCAATCACTCCTCGCCCGCCGGCTTCAGCCGGTGCGGCATGCTCTGCGAATGGCATCGCCTACCTCGGCCCATCCCGCTTCAGTGTCCAACGCAATGCCGCCATACACCGTTCCACGTCGTGCCCGAATCAGGAGATACTGGAAGCCGGCCACCAGCAGGCTTGCCATTGCCAGCAGCGGCCGGTCCTCTGCGCCAGCATCGGCGAAGAGATCTTCCAGAATTTCGCGGCTCCACGCTTCCCGCCGTTCGGCCAGCATGGCCGTCAGTGGGCTTTGTTGGACGGTTTCCCAGGCCAGCACCTCTATGGTTTGCGGCCTCTGCCGAAGTGCATCGAGCAGTCCCAGAAGCACCGCCTCGATGCGCTCTTCCTTCGGTAGCGCCCGGATGGCTTCTTCCTCCTGGCCCAACACCTCCTCGCGACTGGGCCAGAACGCCTGGCTCCTGCCGTATGCTTCCATCAACTCGGGCAGGCCGCCGAAATAACGATAAATCAATACCTTGTCGACACCCGCTATCCGCGCCACGGCATTGACTCCAAGCCCCTGGAAGCCCTCCTCGGAAAGCGCCATGCCGACCGCCTCGATCAGCCGCTGTCTGGTCTGCTCCTTGTCCCGCCCCATCGTGTCTCCTGTTTCAATCTGCCTTCATTCCATGTAGCGCCATGGTTTAAGTCACCGCCTAGTGACTTTTATATGTCACCACTAAGTGACATGTCAAATAAATTGTCTCGAAAACACTGTCTCCGCGTCATAAGGGTCATAGTCGCCGATGCGCTAGTGACGAACGCCGCTGCTGTTAGGTCATCGAGTCGAGAAGCCTCGTACCCTCACGTACAGGAGATGCACGGACGCATCCCAGTACAGATCCAGGTCGAACCGCTGGGCAATGGCACCAGCCGGGCTAGGTTGGTCAGCCTTTGAGGTCTCTTCGTCCTTCCATTGCGCCGGCTTATCCCGTGCGCCATCTTCTACGGGTCAGCACGCCAAACGTGAGGTCTGCCATGAAGTACCTCTGTCTCGCCTATGAGGAAGAGCGAATATTCAGCGAAATGACGGAAGCCCAGTGGCATGAGCTACTACAGGAAACCCTGGACTATGTGGCCGACCTGCAGAAACGGGACAAACTGGTCCTGACCAACGCCTTGCAGAGCGCCACCAAGGCTCGCACTCTGAGAATTCGTCATGACGAACTCATCATGACCGATGGCCCCTTTGCCGAGACCAAGGAGCAGTTAGGCGGTTTCTTCCTGATCGAGGTCGCGTCAGAAGAGGAAGCCCTGGAGATTGCTGCCGGCTGGCCGTCAGCGCGACTTGGCGCCATCGAGGTGAGGCCCGTCGAGGAGGAATTGAGACCCGCAAGCCGCTATTGAGCGGGAGGTCGGTGAGTGCCTAGCCGCTCGAAGAGGCAACGATAGACGGCCTGGCTCGGCTATGCTGCATGAGTCATGGAGAGATTGAGGGAGGCAGCATGAAGGAGTTGGCATTGCACGGCATGCGCTACCTGGGCCTGGCACTGCTGTGGGCAATGGCGGGTCAGGCGCTGGCAGACGAGGTGAACTGGCCGCGGATGACCGAGTCGGCAGACGGCGTGCCGATTGCCTACGAGGTGCAGGGCAGCGGCGAACCGACGCTGGTGTTCATCCACGGCTGGAGTGGCGACGGGCGCTACTGGCGCGGACAGGTGCCGTACTTCTCGCAGCAACATCGTGTGGTGACGCTCGATCTCGCCGGTCACGGCCATTCCGGCCTGGAGCGTGAAGACTTCACCATGCCGGCCTTCGGCGAGGACGTCAAAGCGGTGCTGGAGGACCTGGATGTGGAACAGGCCCTTCTGATCGGGCACTCCATGGGCGGACCGGTCGCCGTGGAAGCGGCACGCCTCATGCCGGAACGCGTCATCGGGATCGTGGGCGTCGATACCTTCCACAACGTGGCAGAGGAAATCACCGAGGCCCAGATCGACGAAATGCTGGGGCCGATCCAGCAGGACTTCGCCTCCGCCACCCGCCACTTTGTCGCCTCGATGTTCCTCGAGGAGACCGATGCTACCCTGCGCGACTGGATCGTGCAGGACATGGCGGCAGCGCCGCCACAGGTGGCTACCAGCGCCATGCAGGACATGTTTACCCGGCATGCCGAGGGTGAAGCTGCGCAGCACTTCGAGGAACTGACGATTCCGGTAGTCGCCATCAACGCCGACCTGTGGCCGACCGACATCGAAGCCAACAGACAGCTGCTTCCCGAATTCGACGCCGTGATCATGGAAGGCAGCGACCACTTCCTGCACATGGCCCGACCCGCGGCATTCAACCGGGAGCTGGACCGGATAATCGGCACGCCACCATGACAGCCGGAGCAGTAATTCCTGGTTGTCGATCGCGCAGCTGCGGTATCACTACTCACCTATGACCGGACCTTATTTGAAATTACGGCCGAAACTAAAATAAGCAGACGGCTTAATTTCAGGTTTCTGAGAAGAGCGGCTAGGTAACAGGCTAGGTAACAATTGGACGAACAAGGCGCCCCCTGTCGGGGCGCCTTTTACTACGCTTGAACCGATCACGCCAGGTCGAAGCGATCCGCGTTCATCACCTTGTTCCAGGCGGCGACGAAGTCCTCGACGAACTTCTCCTTGGCGTCGTCCTGGGCATAGATCTCGGCGATGGCACGCAGCTGCGAGTTGGAGCCGAACACCAGGTCGACCCGGGTGCCGGTCCACTTCACTTCACCGCTCTTGCGGTCGCGGCCCTCGAACACGTCGGCATCCACCGAGGCCGGCTGCCACTGCGTACCCATGTCGACCAGGTTGACGAAGAAGTCGTTGGTCAACGTCCCGGGGCGATCGGTGAACACGCCATGGCGCGAGTTGCCGTAGTTGGCCTCGAGCACCCGCAGGCCGCCCACCAGCACGGTCATCTCCGGCGCGCTCAGGCCCAGCAGCTGGGCCTTGTCGATCAGCATCTCCTCGTCGGAGACGGTGAAGCGAGCACGGCGGTAGTTGCGGAAGCCGTCGGCCTCGGGGCGCAGCCACTCGAACGACTCGACGTCGGTCTGCTCGGCGCTGGCGTCGGTGCGGCCCGGCGAGAACGGCACCTCGATGGCGTGACCGGCGTCCCTGGCCGCCTGCTCGATGGCAGCGGCACCGCCCAGCACGATCAGGTCGGCCAGCGACACTCGCTTGCCGCCGGCCTGGGTGGCATTGAAGTCGCTCTGGATGCTCTCCAGGGTCTTCAGCACCTTGGCCAGTTGCTCGGGCTGGTTGGCCTCCCACTCCTTCTGCGGCGCCAGGCGAATGCGCGCCCCGTTGGCCCCGCCGCGCATGTCGGAGCCGCGGTAGGTGGAAGCCGACGACCAGGCGGTGTAGACCAGCTCGGCAACGCTCAGACCCGAACCGAGGATCTTGCTCTTGAGGCTGGCGATGTCCTGGGCATCGATCAACTCATGGTCCACGGCGGGCACCGGATCCTGCCAGATAAGGTCTTCGGCCGGCACTTCCGGGCCGAGGTAGCGTGCCTTCGGGCCCATGTCGCGGTGGGTCAGCTTGAACCAGGCACGGGCGAAGGCGTCGGCGAACTCGTCCGGATTGTTGTGGAAGTGCTCGGAAATCCTGCGGTACTCCGGGTCCTCGCGCATGGCCATGTCGGCGGTGGACATCATGATGCCCACACGCTTCGAGGCATCTTCGGCATCCGGCGCATGGTCCTTGTCGGCAAGCCCCTTCGGCACCCACTGCTTGGCGCCGGCCGGGCTGGTGGTAAGCTCCCACTCGTAGCCGAACAGCACGTCGAAGTAGCTCATGTCCCACTTCGTCGGTGTCGGCGTCCAGGCGCCTTCCAGGCCGCTGGTGATGGTGTCGCGGCCCTGGCCGCTCTTGTAGCGGCTCTTCCAGCCGAAGCCCATCTCCTCCATGGGTGCAGCCTCCGGCTCAGGGCCCACGTTGACCGGATCGCCCGCGCCGTGAGCCTTGCCGAAGGTGTGGCCGCCGGCGGTCAGGGCCACCGTCTCGTAGTCGTTCATCGCCATGCGGCCGAAGGTTTCGCGAATGTCCCTGGCCGATGCCAGCGGATCGGGGTTGCCATCCGGGCCTTCCGGGTTGACGTAGATGAGGCCCATCTGCACCGCGGCCAGCGGGTTCTCCAGCTCGCGTTCACCGGAATAGCGACTCTTGGCATGGCCGCTGTCGGCCAGCCACTCGTCCTCGGCGCCCCAGTAGATGTCCTCTTCCGGCTGGTAGACGTCCTCACGCCCGCCAGCGAAGCCGAAGGTCTTGAAGCCCATGGATTCCAGGGCGACATTGCCCGCCAGGATGTACAGGTCGGCCCAGGAGAGCTTGTTGCCGTACTTGCGCTTGATCGGCCACAGCAAACGCCGCGCCTTGTCCAGGTTACCGTTGTCGGGCCAGCTGTTGAGCGGTGCGAAGCGCTGGGTGCCGGTACCGGCGCCGCCGCGACCGTCGCCCACCCGGTAGCTGCCGGCGCTGTGCCAGGCCATGCGGATGAACAGCGGGCCATAGTGGCCGTAGTCCGCCGGCCACCACTCCTGGGAGTCGGTCATCAGCGCTTCGAGGTCCTGCTTGACGGCGGGAAGGTCGAGAGACTTGAATGCCTCGGCGTAGTCGAACGCCTCACCCAGCGGGTTGGACTTCGGCGCATGCTGGTGAAGGATGTTCAGATTGAGCTGATTGGGCCACCAGTCCTGGTTGGAATTGCCGGTATCGCCCTTCTTGGTGCGCGCCCCGTGCATGACGGGACACTTGCCTGCGCTGCTGTCGATTTTCTGGTCCATGACGCTCTCCCTTTGTTGCCGCGTTGTCGTGCAATGTGTCTGTATGGTGAGAATAGGTATATCAGCACAATCGGAAGAGAGAGACTTGATTTTCCACACCGTGGCAATAGCAAATTTCAATAACATCGCCAAATTCGATTGAACCAGACTTTCGTCATACCAATCCTGAGACGACCATCCGCTGCGATGGGTGCAGGCGTGTTAGGCTTCAGGCAATGCCCCGAAGGAGAGAATCATGACTGCCGCCGAGATGCTCGAACGCCTGGTAGGCTTTGCCACCGTTTCCCGCGATTCCAACCTCGAACTGATCGCCTTCGTCGAGGGCTACCTCGACGAGCACGGGGTCGAGCATTGGCGAGTGGAAAGCGACGACGGCAAGAAGGCCAACCTGCTGGCGCGCATCGGCCCGGCGGTGGAGGGCGGCGTGGTACTCTCGGGGCATACCGACGTGGTGCCGGTCGACGGTCAACCCTGGTCCACCGACCCGTTCACCCTGGTCGACAAGGGCGACGGCAAGCTCTACGGACGCGGCACCTGCGACATGAAGGGCTTCATCGCCTGCGCCCTGGCCGAACTGCCCGAGTGGCTGAAGCGCGGCCTGGACAAGCCGATCTACCTGGCACTCTCCTACGACGAGGAGGTCGGCTGCATCGGCGCGCCACGGATGATCGAGCGGCTGATGGCCGACCACCCCCGTCCCGTGGCAGTGATCGTCGGCGAGCCGACCCTGATGCAGCCGGTGGTGGCCCACAAGGGCGCCACCAACCTGCGTACCACCGTGACCGGCCGCGCCTCGCACTCCAGCCAGATCGACCAGGGCGTGTCGGCGATCCACGTCGCCGCACGGCTGGTGACGAAGATCGAGGACGTGATGAGCGAGCTGCGCGCCGAGGGGCGTGTCGACGAGGCCTTCAACGTCGCCCACTCCAGCCTGCACGTGGGCAAGATCGCCGGCGGCACCGCGATCAACATCATGGCGCGGGAGTGCACCTTCGAGTGGGAGATTCGCCATCTGCCCAGCGACCGCTTCGAGGCGCTTTTCGAGCGGGTGAACGGCTACGCCGCCGAGCTCGAGGCCGAGATGCAGCGCCGTGCCCCCGAGACGAGCATCGTCACCGAGGCACTCAACGTCACGGTGCCGGCGCTGGCCGACGACAACAATGCCCAAGTGCTCGACCTGTGCCGCGAGCTGCTCGGCGAGCAGCCCAGCGGCGCGGTGGCCTACGCCACCGAGGCCGGGCAGTTCCAGCGCGTGGGGCTGCCCACCGTGATCTGCGGCCCCGGCAGCATCCGCCAGGCCCACCAGCCCGACGAGTACATCGAGATCGAGCAGCTCGCGGCGGGCACCCGCTTCATGCAGGCACTGGGGCGGCGGCTCGGTCAGTAGCGTCAGAGCCGCCGTCGCGCTCGTCAGCCCAGGCGGTCGTGGCCGTTATCCATGAAGGGATAGTCGGTGTAGCCCTTTTCGGCACCGCCGTAGAAGGTGTTCGGATCGGGCTCATTGAGCTTGGCACCGACACGCAGCCGCTCGGGCAGATCGGGATTGGCAATGAAGGGACGACCGAAGGCCACGGCGTCGGCAGTACCGTCTTCCAGACGCTGGCGCGCTCGCTCGCCATCGTAGTTGCCACAGTAGATCAAGCCCCCGCGGAAGTGCTGACGCATCCCCTGACGGAAGCCCTCGGGGAAGGTGATGTTCCCACCGGCCCAGTTGGGCTCGTTGAGGTGGATGTAGGCCAGACCACGCTTGGAGAACTGGTCGGCCAGGTAGTAGGCCATCTCCTCGGGCTCATCGTCGGTAAGGCCGAACAGCTCGATGAACGGAGTCAGGCGAACGCCGACGCGTGCAGGGCCGAACACTTCGGCAACCGCATCGATCACCTCCAGCGGGAAACGCGCGCGATTCTCGAGGGAACCACCGTACTGATCGGTACGCCGATTGGTACCGGTCGCCAGGAACTGGTTCAGCAGGTAGGCGTTGGCAGCGTGCACTTCGACCATGTCGAACCCGGCGCGCTTGGCACGCACGGCGGCCTGGCGGTAGTCCTCGACGATGCCGGGGATCTCGTCGGTCTCCAGCGCCCGCGGCGTGCTGGTGGGGGGCGGCCCCGCACTGCCGTCCTCGAACTCGACGAAGCACTCGGCGCCTTCTCCCTTTAGGGCGCTGGGCGCCACGGGCGGCTGGCCGTCCGGCTGCACCATCTCGTGGGACACACGCCCCACATGCCACAGCTGCAGCGCCATGCGTCCGCCCTTAGCATGCACGGCCTCGACCACGCCCTTCCAGCCGGCTTCCTGCTCGTCGGTCCAGATGCCCGGCGTGTAGACGTAGCCGCGAGCGGTGGGCGAGATATTGGTGGCCTCGCTGATGATCAGCCCCGAACCCGCACGCTGGCCGTAATAGATCTGCTGCAACTTGCCGGGCACGCTGTCCGGGGTGCGCGAGCGGGTCAGCGGGGCCATGATCACGCGGTTGGGCAGGCTCAAGCCGCCCAACTGCAGCGGGGTGAATAGGGTGGTTTGCGACATCTTGCCGACTCCTTTGGCGAACGAAATTGACCTTCCCTGTCTTTATGAGGACGCTAACGAAATTCTCCAACCCCGCCGACACCAATTGCAACAAAGCGCCGACCATCTCGCACGCGAAGTTATTGCTGCCGGTGAGGAGCTACCCCTTGAAGCCGGGCTCGGCAAGCCCCGCCACGCCGGTTCTCATCTGCAGCAGGCTGCCGGCCTGCGGCCAGCGCGCCTTGCCCTCGGCGTCGAGGTGCTGGGTCGCGGTGGTGATGTAGAGCGTGCGCAGATCGGGCCCGCCGAAGGCCACCATGGTCGGGTGCGGGCACGGCACCGGGTGCTCCGCCACCAGCTCACCCTCGGGCGAGAAGCGTACGATGCGACCGCCGTCGTAGAGCGCGCTCCAGTAGCAGCCCTCGCTGTCCACCGCTGCGCCGTCGGGCACGCCGGGCAGGCCCAGCCTTTCCAGGTCGACCCAGGTCTCGCCCTCGCCCAGGGTTCCGCTGTCGAGGTCGAAGGGGTAGCGCAGGATGCGTCGGCTCAGCGAGTCGGTATGGTAGAGCCAGCGCCGATCGGGGCTGAAGGCCAGGCCGTTGGAAATACCGAGGCCCGTCAGCCGCGGCGTCAGCTCACCCCTGTCGAGACAGTAGAGCGCCGCGCTGGGGCTCGATTCGTCGGCGTCGATGGTGCCCACCCACAGGCGCCCGGCGGCGTCGCAGCGACCGTCATTGAAGCGGTTGCCCTGCACCGCCGGCCTCCACTCCGGATTGTCGGCCAGCCGTTCGGGTTCGCCGCCCGTCGGCAGGCGCAGGATGCCCGAGGCCGCAGCGGCCACCAGGCCCGCCTCGTCGAGCGCCACGCAGCCCACCTTCTCGCCCAGCTCGATGCGTGTCGGCGCCCCACTCTCCTGCGGCTGCCAGACGTAGAGATGGCCATTGTTGATATCGGCCCAATACAGCGTCTGGCGCTCAACCGACCACACCGGGCTCTCGCCCAGGCTCATGTCGAGCTTCACCGCCACTTCGATCACACCGTCTTGCATCGCTCGTCTCCGTTCGCGTTCAGGGACGCACCCTTGCCATAGGGGCCGGCCTGCCACTTCAGGGCGGGTGAGGGCTGGTGGAATAGTGAAAGGAACATTGCAGCTCGTGGCTCTCCCCGCTTTCCAGCACTACCAATCCCTGCTCTAACGGATCATCGAAGTGGTGGGCATCGACGCAATGAGAGACCGGCTCGAAGCAGAAGAAGTCCGCTTGCGCATCGGGTGAGAAGACCAGATAGCGCGAGGCGCTGCTTGTCACCGACAACGCTACGCCACGCCGGGGCCAACACAGCCTGGCCTGGCCGCTCCAGCCGGTGAACAGGTTGTCGATCTTGCGTTCGGGCAGCGCAATTCCGCGTGCGAAATCCCACGCTTCGCCGGGCGAGATGCGACGCCAGATAGTAGGCAATTGCTGGGCATCGACCTCCCAGCCCCCTTCTGCTGCTGCCTCGAGGCACACATCGGCAGTGCGCGGAAACCAAGGATGCAGCCCGACGCCGTAGGGCGCCGGGGTATCGCCCAGATGGGTCACGGCCAGCGTCACCGCAAGCCCATCGTCCACCAGCCGATACGTCAGCTCTGCCCGGTAATCGAAAGGGGGTTGCTGCCAGGAGCGCAGGCTCAACCGCAGCTCCGATTCACGATGCGCTTCCACCTGCCAAGCTCGCTGCCAGCCGTCGCCATGAATCGGCAACGGCTCGCCTGACAAATTGGCCGCAAGAGGGTAGTGCCGGCCGCGCCACTCGAAGCCCCCCTCGGCGATACGATTCGACCACGGCACCAACGGATACATGGCGAGTCGATTGGGATCACTCTCGCCCACACCACCAGGGCGCATCAACGCCACGGGCCCTTCCGGCGTCAGGGCATCGAAGCACACCACGCTGGCACCGATACCGGGCGCCACCACCACACGCAGCCGGTCATTATCTAGGGTCAGCGTCTCATGCATTCACCCACACGCCCCCTGACGCGGAAGATTCCAGCGCAAGCGTAATGAACCTCAGGCCATCGACACCATCCATTACACCCGGAGTACTCACGCTAAGTGCATGGGCCTTGCGTCCTGCCTGGCGGGCCCGGATCTGCTCGGCAAAATCACCATACAGCTGGGCGAAGGCCTCGAGATACCCTTCCGGATGCCCCGGCGGTATGCGCGCCGCGGTCAAGGCCGCTTCCCCCAGACCTGGTCCGTTGCGCGTCAGGATGCGTGACGGCTCGCCCAGCGGCGAATGCAGCAGCCGATTGGGCTCCTCCTGACTCCACTCGAGACCGCCACGACTACCGTAGACCCGCAGCCGCAGGCCGTTCTCGTTGCCCGGCGATACCTGGCTCGACCACAGCATGCCCCGCGCACCGCCCTTGAAGCGCAGCATCATGTGCACGTTGTCGTCGAGGGCACGACCCTCGACGAAGGTGTGCAGATCCGCCGCCAGCGACTCCAGCTCGAGCCCGGTGACGAAGCGTGCCAGGTGATAGGCATGGGTGCCGATGTCGCCCAGACAGCCGGCAGGCCCGCTGCGCTGAGGGTCCGTGCGCCACTCGGCCTGCTTCACGCCGCTCTCCTCCAGGCGGGTGGAAAGCCAATCCTGGGGGTATTCGACCTGCACCACCCTGAGTTCGCCCAGCTCACCGGCTGCGACCATGTCGCGGGCCTGACGCACCAATGGGTAGCCGGAGTAGTTGTGGGTCAAGCCGAAAAACAGCCCGCTACGCTCGACCAGAGCGGCCAGCGCCTGGGCATCCTCCAGGTTGGTGGTCATCGGCTTGTCGCAGATCACATGGATGCCGGCCTCGAGGAAGGTGCGCGCCACGTCGAAGTGAAGGTGGTTGGGGGTAACGATGGCGACCACGTCGATACCGTCCTCGCGCCGACGCTCGGCCTCGGCCATGGTGCGGTAGTCGGGATAGGCGCGCTCTTCGGCCACATGCAGTTCGGCGGCAGCCGCGCGACTGCGCCCGGGGTCGGAGGCGAAAGCGCCGGCAACCAGCTCATAGTGGTCGTCGAGCCTGGCGGCAATACGGTGTACGCCACCGATGAAAGCGCCCTGGCCACCGCCGACCATGCCCAGACGCAGCCGGCGTGGAGTGTCGTGATATTGGCTCATGTCGTTTTTCCCTCAGTCGAGGCCCAGCAGGCGACGATTGGCCGCCTCGTCGGCACCGCCATCTGCGAAGTCGTCGAAGGCCCGTTCGGTGACTTCGATGATATGGTCGCGAATGAAGGCCGCGCCCTCCCGCGCGCCAGCTTCGGGATGCTTGAGGCAGCACTCCCACTCGAGCACCGCCCAGCCGTGATAGTCGTTGGCCGCCATCCACGAGAAGATGTGCTTGAAGTCCACCTGGCCGTCGCCCAGCGAGCGAAAACGGCCGGCGCGCTCGACCCAGCTCTGGTAGCCGGAGTAGACGCCCTGCCTCGGGCTGGGGGTGAATTCGGCGTCTTTCACATGGAACATCTGGATGTGCTCGCGGTAGACGTCCAGGAACCCGCGGTAGTCTAGCTGCTGCAGAACGAAATGGCTGGGATCATAGAGAATATGACAGCGCGGATGATGGCCAACCCGCTCCAGGAACATCTCGAAGGTGATGCCGTCATGCAGATCCTCACCGGGGTGGATCTCGTAACAGAGATTGACCCCGGCTTCGTCGAATACATCGAGAATGGGCCGCCAACGCCTGGCCAGCTCGTCGAAGGCGGTATCGATCAGGCCAGCCGGACGCTGTGGCCACGGGTAGACATAGGGCCAGGCCAGGGCGCCGGAAAAGGTGCCGTGATCGGTCAGCCCCAGGTTGCGTGAAGCACGCGCGGCAAAATGCAGCTGCTCCACCGCCCAGGCCTGGCGCGCCCGAGGATTGCCCCTTACTTCAGGCGCGGCAAAACCGTCGAACATCTCGTCATAGGCCGGATGTACGGCAACCAGTTGGCCCTGCAGGTGGGTGGAGAGTTCGGTCAGTGCCAAACCGTGCTCGGCCAGGGTGCCCTTGATCTCGTCGCAGTAGGTCTGGCTCTCGGCGGCACGTTTCAGATCGATCAGACGCGCATCCCAGCTAGGAAGCTGAACTCCCTTGTAGCCCAGGTTCGCCGCCCAGGCGGCGATGCTGTCCAGGCTATTGAAGGGTGCGTCGTCTCCGGCGAACTGAGCAAGGAAGATCGCCGGTCCTTTGATTGTGTTCATGATGGCTCTCCGATGATGATCGACAGGTGAACCGAGCGGGCGCCGAGCGCCCGCTCGGATCGATCAGAACGGTGAATCGGGGAAGTAGTATTGCTCGGCATTCTCCTGAGTGATCAGCGGGGAGCCGAGAATGTACTGACCGACCACCGGGCCATTGGAGACGAAATGCTGCACCGTCAGGTCCATGGCGGTGGCGATCATCGCCGGCGGATAGAGCACGTCGACCGGCACGAGCCGATCGCCTTCCATGACTCGCCTGATGATGTCCTTCATGCCGGCGCCGCCGACGATGAAGAGTTCGTCCTCCCGCCCGGCCTGACGTACCGCTTCGATCACCCCGATGGCAATATCGTCGTCCTGGGCCCACACCGCATCGATGCGATCGAAACGCGCCAGGAAATCCTGCATCACTTCGAAGCCGTCGTCACGGTTCCAGTTGGCGTGCTGCATGTCGAGGATGTTGATCTCGGAGCCCTCGATGGCCTCCTGGAAGCCCTGCACGCGTTCGTCGTCGATCACCGTGGGGATCCCGCGCAGCACCACGATGTCGCCCTGGCCATCGAGTTGCTCACGAATGTACTCACCGGAGACACGTCCCAGCTCGTGGTTGTTACCGGCGACGTAGAGATCCTCGATACCCTCCTGCTCGAGGCCGCGGTCGACCACGGTAACGAACACGCCGGCATCCTTGACCCGCCGCACCGGGTCGGTCAGCGGACCCGATTCGAAGGGCAGCACCACCAGCGCATCGATGTTGCGCTGTGAGACCAGGTCCTCGAGATCGTTGGCCTGGCCACCCGGATCGCTCGCCGTGGTGATGGTGATGGAAATCTCGGGATAGAGTGACTCGAGGCGCTCTTTCGCCTGCTGAGCATGGAAGTTGACCCCGCCGGTCCAGCCATGGGTGGCGGCAGGAATGGAGACGCCGATCGTATACTCCTGAGCGGCGGCGAAAGTGGGCAGTCCCAACGCTGCAGCGGCAGCGAAGGCTGCTAGGGTCCTCTTGGTTGGCATGCTGATGCTCCTTAGCTGTTTGTGCTTGTTATCGTGCTGCTATAAGAGCGCCTCATGGCGCCGACTTCCTCCACGATGCGCGCTGCAGGTACACCGCGACGATGATGATGATTCCCTGCACCGTACCGTTGAGATAGTTGGAAATGGCATCGGTCAGATTGAGAATGTTGCCGATCATGGTCAGCATGATCGCTCCCACTACCGTGCCCCAGATGCGGCCGTGCCCGCCCTTGAGCACGGTGCCGCCGATGATCACCGCAGCGATCGCCTCTAGCTCCCACAGCACCCCGGTGGCGCCAGAGGCAGAGCCCAGCCGCGGCACGTAGATGATGGTCGCCAGCGCCACGCATACGCCCTGCAGCATGTAGGTCATGGTCTTGATGCGATCGACATGGATGGCGCTGTATTCGGCCACCTTCTCGTTGGAACCGATGGCAAAGCAGTAGCGGCCGAAGCGGGTATGGTTGAGCAGAATGTAGCCGGCCACTGCCACCATCAGGAACACCAGCACCGGAATCGGAATGCCCATCAGATGGCCGTAGTAAACCGGCCGATAGATGTCACGCACCCCCCAGTCCAACGACAGGGTCCCGCCATCGGCCAGGTAGGTCACCAGCGAGCGATAGATGCCCATGGTGCCGAGGGTGACGATGAAGGCCTCGATCTTGCCTTTGGTGGTCACCATGCCATTGATGAAACCGGCACACAGGCCCAGCAGCAGCGAGGCGCCGATGCCCAGCAATATGGTGGTGAGACCCGGGCCGAACTGCTCGACCAGGCTGTTCATCAGGATGATCATCACCCCGGCAATGAAGGCCGCCATCGAGCCCACCGAAAGGTCCAGCCCACCGGCAGTGATCACGAAGGTGGCGCCGATGGCGATGATGCCGATGAAGGCGCTGCGGGTGAGCATGTTGGAGAGGTTGTCCAGCCCCAGGAAGGCGGGATTGATCAATACGCCCAGCATCGCCAGGGCCAGCAAGGCGATGAAAGGCCCCCATGTCTTGAGGTCGACGGAGACCCTGCTCTGCGTGAGCGATTTGTTGTCAGGCACGGCGTTGTTCATCGGCTCCCACCCCCTTGATCCCGGATGCGTACTGCATGATTTCTTGTTCGTTGATCTGCTCGCCCTCGAGCACGCCTGTCAGTACCCCGGCACACATCACCGCCACCCGGTGCGAGAGGCCGATCAGCTCGGCCATCTCGGAGGAAACCAGGATCACCGAGCGCCCAGCCTCGGTGAGTTCCCGCACGAAGTGATAGATCTGGTGCTTGGTGCCCACGTCGATGCCACGGGTCGGCTCGTTGATGACGACGATCTCGGGATCGATGGACATGACCTTGGCCAGCAGCAGCTTCTGCTGATTGCCACCGGAGAGCTCGGCGGCAGTCGCCGCCTGGGTGCGCAAGCGAATGTCGAAGCGCTCGACGGCCTCCTTGAAGGCCTGCTCCTCGCGGCGACGGTCGATCAGCGGGCGGCAGTAGGCGCGCAGGTTGAGTAGGGTGAGATTGGGGCGCAGCCCCATGTTGAGCACCAGGCCCTTGCCCTTGCGGTCTTCGGTGAGATAGGCGATGCGCTGGCGCACCGCATCGCGCAGGTGGCGCAGTGCCACCGGTTGGCCGTTGCGCAACACTTCACCGCCACTGCGGGCACGCAGTCCCAGCACCGCTTCGATCAGTGCCGTGCGCCCGGCCCCCACCACTCCACCGAAGCCCAGCACCTCACCGCGGCGCAGGGTGAAGCTCGCCTGTTTCACGGCACCGGGGACGACGATGTCGCGGGCCTCCAGCACCACCTCCGCGTCGCTGGCCAGCTCGGTGCGCTCGGGGTACATGTCGCTGATCTCGCGACCCACCATCAGCCGCGCCAACTCCTCCTTGCTGCGCCCGGCCATCGGTGCACTGTCGATCAGCCGGCCGTCGCGCAGCACCGTGACCCGGTCAGCGATCCGCTCGATCTCGCGTAGCTTGTGAGAAATGTAGAGGATCGCCACGCCGCGCTCGCGCAGCCTTGCGATCAGGGCGAACAGCACCTCCACTTCATGCTCGGTGAGGGCCGCCGTGGGCTCGTCCATGATCAGCACGCGCACGTCGCGCGTGATCGCCTTGGCGATTTCCACCATCTGCTGATCGGACGTGCTGAGGTCCTTGACCCTGGCCCGCGGGTCGACCCGGGTTTCGAGCTCGGCCAGCGCCGTACGGCAGCGCTCACGCATGGCCCGATGGTCGAGGAAGGGGCCGCGTCGAATCTCGCGACCCAGAAAGACGTTCTCCTCCACGGTCAGCTGCTCGGCCAAGGCCAGCTCCTGGTGAATCATCACCACGCCGTCGGCTTCGGCATCGCCGCTGCTGCGGTAGCGGCGCAGTTCGCCCTCGAGGCGGATCTCACCTTCGCTGGGACTCAGATAGCCCGCAAGAATGCGCACCAGCGTCGACTTGCCTGCGCCATTCTCACCCAGCAGCGCATGGACCTCGCCCGGCACCAGCTCGAGATCGATGTCGAACAGCACCTGGTTCTGGCCAAACGAGCGGCAGATCCGGCGAGCCGACAGCAGCGGATGATTCCGTGTGTGCATCAGCCCCACCCCGCATCGACGGTGAACTCATGGCCGGTCAGCTGGGCGCCGTCGTCCGCCGCCAGGAAAAGGACCATGGGGGCCACATGATCGGGCAACAGGCGAACCTTGAGACACTGATGCTCACGGATGCGCGCCTCGTCATCGGGACCGATCCACTTGTCGAGCTGACGCTGGGTCATGATGCATCCCGGGACCACGGTGTTGACGCGGATATTGCGCTCGCCCAGGTCCCGCGCCAGGCTGCGCGTCAGCCCATGCACCGCCGCCTTGGCCGTGACGTAGGCCGCCAGCCGGGGAATGGCCGTCTTGACGCTGATGGAGCCGAAGTTGATGATCGCCCCGCCGCCGGCTTCGATCATCTGATGTGCCGCCGCCTGGGCGGCAAAGAACATCGGACGCAGATTGAGCGCCATCCGGTCGTCCCAATAGGCCACGTCGATATCCTGCCAATCATGGCGATCGTCATTGGCGGCGTTGTTGACCAGGGTATGAATGGGGCCCAATTCACGGCCCACGGTGGCAATCGTTGCCTGCAGCGCCGCCACGTCACGGATATCGCAGCGGTGGTAATGCGGGGCTCGGCCGGTCGTTGCCTGCAGCTCCTCCACCAGCGCCTGGCTGGCGGCATCGTCGATATCGACGAAGGCGACTCTGGCACCCTGGCGGTGAAAGGCCCGGGTCATCGCAGCGCCGATGCCGCTGCCGCCACCAGTAATGAAGACCACCCGCTGTTCAAGGCTAGGGTATCGTGCCGCGCCGTTGCTCATGCTCGCCCCACTTAGTATTTTGTTTTTACTAACTGGAGAATGGTCACCGGTTGAAATTGCAGCAATACCACCTTGGTCTAATGGTTAAATTTTTACTTTATAATCAAAAATTTGATAGTTTTTATGAAAGAAAATTGCGCTTCATCGTAATGGATAGCGAAAAAACATTAGTTTATTATCAATACTAATTCATGGCATTCGTGCCGCGCTTCCTTGGCGAGGCCTCGCGCGCTTCACCATCGAATGGCATCATCGATGCGCGCAGCGTCACGCTCGGCTTTCATTCTCTGCGGTGCTCGAAACGCGCCGACTGCAGGACCCAACTCCATGCCAACCAGCAACCAACACAAGGCGGGCGATCTCCACTTTCTCAAGCGGCTCAATCGCAGCGCCATCCTCGAGCTGGTACGCCGTAGCCCCGGCCTTACCCGTGCCGACATCGCTACCGAAGCACAGTTGACCAAGGCCACCGTGGGCGCCTGCATTCAATCGCTACTGGAGCACGGCTGGTTACGTGAAGGAGAGCTGCAAAAAAGCAGCGGCGGTCGCCCAGGCCGCGCCCTGCACCTCAACGAGGAGCGTCATGTGCTGTTCGGCGCCGAGGTGGGTGTGCATGGTCTGCGCCTGGTGGCCTGCACGTTGGCAGGCCACATACTTGCCTCGCACCACGAGCACCTCGTCCCTACCACCCCCGAGGTCACTGCCGAACTGCTTGGTGAGCTGCTGCAACGACTGATGAACGATGTTGCGGTCAAGGACCGTCTTTGCCTGGGTCTCGGCGTCGCGCTACCCGGCCCCATCGCCCCCGACAAGCCCGTGCTGCGTCTGGCACCCAACCTTGGCTGGCGGGACATACGCTTCCTCGAACTGCTGCGCCCCCATCTCCCGCACCTCGAGGGTGTCTGGCTGATGGACAACGAGGCCAAGGCAGCGGCCTTCGGTGAGCACTACTTCCGCACCGGCCACGTTCCCGAGTCGCTGATCTACGTCAGCGCCGGCACGGGGATCGGCAGCGGCATGGTCGTGGGCAGCCATCCCCCCCTGCTAACCCGCGGCGTGCAGGGGCTGGCCGGCGAGATCGGCCACACCATCCTGCAACCCGGCGGACTCTACTGCCATTGCGGCAACCGTGGCTGCGCCGAAACCCTGGTCAGCGGCTGGACGATTCGCGCTGCCCTGGGCATCGCCGAAGAAGAGGACCTCATCGCTGCCCTGCTGCCTCGCCTGGAAGAAGCCGAGGTCCAGGTCGCCCTGCGCCGCGCCGGCGAGGCACTGGGGGTCCTGCTGCTCAATCTTCACCATACTCAGAACCCTTCCGAGATCGTGCTCGGCGGCTCTCTCACCCAGTTGGGCGACCCTCTACTCGCTCCCGCCCTCGACTTCTTCAAGGCCAATCAGAACCGTTTGCTCGGCACCACCCAACAGGTCCCGCTGCGGGTCATCCAGGACTCCACCTTTATCGCTGCTCGTGGCGCTGCCGCCCAGGTGCTTGCCAGCCTCGTACATGGCTCCAGCGACCTGATCTGACGCCGCCTGCGTCGATTGGCCAGCCCTGCAAATCCACTGGGCTTTTGCCTCGATCAAGGCAGATCCACACAGCGACCCAGCGAGCTGGCACCAGGCTCCAGGCCCAGCGCATCGGCAGTGCCGGCAAGCACTGCCTGGGCAGCCAGAAACGCCTCGCGCGGGCGCCGCATGCGGATGCTCTCCATCAGGTGACGGTGTCGCTCGAGGCTCTCTTCCGGGTCGCTGGCGCTCTCGTTGGACATCGACACCAGCATGTGAATCGAGGGTCTCAGGATATGCGACAGCTGGGCCCAGACGATGTTGTGGGTGGCCTTGAAGATCGCCACGTGAAAGGCCACATCGCACTCGCTGTGCAGGCGTCGCTCCTCGGCACAGCTGGCGTTGCGCAGGTTCTGGCCCAGCCCTTCGAAGGCCTCTTCGATGGCCACCAGGTCGCGGGCCTTGGCGCGTCGGGCGGCAGTCATTGCCACATAGGGTTCGACATCCAGCCGAAAGGCCAGGATTTCACGTTGAATCTGTGGGTTGGGCGCTGCGTAACGAGTCATCCAGTCGGTGACCTGGGGGTCGAGGATGTGCCACTCGCTGTACTCACGCACCTTGGAGCCGTGGCCGGAGATACGCTCGATGATGCCGACATCGACCAGTTGGCGCAGGTCACTGCGCACCGCCGAGCGGTTGATGGCAAAGCGCTCGCAGAGATCCAGTTCGCGAGGCACGAACTCGCCGGGCTGGTAGCGCCCGGAAAAGATCGCCTCGGCGAGGTACTCGGCAATGCTGGGTCGCGTCGCTGGCTTGGGGAGTTGTGACGTCAAGGCTGAGAAATCCTGTAGTGATACCCGATCATCATAACGTATTCGCCCGTTCGGCCGGGGGCTGTAACGCCGCCCCGGCACCGCCGCGCAGGCGCAGCTCCAGGCGCCGTTCATAGAGTCCCTTGACGATCAGCGTACCCAGTACCACGGCTCCGCCCACCAGCGCCATGGGAGCCGGCTGCTCTGCGATGATCCACCAGGCCAGCAGGGTCCCTACTACCACTTCCAGCAGCAGCAGCAATCCTACCTCGGCCGCGGGCAGGTAGAGCGGGCCGCGCTGCAGCAGTGTCACCCCACAGGGCACAATGAACAAGCACAGCAGGACCACTATGGCGAGCTGATCGGTCGGCGGCAGCGTCGGCTCGCCGCCGGCCAGCCAGAACAGCCCAGCCACACTGCCGACGATGAGACCGTTGAAGACCAGCATTGGGCTCATGTCCACGCCCGGCCGAGTGCGGCACAGCGTGAAGTTGATCGCCAGGGTAGTGGCTGCCATCAGCGCGAAGGCATTGCCTACCCAACTGCCGCTCCCGGCGTCATCCAGGGCGATCATAGCGATCCCCACCAGGCACAGCCAGATCGCAACCCAGGTGCGACGCGGCAGTCGCTCCTTGAGTATCACCCACGAAAGCGCCGCGGCGATCAACGGCGCGCCGGCAAGAATCATCAGCACATTGCCAGCCTTGGTGTACTGATTGCCGAGCACGAAACCGCAGGTGGTGAGACTGAACAGCAGCGCCACGGCGATGCCGGTCCAGCCGCAGCGGCGGTATACACCCCAGATGCTGCGGCCATAGCGCATCAAGGCAATCAGGAAGAACCCCAGTGCCGAGAGAAAGCCCCGCCACATCAAGATCTCGGCGTCGGGCAGGTTAGCCACCTTGATCAGCAGCGCGTCCGGGGCCATGATCAGCGCCCCACCGGCGGTCAGTAGCAGACCTAGCTGACGATGGGAGAGTGTCGTGCCCCCCATCATGTTAGTGATTGTCCCGCGGTGGGCTGCGACGTGCCACGTCACGGTACTTGGTGGCCCCTGCCAGCGTCATGCCGCGATCGAGCGGCTCGACCAAGGTGCGCTGGATCTCTTGCCACGGCGTCTGGTGTCCGGGATAGCGGTAACCGCCCTGCTGCGCCAGTCGCTCGCGACGCGCCTCGATCTCGGCGTCCCCGACCAGCAGGCGGACTTCACCGCGGTTGAGGTCGACGCGCAGGCTGTCGCCGTCCTCGAGCAGCGCCAGGCCGCCGCCGGTGGCCGCCTCGGGCGCGGCATTCAGGATCGAGGGCGAGCCGGAGGTGCCCGACTGGCGCCCGTCGCCCAGGCACGGCAATGATTCGATGCCGCGCTTGATCAGCGCCTCGGGGGGCTGCATGTTGACCACCTCGGCACCGCCGGGGTGGCCCACCGGACCGGCCCCGCGCATCACCAGGATGGTGCGCTCGTCGATGTCCAGAGCCGGATCGTCGATGCGCGCGTGGTAGTCCTCCGAACCGTCGAACACCACCACCTTGCCCTCGAAGGCGTTGGGGTCGTCGGGATTGGAGAGGAAGCGCGCGCGGAAGTCGGCGGAGATCACGCTGGTCTTCATCAGCGCCGAGTCGAACAAGTTGCCCTTGAGGTTGAGGAAGCCGGCCTGCTCGACCAGCGGATTGTCGTAGCGGCGTATCACCTCGGGGTCGCGAGTCTCGCAGCCTGCCACGTTTTCGGCCAGCGTGCGGCCGTTGACGGTTAGGACGTCACCGTGGAGCTTGCCGGCACCGAGCAGCTCGTTGACCACTGCTGGCACGCCACCGGCGCGATGGAACTCCTCGGAGAGATAGGCCCCGGCGGGCATCACGTTGGCCAGCAGCGGGATGGCATGGCCCAGCGTCTGCCAGTCGTCGTTGGTCAGCTCGATGCCTGAGTGGCGGGCAATGGCGTTGATGTGGATCGGTGCGTTGGATGAGCCCCCCAGCGCCGAGCACACCACGATGGCGTTCTCGAACGCCTGGCGGGTGAGAATGTCGCTGGGGCGCAGGTCGGCCCACACCATGTCGACGATGCGCGCACCGGTGTCGTAGGCCACCATGGCGCGCTCCTTGTAGGGCGCGGGGATCATCGCCGAACCGGGCAGGCTCATGCCCAGCGCCTCGGCCATGGAGTTCATGGTCGAGGCGGTGCCCATAGTGTTGCAGTGCCCCACCGAGGGCGCCGAGTCGGTGGCTCGGGCGAGGAACTCGGCATAGTCGATGTCGCCGGCCGCGAGCCGCTTGCGCAGCTCCCAGATGATGGTGCCGGAGCCGACCCGGTCCGGCCCGCGCCAGCCGTTGAGCATCGGCCCGCCGGAAAGCACGATGGCAGGAATGTTGACCGTGGCGGCGGCCATCAGGCTCGCCGGGGTGGTCTTGTCGCAGCCGGTGGTGAGCACCACCCCGTCGAGCGGATAGCCGTGCAGCACCTCGACCAGGCCCAGGTAGGCCAGGTTGCGGTCGAGCGCGGCAGTGGGCCGCCGCGCGTTCTCGTGGATCGGGTGCAGCGGGAACTCGAACGGCACCCCACCGGCGGCACGAATGCCCTCCTTGACCCGCTTGACCAGCTCGATGTGATGGCGGTTGCACGGCGTCAGGTCGGAGCCCGACTGGCAGATGCCGATGATCGGCTTGCCGCCGGCGAGCTCCTCCAGGGTGATGCCGTAGTTCATGTAGCGCTCGATGCAGAGCGCCGTGGTGCCCGGCGATTCGGGATTGTCGAACCACCAGCGCGAGCGAAGCTGGTCGGGCGTGATGTTGTTATTCGTTGCCATCTTTTTCTGCTCCATTCGCCAGGTTGACGCTGATAATCACCATGACCCAGCGTACAAGTGATCGATGCTTAATGAGAATGACGCGGCACGTCGGCCCCGCGCGAACCCCGCAGGAAGTCGAAATCGCAGCCCTCGTCGGCCTGCAGCACTCGCTCGATGTAGAGCTGGCGATAGCCGCCGTCGCTGGCGATCCGGCGCGACTCGGCGGTGGGATCGCGTTCGGCCAGGCGGGTCTGGAGCTCGGCATCGTCGACCTCCAGATGCAGCGTGCCGGCATGGCAGTCGAGCTCGATCCAGTCGCCGTCGCGCACCGCGGCTAGCGGCCCGCCGGCGGCGGACTCGGGCGCTACGTGCAGCACCACGGTGCCGTAGGCGGTACCGCTCATGCGCGCATCGGAGATGCGTACCATGTCGGTCACGCCCTGCTCGAGCAGCTTCGCCGGCAGCCCCATGTTGCCCACCTCGGCCATGCCGTGGTAGCCGCGCGGGCCACAGTTCTTCATCACCAGGACGCTGCTGGCATCCACCTCCAGATCAGGGTCGTTGATACGCGCCTTGTAGTCGTCGAAGTCCTCGAATACCACCGCCCGACCGCGATGAATCATCAGCTCGGGGCTCGCCGCCGAGGGCTTGAGCACCGCCCCGCGCGGCGCCAGGTTGCCGCGCAGCACGCACATGCCGCCATCCTCACGCAGAGGCCGCTCCAGCGGGCGAATCACCTCGTCGTTGTAGAGCGGGGCCTCCTTGACGTTGTCCCACAGGGTCCTGCCGTTGACCGTCAGCGCCTCCCTGTGCGGCAGGCGGTCGGCCTCACCCAACCGACGCAGCACCGCCGGCAGACCGCCGGCATAGTAGAACTCCTCCATCAGGAAGCGCCCCGAAGGCTGCAGGTCGACGAGGGTCGGCGTACCGCGGCCGATGCGACTCCAGTCGTCGAGATCGAGCTCGACGCCGATGCGCCCGGCAATCGCCTTGAGGTGGATCACCGCGTTGGTCGAGCCACCGATGGCGGCGTTGGTACGAATGGCATTCTCGAAGGCCTGACGGGTGAGCACCTTGGAGAGCCGCAGGTCCTCCTCGACCATCTCGACGATGCGGTTGCCGGAGAGGTGCGCCAGCACGTAGCGCCGCGCATCCACCGCGGGAATTGCCGCGTTGTGCGGCAACGAGGTACCCAGCGCCTCGGCCATGCAGGCCATGGTCGAGGCCGTGCCCATGGTGTTGCAGGTGCCTGCCGAGCGCGACATGCCGGCCTCGGCGGCCATGAACTCGTGAATCGAGATCTTGCCCGCCTTGACCTGCTCGGAGAGTTGCCAGACCACGGTGCCCGAGCCGATGTCCCGTCCCTCGTGCTTGCCGTTGAGCATCGGCCCGCCGCTGACCACGATGGTGGGGATATCGCAGCTCGCCGCGCCCATCAGCAACGCCGGGGTGGTCTTGTCACAGCCCACCAGCAGCACCACGGCGTCCAGCGGGTTGCCGCGGATCGACTCCTCCACGTCCATGCTCGCCAGGTTGCGGGTGAACATGGCCGTGGGCCGCAGCAGCGACTCGCCGTTGGAGAACACCGGGAACTCCACCGGAAAACCGCCCGCCTCCAGCACCCCCTTCTTGACGTGCTCGGCCAGCTTGCGGAAGTGCGCGTTGCAGGGCGTGAGCTCCGACCAGGTATTGCAGATGCCGATGATCGGCTTGCCCTCGAACTCATGGTCCGGGATGCCCTGGTTCTTCATCCAGCTGCGGTACATGAAGCCGTTCTTGTCGGCACTGCCGAACCACGCGGCGGAGCGAAGGGGGCGTGTGGGCTGAAAACTCATGGGCGCCTCAATTGGTAGAGCGGGTGGTCGTGGATTGACGTTAGTCGTCTTCCCGCCCACAGTCGACACATACAAAAGTATATGTTGAACAAACAGAGCATAGGTTCGACATTGAACTGACGAGCGCCGATCCCCTGGCTCCTCGCCGCGGCGTTATCACTACAACAACCACATGACGACACAATGGAGATCCTCGCCATGCATACAAATTGGCGCAGCAGCCTCACGCTGGCAGGCACCGTCACGCTCTCGCTAAGCCTTGCCCACGCCAACACCCCCGATCTTTCCGACCCACCCCCCATAGAGGGTGAGGTGATTACCGAGGACCTGGGCTCCCACACCATCCGCGTCGGATTGGGTCTGGCCGAAACCTCGCCGCTCTATATTTCCACCCGCTACTTCGGCGACATTCTGTCCGAGCGCACCGAGGGGCGCCTGACCGTCAACGTCTTCCCCAGCAGTCAGTTGGGTGACGATGCGCAAATGATGGAAATGCTGCAGACCGGATCGCTGGACATGACCATCCCCTCGACCTCGCCGGCCACCACCTATGTCGAAGAGCTGGCAGTTTTCGACCTGCCGTTCCTACTGCCAACCCGTGAGGCAGCAATCGCCGTGCTCGAAAGCGATATTGCTCTAGGTCTACTCGACAAGTTCGAGGGCACCGGTATCAAGGCCTTCGCCTATCACGAGAACGGTTATCGCCAGTTGACCAATAGCGTGCGGCCTGTCGAATCCCCCGAGGATGTCGCCGGACTCGACGTCAGAGGCCTGACCATCCGCACCATGGAAAATCCAGTACAGCTGAGCATCTGGGAAGCGCTGGGTGCCAACCCCACGGCGATGGCCTTCGGCGAGGTGTTTTCAGCCATGGAGCAAGGCGTGATCGACGGTCAGGAGAACCCCTGGAGCACCATTCTCACCTCGAATTTTCATGAAGTGCAGGACTACGGCTCTGAGACTCGCCACGTCTACACACCATTCATCATCATGATGTCCGAGCGTACCTGGGATCGGCTCGACCCGGCCTACCAGCAACTGGTCGAGGAAGCGGCCCATGCTGCGGCAGCCTACGAAATCCAGCTGGCCACCGAGTACGACGACTGGGCTCGCGATCAGCTCGAAGAACGCGGCATGCAGATCACCCGCCTCGACGACGACCAGCTCGCCGCCTTCCAGGAGGCGGTGCAGCCAGTCTACGACCAGTGGGCACCACGCATCGGAGAGGACCTTATCGCCGAGATCCAGCAGATCGTCGACGAGACCATGAACCATTGAGGAATCACCCAGCCGACACGGGGCATGGCGCCCCGTGTCACGTTGATCCGTCTCTGGAGCATCTATGGATACCCCGCACAGCCCTCCCCCGGACCCGTCGGAATTTCTCGACGAACCGCGCCGCCAACCGTTGGAGATCGATACCGAGCAGCGTCGTGGACCCGCCGTGTTTCGCTGGCTTACCGTTGCCATGGAGCACCTGATCGCTACGATCCTGGTGGCATTGATTCTCTCGGTGTCGGCCAACGTTATCGGCCGCTCGTTGCTCAACCGCTCGCTACCGTGGGCCGACGAGCTGGCACGCATGCTGTTCATCTGGCTGATCTTCGTCGGTGCCGCGGCGGCCTTCGCGCGCTACGAGCACATCGCAGTCGATCTGCTGCTGCGTAAGCTACCTCAGCGCGCCGCCTACGGGCTCTATCTGCTCCAGCACCTGCTGATTACCGGCCTGATGCTCGTGATCATGACCGGTGGCTACTTCGTACTGGCTCGTTCCACTGGGCGTACCGCCATCCTTGGCGTGCCCTGGAACCTGATCAACGTCTCGCTGGTGCTCTGCGCCGCCTTCATTGCAGCAGTTGCCATCTGGCGTGCCTGGCGCGCCGGCCAATCGATGCTCGGCTCTCGATAGGAGGCCTCTACATGCTGTGGATATTTCTCGGCATTCTCTTCAGCTCCCTCGCACTGGGACTACCGATCGCCTTCGGCCTGGGCATTGCAGCCGTCGTAATGGCGGTGATCTCGGATATACCCCTGTCGATCCTCATCGAGCAGTCGATCCGCGGGGTCAACAATTTCCCGCTGCTGGCAATTCCGTTTTTCATTCTGGTGGGTGAAGTAATGAGCGCCGGTGGTATCGCCCGGCGGCTAATGGAGTTGGCCGGCGCCCTGGTCGGTTTCGTCCGTGGCGGGTTAGGCCAGGTGGCGATCACCGGCTCGATGTTCTTCGGTGGCATCAGCGGCTCGGCGGTGGCCGACACCGCAGCCACCGGCTCGATGATGATCCCGTCGATGAAGCAGCAGGGCTATTCGGCACCCCAGGCCACGGCGATCAATACCGTCTCCTCGGTGATCGGCATCATCATCCCACCGTCAATCCCGCTGATCCTGTTTGGTATCGTCACCGAGACATCGATCAGCCGGCTTTTCATTGCCGGCATCGTACCTGGGCTGATGATAGGCTGCGGGCTGATGGTAACGACTTTCATCATGGCCAGCTTCGGCGGTGCCGGACAGACCCGCCGCTTCGAACTGGGCCGCCTGTGGCGGGCGTTCAAGGCAGCCTGGCTGGCGCTGGTACTGCCGGTCATTGTGATCGGCGGCATCATCGGCGGCGTCTTTACCGCCACCGAGGCGGCAGTCGTGGCGCTGCTCTACTCACTGATCATCTCGCTGGTTGTCTATCGTGAGTTCCACGTCCGCGAGCTGTGGGGAATGCTGATTCGCACCGCGCGGCTGACCGGCATGGTACTGCTGCTGTTGGCCTTCGCCACGGTGATCGCCTGGTTTCTGACCATCAACATGGTGCCGCAGACGCTGGTGATGCAGGTACAGGCGATTACTGAGGATCCGTTCTTGCTGCTGCTGATCGTCGCCGGCCTGCTACTGCTGGTGGGCTTTGTGATGGATCTGACCCCGGCCATGGTGATCATGGCGCCGATGCTCACGCCGATAGTCACCTCGGTGGGCATCGATCCCGTCTACTTCGGCGTGCTGATGGCCTTCATTCTCGGTATCGGCCTGCTGACTCCGCCGGTAGGCACCTGCCTGTACGTTGGCTGCGGTGTAGGCAGGGTCACCATGGAGCAATTGGTACGTGCGATGCTGCCCTACTACGCCACGCTGCTGGTGGTGGCCGTAGTCTTGATCGCCTTTCCCGGCCTGGTGACCTGGCTTCCCGACCTTACCGCCGTGCGCGGTAACTGACCAAACGACACCTACAAGGAATACCCATGAGATTGCTCCAATATCACGATCAGGGCCGACTGCGCGTGGCCATGGTAGAGAGCCGTAACACGTTGCGCTCTATCGATATCGAAGGCGGTACCTATGCCCTGGCACGCATCGCCATCACCTCCTGTCAGCCGCTCACTCGAATCGTCGAAACGCGCCTTGGCGAAGCGTTCGACTACCAGCCGGTAGTCGAGGAAAAGCGCCTGCTGCCGCCATTGACCCACCCCGACCCGGCGCACTGCCTGGTCACCGGCACCGGCCTCACTCACCTGGGCAGCGCCGATACCCGCGATGCCATGCATGCCAAGGCTCAGGTCGATGACGCAGCCCTGACCGATTCGATGCGCATGTTCAAGCTCGGTGTGGAAGGGGGCAAGCCCGCCCCCGGCGAGACCGGCGCCCAGCCGGAGTGGTTCTACAAGGGCGACGGCGGCTGTGTCGTCGCCCCGGAGGCCGCGATCCCCGTGCCGTACTTCGCCGAGGATGCCGGCGAGGAGCCGGAGCTGGCCGGGCTCTACGTGATCGACGACGGCGGCCAGCCCTGGCGGGTGGGCTACGCGCTGGGCAACGAGTTCTCCGATCACGTCACCGAGCGCTTCAACTACCTGTGGCTGGCCCACTCCAAGCTGCGCGCCTGCAGCTTCGGCCCCGAGCTGCTGGTCGGCGAGCTGCCAACGCACCTGGAAGGCACCAGCCGCGTCGTGCGCGGCAACGAGACCGTGTGGGAGAAGCCCTTCCTCACCGGCGAGGCCAACATGGCCCACAGCCTGGCCAACCTGGAGCATCACCACTTCAAATACCCAAACTTTCGGCGCCCCGGCGACGTCCACGTGCACTTCTTCGGCACCGCCACGCTGAGTTTCGCCGACGGCATCCAGACCCGGGACGGCGACCGCTTCGAGATCAGCCTTCCCGAATTTGGCAGGCCACTACGCAATCCTCTGCGCTTCGAGTCAGCCAGGCGTGCCACCGTAGTGAAAGCGCTTTGAGCGGCTGGCCGACGCCGCGCGCACCATGGCCGTGATCGCTTGGTCTGAGCATAAAAAAACCCAGGCCGGTACCCGGCCTGGGTGTCGTGCGTCTCAGCCGCCGTAGCGGCCGAGGGTGCGATCAAGCGCTGGTGCGACAACGCACCGGTGCATCGCCGTCTTCACGGCGACGGCGCGGGGCACGCTCGGGGGCACCGCTGTCTTCGCTGATCTCCAGCGCACGGCCGGCGACGCGGGCGCGGGCCATCTTGGCCAGGATGCTGGGCGGCAGCGAACTCGGCAGTTCCACCACCGAGAAGGCGTTGCGAATGTCGATACGACCGATCCGCGAACCTTCGATGCCCCCCTCGTTGGCCAGGGCGCCGACCAGTTGGCCCGGCTTGACGCCGTCCTTGTGACCGACGGCGACGCGATAACGGGTCATGCCCTCGCTCGGGCCACGGTCGCGACGCGGCGGCTTGCCGTCGCGCGGGGCACGCTCACCCCGCTCGGCCCTTTCCTTGCGCGGCGCCTGCAGGCGACCGATGGGGGCCTCGTCGGCACGTGCCAGAGCGGCAAAGGCGCAGGCCAGCTCGATCGGATCGTGACCTTCCGCCACCAGCCGCTCGACCAGCGCGCGCTGCTCGTCGGCACCGGCGGTCAGCATGCCGATGACACGCTGATGGAACACCTCGTCGCGATGGGCGCGAATCGCGGCCTCGTCGGGCACTTCCATTTCGGTCATGCGCTGGCCGGTGGCCTGCTCGATCCAGCCCACCTTGCGGCCTTCACGGAAGCCGACGAAGGTGATCGATATGCCGGTACGCCCTGCCCGGCCGGTACGACCGATACGGTGGGTATAGGCTTCGCTGTCCTGGGGCAGGTCATAGTTGAAGACGTGGGTGATACGCGGCACGTCGAGGCCGCGGGCAGCCACGTCGGTAGCGATTAGCACGTCGACCTTGCCGCGCTTGAGGCGTTGAATGGTGCGCTCGCGCAGGCTCTGATCCAGGTCGCCGGAGAGGCTGGCCACGTTCACGCCGCGGGCGGAGAGCTGCTCCATCAGCGTGGTGCAGGCAGCACGGGTGCGCACGAAGACGATGGCGGCATCTACCTCTTCGACCTCGAGGATACGCGCCAGCGCTTCCAGCTTGGCACCGCCGTCGACGCGTACCAGGCGCTGCTCGATATTCTCACCAGTGGTGGTGCGCGACTCGATGGCGACCTTGACCGGATCGACCAGGTAGCGGTTGACGATGCGCTCGATCTCGGCCGGCAGGGTGGCGGAGAAGAACACCCGCTGAGCGTCCTTGGGGGTATCGGCGACCACGCGCTTGACGTCGTCGATGAAGCCCATGCGCAGCATCTCGTCGGCTTCGTCCAGCACCAGGGCGGAGAGACCGTCGAGCTTGAGGCTGCCGCGGTCGAGGTGATCGATCACCCGGCCCGGCGTACCCACGACCACCTGGGCACCGCGCTTCAGCGCGCCCAGCTGTTCACGATATTCCTGACCACCGCACAGGGTGGCCACTTCCAGACCCTGCAGGTTCTGGCCGTACTTGGTGAAGGAGACAGCCACCTGCTGGGCCAGCTCCCGGGTCGGTGCCAGCACCAGCACCTGGGGCTCGCGGCGAGTCAGCTCGAGCCGCGACAGCAGCGGCAGCGCAAAGGCTGCCGTCTTGCCGGTACCGGTCTGCGCCTGGCCCAGCATGTCACGACCTTCCAGCAGGGCCGGAATGGTCTGTGTTTGAATCGGTGAAGGAGTTTCGTAACCCAGTGTTTCGACAGCGGCGAGAACGGCAGGCAGCAGAGCAAGATCGCCGAAGCTCGGCGAGGCGACAGAAGTCGAGGTCATCAATCACACCTTGGTAGGCCGGCACTCGCCGGCAAATCACATTGAGGCATCCCCGACCGCTCTTGGCAGGTCGGTGGCTCTGTCATCACTGGCCGATACGGCCTGGACAGGGCGGATCACGTTATCGTGGGACGCCGGTCGCACCTGGCATCCGGTTCGCGCCAGAGGGCGGGAACCGCTGTGGCGACCTTTTTGCGCCGATGTCGCCCGGTTGGCGGCATCCTGTAGCGCTCCATCTTCACATCTCGGACGTTGCAGCAGTTGCTGTCGGTCTCGGTGATTGCCTCTCGAACGCGTGGCGCTCGGAGCGAATCGTCATGATGGCGGGGTCAGCACATGCGAGGAGCGCGCATGCTAACATCAAGACTGGTTTCCTGACCAGTACTTTCAACGCTGCGCTCACACAGAACCTTCATTTGACTTCGAGGAGCCCTGCCGCATGCCCACGCTTTGGGTCGATGCCGATGCCTGCCCCAAGGTAGCGCGCGAGATCATCGTTCGCGCCGCCGAGCGCACCACCACGTCCACCTGGTTCGTGGCCAACCACTCGATCCCGCTGCCGCCCTCGAAGTGGGTGAAGTCGCTGTCGGTGAGCCATGGCTTCGACGCTGCCGACAACGAGATCGTGGCGCGCCTCGCCGCAGGGGACCTGCTGATCAGCTCCGACCTGCCGCTGGCCATGGAGGCCATCGACAAGGGCGCCGCGGTGATGACCACCCGCGGCGAGATGCTCGACAAGAACAACATTCGCGCCAAGGTACAGCTGCGCGATTTCATGGAAACGATGCGCTCCAGCGGCGAACACACCGGCGGACCGAAAGGCTATTCGGACACCGACCGGCGCGAGTTCGCCAACGCCCTGGACCGCTGGCTGGCCAAGAACCGTTAAGCCTTCTCGCGAATGCCCTGCCCCGGCAACCGCTCGCGGTCGTGGGGCCGGTCGAAGTCTAGCAGCGGCCCCTTGGGCACGATGCGGGTCGGATTGATGGTGTCGTGACTGTAATAGTAGTGGCGCTTGATGTGCTCCAGGCTCACCGTCTCGGCCACGCCCGGCCACTGGTACAGCTCACGCAGGTAGTTCGAGAGGCTGGGGTAGTCCTCGATGCGGCGGAAGTTGCACTTGAAGTGGCCATAGTAGACCGCATCGAAACGTACCAGGGTGGTGAACAGGCGGATGTCGGCCTCAGTGAGCCACTCCCCGGCCAGATAACGGTGCTCGGTCAGCCGTCTTTCGACCCGGTCGAGCGCCTCGAACAGGGCCGTGACGTGCTTCTCGTAGACCGCCTGCTCAGTGGCGAAGCCCGACTTGTAGACCCCGTTGTTGATGTGGTCGTAGACGTCATCGTTGATCGCATCGATGGTCTCGCGCAGGTCGAGGGGATAGAAGTCGAGACGGTTGCCGGTCAGGTCATCGAAGGCATCGCTGAACATCCGCACCAGCTCGGCCGACTCGTTGTTGACGATGCGCCGCTCGTGCTTGTCCCACAGCACCGGCACCGTGACCCGGCCGGTATAGCGGGAATCGGTCAGCGTGTAGAGTTCGCGATGATAGTCGACGCCGTTGACCGGATCGCCGCTGGCGCCTTCGTCCTTGTGATAGGTCCAGCCCTGGTCGAGCATCAGCGGGCTGACCCAGGAAACTCCGATCAGGTCATCCAGCCCCTTGAGCTTGCGCATGATCAGGGTGCGATGCGCCCAGGGACAGGCCAGCGAGACATAGAGGTGAAAGCGCCCCGCCTCGGCCGGCACGGCACGCTGGCCTTCGGGGCCAGGGCTGCCGTCACGCGTGACCCAGTCGCGCAGCTTGGCGGATTCGCGCACGAACTCGCCGCCGTGTTTCTTGGTGTCGTACCACTGGTCGTGCCACTTGCCGTCGATCAGCAGGCCCATATCGTTCTCCGTAAACAGATTTTGCTAGCCAGAGTAAACCGCTCAGCCCCACGCTCAAGCGCAGTTTTTGCGTTTCATGCAACGAAAATTCCGAACGGTCACATTCGGCTCGCACATTCACTGGCCACGGCTTCCTTGAGTGCCTGCGCCATGGCACGGGTGGCGGGGCCGGCCCGGTCCCGGTCGCGGAAGATCATCTGCATGGGCACCTCGCGAACGCCACCGGCCGCCAGCGGCAGCGGCCGCAGCACGCCACTCTGCAGATCAGCGTAGATGCGGGTTTCGGGCAGCCAGGCAAAACCCAGGCCACGCCGTACCATGTCGATGGAGGTTTCGAGGTGACTTACCGTCCAGCGCTGCTCGGCCTTGAGCCAGCCGGCATCCATCGACTGGCGCAGCGCCGAGTCGCGCACCACCAGCTGACGATGCCGCTGCAGGTCGCGCAGATCGAGCTGCCGCTCGAGCCCATGCAGTTCATGATTGTGATGTGCCACCGCGACGAAACGCACGGTGACCAGTGGCTCGCCGAGAAACCCTTGGGCCGCCAGCCCCGATATGGCGATATCGGCACGGCCGTCGTAGAGCATCTCGATGCCGCCGTTGAGCACCGTTTCGTGGAGCTGCACACGGACATAGGGATAAGCGGCGGAAAAGCGGCTCAGCGCCACCGCCAGGGCATCGTTGGGAAAGATCTGATCGATCGACAGTACCACTTCGGCCTCGAGGCCTTCGGAGAGCCGGCCGGCCACGTCCTCCAGCGCTTCGGCGCTCTCGATCAGTTGACGCGCCCGGCGCAGCAGCAGCTCCCCCGCATCGGTCAGCCGCACCTGTCGTCCCATGGGCTCCAGCACCTTGACGCCGAGCTGCTGCTCCAGCTTGTGCACGGCATGATTGAGCGTGGAGGGGCTCTTGTGGACCACCTCGGCGGCACGAGCGAAGCCGCCGTGATCGACCACCGCCGCGAGCATCTGCCACTGAGCCAGGGTGACGCGAGACATATTCGACTTCCTCGAATGAAAAGTGCGAAACGTTGCGATTAATCTTCGAAAAAAACGGCCTAAAATACCAGTCATATCCATCATTGGAGATCGCCAGTCATGGCCACCAGCCCCAGCTCCCGGCGCATCGAGCGCCTGTTTCACAGCCACCCCAGCCAAGATGGCGACGGGGTCCACATCCAGCGTATCCACTGTTTCGACGGCGAGCTCGACCCTTTCCTGATGCTCGACGAACTCGGCTCCGACCGCCCCGACGACTACATCGGCGGCTTCCCGCCGCATCCGCACCGCGGCATTCAGACGCTGACCTATATCGTGCATGGCGGTATCACTCACGAAGATCACCTGGGGCACAGCAGCACCATCCAGGCCGGCGATGCGCAGTGGATGCACACCGGGCGCGGCATCGTGCACTCGGAAATGCCGCTCACCGACAGCCAGGGGCTGCATGGGTTTCAGCTGTGGCTCAACCTTCCGGCGCAGGAGAAGATGAGTGCGGCGCGCTATCGCGACGTGCGTAGCGACGAAATGCCGCGTCTGAAGAATGAGAAGGCAGAGCTGATTGCTCTCGGTGGCAGTTGGTCGACACCGGAAGGCGAGAGCGTGTCAGGCCCCCTGGACGCGCTCGCGGGAAGTGGCGGTGTGGCCCATGTCCGACTCGAAGCCGATGGGCAACTCACGCTTACGGCGCCGAGCGAGACGCTGGCCGTCTATGTTTTCGAAGGCGCTCTGCAGATCGAGGGGGAGAGTGTGGCCGCAGGCCAGCTGGCCAGATTGAGCCCCGGGGAGTCGCTGGTGCTTGCCAGCCCGACGGGCGCCCAGTGCCTGCTGCTGGCGGGCACGCCACACCGCGAGCCGATCGCGCATTACGGCCCGTTCGTGATGAACAGCGCCCAAGAGATCGAACAGGCCCTGCGCGATTACCGCAACGGCACCTTCACCGACTGAACAGTCGGTTCAGTAAAAGTTACCTAAAGGGGGTTGTCTTCCTTCTTTTCTTCACGTTCAATGCAAATTGTTGAACAGTGTTCGACAACACTTGACGGCCCGGGGTCTCGCCAGTGAGGCGCCGGGGCGCACCTTGCTGTATGCACGTACAGTCTATGCAGGCCATATATCATGGGTTAAGGTTCCCATGCCTTTTTATATTCTTGTCATCTTTTTTTATGGCCGATACCAATGTTGCGAATCCTTCATTCGCTGCCCCGCACGCATAAGTTGTTGCTGCTACCCGTTGCCACCATGGTGACCGTGCTGGGCGCGCAAAAGATCGTTACCGTCGTAGAGAATTCCCAGCGTCAGGGTCAGGTTCCCGAAACCGTGCTGTTCCCCCTGTCGCCCGAGGCTCAACCAGGCCTCCCCGCACTCAACAGTGATCGTTACTCTGTCGCCGATGCCATCGAGATCGCCACTCAGGCCATCGATGCCACCCGAGAATACATCCCGCTTTCCCAGCTCAAGCCGACCGAGATCATCGACCTTTCAGGGGTCGCTATGGCCCAGGCCGAACAGGCGCCACAGCCCACACCCGTCAGGGCCGCTGCCGAGCTCGATACCGCCACCACGCCTGCTGACGGCGGTATCGAACTGACAACGGAACTCGATCCCGGCGCACTGCACATCGCCATGGTGATCGGCACCTTGGCCAGCGGCATGCTCGACGACATTCATACCGATGACGAGGCGCTTGCCGCCACGGATGCCTCCTCCTTCGACGATGCCACCTCCTATGAAGATTATCCTGACGAAGAGCTGGCGCTGTTCGAGGACGGCCCGATCCTCTTCGATCATGAGATCGCTGCCGCCGAGCCCTTCGTGCCGGAGTGGCGTACCTATACCGTAGAGCAGGGCGACACCTTCGCCGTGCTGGCACAGAACGAACTGGGCCTGGGCTACAGCGAGGCCATGCGCCTGCTCGACAGCCTGCCGGACAAGCGCCTGCTGACCCATTGGCGGGTCGGCAACACCTTCGAATATCAGCTCGACGAGCAGGACCGCCTGCTGGCCTTGCGGGTGATGCGCAATGCGCGGGAAGGTTTTCTGCTCGAGCGCGACGAGGACGGTTTCGACGTTGCCACCATCGAGCGTGCCGGCGAGGCCACGCAGCGTCTGTTCGCCGGCAGCGTGAGCGGCAGCTTTGCGCGTTCCGCTCAGTCCACCGGCCTCTCCAGCACCGAGGTGGCCCAGGTCACACGGCTGCTGGAGAAGAAACTCGATTTCCGGCGCGACACTCGCCGCGGCGATGAATTCAAGGTGCTGGTCGAATCCGACATCATCGACGGCAGCAGCTTCGACTCCCGCGTGCTGGCAATCCAGTACACCGGGGCGCGCATGGATCTGACCCTGGTACGTAACAGCGACGACAACAACTTCTACACGCCGGATGGCCAGAGCCTCGACCCCGCTTTCGCACGCTACCCCTTCGAGGGTAGCTATCGCATGAGCTCGGGGTTCAATCCGCGCCGCACTCATCCGGTCACCGGGCGAGTCAGCCCGCACCGCGGCACCGACTGGGCCATGCCCATCGGTACACCGATCATCGCACCGGCCGACGGTCGCGTGGAAAAGGTGGGCAACCACCCGGTGGCGGGCCGCTACGTGGTGGTCCGTCATGACAACGGTTATCGCACGCGCTACCTCCACCTTTCTCGCGCCATCGTGAGCCGCGGCGACCGCGTTTCCATGGGCGAGCGCATCGCGCTGTCGGGCAATACCGGTCGCAGCACTGGCCCTCACCTGCACTACGAGGTGATCGTCAACAACAACGCCGTCGATGCCATGAAGGTCGATCTGCCTGAAAGCAAGAGCCTGGAAGGCGAACGTCTGATGGCCTTCCAGCGCCAGGCCGAGCCGCTGCTCGCCACGCTGCGCTCCGGCCAGACCGGTACGGCAGTGGCACAGGCCAGCACCAGCGTCGAGCGCGACGACGATTGACCCGGTATCGTCGACGATGCACGCCAAACGACGCCCTGCCCAAGCGCAGGGCGTCGTTCATTGAACATCTCTCCCAGGCCGTCTTCAGCTAACCCATGCGCCGCGCCATTCCAGCCCCGCCGCCAGCCAGTGGCAATCGCCTGACCGCCTTCTTCGGCGTGTTCCGCTACAGCCGCCGCGCACTGGCCCTGGTATGGCAAACCTCCCGCCCTCTCACTCTGGGGCTGGCAGTCTGCACCCTGGTTGCCGGCGTGCTGCCGGCAGTGGCGGCCTGGATCGGCCAGCTGATCGTCGATGCCGTGGTCGAGGCCATGGCCTATCACCGCGAGACCGGCGCCACCCTCACCTTCGAGAGCGCCTGGCCGGTACTGCGCTACGTGCTGGCGGAAGCCGGCGTCATCGCCGCCATCGCCCTGGCCCAGCGCGGCCTGTCGGCCCAGCAGTCACTGCTGCGGGCGCTGCTGGGCCAGAAGGTCAATGTCATGATCCTGGAGAAGGCAGGCACCCTGTCGCTTGCCCAGTTCGAGGACTCCGAGTTCTACGACAAGCTCACCCGGGCGCGCCGTGAGGCTTCGATCCGCCCGCTGGGGCTGGTCAACAAGACCTTCTCGCTGCTGCAGAACGCCATCTCGCTGGTCAGCTTCGGCGTGCTGCTGGTGCAGTTCTCGCCCTGGGCCATCCTGATCCTGGTGCTCGGTGCCCTGCCGGTGTTCGTCTCCGAGGCCAAGTTCTCCGGCGACGCCTTCCGCCTGTTCCGCTGGCGCTCACCCCAGACCCGCATGCAGATGTACCTGGAAACCGTGTTGGCCCGGGAGGACAGCATCAAGGAGGTCAAGCTGTTCGGCCTGGAGCCGCTGCTGCTGGAGCGCTATCGCAAGATCTTCGACACCCTCTACGGCGAGGATCGTCGCCTGACCATTCGCCGCGAGAGCTGGGGCTTTCTGCTCGGCCTGCTCGGCACGCTGGCCTTCTACGGCGCCTATGCCTGGGTAGTAGCGGAAACGATCTCCGGCACGCTGACCCTGGGCGAGATGACCATGTACCTGATGGTGTTCAAGCAGGGCCAGGCGGCGCTCTCGGCCAGCCTCACCTCGATCAGCGGCATGTACGAGGACAACCTCTACCTGTCGAATCTCTATGAGTACCTGGAACAGCCGGTGACGCCCGAACCCGGCCGCCTCACCCAGGGCGACCGCCCCGGCGACGGCATTCGCTTCGAGCGGGTGGGATTCACCTACCCCGGCGCCGAGCGGCCGGCGCTGCAAGACATCACGCTGCATCTCGCGCCCGGGCAAAGCCTGGCGCTGGTGGGCGCCAACGGTTCGGGCAAGACCACGCTGATCAAGCTGCTGACACGACTCTACGAACCCAGCGAAGGCCGCATCCTGCTCGACGGCAGCGACCTGCGCGAATGGGACGTGGCGACCCTGCGCCGGCGCATCGGCGTGATCTTCCAGGATTTCGTGCGTTACCAGCTCAAGGTGGGCGAGAACCTCGGCGCCGGCGACGTCGAGGCCTTCGGTGACGAAGCGCGTTGGCAGGAGGCGGCCGAGCGCGGCCTGGCCGACGAGTTCATCCGCCACATGCCCGGCGGCTATCACACCCAGCTCGGCCGCTGGTTCAAGGGTGGCCAGGAACTCTCCGGCGGCCAGTGGCAGAAGATCGCCCTGGCGCGGGCCTACATGCGCGAGAGCGCCGACATCCTGGTGCTCGACGAACCCACCGCGGCCATGGACGCTGCCGCCGAAGCGGCCGTCTACGCCGACTTCCGCGAGCACCGCCGCGACAAGATGACCATCCTCATCTCACACCGCTTCTCCACCGTGCGCGCCGCCGATCAGATCCTCGTCATCGACGACGGCAAGGTCATCGAGCGCGGCAACCATGAAAGCCTGATGGCGCAGAACGGCCGTTATGCCAGGCTTTTCCGGCTGCAGGCGGAAGGCTATCGCTAGGGAAACACTGCACAAATGCCTGCGCGAGCGAATCACTGCGTTGCGCGGTGCTCGGAATCCTCACATATACCCCATATGCTCCGGTTGACTCGAAGCCTTCGGCTTCTCGCCCCTTCGGGGCCAGCCTACGGCTGTTTGTCGCTTCGCTCGGTACTGTGCTCCGTGCGCCTTGTGCTTCATCTCGCTCGTCGATTTGTTCAGCGCTTCCCTAGAAAAACCCTCCCTGTATCCGTTGACGCTTGTTGAGCAATTGGCTATAAGAAAAAGGTCGCATCGTCGATGCGGCACCATCCATCGTTCATTACCCATCGAGAAGCGTTCCTCATGCGCTGGCTACTTCCAGGCAACAAGGCAAATCGGCAACATCGCGTAGGCATTAACGCGATGCGTACCCGTTTGCTGCTGCCGTGGGCCGGCCGTCGAAACGACGACACCTGAAGGACGCTGGCCGCGGCACTTGTCGCGGCCAAGCCTGGATAGCACTTTTCCCGTCTACCGCGCACAAGTTCCCGGCCTCCACCCAAGGAGACCGAGATCATGGCACTACTTCGCACTACCCGTCGTCTGCTGCGCGCCGTGGGCGCCCACTACGCCAACCGTCGCCGCGATGCCCTGCTGCGCGACTGCGACCCACGCATACTCAAGGACATCGGCCTGCGCTGGGAGCGCGGCAAGCTGGTACCGACCAACCCGGAACGCATCGCCTCCGGCAAGAGTGACGTCGTAGCGACTGCCGGCGCTGCCACCGCTGCAAGCGAAAGCCCTCGCGAGGTCTGTCCGCGCTGCGGGGCACGCCTGGCTTAGCCATGCCCCGGCCACAGGACGTGGCCGGGGCTTTCTTTTATGCCCGCCGGCTCACAGGGCACGCTCGCTGGCTCACAGGGCCAGCGGGCGATCCAATGCATGCAGCAGCTCGTCGTCACGCTCGTAGATGTCGGGGCGGAACGAGAGCGCGCCGTCGTCGTCCGGGTTGACGGTCCAGTAGTGCAGGATGACCGGCATGCGGTTGGCGAGCGAGACGTTGCGCGTTTCCCCGCTGTCGATGCGCGCCTCGATGTCGTGATCGCTGTCGGTATCGTCGAACAGCAGTTGGGCCAGCTCACGAATGTTCTCGACGCGGATGCAGCCGGAGCTGAAAGCACGCTGCTGGCGCGAGAAGTTGCCCTGGGCCGGCGTGTCGTGCAGATAGACCATATGATCGTTGGGGAAGCGGATGGCGAGCAGTCCCAGGGCATTCTGCGGACCCGGCGCCTGGCGCAGCACGATGTTGCCGGGGTTGTCCCAGTCGACCCGCCATGGGTCGAGCGGCTCCCCGGATGGGCTGAGCACCTGAATTCGCTCCCGCCATAAATAGCCCAGGTCGCGACGCACCGCCGGAAGCACGTCCTGGCGCAGGATGGTGGGGGGAATCGTCCAGGTGGGATTGACGGTCATGTGGGTGATCTCGGAGCGTAGCGAAGGCGTACGCCGATAGGGCTGCCCCACCACGATACGTGAGCGCCAGACCTCACCGTTGGGCCGGAAATAGCTGAGTTCGTAGCCGGCGATGTCGACCAGCACGTAGGCCTCGGGCAGGCCGTGCAGCAGCCAGCGGGCACGCTCCATGTTGAGGCGGATCTGATCGATGCGCCGCTCGACGGGAACGTTGAGCGCCGCAAGCGTCTGACGTCCGACGATGCCGTCGGGCTCCAGCAGGTGCCGCCGCTGGAAACGGCGCACTGCCGCTTCCAGTTCGCTGTCGAAGCGCCGCGGGTCGGCGGTTTCGCGCCTCTCCCCGGAAGCGACACCGTTGTCTTCATCCCCCTCGCCGGGCGCCCCGTTCTCGAGCACACCAGCCACGGCCAGACGTTCGCGCAGCAGCGCGACGTCGTCATCGTCATCTCCCACACGCAGCGCACTATCGCGCTCCGGCAGCCGCTCCCAGCCGCCCTGCCGTTCGATGTCGCGATAGCGAGCCAGCCCTTCACGCAGCCGTAGATAGGGCGTATAGGGCGGCCGCGCTTCTTCCAGAATGCGTTCGAACTGCTGCTGGTCAATGGCATCCGATATCGCGCCTAGATCCAGGTCGGGCGCTTCCACCGGCACCTCCCAATCCGCGCTCAGCGACTGGGGATCGACCTTGCCCCGCTGCAGATGCTTGAGCGCCGTGAACAACATGCGGCTGGCAAACAGCTCGTAGCGGAGTTGCCGTTCGCTGTCCGCGTCCTCGTCGCGCACGTTGCGGTACTCCGCCTCTATCTCGTCGGGACGGTAATCCTCGGGGGTCAGGCCGTCCTGCTCCAGGGCCCGCAGCGTTGAAACGAGCCCGGCTATCGTTTCCTCATCCTGCCAGGCCGGCCGATGGTCGCGCCGTGCATAAAACGCTTGCAGCAGCTCGCTCTCGTCGGCCAGCGCACGTGACAGACTCGGCCTGTCGCCCGCATCGTCAACGCTCGACTGTCGCGCTCGCTCCTCTGCCAAGGCTCCCGGCATGGAGGCAAGCAGCATTACCAGTACTCCCATCCGTGTAATAAAGCGCATCGATAACCCCTGCTCCGTTGATGGCTGGTCTGGCCTTCCTGGCCCCTCTCTTCATAATAGTGCCTGGCCCGTGGCTGCAAGCCGGCCGAGCCCACCACCTCTCTTTACGTTACCCCGCTAGCGGTGCTGCCGCTGCGCTATTTCAACGCCATAGGCATGCCGATGCGCTTTTTACCGACGCTACGACTTCCGCTCTCGACCCTGGCCGCCTCTCTGCTGGTCACCCTGCCCACCGCCCACGCCGGCAACTTCCTGAGCCAGGCGGGGCTTTCGTATTCCACTTACGTTCCGCTCGGCCAGACTCTGACCGAGCTGGCTCCCGGCGCCGACCCGCATGTGCTTCAGCTCGCCGCCCAGGCCCTGGCCTGTGCCCAGCCCGACGCCGAGCGCCTGGCCGTCATCGACTTCTCCCGCCCCTCCGTCGAGCCGCGCCTGTGGGTCTTCGACCTGGCCCAGGAGCGCCTGATGTTCGAGGAGCTGGTCTCTCACGGCCGCGGCTCTGGCGATGCCGAGGCCACGGTGTTCTCCAACATCCCCGAGAGCTATCAGTCGAGCCTCGGCCTGTTTCGCACCATGAACAGCTACTACGGACGCAACGGCTACTCCCTGCGTCTCGAGGGGCTGGAGCCAGGCGTCAACGACCTGGCCTATCAGCGTGCCATCGTGATCCACGGCGCCGATTACGTCAGCGAGGCCTTCATCCGCCAGACCGGCCGACTGGGGCGCAGCCACGGCTGCCCGGCGGTACGCCAGGAAGTGACCTATCCGCTGATCGACAGTATCAAGGAAGACCACTACCTGTTCGCCTATTACCCCGATCCCGAATGGCTGGAAAACTCCGCCTTCCTCAGCTGCGAGCGTGACGCCACCCAACTGGCCATGTACTGACACGAGCTGAAAACCTGCCGATCTGATCTCGCCCCCTAGCACCAGCAGGGGGCATTTTCGTGCGGCACTGCACCATTCTTGCCACCCTGCGGCGACTCTCCTGCCGCTCTCTTGCCATTCTCTTCCAGGATCGTACGAGCTTCGATCCACCCATCAAACCATAACCTGATGTTTTAACTGAACAACAAGAGAATATGGCAAACGGATTGCTTGATATGAATCAAATTGCCGGGTAGGCGTGGACCAGGCTTCCAGGGGAAGTACGAGTGCGTCAGACCTGACCTTCAACGGAGAAGGGCGAACTCATGTATCGACAATCCGTACGAGGTCATAGCCCATGGAAATTCTCAACAAGGCGAACCGAATTCGTCTCTTGAGCCTGCGCACGCCACAGATGCGCGCCTTCCACTTCTCCTGGTTCGCCTTTCACATCTGCTTCTTCGGCTGGTTCGGCATCGCCCCGCTGATGGCGGTGGTGCGCGAAGACCTGAACCTGACCCAAACCCAGATCGGCAACACCATCATCGCCTCGGTCCTGATCACGGTGATCGTGAGGCTGCTGATCGGCGTGCTGTGCGATCGCATCGGGCCGCGCAAGACCTACACCGGCCTGCTGCTGCTGGGCTCCATTCCGGTGATGAGCATCGGCTTCGCCAACAGCTTCGAGACCTTCCTGCTGGCGCGCCTGGCCATCGGTGCCATCGGCGCCTCGTTCGTCATCACCCAGTACCACACCACCATGATGTTCGCGCCCAACGTGGTGGGTACGGCCAATGCCACCAGCGCCGGCTGGGGTAACCTGGGCGGCGGCACCACGCAGATCGTCATGCCGCTGATCTTCTCCGGGCTGCTGATGCTGGGCGTCAGCGAGACGCTGGGCTGGCGTCTGGCCATGGTGGTGCCGGGTGTGGTGATGTTCGCCACCGGCATCGGCTACTGGCTGTTCACCCAGGACGCTCCCAACGGCAACTTCGATGAGCTGCGCGCACGTGGCGAGCTGCCCCCCGCCAACGGCGAGAACAGTGCCGGCAAGAGCTTCATGTCCGCCGCCAAGGACATCCGCGTGTGGGCGCTGTTCGTGGTCTATGCCATCTGCTTCGGCGTCGAGCTGACCATCAACAACATCGCCGCCATCTACTTCTTCGATCACTTCGACCTGACCCTGGCCACCGCCGGCATGATCGCCGGTCTGTTCGGGCTGATGAACGTCTTCGCCCGCACCCTGGGCGGCGTGTTCTCCGACCTGTTTGCCCGCAACGGTGGCCTCAAGGGGCGCGTGCGCTGGCTGTTCATCGCCCTGATCTGCGAAGGCATTGCCCTGGTGGCCTTCTCGCAGATGCACGTGCTGTCGTACGCCATTGGCATCATGCTGGTGTTCAGCCTGTTCGTGCAGATGGCCGAAGGTGCCACCTACGGCGTGGTGCCCTTCATCAACAAGAAGGCCCTGGGCGCGGTGGCCGGCATCGTCGGTGCCGGTGGCAATGTGGGTGCCGTGGCTGCCGCCTTCCTCTTCCGCAGCGAAGCCATCACCTATCAGCAAGGCCTGTTCTACCTCGGCCTGATCGTGCTGGTGCTGGCCTCCTGCGCTCTGCTGGTGCGCTTCAGCGACGAAACGGAAGCCGAGGAAGCCGAAGCTTATCGCCAGGCCGTGGGCGAGGATACCGGCGCCGGCGCGCTGTCGCTGCGCTGATCGCAAGCACAGCGGCATTCACTGCCGCAATGCTTGCCCAAACTGGCCGCCGCCCTCGGGGCGGCGGCCATTGCGTGAATGAGGTGAGCCATGACACCCGCCGAATGCCTGCTGCTGGCAGCCAAGCGCTGCGAAATCGACGATCTCGAGCACCTTACCGCCGCCTGCGACATCGTCGGCGACGTCAGTCGTTTCATCCATGCGCTGCAAAAGGAGCGTGGCGCCTCCAACGTCTATCTGGCCTCCGGCGGACAGCGCTTTACCGAGCGCCGTCAGGAGCGTATCGACGAGTGCCAGGCCACCGAGCGCGCCCTGCGCACCCGCCTGGAGGCACTGGGCGAGACCGCCGGTCGCCCCGCCGCCACCGCCCGCTTGCTGAAGCGGGTCGCCTTCGTCTGGCACGCCCTGGAAGGCCTGGACGCACTGCGTGACGACATCGCCGCACTCGGCACCAGCCCCGATGCGGCAACGCAATCGTACAATCAGCTCATCAGCGCCCTGCTCTCGGTGGTGTTCGAAGTCGCCGATACCGCCGGCGACCCCGACATCACCCTGGCCCTGGTTGCCATCTTTCACCTGATGCAGGGCAAGGAGCTGGCCGGCCAGGAGCGCGCCTGCGGCGCCGCCGGCTTCACTTCCGGCACCTTCGACGACGCCCATCGCCAGCTGCTGCTGCACCTGATCGACGCCCAGCAGCGCTGCTTCGACACCTGCCTCGAATTCACCAGCGAGGCGGTGCGCCAACTGTGGCAGCAGGAGATGCCCGGCCGCACGCTGGCCGGCATTCAGCAACTGCGCGAGATGGCCTGCGGCGACGTTGCGCTGCCGGAGAACGCCAGCACCCTGGGCGAGACCTGGTACGAATTGACCACTTGGCGGATCGACGCCATGCAGCGGGTCGAAACTTTCATGATCGGCGAACTGACCAGCCTGTGCCTGACGCGGACTCTGGATGCACGGCGTAGCCTGACACAGCGGGAGGAGCTGACCCGACAGCTGAACGATGCCTTGCCGGGCGTGTGTCAGCAGTTGGTGGAGTTGCTCGACGGCAGCGCCAGCCAGGAGCTCGGCGAGGTCACCGCCCGGGTGGTAGGCTCCTCGCTCAATCGCTCACTGGTTGAGCTGATGCGCGCCCAGGCCGGGCGCCTGCAGGCCCTGAGCGACGAATTGGAGGACACACGCCGGGCGCTGCGCGAGCGCAAGCTGATCGAGCGTGCCAAGGGCCTGATCATGTCCCACCAGAAGATGAGCGAGGAGCAGGCCTACGCCTTTCTACGCAAGATGGCCATGGACCAGAGCAAGAGCATGGCCGAGATCGCCCAGACCGTATTGGGGCTGGCCGACATCCTTCAGCCAACGGCCGAAACGGGGATCGAGTCCTGAAGATGACACAGGCAGCAATGGTGCATCGCACAACCCGAGCGCACCGTCTCGGCGCCTGTGAGTCGGGCACACCTCTTGACAGGCATCACAAACGATATAGCAACGAATTGATTTTAAATGAAATAAATCGATAAAAAGACGCAATGGCACCCAAGCTGCAAAGCCTTACCGTCCGCTGAGTCAACGACGGTTCAGCGCTTCCATGCAGCACCAGGACCAGACAACGGCGTCTGCCCAGGTTCCCGTGACATCGTCATGCGAATCGGGGCAGGCGCCGTCTCTATTTGGCCAGACACTTCTTATTGGGAGCCATATCCATGAACAAGACCAACAAGGGCAATCCCGGACTCGACCGCCGCCGTTTTCTGCAGCAGACCGCCGGCGTCGTGGGCGGTACCGCTCTGCTCAGCAGCCTGCCGCTGAGTTGGGCCGTGGCCAGCGGACGGCCCGAAACCACCTCGGCCAAGCTCGGCTTCATCGCTCTGACCGACGCCGCGCCGCTGTTCGTGGCGGTGGAAAAGGGCTTCTTCGCCGCCCACGGCATGACCGATGTGGAGGTACTCAAGCAGTCCTCCTGGGGTACCACCCGCGACAACCTGGTACTTGGTTCGCAGCGCAACGGCATCGACGGTGCCCATATCCTCACGCCGATGCCCTATCTCATTGCCAGCGGCGCCATGACCCCCAACAACGTGCCGGTGCCGATGAGCATCCTGGCGCGGCTCAACCTCAACGGCCAGTGCATCTCGGTGGGCAACGAGCATGCCGAACTCAAGGTGAGACTCGACACCGCCGAGTTCGCCGAGGCCATCGCCGCCAAGCGCAGCGGCGGCGATGCCGTCAATGCCGCCATGACCTTCCCCGGTGGCACCCACGACATGTGGATTCGCTACTGGATGGCCGCCGGCGGCATCGATCCCAACCGCGACATTTCCACTATCGTGGTGCCGCCGGCCCAGATGGTGGCCAACATGCGGGTCGGCAGCATGGAGACCTTCTGCGTCTGCGAGCCGTGGAACCGTCAGCTGATCAACCAGGGCATCGGCTATACCGCCAATACCACCGGTGAGATTTGGAACGACCACCCCGAAAAAGCCTTCGCCTTGAGAAGCGATTACGTCGAGGCCAATCCCAATGCCACCCGGGCGCTGCTGATGGCGATCATGGAAGCGCAGATGTGGTGCGAGGATCCGGCCAACCACGAGGAGATGGCCCAGATCTGCTCCCGTCGGCGCTGGATTCATGCCCCCTATGCCGATCTGATCGACCGCATCCAGGGCAACTTCGACTACGGCACCGGTCTGGTGATCGAAGACCATCCGCAGATGATGCGCTACTGGAAACACCAGGCCTCCTACCCGTTCAAGAGCCATGACCTGTGGTTCCTCACCGAGAACAAGCGCTGGGGCTACCTGCCGCAGGACTTCGACAGCCAGGCGCTGATCGAACAGGTCAACCGCGAGGACCTGTGGCGCGAAGCGGCTGCCGCTCTCGGCATCGACTCCGCCGACATTCCCGATTCCACCTCCCGCGGCGTGGAAACGTTCTTCGATGGCAAGACCTTCGATCCCGAAGATCCCCAGGCCTATCTCGACAGCCTCGAGATCAAGCGCCTCGCCTGATCTCGCACGAGAAGGAGACATCGTCATGAGTAGCATGCAACGCAGCAACACAATGGCCAAGACGGCCTCGCTCCATTGGGCTCCCGATTTCGCCGCCATGCAGCAAGTGCTGGTGCAGCGGGTGCTGCCACCGGTGGTGATCATCGCCCTGCTCGGCATCCTGTGGGAGCTGCTGTGCTCCTCCCCCGGTGCCGTGCTGCCGCCCCCTTCCCAGGTGCTGCGCGATACCTGGGAGCTGATCGTCAATCCGTTCTACAACCATGGCGGCAACGACGTGGGCATGGCCTGGCAGATACTGGCCAGCCTCGAGCGGGTGGCCTATGGCTATTCGCTGGCCGTGGTGGCAGGCATCGCGCTGGGCGTGCTGGTGGGGCAGTCGACCTGGGCCATGCGCGGCCTCGACCCGGTGTTCCAGGTGCTGCGTACCGTGCCGCCGCTGGCCTGGCTGCCGATCTCGCTGGCCGGCTTCCAGGACAGCACTCCCTCGGCGATCTTCGTGATCTTCATCACCGCGATCTGGCCGATCATCATCAACACCTCGGTAGGCATTCGTAACATCCCCGAGGACTACCGCAACGTGGCCCGGGTGCTGCGCCTCAACGGCATGGAGTATTTCACCCGCATCATGCTGCCCGCCGCCGCGCCCTACATCTTCTCGGGGCTGCGCATCGGCGTCGGCCTGTCGTGGCTGGCCATCGTCGCCGCCGAGATGCTGATCGGCGGCGTGGGCATCGGCTTCTTCATCTGGGACGCCTGGAACGCCTCGATGATCAGCGACATCATCCTGGCGCTGGTCTACGTCGGCATCGTCGGCTTCGTCCTCGACCGCCTGGTCGCCTTCATCGGCAGCCGGGTGACCCGCGGCACCGCCCAAGGCTGAGGAGCAAGAACATGAGCAACCGCTATCTGAGTATCGAGAACGTCGACATGACCTTCACCGCCAAGGGCATGGAGAGCCAGGTGCTCAAGGGCATCGACCTGACCGTGGACCGCGGCGAGTACATCTCCATCATCGGCCATTCCGGCTGCGGCAAGTCGACCCTGCTCAACATCGTCGCCGGGCTCACCGAGTCCACCTCCGGGGCGGTGATTCTCGACGGCAAGGAGGTCAATTCGCCGGGACCCGACCGCAGCGTGGTGTTCCAGAACCACTCGCTGCTGCCCTGGCTCACCGTCTACGAGAACGTGGCCCTGGCGGTGAACAAGACTTGTGCGCGCACCAAGAGCAAGGCCGAGCGTCACGCTTGGATCGTCAAGAACCTGGAGATGGTGGGCATGGGGCATGCGCTGGACAAGCGCCCGGCGGAGATCTCCGGCGGCATGAAACAGCGCGTGGGCATCGCCCGCGCCCTGGCCATGGAGCCCAAGGTGCTGCTGCTCGACGAGCCCTTCGGCGCGCTCGACGCCCTGACTCGCGCCCACCTGCAGGAGGAGGTGATGCGCATTCAGGACGAGCTGGGCAACACCGTGATCATGATCACCCATGACGTCGACGAGGCGGTACTGCTCTCGGATCGCATCGTGATGCTGACCAACGGCCCCTCGGCGCGCATCGGCGAGATACTCGACATCGAGCTACCGCGCCCCCGCGACCGTATCGCTCTGGCCGACGACCCGCGCTACAACCACTACCGCCAGGAAGTGCTGCGCTTTCTCTACGAGAAGCAGCGCAAGGTGGAGAGCCTGGCCCAGCGGCGCGGCGCCGGTAACGAGAAGCAGAAAGACGAGAAGGAGAAGACCAAGGAGAAGCGCATGGCCAAGGCGTGAGCCTGGCACTGATCGAGCAGGCAAACGGGCCACCTTTGGGTGGCCCGTTTTGCCTGCAGAAGCGAATCTAGAGCGAATCGTCTTCGGTCGTCACGCTCATGCCCAGCAGCAGGTAAGAGAGTGTCTTGCCGTGGCCGTCCAGGTTGAGGGCGCCGTTGACCCCGCCCTGCAGCACGTCGTCGATCACCAGGTTCATGCCGGCCAGGCCCGGCATCAGGTAGCGGCGAACGCGGCTGGCACCGCGATGGGCGAACAGCGCCAGCACCCGTTCCTCGGTGACCGCTTCCACCAGCGTCTCGTAATGCTTCGGCTCATAGGCGAACAGCGCCAGGTTGAGCCGATCGCCCTTGTCGCCGGCACGGGCATGGGCCAGGCGGTGCAGAGCTACCGCATGTTTCGCCCGGGGGCTCGCGGCCGAGTTCACGTCAGCGTGCGCCATGGGCGACTCTCCTCTCGTTGGCCATCTTCGTCTCGAAAAGAGTGGTATCGAACAGGGCGGCAAAGGCTTCCACGTCGCTGCGCTGCACCAGGTAGGAGGCAGTGCATACGCGCCGCTGAAACTGCCGGCGTACCCCGCCCCCGCCGGCCGGACCGGCACAGTAGAGCGCCAGCAGCTCCTGGGTCGCGCGCTCCACCCAGCGTCGCTCGGCGTGCTCGGCGGCCAGACGCAGGCGATAGTCGCCGCTGGCGGCTGCCGGAACGCTGCGCTGCAGGTCGCCGGCATCGCTGTCGAACACGCTGGCATGACCGACGATGTCCAGCCGCGTGCGCAGCTCCGGCGGCGCGCGGAAGGTCAACCGCTCGCGCAACACCTCAGCGGCCAACTGCGCCCGGGCCAGGGCATTGGGACCGGCGTAGGAGATCTCCGCCTCGCCCTGCCAGCCGCCCTCATAGCAGACGGTGGTCTTGAGGCGCTGCGGCGCCGGCTTGCCGCGAATGCCGCGCACCGCCACCCGGTCGGGGCCGATCTGCTCCACCCGCACGGCGGAAAGATCCACCACCACATCGGGAGTCAGGTAGTTGGCCGGGTCGTGCACCTCGTAGAGCAGTTGCTCCTTGACCGTGCGCTCGGTGACGGTGCCGCCGGTATCGGCAGGCTTGGTCACCACCAGGCTGCCGTCTTCCTCCACCTCGATGATCGGATAGCCGACCCGGGCCAGCCCCGGTACCTCCTTGCAGCCGGGGTCGGCGAAATACCCGCCCGTGACCTGAGCGCCGCACTCGCCCAGATGGCCGGCCATCATGCCGGCGGCCAGGCGATCCCAGTCGTTCCAGGCCCAGCCGAAGTGGTGCACCAGCGGCGCCAGGAACAGCGCCGGGTCGGCCACCCGACCGCTGACCACCACCTGGGCGCCTAGCGCCAGCGCCTCGACCAGGGGCTCCGCACCGAGATAGACGTTGGCCGAGATCAGCGCCTCTTCGCCGGGCAGCTCGCGGCTCTCCGCCTCCCAGCGCTCGAGATCGATCTCGCCCAACCGTGCGCGGATGTCGTCGCCGTGCACCCGACCGATCCTCGCCCCGCCCCGCTGCGTGCGCGCAACCAGCTCGGCCACCACACGGCAGGCGCCATCCGGGTTGGCCGCACCGAAGTTACCCAGGATGGCAATCCCGTGGCGCAGGCAGTCGTCCAGCACCGGGGTGAGCAGCTCTTCCAACAACGGCTCGTAGCCTGCGCTTGGGTCGTCACGCAGGGCGCGGTGGGCCGCCGCCAGGGTGCGCTCGCCCAGGGTCTCGAAGATCAGCGCGGCGGGCTGGCCGCGGCGGATCAGCTCTCTCACCACGGGAATGGCGGCATCGGTGCGGTCGCCGGAAAAGCCGGCGCCGCTGCCCAACAGAAAGGTCATGGGTGGGTCTCCTTGGCCGTCATGCCCTGGGTGCCGGGCCTGTTCTTGCCAGATCTGTTATCGACAGCGGTATCGCTGGATGAAGCGGCCAGACGCTGGCGCCGCCGCGCATAGAGCGCCACCAGCAGCAGCAAGGCGCCGGTGGTGGTCAGCCAGCCGGGAATCAGCGCCAGCCCCACCACCAGCCCGAGCCCCACGACATCGAGCAGCCGGTTGCCGGTGACGGCCACCCGCGACATCAGCGTGGCGAAGGCGAGCACGAACACCACGCCCTGGGAGCTGGCCAGCAGGATGTCGAAGGCGTCGCCGAAGCCGGCCAGGGCGGGATAGATCAGCAGCAGGAACGGAATCACGTAGATCGCCGCCGCCAGGCGCACCGCCTCCCCCGCCGCCGGCAGCCAGTTGGTGCCGGCGATGCCCGCCGCGACGAATACCGCCACGCACACCGGCGGCGTGATCACCGACAGGGTGGCGAAGTAGAACACGAACAGGTGGGCGATCAGCGGTTCGACGCCGATGCTGGTGAGCGCCGGTGCGAGCACCGAGGCCACCAGCACGTAGGCCGCCGTGGTGGGAATGCCCATGCCCAGGATCAGACACACGCCGCCGACGATGAAGGCCACCAGGAACAGCGACTGGCCGCCGACGTTGACGATCAGGCTGGCCAGGGTCACGCCGATGCCGGTCATGCCGATCATCGCCACCAGCATCTGCGCACCGGCCAGCAGCACGCCGATGATCACCATGCCCTTGCCGGCATCGATCAGCCCCGCGAGCAGCTTGCTGGCGATCTCGCGCAGCGGGGTGCGCGCCAGCAGCGCGAAGGGCACGAAGGTCAGTACCGTCATCAGGATGCCGTAGAAAGCCGCCATCTGGATCGAGCGCCCGGAGAGCACGCCGTAGAAGAGCCCGCCCAGCGCCGCCAGGATCGGGATGATCCGCTCCGGACGCAGCACCTCCGGCCAGCTCGGCAGCTCCTCGTCGGGCACCACCTGCAGGTTGCGCCGCCGCGCCACCAGATGAATGGTCAGGAACACGCCGAGATAGAACAGTATCGCCGGCAGCAGCGCGGCCAGGGCGATGCGCAGATAACTCTCGCCGAGGATCTCGGCCATGATGAAGGCCGCCGCACCGAGGATCGGCGGGGCGATCTGGCCGCCGGTGGAAGCCACCGCCTCCACCCCCGAGGCGAAGGGCGCCGGGTACTTGAGCCGCTTCATCATCGGGATGGTGAAGTTGCCGGTGGTGGCCACGTTGGCCACGGCACTGCCGCTGACCATGCCGAACAGCCCCGAGGCGACGGTGGCCACCTTGGCGGCACCGCCCGGCGAGCGCCCGCTGATGCGCAGCGCCAGGTCCATGAAGGTCTGGCCGCCGCCGGTGTGCAGCAGCAGGCAGCCGAACAGCACGAAGGCGGCAATGGTGGTGGCAGCCACGCCGACCAGCATGCCCCACACGCCCAGATCGCCGAGATAGAGCGTCTCGGTGATGTAGTAGAGATCGAAGCCGCGGTGTCCCAGCGGCCCGGGAATGGCTGCGCCGAGCCAGGCATAGGCCAGCCCCGCCAGCACCAGCAGCGGGAAGATCACGCCGATGGCACGCCGCGACAGTTCCAGTACCGCCATCAGCAGCATGGCGGTGAACAGCATGTCCCGCGGCGTGGCCCAGGGCAGCTCGACGAGAATGCGCTCGTGGTTCATCACCACGTAGCCGCAGGCCAGCACCGTGCCGACGGCCAGCGTCAGGTCGCAGGCCAGCCCCAGCGGCCGCCAGCGTTTGCCGCCCCCCAGCGGATAGAGCGTCAGCCCCAGCAGGATCACCAGCGCAAGAAAGATACCCCGCTGGATCATGCTCTCGAACGGGCCGGTCGCCGAGGTGTAGAGGATCAGCCCGCCCAGCATGAGGGCCAGCAGCTTGGTCAGGTTCTCGCGCATGGCAATCGTCTCCCCTGGCCGTTACTCGACGGGCCGCAGCGCGTCGGGAATCTCCAGGCCCTGCTCCTCGAAGTAGCGGGCCGCCCCGGCATGCAGCGGCACGGTGCCCACTTCCAGCGTCATCTGCGCCAGGTCGGCGTCGCGTACCGCGGAGAAGGCGTTGGCCTGGGGCTCGGGGTTCTCCATCACCGCCTTGACGATCCGGTAGGCGGTCTCCTCGTCGAGATCCGGATGGGCATGCACGGCCACACCGAAAGCCCAGGTGGTGTAGGCCGGAATGCCCTCGCCGGCGCCTTCCGGCACGTCGACGATGGCCACGTCGGGCATCTCTTCACGCAGCGTGGCGGCCTGCTCGTCGGTGAGCGAGAGCACGCTGATCGGGGTGAAGGTGGCGATGTCCATGCTCGAGCCGTCGAGGCGGTTGCCGACCCCGGACTTGGCCGAGCCCATCACCCGGCCATCTTTCATCGCGTCGACGATGTCGGTGGTGGAGCCGCGTACGTAGTTGGGCGAGATGCCGAGGGTACGCATCACTGCCTCGGTGGTCTTCTCGGTGGCCGAACCGGTGATGCCCGGATTGAAACGCACGCCTTCGAGATCCTCCAGGGTGGAAACGCCGGCATCCTGGCGCATCACCACGTTCTGCGGGGCGACGGTATAGACCCACAGCAGACGGCTGTCGACCGGGCGGCCATCGAAATCTTCCTGGCCGGCATAGGCGTGGTAGCCGGTATTGGTGGTGACCAGGCCCATGTCGATCTGATGGCGGCCCAGGCGGCGCAGGTTGTCGACGGTGGCGCCGGTTTCCGCCACCGAGGCGCTCACGCCCTCGACCTGGCTATTGATGATCTGGTTGACGGCGACGAAGTAGCCGTAGTGGCTCGACGAGCTGGAGGTCGAGCCGATCAGCAGGCGCTCGTTGGCTTGCGCCATGCCCGCAGTGAGAAAGGTAGTGCTGACGGCAGCGGCCAGCAGGGTCTTCAGCGTTGGCTTCATGAGTGGCTCCTTGGGCCCGGCTTGCGGGCTTGTTGTTGTCGTGTTGCACGTGGGTTTCCCCATGAAGCAGCTTGGATTGGGCTAACTATTTTGTATATTGAATTGTTTTTAAATTGTGTTTTACTTTCTAAATGAAACCCAGCATCAAGCAGCTGCGTGCCTTCGTTGCCGTGGCCCAATCGAGCAGCCTGGCCGAAGCCAGCGAGCGCATCCACCTCTCCCAGCCGGCGATCTCCATCGCCCTGCGCAAGCTGGAAGAGGCGGTAGGCGGCGCGCTGTTCTCACGCACCACGCGCCAACTGACCCTGACCCCGGAGGGCGAGGCCTTCCTGCCGGTGGCGGTGCGTCTGCTAAACGACTGGTCCGAGGCCTTCGAGGATCTCGAGGAGCGCTTCTCCAAGCAGCGCGGCAAGGTCACCGTGGCCGCCCTGCCCACCCTGGCGGCCGGCCTGTTGCCGGGCATCATCGCCGCCTTCCATGCCCGCTACCCGCGCATCAATTTGAGCCTGCACGACGTGCTGGCCGAGCAGGTCAGTCAGATGGTGCGCGAAGGGCGCGCCGACCTGGGCCTTTCCGTGGCGCCCCACGATACCGAGGAGCTGGCTTTCGAGCCGGTACTGATGGACCGCTACGTGGCGGTCTGCCCCAGCGGCCACACGCTGCTGGAACAAGAGAGCGTGGCCTGGCGGCAGTTGGCCGGCCATCCGTTCATTGGCATCAACCGTCTCTCCAGTTCGCGCCAGGAGATCGACCGCATCATGGCCGAGGTGGGCGCGCCGCTCGAGATCCTCTGCGACGCCAGCCAGATCGCCACCGTGGGGCGCATGGTCGCCGCCGGGCTCGGCATCAGCGTGCTGCCACGGCTGAGCTTTCGTCAGATCGCCACCCAGGGCATCGACTACCGGCCGTTGACGACCCCCGAGGTCGAACGACCGCTGGGCATCGTCATGCGCCACCGTCACCCGCTTTCGGCCGCCGCCGCAGCGCTGCGCGCTCTGATTCAGGAGCAGGCCCGGGATTCACGCGGCTAGCTACTTCAGCAGGCACTATGCTGGGAAAGAACCCTGACCCAGCTCTGGAGCAGCAAGTGGCCGAACCCAACAGCGTAATCGCCTTCTATGACGAGCGAGTTCTCAACCACCAGCCCAACTCCGACGCACCTTTCCTACCCGGCCGCATGGATCGGAAAATTCGCGAGCTGCTTTCAGCGCTCAAGGTACCCTGGGTTTATCCGGAGCATGCCGGGAGGCTCAAGGCCATACATCAACTGCTGGAACTCGAACCGGTACCCGGCGTAACGTTCGAAGCAGGGAAGGAAGCCTCCCGCGAGCAGTTGGGTCGCGTCCATACCAGCTCCTACCTGGATCATGTCTTTGAGCTGCGCGGAAAGAATGCCTGGCTCGATGTCGACACCACCGCCGTCTCTCCCGGCAGCGTCGATGCGGCGGAGGTCGCCGCCGGCACGACCGTCGCCGCAGTGGAAGCCGTCATGCAGGGACGCTGCCAGAGCGCCTTCGCCCTGGTACGCCCGCCGGGCCACCACGCCGAACCCGTTCGTGCCCGCGGCTTCTGTCTGTTCAACAACGTGGCGGTGGCTGCAGCCCATGCCAGAGCCGAGCTTGGCTGCGAGCGTGTGTTGATCGTCGACTGGGACGCCCATCATGCCAACGGCACTCAGGACATCTTCTGGGCCGACCCCGACGTCATGCTCTTCGATATTCACCGCAGCTCGCCCTTCTACCCCGGCACCGGCAATCTCGAAGATGTCGGCGTAGGTCTCGGTGAAGGCACGACCATCAATGTGCCCATGCCGGCAGGCGCAGGCGACCGAGCCTACCTCAGTGCCTTCGAGGATATCCTGATCCCTGCTGCGGACTGGTTCCAGCCTGACCTGATCCTGGTCTCTGCAGGCTTCGATCCCCACCCATTCGACCTCGCGCTCAACGTTTCCTACGAGGGATTTGCCGCCATGACGAGCATGCTGCAAACACTGGCCCAAAGGCACTGCGACGGCCGATTGGTCTTCGTGCTGGAAGGCGGATACCACTTGCTCTCACTGTCACGCGGGGTGAGGACGGTGCTGGCGGTCCTGGCCGGTGCTGAGGCCCCCGAACCCGGACTCATCGGCATTGCCGAGGTGAGGGCAGCGGCCGACTTCCATCGTCACGCTTTCATCGCTGAAGATCCCGACAAGCCATAATGCGCCTCGGCGACCAGACTCACCCAGCCCGCCAGGCAACACTCTTCGTCAACCCGACAACGTTGGTCATCAAGACGTCCAACGTGAAAAGTGGTCGAGTGGTACGGCGCCGGTATGGCTACACTGCTGGAGTCGGTAACCCTTTCCGTCGTGAAACAGCAGGAGAAAATGGATGAAGGATGGAATGAGCGCACGCGGCAGCTGCCTGTGCGGTGCCGTCAACGTGGCGGTGGCCGCCCATAAGCAAAACGTCGGCGCCTGCCACTGCAGCATGTGCCGCACCTGGGGCGGCGGACCGCTGCTGGCGTTGGAGTCGGTCAGCGACATCGAGATCGAAGGCGAGGAGAACGTCACCGTCTATCCCTCGTCGGACTGGGCGGAGCGAGGTTTCTGCAAGCGCTGCGGCACCCATCTCTTCTACCGGCTCAAGACCGGCGATCACTACGCCGTTCCGGTGGGTCTGGTGGATGGCGGCGAAGCCTGGACCTTCGACACCCAGATCTTCATCGACCAGAAACCCGAGTACTACCGTTTCGCCAACGAGACCCACGACATGACCGGCCAGGAAGTCTTCGATGCCTATCAGGGCAGTTGAAACTCGCTACATTCGGCAACGACCCTGATCCAGGAATTGCTCTACAGTATTCAGGCGATGCCAAGACCCCATCCCCAGACAAGGAGCTGCCCATGCCCATTTCGGTAGGCGACAAGATTCCCGACGTAACGATCAAGACCATCGGCCCCGATGGTCCCGAGGACATCTCCACCGGCGACATCTTCAGCGGCAAGCGCGTCGTGCTGTTCGGCGTACCCGGCGCCTTCACGCCGGGCTGTTCCAACACCCACATGCCCGGCTTCGTGATCAAGGCCGACAAGGTTTTGGAAAAAGCGGATACGCTGGCCTGCATGGCGGTCAACGACGCCTTCGTGATGCGCGCCTGGCAGAAGGATCAGAACGCCCAGGCGATTCTGATGCTGGCCGACGGCAATGCCGAGCTGACTCGCGCTCTGGGCATGGAAAAAGACGCCAGCGCTGCCTGCATGGGCATCCGCAGCCTGCGCTTCGCGCTAATCGCCGAGGACGGTGTCGTCAGCTACGTGGGCATCGATACCGAGCGTGGCGTGGTCGACAAGAGCAGTGTCGACACCATTCTCCAACACCTGCCGGGCTAAATTTTCCTAAAGCTTCCTCTGCATCTGCCGATAAGTGTGGATAAAGCCGCTTTCGGCACAGTTATCACCAGGATGGGAGGAAGCTGCATGGAGGAGGTGGCACAGGACACCGTACCCGCCAGGCTGCTGCTGGTCGACGACGAGCCCAATGTGCTCGCCGCGCTCTCCCGCGTGCTGCGTCATGAAGGGTACGTATTGCATACCGCCGAAAGCGGACCATCCGCCCTGGCGATACTCGAACGCGAACCGATCGACCTACTGCTTTGCGACTTCCTGATGCCCGACATGGACGGCGCCGAGCTGTGCACACGGGTTCGCCAACAATGGCCGGACTGTCAGCGCCTGCTGCTCACGGGTCAGAGCGATCTGGCCGCCACCGTACGCGCCATCAACGACGGTCATATCTACGGCTATCTGGCCAAGCCCTGGGACGACGATGGGCTCCGCTTGACTTTGCGCCAGGCCCTTCAACATCAGCGCGCCGAGAGTGAGAGAAAACGACTCGAAGCGCTGACACGCGTTCAGAACGAGGAACTCGCCGCGCTCAACGCGACGCTGGAGCAGCGCGTCGAGGCGCGTACTCAGGAGCTCAAGCAGACCGCCGACATGCTGGAAGTGGCGTTCGAAGAGCTGCGCAAGAGCTACGTCACGGCCACCAAGGTCTTCTCGTCACTGCTCAGCCAGCGTTTTCCGCCACGCTATCAGACCAATGCCAAGGTAGGCGCCCTGGTGCAGGCTTTCGCCATGGAGCACGGCTTCGACGAGAAGCTGCAGCGTGAGCTGGAACTGGCCGCCGCTCTCTACAATCTGGGCAAGCTCGCCTGGAGCGACCGCATGATTGCTTCCCCCGCCGAGCAGCTCACGGGCGAGCAGCGAGAACTCTATCGCCGCTATCCGACCACCGGGGAAAACCTGCTGATGTCCCTTGAGCACATGGAGGGGACAGCACGGCTGATTCGCCATCACCGTGAGCACTGGAACGGCAACGGCTTTCCCGACCGACTGCAGGGCGAAGCCATTCCCTATGGCTCACGCCTGCTGGGGCTCGCCGTCGACTTCATCGAGCTGCAACGCGGCATGATCCTGCCGCAGCAGGTGACTCGCCCGCGTGCGCTGGAGCTGTTGCGCAAGTTCAGCGGGCGTCTCTACGACCCCAGCCTGTGCCGCGCTTTCATCGCGCTGTGCCAGGACAAGGCGCCCGACCTCGAAAGCCACGGCCGCCCAGTGACGGCACTGGAAACTCGCCAGCTCCAGCCCAGGATGGTACTCGCACAAGACATTCGTTCCACCAGTGGCATGCTGCTGCTGCATGAGGGCAAGGAGCTCACGGCACACCTGATCGAGAAGCTGATGCTGCTCGAAGAGGCCGAAAATCAGCGTTACACGATCCTGGTGTATCGCGAGGGAAAGGACGATGAATGACTCCCTCGAGCTTCAGCTGGCACGCTGCCAGGAACAGTGCAAGCGCCTCGAGGCGCGCCTGAATCGTCTGCTGGAAAGCATCACCGATGGCTTCATGAAGGTGGACAAGGAATGGTGCATCACCAACGTCAACCCGGCGGCCGAGCGCATCGTTGGGAGCCCTCGCGAAGCGTTGGTCGGCAAACTGCTGTGGGACGCCTTTCCCGATGCCAAGAGCCCACGCTTCGAAAAGCTGTATCGTCAGGCTTTGGACGAGTCGGTACCGGTCAGCTTCGAAGCCTATTACGCCAAACTCGACCTGTGGGTGGATGTGAGTCTCCACCCCAACGAAGAGGGGCTGGGCATCTATTTCCAGGACATCGGCCAGCGCAAGAAGGCCGACGTGAAGCTGCGCATGCTCGAGCGCGGCATCGAGTCCAGCATCAACGGCGTGGTCATCGCCGACGCCCGCGCACCCGACCTGCCCATCGTTTACGTCAATGCCGCATTCGAACGTATCACCGGCTACAGCCGCGAGGAAGTCCTGGGGCGCAACTGCCGCTTCCTTCAAGGCGACCAGCCCGACCCCGCCGTGAGTCAGCGCATTCGTCGCGAGCTCGAGGCCCAGCGCGATTTCCATATGACCCTGTGCAATTACCGCAAGGACGGTTCGCCCTTCTGGAACGATCTGTATATCTCTCCGGTGAGGGACGATACGCAGCAGGTCAGCCACTATATCGGCATTCTCAACGACATCTCGGCGGAGCGGGAGTACGAATCGCGGCTGGCCTATCATGCCGACCACGACGTTCTCACAGGCCTGGCCAATCGCCACTACCTGGAGCGGCGCCTGCGCCAGAGCTGCACGCCCTCACCGGGTCAGCAGCAGCGTATCGCCCTGCTCTATCTCGACCTGGACGATTTTCAGTCAATCAACGACAGTCTCGGTCACGAGCTGGGCGATCGCATTCTGGTCGAAGTCGCGGCCAGGCTGGTGCAACAGGTTCGACGCAGCGATATCGTGGCGCGCATTGGCGGCGATGCCTTCATCGTGATGCTGCCCGAACCGGACGACATCATTGCCATCGTCGAACGTCTGCTGACAGCCGTCGCCCGCCCCTATTTCATCGACCAGAGCGAGCTGCATCTCACCGCCAGCATCGGCATCGCCCTGCACGATGGCAGCGGCGCGCCCGACCAACTCATTCAGCAGGCCGATCTGGCCATGTACCAGGCCAAGCGACGCGGCCGCAACACCTACTTCTGGTTTTCCCGCGAGCTCGATGCGCGGGTCAGTCATCGCGTGGCGCTGCGCAGCGCCCTGCAGCGCGCCATCGACGAACGGCAGTTCGAGCTGCACTACCAGCCGCAGTTCCATGGCGCCAGCGGCCGTGTGGTCGGCTACGAGGCGCTGATTCGCTGGCACCATCCCGAGCGTGGTTTCATCCCGCCGGGTGAGTTCATCGGCCTGGCCGAAGAAACCGGCCAGATCGTCGCCATCAACGACTGGGTCGTGCGCACGGCCTGCCAGGACAACCGCCGCCTCATGGACCTGGAGCTGGGCCAACACCCTATGGCGGTCAACCTCTCGCCGACGCAGTTCCATCGCAGCGGGTTCGTCGAGGCAGTACTGGCCATGCTGGAAGAGAGCGGCCTGCCGGCCTCCCTGCTGGAGCTGGAACTCACCGAGAACATCCTGATGGACAGCACCGACAAGGCCATCGAAACTCTGCTCGCCCTGCGTCAGCATGGCATCGGCGTAGTGATCGACGACTTCGGTACCGGCTTTTCCAGCCTGAGCTATCTCAAGCACCTGCCCATCGACAAGATCAAGATAGACCGCTCATTCATCAAGGATGTGATCAGCGACCATCGCGATGCCGCCATCGTCCAGGGCATCATCGCCATGGCCAACCGTCTGCAGCTCAAGGTCATCGCCGAGGGAGTCGAGACGCAGGCTCACCATGCCTATCTCAGCAGACTCTGGTGCGATCTCTTCCAAGGCTTCTACTTCGCTCGCCCCATGCCCTTCGACGATTTGATCGTTTTCATGAGGGAGCATAACGCGAGGGCTCACGAGACCGACCTTACCCAGCACGACGCCTCGACCCCGACGATCCTGCTGGTCGACGATGAAAGCAACGTCCTGCGCGCTCTGACCCGCACGCTGCGTCGCGAGGGCTACCGCATCCTGACTGCAGACAGCGCCCAGCAAGCCTTCGAGCTGCTGGCCACTGAGGAGGTTACTCTGGTCATCAGCGACCAGCGTATGCCCGAGATGAACGGCACGGAGTTTCTCAAGCGCATCAAGGCGCTCTACCCGCAAACGCTGCAGATCCTGCTCTCCGGCTATACAGACCTGAAAACGGTGACGGCCGCCATCAACGAGGGTGCAGTGTACAAGTTCCTGACCAAGCCCTGGGACGATGACGAACTGCGTCTCATCGTGCACCAGGCCGTACGTGAGGCCGTCTCGCTGCAGGACGATACCGGTAGAGGGGGAACCCCGTGAGCCGGCCACCGTCTAGCGCCCGCCCAGTACCTCGATGTCATCTCCCAGCACGTCGTTGATGTAGAGCGCCTGCAGCGTGACCACGGCAACCACCGCAAGGGGCGTTGAGAGAATCACGCCGGCCACACCGGCCACGGCCGCCCCGGCCAGCTGTACGATGACGGTGTAGGCAGGCGGCAGCCGCACCAGCCCCTTGGCGGCCAGCGGCATCACCAGGTTCGACTCCAGCGTTTCGACCACGAGATAGAGAATCAGGGCATACAACGCCAACTGGGGCGATTCGAGAAAGGCGATGAGGATCGTCGGGATGGCGCCGATGATCGGCCCCAGGTAGGGAATGAAGGTGAACAGCCCCGCCACCAGGCCCAGGGCGCCGGCCATAGGCACACCGAGCAGAACCAACCCCAACGCCACGGAAACGCCCACGAACACCATCGAGACGAGCCGGCTCAGCAGCCACAGGCGCAGCGCCCTGCCCTGCATGCACAGCACTTGGGCCACTCGATCGCGTTTTGCAGGCGGACACATCAGCAGCACGTTGCCGATGTACTTGGCCGGGCTGAGCACCAAATAGAAGCCGATCAGCAGAATCAGAAAGAAGCTGGCAATGGCGCCGAAGGTGGTGGAAAAGAAGTTGGTGAAATAATCGATGACAGGCTCGCCGATCAACTGCGCCGGCTCCTCCACTTCCGCCATCGCCGTCTCGATACCGGGAAGCTCGCGGAAATTGTTCAGCAACTGCAGGAACGCCTGGGGCAGTTCGGCCACCAGTTGGGGCAGCTGCTCGCCAATACGCGGCCCGATCAGCGCCCCCAACCCCACCAGGCTGAGGCAGATCATGAGCAATGCCAATAACAGCGCCCAGGGTCGGCTCAAGGGCAGATGGCGCTGACATAGCCGCACCGCACCGTCGATGGCCACCGCCACCAGAATGCTGGCGAAGACCAGCAGCATCACATCGATGAGCTGACCGGCGAAGAACAGCAGCACCGCCACCAGGCTGGCGAGCCCGATGACGATCAGCGTACGCCGGGTGAACCGGGAAATCGTTTCGACGCCACTCTCCTTGTTGGCCATGTCTGCTCCTTGTCTACTGCGGCGGGATCCGCCCGCGCCATTCCGGGCGCCTGTGGCCTAGCCTAGCAGATGCTTAGGACATGACCCGGTTACCAGGAACCTAGTCAGCTATGCTGCCTCTAGGGAGAAAACTCAGGATAAGACCAGGGAGGTTCAGCGATGACTGCCGACGGCAAGCGTAAGCAGCAGGGCTATGACCGCCTCAAGCAGCACCAGGGCAAAGGCTATTCGGGGATGAAAGTCGGTCGTTCTCACAAGTGGTACTACGACCAGGGGGAGTGGCGCGAGCGTAAGATCACCCCCGACGAGTGGGAAATTTCCTATCAGACCACCAAGCGGCGGGCCGCTCGCGCTCCCGAGGAGTCGGGTGCCCCCATCGGTACGGAGTACAATTGGCTGATCGTATCCCACCAGCGCGTCGACAAGCTCGACGCCAACAGTTACATGACCTGCATGGAGGGCAAGAAATTCAAGGTGGCCCACAAACGGGCCAATAACGCGGCCTGGAACGTCAGCGAGCGAACCCAGCGCAAGAAGGTGATCGAGTATCTCGAACAGATGATAGAGGAACTCAAGGCAGCCGACGCAGCCGAGCCGCTTCCCTTCAGCGTGGGCGAGCACGAACACGTGTATGGACTCAACCTGCGCACCAAGTCCGAACTGCTCGACATGGCGAAGGAGTACGGACTCGCCGGCACTTCCAAGATGAAGCGCGAGGAGTTGCTGGAAGCCGTGAAGGAGCGGATCGCGCAGGAGGGCAGCAGCAGTGGCGCTAATCGCAGCGCCGACAAGCGGCAGCCGGACGGCGATGCAATGGAGCTCGAAGCGAAAAGCAAGGACGAGCTATATCGGCTGGCCAGCGAGCGAGGCGTCGGCGGCCGCTCGAGCATGAACAAGACCCAGCTCGTGCATGCCCTCACCACTCGCCGCAAGCGCCCCGGCTCGGGCTCGCGGGCATAGCCCGCAAAAGATAAGCCCGTGAGATTGTCTCGCGGGCTTGGCAAGAAGCTCAGCGCATGCCTTGCTCGATAGAGGCTCCCGCCGGGCTGGTTGCCACCATCCGCACCACGCTGCCCACCACGATCAGGCAGGGTGAAGGCAGCGGTGAGGCGGCCAGTTTGGCCGGCATGTCGGCCAGGGTGCCCACCAGCGAGGCCTGCTCGGGCAGGCTGGCGTTGGCCACCAGCATGATCGGCCAGTCGTCGGGCAGCCCGGCATGGCGCAGCCCATTGCAGATGGCATCGACCTTGGTCAGCCCCATGTAGAAGATCAGCGTCTCGTCCTGGCGCGCCAGGGTGGCCCAATCGGGCTCGCCGTCCTTGCGGCACAGTTGGGCGGTGATGAAGCGCAGCTGCTGGGCGTGGGCGCGGTCGGTGAGCGGAATGCCCATGCCGGCCGCCGCTGCCGAGGCGGCAGTGATGCCCGGCACGATCTCGGCCTGAATACCGGCCTCGGCCAGTGCGGCCAGTTCCTCCCCCATGCGCCCGAACACGCCGGGGTCGCCGCCCTTGAGCCGCACCACGGATTTACCCTGCTGTGCCAGTTTCACCAGCAGCGCACCGATCTCGGCCTGGGGCACGCTGTGGTGGCCGCGCTCCTTGCCCACGTAGTAGCGCTCGCGGCCGGTGGGAATCAACGCCAGCACGTCGCCACCCACCAGGCGGTCGTAGACCACCGCATCGGCCTGCTGCAACAGACGCGCGGCCTTCAGCGTGAGCAGCTCGACGTCGCCGCTGCCCGCCCCCACCAGGTAGACACAGCCGGCGCGGCAATCGCCGTCCAAGGTCACGGTGGGTGCCGGCGTGGTGCGCGACCCGCCGAACGGCGAGCGCACGATATGGCCGAGACCATGCAGGCGCGATAGTGCGGCCTGACCCAGCGTTTTCGGCAGCAGCGCCTTGAGCCAGGCCTCAGGCGACAGCAGGGTCTTCAATTGGCTCAGCGAGCGCATGGGCCTTCTCCTCTTCGATCAGCGATTTCAGCTCCGGAATGCAGCTTCCGCACTGGGTGCCACAGGCTAGCCGGGCGCCCAGCGCCTCGACGCTGTCGTCGCCTTCACGGATGGCTCCTAGGATAGCGCGTTGACCCACCTGATGGCAGCTACATACCACCGGTCCCTGATTGGCGGCGCCATCGTCGCAGCCGGCCAGCAGGCGGCGGCGGTGCTCGGCGGCCATGCTCTCGCCACTGGCCGCCTCGCCGAAGCGCTCGGCGAGCCAAGCCAGGTTGGGCAGTTCCCGGGGCGGCCCCGACATGAACCACCAGCGCAGGCGCCCGGCGTCATCGACCCCCGCAGCACGCAGGCGCCCGCTGGCCGGGTCGGTGCACCACAGGGTGGGCGGCACCGGCAGGGTCGCCTCGAGCCAGCTCAGCCACTCCGGCGAGGCGCTTTCCATCTCACCGTGGGCCATCTCACCGTGGGCCATCTCGCCGCGAGCGCTTTCAATCCTGCCGTTGGCGCTAGCTGGCTCTCCCCCGGCCAATTGCCAGCGCTGGGCGGCGCCCAGCGGAATCCGCGCCCAGTACCGGCTGCGGTCGCACCAGCGCGATTCCGCCACGCCCAGGTCGTCCGCCACCAGCAGGGTGGCTTCCCACTCCACCGCCAGCGGCGCCAGCGCCACCGCCCCGTGCTTGGATTCCGGCTGGCCGGAAACGGGATCGACATGGGACTCGATCAGCGCCCCGGAGAGGGCCGAGCCGCTGAAGTAGCCGTTCCAGTGCATCGGCACGAACACCTCGCCGCGGCGCTGTCCGCGCGACACCCGCACCCGGCCGACATAGCGGCCGCCAACGCCTTGCAGGCAGGCCAGGCCCTGCTCTTCCACCCCCAGCGCAGCGGCATCTTCCGGGGCGACTTCGATGAACGGCTCGGCGCGGTGATTCATCAGCCGCGGCGAGCGGGCGGTGCGAGTCATGGTGTGCCACTGGTCGCGAATGCGCCCGGTGTTGAGCCGCAGCGGGCGTACTGCGTCCAGCTCTTGGGCCGGCGGACGCGAACGCACCGGCACCATCCGCGCCAGTCCGTCGGGTGTGGCGAAGCGGCCGTCGGTGAAGAGCCGCGCGGTGCCGCGGGGGGCGGCGGCATTGACCGGCCACTGGATCGGCTCGAGGGCATCGTAGGCCGCGCGGTCGAGCCCGGCCAGGCCGGAAATGTCGAACAGCCGGCGCCGCTCACCCGGGCCCTCGCCGTTCTCGAAGCCGGAGAGCCGGGCATGTTCGTCGAAGATCTCGCTGGGGTGGGCGTAGCCGAAGGCCTCGCCGAAGCCCAGCCGCTTGGCCACCTGGCACAGCGCCCACCAGTCGTGCCGGGCCTCGCCAGGTGGCGGCAGAATGCCGCGCTGGCGCGAGATGCGTCGCTCGGAATTGGTCACCGTGCCGTCCTTCTCCGACCAGCTCGAAGCCGGCAGCACGATGTCGGCATAGGCCAGCAGATCGGCATTGGCCATGCAGTCGGAGACGATCACCAGCGGGCATTTCGCCAGCGCCGCACGCACGCGGTCGGTGCGCGGCAGGCTCACCGCCGGGTTGGTGGCCATGATCCACAGCGCCTGCACCTCGCCACGCTCGATCGCTTCGAACAGCGCCACCGCCTTGTGGCCGGGCCCTTCGGGCAGGCACGGCACCAGCCCCGCGGTGGTCCAGAAACGCGTCACACGGTCCCGCGCGCCGGGGGTGTCGTAATCCATGTGGGCGGCCAACTGGTTGGCCAGCCCGCCCACCTCGCGCCCACCCATGGCGTTGGGCTGGCCGGTGATCGAGAACGGCCCCGCCCCCGGCAGGCCGATCTTGCCGCCGGCCAGGTGACAGTTGATGATGGCGTTGCCCTTGTCGGTACCGCTGCTCGACTGGTTCACCCCCTGGGAGAACAACGTAACCACATGCAGGTGGCTGGCGAACCAGTAGAAGAAGGTCTCCAGACGCTCCGCATCCAGGTCGCAGTCGGCGGCGATGGCTTCCACACCGGCATCCTGCTCCCGCGCCGCGGCCAGCGCCTCCTCGAAGCCCTGGGTATGCGCCTCCAGATAGACCCGGTCGAGCTTGTTGCGCGCAGCCATCCATGCCAGCAGCCCGGTGAACAGGCGGGCGTCGCTGCCCGGCTTGAGCCCCAGGTAGAGGTCGGCGAGCTCGCAGGTATCGGTCACCCGCGGGTCGATCACCACCACCCGCAGCAGCGGATTGCGCTGCTTGGCCACCTTGAGACGCTGATAGAGCACTGGATGGTTCCAGGCCAGGTTGGAGCCCACCAGCACCACCAGTTCGGCCTCTTCGAGGTCCTCATAGCAGCACGGCACCGCGTCGGCGCCGAAGGCGCGCTTGTGGGCCGCCACCGCCGAGGCCATGCACAGGCGCGAATTGGTATCCAGGTGCGGCGTACCGAGAAAGCCCTTGAACAGCTTGTTGGCGACGTAATAGTCCTCGGTGAGCAGCTGCCCGGAAAGGTAGGCGGCAAGTGCCTCGGGGCCGTGGGCGTCACGCACCTTCCGCAGGCGGCTGGCCACCGCATCCAGCGCGGTATCCCAATCGCTCTCCACACCGTCGACGATGGGCCGGGTCAGACGACCGCCATGACCCAGCGTCTCGTGCAGGGCCGAGCCCTTCACGCACAAACGACCGAAGTTGGCGGGGTGCTGCGGGTCGCCCTGCACGTCGACGATCTCGTTCTTCTCGACGCTGGCCACCACGCCACAGCCAACGCCGCAGTAGGGGCAGGTGGTTCGGGCCTCGCGCATGTCGATCTCCTCTGGAGCACTCTTGAAACGACGATCTCGAAACGACGACGCCCGCCAACTCTTCCCCGGGATCTTGCTGAGGGAAGGTTGGCGGGCGTCGTTGCCGCTCGGGCGCTGACGGTGCGCCCATGTCGATATTTACTGATATGGATCAAGCAGAAAGCGTGCCATGGAGAGAATAACCATCCCCTTTCAGGCAGATGTCACACTTTGCCTTAACGCCCAGGGACTTGTTTCATGCTGCTTCGCACCATGACCCGGCGCCCCGGCCCGGCCATGCACCAGGCTGGTGCCGAGTGGCCAATTCCGCTGCCGCTGTGCGGCCTTTCACTCACCAGGAGAGTGACGCCGAGCGCGATCATGGGCGCGAAAAAGCGCAACTGGAATGTTTATTGCTTGGCGTTAGCCATAGCGCCTTGGTCAAACCCGAGCCGAATACGATAGCCAGACACGAGCGACGCCTATGCCCCCACCCCTGAACATCCTGCTGGTCGACGACGAGGTAGTGCGCGCCGCCATGGTCGAGGAAGCGCTGATGGCCGAGGGGCACCGGGTCATCTGCCGGCTGACGAGCCCCGCCAGCCTCAACGAGATGGTCGCGCGTCATCAGCCCGACGTGGTGATCATCGACATGGAGAGCCCCGACCGCGACACCCTGGAGAGCATGGCCCTGCTCAACCGCGAGAACCCGCGACCGGTGGTGTTCTTCGCCGACCAGCACGACTCCGACATGCTGCAGGCCGCGCTCCAGGCCGGGGTCAGCGCCTACGTGGTCGACGGCTTGGTGCCCGAGCGGGTCAAGGCCATCGTCGAGGTGGCCATTGCCCGCTTCGATGCCTTCCACAGCATGCGCCAGGAACTCGACAAGGCACGCAACCAACTGGCCGAACGCAAGCGCATCGAACGCGCCAAGGGCCTGTTGATGAAGCATCAATCCTGCGACGAGGAGCAGGCCTACCGCATGCTGCGCAAGCTGGCCATGGATCGCGGCCAACGCATCGCCGAAGTCGCCGATAACGTCATCGACGTTCTCGAGCGCCTGAACCTGACATCGCCCCAGGGGCGAACCGCCGACAAACGGGGTCCCCGCTCATGAGCCACCCGCACCATCACGCCACCTCGCCGGAACTGGCACGCCTCACCCTCGGCTTCGTGCCGCTGCTCGATGCCGCTCTGCTGATCGTCGCGCGCGAACGCGGCTGCTTCGCCGACCAGGGGCTCGACGTCTCCCTCTCGCGGGAGAACGCCTGGGCCACCCTGCGCGACAAGGTCGCCGCCGGTCTGCTCGACGGCGCCCAGATGCTCGCCCCCATGCCGCTGGCCATGAGCCTGGGGCTGGGCCGGGCTCCCTGCGACACCCTGGCCCCGCTGCTGCTCAGCCGTAACGGCAACACCGTGACGCTTTCCACGGCCCTGAGCGAGGCCAGCGGCGCGACGCTAGGCGACGCCCCGGTCGTCAGCGCGCTGGCACTTGGCAACTGGCTGCGCGGCCCTGGCAACGGCAAGCGCCCCCGCCTGGCCATGGTCTACCCCTACTCCTGCCAGCACTATCAGCTACGCGAATGGCTGACCCTCGGCGACATCGATCCCGAGCGCCACGTGGAGCTGGTGGCCCTGCCGCCGCCGCGCATGGTGGAGGCGTTGCGCAGCGGAGAGATCGACGGCTTCTGCGCCGGCGAGCCATGGGGCACCCTGGCCCGGCACTGCGGCGCCGGACGGCTGGTGGCCACCGGCGACCAGCTATGGCCCGACCACCCGGAAAAAGTGCTTGGCGTGACCCGCTCCTGGGCCGAGCACTACCCGGCCACCCTGGCGGCCCTGTTGCGTGCTCTGGTAGCGGCCAGCGAATGGCTGGCCGCCTCGCCGGAAAACCGCCACCAGGCGCTGGCATGGCTCGCCCTGCCGCCCTATCTGGACCATTCGGTACGGCACCTCGAATCGCTCGAACTCAACGCAGCGCCCATTCGGCAGCGCCTCTACGGTGCCGGCATGCTGCGCCCCACCCCGCAGGATGCGCTGCACTTCGCCGAGCCCATCGCCCGACAGCTGGAAGCCCAGGGCGGGCGCTTCTCTCCCGGTCAGTTGGCCGCGTGCTACAGCCCTGTGCATTTCGATGCCGCAACGCACCATTGATGTGCACGGCCGGTATGGGCCAATGCTCATGCCGGCCCCGCCTCTCTCTCCCAGCCCAATGAAATAGAAGAAAAAAACCTCCGCCAGGCACATCCTGGCCGGCTTCTTGAAAACCGATGGTCAAACGGCGATCAATGAAGGTCGCCACACACAGCAAGCGACAACGACGTCTCTGCGCACCCGGTTCGATCATCGCATCGTCCAGGGGCCGCGCCGAGGCGTCGTTGCGTTTGTGCCCAACCACTGGGCCACCACCACGACAAGCGCAGCGAAAGGAGGTGTTCGCATGCCACAGCGACATCCCGAGACATCGGCAACCGACCGTCTGGTCATCGTCGGCAACGGCATGGCCGGCCACCGCCTGGTCGAAGCGCTGCTCGCCCGGCCCGAGCGACCTGCGATCACCGTGATCGGCGCCGAAACCGCACCGGCCTACAACCGCATCCTGCTCTCACCGCTGCTGGCCGGTGAAATGGAGCGTGATGCCCTGACTCTGCGCGATGCCGATTGGTACGCCGAGCAGGGCATCGAGCTGGTGCTGGGCGAACGGGTGGAGAGCATCGACCGTGCCGCACGGCGGCTGACCACCGATGCCGGCCGCCAACTCGACTACGACCGCCTGGTGCTGGCCACCGGCTCCACTCCGGCCCGCCCGCCGGTGCCGGGGCTGGAGCTACCCGGTGTACACGTGTTCCGCGACCTGCACGACGCCGACGCTCTGGCACGCGCCGCGGAAGCCGGTCGCAACGCCGTGGTGATCGGCGGCGGCCTGCTCGGCCTGGAAGCGGCAGAAGGCTTACGCAAACGCGGCATGCAGGTGAGCCTGCTGCAGCGTGAAGATCGCCTGATGAACCGTCAGCTCGACCTCACCGCCGCCCGGCTGCTGGAAAGCGAGCTGCGCGGTCGCGGGCTCGACATTCACACCGACGCCCAGCTCGAGCGCCTGGAAGCCAATGCCGAAGGCCAGGTATGCGCAGCCCTGCTCGCCGACGGCACCCGCCTGGCAGCGGACTGCGTAGTGGTGGCCATCGGCATCGTGCCTCAGGCCGAGCTTGGCCGGATGGCCGAGCTCGAGGTCAACCGCGGCGTAATCGTCGACGAGTGGCTCACCACCAGCGACCCGGCCATTTACGCCCTGGGCGAGTGCTGCGAGCACCGCGGCAATCTCTACGGCCTGGTCGAGCCGATCTGGCGCCAGGTCGAAGTGCTGGCCGACCGGCTCTGCACTGACGAACGTGTGGAAGGCTATGTGGAGCAGCCCACTGCCACCAAGCTCAAGGTAAGCGGCATCTCGCTCTACGCCTTCGGCCCCACCGAGCCCGAGCCCGAACACGAAGTGCTCAGCTATCGCGACCCCCAGCAGGGCGACTACCGCCGCCTGCTGCTGCGTGACGGCCGCCTGGAAGGTGCCGTGCTCTACGGCGACACCGCCTCCGGCCCCTGGTACTTCGAGCAGGCCCTGGCCGGGCGCGACCTCAGCGACTGCCGCGCCGCCCTGCTGCTCGGCGCCGCCGACGCCCAGGCCCTGCTCGACGACGCATCGAACGAATCACCGCAACGCCCCGCGAAGGAGGCCGCATGAACACGCCCGTCAAACCGCAACTGATCGTCATCGGCAACGGCATGGTCGGCCACCACCTGGTCGAACAGCTGGTCGAACAGGGCGCCCTCGAGCGCTACGCCGTCACCGTGTTCGGCGAGGAGCGTCACCTGGCCTACGACCGTGTGCACCTCTCCGAGTACTTCAGCGGGCGCGACGCCAGCTCGCTCGCGCTCTCCACCGCCGACTACTACGCCGAGCACGGCATCGAGCTGCGCCTTGCCGAAGCGGTCACCGAGATCGACCGCAACAAGGGCGAGGTGGTCACGCCCCAAGGGCGCTACCGCTACGACCGCCTGGTGCTGGCCACCGGTTCCTACCCCTTCGTGCCGCCGATCCCCGGCAACGACCGTGAGGGCTGCCTGGTCTACCGCACCCTGGAAGACCTCGACGCCATCCGCGAAGCCGCCGAAAGCGCCGCCACCGGCGTGGTGGTGGGCGGCGGCCTGCTCGGCCTGGAAGCCGCCAACGCCCTGCGCGGGCTCAACCTCGACACCGCCGTGGTGGAATTCGCACCGCGGCTGATGCCGATGCAGGTGGACACCGAAGGCGGCGAGCTGCTGCGCGAGAAGATCGAATCGCTGGGCGTGCAGGTGCTCACCGGCCGCGCCACCCAGGAGATCGTCGACGGCGAACGCAGCCGCCACCGCATGGTGTTCCAGGACGAAAAAGTGCTGGAAACCGACCTGATCGTCTTCTCCGCCGGCATTCGTCCCCGCGACGAACTGGCCCGCGACTGCGGCCTGGAGATCGGCGAGCGCGGCGGCGTAGTGATCGACGACAACTGCCTGACCAGCGACCCGGCCATCCTCGCCGTCGGCGAAGTGGCGCTGTGGAACAACAGCATCTTCGGCCTGGTTGCCCCCGGCTACCAGATGGCCAAGGCCGCTGCCGCTACGCTGCTAGAAGGCAACGAGCCCTTCAAGGGCGCCGACATGAGCACCAAGCTCAAGCTGATGGGCGTCGACGTAGGCTCCATCGGCGACGCCCACGGCGACCGTACTCCCGGAGCACGCCAGTTCCGTTTTCTCGACCCGCTCAAGCAGCAGTACCGCAAGCTGGTGGTCTCCAGCGACGGCAAGCGCCTGGTCGGCGCCATGCTGGTGGGCGACAACAGCTACTACGATACCCTGCTGCAGTACTACGCCAACCGCATCGAGCTGCCCGAGGACCCGGCCTCGCTCATCCTGCCGGCCGGCAGCAGTGCCGCCCCCGCGCTGGGGCCGGACGCCTTGCCGGACACCGCGATGATCTGCTCGTGCCATAACGTCACCAAGGCGGATGTGTGCGCCTCAATCGATGGCGGCGCGGTGGACCTGGGCGCGGTGAAAGGCGCCACCAAGGCCAGCACCGGCTGCGGCGGCTGTGCCGCCCTGCTCAAGACCCTGGTGGATCACGAACTCGAAAGCCGCGGCGTGGAGGTCGACAAGTCGATCTGCGAACACTTTCACTACACCCGCCAGGAGCTCTACGACATCGTGCGGGTGGAGGGCATCAAGACCTTCAGCGAGCTGATGGAGAAGCACGGTTCCAAGGTGGGCCATGGTCTCGGCTGCGATATCTGCAAGCCGGCGGTGGCCTCGATCCTGGCCTCCTGCTTCAACGAGCCGATCACCGACGCGGCCCACATCCCGCTGCAGGACACCAACGACACCTTCATGGCCAACATGCAGAAGAACGGCACCTACTCGGTGGTGCCGCGCATCGCCGGCGGGGAGATCACCCCCGACAAGCTGGTGGTGCTGGGCCAGGTGGCGCAGAAGTACGAGCTCTACACCAAGATCACCGGCGGCCAGCGCATCGACCTGTTCGGCGCCCGCCTGGAGGACCTGCCGGCGATCTGGGGCGAGCTGATCGAAGCCGGCTTCGAGACCGGTCACGCCTACGGCAAGTCGACCCGTACCGTGAAATCCTGCGTGGGCAGCACCTGGTGCCGCTACGGCGTGCAGGACAGCGTGGGCATGGCAATCCGGCTGGAGGACCGCTACAAGGGCCTGCGCGCGCCGCACAAGCTCAAGTTCGCCGTTTCCGGTTGCACCCGCGAGTGCGCCGAGGCCCAGAGCAAGGACGTCGGCGTGATCGCCACCGAGAACGGCTGGAACCTGTACGTGTGCGGCAACGGCGGCATGCGCCCCCGCCACGCCGAGCTGTTCGCCACCGACCTCAGCGACGAGGAGCTGTTCCGCTACATCGACCGCTTCCTGATGTTCTACATCCGCACCGCCGACCGCCTGCAGCGCACCTCGGTGTGGCGCGAGAACCTGGAAGGCGGCCTGGACTACCTCAAGGAAGTGATCCTCGAAGACAGCCTCGGCATCGGCGAAGAGCTGGAGCGGCAGATGCAGGCCGTGGTCGACACCTACGAGTGCGAATGGGCCAACGCCATCAGCGACCCGGAGAAGCTCAAGCGCTTCCGCAGCTTCGTCAACGACGCGCGCCCGGACCCGGACATCATCTACACCACCGAGCGCGGCCAGCTTAGGCCAGCCTAAGGAGAGTGGCGGCGCCCAGCGCGCCGCCCTTCCCTGACCGCTACTGGCAGAAAAGATCAAAAAGGATTCGAAATGAGCACAGCAACTGCGGCGAAGACCATGACCCAGACCTGGCAAACCCTCTGCACCCGCGCCGACCTGGTGCCCTACTCCGGCGTCGCCGCCTGGGTGGAAACCCCGGAAGGCCCGGCCCAGGTGGCCATCTTCTATTTGCCCGGCCACGCGCAGGAACTCTACGCCATCGACCACCACGACCCCTTCTCCAACGCCAACGTCATTGCCCGCGGCATCGTCGGCGACCTCAAGGGCCAGCCCGTCGTCGCCTCGCCGATCTACAAGCAGCACTTCCGCCTGGAAGACGGCCAGTGCCTGGAAGACGAAAGCGTAGCGCTGCGCACCTGGAAGGTGAGCTTCAAGGGCGATGAGGTGTGGATAGAGGCGTGAGGTTGCGGCCCTAGAAAAGCAAAAGCCGCCGACGCTGGGAAGCGCCGGCGGCTTTGGGTAGGCCCGTTCTCATCTCAACCGCGAAAGGCGGCCTCGATCTCGGCGATGTCGATTTTCCTCATCGTCATCATGGTATCGAACGCCCGCTTGGCAGCAGCACGGTCGGGACTGGTGAAGGCCTTCGTCAGTGCTACCGGGGTAATCTGCCAGGAGATGCCCCACTTGTCCTTGCACCACCCGCACTGGCTTTCCTCGCCGCCATTGCCGACGATGGCGTTCCAGTAGCGATCCGTCTCCTCCTGGTCTTCGGTCGCCACCTGAAACGAGAACGCTTCGCTATGCTTGAAGGCAGGCCCGCCGTTCAGCCCGAGGCACGCAACGCCCAGCACGGTGAACTCGACCGTCAACACGCTTCCCTCCTTGCCCGAGGGAAAATCCCCAGGGGCCCGGTGCACCGCGTCGAGCGATGAATCGGGGAAGGTCGCGGCATAAAATCGTGCGGCTTCCTCAGCGCCGCCATCGTACCAAAGGCAGATGGTGTTCTTTGCCATGTGCTTCATGATCAGCTCCCTTCTGTGGGTGATTGCTGTGGGTGGCAATCTAATGTCGAACGGAGCTGGTCGGAATCGACAGGGGGGTGGTTAACACCGTTATGCGCTCCTGCCGATGTACGGAGTGACATCGCAAATGGTCACGTCGTTCTTCTTCATCTCGTAGTAGTCACGGACCTTGGCGATACGCTAGCCGTACTTCTCGTGGATGTGCGCCAAGATCTTCGGATGCCGGCTGAGGACACTGGTAAGAGCTCGCCCTCCATTGAAGAACTTGAGAGGGTACCCGGTCCCGACGACGTATAGGACTTTCTTGTGCGTCTCGTGTTCCGCCAGCTCGAAGAAGCCCTTGAAGATGCTATTCTGGCGGATGGACTCTGGGCCACCCTGCCAGTCAATAAACTTGTACTCGGCGACACGCATGTTCGTCTCCAGGTCGAACTGCCGACCCAGTGTTGCCGGCCCCCAACGAGACGCTTTCTACCGTTCCCCGGGCTCAAGGAGAACAGAGAGAGAGCGAAGAATGCCAGCAGCGTGAATAATGGCATTGATCTTACCGGCCACGCGTTTCACGGTAATGGCGGAATCCATGAAATCACCGTCGATGCCTCGCGTCGCGCAGAAGCCGCCGACGTCTTCGACGCCAGAGCCGATGATGCGGCGCTCAATGCCTGAGAGACTTTCGGTCAGCGAGTCTCCTTGGAATGCTTGGAGAGCGCGAAGCGCTTTGTCGATGGTCATACGCTACCTGGCGCATAACACCCGGCTCTGCGGCTGGTAAAAGTGTAGGCAAAGCCGGAGAGCTTACTAGTCCGACAGCAGCCGATTGTTAGATTCCCTCAAACCAAAAGTGCGTTGTTTCAGCTAAATTCCTTCGTAAAAGTATTCGATTATATACTTGTCAAATTCATCAAAACCTTCAACAGTGTCGAATAAACACACCATTGTGACCTCCTTGAACTTTTCAATTACTTGATGCAAGTCACCCTCGCTCTCAAAATTAATTATATTGCTATTGTGTATTTTTTTTGTGATCATTCTAGGCAGGCCGTATTCTTCGAGTTGAAAAACAGCTGGCGGTAAAAAAGCATGAGAGACCTTAGATATAAAAGGCGAAATATCAGCAGGGTTTTCAAGAATTTTCTTTTGCAAAATATTTATGTCATTTAGTGTTGCAGCGAGCTTAAATGTAACATTTCTCTCTAATTTGAAAAATTCGTCGACGCCAATATCGTACTGATCAAGTTCGTGCAAAAGCTCCGGTATAGATTTAATCCAATTTTGAGAAAGAACCTTTATAAAACCAACGAATTTGTTGTATTCAACACCCCAGCCACCTGGATGAATTTTTATTACTTTGTATAGAAGCCTTTCCCAATCATTAGTATTATGTGAATTAAGATAACCGAGGCCATTCCATTCGCTGGAATTGTAAGCGAGATCCCTTGCGATATCCCTAATGAGATATGAGCTACTAGACTCAAAGACACTCTCGTCTTTCATCGACTTAAAAACTTCATCACCTAGTATTTCTGACATTTCTTCTTTATAGGCAATAATTTTTGCAATCTGCTCGTTAGTTAAATCTTGTTTAAAGTCCTCTTCGTCGATACTACCTAAAAGATCATCTGGAAAACTCAAGTCTAACTGGGTTTCAGTAGATATTGGCGGTTCTTCAAGAACATATATTTTACCAACGAAGTGTTTAAACATTCTTCCGCCGCGCCCAATGATGTTTTTATAGGTAAAATCATTGAGTTTTGACTGTCCATTTCGGTTCCGCCATACAACGACGTTTTCAGCAGAGGTGTTAACTCCTTCAATTATTGAAGATGTGGATATAATATTCTTTAGGCCTTCTTCTTCTTCAAAAAGACGAACTTGAATCTGACTAAGAGATCTATGCAACTGTCCATTGTGTATTCCACACCCTCTTTTTACCAAATTGGTTAAATGCCAATTTCTATCATAGTTATTAATCAACCAATGCTCGAAACTCCTCAGAAGTTCACTTTCTATCGGGTCATGGTTATCAATCAGAAGATTTGCAACCTTATCAATATTTGAATAGGTTCCAGCATAAATTAAAGTCTTTCCTGTATTGGAATCCAGTATTCTAAGAAGCGCCTCGCTTTTAAGATTGTCATCGCCTTTTATCTCATTAAATAAATCATGCTTTTCAAGGTATACCGTATTGAAGTCAATATGGATGAACTCCATGTCTCTGGTAAAAGCATTTTCATTAATCTTTGAAATATTAGGGGCCAGAAAATATTTCTGATTTGCTCTACGCCCCAACTTGAGAATTATATTTATTAATGATGAAGACCTTTCTTTATCAAATTTTTCACTAGCCTTGTAAAATTCGTCAATTACCAGCATATCAATATTTTCTAGCTCGTCTACATAATGAGCGGCTCTTTCTTGAGGGAAAATAAATATATTATTTTCAGAAATTCTGACATCAGATGTTGTTATTATTTTATAACGATTTGAGAATTTCCTTTGAAGCCTACGACGAGTTTCATCTGTTAAAGCAATAGTTGGTACAATAATTACAATATTTTTTGGTTTTTTTATTGATATGAATGCGTCAATAATGAAGCTTTTACCAAAGCTTGTTGGCGCACTTACAGCCAAATTTCGCCCTTCAGTTAACTTTTTTAATATCAGGGATTGCTCTCTATGAAGAGTAACTCTGGCATCACCACCAATATCAGTTTTAAAAGACTCGTAAACAAACCTATCTTGCCAGCCTGATGTTTCAGTATCTAAATATGGGTACAACCCCACTTTCCTAATAAGATTGTTTATCAACGGGTTGTAAGAAACCTGTTCTTGCTTGTGGTAATCTAAGAGCTTTATCAACTCATCTCTCGCCTTGGGCTCATTGTTTGTCTCAATAAAATCGTTAATCTTTTGGCATTCGTAAAATACATCCACGACTATTGCTCCTTGTAATGCTCTACATTCTTAACAAATTTATTTACTATTTCATCCTTACTTGGCACAGGAAAAAGGATAATATGAAATTTTACGTCCCCATATCCAAAAAGTTTGCCAATAGTTTTTATCTGCTTCTTGAAATATGAGTTGGCTCTAGCTCTATGGTACTCAATCACTGACTTACGATAGTCGTCTGACATCTTATTGCATTGAGCGGTAAACTCACACTCGTGCAGTATAAATATGGGAATATGTATTCTTGGCTTGAGGTAATCTATAGACTCTTTATTGGACAAAGCGTTCTTTATTTCTTTCTTTATAGCCTCATCTTCTACTAAGCTATCTAAATCCGAAACATTCGTTATTATACTATTCTCTTTTTTTAACTTATCTGTTTTAAGAGAGTTTCCAACTGAATCTACGATACTACTTAACCGAGCATCTTCAATTGAAGTGTAAAATTTTGCCTCACCAAACCATAAAGAAAAATCACCATTTTCAATTACAATATGAACTCCATCTGCCCCCTTTGCATTGTCTTGGGAGTTCTGTTTATAGAATATTTTTGGAACTACTGGAAGGGCCTTGTAGTGGTGCTTCATAACGCCATAAAGAACAATTTCTGCCAGCTCACTACCTTTCCCAATATCTTTTTCTTTATCTGTAAGCCTTAGATTCTGAGCTGCTGCAGTCAAAATAGAATGAGATTGATCGACAAGACATTTTCGTTCTTCAAACGATAACGCTGTCTCTGCAATATTATCCCATATAAAATTTTGAAACTTCCTATATCGCCACTGCCCATCTTCAAAGTCATTCAATAGACTAAGAACTCGCTTATTCTCAACTGGGTGCAAATTTTCATCATCAGATATATTGACGAAAGAATCGTTAATCAACACTTCAAAGTCCATATTTTTGCCTTCTCTCGTTCAATAAATCGAAAAATCTAACGCTAGCAGCAGGAGCACGACTTCAGGAGTGTCCCTTGCCTGCTTTTGTTATGAATTTCTTGTACGATGTCCTGCGAACGCGACCTTCAAAACATACCATCTTGGAATTTCATGCCTTGGCAGCCAAGACAGTAGGTTCTCGAAAATTACGCGGTTTTGAATTTGGGAAACCACGCTTGTTATCTTACTTTGGTTTGTTTTGTGAATCGAATGGCCAATTAGGTTCAACAGCCCCATTAACAGAAGATGGAATGCAACCAGCCGATCCCAGCTAAGAGCTTTCCCTTCCTTAGATAGACCATCAAAAAATTCCAAGACTGCTTTGGGTTCAAAGCTAGAAATAGCGGAAGTACAGAACTCATCGAAATCTGGTGCTCCACTTTCGCTGCTTCTGTGTTTGTCGCAGATGAGGCGCAGTTCATCTGAATAGAAGTGGTTGCTGGCAGATGATGGGTCGTAATCTATTCCCTTGAACAGTTCTACATCCGTCAAACACCACCGAAGAGCAGAGACAAGATTTGAGATTTGAATATCTGACCTTGTGCCAATTCGAGAATCAATAACGATTGCTTCGTTCTCAAACTCCCGCAAAAGAGCACAGAAGTTTAGAAAACGATAAGCAAAACTTAGATAGTAGTAATTGTCTCGAGAGGGCTTACCTTCAACGTTCATCCAGCCTTTCGCCTGATTGGTGTAGAGATTCCACATTCGGTAGTTCAAGCTGTTTCCAGCGTTTAGCAGGCGCCCTTGATACTTGCCCACAAGGTCGCGGAGCTTCTTGCGCTGCTCATAGCGGTACTCAGCTTCGAGCCGATGCCTTATCTCTGTCAGGCGAAACAAGAAACCCACGGCCGTAGCAACGACAGTCGCAATAATCGTTGAACCGAGAAGGTTTCCTGGTTGAGAGAAAAAAGCTTGAAGCTCATTCATAGGTTTCGAAACTCCTAAGGCCGCACTCTGCGGCAAACTTAGAGCACAGCGAAAAATTTGTCCGACAGAAGCGTCTTGTTAGCAAGAAGTCTTGCTAATAGTAACTGGACTGCCCGCCTGATATGGGATGAACACCCCTGCGCGTTCAACAATATTATCCGACGCACTTCATTTCTTACAGCTCATTGATTTTTAACACTATATGGCTAAACTACCCATCCAGAATTCGCGTGCTTGTACGTTTTGTCGGAACCCATAACACTGTACGCATATCCACACCAAGAAGGAGCTAGCAGATGGATACGTACAACAAGCCACCGAAGCTGATGGACCGTGTGAAGGCCACCATGCGAGTAAAGCGCTATAGCCCACGTCCCGAGAAAACCTACTGCTGGATACGCTGCTTCATTCGCTTCCATGGCGTGCGCATCCCTCTGGGGGGATGCCTGGCGTTCAGGCACGCTACCGCCAGGGATTGCCGTTCATCGACCTCCCCTCCTGGCGGTTTCAGGCCGCCGACGCGCTATTACCGGACGATGTTGCTATCCGATTCGAAGCACTGTTGTAAATTAACCTTGCCAAATAAAGCATCGGCAGGTGCCGTGGCATCTTGAGCCTGATATCCCGCCCTACGCCACATCCTGCACCTCACGGCACTTGGGATAGGCCGAGCAGCCCCAGAATCGGTTACCGGCGTTTGCTCCCCGTTTCGTCGTGCGCAGCACCATGGCGCTGCCGCACTTGGGGCAGGTGCGGTCGGAGCTGGATTCGAAGCGGGCCTGGAGCCGTTTCACGTGCTGGCGGTGCGTTTGTCGTGTGGGTGCCAGGCGGCCGGTGGTGATCTTTTCCAGCACTCGCTCTACCTGGGCTTGCGTCAGCACGGGCTCGCGGAACGATTTGATGTAGCGCACATAGCCGCCGCCGATGGTGACGTTGTCGGGCATGCGGGTCTTGAATACGGCGCTGCCGGAGAAGACCACCAGCGAGTGAATGGTGTCTGGCGGCACGTCGAGCAGGGCTTCCAGCGCCTTCATGTGCTTGTAGTTCTGGCGCAGCGGGTTTTGAAACTTGAAGCTCTTGCGGTAGAGCTTCTGGGTCCATTGGGCCTGGCGTTCGCTGCCGAAGATCCAGCCCGCCATGTGCTTGGTTTCGATGACGAAAATGCCGTAACGGGAGACCAGCACGTGGTCGATCTGGGTGGTGCCGTCGGGCGTGGGCAGCGTGACGTCGTGAACTCCTCGGTACTCTTCCGCGGGCAGCCGCACCTTGGCGATCAGCTTGACGAAAGCTTCGCCGAACATGCCCTTGAACCAGCGGGACTTGAGCACGCCCAGGAGCACGATGAGGGGCAGCACCCACCATAGCGGCCTTGCGGCTTCAAAGAGGATCGAATAGTCCAAAGGCTTCCTCTCGCTTCAGCGATTCGGCTAGTGACGTCTGCTTCAGCTTGCTTAGGTCAAGCTAGCGCTTTCTATCGTGTAATTCTACGTAACGAGACTGGATATTGACCTATGTCGCTTCGAAGTAGGCAAAAGCCTATACGATGTAAGAAACGGCTTACGCCAGGCTGGCGAAAGGAACTACGGCGAAACGCCACGCAATATGGAAAATTGGCGAGCGGCCTTCACGCCTTGGCACGCTGGCTTGCATGGATGTGCTGACTGCCGATTTTACGTATGAAACCTGAGCAGGATTCCGTGCATGCATCCATATCAAGAAGGTCAAGAACATCGCCGAGCGGTGCTGCAGGCCATGCTGCTGGTCACCATCGCCAGTGCGCTCGTCTTTGCGGCGCTCAATTTTCCCGACGGCATGATGCTGGTCGGCGGTATCCAGGTTGCCCTTGCCGCTCTCGCCGCCGGCCTGCTGGTCGTGGTTCGTCGCACACGGCGGGTCCAGACATGGTGCCTGCGCTTTTTGCTGATATTGCTGTCGGTAACGATTCTGCTGCTGAGCCGGCCGGAGATCTCGCCGTTCGCCTTCATCTGGCTGCTGGTCATCCCGCTAGTCACGCACCTTCTGCTCGGTTCCAGGCTGGGCCTGCTGCTCTCGGTGGGCTATATGGGGGTTGGGGCTGCCCTCTTCTTGTACCGCTTTGGCGGCAGCCCCGAACTCGTTCGGGTGGAGGTGATGTCCAACGCCATCATCGCCGCGCTGACCACCCTTGGCATGTCACACTTCTACGAACGTACTCGTGAACGGTCCGAGCTGAAGTTGACGCGTCTGGCCACGGTAGACCCGCTGACCGGGCTGGCCAATCGCGCGCGCCTCATCGACGTCTTCCTCTGGGAGCAGGCACAGGCGCGGCGCAATGGGACCCCACTCGCGTTGCTGATGCTGGACCTTGATCGCTTCAAGCTGATCAACGACGAGCACGGGCACGAGGCCGGCGACGCAGTGCTGGTCGCCTTCGCTCGTATGCTGCAGCAGCGCCTGAGGGAGATCGACCTGATCTCACGTTTTGGCGGCGAGGAATTCCTGGTACTACTGAACAACACCGATGGTAAGCGAGCTGTGGCCGTTGCCGAGGTGCTGCGGCAGAGCCTGGAACAACTGGATATCGAATATCAGGGCAAGATCCTCAAGCTCACCGTCAGCATAGGCGTCGCCGAATATGGCCCCGATGGGCTTGACCTGGATACGCTCAGCCGAGTCGCCGATAAACGGCTGTACCAGGCCAAGGCGAGTGGAAGAAACTGCGTTCGCGGCCCAATTGCGGAATCCGGTGTTGAGCGAGAGGCAGCGCTCAGCGAGTAACCGGAAAGCGCAGCGGTGATGATCCTGCATGAAGCCGTGCAGCGAGGCCGATACGATGTTCCCTGAGGACGCGGTGGCCAGTTACAGTTCAAAAACCGAGCCAATGCGCCTGCAACCGAGCTTTTCGTAATATCCATCCTCATCCGAAAGTACATAAACGCTTTGGTTCGGATGCGCTTTTTTTAACTTGCCGAGAAGCTCTCTTCCGAAGCCCTTGCATCTGTAACGCGGCGCAACGTAAAGCTCGCTTACGTAAATACCGAACTCATCAACCAAGGCACGGAGATACCCATATACCTCGCCATGACTTTTATAGATATAGGTTTCGCTGTTCAACAGTGCAGCCTTGAATGCCCCTAACGCTTCCCCGTTAACAAACGCGTTCCAGTCTGGCTCGGATTCCAGAAGTGCGATCAACTCTGATTCGTGATCCTTATCGTACCGAAGGATATTGCCTGCTAATTTCATCATACAACCCTACACTGAGATTTCTGCAATTCTCGTACTCAACCATTCTCATATACCTCCACCACAGCATGATAAGGTGCACCGGAACCAGTCACCGGTCTGCCGTGGATGGCGCCCCTTTACACCGGGCGGCTGTTGCCTCTCCAGTCAGCGCTTACTAACCCAGAGCGAACTGCCTCCCCTTGCAGTGATCGAGCGCTTCAGTATAGGTAGCGCACCGGCAGGCCGGAGGTGGATGCCGGTGATCATGTCCACCCTCTCTCCTTGCTAAGCCGTTGCGTTTTGGAGCAAGACTATCATCTGCCCTGGTGGTTGACTGAGTGTTCGCACAAAGGAGACATGGATAGCAGCGTGAGGATCGGATATAGCTTGAGAGGGACTTCCTGAAAGGAGAAAGGAAGTGCGGCGCAGCGTATCCATGCAGCGGCTGGACGGGCTTGTCGATCCACGACAAGGGCTGAGTACGGCCGAGGCCCAGGCGCGGAGCGCTCGCTACGGCCCTAATACCATCATCCCAGGCGTGCGCAGCGGCTGGCGCACGACCCTGGCGGATACGCTGCGTGATCCGATGCTGTGGTTCCTGCTGGCCACCGGCGCGCTGTTCACGCTCATCGGCAGCTACACCGAGGCGCTGGTCATGCTGCTGGCCCTGGTGCCGCTGTTCGGCATGGACGCCTACCTGCACCGGCGTACCCAGGCGTCGGTGGAGGGGCTCAGCGGTCGGCTCGCGACCACGGCCAGGGTGCTGCGCGACGGTTCGCAGCAGACCGTGGCGGCCGAGGGGCTGGTGCCAGGCGATCTCGTGCTGGTGCGCTCCGGCGAGTTCTTTCCGGCCGATGGCCTGATCGTCGCGGGTGAAGAGCTGCAGGTGGATGAGTCCACGCTCACGGGCGAGGCCTGGCCGGTACACAAGCAGGTGGTGGAGCGGGAGTTGTTTTCCAACGTCCGTGAGACTGCGGTCGAGGATGTTTACTGGGGTCTGGCCGGCACCCGTCAGCTGACGGGGCACGCCTGGCTGCGCGTCGCCCTGACCGGCGCCGAAACCCTCTATGGCGAAGTGGTACGCTCGGCGGTAGCGGGCACCCACGCCCAGACCCCGTTGCAACGCTCGGTGGCACACCTGGTCAAGGTGCTGATCGTTGCGGCAATCGTCTTCTGCCTGGCGCTGGCGTGGCTGCGCTATCACCAGGGCCACGGCCTCGTGGACGCGCTGCTCAGCGCGCTGACCCTGGCCATCGCCGCTCTGCCCGAAGAGTTTCCCGTGGTGCTCACCTTCTTTCTCGGCGTGGGCGTCTACCGCCTCGCCCGGCGACGCGCCCTGGTGCGGCGCAGCCTGGTGGTGGAAAACATCGGCCGCGTGAGCTGTGTCTGCTCGGACAAGACTGGCACTCTCACCGAAGGACGGCTGAGGCTGACGCACCTGCTCCCGATGTCGAATATCAGCGAGCAACGCTTGCAAACGCTGGCGGCAGCCGCTTCCCAGGCCGACAGCGGCGACCCGCTGGACGAGGCAGTGCTGTCGAACTGCCCGCCGCCAGTGGAGCAGCACATACTGGCTCGCTTTCCATTCACCGAGGACCGGCGCAAGGCGACCATGGTGAGCGAGCAGGAGGATGGCCTGCTGGTCGCGGTCAAGGGTGCGCCGGAAGTGGTGCTGGGTCTCTGCGAGCTGCCGGTGGCCGAACGGCGCGACTGGCTGGCAGCGGTGGAAGCCTACAGCAATGACGGCCACAAGGTGATCGGCTGCGCCTACCGCACCCTCGCCAGAGAGAGCTGGACAGGGGGCGAACCTGACCGGGGGCTGAGCTTCGCCGGGCTGCTGGCCTTCGAGGACCCGGTGCGCCAGGGGGTTCCGGAGGCCATTGCGGCCTGCCGGGCGGCAGGCATCCGCGTCATCATGGTCACCGGAGATCATCCCGGTACGGCTATTGCCATCGCGCGTGAGCTAGGGCTTGGCGGTGAGCAACCGCAGCTGATCACGGGAGACGAACTCGCGGCACAAATAGCGCGCGGCGAGCGCATCGCCAGCGAGATCGACATCGTCGCGCGAACCCTGCCGGCACAGAAGCTCGCCCTGGTGCGCACCCTACAGGCCGGTGGCGAAATCGTTGCGGTGACCGGCGATGGGGTCAACGACGTACCCGCCCTGCAGGCGGCCGACATCGGAATCGCCATGGGGGAGCGAGGTACCCGCAGCGCCCGGGAGGTGTCGGCCATCGTGCTGCTTGACGACGACTTCGGCAGCATCGTCGGGGCCATCGCCGAGGGGCGTCGCCTGTTCACCAATCTGCAGCTGAGCTTCCAGTACCTGCTGATGGTGCACATTCCGCTGGTGATCACTGCCGCTTTGATCCCGATGCTGGGCTATCCCCTGCTCTACCTGCCGATTCACATCGTATGGCTGGAACTGATCATTCACCCCACCGCGCTGCTGGTGTTTCAGAACCTGCCGTCGGCTCATGCCATGGGGCCGCCCCCAACGAAAGGAGCTCAGCCACGCTTCTTCGACCGCCGCGCGTGGTGGGCCATCCTGGCAGTGGGCGCAGTAGTGACCCTGGTGGTCACGAGCACGTACCTGAATGGCCTCGGCGCCGACTACGCCGTCGACCATGCCAGGACCGTGGCGCTGCTCTCGCTGATCTTCGCCGGGGCCGGTATCACGGCAGCGTTGAGCCGCCTGCGCAACATCGCGGCATGGCTCATGGTGGTTGTTTCCCCTGCCCTGTCGGCCCTGCTCGTTCAAACGCCCGGGCTGGGCACATTGCTGCATCTGCAACCGCTGCACCTGGAAGATTGGCTACTGGTATTGGGCGGCGGGCTGCTCGCCGCCCTGCTGGTACGCCTGGGCCTGTGGCGGCGAGAGCCGCGCGCTTGAAACCGCGGCACTACTGCAATGCTTGCTTCAACGAAAGAAACGCCTCTTGGTCATCTCGGTGCATACCAGGTAAGCGGCGAGCAGCATGAGCATGAACGCCAGCAGACTCCCTTGCAGGGGCACGAACAGCCAGCGTGGCTCGGCATTGCGTGCCAAGCGAGCAAAGCTTTCCAGTTCGCCGAGATGGGTAACTACGAGCATCGGGCTCAACAACAGCACCAGCCCGACATACCAGGAACGCTGGTGCCGCTTCAGGAAAGCGATAACGGTACGCCGCAGGCTGGCGCTACCGTTCGTGAACAGTCGCCTGGTCATGGCTCCTGTCGATCCCGTGGATAGGCCGGAGTCCGTATGCAGGAAGACGGAAATGGGGCTGCTGCGAATCCATGATGCACGATCATCCGGCCTCCCAGGAACTGGCGATTCAAGTCTGAATCGCACAACCAAGCTCACCTGACGACTTAGATTCGTGTCCTGCACTCGACGATGATGACGAGAAGCGCTACATCAATATGTATGTCCGCAAGGAGAAGGAGGCAAGCCAAATACGTGAACCAGAACAGGCACTGGGAGTGAGGCAGCGTCAATCATGCTACCCGACGAGGAGTTAGGCGAAGAAAAGGGCCACGCTTGTCATGAAGTGAGCCCGCAGACGACTCCCGAGGTCGAGATGCTCGACGCCTACTCGCGAGCCGTCATAGCCGTGGTGGACGCGGTGGGTCCCGCTGTGGTCAGCCTCTTCACTAGTGGTAACCCGAGCCATGGCGGTGTCGAGCAACAAGGCGCAGGCTCGGGCTTCATCCTTGCTCCGGATGGCTATCTGCTGACCAACAGCCACGTGGTCGGCAAAAGCAAGCAACTGAGGACGATTTTCACCAGCGGACAAAAAACCACAGCTGCAGTGGTGGGTCGAGACCCCGACACCGATTTGGCTGTTCTGCGGACCGAGGCCACCGCTCTGCCCTACGCCACGCTGGGAGACTCCAGCCAACTTCGTGTTGGGCAGTTGGTTATTGCCATGGGCAATCCGCTGGGTTTCGAGTCGACAGTTTCCACCGGTGTCATTAGCGCCCTCGGACGCACCTTCCGGAGCCAGAATGGACGACTTATCGAAAACGTCATCCAGCATACCGCCCCCCTGAACCCCGGAAACTCTGGTGGTCCGCTGCTGGACTCGCGAGGCCGCGTTATCGGCATCAACACAGCCATCATTGCCGCTGCCCAGGGCATCGGCTTCGCCATACCTGCTAACACGGCCAAGTGGGTGGTGTCTCACCTGATCAGGCACGGTCGGGTAAAGCGCAGTTACTTAGGTATCCACGCCCGTAACCGAAAATTGGATCGGCGCTTAGCCCGTTTGCACCGTTTGGAGCAAGACACAGCCGCCGAAATAATGATGGTGGATCCGCAAGGCCCGGCTAGCAAGGCCGGCCTCAAAGAGGGCGACCTCGTCGTCGCCATCGATGAAAAACCCCTGTTCAGCGTCGACGATCTGCAACGGTCGTTGGCGGAGCACAAGCCAGGAATAGCTGTCAGGCTGATGTTCATCCGCAGGCTTGAGCTCCTCAATGTGATGATCGAGCCTGTTGAAGCGAACTGATACGACTCATGTAGGGCAGTTGAAGCTCTCGCATCATGCAGCCTAAGTGCTTAAAACAACCGTCTCACCCGGGAGCGACGGTGGAATCCCCGGCTGTTCATCGCTTCGCTTCGTCGCGAACGATATGTCCATCCACCAGTTCGATGACCCGGTCGCAGCGTGCCGAAATCCGCGGGTCATGAGTGACGATCAGCACCGCGCAATCGTGTTCGGCATTGAAGCGACGAAACAGCTCGAACACTTCGTCGGCACTGACGGTATCGAGGTTGCCGGTGGGTTCATCCGCCAGCAGCAGCACCGGCTCGCTGACCAGGGCCCGCGCAATCGCCACGCGTTGCTGCTGGCCGCCCGAGAGTTCATTGGGCCGTCGGGACGCAAGGGCAGCCAGCCCTACCGCGGCCAGCAATCCCCTGGCCCTGTCGATCATCGCGGCGGTTGGCCGACCTTGCCGAATCATCAACGGCATCAGCACGTTATCCAGCACGCTGAAGGCCTGAATCAGGTGATGGAACTGGAAGACCAGGCCGATCGTGCCACCGCGCAGGTCGGTGCGCTCCTGGTCGTCCATGGCACGGGTCGGCCGCTCGAGAACGAACAGCTCTCCTGATGTTGGTGTGTCGAGCAGGCCGATAAGGTTGAGCAGCGTACTCTTGCCCGAGCCGGAGGGTCCGGTGAGGCTGGCAAAGGTACCGCGATCGAGGCGTAGGTCGATCGCATGCAGCACTTCGTTCTCCACCGGGGTGCCTACGTCATAGGCCTTGCACACGCCGGCCAGCCGCAGCACTTCGTTGCCCTGAACCTCGTGGCTCTCAATCTCATGGCTCCTAGACATGGCGAATGGCCACCGCGGGGTCGAGTCGGGCCGCCCGGCTGGCGGGCCATGCGGCAGCAGCGAGGCCCGCCATACTAGCCAGCGCCATGGCCGCCGGAATGAGCCACGGGTTGAAACCGATCACGAACAGGCGGGGGCCGAACACGTCGAAGGCCAGCACCAGCAGCGAGCCGAACAGTGCCCCCCCG